>Ga0209581_1000034_pt1 | contig 541323 bp, 449 predicted proteins | sample Coa_R2_FD_187160 | JGI IMG/M metagenome (GOLD analysis project Ga0209581, IMG submission 187160) | Surface soil microbial communities from Centralia Pennsylvania, which are recovering from an underground coalmine fire - Coalmine... | ecosystem: Environmental > Terrestrial > Soil > Unclassified... | reverse complement strand
TTGCTCAGAAAAGAGGCAAGGTCTTCACCTGGCCTGTTTCGGCCAATTTTGGCGGAGGCGACGTTGAAAGCAAAAGGAATTTTCTGGCGCTAGAGCCGAAAACGGCCTTGAACTGCGAAAGCCGGGGTAGGCCGGAGCCGTATCCAGGTAGTTGAGACCCCGGTCCAGGGCCGCCAGCACGTGCTCGTAATTGTCCGGAGCGATGGTATTGCCGCCCATCACCACTTCGGAAATCATGAAGTTGGTCCGTCCCAGCCGCCGGTAGGCCACGCCCGGCTGCCGGTTGCGCCACTCGCCCGCCGTGCCGGGGGAAGCCGCATCCGCCTTGGTCGCCAGAAGTTGCCCCAGCAGGGCCAAAAATTCACGCCGGTTCGTCATCGGTGTTCTCCTCCCCAGGGAGTGCTCCACCAATTGTAATCGCCCGTTTAACGGACTGCGACCGTGGTATCTCCCGAAAACCCGCTCGCGTAATTCCCGATATAGACCACGATCGGAACCCGGCCGCCCGGCGTCACGTCCTCCGAAATCCGCACGTTCACCTGCACCGCTCCGGCCACCAGCCCCGGCGCCGCGCCCGCGTAAAGCACCTGCCCGATCGAGCATGCCGCGCCCAGCGCCACCGCCGGAAAGGGCGGCGAAAGCGGTCCCAGCGAGCCATCGGCCTGCGCGGGACTCATGCGCCCCGCGCCGGTCAGAAACACGGAAATGACGGAACCGCGCGGCGCGGGGTTCGCAGCAGAGTTGACCGTGCCGTCTTGGTTCAGCACCGCCGCCGGCCCTCTGCCGCTGCCGTCCCATGTGAACAGCCCCGGCACAGCGTCGAAAACCTGCATCCTTCCCGGCCCGAACGTCTCGCCGCCGGCTTCGAGCAGAATGGCGGTGGCCGGACCATTCACCTCGAAGGGCACCACGGCGTTGATCTGATCCTCTTGCGCGTAAAGAATTGGGGCTGGCACGCCGTCGAAGAGCAGGCGCGTGCGGCCGTCGAAACCGCTTCCGAAGATGGTGATGATCTCACCGGGCGCCAGGTCGTACACCGGATAGTTTTGCGGCGTTCCCGAGCGCAGGCTGGCGGCATTCACGATGCTCGAGATCCACGCCGAAGGCGGCCCCGCAAAGTCGATCTTCACCACCGTGGCGTCATAAACCCCGCCGCCGAACTGCGTTTGGGCGGCTCCCGCCGTGGGAAAGAAGACATACCCCAGGCTTGTCCCGGCCAGGTACACGGCGCTCTGCGCATCGAGCGCCAGCGACCCCGAAAGACCGGCGGAATGCAGAATATTCGAGCCGTCCGCGCTCAGCACGGACAACCCCGAGCTCGCGAGGTAGGCCTGCCCTTGCGCGTTGACCGCGATGTCGGTGGCCTGTGGCCCGGGGACGAACGTCGAATAGACCAGCGCTCCGGACGCGCTGAACCTGGCGGCGAAGGCATTGCCCGAAAGGCTCGGCATCGCGCTGCCGCCGCTGTACGTGCGCCGGTAAGCGCCGGGCGTAGTCGGAAAATCGGCGGACTGTGTTCCGCCGGCCACGTAAGCCGCGCCGCTGCTGTCCACCGCGATCGCCATGCCCGCCTCCGGCGCTGCCCCGCCCAGGTAGGTGGAATACAGCAGCTTGCCGCCCGTGGGGTCGAGCTTGGCTACGAAGGCGTCGCCAAATCGTAGAGGCCCGAGATCGACCTCGCCGTGGAAGCTGGATTGCAACGCGCCGGCGGTCACCGGAAAGTCGGGCGATACCGTGTCGCCGGTGATCCACACGTCGCCCTGGGAGTCCACTGCGGCCGCGCGCGCCTGGTCCGGTCCGGAGCCTCCCAGGTAAGTGGCGTATGCGATGCTCCCGTCCGGACCGAGTTTGATCACAAACGCGTCCGCGCACGGCCCCGTCAGCAGGCCCACTCCCGCGCCGTAGTGGCAGGTTCCCGGAGTCACGCTCGCCTGGTACGCACCGGCGGTGGCCGTCAGCCCCCCGCTTGCGCCTCCCACGGCATACGCATTTCCGGCGCTGTCCACCGCCAGTGCGGAGGCCAGAATTCCCAGCGATTTGGAATAAACAGTGCGCTCCCCGCCCGGGGAGACCTTCACAACGGAACTGATGGAGTTCGAATCATGCGCCAGCGCGTACACGTTGCCGCCCGCGTCCACGCCGATCCCGTCGGCCGACATATTTGCCAGGCGTACCGACCACACGACGGCGCTTCCGCCCGCGTTCAATTTGGTGACAAACCCGGTGGAGGAGCCCGGTGAGTCCGTCGTGCCCGCAACATAAGCGCTTCCTGCGGAATCGGCCGCAATCCCCCCAACCCGCTCATCTCCCGAGCCGCCCAGATAGGTGGCGTAGTCCACATGAAAGCTGCCGAGAAGCAACAGAAGGGCAAACATACCCACACCTCACGACCCGTGGCGCAGTGCTTCAAACTACACCCCAGGGAATTTCTACGTCCTGTTCCGCCTCTTCTTCACATTCGTCAGCCAGTACTTCTCCGAAGTGACATGGACTGTCGCGGTGATTTCGTCCCCCTCTTTCAGGGCTCGGAACTCTTCCGCGTTCGGAATCGGATAGTCCATGGTCATCGGTTCCATCCAGCCCTCGATCTTCTCGCCTTTGATGGAGGCTACTTGCGCGGTTTGGTCCAAATGTACGACTACCCCGCGAAGCTGGTAGATGCGGGGAGTTTCGCGGCGCGCGCACGATGCCAGAGCGATTGCCGCCACGAGCACGGTGACCCAGGTGAACGCCCGGGTCATGAAGTTCCGGCCCGAGTTGTCAGTCACCGGACGAGCTCCTCGTAACGCGATGAAACATAATCCCAATGGATGATATGGGGGATAGCCGCCAGATAGTCCGCCCGGCGGTTCTGATACTTCAGATAATACGCATGCTCCCACACGTCGATACCCAGCAGTGGGCGGTGGCCGGCCGATAGCGGGCTGTCCTGGTTCGGCAAGGCGCCCAGGACAAGGCGATTTTCCGCGTCAAGCGATAGCCACGCCCAACCGCTTCCGAATACACCCAGTGCGGTGGATTTCAACGCATCTTCGAACTTCTGCTGGCTACCGAACGTCTGGTCGATCGCGCGCGCCAGTTGGCCGCTCGCTTTTCCGCTCTTAGACGCCGGCGTGAGCGTCTGCCACAACAGCGAATGATTCGCGTGCCCTCCGCCCTGGTTTCTGACCGCCGTGCGTAGCGCGGCCGGCAGGCTGTCCAGACGCCGCAACAGGTCCTCTACGCTCGTTTGACTGAGCGCGGGATCGCCTGCCAGAGCCTTGTTCAGGTTGTCCACGTAAGCCTGGTGATGCTTGTCGTGATGAATCTGCATCGTTTGCGCGTCGATATACGGCTCCAGCGCGTCGTACGCATAGGGGAGCTTCGGTAAGGTGTAGGCCGTCGCGGTTCTGGATACGGCCGCCCCGGCCGCCCCGATCGTCGTCAGCTTCACTGCGTCTCTTCTGGTGATCATCTTTGTGCCTCTTCGTTTGTACCCTAATTCTGCCGCCTTCCCGCGCAAACTCCAGCCGCCGCAGGGCAATATCATCTGCCGTGTTCCTTTCAGAAAGTCAGCCGCAGCGCCAGTTGGGCGGTGCGGGGGTCGCCTACGGCCGTAATTTGCTTGAACGCCGGCGATGGATTGAATGGATAAGCACCGGCGCCGAACGTGCCGTTCAAGGTGACGCCGTTCATGTGATTGAGTAGGTTGAACGCTTCCGCCAGGGCCTCCAGCCGGACGCCCTCGGCCAACCGAAACGTACGGCTGAGCCGTGCGTTGACATTGAAAAAGTCGAAACCCATGCCGGCGTTGCGGTTGATGAACGTGCCGTTGACCATGGGCCGCGCGGCCGTGCCCTGCACCGTGTTCGACCCTGCGGTGATATTGAACGGCAGCGCGGAATAGTATTGCAGCATCACGCTCAGTTGGAATCCGTGGCTGAACTGCTGCCAGGGTGTTTGCCCCTTCGCCATCGGAGAATGGATCGAGCCGTCGAAAACGAGCCGGTGCCGTTGATCGTCATCGCTGCGTCCGTAATCCTTCCAGATGTTGAAGTTGTCAATAGGTGAGCTGAAGAAGAACTCGCCCACGTTGTCGAGAGCCTTGGAATACGTGTAGGAGACGCGATAACTTCCCCACCGCACCGGACGTTCGACGAACGACACGTGCAGCCCGTCGTAGTGAGAGTCCGCCAGCGAAGAATACTGGCTGTTATTGCCGTAGGCCGGGTTCGGCCGGCAGCCGTTGTTGGTGCCCGCCGCCGTGCAAGTCGGCACGTTTTGATTCACGGAGATGATCAGGTGAAGACCGCGCAAGTGCTGATAACCCACGCTCAACGTTCCATGTCCCCCAACCTGCTTTTCCACCTCGACGTTCCCCTGCTCCGCATAACCGTTTTGCATGTGCCGGTCCATGGTGCTGAAGTTGAACAGCACGCCGGGCGGCAGCGTCAGGTTGCTCAGGATGCCCGGAAACGACGGAGCCCCGGCCTGCCCCGGCGAAAGGCTGACGCTGACCTGGCTGAGGCTGGCGGCATCGGCCGTGTTGCCCGCGGAGAGCAGCGCGTTGGCCAACGCCCGCAGCGGCACGCGGTCGTAATAAAGGCCGAAGCCGCCCCGGATCACGATATTGCGTGACGCGAACGGCGACCAGGCAAAACCCGCCCGCGGCGAGACGTTGTTCGTGTCCGTGACGATGGTCTTCAGGTACTGTAAGTCGTAGCGCAGCCCCAGATTCACCGTCAGGTTCGCCAGCGGTTTCCACTCGTCCTGAACATAGAAGCCGATGTTCGGATTGGTTTGCGCCACCACGGAGTTCTTGAACGTCTGGGTGAAGCCCGAGTTGTTGTACGTGCCGCTCAGGAAATTGGCCAGCGAGGAAAAGGAATAGCTCCCTCGAATGGACCGCGGAAAGGTAATCGTGTCGTCGTTATACAGAAAGTCCGCGCCGGCGCGGATGGCGTGCGCGCCCGCCTGGTGCGACAGATTGTCTACGACTTCGTATAGATCGTTGCGCCGCCCGGTCGGAGAACCCGAAAGAGTGCCGAACGAGGCGACTCCCGCAATGCTGACAGCCGGACCGGTCGGGTCCGACGGCTGGGCTTCGAGGCGGCTGCGTGTGAGCTGTCCGCGCGTTTCATTCACGGTCCGCGAGGACAACGCTGCCACGTTGCTCACCGCCACCGTCTGGTCCGTGTCGTCCAGATTAGCGGAAGCGCTCGGCGCGCTCAGCCCGCCCGCGCCGCGTGAGTTGCGGCTGTGCACATCATTCAGGCTGTAGCGCGCGCTGAACTGGTCGCGGCTGCTGATCTGGTGGTCCACCTTGGCCAGGAAGTTACTGTTGTGAACGGGATTTGGGTAAAGTCCGGTCGAGATCTGTGGTCCCTGGTAACCGGCCGCCGGGAGTCGCGCGTTGATGGCGGCGACGTTCGCTGGCGTGATCGTGGTCAAGCCCGACTGGTTCAACATGCGCTGCTCGAAGTTGGCGAAATAGAAGGTGCGATCCCGCAATATCGGCCCGCCCACGCTCGCGCCGTATTGCGCCTGCGTCAGCGGGAGCACCGTATGCGATAGCGCGTTGGCCGCGTTGAGCCGGCGGCTCCGGAAGTAACCGTAAACGTCTCCATGCAGATTGTTAGTGCCGCTCTTGGTGACGATGTTCATGTACCCGCCCAACGCCCGGCCGAACTCCGCCTGCCCGCCCGAAGTCACCACCTGGAACTCGTTCACCACGTCCAGACCGTAGAAGATGCCGCTCAGCCCGGCCGCGTCGTCGTTGGCGGAGAGTCCGTCCACAATGAAGCTGTTGGAAAAATTCCGCTGGCTGCTCACCGAGAGGCCCTGTCCCGGAACCGCCGAGGTCTCCGCGAAGAGCTGGTTCGACGCCGTGTTCGTCGGAGAAACGCCGGGGATCAATAAGGCCAGATCCAGGAAGTTCCGCCCGTTGAGCGGGAGGCTGCGGACTTCGGTTTGCGGCACGGTACCCGCGATCTGGCTGCGTGCTGACTCGATCACTGGTGCCTCTGAGACCACGGTGACGTTGGTGGCTTGCGAGCCGACCGGCAGCGAGAACGGCAGGTCGAACGCGGCTCCCACCGTCAGCGTCACGGCACGCATGACCTCGGTAAATCCGTGCTTGCCTGCCGTGATCTCGTAGCGCCCCACCCTGAGGTAGGGAAAGCGGTAACGCCCGTCCTGGCCCGTGAACAAGACGCTGATCTGATTGGTCTCGGTCTGACGCGCCGTCACCTTCGCCCCGCTGATGACGGCGCCGGACGGGTCGGTCACACGCCCGCTCAAGCTGGCTTGATTGACCGTCTCCTGGGCAAACGCGCTTCCCGAAGCTGCGGCTATGCACAACGAAAATGCAATTCGATCGAAAGCTGACAAATCCACTTCCTCCTCCCTTGTGGCGCAGGCAAAACGATTGCGTGCCGCTCAGCAGGAAGGGGGAGGACGGGAGTAAAGCGCGAATTCCGCTCCAGTCGCGGTGCGGAGCGGAATAGAACTGCCTTGGAAAGCCGTTGTGTCGGGCGCCGCGCCAAAGTGGACCCAATTCCGGACCAGTGCCGCGCTCAACGGTCCCGGCAGCCGCGCCGGTTGGGCACAGCCTGAGGGACAGGAAGCGGCTGCCGTCCATCGTGGCCCCGGCTGGCTATCAACCTGCCCGGGCCGGTGGCAGCACCGTGCCGCCTTCTGGCAGCAACGGGTCGGGCACGCAGCTCCTGAAGGATCGAGGAGGGGAATGAGCCCGTAGAGCAATGCCGCCAGCAGCCCCAGGATCAGGGCTAGCACCGTGGCCGGGCGCACCATGGCCGGGGCACGACCCATCCAGGCCGAACTGGTGCGAATGCCGCTCACTGCTCCTCTCAAGCCTCCTGCGCAAAAGATGCGCTAGCCAACAACAGAACCTTCCTATGCGAGCAGGAAGGCGGGAGGAGGCCGTTGCCAGAGCGAATGGGGAAACGAGTACGAAAGGCGAAGTGTTTCCGGGATGCGCGTGACGCGAGCCGCTTCGATCGTGTTTGCCCCGGCATCAGAATGCCGAACCAGCCAGCTCGCCTGGATTCCGCTGAACATCACCACGCCGCAGCCGTTCAGGCATCTTGTGCCGGTCAGCGTGGGGCCGCCCTGCGCCCCGTCATGATGCTCCTTACGGCAACAACAATTGTGTTTGGCCCGGCAACATCCGGCTGCGGGCGAGGAGCCTGTGGACAGCGCCAGGAGCGGCGTCAACGCGAGGAAGGCAAGCGATAGCATCAGGCAGACGGAAACCGAGCCCCTCGCCCAGCGATATTTGTAGCCTGGCATCCGCATCCTGAATTGTTGTCGAGAATACCACGGCAGCCAGGATCAATCAAGGGCTGCTCTGACAGTACCATTTTCGGTCGCCGAGCCTAGTATTGTTATCCGTGAGAACGTTCTCGACCTCGGCTCTTTTACTCCGCGCTGGTGGCCTGCCGCCGGCTGGAGGAAGAGCCCGAGTTTCGCGGCAAGCTGAAGTTCGACGCCGGGCGGTGCGAGGTGATCCTGAACGACCGCCTGCTGGCGCCCAATACCGAAGCCACCTGGGAAGTCCTCCGCCCCGAGTTCGAGAAGTTCTTCGACGGGCTGTACGGCGCCCGCGCCTACCAGTTCCGACGGTTGGGCGAGCCCCGCGAACGGTTTCGCGTAGCCGTCGAGGCCAGCCGCCCGGTGGATGTCCGCTCCCTGCTCGAAGAAGTTCAACCGGCTTAGGGTCCTGTGCTACCTTTCGATTGATGGCCCCAATCCGGACGGCGTTACTCAGCGTTACCGACAAAACCGGCATTACCGATTTCGCCCGCGAGCTCAGCAGTCTTGGCGTGCAACTGATTTCCACCGGCGGCACCGCGCGCATCCTGCGCGACGCCGGCATTGCCGTGCGGGATGTCTCCGAGGTCACCGGCTTCCCCGAGATGCTCGACGGCCGGGTGAAGACCATGCATCCGAAAGTCACCGGAGGCATCCTGGCCATGCGCTCCAAGCCGGAACATATGCAGGCCCTGGCCGAGCACGACCTCCAGCCCATCGACATGGTCGTGGTGAACCTCTACGCCTTCGAAGCCGTGGCGGCCAAGGCCGGCGCCACCCTGGCGGAGTTGATCGAAAACATCGATATCGGCGGGCCCACCATGATCCGGTCGGCGGCCAAGAATTATCAGGACGTCGCGGTGGTGGTGTCGCCGGCGGACTATCCCGCTATCCTTGCGGAGATGCGCCAGTCGGGCGGCGCGCTTTCCGCCGGCACCCTGTGGAACCTGGCGCGCAAGGCCTTTCGCGCCACCGCGGACTACGACCGCGTCATCAGCGCGCACCTGGCGCAGCTTGACCATCCCGGTCCTCTCCCGGTAGTGCTGGATGTGCGCGCCACGAAGCTCATGGACCTGCGCTACGGCGAGAATCCGCACCAGTCGGCGGCGCTCTACGGCCAGGCGGGCAAGGGCGTGGCCGGCGCCGAACAACTGCACGGCAAGGAGCTCTCCTACAACAACCTGGTGGACCTGGACGCTTGCTGGCAACTAGTGAACGAATTCGCCCGGCCGGCGGCCGCCATCATCAAGCACACTAACCCCTGCGGCTGCGCCGAGCAGTCCAGCCTGGCGGAGAGCTACCGCAAGGCCCTCGAATGCGACCCGGTTTCGGCCTTCGGCGGCGTGATCGGATTCAACCGCGTGGTGGACGAGGAGACCGCGCGCGAAGTGGCGAAGCTCTTCGTGGAGGCCATCGCCGCGCCGGACTACGAACCCGCGGCGCTCGAAGTGCTCAAGGCCAAAAAGAATCTGCGGCTGATGCGCGTGGCCGCGGGGATCGAGCCGCTGGTCATCAAGTCTATCTCCGGCGGCTTCCTGGCGCAGACCGCCGACACGCATGTCCTGGACCGCTCGGCCACGCAGGTGAAGACCCGGCGTGCACCCAGCGGGGAAGAATGGGAGGCCCTGGAGTTCGCCTGGAAGATCGCCAAGCACGTCAAGTCGAATGCCATCGTCTTCGCCCGTGCCGGACAGGCGGTGGGGGTCGGCGCGGGGCAAATGAGCCGCGTGGATTCCGTAAAACTCGCCGCCATGAAAGCCGTGCTGCCCCTCGCCGGCACCGTGGTCGGCTCGGATGCGTTTTTCCCCTTCCCCGACGGCGTGGAGGAAGCCGCCCGCCACGGCGCTACCGCCGTCATCCAGCCGGGAGGCTCCGTGCGCGATGACCTGGTGATCGAAGCCGCCGATCGCCTGGGACTGGCCATGATTTTCACCGGCGTCCGCCACTTCCGGCATTGAGGGCGGAAGCTGTCAGCACTCAATCCGCCGGGACCGCGCCCTCCGGCAGCAACTCGCCCTTTTCCAGGTGCCGGACCTTGGTGGCGAATCGCGCAGCGTGCGGATCGTGAGTCACCATGACGATGGTCTTGCCATGCTCCTTGTTGAGCTTCGAAAGGATGGTGAGCACTTCCTGCGCCGAAGCCGCGTCCAGGTTCCCCGTCGGCTCGTCCGCCAGGATCAGCGCCGGATCGGTGACAATGGCGCGGGCGATGGCGACCCGCTGTTCCTGGCCTCCGGAAAGCTGCCGCGGATAGTGCCCCAGGCGATCCCCTAATCCGACCAGCTTGAGCGCCGTGGCCGCGTGCTCCAGGCGCTCCTGCTTCTTCAGGTGCGTGAGTTTGAGTGGCAATTCCACGTTTTCCAGCGCCGTCAGCACCGGAATCAGGTTGAACTGCTGGAAGATGAACCCGATGTGCGCATTGCGCCAGTGCGCGATCTCCCGGTCGTTCATCTCGTGCAGGTCGTGCTCCAGCACGCGAATCTCTCCTCCGGTGGGCCGGTCCATCGCTGCGATCAGGTGCAGCAAGGTGGACTTGCCGGAGCCCGAAGGCCCCATCAGGGCCACGAATTCGCCTTGGCGCACCGAGATATCCACGTCTTTGAGCGCTACTACGTGGAACTCGTCGCGGATGAACTCCTTGGACAGACTGCGGGTTTCGATAATGGCTTCGCTCATGCGATTTCAGACCTTTTGGCGCACCCGGTCGCCGTCTTTCAGCGTGGCCGGCGGATTCAGAATCAGGTCCTCCCCTCCGATCAGTCCCTCATCGATGCGGATCCCCTGGCTGCTGGTCGAGCCTACCTTCACCGGCCGCCGCACGGCTTTGCCGCCCAGCAATACAAACACCGCGTTGTCCCGGACCGCCGACGGCGGCACCACTACCACCGGCCTGGCAGCCTGGCCGGACGGCGTTTGGGCCTTCTCCTCGGAGAGAAACGCCACGCTGGCGTTCATCTCGGGACGCAGGTAGTCGTCCGGGTTCACGATCTTCACCTTGATCTGCACGGTGGCCTTCTGGCGGTTGGCTTCCGGAGAGATCTCTTTGACGAAGCCCTGGTACTTGCGGTCGGGGAAGGCGTCGGTAGTGACCACTCCCTTCTGCGCGCCGTGCAGCTTGGCGAAGTCGTTCTGGCTGATATCCAGTTCCACTTCCAGGTCGTTGAGGTCGGCGAGGGAAACCACGTAACCCTTGGCCCCACGGTCGCCCACGAAACTGGTGGTGACGAACTCGCCCTTCTCCACCGCCCGCTCCAGGATGGTGCCGGTAACCGGCGCGCGGATCACGGTGTTGGCCAGGTTGGTCTCGGCGAAGGCCACCGCGCCTTTGGCCTGCTCCACCTGCCCGCGGGCCGCGTCGATATCCTCCCGCCGCGGACCAATCTTGACCAGCTCATACGTTTTCTGCAGCGAAACCACCCGCGCCGCCGCCTGGTCGTAGCGCGCCTGCGCGTCATCCAGCGATTGCTGCGCCAGCACCCCCTGCGCCACCAGCTTGCGGGTGCGCTCCAGCGTGACGCGGGCGTTCTCCAGGTCCGCCTTGGAGACGTTCAGATTCGCCAGGGCCTGCGCGATTTCCTCCGGCCGCGAGCCGTTTTCCAGCCGCTCGAGGTTGGCCCGCAGGTTGGCCAGTTGGCCGCGCGCCTGCTGCAGTTGCGCGCGGTACTCGTCGTCCTCCAGGCGCACCATCACCTGGCTTTCCTTGACCCGGTCTCCCTTATCCACGCCGATCCAGGCCACCTTGCCGATGACCTTGGCCGCCACTTCGATCTTGTGCGCTGCCACGATGTAGCCCGTGGCGTTGAGCACCACTCCGGGGGCGGCGCTGGCGGCGCCCACGGCCTGCACCCGCTGGACTTCCACTGGCGTGGCCGCATTCAGCTTCTCGTAAGCGAACCGGCCCGCGCCCGCCAGAACGAACAGCAGCACGCCTCCTACGATCCAGCGCGTGGCCCACTTCGAGGGCTCGGGTCTGGGCCGCTTGCTGCGGTCGATCCGGAGACTTTTCAGTTCGGCATCCATACCTTACTTCTTAGATTTCCCGCAGGGCGGTCAGGATCTCTTTCCTGGCGGCCGAACGGGCGGGAAAGAGTCCTCCGAAGGCCCCCAGTACCACGGCGAACGCCAGGCCCGTGGCCATGATCTGGGGCGTCACCCGGAAATCGAAGGCGATTTCGCTGAAGTTGGCCCCGACTCCCGTGGTCACGCCGTTCAGCGGCAGCACTAGCAGGCAGCCGGCCAGGCCTCCCAGCCCCGCCAGCAGCACCGATTCCACGAAGAAGCTGAACAGGATGCTGCCGCGCGAAAATCCCAACACCCGCAGGGTGCCGATCTCCCGGGCCCGCCGCGCCACGGCCGCATACATGGTGTTCATGGCCGCAAAGCTGCTCCCGACCGCCATGATGACAGATACGAAAATTCCCAGGAATTCGATCGGCGCCGCGGACTGCGTCTGGAGCGCGTAGTACTCCTTCTCGGAGAGGGCGTTCATGTTCAGCCGCTGGTCGTTGTTAATGTCGTTGAGGAGGGCCTGGGCCGCCACCGCGTCGGTGGCGCGCACCAGAGCCGAGCTGAGCACCTCCGGCCGGTTCAGGTCGGTGGCCACCTGGTTCAGGTCGGCGAAAATCTCGCTATTCTGCGCGCTGCGGCCGGCATCCAGGATGCCGACCACCTCCCACTCACCGCGGCCGAAGGCGATCCGCTTCCCCAGGCGGGCGTCCGGAAACCGCTGGGCGATGGACTTGCCCACCACCACTTCCCGGCGCCCGGTCTGGAACCACCGTCCGCTGGAAATCCGGACGCCGGGACGTATCTCGATGCCCACCGGCATCAGGCCGCGCAGGTTGATGTTCATGCCCTCCGGGGCGTCCACGCTGGCCAGGTTCAGCACCGTGACCAACTCCAACGAAGCCAGTGGCTCACCGTTGCGGCCGCGCGCGATCCCGGCTTTGAATTTCAGATCCTGAAACGCCGTGCGCGTGAAGTTGCTCACCAGTTCCGATTCGGAGCCTTTCCGCAGCACCAGCACCTGGAGTGGGTCGCCCGTAGCGGCCAGCGTCGTGCGCAAGCCCGCCACCAGGGCCAGGATGGCCAGCAGCACCGCTACCGTGAGCGCGATTCCCAGGGCCGTCATCAAGGTCGTGGTCTTCCGGACCACCAGGTTGCGCAGGTTGTAACTGATAGGGATCGCCATCCTGGGCTCCTAATCGGTGCTCCGCAGAGCCTCGATGATCGGCGTGCGCGAGGCGCCCCAGGCGGGCACCAGCGAACTCACGGCCCCGATGGCGATAGCCGTCATCACGCAGGCGGCCGCTACGGAGGGCTCAAACGGCCGGATCGGCGGCAGAAAGGCTCCCGCCGGGCTCCGCCGCACGCCGCCCGAAAGGATCATGGACAGCAGAAAGCCGATCCCGCCTCCCACCAGCGAAATGGCGCAGGCCTCGCCCAGAATCATCCCCAGGATGGCGCCCGGCGTGAATCCCAGGGTCTTCAGTACGCCCACCTCCCGCACCCGCTCGCGCACGCTCATGGCCATGGTGTTGGCCGAAACCAGCAGGATCGTGAACAGAACCGCGGCGCAGATGCTGATCAGGAACAGCTTCACGTTGCCCAGGAAGGAAACGAAGCTGAGCGTGAACGCCTGCTCGGATTCCGTCCGCGTCTGGGCGGTGGCGTTGTGGAACATCTCATCCACCGCATTGGCCACCCGGGGCGCCGATTCCGGGCTGTCCACCAGGATGTTGAACGTTCCCGCATTGCCCCGGCGCGCCTCCGGGAGGCTCTCTTCCAGGTAGTCCCGGTTGAAATACAGCACTTCGCTCACGCGCGGGCTGTCGAAGATAGCGCGCACCGTCAGTTCCACCTGTCCAGGGAAGATGTCGCCCACCAGCGTGATGCGGTCGCCCAGTTGGAAATTGAACTTGTCGGCCAGGTCGCGGCCGATGAGGCAGGCGGTCCGCTCCCGCTGGAAGGCGCGCTTCTGCTCTTCCGGCAGACGGAACTCCCCGAAAATAGTGAAGATCTTATCCGGCTCCACGGCGAACCGGGCGAAGAAGTTCTTGGGATCGCGGCTGTCCTTGTACGTGCCGCCGTACCATTGGGAGATCATGACCTCCCGCACCCCGGGGATCTGCCGGATGCGCTGCTGGTAGAACTGCGGCAGCGGAAAGGTCAGCGAGACGCGGTTCCGGGTCACCAGGCGCAGCGCCTGTTCGGGCGTGGGGTCGCTCAGGTAAAACGCATGATACATGGCCATCATGACCCCCAGCAGGCACATGGAAACGCCGATGCTGATGATGGTCAGCGTGGTCCGGCGGCGGTTCCGCCAGCAGTTTTTCAGGATCAGCGGCAGATAGCGCAGCATAGGTTCCCCGCGCGGCTTGCGGATATCTCTTTATTCTAAGCTAAGACCAGGCATGCACGAACCCTACATGCGGGAGGCGCTGGAGTTAGCGCGCGAAGCGGAGGCGGCCGGCGAGGTGCCTGTCGGCGCCCTGGTAGTGTCGGGCGAAACCGTCCTTGGCCGCGGGCGTAACTCGCCCATCTCCCGCATTGATCCTACCGCGCACGCCGAGATGCTGGCCCTGCGGGAGGCCGCCGCCCGCCTGGGAAATTACCGCCTGGAGGATGCCACCGTCTACGTGACGCTCGAGCCCTGTGTCATGTGCGCCGGGGCGCTAGTCGCGGCCCGCGTCCGCCGCTTGGTCTTTGGCGCGCGCGACCTGCGCTTTGGCGGCGTGCGCAGCAAGTTCCGGATCGCGGATTCCGACCTCTTGAATCACCGCCTGGAGATTGTCGAGGGAGTATTGGCGGTCGAATGCGTGGAGTTGTTGCAGCGCTTCTTCGAGCGGCGCCGCTAGGACATGCCTCGGCGTGTCCCGCGGATCATTCCACCGGAACTTGCGTGCCCTTCGGCTCGTGCTTCGAGAGGTTGGCGATGCGGTCGTCGATCAGGCTGCGAACGCCTTTGAGGAGCTCGATGCGGGAGTTCCGGAAGTGATCCCGCGTGGCTTCCGACCAGCGCTGGCGGAAGAACGGCTTCACGTGCAGGCAGTAGAAGCAGCCCGGTTGACCTTCGGCGTGGGTTTTCTCGTCCATGTCAGTTCTCCCTCATTTCCACGGTCAATACTTTATTTTCCAACTTTGCGCGGTGCGGCGAAAGGGCCGCCATGGAGGTGGGCAGGCCGATGTGCCGGCGCAGCGTCCCGATCTGCACTACCAGCTCGTCGCCCTTCTTGAACAGGCCAATGTCGCCTTTGGCCGCAAACGGCAGATGCATGCGGATCTCGTAATGCCCGTCCCGTTTTTCGAAGCGGAAGGGCGCCTCGGTGCGGGTCACCTTGGCGGGATCTTCCTCCTCTGCATACAGGCTGCGCGCCAGTTCCTCCAGCCGCTCGCGCCCCAGGACTTCGTGCGTGAACAGCGGCACGCGCTTCACCGCCACCGGCGAAAAATACCCCGCGATCTCGTCCAGGATGTGCGCCTGCGAAGCGCGCCATTCTTCGAAGAAGGCGTCGGTTACCGTGCGCGGCAGTACACGGTTCACGATCACGCTGTCCACAGTCAGGCCGTGCAGCGAGAAGTAGACAAACGCCCGCTGCGTCTCCCGCAGCACCATCTTCTCCGGGTTCGTCACCAGGCGCACGCTGGTCACCGCCGGATTCTCCAACAGTTCGCCGATGCCGTCCAGGCGCCCGAACAAGTCCTGGACATTAGCGAAATAGCTGTCCGTGGGCAATTCCACGGGCGAGACCCGGTTGGCCAAGGGCCGCACGGCTTTGATCAGCCCGCGCTGGAACGGAAAGATGTGTTTCATGTACCACTCCAGCGTGGTCGGCATGCTCACGAAGCGCATGGATTCCGCCGTGGGCGCGCAATCCAGCACGATGATGTCATAGCGGCTCTCGCGCCGGAACTGGTTCACGTACATCATGGCGCTGAGCTCTTCCATGCCCGGCAGAATGGCCAGTTCCTCGGCTTCCACCTCGCTGATCCCCGTGGTGCGCAGCACGGAAACCACGTACGCCGAGATCGCCTGCCAGTGCCGCTTGATTTCCTTCTGAATGTTGACTTCCAGAATGGAGAGCCGGTCGTTAATCGGGAGCGGATCGCTGGTCTTCCCGTGAAACAGGTCCGTCTCCAGGTCGAACGCGTCGGCCAGGCTGTGCGCCGGGTCCACGCTCATCACCAGGGTCCTGTAACCCAGCCGCGAGAGCTGCAGCCCGGTGGCCGCGGCCAGGCTGGTTTTTCCCACACCCCCCTTGCCGCTGAACAGGAGAATGCGCACCATACTTGTATTTTATCAGTGGGCGTGCGGGCTCCGTCACCACGTGAGCTTGACGGCGATCTGAATCTGGCGGGAACTCGTGGCCGTGCCGGTAATCACGCCGGCGGAGCCGGAAGGAGGCGCCGTGGGAGAGGTGAACACGATCAGATTTGGCGTGTTGAAGTTGGCGTGATTGAAAACGTTGAACGCCTCGCCGCGTAATTCCAACGCCAGGCGCTCGCTCAGGTACATGGTCTTCCCCAGCGAGAAGTCCAGTTCCGCCAAGCCCGGCCCCGTAAGGGCATTCCGGCCCAGATTGCCGTAGGTCCCGTTCGGCGGAACCACAAACGCCGCCGGATTGAAGTACTGGTTGGGGCTGCCTAGAATAAGCGGTCCGGCGAAAGCGGGATTGAGAGAGGGCCGCACCGGATTGGTCGTGTTTCCGTTGTTCGAAGGATTGAAGCTCAATTCCGGAGTGAACGGAAAACCCGTGTGATACGTTTCGATGGCGTGGATCGACCAGCCTTCCACCGCCATTTTCGCGAAGCCGGTCAGGTGGCGTAGAAAGGGCTTGCCGGGGCCGAGCGGCAACTCGTAAGTGGCGTAGGCCGCTAGCAGGTGACGCACGTCGAACGTGGAGGGGCCCCAATCCAGCCGCAGATTCTGCGTGTTTTCTGCCAGGCCGGGAGCATTCGCGGCCGCGCTTGCGTTCAGGGTATCCCCGTTGTCCAGGCTCTTAGACCAGGTGTACGCCAGGCGGAAATCGAGTCCGCGGGCCAGCCGCCTGCGGAGGTCCGCTTTGAGCGCATGGTAGGAGCTGTTTCCCCCCGAGATCCAGGTCCACGTGCTGGCCAGAGCCGGATTGGCGAGCGCGGCTCCGGGGGGATAATACGTCGTGCCCGCCGCCAACCCCGCCGGGCATGGCGCCGCCGGACAGATGGTCGGCGCCGGCTGATTCAAGTCCGCACTGATCGTCTCGTGATACCCGTGTGAACCTGCGTACCCCACCGTGAACACGGTGTTCGGCGTGATCTCGCGCTGCACGCTGAGAGTGTAAGCGATGACCGTGGGCGTGTAGAGATCCTGCTGCACTCCCGCTGGTGCGATCTTGAAGGAATCCGGGATCTGCCCGGGAAGTATCGGGAAATTCGCCAGGGGGATGTTCGTCAGCGTGACGCTCGTGTTGAACGGCGCGTTCTGGTCCAGCCGGAAGCTGAGCGCGTCCTGCAAGTCGTTGTACATCCCGAAGCCCGCCCGGATCACGGTCCGGTTGTCCCGCGCCGGATTCCACGCGAGGCCAAGGCGGGGCTGCGGCAGGAACTTCGCCCGGTTGATGGTGAACACCGAGGATCCTACGCGCGGCTGTGTTTCGAGCGCGCCGTTCGGCCCGAATACAAAACTCGATGCCCGCCCGTGCGCCTCATTCCATCCGTTCGTGAACTCCTCCCGGAATCCCAGCGACACCGAGAGTCGAGGAGTGAGACGCACCTGGTCCTGTACAAACCACGCGCCTTCCCAGGACCGCCAGCCTAGCGGAGTGGGCGACGGAACCGCCGTGAAGGTCGTGACCGTGCCTTGCAGGAAGGCTTGCAGGCTGGAAAAAGTGGCCTGGCCGTATTGCCCCAGCGCCAGTTCATCGTTGGATTGTACGCGCTGGAACCAAGCTCCCGCGCTCAGTTGGTGCCGGTTCCTCACTACCGAAATCTGGTCCGCATAGGTGAACAGGTTGCGGGTAGCAAACAGGTGACTGCCGTAGTTGCTTCCCGCCATGGTGATGGAACTCGCCGTGTTCGGCGTGGCGCTTCCGCCGATCACCACGGCGCCCACCTGCTCCGCGCCGATAAATCCGGGCACGGAGACACCGGATTCGCCAGTGTAGAAATAGCTGGCGCGCGAAAAGCCCAGCGTTGCGGTGTGGACCGTCCGGGAGGAAAAAACATGCGTTTCGCGCAGGCTGGCGACCTGTTCGCGCAGGCTCTCGATGTCCAGCGCCAGCGGGTTCGCGGTGGGCGTATAATCGGCGCTGTCGTCGGCCAGGTAGCTGAACCCCAGCGTGTCCGCCCGCGAAAGCGTCTGATCCAGGCGCGCCGTGCCGAATTCCTCCCGAATGGTTTGCCGGGGAGTACTAAAAGCTTCAGCGATGCCGCCGCCCAATTCCGGACCGTTCGGGACGGGCCACAGGGCCAGCAATCGCCCGGCCGCTGGAGAAATCCCGACGTGCTGGCCATTCAGAATTCCCGCGCGGGCGTCGCTGTCAGGCACCAGCGTCACATCGCTCAGGTGCAGATTCTGGCGGAACCCTTCGTAGTCTCCAAACAGGAACGTGCGGTTAGGCACGAGCGCTCCGCCCAGGGAGCCGCCGAACTGATGGCGCTGAAATCCCGGCACGGAAGCCTGATCGAAAAAGTTGCGGGCGTCGAAATCGTTGTTGCGCAGGAATTCGTAAACCGATCCGTGAAACTCGTTGGTGCCCGATCGGTCGACAATCAGCACCTGCGCGCCCGGGCGCTTACCGTACTCCGCGCTGTACGTGTCCGTGAGCACGTTGAATTCCCGGATCGCGTCCACTCCCAGCAACTCCCCGCTGGTGCCGCCCGGCGTCATGTTGATTTCCGCCGAACCCGTGTACTCCACTCCGTCCAGCAGGAAGAGATTCTCCTGGGGCCGCCGTCCCGAAACGGCGAAGATGTTCGCCACCGCCGAATTGGAGATCCCGGGCGTGTTGCTCAGCTTCTGGCTCGAGTAGTTCACGATTCCCGGATCGAGCGTCATCAGTTGGTCATAGCTACGGCCGTTCAGCGGCAGGTTGCGGACCTGGCTGCCGCCTACCAGGCCCGAACTCTGATCCATCGCGGCCCCGATCATGGGAGCACGTTCGGTGACCTCGACCTGTTCCGATACCGCGCCGATCTGCAAGTGAAGATTGACTACGGCCGCCTGGCTGACCGCCAAAGGAATCCCGCGCCGGACCTCGCTTTGAAAACCTGACTTCTCCGCCCGGACCTCGTAGGTGCCGGCGCCCAATTGCGGAATAGCGTAATGACCGGAGGCGTCCGTCAGGGTCCTGCGCGCGGATTTCGACTCCAGGTTGGTGAGGGTCACGGCGGCATGGGACACCGCTCCGCCGCTTGGATCGGTCAACTCTCCGGAAATCGAGGCGGTCTCCTGGGCGGCGGCCGGAAACGCAAGAAAGCAAACGGTTGCGAGCAGGCTCAGGGCTGGAAGGCGCATGAAGCCTTCGTATGTTAACAAGACACTTGTCTTGAATGCAAGACGACTGGCCGCGCGAGCCGTGGCGGCCTACGAGATCACCAGCAGCAGATCCTTCGCTTCCACGTGCTGACCCACCGCGACCAGCACCTGCGCGACTTTTCCCTCCACCGGGGCGTAGACCGTGCTCTGCATCTTCATGGCTTCCATCACCAGCAGGCGGTCGCCTTTCTTGACCGGCTGCGCCACCTCCACCGCCACGTTCGAAACCACGCCCGGAATGGGAGCGCCGATCTGGCCCGGCTGGTTGGGATCCGCCTTGGGCTTGGTTTCGACCTTGACTTCCAGCTTGCGGTCCCGGATGGTCACCTCGCGCGGCTGCCCGTTCAGCTCGAAAAATACGGTGCGCGTGCCTTCCGGGTGCGGGTCGCTCACCGTGAGAAACTTGATGGCCAGCACTTTGCCCGGCTCCAGTTCCACGGTGAACTCCTTGCCGCGTTCAGCGCCGTAGTAGAACTGCGGCGTGGGCAGCACCTCCACGCTGTCCCAGGTCTGGCGGTTGCGCGCGAATTTCAGGAACACGTCCGGGTACATGAGGTAGCTCAGCACCTCATCGTGCGACGGCTTGCGCCCGATCTTCTTCTCCAGCACGGCCGCCGTCTGCTCGAAATCCACCGGGCTGAGATGCGCCCCCGGCCGCCCGCGTTTCGGCTTCGCTCCCCGCAGAATCACTTTCTGGATCTGTTTCGGCCAGCCGCCCTCGGGCTCGCCCAGGTCGCCGGAAAGCATCTCCACCACCGAACTGGGAACCGTCAGGTTGTGGTCCGGTCCGAGTTGCGCGAACTGGTGCGCCGTAAGGTTGTGGTTCACCAGGAAAAGCGCCATGTCGCCCACGGCCTTGCTGGAGGGCGTCACTTTCACGATATCGCCCAGCGCCATGTTCACTTCGGCGTAGGCGCTGGCAATCTCCGGCCAGCGTTCGCCTAGTCCCATGGACTCGGCCTGCGCCCGCAGATTGGTGTACTGTCCCCCCGGCATCTCGTGCTTGTACACTTCGGCGGTACCGGAACGGGGCGCCGTATCGAAGGGCGCGTAGTACTCCCGCACCACCTCCCAGTAGTCCGCGCACTGGTCGAGCGCGTCCAGGTCCAGCCCGCTATCGCGCCGGGTGTGCGCCAGCGCGGCCACAATCGAATTCAGGTTCGGCTGGCTGGTGGTGCCGCTCATCGAAGCGATGGCTGCGTCGGCCACGTGCACGCCCGCCTCCGCCGCCTTGAGCACCGAGGCTTCGTTAATTCCGCTGGTGTCGTGCGTGTGGAAATGGATGGGGATGCCCACCTCCTGCCGCAGCGTCTTCACTAGCTTCTCCGCGGCGTAGGGCTTGCACAAGCCCGCCATGTCCTTGATGGCCAGGATGTGCGCTCCCATGCGCTCCAGTTCCTTGGCCATGTTCACGTAGTACGCGAGCGAATACTTCTGGCGGTTGGGATCCAGGATGTCGCCCGTGTAGCAGATGGCCGCCTCGCAGATCTTGCCGGTCTTCTGCACCGCCTCCATGGCCACCCGCAGATTCGGCAGCCAGTTGAGCGAATCGAAAATGCGGAAGATGTCGATGCCCTGCGTCGCGGCTTCCCGCACGAACTCGCGTACCACATTGTCCGGATACGCGGTGTAGCCCACCGCGTTCGAGGCCCGCAGCAGCATCTGGAAGCAGATGTTCGGAATCGCCTCGCGCAGTTGCCGCAGCCGCTCCCAGGGGTCCTCGTGCAGGAAGCGCATGGCCACGTCGAACGTGGCCCCGCCCCACATCTCCAGGCTGTAAAGGCCGGCCAGCCGGTGCGCCAGGAAATTGGCGATGGCCAGCATGTCGTAGGTGCGCACGCGCGTGGCCATCAGCGACTGGTGCGCGTCGCGGAACGTGGTGTCGGTCAGCAGCAGCCGCTTCTGCGAGGCGGTCCACGCGGCGAACTGCTCCGGCCCCAGCTTCTCGAGCAACTGGCGCGTGCCCGCGGGCGGCGCCGAGGCATCGTGCGGTGGCACAGGCGCCGCACGCAACCGTTCCGGCGGCCGCTTGCCTTCCACCGTCGGATTGCCGTTGACGATCACGTCGCCCAGGTAGGTGAGCAGCTTGGTGGCGCGGTCCCGCCGCGGCACGAAGCGAAACAGTTCGGGCGTCTCGCCCAGCCAGGAAGTAGTGACCTTGCCGCTCTGGAAATCCGGGTGGTTGATCACGTTCTCCAGGAACGGAATGTTGGTCTTCACTCCGCGCACCCGGAATTCCCGCAGCGCCCGGTCCATGCGCTGGCAGGCCTGGTCGAACTTGCGGCCCCACGCCGTGGTCTTCACCAGCAGGGAGTCGTAATACGGCGTGATCACCGCTCCGCTGTAGGCCGATCCGCCGTCCAGCCGGATGCCGAAACCCGCCGGCGAGCGGTAGGTGTGGATCTTGCCGTAATCCGGAACGAAGTTGTTCTCCGGATCTTCCGTGGTCAGCCGGCATTGCAGCGCATAGCCGTTCAGCGGAATCTGGTCCTGCGGCGGGAGGTCCATCTCCGGACCGAACAGCTCCAGCCCTTGCGCGACCTGGATCTGGCAGCGCACGATGTCCACGCCCGTCACCATCTCGGTCACCGTGTGCTCCACCTGGATGCGCGGATTGACTTCGATGAAATACCATTCGCCGCTATCCACGTCCACCAGGAACTCCACCGTGCCGGCGTTGTAGTAACCCGCGGCCTTGGCCAGTTGCACGGCTGCGGCGGCCAGGTCCTTGCGGATGGAATCCGCCAGTCCCGCTGCGGGCGCAACCTCCACCACTTTCTGGTGCCGCCGCTGTACGGAGCAGTCGCGCTCGTGCAGGTGCAGCACGTTGCCGTGCCGGTCGCCCAGGATCTGCACTTCCACGTGCCGCGCCCGCCGCACGTAGCGCTCCAGAAACACGGCGTCGTTGCCGAATGCGGCCGCCGCCTCGCGGCGCGCCTCCTCCAGCCGCTCGGGGAAGTGCGCGGCCTTTTCCACCACGCGCATGCCGCGCCCGCCGCCCCCGAACGCCGCTTTGATGATCAACGGAAAGCCGATCTCCCGGGCGGCCCGTTCCGCTTGCGCCGCCTGCCGCAACGGCTCCTCGGTGCCCGGCACCACCGGGATACCCGCCTTCTGCGCCAGGTGGCGCGCGGCGGTCTTGTCGCCCAGCAGTTCCAGCAGCTTCGCGCTCGGGCCGATGAATGTGATGCCCGTCTTCTCGCACGCCCGCGGGAGTGCGGGGTTTTCCGACAGGAACCCGTAGCCCGGATGAATCGCGTCCACGCCCTTCTCTTTAGCCAGGGCCACGATGCCTTCCACGTCCAGGTAGGCTTCCACCGGCCCCTTGCCTTCTCCCACCAGATAAGCTTCGTCGGCCTTGAACCGGTGCAAGCTCAGGCGGTCTTCCTGGGAATAGATGGCCACCGTGCGCAGGCCCAGTTCGTTGGCCGCGCGCAGAATGCGGATCGCAATTTCACTGCGGTTCAGAGCAAGGAGTTTTTTCATTACGAGATGACACGAGGTGCGCGAAAAGGGCTGATATTTCGAGGATAACACGCGCCGCGATTACCGCCGCCGGCCGCGGGTGCACGGTGGCTTTTCAAAAACTCAACCGCACCGCCGCCTGAATCTGTCGCGGGGCCTTGGCCGAAAAGATCTTCCCGAACGTGGTGGGCTGGTCGGCGTAGGCGTCCGGCAGGTCGAAATTCGCGCGGTTGAACAGGTTGAACGCCTGCGCGTCAAACTCCAGGCTCATGCCCTCGCGCAGCAGGAAACGCCGCGATACCGCCACGTCGAAGGAAAACAGTCCCGGCCCGGTTAGCACGTTCCGCCCCGCGTTGCCGAAATGATACTTCGCCGGAATAGCGAATGCGCTGGTATCGAACCACTCCTCCGGACCTGGATTGGCGAGCGCCGGATTGCGCTGCAGGTCCGGACGGTCCAGGCCGAAGATGCCGCCGATATTCCCCGTATTGCTGTTATCGAAGCGCAGCAGCGGCGTAAATGGCTGTCCTGTTTGCGCCGTGGTGATGCCGCGCACCTCGAAGTTGCGGTTCCACCAACTCCGCCCCGGAACCTGGTACACGTACGCGGCGCTCAGACGCTGCCGCATGTCGAAGCTGGAGAGCGCGCGCTCCAGCCGGTAGTCCCGGCTGTTCTGCGGGAAATTCTTGTCCGGAACCGTGCCCAGGTACGCGGAGGTATCGTCGATCGACTTCGAGTACGTGTAGGCCACCAGCATCGAGAAGCGCCGTGCCAGCCGCCGGTCGATCGATGCCTCCAGCGACTGGTACTCCGAGTTGCCCCCGCTCTCCGAATAGAAGATCCCTGCGTAGCCTGGATACGGCCGGCGCGCGGCCAGGTCTCCCGGACCGGGCGGCGGCTGGTTCAGATCCCGCGAACGGATCAGGTGCGTGCCCTTCGAGCCGCCATAGGCCAGGCTCAACACCGTCGCCGCGCCCGCCTGGCGCTGCACGTTCAGATTCCAGCTTTGCAGGTAGGCCGTCGTCAGGTCCGGGCTGATCGTATTGGGCGAGGGCGGCGGCACGATGCCGTTCTGCGTGGGAAACGGGTTTGTCAGCGTCAGCAGCGACTTCTGCGTGGGGAAGAACGCGTACACGTTGAAGTACGGCGGATTGAAGTACAGTGACGAGTTGACCACCAGCATCCCCGAATCGTAGTAGACGCCGTAGCCGCCGCGCACCACCCAGTCCCCGGCGGGCGACCACGCGAAGCCCATCCGCGGTGCGAAGTTGTTGCCGTCCGGCCGGATGCCCGATCGCGAAAGACCGTTGGTCCCTACGTTGACCACTTGGCCCGCCGCCGGGTCGAAGATCGACATTCGATTGGCCGGGTCCGTGGGCGGCGTGTTGTACTCGTAGCGCAGACCCAGGTTCAGCGTGAGGGAAGGCCGCACTTTCCAGTCGTCCTGCACGTACCCGTCGTACGCCGTGGTACGCAGCGTCTGCGGGTTGTCGAAGCGCGACTGGATGCCAAAGGATGGAAATCCCATCAGCAGGTCCTTGATCCCCGAGCCCGCAATCGCACCTGAAAACGTCAGCGAGCCCCGCGCGAAGTAATCCAGCGTGGCGTCCAGCCGGATGTTGCGCACCTCGCCGCCGATCTTCAGCCCGTGGCCGCCGCGCACCAGCGAGAGGCCGTCACTCACCTGGTAGGTGTCCGTGGTGCGCGCGATGGGAGTCGCGGTGCTGTCCCCCACTCCCGAAAATCCCGCCACGCTGATCGAAGGGTACCCCAGGTCCCGCGGGTTCACGTTCAGCCAGTTCACGTTCCACAGCTTGCCCGCATCCACGCGATAGTTCTGCGGATTCACGTGGCGGAACGACTGGCTGAACCCCAGCCGCAGCGAATTCACCGCGCGCGGGCTGAAGACGCGCTGGTAGTGCAGCATGGCGTTGTGGCCGATATTCGTCACGTAATCGCCGAATCCGGGCACACCCGTGGAAGGCTCGAACAGGTCCTGCGTGCCGTAGCTGTAGCGCACATTCAGCAGGTCGCGGCCCGATAGGTATTCGTCGAATTTGCCGTTGAACTGCGACGTGGTCTCGCGGGAGACCGGCTGCGCCAGGTAGTTGCCCGCCGTGCCCGGCCGGTTCGGCAGCGGGAACAGGTTCAGGATTTGCGCGCCCACGGCCGACACCAACGCCGGCGGCACGGAAGCCCGTTGCTCCGCAGTTGGCACCGTGGCCAGGCTGGTCAGCGCCTGGCGCTGGCGCAGGGCGTCGAAATTCGCGAAGAAGAACGCTCGGTCCCGGCGCACCGGCCCGCCCACGCCCGCGCCGAACTGGTTGCGGATGTATTCCGGCTTCGTCTGCGCGTCGAAGAAGTTGCGCGCATCCAGGTCCCGGTTGCGCAGGTACTCGTACGCCGTGCCGTGAAACTGGTTGCCGCCGCTGCGCGTGATCACGTTCACCTGGCCCGCGGCGCTGCGCCCGTATTCCGCGCTGTAGCTGTTCGTCGAGATCTTGAATTCCTGGATGCTGTCCACCGAAGGTTGGAGCACATAGGTATTCTGGTACTGGTCGTTGTTATCCACGCCGTCCAGCAGGAAGTTGTTGTATTCTTCGCGGCCGCCGTTGGCATGCATGGCGAAGCCGCCCCGCGAGGAAAGCTGCGAGTTCTCCACCGGCGGCAGCACTCCGGGCGTCAGCAGCGCCAGTTGCAGAAAGTCGCGCCGGTTCAGCGGCAGCTCCTGGATGCGCGATTCGTCGAGCACCATGCCCAACTCGGCGCTCTCCGTGGCGAGAGGCTTCGCGCCGGCGGTCACCTCCACGGTCTCCGTGCGCCGGCCCACCGGCAGCACGAAGTCCACGCCCGGATGGGAATTCACGTGCACCGCTACACCGCGGTGCGAGGCCGTCTGGAAGTTCGCCGCCTCCGCCGCCAGATCGTAGGTAGCCGGCGGCAACTGGGTCAGCACGTAGAAGCCCGATCCATCCGTAGCGGTCTGCCGCGCGCGTCCCGTTTCCGCGTTCCTGGCCGTCACGATAGCCCCTGGGATCGGCTGATGGCTGGCGTCCAGAACGTATCCGGAGATCGAACCGGTGGTGACCTGCGCCCAAACCGGAACCACGAACAAAAAGACCAGGAAAATTAACAAGGATAAAACCTCTCCCGCCAGGCGGCCGTGAAGCGCGGTAAATCGGGAGCGGCCATCAGGCGGTCGAGGTCGGCGGGTGCGTCCACGTCCCACCAGCCTGGTCCGCGCTCTACGCGCAGGCCGCAGGCTTGCGCCGCCCGCTCGCTTTGGGCCAGCGTTTCGGCGCCGGACCACTCCACGCCCCGAAACATCTCCCGGTGAATCCGCCGGCAGCCGATGGCGTAATATCCGCCGTCTTCCGCCGGTCCGAACACCACGTCGGCGCGCGATGCGAGCAGGCGCTCGACGTGCGCGCGGGGCAGCGTGGGCGCATCGCTGCCCACGATGACGGCTTGTGGACGTCCCTCCGCCAGAGACTCTTCGAGTGCATGAACCATTTTTAACGCGAGATCCCCGGAATGTTGCAGTTTCCGGGCAACGGGCACATCCTGCCACGCATCCGTAGGAATGTCGGTATGCAGGAAAAGGTCGGCGCCGCCCATAGCGCCCAGCCTTTCCAGCATATCGCGAACACATGCGCGATGCAGTTCCGCGGCGGCTTCCGCGCCGATCCGGGGCGCCAGGCGGGTCTTCACGCGGCCTGCAACCGGCGCCTTGGCGAACAGAATCATGGCGGGCCGCACCGGAAAATTGTAAACTATTCTTTAGCTCTCCTGGAGAAACTTACCTGTATGTCTATTCGAGTATTCGCTTGCGTTGCAACGTTCGCTGTCGCGTCCTTCACCTCGGCCTACGCGGCCGACAAGAAAGGGGACCCGGATAAGGGGAAGGAAGTCTTTCAGCAGTGCAGCGTTTGCCACAATGCAGACAGCACCGAGAAGAAGATGGGGCCTGGGTTGAAGGGGCTGTTCTCGCGCGACAAGATGACCAACGGCAAAAAGCCCACCGAGGAGAACGTGCGCGCCAAGATCGATGAGGGCGGCAACGGCATGCCGGCCTACAAAGAGATGCTGAGCGACGACGAAAAGAACGACCTCATCGCCTATCTGAAGACCCTCTAGCACAGGTGCCCGGACTCGCCCAATCCGTCGAGCGCGTTCCGCACTCGCGCATCCGCGAACTGGCGGAAATCGCGATGTCGATGGACGGCGTGCTGCGCCTGTACTTCGGCGAGTCCAACCTGCCCACTCCGGGCTATATCAAGCAGGCCGCCATCCGCGCGCTGGCCGAGGGCTACACCTTTTACACGGAGAACGCCGGGCTGCCCTCCCTGCGCCGCGCCATCGCCGCGCACTACCGGCGCCTGCAAGATGTCCCGCTCGATTCCGAATCCGAGATCGTGATCACCGCTTCCGGCGTGCAGGCGCTGAATGTCGGCATCCGTACGGTTCTCGACCCCGGCGACGAAGCCCTGATCCTGACTCCTGCCTGGCCCAATGGTTCCTCCATCGTGGCTATGTGCAATGCCGTGCCCGTCGAAATCCCTCACCCGCTCTGCGGTAGCCGTTACCGCATCGACTTCGGCGCTCTGGAGGCGCGCGTCACACCCCGCACGCGCCTATTGCTCTACACCTCGCCTTCCAACCCCCTGGGCTGGGTGGCCACCGAAGCCGAGCAGCAGCAGTTGCTGGACTTCTGCCGCCGTCACGGTCTCTGGCTGATGGCCGACGAAGTCTACGACCGCCTGTTCTACTCCGGCGCCCGCCTCGGCGATCCCGTGCCTTCCATTCTGCGCAAAGCCACGCGCGAAGACGCCGTCATGGTGGTGCACTCGTTCTCCAAAAGCTACTGCATGACCGGCTGGCGCGTGGGCTGGCTGGTGGCTCGCCGCGATGTGGCCCGCAAGGCCACGCAGTTGAACGAATTCATCATCTCGCACGCGCCCAGTTTCGCCCAGAGAGCCGGCGAGACTGCGCTTACCCAGGGCGAGGAGGAACTGGTCCGGATGCTCGCGCGGCTGAAGGAAAACCGCGATCTTTGCGTGGCGGCCTTGAACGCCATGCCGGGAGTCACCGTACCGGTGCCGGATGGGGCCTTCTACCTTTTCCCCAAAATCGACGGCCTGGACGACTCTTTCGAATTCTGCCGCCGCCTGCTGGTCGAGACCAAGGTGGGCCTCGCCCCCGGAGTCGCTTTCGGCGCCGGAGGGGAAGGCTCCGTGCGCATCTGCTATGCGGCCGAAAAGAGTATCCTCGAACCCGCCCTGGAGCGCCTCGCGAATTTCCTGCGCGGCTGATTTTTCCTAAACTAAATCCGATCCGCGGCTTCCCCTCGTAATGCGATCGAGGAGGAACTATGCGACTTACCGCATTTCGCACCTGTGCGGCAGCCCTGCTGCTCTCGGCCGGCGGATTCGCCGCCAGTCATCGCAACGGGCCGCTGCTGCTCGAGGACCAGACTGCCAACCTGAACGACTTTTACATCTTCCGCAGTTGGGAGACCGGACGCACGGACCGCGTCGTCATGAGCATGAGCGTGCAGGGATTCCAGAACCCGGACAACGGGCCCAGCTATTACAAGTTCTCCGATAGCGTCCTGTACCGGTTCAACGTCAACAACTCGCGGGGACTCGATGGAAACCCCGATCTCCAGATCGATTTCGTCTTCCACGACACCTATCGCGACAACCCGACCTTCGTGTCGTACTTCGGCAAAATCGACTCCATCGACAGCCCGGGCATCTACCTCTACGAGACCTATACCGTGGTCATCCGGGACCTGAAGAAGGGCGTCATCGTGGCCAGCTACGATCGCGACAAGAACGGCCACCTGCTCTCCGTGGCGCCGCCCAATATGGGTCCCAACGCCACGCCCAACTACGAGCAGAATCTCGGCGCGCCCTCCGTATTTGAACTGCCCAACGGCATGCGTGTGTTCGCCGGGCCCCGCGACGACGCCTTCTATTTCGATAGCGGCGCCACCTTCGATACGCTGAACTTCCGCTCGCCCGCTCCGGTGCTTTCCGGCTCCGCCGACCAGGGGCAGGGCGCCGCCTACCCGGCGGCCGTGGATGGCTTCGCCGGCTACAACATCAGCTTGATCGCGGTAGAGGCCCCCATCTCCATGCTGACCGCCAACGGCTCAGTGCCCACCGATCCCAAGGACCCCAACGCCAGGATCGCCGGCTGGGCCACCACCTTGCGCAAGATCGTTACCGTGCGGCCGAGCCCCGACAATCCGGAACACTACGGCGACTACGTGCAGATCGACCGCGTGGGCAACCCGCTCACCGTCGAGGCGCTCATTCCGCTGCCCATGAAAGACCGCTGGAATCGCAGCCAGCCGGCCGACGACCAGCAGTGGGCCGCTTACATCGCCGACCCGTTCTTCGTCAACGGCATTCTCAAGGGCCAGTACAACCTGAACGTGCCTCCGGCGCCGCGCAACGATCTGCTGGGCGTCTTCGTGCCCGATATCACGCGCATTGACCTCACCATCGCACCCACTCCGGGCCCGCAGCAGAACCGCCTCGGACCGCTCGGCGGCGATAACGCCGGCTGGCCATTCGGCGGACGCCGCCCCGGCGACGACGTGGTGGACATCGGCTTTCGCGCCCTGGCCGGCGTGCTCGTGCCCGGCTACACCAACGCGCCCCCTCTGGGTGACGGCGTCAACTCCAACGACGTGCCGCTGCTCAACCGCTTCCCGTTCCACGCCCCGCCCCACGCCGGCTACGCCCATAGCCAGCAGGATGGCACGAACGGCCGCGGCAAAGCCACCGGCATGTAGTGGATCATCGCTCCCCGCGGCGGCCGCGGCCGCGGGGAGCGGAGGAGCCCCCCGATGAAACTGATCTCCTTTCTCATCTGCCTCTCTCTCTACGCCGAAACCGCCGATCCCGACCGCCTGGCCGCCGCACTTTCGGACCGCGCGCTCGCCGACCAGGTGGCCCGCCTGAAAACCGACGACCGCATCGCCACCTACGAAGCCCTCGCCCGCTACAAACCCGATGACTTCCACTACCGGAATTTGCTGGCCACGGCGTTCATCCAGAAAATGCGCGAGACCATGGACGCCGGCTACCTGGACCGCGCCGCCAAACTGGTGGAGAACGTCCTGGCCGCCGACGCTGGCGACTACGAAGCCTTGCGCCTGCGCAGCGAGATCGAACTCGAACGCCACCATTTCGCCAAGGTCGCCGAGTACTCCCGCGAGATGACCCGCCGCGCCCCCGACGACCCGTGGAACTGGGGCACCCTCGGCGATGCTCTCATGGAACTGGGCGACTACGAGCACGCCGCCGACGCCTATCAGCGCATGGTCACCTTGCGCCCCGATCTCGCCAGCTACAACCGCGCCGCCTGGTATCGCTTCGTGGCTGGCGACCCGAATGGAGCCCTCGACGTGATGAAGCAGGCCATCGCCGCCGGCAGCCCGTCGGCCGAAAACACGGCCTGGTGCCTGGTGGACCTGGGCAACATGTACTTCAAGTCCGGCCGGCTGGCCGAGGCCGCGCGGGCCTACAACACGGCGCTGCGCGTGTTCCCCAGCTATTACCCCGCGTACGCCGGGCTGGGCCAGGTCTACGCCGCGCAGGGTAACGCCCCGGCGGCCATCGAGAGCTACAAGCGCGCCCAGGATGCCGTGCCCCTGCCGCAGTACGCCGCCGCCCTCGAGGACTTGTACGCCGCTGCCGGCAACCGCGAGGCCGCCCGCCGGCAGGCCGCCATGCTGGATGTGCTCGACCGCATGGAAGAAGCCCATCGCCAGACCGCCAATCGCAACCTGGCGCTGGCCTTCGCCGACCGGGACCGGAGCCTCGCCCGCGCGCTCCAATTGGCCCGCGCCGAGCTCGCCGTGCGCCGCGATATCTACACCTATGACGTGCTCGCTTGGGCGCTCTACAAGAACCAGCGCTATGTCGAAGCCGCGGACGCGGCCGAAAAAGCCCTGGCCCTGGGCACGCCGGAACCAATGTTCTACTACCACGCCGGTATGATCGATCTGGCCTTGGGCAACAAGCGGCAAGCCCGCGAGCGCCTGGAACACGCGCTGGCTCTGAACCCGAAATTCGACCCGCGGCAGGCTCCCCTGGCGCAGGCCGCGCTCCGGGAGGTGACCCAATGAAATCCTGCTGGATGATGCTGGCCTGCGCCGCCACCCTGCTCGCCTCCGATGACGCGGTGAGCCGCCTGCTCGACTCCAGGCTCACCGCCGCCCAGCGCAGCGATGCCTGCTTCGCCCTGCGCGGCCACTCTAAGCCGGAGGTGTTGGCCGCCCTGAGCCGCATGCTCGCCGATCCGGCCGTCCGCGCCTGCGCCGCCCGCGACCTGCGCGAAGCCGGCGCCGTGGACGAACTCAAAAGCGCCCTGGCCTCCGGCGATGCGGACACTCGCGCCCTGGCCGCGGGCGAGCTCGGGGCGCTCGAGCGTCCGGAACTCCTGCCGCTATTGGCCGCCGCCGCCGCCGATGCTAACGTCCTGGTTGCTGCGGGTGCCGTGCGTGGCCTTGCTCAATACCGCGACCCCGCCGCCGTGCCCTATCTGCTCGAGGTCGCCCGCAAGGGTGGCATCCCAGGCATCGCGGCCCTCGAGCGCGCCGCGGAGTTTCGCTCCCCCGCCGCGCTCCAAATCGCGCGCGCGTGGCTCGCCGGCGCCGACGTGGCTTCCAAAGTCGTCGCGCTCCAGGTCATCGGCGATCTGGGCGATACCTCCGACCTCCCACGCTTGCGCGAGATCGCCGCCCGCCGGGAGAAGCTCTCCGCCCGCGGCCGCGGCTTCGGGTTGCTGCCCGTGATCGACCTGGGCCGCGCCGCCGAAAACGCCGTCGCCCGCATCCAGTCGCGCGGCCTCAACCCCACCAGCGCTCGCCCGCAGCCAGGTGCGCCTTCACCACGTCCGGGTTCAGATCCACCCCTAGCCCCGGCTTCTCCGTCACGCGCATGAATCCGTCGCGAATGTACGGGCCATCGAGCGCCAGCACTTCGTCCATCCAGCCGCCCTGCCCGGTGACCGTCTCGCACGCCAGGTAGTCCCGGATGGATGCGGCCCACTGGCAGGTCGCCCAGGTGTGCAATTGGCTGCCGGTGTTGTGCGTGGCCATCGGCAGCCCGTACACGTCCGCCATGTCCGCGATCCGCTTGGTTTCCAGGAAGCCGCCGCTGTTGCGCAGGTCTGGGTGCAGGATGTCACACCCCTGGTTGATGATGAAATCCTTGAAGCCCTGCCGCCGCGCCAGGTTCTCGCCCGTGCAGATAGGCACCCGCGAGGCTTCGCACAGCCGGGTCCACACGCTGGAATATTCCACTTGCAGCGGGTCCTCGAACCACATCGGCTTGATCGGCTCGATGGCCTGGGCGATCTGGATCGCCGTACGCAAATCGTACTCCCAGTGACAGTGCACCATGATGTCGTGGTCCCACCCGATGGCCTCGCGGCAGTTCTCGAATCCCTGCGCCAACTGGATCAGTTCCCTGGTCGTGAGCACGCGGTTGGTGCGGTCGCGCGCCTTGTCCGTGCTCGGATTGGTGTGCGGGAAGCCGAATTTGTGCGCCGTGAATCCGCTGGGGTCCGCCTTGACTTTGGCCGCCCATTCGCGGCAGGACGCTTTGTCCAGCATGTTGCGCGGCGCGGCGTGGTCGTAGACCCGCACCTTCGTGCGGAACCTGCCGCCCAGCAGCGTGGCCGCCGGCACGCCCAGGATCTTGCCCGCCAGGTCCCACAGCGCCATCTCGATGCCGCTCGCCGCGCGCATCAGCGAGTGCGCCGAGCCGTCCGTGCGCGACCCCGCCAGGTCCCTGCCCTGCGCGTCCAGGAACGTGTAGATCGTGTCGATCTCCAGCGGATCCTTGCCCGCGAGCCACGGCCCGATCGCGTGAATCTGCTCCTTCACGCCGACGCCCGGGCTCCCGTAGGCCTCGCCGATGCCGTATGATCCGTCGTCGGCGACGACTTTCACCAGGGTATAGGTGCGCGGCCCCTGAAGGACCATGGTCTGGACATCCCGGATCTTGAGCCGTTTCTTGTCCGCCGCGGCCAGCCGGTGATACCCGCTCAGAAACCCGCCCCCCACCGCCGCGCCCAGAAACCCGCGCCGGGACAAAGAATGTTGGAGTGCTGAGAGCATGCCTTTTCCCCCCAGCACAGCTTATCAAGAGAGTAAGGCGTTTGCGGACGAGCACGTATCGACAGCCGACGCGGCGGTCGTCCGACACTCGCGTCGCGCCCTGCCCAGCCGGGTGATCCGCTCCCGGCAGTTTGTCTATTGGACTGGCGTAACCGGGTTTGACATTATATCGCGATGCCTCGCTTCAGGCTCGATCATTCGGGCGGAACTATGTTGATGACGGTAATTCGATTTCGGTATCGGCGTAGAAGATACGAGACGAAATCCCCCAATACCAAGTCGGGGCGGCCTTTCCTGCGATTTACAACACGACAAAGCAAGATGCGTGTGTCGCTGTCCCACTGTAAATTAAGCGCTCCCCAGCGATCCGGTTTGGTGCTGTGAATTTTGGCCCATCCCTCGGGTCGTCCCGGCTTAAGTTTCTTACTTACTGTTAAGTCAAAATCAAGGAGCCTTGGGTCATTCACGATGGACTCGCGAAGACTCGGGCCTCTTGAGCAAATTACTTGGATAATGGTCTGCATAGAGTTTCAGGTCTGCGCCTAAGGTTGTGCCGGACCGTACGCCCTGGCGCGCCGCGCTTCAACAAATGCCTCGTCTGAGCAACGCTCTTTGCCAACGAGCCTCAGTTAAGTCCATTAGCTCCGCTTCGGCGTCCAGTTCGAGGTCGTAGGGAAATGACAATTCATCAGGCGGCGTATCATCCACACCGTGTTTCGCCATCGTTGCCTCCACCAGAGCGGCAGGAACTGAATAACTTCGTACGCGCCCCCGGGAAACCAAATGACTGCCGTAGTCATGGCTGTCCCACCCATAAACCAACACAAAGGTCAGGGCGGGATATGACTTCGACAGGGCCTGAAAGTGCACAAGGCCCTCGTCGTGCCGTCCCTGAAAGTAATACTTCTTCTGTGAACGATTCGACCCCAGTGCCACCGCTCGCTCACAACATAGTTTCTGGGTTTCTCCAACTAGCATGTCCGGCCTGAATACCGAGCGAGCCCGCCGGTGTGCGTCGCTCCTGAAGCGCGCCACGTCTGGAGAGGGGCCAATGACAATCAGTCGTGCGTTGCACCAAGTCGCCATCGTTTCGATTCTACTGAGAAAAGACCCCGACTGTCGGGGGCTTGCCTCAGGTGGTTCCCTAGGAGAGCGGGCAGCCCGCAGCAACTCGCCATTCTTCACACCTTCAGGCCGGCCACTGAGCGGTATGAATCTCATGGCCGGGAAAGCTGTACCGGAAGTCGAGTGGCAGGCACTCGTCCAGCAGGATCCTCATGCAATCCTGGCGAGCAGCGAATCCTTCGCTTCCTCAGGCACCTGAATTGCCATCTCGCGAGTGACGGTGGGGAACTGTTGCAGGAACTCGCCCAGAGAATGCCGGCCCTCCAGGTAGTCGATCAGATTCTTGAAGGGAACCCGCGTGCCGCGGAAACACGGCGTTCCGTTCAGAACATCGGGGTCCGCCACGATAACGGGCTCTCCCATAACCGCTCCCATTGTACCGTCTGCGTGCGGTCCCTCACCCGATAAACCGGCTCGGCCGGATCACCCCCAGCGAGACGCCTGTCATGAGCAGCCCCAGACACACGATCACCGCCGCCGAAAGCACCGGAATAACCCGGAACGCCGGATTGGCGACCGTCTTCTTGCTGTCCGGCAGCAGATTCTTGGCGTACAGCACCATCATCCCAATCGCCATCAGCACTACCGCCAGCCCCATGCTGAACCCCACCAGCAGGATCAATCCGAGCCCTACCCGCCCCAGCGCGATGGAACTCAGCAGCAGCACCAGCGCCGAAGGGCACGGCACCAGCCCGCCGCTCGCCCCCAGCGCGATCAGGCTGCCCAGTGTCACCTCCCCTTCCGGAATGTGGCTGTGTCCGCCCGGCCCGTGATGATGCTCGTGCTCATGGTCGTGATCGTGGTGAGGATGCTCGTGATCGTGCCCATGATCATGATCGTGGGGGTGAACATGCCCGTGGTTCCGCAGCCGCCGCGCCCGCTGCACCAGCAGCATCAGCCCGATCCACACAATGGAAATCCCCGAGATCGCGCCCAGCACCGGGAAGATCTTCTCCGGCAGCACGTACTGCGAAAGGAACAGCGTGGTCAGTCCCAGCGCGAACACGCTGATGGTGTGCGTGAACGTGACCATTCCGCCCAAAAAGATGGCATGCTGGAAGGTGCCGCGCGTGCCCACCAGGTAGGCCGCCACAATTGTCTTGCCGTGCCCCGGGGATAGCGCGTGCATGGCTCCCAGCCCGAACGCCACGGCAATCCCCACCAGCATCAATCCCCAGCCGATCTCCCCGCGGCGCAGCAATTGCGAAAGGAAATCCCCGCGCACCACCGTGCCGGGAACAGCCTGCTGCGGCGGCTCGGGACCCGTGGCGGGCGCCTGCGCAGCCGTAGCCTGCACCGGGATCACCCGCACCGGCCGGTTACCGGAAATCACCGCCGGCGCGCCGCGCCACTCCACCGCCGCTCGCACCTCCTGCGGAGGAGCCGTTGCCGGATCCTGCGGATATGCGGTCAGCGCGCGGCTGCGATCCTCGCCGGGCGCGGTTGCCCGCTCGATGGTCGCCCCCCGCTCCGCCGTGATCACGATTTCCTTCCAGCCCGCCCGCTCGGCGTAGTTATGATCCTCGTAGGTCAGCTCGCCCGGCGTCATGGCCAGCCGCAGATCCGCGCCGATGCGCGCCACCGGCATCCCCCCCGCGCCCTTGTCCATCACCAGGTCCGCTCTTTCGAAGCGCGCCGCCACCGGACGCCCGCCGCTCGAGAAAGCTAGGTTGCCCACCCACTCCCGTGCCTGCGCCTCGGCCCTCCGGTCCAGCAGCACCCGCTCGCTCGCGGCATCCAGCCCCCAGGTCTGCAACAGCTCGAAGGTGGGAATCTCCGCCAGGTCCAGCACGTAGCGCACGTCCACGCCGCGCGTACCCACTTCGATCCGCGCATAGTGATTCACGCTGAAATTGCCCATCGGATGGGCCCACAGACACGCCGCCGTCAAAAACAAGGCCGGGAACAGGTGGGGTTTCATTACAATGGTCTTTACGAATTGTACTGCGGTTCGGATGTATGCGTAGGGTGATCACCACACAGGATGTGCCGGAGTCGGGAACGCTGCGCGTCCCCATCGGCACGCTCGTCACTCCGTCGGCGCGCGACTTGGCCGAAGCGCGCGGCGTGTGCATCCAGGAACTCCCCGAGGAGCAACTCTCCTCACTGGCGCCGCCCGAAAAAACCGTCGCCATCGGCGCCGATCACGGCGGCTTTCGCCTGAAGGAACACCTCAAGCCCATCCTGCTCGATCTCGGCTTCGAACTCCGCGACGTCGGCGTCTACGACGGGCAGCCCGCCGATTACCCCGATGTCGCCGAAAAGGTCGCTGATCTCGTGGCCGCCGGCACGGCCCGCCGCGGCATCATTATCGACGGCGCGGGCATCGGCTCCTCCATGGCCGCCAACAAGGTCCCGGGCGTTCGCGCAGCCCTGTGCTATGATAAAGCTTCCGCCCGTAACAGTCGGGAACATAATGATTCCAATGTGCTTACGCTCGGCGGCCGCCTCCTGACCCACACCCAGGCCGAAGAAGTCCTGCGCACCTGGATGGTGACCCCCTTCGCCGGCGGAAGGCATCTCGCCCGGGTGCAGAAGATCAGCCGCATCGAAGAGAAGCACCTCAAATCATCGTGACCCAGGCCGAATTGGATCAACTCGTCGCGCAGATCGGAGAAGAGATTCTCTCGCGCCTGAACCGCCCCATCCCGGCTAAGGGCGAAGGACTCAACCTCAAGGACCAGGTCTGTCCCGGCTGCCAGCAGCGCTGCCCGCAAACCTGCGCCAAAAATACCCGCGAGATCATCGCCGCCGGCGCCGACCGCGTCTCCGCCAGCGAAAAGCTCACGCGCATCGATCCCGCCATCGCCGCCCTCATCGATCACACGCTGCTGAAGCCGGAGGCCGCCCGCGCCGATATCCAAAAACTCTGCCGCGAGGCCCGCCACTACGGCTTCGCCAGCGTGTGCGTCAATCCTTACTGGGTGCCGCTGGTAGTGGGCGAGTTGTCCGGCTCCGGCGTCAAGTCCTGCACCGTGGTCGGCTTCCCGCTGGGGGCCACCAGCACGGAAGCCAAAGTCGCCGAGACCGCTGCCGCCTTGCGCGCGGGGGCCCGCGAAATCGATATGGTCCTCAACATCGGCGCCCTCCGCTCCGGCGACCACGAGGTGGTCAAGCTCGATATCCAGGGCGTCGTCAACATCAGTCACGAGGCCGGCGCCATCGTCAAAGTGATCCTCGAAACCGCCCTTCTCGATGACAACCAGAAGGCGGTCGCCTGCACCCTCGCCAAGCTGGCTAACGCGGACTTCGTCAAGACCTCCACGGGCTTCGGCCCCGGCGGCGCCACCGCGCAGGATGTGGCGCTCATGCGCCGCGTGGTGGGCCCCGAAATGGGCGTGAAGGCTTCCGGCGGCATCCGCACGCTCGAGGATCTCAAGATCATGACCGCCGCCGGCGCCACGCGCATCGGCGCCAGCGCCAGCGTCAAAATCGTCGAGGCCTCGGCCGCCTGAGGCGTCCGGCTGTTCACACATGCCATCTCCCGCCAAAAGCCCGGTTCAGTTTCGAGAGCGCTCCGACCTGCTGGATTTCCTCCTGGAAGTCGCCGGCGTCACCACCGAAACCCTGGACCTCGACCGCCTCCTGGCCAACGTCTCCGATATCATTCGCAAGGTCCTGCACTACGAACTCTTCGCCATCCTGCTCTACAGCGAGCGCCGCCGTGACCTCCGCATCCGCTATTCCGTCGGCCACCGCGAAGAGGTTGTGCGCAACCTCGCCATCAATCTGGGCGAGGGCATCACCGGAACCGCGGCGCTCAAGCGCGAACCCATCCTGGTCACGGACGTGCGCAGCGATCCGCGCTACCTCAGCGCCGTGGATGCCGTGCGCACCGAGCTGGCCGTGCCTATGATCGCCCGCCAGAAGCTCGTGGGCGTCATCGACGTGCAATCCACCATCCCCGGCGTCTATACCGAATACGACCGCGCCCTGCTGCGCCTCATCGCCGCGCGCGTCGCCATCGCCATCGATAACGCCCGCCTCTATCGCCGCGTCGAGCGCCAGAACCGCACCCTCAAAACCCTGGCCAGCATCTCCCACGAGTTTTCCTCCATCCTCGACCTGGATGAGTTGCTGGGCAAAATCGCCCGCACCGTGCGCGGCCTGATCAACTACGACGCCTTCAGCATTCTGCTCGTGGACGAGCAGCGCAAGGCTCTGCGCCACCGCTTCAGCATTCGCTGGGACCAGCGCGTGGATATCGATAACATTCCGCTGGGCAAGGGCATCACCGGCGCCGCGGCCGAATCCCGCGAAGTGGTTCGCGTGGACGATACCACCCAGGACCCGCGCTACATCGCCTCCCACCCGGATATTCTCTCCGAGGTGGCCGTGCCGCTGATCGCGAAGGATCGCGTCGTGGGCGTCATGGACCTGGAAAGCGACCGCATCGGCTACTTCACCGAAGACCACGTGCGCACCCTCGCCCTGCTCGCGCCGCAGATCGCCACCTCGGTCGAAAACGCGCGTCTGTACGAAGAAATCGCCACGCGCGAGCGCGCCATGGAGGAGGACCTGCGCGCGGCCCGCGACCTCCAGACCGTCCTGCTGCCCACCCGCGCCCCGGAAGTCGAAGGCCTGGAAATCGCCATCGGCTTGCGCCCCGCGCGCGAGATCAGCGGCGACATCTACGATTTCTACGAGCACAAGGACGACCACGCAGTGGTGGCCTTCGGCGATGTCAGCGGCAAGGGCGCCGCCGCCGCTCTGTACGGCGGCTTGGTCAGCGGCCTTCTGCGCACCCTCGCTCCCCGCCACCGCAACCCGGCCGAGCTGATGCGCGCCTTGAACGAAGCCCTCATCGGGCGCAAGGTCGATGCCCGCTACGTCACCCTGCTCGTCATGCTCTGGCACCACCACTCCAGCGAGTTCACCATGGCCAACGCCGGCGCGCTCCCGCCGCTGGTCTGCCGCAGCGGCGAAATCCTCAAGCTGCGTGTGGAGGGCGTGCCGCTCGGCCTGCTCGATTCCCGCGACTACGAGGAAGTCACCTTCCAGGCCCAGCCCGGCGACATCCTCGTGCTCTACTCCGACGGCATCACCGACCAGCAGAACGAAACCGGCAAGGAGTACGGCCGCGCGCGCCTCTCCCAGGTCATCCGCGAAACCTGCCGCCGCGCGCCCCAGGAAATCGTCGAGGCCATCTTCGCCGACAGCGACCGCTACTCGCCCGTGCCTTTCGACGACCGCACCGTCCTGGTCATCCGGGTCCGATAAGACGCTCCTTATGTTCGCCTACTCCGCCTCCGACCTCTACTGCGAATCGGTTCCGCTCGCGGATATCGCTCACCGCGTGGGTACCCCGGCCTACGTCTATTCCAGCCAGGCCATCCTCGGAAACTTCCGCGCGTATCACGAAGCCTTCGGCGACCTGCCCCACAACGTCTGCTACGCCGTCAAGGCGAACGGGTCGCTGGCCATCCTGGCCCTGCTGGCGAAGGCCGGCGCGGGCTTCGATATCGTTTCCGGCGGCGAGCTCTACCGCGTGCTCAAGGCCGGCGGCGATCCCGCCAAAGTGGTCTTCTCCGGCGTCGGCAAGACCGCCGACGAAGTGGAATTCGCCCTCGAGCAGGGCATCCACTCGTTCAATTGCGAATCCGAAGCCGAACTCGCCCTGATCGACGCCCTGGCCGCCCGCACCGGCCGCCAGGCCGATGCCGCCATCCGCGTCAACCCCGATGTGGATGCCGCCACCCACCCCTACATCTCCACCGGCCTGAGGCAGCACAAATTCGGTATCGATATCGCCGAAGCCGACGGGGTCTACGAACGCGCCCGCGGCCTCCGCAATCTCGCCCTGCGCGGCGTGAGCTGCCACATCGGCTCTCAACTGCTCGATACCGACCCCCTGCTCGAAGCCGTCGAAAAGGTCCTGGCCCTGGCCGCCCGCCTGCGCGCCGCCGGCCACGACATCCGCCACATCGACCTGGGAGGCGGCCTCGGCGTGGCTTACCACGCTGGCGAGGAAGCCCCCCAGATCCGCGCCTTTATCGCCCAACTCCGCGAGCGTCTGAAAGATACCGGCCTTGCCGTGATGGTCGAGCCTGGCCGCTCCATTGTGGGCGAGGCCGGCGTACTCCTCACCCGCGTGCTCTACCGCAAGAAAACCGCCAGCAAGGACTTCGTGGTCGTGGATGCCGCCATGAACGACCTCATCCGCCCCTCGCTCTACCAGTCGCACCACGAAATCATCCCTCTGCGCAAAAGCGAGCGCCCCCCCATCGTCGCCGATGTCGTCGGCCCCGTCTGCGAAAGCGGCGATTTCCTGGCGCGGGGGCGCAAAATGGCCAACGTCGTCCCCGGCGACTACCTGGCCGTCTGCACCGCCGGCGCCTACGGCTTCGTGCTCTCCTCCAACTACAACGCCCGCACCCGTCCGCCCGAAGTACTAGTCGAAGGTAGTACCTGGCGCATCGTCCGACCTCGCGAAACCTACGACGACCTGATACGCGGCGAGACTCCGTAACACAATTTCACGGATCTGAATTCCGGGTGCCCCCGTATAATGTCCTGAGAGGGGAAAGATGCGATTGACGTTCGTTCTGGGCCTCGTTTCCTCTTTTGCCGCTGCGGCAGCGACCGTCCCGTCGAGCGTTACATTTAGCAAGGACGTCGCCCCCATCCTGCAAAAGAACTGTCAGAGCTGCCACCGGCCGGGCGAGGCGGCTCCCATGCCGCTATTAACCTACCAGCAGGCCCGGCCCTGGGCTAAGGCGATCAAGGAAGCCGTGCTGCTCAAGAAAATGCCGCCATGGTTCGCGGACCCGCATTACGGCAAGTTCCGCAATGACCGCACCATGTCGCAGGCCGAGATCAGCACTCTGGTGGCCTGGGCCGATTCCGGCGCGCCCGAGGGCGACCCCAAAAACCTGCCCGCGCCCGCCTCGTTCATCGATGGCTGGAACATCGGCAAGCCCGACGTCGAAGTGGCCATGACGTCCGCCTTCCACATCCCGGCCGCCGGCACCATCGAGTATCAGTACGTCATTGTGCCCACGCATTTCACCGAGGATCGCTGGGTGCAGGCCGCGGAGATCCGCCCTGGCAACCGCGCCCTGGTGCATCACGTGATCGCCTTCCTCCGCCCGCCGGAATCCAAGTGGTTCCGCGACCACCAGCCCGGTGAAATTTTCGTGCCCGAAAAGCAGGACCATCGCGCCGCCAACGGCAATCGCCGCAACAACGATGAGTCCGGCGGCGAAATGTTGGCCGGCTACGCCCCGGGGCTGCCCGCCGGAATCCTCGCCCCCGGCCAGGCGCGCCTCGTCAAGGCCGGCTCGGATATCGTGTTCCAGTTGCACTACACCGCCAACGGCAAGCCCGGCGACGACCTCTCCAAGGTGGGCTTGGTGTTCTCGAAGGAACCGCCCCGCCAGCGCGTCATGACGCTCGCGGCCCAGAACCGCAAGTTCGTCATCCCCGCCGGCGACCCCAACTATCGCGTGGACGCCGAGTTCGAAATGGGCCACGACGCGCAACTGGTGGCCATGCTGCCGCACATGCACCTGCGCGGGAAGGATTTCGAATACCGCGCCGTCTATCCCACCGGCGAATCGCAGATGCTGCTGAAAGTGCCGCGCTACGACTTCTCCTGGCAGCTCTGGTATATGCCCCAGGACCAGTTAATGCTGCCCAAGGGCACCAGAATCGAATGCACCGCGCACTTCGATAACTCGGTCAACAATCCCGGCAACCCCGATGCGGCCAAGGAAGTCCGCTGGGGCGATCAAAGCTGGGAAGAGATGATGATCGGTTTCTTCGACGTCGCCTTCGACGCCCACATGGATCCGAAGTCCCTCTTCCCCGAGAAAAAGAAGCAAAAGAACGACAGTGCGGATTAGCCCCCTCTGCGCCCTCGCCGCGCTGGCGGCCACCGCCGCCAGCGCGCACGATCCCATCACCACGAATCTCACCTGGACCCAGGAAATCTCGCGCGTGATCTACAAACATTGCGCCGGCTGCCATCGCGAGGGCGGCCGCTCCTTTTCGCTGGTCACTTACGACGAGGCCCGCCCCTGGGCCAAGGCCATTCGCGATGAGGTGCTGGCCCGCCGCATGCCGCCCTGGGGAGCCGTGGAAGGCGTGGGCGAATTTCGGAACGATCCCAGCCTCTCGCAGCCAGAAATCGACCTGCTGGTCGCCTGGGTGGAAGGCGGAGCGCCCGAAGGAGACCCTATCTACCTGCCGCCTCCGCCGCGCTTTGACGAACCGCCGCCCGGCCCTTCAAGCTCCGCCGGCGCCCGCAACCTCACGCTCGAAAGTACTGCGCCGCTCACGCTCGACCGGCCCCTCGATCTGCTTTCTGTCCGCCCCAACCGGCTCTCCGAAGGCGGCTCGCTCGAAGTGATGGCCGTCTCCCCCGATGGCGCCGTCCAGCGCCTTCTCTGGCTGCGGAACTATCGCCGGGAGTGGCAGCGCGCCTACGAGTTCCGTGATCCCGTGCGCCTGCCCCGTGGCGCCCGCCTTTCGCTTTGGTCCGCGGCGCCCGCCGCCGTGGTCATCGCAGTTGCGAAACCGGCACGGTAAAGGCCACCGTGTTCACCACGCCCTTCCGCTGGAACTGAACCCACACCCGGTACATCGCCTCCCGCGGAAAAAATACGTTGAACTGCATCTCGGGCCCACCGTCCGCCAGGAAGGGGTGTTCGTGGATCGTGTCGATCAGGTCGGCGCTCACCGCCAGCATATGCGCCCATGCGCCGATATAGGGCTCCAGACCCTCCGCGGGCTTCAGGTGGAAGAACATCATGGTCTTCTTCCCGGCGATAGGCTGCGGCGGGTCGAGCGTCAGTCCCACCTCCAGGTTCTCGCCCCGCTTGGGATTCAGGTCCGGCTGGAGATGCGGAATCGCCTGCTCCAGCGGCACCGTGAACCCCGCCGCGGTAAAGGTCTTGGGAACCAGTTGCGGCGTGCCGCCCGTCGGGTAGAAGTCCGCCAGCAGGCGGTACGTGCCCGCCTTCGGCAACTTCGCCGCCAGCCGGAACGTGCCCTTCCCGTCGAACTCCGGATGCTCGTGCGCGAAATACTCCAGGTCCTGGCTCACCAGGAACAGGTGAAACAGCTTCTCGTGCACGATCTCGAACTTCTTCACCGGCTCGCCGGATTTCGGATCCAGCACCCGGAACTCCAGCGTGACCGGCCGCCCGGCGGGGATCTGCGGCGGGTCCACCCGGAACTCCATGGGATATTTCACCGGCTCCGGAATGCCCGGCCGCAGTTGCATCCCGCACCGGGGGCATTTTCCTGGGCCCGCGGCGCGTACCTCCGGGTCCATGGGGCAGACGAACTCGATGGGCTTTTGTACAGGCTTTCGCGGTTGCTGCGCCGCGAGCACGGCGGCCAGAACAAACAGACCCGGCCGTGCGCGCCGGATCATGCCTGGAACGGCCAGAAGGCAGTCGTAGTGTAGCCGCCATCCACCGGAATGATCTGCCCGGTGATGTAATCACCCCCGCGCCCCGCCAGAAACACCGCCAGCGGAGCCACGTCTTCCGGCGTCCCCAGCCGCGGGTTTGCCTGGCAGCCCTTGAGCCACTCCAGCATCTTCTCGGATTCCCACATGTGCCGGTTCAGGTCCGTGAGAATGAAGCCCGGCGCGATGCAGTTCACCTGAATATTGTGCCGGCCCCATTCCGCGGCCAGAGCCCGCGTCAACTGCCCCAGGCCGCCTTTGGTGATGGCGTACACCGAAAGATACGGCAGCCCCAGCAGCGACATCAGGCTGCCGATCATGATCACTTTGCCGCCCTGTCCCCGCGCGATCATCTTCGCGCCCACTTTCTGTGTCAGCGTCACGATGCCGTGCAGGTTCGTCGCCAGGATGTGCTCGTATTCCTCCGGCGTGTATTTTTCAAACGGCTTGCGGATGTTCGTGCCCGCCACGTTGACCACGATGTCCGGCACGCCCGCCGCCTCCACCGCCGCCTCGATGGACTCCGGCTTGGTGATGTCCAGTTCCAGGGCCGTCGCGTTAGGAAGCGCCCTGGCGTGCTCCTCCAGAGCCTTCTTCGAGCGCGCCGCCAGAATCGTGCGCGCGCCCATCCCAGCCATCTGTTGTGCGATCGCCAGACCGATGCCGCGGCTGGCCCCGGCCACCAGGGCCGTTTTGCCGGAGAGCGAAAAGAGATTCAAGCCAGCAGTCCCTTCACCAGGTGGCCGCCGTTGACCACCTTCGAAGGCCTGCCAATCGGCGTCTGATATTCCGTGTGCGGGTCCACGCCCAGCACCGTGTAGATCGTGTACAGCAGGTCCTCCGGCTCCACCGGCAGGTCGGTGACTTCCGTGGCCGTCTTATCGGTGGCGCCCAGCACCCGCCCGCCCGGAATGCCCGCCCCGGCGAACACCGCCGACCAGCACTTCGAGTGGTGGTCCCGCCCGGCGTCCTTGTTCACTTTCGGCGTGCGCCCGAACTCGCCCATGGCGATCACCAGCGTGCTGTCCAGCATCCCCCGCTCGTGTAAATCTTCGAGCAGCGCGGCAAAAGCCCGGTCGAACTCCGGCAGCAGCACCTTTCTCATGATGTTGAAATTGTCGCCGTGCGTGTCGTAATTCAGCCAGCCTTTGGCCACCGTCACGAACCGCACGCCCGATTCCACCAGGCGCCGCGCCAGCAGCGCCCCCTGCCCCACCGGCGTGCGCCCGTACCTCTCCCGCAGGCTGGGCGATTCCGCTTCGATGTCGAACGCCTTCTTCGCCGCCGGCGAACTCATCAGGTCGTAGGCGCGCTTCTCGAAGGCGTCCAGCGCGTCAAAATCCGTGTTGGCGTCGATCGTCCGGTATTTCTTGTCCATCTGCTCCAGCAGCCACTTCCGGTTACCCACCCGCTGCCAGTCCACGTCCACCGGCAGGGTCAGGTCGCGCACCCGGTAGCCGCTCACGTTGGGATCGCCCGCAATAAACGGGTTGAACTCCCCGCCCAGGTAGCCGCCGCCGTACGACGGAAACGTGTTCGGAATCGCCACGTAGGGAGGCATCCCGTTTCGCGGGCCTTTTTGCTTCGCCACCACCGATCCCATGCTCGGGAACTCCAGCGTGGAAAGCGGCAGGTACCCCGTCAGCAGGTAGTTGATGGCCCGCTCGTGGTTGTTCTCCCGGGACTTGAGCGACCGCAGAATCGTGAACTTGTCCGCCTGCTTGGCGGTGAACGGCAGGTGTTCGCAAATCTGGATTCCCGGCACGTTCGTCGAAATCGGCTTGAACTCGCCGCGGTACTCGATGGGCGCGTCCGGCTTCATGTCGAACGTGTCCTGGTGCCCGCACCCGCCGCTCTGCCACATCAGGATGCAGGAGACCTCCTTGTTCGCCTTCGCCCGCAGTACTTTTTCCAGGCTGACGCCCAGAGCCCCCAAAGACCCGATCTTTACGAAATCCCGCCGCCCGAACAGCATCCTACCCTCCTGACTCCTAACTCCTGACTCCTGACTCCTGACTTCTTACTCCTGTCTTTCCGTCAGTGATTGTACACAAACTCCTTCGAGTTCAGCAGGGCCCAGAACACGTCCTGGAGCCCCCTCTCCTGCGTCTCCCTGCCAATCATCTCCGCGGCCCACTGCCGCTCCTGCGCGTCCGGATACCGCGAAACCGTGCGCAGGTAAAGCTCCTCCACGATCTCTCCCGCCGGACGCCCCTGGCCCAGCATCTTGGCCAGCACGCCTTCCCGGCTCGCGATCTTCTTCTGAATCGTGTCCCCGCTGATCAGGTGCATCGCCTGGTTCAGATTCGGCTGCTGCTTGCGCTCGCACACGATCTGCCGGCTGGGCCGGTCGAACACTTCCAGAAAATACGATTCGACCTCCGGCTCCGGCAGTTCCGCCGCCCGCGTCCCCGGGTACAGCGACTTGAACTGCTCCGGCACGCCCGTCGCCAGCACGATGGAGTCCAGCATCTGCTCGGCGATCATGCGCCGGCTGTAGTGCCGCGCGTAGGCCATCTTGTCCTCGCGGTTCCCCGCGTTGGGCCGCGCAGAAAGCTGGTACGCCCGCGACGACGTAATCTGCCGGATCAAGTGGTGCAAATTGTAGCCGTGCTCCACGAAATCCCTGGCCAGCGCGTCCAGCAATCCCGGGTTCGTCGGTGGATTCGTCACCCGGAAATCGTCCACCGGCTCCACCAGCCCCCGCCCCATGAAGTTGCGCCACATGCGATTCACCAGCGCCTTGGCGAAATAGGGATTCTTGGGTGAAGTGATCCAGTCGGCCAGCATCTCCCGGCGGTCCGTCATCGGGCCCGAAGGCATCACTGGGCCGTTCAGCGGTTTGGGCAGGAACACCTGCTTGGTGTCCGGATTCTGGAACTGGCGGTTGTAGTCCACGTACAGAATGCGCTCGTTGTTCCGCGGCCCTGCGCTCTTATAGCGCACCTGCGAGAAAAACGCCGCCATGCCGTTGAAATCGTCCCGGCTCCACTTCTCCAGCGGGTGGTTGTGGCAGCGCGCGCATTCGATGCTCACCCCCAGGAACAACTGGCTGGTGATGGCGGCCAGGTCCTGCTCCTTCTTCATGAGCGGGTAGAAGCTGGTGGCCGGCGCGTCGTACATGTTGCCCGACGAAGTCAGCAGCGCCCGCGCGAACTGGTCGTACGGCATGTTCTTGCGGAAGGCGTCGTGCAGCCAGCGCGTGAACGTGTACGGGCCTTTGTTGTACAGAAGCTGTTTGGTGTTGTTCAGGTGGTCGCCCCAGTAGAGCGCCCAGAAATCCGCGTATTCCGGCCGCTCGACCAGCCTGTCCACCAGCTTGGCGCGCTTGTTCGGGTCCCGGTCCGCCAGGAACCGGCGCGCCTCGTCCGCGCTCGGAATCACCCCGATGATGTCCAGGTACGCCCGCCGCAGGAAGGTCGCGTCGTCGCACGGCTCCGAAGGCGGAATCTCCAGCTCCCGTAGCTTCTCGAAGACGAAACGGTCGATGAAATTGTCCGAGACGATCGCCGGCACTTCGCGCGACTCGGTCACCACGCCCACCTTGGCCGCGGCCGCCACTCCCGGCGCCCGCACCGTGATGGCTGTCTCGCCGCCGCGCTCGGCCGTGACCAGGCCTTCCGCCGAGACTTTGACCAGCGAATCGTCGTTGGACTGGAACCCCACCGTGCGCGTCACGTCGCGCTCGGTCCCGTCCGAGTAGCGCGCCGTCACCAGCAACTGCCGCGTCGCGCCCTTGCCGAACAGCACCGTATTTGTCGGCGTTACCGTCAGCGAGACCACCCGCCGTTCGTTGGCCGGCACCAGCTTCGCCCCGCCGCGGATCCAGGCCAGCAGCGTGTTGTAATCCGCGGAGCCTTTTTTCAGCCTCTTGCCGCCGCCGTGCGGCACCTGGAAGGTGGGCTTCTCGAGCAGCAGGCTCTTCTCAGGGTCCGCCAGGTTCAGCCGCCGCCCGCCGTGCTTGTGCACGATCATGTCGTAATCCGCCGCCGGGTCGTAGCCGAACAGCGAGAGCTTGAAGCCGTTCTGCCCGTTCAGCGCGCCGTGGCAACTGCCGCCGTTGCACCCGATCTTGGTCAGCACCGGCAGGATGTCGCCGCTGAAGCTCGCCGGCATCGGTTCGCCGCCGTGCTGCACCAGCGCGGTCGTTGCTGCCTCGTAGCCTGCGTAGCGCACCCGGATCTCCGCGCCGCCGTTGGCTTCCGCCGTCACCACGCCGCCCGCATCCACCCCTGCCACCGCCGGCCGCGCCGAAACAAACCGCGCCTTCGCGGTCACATCCTCTTCCGTGCCGTCGGAATAGCGCAGCACCACCACAAGCTGCTGCCGCGCGCCCTTGCCGAAGAGCAGCGGATCATGCGGTTCTACCAGCAGCTTTTGGGGAGTGCGCGGAGCAGCCGCCAGGAGAGCGGCCGAAAACCACAGCGCCAAGGTTCGCATTTGAGCTCAGTCGATGACTACCGAAATCTTGGGGGCTTCTTCTACGCGGCCGCTCTGCGCGCGCCCCAGTACCGCCAGGCGCGAATATCTGCCCGGCCGCGCGTCTTTGGCTGCCTGGAGACGAATTTTAACACTTTCCGATCCGGGCAGGGCCACGGCCTCGGCCGCCGTCACTCCCGCCGGCAGGTTCTCGAAGGCGAAGCGGATCGGTTCGTCGAAGCCCGCCGCCCGCCGGACCGTCACCCCGAACTCGGCCGCGCCGCCGCGCACGACGTTCACCGTGGTCGCCTGCGCCTCCAGCGCAAACATCGGCTGTTCCGCCGGCGCCGCGGTGGCCTCCCGCACCGTGGCGAACGTCGCGCCTTCGCCCCCGCCGCTCGCAATCCGCACTCTGCGCCAGGCCACCTTACGGCCCGCCACGACCTCGATCTCGCCTCGCGCTCCAGCCGGCAGGCTCACTTCCGCGTCGTTTTTCCCCGCCGGAATCTCTCCCCGGAGCGGCGCCTCCAGACCCCGCACCTCGAACGCGATCGGCCCCTCGCAGCCCTCCTTGCGCTCGGCGGTGACCTTGAGCTTCCCGTGCGGGTTGTCCGCGCCCAGCATCAGCTCGAAGTCCGGCTTCGGCGGCCGCACCACCAGTTCGTACGGAAAGTCCTCCCCGGTCGTCTTCCACAGGTTCCGCATTTCCACCTGGTAGCGGCCCGCCTTGGCGAAGGTGTGCATCAGGTAGGAGTCTTTATTGAACTCCACGCCCGGGAAATTGGCGTCGTCGTTCACCGCGATCTCCTTGCCGTCCGCGTCGACGATTCGCAGGATGGAGTCCACCGGCGAGCCGTACCGGTGCGCCCGCACTTCGAAGACCAGTGTCTGTTTCTCGCGCGCCTCGAACCAGAAGCGCTCCGGTTGCCGGTACCGCGCCGTGCTGATGATCGAAACCGGCGGCGTAACCGGTCCGCTTCCGGCATACGCCGGCGTGGCGTCCACCAGGAAGGTCGCATAGTTCGATTGCCCCTGCCCGGTGCGGATGGCCAGTTGATGCGGTCCCTCGCTCGCCCCCTTGGGGCATCGGATCTTCACCCGCGCCGAAGCGCCCGCGAGTTCCAGCACCTCCCCCGAGAAGTCCGGCGCGTCGAACCACAGCCGCGCGCCCTCCCCGCGCAGGCCCGCGCCCCACAGCGTCGCCTCCGTCGTCGCGCCCGGCCGCAGCGCGATGGGCGAAATCGTCTCCAGGTGCGGCGACTGCCGTATGTCCAGTTGATACGCGAAGGTCGGATCGTTGCTCGCGTGCGTGGGCTGCACCGCGGCCACGTAATCGCCGGATTTCCCGAAGGTGTACTGGAAGAACGGGTCCCAGATGAAGACGTCCTCGCTGTGCGCCAGCTCTTTCTGGTCCGCGTCCAGCAGGATCAGCGCCGCGTCCAGCCCGTCCCCGTTCCGCGCCGCCCGCAGATCGAAAATCCAGCTCTGCCCTTGCTCCGCGTGAAACCGGAAGAAGTCAAAGTCTCCGTCCACGTTCAAACGTCCGTCGATGGTCGCCGGAAGCGCGACCGCCTGCGCCTGCTCGAACGTGGAATTCGGTTCCCGTTCCTCGACGTGCGGCTGATCGCCGATGCGGAACAGCAGGAGGTTGGAAGCCCCGCGCGGCGAGACGATCCGGAAATAATGCGGCCCCAGCCGCGCTTCCGGAGCCGCCGTGAGTTCCAGGCGCATGCGGGTGTAGCTGCCCTCCAGCACCTTCCCGTGGATCTCCCGGTCCAGAAAAATCACGTCTTGCGCACGGTCCAGGTATTCGCCCAGCACTTCCACCTGCACCGTGCGTCCCGGCTGGCACCCCTGCGGGAACACTGAAGCCAATGCGGGCAGCCGCGGCTGAACCTCCCCAGCCCACAGCGCCGCCGTACCCAGAACGAAGACGAAAAACCTCACCGGTGCAGCCAGTGTATCAGACGCCGCAGAATTCCATGGCTGCCAGGGCGTAGACGCCCGCGCACTCGGCCAGCCGCTCGACTGACACCCGCTCGTGGTCCGAATGCGCCGTCTCGTGCGCCGGGCCATAGTACACAGACGGCACGCCGCCGTCGTGGACGAACAGGTTCCCGTCGCCCACCAGCGCCATGCCGATCACCTCCGGCGTCCGCCCCGCCACGGTCTGCCCCGCGCGCTCCAGCGCCCGCACCACCGCGTGCTCCCGTGGCGTCTCGAAGGGCTCCCGCTGCGCCTGCCAGAGCGCCTCGAAGCTCAGCCCCGATTCCGCCCCCAGCCGCCCGCAGATCTCCTCCAATTGCGCGCGCACCGCGGCGTGCGTCTTCCCCGGCCGCCAGCGCCACGTGCCGGTGACCGCCGCCGGAGTCGGCAGCCGGTTGGGATAGTCGCCCGCCGCCACGATCCCCACGTTCAACTGCTCCCGCCCGCACAGCGGATGCGGAGGCGCCGCCGCGAACTCGCCCTCCAGACGCTCGAATTCCGCCAGCAGCCGCCCCACCCACCGCGCCGGATTTTCCGCGTACGGCACCTTGATCGTGTGGATGGCTCCCCGCGGGCTGCGAATCTCCACCGTGAAGATGGCTGAGCCCAGGCTGGCGGACCAGATGGCCTGCGGCCCCTCCGCGATCACGATGGCGTCCGCGCGGATCTCTTCGCGCCGCAGCAGCTCGCACAGCCGCCGCGTGCCTTCCTTTTTGCCTGCCGGCGTCTCGTGCCCCACCACCCCGGTGAGCCACAAATCGCCCGCCAGGCGCACCCCGGCGCGGTGCAATGCGGCCGCGGCGTGCACCATGGCCACCAGCCCGCCTTTCATGTCCTCCGCGCCCCGGCCGATCACCCAGCCGCCCTCCTGCTCCGGGGCGTCGCAGTGCCCCACAGGGATCGTGTCCGTGTGGCCGTTGAGCAGCAGCGCCCGCCCGCCGCCCCGTCCCGCCACGCGAGCATACACGTTCGGCCGCCCCGGAGCGGCATCCTCCATCCGGACTTCGAACCCCTCCCGCTCCAGCAGCTTGGCCAGAAAAAAGCTGCCGGCGCCTTCGTCGCCCGTCTCGCTCCGCACGCGCACAAACTCCAGCGTGTCTCGCGCAATCACTTGCGGGTCGATGTGCCGCAGCACTGGATGCATGAGGAGGAGTTTACCCTTCCCGCCGACCGGAATAAAGAGCGCGGCTATAATAAGTCCAGGGACTGACAGCCGTGAAAGAATACATCGAGGAACGTTCCGGAGGCCTGTACGTGGCCGGCACCCGAGTGTCGCTTGCCTCGGTCATCTTCCACTTCCGGCAAGGGGCTTCACCGGAGACCATTCTCCGGAATTTTCCATCCTTGGCCTCCCTCGAGAGCGTCTACGGAGCCATCACCTACTACCTGGCGAATCAAGCCACGCTTGACGAATACCTGAAGGGACAGGAGCAGAAGTGGCAGGATTTCCGAAAGACCGCTGATCCGCTGCCGCCGGGTCTGGCCCAGCGCCTCGAACGGACACGCACGTAGCGTCAGGCCGATATCCAGTGAAGGTCAAGTTCCAGGCCGACAACGATCTGGATCGTGCAATCGTTCACGGCGTGGTCCGCCGGCGAGCGACCGTGGACTTTCGATCTCAGCCAATGGACGCGGTTGACGATTTGACTGTTCTCCATTTGGCCGCCCAAGAAAGCCGAATCCTGGTGTCCCATGATGTCAGCAGCATGCCTGCGGCCTTCGCCCAGTATCGGCGCACTAGCCACAGCCCGGGCGTGTTGCTGGTGCCGCAGACTTGGCCCCTCGCCGATGCCATCGAACAGTTGGTGCTCATCTGGGAACTGACCGAAGCAGGCGAATGGGTGGACCGGATCTGCTACCTGCCCACCCTCTCGGATTTCCGAGTGCGCGGGTAGCAGTACCGCCTGCTTGACGTGTGCGGCCCGGTCCAATCGAATGTACCCGAGCCGCGACCGTGAGGAATCGGTTCTTCCCTAACTGACCTTCACGAAAATAATAACCAGCGTGTACAGCGCCAGCGACTCGATCAGCACCAGGCCCAGCAGCAGCGCAAACCGGATCGCCGCCGAGGCTCCCGGGTTTCGGGCCATGGCTTCCGCCGAAGCCGCCACCGCCTTCGCCTGCGCCAGGCCGCAAACCGCCGAAGCAATCGCCATCGAGAAACCCGAGGTGATCGCCACCCAGTTCGTCGCGCCGGGCGTCTGCGCAAAAATCGGGCTGGCGAACAACAGCGCCAGCGCCAGCAACATCCACTTCGTTCTCATCCTGCTTCTCCTTGCCATGAAATCACCCGCAGGAGGTGGTGCCCGTCATCCTCTTGCAGCCGGGCTCACACTGCGTGTGGCATAAAGCCGCTATGAATCAATGCTCGTGGGCGACCGCGCCGGCCACGTACATCATGGTCAGCAGCGCGAAAATGTAGGCCTGCAACAGCGATACGAAGACGTGCAGCGCCATGAACAGGGCCGGGATCAGGAAAAACGTCAGCCGCAGGAATACCATGGTCACCTGCTCGCCGGCGTACATGTTGGCGAATAGACGGATGGTCAGCGAAAGCGGACGCGCCATGTGGCTGATCAGCTCGATGGGCACCATCAGCGGCGCCAGAAGCGGCATCGGCCCGGCGAAATGCGCCAGGTACTTCCCCACGCCCTGCGCCTGCAGACCCATCAGGTTGTAATACACGAACGTTGCCATCGCGCAGCCCAGCGGCACCGAAGGCGACATGGTCGGTGACTCGAACCCCGGCACGATCCCGATCAGGTTGGCGAACAGAACAAAAAGGAAAATCGTTCCGAAAAAGGCCAGGTACTTGGGCGCGTCGTGCCCCACCTGGTCTTCCGATTCGCTATGCAGAAACTCGTGCACCAGTTCGAAAATGTGCTGGAGCTTCCCCGGCCGGTCCACCGAAAGGCGCGGCCGCAGAATCGCAAACAGGATCACCATCAGCAGGAAGACCACGATCTGCATGGTGATGTAGTTGGTCCACGGCCGGTGCTCTCCGGGCATCCCCACCAGCCCCAGAAACGCGTTCCCCAGCCCGGCCAGGTGATCGTTAAACAGTTTGGTGATCCACAGTTCAGTTTCGTGCATACATCAGTTCGAAAAGGATTTCCACGATGACGGCGGCTACCGCCACGAACAGACCGGCCAGCACCGCCGGCACACTGAGCGCGGAAGTAATGAATATAACATAAGTTGCCAGGGCGAGCAGGCCGTAGCGCAGGCCCAGAAAGATGGCCACCCGGGCTTTGGGACGCGGCCGCGATCCTGCACCCTCGCCTAGCGCCTCCACCAGTTGTTTCAGCCAGCGGAAATTCAGCGCCGAGGCCGCCGCCCCCAGCAGAAATCCGGCGCCCCACCGCCACCCGGCCACGGCCCAGCCCGCCGCCCCGCCGGCCGCGGCTGCCAGCGCCATCCAAAGCGCGATCCGTCCCAGCGCCCGCTCGAAAAACCGCTCGTCACGATCCATTGTTGCGGGTGTCCCGCTGCAACTGCCGCACCAGTTGCACGAAGCCCGAGGCGATTCCCAGCAGCAGGAACACGATGTACAGAAAGTGCGTGCCGAACGCCTTGTCCAGCAAATACCCGATCACGTAGCCCACAAACGTGGCCGTCGGCAGCAGAAAGGCGAGCGACGTGTATTCGCCCACCATCACCGAGAAGGATTTCTTGGGCATTTTGCCTGGCCGCCCTCACCCCGTTTTCAGTGTATGCCCCGCCTGGCCGCCGCTGCACGGCGGCTCTTCATGGTTTCTCCTTCATCAGCTCTCCGGCCCGCTGGGCCGTCTCCTGCACCAGGAACCCCATCTTGGGATGGCTGGGCTCCAGATCCACCTGGATGCCGTACTCGTGGAGCGCCTCCGTGGTAGTCGGACCGATGGAGGCCACCACCGTCCGCCGCAGTCCCTCCACGACGAAATCTTCCAGCCCCGCCTCCTTGGCTACCCGCATCAGATGATCGATCTGCGCCGAGGTGGTGAACAGGGCCACGTCGATCTCGCCCGCCGCCAGTTTCTCCGCCGCCGCACGCAGCGGCCGGGTGTCCTCCGGCAGGGCCCACTGGTAGACCCGCACCGGCGTCACCTCCGCGCCCCGCGCCCGCAGGCCGTCGAGCAGTTCGGGATTGGACCTTCCGTACTCCTGCACTCCAATGCGCCTCTCCGGCCGTCCGTCGGTCGCCGCCAGTACTTCCCGCCAGGTATTCGGCTCGGGTACCAGAATCGCGATGGGCACCTGCATCTCCCGCAGCACCCCGGCCGGTTTCGGCCCGCGCGCCACCACCGTCAGGTTGCGCAGCGCCTCCGCCAGCCGCCCTGCGGGATACCGCGCCGCCAGCGCCTGGTCCAGCAGCCGTGTGCCCACGCCCGTCAGCAGGATCATCATGTCGAACTCGCCGGCGAACAGCCGCTCGGCGAAGGTGAATGCTTCCGCGTTCTGCTCCAGCGGAGCCTCCCGCATGGAAGGCGCCACGACCGGCTCTCCCTGTTGATTCCGAATGAGTTGCGCCATCTCGGAGGCGCGCCGGCTCTCCAGCGTGAGCACGCGCATCCCTGCCAGTGACATTTGCGGCTATTATAACGGTCACCGCCGGCGAAAATTTTTTTGGCCCGCTCCTGCAAGCACTTGCCGCCCATTTCCGGCTCCCGCCGCCCGCCTGCCGGCTACCCTGAAATCGAAAAGAGTTGCTCGCCGCCGCAGCAACCACGGAAAAACGCAGTAGCTGGTGGGCCCACCCGAGTTTTCTAACGTCGCAGGCGTAACTGCGCCCGCTCTCCATAAGGAGGGCGGGCAGGGATCGATCCCGCAAGCAGCCAAATAAAACAGTAAGTTCTTTCCCATCAGAGGCCGGGCGCTTCCCTCGAAGCCCCGGCCCTCCAGCGCTCCAGGCGCACCGGCGCGCCAAAGATCGAGTCCGTCTCCCCTCCGCTCAGCCTACGTGTCTTTTCACCCTGCTACGATATCTTCTGGCCCAACTCGTGAAGACTTTCTTCCACGTCGACATGGATGCTTTCTTCGTGTCCGTCGAAGAGCTCTTCGATCCCTCCCTGAAAGGCAAGGCCGTGGTGGTCGGCGGGCGCCCCCACGAGCGCGGCGTCGTTTCGGCGGCCTCTTATGAAGCGCGAAAATTCGGCGTGCATTCCGCCATGCCGCTCCGCACCGCCTATAAGCTCTGCCCGCACGCCATCTTCGTGGACGGCCACCCGGCTCGCTACCGCGAATGCTCGGAGCAGGTCTTTGGTGTGCTGCGCCGCTTCTCTCCGCTCGTGGAAATGGCCTCCATCGACGAGGCCTACCTGGATATGACCGGCACCGAACGCCTGCATGGCCCGCCCCTGCGTGCCGCCCACACGCTCCACGAAGCCATGAAGGCCGAAACCCGGCTCAACTGCTCCATCGGCATCGCCGCCTCCCGCCTCGTAGCCAAGGTCTCCTCCGACCAGGCCAAGCCCAACGGCATCCTCTGGGTCATCCCCGGGCAGGAAGCCGCTTTTCTGGCTCCCCTGGACGTCCGCAAGATCCCCGGCGTGGGCAAAGTCACCGAAAAGCACCTGCACTCCCTCGGGATTCGCAAAGTGGGCGACCTCGCGCGCCTGGACGAAGCGTTTCTGGAAAGCCGCCTGGGCAAGTGGGGCCTGGCGCTCGCCGGCAAGGCCCGCGGCTTGGATGCCGGCGGCTGGTTTGACGCGGAAATCGGCGCGGACACCGAACCCAAATCCGTGAGCCACGAGCACACCTTCGGCGAGGACACCAACGACCTCGACCGCCTGGAGTCCACCCTCACCCGGCTCTGCGAAATGGTCGGGCGCCGCCTGCGCGAACACGGCCTGCACGCCCGCACCGTGCAGCTCAAGCTGCGCTATTCCGACTTCGCCACCATCACCCGCGCGCACTCCTTCGAGAGCCCCACTCAGGTGGATACCGAACTCTCCAGCCAGGTCCGCGAGCTGTTTCGCCGCAACTGGAAGTCCGGCGCGCGGGTCCGCCTCCTCGGGGTACAGGCTTCTTCCTTCGGCGCCGGCGAGGACCAATTACCGCTGCTCGCCGAGGACCGGCACGAGCGCTGGAAGCAGGCCCTGGCCGCCGCCGACCGCCTGCGCGACCGCTACGGCGAATCCGCCGTCTCCCTGGCCGCCGGCCTGAAGGGCAACTTCCGCGAACGCGTGCACGAGAATCCCGCCGGCCTGCCGGGCAAACACAAGGCCGCCGGCTTGCCCGGCAAACACAAGGAATGATCCGCTTCGGTCCCGAAATCTGTCAGAATCTCGAACTGGCCGCCAGCCGCGAGTGGCTGGAGACCAACGGCCTCGGCGGCTTTGCCTCCTCCACCGTGGCGGGGATGCACACCCGCCGCTACCACGCCCTGCTGACCGCCGCGCTCGGGCCGCCGCTCGACCGCGTGGTGCTGCTCTCCCGGCTCCAGGAAACCCTGGTCTGCCGCGGCTGCCGTTATGAACTCTCCACCAATCGATTCCCCGGCGTGGTGCACCCCCGCGGCTTCGAGTCCCTGCGCGAGTTCCGGCTGGATCCCTACCCGGTCTACACCTGGGCCTTCGCCGACGTGGAGATCGAAAAGTCCGTCTTCCTGGTGCACGGCGAAAACACGGTGGTGATCGAATACGCAGTCCGCGGTCCCGCGTCCGAGTGCCGGCTGGAAGTCCGGCCCCTCATCGCCTGCCGCGGATTTCACGCGCTGACGCAGGAAAACGGCGCGCTGCGCCCGCGCTACCAGGAAGAGCCCGGTAGGCTGGCCGTCCAACCTTATGACGCCATCCCCCCGCTGTACCTGGGGCACGATGCCGCCGCGGTGCGTCCGGCCGGCGACTGGTGGCGGCGCTTCGAATACGACCGCGAGCGCGAGCGCGGCCTGGATTACCGGGAGGACCTTTTCAATCCCTGCGTTCTCGAATTTGCTCCCGGCCCCCGTGGGCGTGCCGTCCTGGTGGCCTCCACCGTGCCTCATCCGGCCGCAGGCGCCGCCGAACTGCGCGAGCGTGAGCGCAGCCGGCGCCGCCGCGCCGCACGGCCTTTCGCCTGCCGCGAGCCCTTCGTGCGCGCCCTGGCCGCCGCCGCCGATCAGTTCCTCATCCGCCGCGAGGGCGGCGCCGGCGTGATCGCCGGCTATCCCTGGTTCGGCGAGTGGGGCCGCGATACCATGGTTTCCCTGGCCGGCCTCACCCTGGCCACCGGCCGCGTTGAACAAGCCCGCTCCATCCTGCTCGATTACGCCCGCCACGTGGATCAGGGCATGCTCCCCAACGTTCTCCCCGGCCAGTTCAATTCCGTGGACGCCTCGCTCTGGTTCTTCGAGGCTGTGCGCCAGTTCCTGCAATTCACCGGCGACAGCGCCTGGGTGCGCGCCAACCTCCTGGAAACGCTGGCCGGCATGATCGGCCACCACGAGCGCGGCACGCGCTATGGCATTCGTCTGGACGAAGACGGGCTGCTCGCCGCCGGCGTTACAGGCGTGCAGCTCACCTGGATGGACGCAAAGGTGGGCGAGTGGGTGGTCACCCCGCGCGCCGGCAAACCCGTCGAGGTGCAGGCGCTCTGGTACAACGCCCTGCGCGTGATGGAACGTCTCGCGGGCTCCTCCGGCGCCTGCTACGGCGAAATGGCCGGGCGTGCCGCCGCCTCTTTCAACCGCCAGTTCTGGAACGAGGACGCCGGCTGCCTGTACGACGTCGTGGATGGTCCGTCGCGCGATCCCTCCATCCGCCCGAACCAGGTCCTCGCCGCGAGCCTGCCCTTCACCATGCTCTCCCGGGAAAAAGCCGAGCGCGTGCTGAAAGTGGTCCGCCGCGAATTGCTCACCCCTTATGGCCTGCGCACGCTCTCCCCTCGCGACCCACGCTACCGCGGCCGCTACGAGGGCGACCAGGTCTCCCGCGACGCCGCCTACCACCAGGGCACCGTCTGGCCCTGGCTGCTCGGCCCCTTCCTGACCGCCTGGATCAATCTCTACGGCCGCGACGACGCCGTCCGCCGCCAGGTTCGGCAATGGCTCGCCCCGCTTCAGGAGCATCTCGAACAGGCCGGCCTCGGCCAGATCTCGGAAATCTTCGATGGCGACGAGCCCCACCACCCTCGCGGCTGCATCGCCCAGGCCTGGAGCGTCGCCGAACTCCTCCGCGCCGCCCTGCTGCTGTGATGCCTCGGAGCCGGAGATCAGAGGCCCGGAATGGGGACGCGGTAGCGGCCGCTGAAGATTTCGCCGAAGATCTCGAGGTAAGGGCTGTGCAGATGACCGTTGTCGGCCAGCAGGTGCGGACTGCTCAAATGGTGCGGCGCGCCCTGCATGTCCGAGTACTTTCCGCCCGCTTCCGCCACCAGCAGGCGCCCAGCGGCCATGTCCCAGGGGTTCAGCCCGAACTCCCAAAACGCGTCCAGCCGCCCGCAAGCTACGTAGGCCAGATCCAAGGCGGCGCTCCCGGTGCGGCGCACCCCGTGGGTCGCCATGGCTAGTTGATGGTAGAAGTGGATGTTCACGCTCAGGTGCCGCCGTCGGCTGGGGAAACCCGTGCACACCAGGCTGTCCTCCAGCTTGGCGGTTTGCGAAACGCGGATGCGCCGGTTATTGAGGTACGCGCCGGCGCCGCGCTCGGCGGCGAACAACTCTTGCCGGACCGGGTCGAAAACCACCCCGGCCGCCATCTCCCCGGCGTGCTCCAGCGCCAGCGTGACGTTGAACAGGGGGAAGGTGTGCGCGAAGTTGGTGGTCCCATCCAGCGGATCCACGTACCAGCGGTAGTCCGACGAACTGCTGTGCCCGCCGCCCTCTTCCGCCACGATCGCGTGGCCGGGGAAGTGCGAGCGCAAACGTTCCACCACCAGCTTTTCCGAAGCCCGGTCCGCTTCGGTCACCAGGTCGAATTCGCCCTTCAGCTCAAATCCGACGCGCCGTTCGAAGTAGTGCGCCAGGAGTGCGCCCGCCTCCCGCGCGATATCGGCCGCGGTTTCCAGATAGGAGGCCATCCCGCGCGAACTACGAGCCTTCCTCGACGAGGTAGAGGATGTCGTGCTTGAAGATGAAAAGGTTGGGGGCGTCGGTCCGGGTGATGCGGATGAAGGAATGATCGTAGTACTCGATGATGCCCTTCACCTCTTCCCCGCTGCCGAGCCGCACCCGCACCGGGATCGCGTTCTGGATCAGGTGCTTCAGATACCGCACTTCCTCGAAGGTCTGCTCGGGCGCACGCGTGCCGGATTTGCCTTGTTTGGTCACTGTTTCTCCTGCCGGTGATTCTGCTGCCGGGTGGTGCGTTCGGGGCTGACCGAAATCCGGGCACCGGATGATCCGGAATCACCCTCGGCTTCCCCATAATAGCCATTGCGCGACAGCACCCGCAATTCCGGCCGCCGCAGCCGGACTTCCAGCCGGTGAAACCGTTCTTTGGTCAGCGGGACTCCCTTCGGATAATAGGCCAGCAGGTATTGGGTGCGCAGTTCCTTGATGATGTCCTCGAAAGCGGTGTCCAGCGCCGCGCCCACGCTGGGGGTGAATACGCGTCCTCCGGTCCAGGCGGCCAGGGTGGTCAGGGCATTCTCTCCCCCCACGTTTCGCCCGGCGTCGTTGGTAATGGGGACCACCAGGATGGGGTAGATGACGGCGTCCGCTAACTGCGCGGCTTCCACCGCATCGTGGAACTTGGATCGGCTGGTAGTGTCCCCCCCATCGGTGACAATCACCATCACCTTGCGTCCTTCGCGGTCCTCCAGATCCTGGCCCGCCAGGTAAATGGCGTCATACAGGGAAGTTCCCGCGTCGGCGCGCAGCATCCTTAGGGATTTTTCCAGCGGTCCGTAATTGTGCGTGAAGAAATTGGGCCGTCGCACCTCGTAGTTAAAGCTGTACAGTGCCACGGTGTCCCGCTCGTTGCCCTCAAACAGCAGGGCCTTCAGAAAGCGGGTGGCGGAGTCCACTTCGTACTTGAGTTCCTTGGCCGTGGAGCCGCTGATGTCCACCAGAAGGGCGATGGAGAGAGGCTGTTCCGTGCGGCGCTCGAAGACCGCGATCTCCTGCCGGACGCCGTTGTCGTACACCTCGAAATCCGGTTTTTCGAGCGAGCCCACCAGCTGCCCCTGGGGGTCTTTGACCGTGGCCAATATCCGCACCAGGGTCACGCTGACCCGGATCACCGGCTGCTGGGCGCAAGCCGCCGCGGCAATCAGTAGGCCCGCGAGCGGTCTAACAAGACTGGACACGCGGCGCACGCTGGTCCCACTCTCCTTCGACCCAGACTTCTCCGTCGGCGAAGTGTTCTTTTTTCCAGATCGGAACCCGGCGCTTCAGCCGGTTGATCCCCTCCAGCGCTGCTTCGAACGCCGCTTTGCGATGCGGGGCGGTCACCACCACGGCCACGCTGGCCTCCCCGATCAGCAGGCGGCCCAGCCGGTGCACCATCGCGATCCGGCTGATGGCATAGCTCGCCGCGATCTCCCGGCCGATCTCCGCCATCGTCTTAATCGCCATCGGTGCGTAACACTCGTAATCCAGAAAAAGCGTGCGGCGCCCCTGGGTGTTGTTGCGGACCACCCCTTCGAAGTCCACCACCGCACCGTCAGCCCCCGTCAGCAGCCGGTGGATGATCTTCTCGCGGTGGATCGGCTGCCGCGTGAGCGCGAACAGATGTCCGTTTTCCGAGATCTCCTCCAGGTATTCGGCGGATCCCCCGCTGACCGGCGGAAGAAACGCGATTTCGTCCCCCTCCCGCACGGCCGTGGCGGGATCGGCGAATTCCTGATTCCGCGCCAGCACGATGCTGCCGGCCATCTCCCGCACCCGCGGAAACCTCCCCGCGTAGTGCTCGAAAATCGCGGCCAGCGTGGCGCCGTCAGCCGCTTCCACCTGGTCCTCGGACATGCCGGTGACGTCTTTGAGCATGCCGAAAAACAGCACTCTGATGCGCATTTCTCCTTCTATTCGTCAGTGTAACAGACGCCTCGAAAAGGCCCTCCGTTCCCTTTCGCTATAATTCTCCGGAATGTCCTCCCACGAGACCCGCATCCGCGTGCGCTACGCCGAAACCGACCAGATGGGCGTCGTTTACTACTCCAACTACCTGGTCTGGATGGAGGTCGGCCGGGTGGAATACTGCAAGGCTCGCGGGTTCCGGTACCGGGATATGGAACTGGAGGACGGCGTTTTCCTGGCGGTCGCGGAAGCCAACTGCCGCTATTCATACCCCGCCCGGTTCGACGAGGAAATCATCATCCGGACCTGGGTGGAGGCCGCCAGCACGCGCATGGTGGTGTTCCGCTACGAAATGCGGCTGGCCGAAAACGGCCGCAAGGTGGCCACCGGCGAAACCAAGCACGTGTTCCTGGGCCGCGATATGAAACCCTGCCGCCTGCCGGACAAGTACAAGCCCAATTTTGGCATCCGGTAGAATAGCGGGTGCATGCCCCAATACTTTCCCCTGGCCGCCATCACCGATGAATTTTCGCCCGACCTCGAGACCGCCGTCCGCTCCATGGCCGAAGTCGGCATGGTGGCCGCCGAGCTCAGAATGGTGTTCGGCAAAAACATCATCGATCTCACCGATGAAGAGCTGAACCAGGCCAAACGCATCGTCGAAGCGCAGGGGATGCGCGTCATCTCCATCGCCTCTCCCCTGCTAAAGTGCGTCCTGCCGGATGCCCCCGAGGTGGATCCCCGCTTCCAGCAGGATATCTTCGCCGCCCGGCACACGTTCGCCGGCCAGCTCGTCCTGGCCCGGCGGGCCTTCGAGATCGCCCGGCGCATGGGGGCGCGCATCGTCCGTGTATTCTCCTACTGGCGCACAGTCGCCCCGGAGCAATGCTTCGACCGGATCGTGGTGGCGCTGCGCGACCTGGCGGAGCAAGCCGCGGCCCAGGATCTGATTATCGGCCTCGAAAACGAGCACGCGTGTAATATCGCCACGGCCGCGGAAACCGCGCGCCTGCTGGCGGCCCTGCCAAATCCGAACCTCCAGGTGGTCTGGGATCCCGCCAACGCGTTCGTTTCCGGCGAGGTCCCGTTCCCCGACGGCTACCGGCGGCTGCCGCCCGAGCGCATCGTGCACGTGCACGCCAAGGATTGCCGGGTGGAGAACCACAAGCCCACCTGGGGACCGCTGGGCGACGGAGCGATCGACTGGCCCGGGCAGATTGCGGCGCTGGTCCGGGACGGCTACCACGGATACATCAGCCTGGAAACGCACTGGCCGGGCCCCGCCGGCGATAAGCACGCGGGCAGCATGATCTGCGGGCGGAAGCTGCGGGAACTGGTAACTGCCTGACCTTCGGCCTTATTTCTTCTTCTCCAGGTTCCACAGTCCCCGGGAGAGCACCCGGCCGCAAAATGGGCAGTAATTGATGCCCACGTAACACGGGCGTTCCTCGCCGAACACAAAATAGTACTCGGTGTCGATCTCCGTCAGCAGGCGCCCGTTGGTGAGCTGATAGGGCTGCGCATGGCGGACCATCTCCAGATCCATCAGCTTGCCGAGTTCGGCGCAGCAGGTCATCAGGTCCATTCTACTTTGGCAGCTTCCGTGCATCGGGAACGGCGTGCTCGCCGCCGTGACGATGTTTCTGCTGGGCCAGATACAAGCGGTGCTCGTGCCGGCGCCACCGGTGGAAGAGGTTCCCGCCGACCTCGTGCTGGTTTCCGGACATACCAGGCCGGTCACGGCCCTGCTGTTCAGCCCGGATGGGAAGACGCTGGCCTCCTCCGGAGGGGACGGCGCGGTGCTGCTCTGGGATCCGCGCAGCGGTGTCGAGACCGGCCGCCTGGCGGGTCACACCGGCGCGGTGCGGGCCATCGCATTCAGCCCTGACGGGCGCCTGCTGGCTTCCGCCTCCGAGGATCGCACCATTCGCGTTTGGGATGCCGGGGCGCGCAAACTGCTGCGCAGTCTTGCGGGTGACGCCGGCCCGGTAACCCACCTGGCATTCGGGCCGGGCGGCGCGCGGCTGGCGAGTGCGGGGGACTCCGTGCGTTTGTGGGACATTCCGGCGGGCAAACTCTTGCGGGTGCTGTCCTCGCGGGAATATGAAATCTCGGCTCTGGCATTTTCGCCGGACGGCGGCCAGGTGTGGGTGGCCTCCCAGTTCGGAGATATGGAAATCCAGGGCGTGGTGAAGGCGTTTGACGCGCGGACCGGCCTGCTGCGCGGGACGCGCCGCGAGATCGTGCGCGCCTGGAGCGGGGATGGACGCTGGGAAGCCCGTCAGGAAGGCCAATGGACAGCCCAGCGTATCCGCCTGCGCCAGGACGGCCGGGAGGCCGGCATCTCCGTCGCCCCGGGCAACACGGGCCCCTTGGCATTCAGCCCCGGCGCCGGCTGGGTGGCTTGGTCGGCGCATCCGGACGACGTCGTGGGCATCCGCTCCACGCGCGGCCAGGCGCCCGTGCGGAGAGTCTCTGCCGGCGCATGGCGGTGCGAACTGCTGGCCGTCAGCCCGGACGGCGCATGGCTGGCCGTAGCCGGAAGGGATCCGGCCATCCGCGTCTTCGATACGCGGAGCGGACAGGCACGGTTCACCCTGGCCCCGCGCGGCGGCCATGGCGTGGCATTCAGCCCGGACGGCACCCACCTGGCATCCGCTGGACTCCAGATTTGGAACCTGGCCACCCGCCGGGAACTACCCGGACCACGCACGGAGGAGGCCGCGCTGGGCATTGCCTACAGCCCGGACGGCCGCTTCCTGGCCGCCGGAGTCCGGAGCATCCGGCTCTGGGACCTGACGGCGCACACCCTCGTGCGGGAGTTCCGCGGCGCCGGCGATGTGCTGACCTCGCCGGTGTTCAGTCCGGACGGAAAGCTCCTGGCGGCCAGCAGCCGGGGTGTGGTCTCCGTCTGGGACGTGGCCTCGGGCCGAAACATAGTCCAGTTCGGCGAACCCGATCTCTACAACCTTGGCGCCGTCGCATTCAGTCCGGACAGCAGGCTGGTGGCGGCCAGCGCCCGGGCTGGCGTCATCCGGGTGTTCGACCTGGCCGCGGGCCACGATCTCCGCGAGTTCCGCATGGGTGCGGCCGTAGCGGCGCTGGCCTTCAGCCCCGACGGCAGAACGCTGGCCGCGGGCAGCCGGGCGCAAGTCCGCTTCCGCTCCCCAGCCGGCATGGAGGTGGCGCCGGGGCAGACCGCCGCCCTGGCAGTCTGGGACTTGGCCACGGGGCGCGGCCGGTTCTCCGTGCCCGCGGGAGATTGGGTTTCGGCCGTCGCCTGGAGTATTGATGGCCGGGGAATCCTGGCGGCGCACGGGGAACTCAACCAGCCGGGCAGCGTGCGCCTTTTCGACGCCGCTTCCGGCCGGGAGATTAGGACACTCGCACCCAGAGTCGAGGCGCAGGAAGGGGCCTTCAGCCCCGACCGCCGGTGGTTCACCGCAACCGGCCGCAGCGCGCCGGGGGCCGTGATGTTGTGGAGGCTGCGGTGAGAGCCGGCTGACGTATAATCCGCTGATTGCCTATGCGCGCCTACTTCTTGCTCGCCGTGTTGGCTGCCTCCGCCGGGCTGCAGCCCTTACGTTCCTGGGATGGCCAGGGCCACATGATGGTTGCCTGGGTGGCTTTCCAACACCTGGATGCCGCCACCAGGGCCAAGGTGGACCGGCTGCTACGCCTGCACCCCGACTACAACACCTGGGTCGCCGGGATACCGGACGACGAGGCGCACCGTGACCAGCGCCTCCAGCGCGCCATGATGCTCGCGGCCACCTGGCCCGACGAGATCAAGCAGGACCCGCACTATACCAATGACGGCGAGAATCCCAACGGCAGGCCGGCGGCGGCGCAGAACATTGGCTATGCCGATCACCTGCAGCACCGTTACTGGCATTACATCGATGTGCCCTTGGCCGTGGGCGGCGCGCAGGGCCGGCAACCGGCTTCGGTCAACGCTCAGGAGCGCATCGAGCTGTTTCTGGCCGCCCTGCGCACCCCGCCATCCCCGGGCGATAATACGCTGGCCGCGCTCCAATCCTACGACCTGGTCTGGCTGCTGCACCTGGTGGGCGACATCCACCAGCCGCTGCACTGCACATCCCGGTTCACGCCCGCTCTGCCCGCAGGCGACGCGGGCGGCAATAAAGTCAAAGTCAAGCCCACCCGCGCCACTCACGACACGGAACTGCACTCGTATTGGGACCGCCGCCTGGGCGCGAGCAACGACCCCGACACGGTCGCCAAAGCCGCCGGCCGCCTTCCGTCCGTCTCCCGGGCCTCCGCATCCAACCGGGTCAGCGCCTGGGTGCGCGCAAGCTGGAGCCTCGCGCGCAACACCGTCTATTGCGCGCCCATCGGCGATGCGGCGGGCCCCTACCCGCTCACCGCCGCCTACGAGCAGAAGGCTCTCACCACCGCCCGCAAGCAGGTAGCCCTGGCAGGCGCTCGCCTGGCGAAGGTGCTGGCCGCCACGCTGCCGTAAAGGCCGGGGCTCCGGATTCAGCCGGCCTCATACCTCGATGCGATACAGCATGGCGTCGCCAGACCAGCCGCCGGGTTGCGCGATGAGGCGCGTCATGTGCAGAGCCACACCTCCGGTCTCCCGGTCCTCGCGCGCGTAGAAGTTGGAAAGCGTCAGCAGTTCCGGCTCGCCGGGCTGGCGGTCGTCCACCAGGCGCACGCGGTCGCGGATCAGCAGCCCGGACTCGCGGTCCACCTCGCCGATGAAGAACGGATACCGCGGGCGGTTTCCGCGCGGATTCCCCGGCGAGATGTTCCCCAGCCAGTAGAGCCTCCCGTTGGGATGCGGCAGCAACTGCGAGCACGAACTCGGCGAGTAAAATGTCTCCCCGCTGGTATAGGTCCACGGGCGCGGCTCGGTCCAGGTCCAGCCGCCGTCTTTCGAGAAGGAAATCCACCGGTACCCGGGCAGTTCCGGGCGCTTGTCGTTCGAGCCGCGCATGACCAGGATCAGGCGCCCGTCCGCCAGTTCGGCCACCGTGGGCTCGTCCATGCCGCGCGTGGAGCGCCGCGGATCGCCCTTCACCGCCTGCGCCATGCGCCACTCCAGCCGGCCGCCCCGCCAGGCGCCGTGCAGCACCACCGCGTCCGTGTAGGTGTAGCCGCCCGTCGGGTTGTAGAGGCTGCCGTCGGGATTGAGCGCGGTGGTGTCCACCGGCAGCAGGATCTCGCCCTTCCGCCCCAGCGGGACGCACGCGGTATCCCCGATCATCACGCAATTCTTGCCCGTGTAAACGCCCGGCAGAGGATGCCGCGGGCCGAACTCCGCCCCGCTTTGCATGATCTGGTGCGCCTTTCCGTCCAGCCGGTAGAATAGGTTCCATTGCCGCATTCCTTCCAGCGGGTCGTCGGTCGGCAGGATGCCTTCGTTCCAGAACTCCAGGTAGCGGCCGGTGTGCGGATCCACGAAGCCGGCGCGCAGGTGCCGCCGCAGCATCCCGCCGGGGCGCTTCTCGCCGGTGGGCTGCTCGACCGGAGCGCTCCAGGTTTTTCCGTGGTCGCTCGAGCGGCGGATGTAGGCCACATCGATGGTGTCCGAGCGGCTCCAGCGCTGCTCGACCGAAACCATGTCGCCGCCCGCCTTGCGGGTGTAGTAGGCAAAGGCCATCACGGCCACCCCCTTCACCGGCGAGCGCAGAAACACTTCCCGCCGGATTTCCGGCTTTGCCCCGAGGCGCACCGGGAACAGGGCCGCCGCCACGCTGAACGATCTCCGGGTCATCAGAAGTTGTATTTCAGCACAAACGGCAGGATGCGCGGATCCTGCTGCCGTGATCTCGCCGAACGTGAGCCGGTTCCATGGGGCGCCGCCGTCTCCGCGACCTGGGCTATCTTGGCCCCGGCGGCCTGGTGCTCTGCGAGGAGGCTAAGTACACCATTTCGCACGTTCGCTAACCCATGCCAAGCCCGTCCGGGGGAGCCGGGGTCCACTCGGATTCCGGAACCCTTCGGCGTCGGGGAGGATTCACCTGGAAACCAAATCTCATCCTCGCGCGTTACGCAGCCAAATGGTATGTTTGTAGAGATGTGATGTCGCCATGCCAGTCGGCATCTGCAGGTTGTGCCTGGAAGACAGGGAACTGCAGGACAGCCATTTGTATCCCCGGTCGTTGTATAAGGCGCTCCAGAATGAGGACGGTGGCAACCCGAATCCCGTCCTGCTCACCACCGAAAAGTTCGTGCAGAAATCGGGCCACATAAAGGATTACGTCCTCTGCCACGATTGCGAGCAGCGATTGAATCGATACGGTGAGAACTGGGTGACCCGGCATGCATTCAATGGGAGGGACTTCCCGCTACGCGAGATCTTGCGGGGATATCCGCCGGTCGAACCGACCCAAGACGACCGATTGGTGCCGTATGCGGGCGCCGAGATCTCTGAAATCGATATCGATAGCCTGATCTTCTTCGGAATCAGCCTTTTCTGGCGGGCGTCCGCCCACGAATGGACGTTGCTGGATACCAAGATCCAACTGCCACTCGACGCGCACGAAGAGCAATTGCGGCTCTGTCTGCTCGGTAAGGTGCCGATACCGGATGACGTGTGCATGAACATCATGGTGTGCAGCCACGACGCGCCATGCCGCTCCTTCTCTGCGCTCGGACCGCTGGGTGACCCCGCCGGAGAACGAAAGTACCTCATCATGCTTGCCGGCCTGAACTTCATGCTGAACGTGGAGAGTGCGCATTTCGGGGACTATCAGTGGTCCACCACTCACAGCCCGCACCGCTACATTTACACGTCATCATCGTTCGAGTTGATGAACACATATCTGACTGCGTCGGCATTTCTCAAGCAAAAGGGCCTGGATGCGAAGTGGCGGCTGCATTTGGAACTTTAGCAGTGTGCGGAAAAAAGCCCGGAGCAGGCCCAAACGTGTTACATAGGAAATGTTCCTGGCGCCATTAGCTGTGTTTGCGCGGCCAGGACAACTTCCCAGGAGTCCGGTTCTGGGAGGTTGGGAGATTCACATGGGCGCGTAGTCGCTAGCCCGGACTTTGGCCGGCTGATCGGCCCAACTAGGGTTTCTCGCGATGCATCGCACCTAGTCGGCCTACCATGGACTAATATGACGGTGCGCTGAGATGGACCTGCTCCCTGCACCTCCCCGTGTACTAAGGCTCGTTACCTTGATCGCCGGGGCTCTGTCGTTCGGGCAACATGCGCCGGTGCAGGATGCGGGAAACCGGAATGCCGCCGGACTCCTGCCGGTAAAACACAACGTGCTGGCCGCACTCCATGCGCTGCAATCCGGGGCGGATGTCATCGCAAGCCCGGCCCAGGCCCGGATTGCCGGCGAGCATCCGGCAACACGCTTCCAGGTTGTCGAGGTAACGGAGGGTCTGATCTTCGCCCCACTGGCGAAGCGTATAAGCGCCGATCTCCAGCAAATCCGCTGCGGCCCTCCGCGAAAGCCGGAACACCCCCACGGGTCAGCGCGGCCTTGCAGCAAGTTTGAGGGTCTTGCGGACGCGCGCGAACACATCGCCCGTGGCGGCGCCGCTGGTGTCGCCCTCATCGATAGCGGCGCGGAGAGCGGCAAGCCTGGCTGCGTCTTCCTGCTCCTCCCGTTCGAGGGTCCGAAGCGCGGCGCGCACCACTTCACTGGCGTTTTCGTAGCGTCCGCTCTTGACTTTCTCCGTGACGAAGCGATCCAGTTCGTCGGTCAAATTCACATTGCGGGTCGGCATAACCGCTCCTTGTCTGCCGAATTATGATCCGACCCAATGGTAGCATTCATGGCAAAGATTGCCAATCCTGGTCTGGTGCCCGCTACTGGGCCGCGCTGGTGAGCAGCGGCTCCGGCGCGGTGTCTACGTACTCCACCCAGCCGTCCATCATTTCCGTTTCGCTGGCCGCGCCCCAGCGCACGACCCTGGTGGGGTCCGGATTCATCGGGTTATTCGGCGAGTTGTCGAAGTGCGCGATGATCTTCAAGCGCGTTCCCTTCGGAATGAAGATCGGCTTGGCCGCCCGGTAGGTGATCTGCCAGTTGAAATCGTAGTGCGGCACGTTCAGCAGCGTTTCCTTCCGCCCGTCCGGATAGGTCACTTCCATGCGCATCGCTTTCCCGCGCAGGTGCATGTGCGGCGTAAGGCTGGTGATGTACATATCCTTGCGGAAGGTGTGGCACTCGGTCACCTCCTGGTTCGGCTCGCCCGCCGGAATCAGGAACATGTGATTGGAGAGATCGATGCGCCGCGCGATCTGTTTGGGCGGCTCCTTGGCGAAGATCAGGCCCACGCTGGTGGCGTCGGTCTCGGTCTTGCCCGTGGCGCGGGAATAGTGAATCTGGAAATTCAGCTTGGCGCCCGCGCGGATGAGCCGCGCCGTGCCCGCGGGATAAACGTCCGGTTCGCGGCCCGGCAGGTAGGAGCTGATCAGGCTGCCCAGGTCGCTCTGCTTGCTGCCGGGGAAGGCGCCGTTGTCGTCGATCGCGCAGCCGTCGTCGATCACCGGCGCGTCCGGCCGGATAAAGCTCAGAGTGCCCTGCCGGATGCGCAGCCAGCGGCCGTATTCCGCGGCGGGATCCTTGGCCCCGCCGGCTTTCGCCGGTTGGTCCTCCTCGACCACAAAGACGTGCGCGTGATGCACGATCTTGCGGTTACCCGGGCGCAATTCCGCCGCCACCACCCACCGGTCCTCGGTGAAGTTGGTCGGCACGACGATGTAGCTGTATTCGTCCGGCCCCTTGGCCTCCAGTTTGTGCTCGGGGATGCTGACCACGACATCGGGCCGGCCGATCTTCCATCCATCCACGAACACCGGAGCCTTGGGCATCTCCTTGGGATCGCCCTCCAGTTTCCCGCCATCCGCCCAGGCTCGAACGGTCTCGATTTCCGCCGCGCTGAGGCTGGGGTCGTTGGACCACTTGCCGTAATGCGGGTCGGCTTTCCAGGGCGGCATTTTGCGCAGCAGCACGGCTTCTTTGATCGCCGCGGCCCAGGGACGCGCCTCTTTGTAAGTCAGGAGCGACATGGGCGCGATGTCGTTGGGGTGGTGGCAGGACACGCAGTGCTGGTAGAGAATGGGCGCCACATCGCGGCTGAATGTCACCTCCCGCTCGGCCGCGGGAAGGCGCATTCCCAGGCTCATCAAACAGGCGGCCATCCAGAACCTGCGGCGCATCGGACCCTCCGGTTTCTTCAGCCTATCACAGGCTTTCGATACAATGACGGCCATGACGCACTCGAGGAATCGGAAGCTTCGCATGGGCATGGTGGGCGGCGGGCAGGGCGCCTTCATCGGCGCGGTGCACCGGATCGCCGCGGCCCTGGATCAGCAGGTGGAACTGGTGGCCGGGTCCTTTTCCCGGGATTTCGAGAACACCCTCAGCACCGGAGAACAACTTTACCTGGACCCCAGCCGCTGTTACCGGACGTACGAGGAAATGGCGGCGCGGGAGGTGCGTCTGCCCGAAGACCGGCGTATCGATTTTGTGAGTGTGGTTACGCCCAACAACTCCCACTTCTCCATCTCGAAGACCTTTCTGGAGATGGGCTTCCACGTGGTGTGCGACAAGCCCATGACCTTCAACCTGCAAGAGGCCGTGGACCTGGCGCGGGTGGTGGAGCGCACCGGCCTGGTCTTCGCGTTGACGCACAACTACACCGGCCACCCGCTGGTGCGCCACGCGCGCGAATTGTTCCGCTCCGGCCAACTGGGCACCGTGCGCAAGGTCATCGTGGAATACCTGCAGGACTGGCTCATGGCGCCGCTCGAAACCGCCGGCCAGAAGCAGGCCTCCTGGCGCGTCGATCCGGCGCAATCCGGACTGGGCGGCGCGTTGGGCGATATCGGCACGCACGCCTTCAACCTGGCCGAGTACATCACCGGCGATCCGGTGGCGGCGGTCTGTGCCGACACCAGCACCTTCCTGCCTAACCGCAAGCTGGATGAGGACGCCAACGTCCTGCTGCGTTTCGAAAAGGGCGGCAAGGGTGTGCTGACGTGCAGCCAGATTGCCACCGGCGAGGAGAACGGCCTGAAGATCCGCGTGTACGCTTCCGAGGGCGCTATCCTGTGGGCCCAGGAGAACCCCAACGAGATGCATCTCTACCGCTACGGCCAGCCGCGCCAGATCCTCACCCGCGGGCACCGCGAGTATCTTTCGGCGCCGGCGGCGGCCGCCACGCGCATCCCCGTCGGCCATCCCGAGGGGTACCTGGAGGCCTTCGCCAACATCTATGCGGGCGCCGTGCGGGCCATTCGGGCTCACCTGGCCGGCCAGCCGCTGAAGACGGAAGAGTACGAGTTCCCCACGGTCTACGACGGCGTGCGCGGGCTGCAATTCATCACGCAGGCCGTGGAGTCCGCCGCGCGCGGGGGCGCCTGGATGTCGCTCGAGCGGATCTCGCAGACCCTTACGGCGTAGGCTTCACGCCAGAATATCCTTGACCACGTCTCCGGAGATCCCGGTGAGCCGCACGTCCAGACCCTGGAATTTGACCGCCAGCCGCTTGTGATCCACGCCCAGCAGGTGCAGCATGGTGGCGTGAAAATCGTGCACGCTCACGGGATTTTCCACCGCGGCATAGCCTAACTCGTCGGTCGAGCCGTAGGTGATGCCGGGCTTGATGCCGCCGCCCGCCAGCATAAACGAGAACCCCTTGATGTGGTGGTCGCGCCCGTCGCCGCCCTGGGACATGGGTGTGCGCCCGAACTCGCCGCCCCACACCACCAGCGTATCCTCCAGCATGCCGCGCTGCTTCAGATCGCGGATCAGCGCGGCCGTAGCGCGGTCCACCTCTTCAGCCTTCAGCGCGATGTTCTTCTTCACGCCGCCGTGATGGTCCCAGTCGCGGTGATAAAGCTGGATGAAGCGCACGCCGCGCTCCGCCAGGCGCCGGGCCAGCAGGCAGTTGGAGGCGAACGAGCCGTCGCCCGGATGCGCGCCGTACATCTCCAGCACCTCGCGCGGCTCCTGGCTCATGTCCATCAGGCCCGGCACGCTGGCCTGCATGCGGAACGCCATCTCGTATTGGGAGATGCGGGTCAGGATTTCGGGATCGCCCAGCGCGGCGTGCTGGATGCGGTCAAGCGCCGTGACGGCCTGGATCGAATCGCGCTCCACCTCGTTGTTGAGTCCGCGGGGATTCCGGATGTACAGCACCGGATCGCCAATGGAGTTGAGCTTGACCCCCTGAAACCGGCTGGGCAGTATCCCCGCCGACCACTGCCGCGCGGCGATGGGCTGCATCTGCCCGCCGCGCCCGGAGGAAAGCAGCACCACGAAGCCCGGCAGATCGTCGGTCTCCGCGCCCAGCCCGTAGAGCACCCACGATCCCATGCTCGGCCGCCCGGTAATGATCGAGCCGGTATTCATCAGGGTGTGCGCCGGATCGTGATTGATCTGCTCGGTCCACATGGAGCGGATGATGCAGACCTCGTCCGCCACGCTGCCCATGTGCGGAAACAGTTCGCACAGCTCCTGGCCGGCTTTGCCGAATTTCCGGAAACCGTGCTGCGGGCCGAAACAAACCAGCGCCTTGCCCTGCAATTGCGCGATCTGCTGCCCCTTGGTCATGGACTCCGGCATGGGCTTGCCGTCCAGGCGCGCCAGCGTGGGCTTGAAATCGAAGGTCTCCAGGTGCGAAGGGCCGCCCGCCTGGTAGAGAAAGATGACGCGTTTGGCCTTCGCGGGATGATGGCGGGGAGTGACCACGCCGCGCCAGCGCCCGCCTTGCGCGTCTTCGCCGGCGAACAGCCGCCGGTCGAGCAGCGCGTTCAGCGCCAGCAGCCCGAGGCCGGAAACGCCGCGTCCCAGGAACGTCCGGCGGTGAATTTGGAGGACATGCGAATCAAACCGGTCCATGGGTATCCCTCAATTCCTCGTGATCGTCTCGTGCATGTTCAGGATGGCGCGGGCCACCGTGGTCATGGCTGCCACCTCGGCCGGCTTGCGTTTCGCCGCCGCCGGAGCCTCCCCGGTTTCGACCAGCGCCACGGCGTCGGCGGGCGCGGCACGGTAGCGCGCCAGTTCCTTGCGGTACAGATCCACCAGCACCCGCCGCTCTTCCGGCGCAGCCGGGCGGCTCACCGAGCGCAGAAAGGCCCAGTCAATGCGCTTTTCCAGGCTGCCGCCGCCCTCCTCGAAAATGCGCGCGGCGAACACGCGCGCGGCTTCCACATAGATCGGGTCGTTCAGCAGCACCAGGGCCTGGAGCGGCGTGTTGGAGTTGACCCGGTTGACCGTGCATTCCTCGCGCGTGGGCGCGTCGAAGGCCGCCAGGCTGGGATGCAGGAAGGTACGCTGCCAGAAGGTATACAGGCCGCGCCGGTACAAGTCGTCGCCGCGGCTGGCCGAATACTCGCGCTTGGGGAAGTTCAGCGCCGCCAGGTAGCCCTCCGGCTGGTAAGGCTTCACGCTGGGGCCGCCGAACTTCTCTTTCAGCAACCCGGAAACTGAAAGCGCGACATCGCGCACTACCTCGGCGTCCACCCGGAAACGGCTCTGCCGCGCATACAGGCGGTTGTCCGGGTCGCGCTCCTCCAGTTGCGGCGTGCTCCGCGAGGATTGCCGGTAGGTGTAGCTGGTGACGATCGTTCGGATCACGTGTCGCACGTCCCACGCGTGCGCGCCGGCGGCTTCCCACTCGGGGTGCATGAACTCGCTGGCCAGCCAGTCGAGCAGTTCCGGATGGGTGGGCCACTCTCCCTGCGATCCCAGATCGTCCAGCGTCTTCGTGATGCCCGCGCCGAAAAACTCGCGCCACAGCCGGTTGACGAAGGCGCGCGCCGTGAGGGGGTTTTCCGGCGAAACGATCCAGTTGGCCAGATCCAGGCGCGTGGCGCGGCCCCCGCCGGTAGCCAGAGTGCCGAAGGCGGCGGGAATGGCCGGGTTCACTACCAGGCCGGAGTCGTCCATCCAGTTGCCCCGCGGCAGAATGCGGGTCACCGCCGGCTCGGTGGCTTGCGTCACTACGACCGGCGGAATCTGCGCCTTGAGCAGGCCTTCCCGGGCCTCCAGGCGGTCCACTTCCGCGGCGGCCGGCTCCAGGTCCGGCGTGGTCCATTGCAGGCACTCGCGAATGACGCTCTGCTGTTCCTCCTTGCGATCGGCTTCCGCCTTGCGCAGCGCTTTACTCACCATTTCCGGGTCCGCGATGGGATGCTCCGCGGAGGAAAGCGCCACGCGAAACCGGCCGATGGTGGCGCGCCGCAGTTCCGGCGAATCGTGCCGCAGGCGGACCGTCACCACCGAGCCGGCCTGCGTACTCAGCTTCCCGGAAAAGCGCAGGGCCAGCATCAGGTTGCCGCCATCACTCGAATTCACGGTGCCCCAGCCGGTCTGCGGGTCGTTGTCCAGCACGGCCAAAGGCGGATACTCGGGCGCCGGAATGGCCACGTTCGAGGTCGCGGTGGCGAACTCCAGCCGCCGGTCCGCCTCCGGGCCGCCGCTCACCTCCGCTTCCACCCCGGTGAGCAGCAGGTGCTCCCCGCCGCGCGCGTATCGCCCACCCGGCAGCCTCTCGTCCTGCACCACCTCGATCCCCAGCGCGGTCCACGTGCCTTCTCCGGGCCGGAAAGTCACGGTGTAGGTTTCGTTGTCGGGGTTCGGGCCGCTCGCCACCACCATGCCGTGCCCGGGCTGCCGGTCGGAGACAATCGTGGCCTCCACCTGGTAGCTGCGGTCCACAAGCTCCTCGTTGTAGATAGTCAATTTCGCGCCGTTGGCCGAGGCGGCCGTGAGCGGGCGCTGGTAGCGCCAGGCGAACTCGCCGGCTCCCAGGCGCCGCAGCATTTCCTTCTCCCAAGCTTGCTGCCCGGCTTCGAAGGCTTCGGTCTTCCGATCCAGGTTCTGCCGCGCCCGGGCAAGCTGCCCCTCGATGGCCTCGAGTTCTTCGCGCTGCGCGCCGCTCGGCAGCAGCATCTGCGTGCCCCATGCCTTGGGGCCGCGGTCCGGCACCAGGCCCGTCTCCTTGACATCGGCGAAGAAGGCTTTCAGCGAATAGAATTCCCGCGCCGTGAAGGGATCGAACTTGTGGTCGTGGCATTCGGCGCAGCCCACCGTGCTGCCCAGCCACACCGTGCTCACTGTGCGCACGCGGTCGGCCGCGTATTTCGCCAGGTATTCCTTGGGCTGGATGCCGCCCTCCGCGGAGGTGCGGTTCAGGCGGTTATACGCCGAGGCCACCTTCTGCTCGATACCGGCGTCCGGCAGCAGGTCGCCCGCAAGCTGCTCGCGCGTGAAGACGTCGAATGGCTTGTTGTCGCGGAAGGCGCGCAGCACGTAGTCCCGGTAGGGCCAGATCGGGTAAGCGTTGTCGCCGTGGAAACCGCAAGTATCCGCGTAGCGCACCGCGTCCAGCCAGCGCAGCGCGCGCATCTCCGCGTAGCGCGGCGAGGCCAGCAGGCGGTCCACCACCTTTTCGTACGCGTTCGGGGAGGTATCCGCCAGGAACTCGTTCACCTCCTGGATAGTGGGCGGCACTCCGGTGAGATCCAGCGTGACCCGCCGGATGAGCGTGCGCCGGCCGGCTTCGGGCGAGGGCGGTAGACCTTCGCGCTCGAGGCGCGCCTGGATGAACGCATCGATCGGATTGCGCACCAGCGCCCGGTTGGCGGTCTCCGGCGGCGCCGCCCGCACCACCGGCTGGTAGGCCCAGTGACCCTCGTATTTGGCGCCCTCGGCCACCCATTGGCGGATCAGTTCCTTTTGCTTTGCGGTGAGTTCCTTGTGCGCGAACTGCGGCGGCATGATGCGCGCCGGGCTCGGCGAGAAGATGCGCTGGATGATGGCGCTCTTTTCGGGATCGCCTGGCACGATGGGAGTCACACCGGAGCGCGTGGGCTTCAGCGCCTCATCCCGAATGTCCAGGCGCATGCCCGCCATGCGCGCGTTCTTGTCCGGCCCGTGGCAGCGGAAGCAGGTGTCCGACATGATGGGGCGGATATCGCGGTTGAAGCGCACCTCGGCCGGCGCCGAGGCCAGCCCGAGCAGCAGCAGAAGGACAGCGCGGAACACGCTGTTATTCTACACGCGTCCGCGTTGCCGCTGATGCAGGGCCAGGCCCAGCAAGGCCAGGCCGGCGCCCATTGCCAGGTCGATGGTCCTGGCCGACGCCGCCGGAACAAACAGCGCCGCAATCACCAGCAGAACCCCCACCACCATGGTGGGGCCGCCGATGGCCTTCAGCGGCGCGATGGCACGCGGCTCGCCGGCCTCCTTGGCGGTGACCGGCTGGTCCAGGGCCGCGAAAAACTCCCGGATCCGCTCTGGCTCGCCGGGGCCGGCCTTCACCCAGCGGCTCCCGATCCACATGGCCGCGCACGCGGCTCCCAGGTTGATCAGAATGGAGATGCCTTCAAAGGTGAAGTTGGCGAACTGCGGCGAGATGCCCGGCAATTTGGGCAGATACCAGGTCTTGATCGAGAGCGTGATCAGGCCGGTGCCCAGGCCCGCCACGAAGCCTGCCAGCGCTCCCTTCCACGTGAGCCAGCGCACCGTCAGCCCGGCGAGCAGCGGTAGCAGTGCCGGGGCGAGCAGCAGCCCAAAGGCCGTCACCATCACGTGAAACAGCGATTCGGAGTGGCTCAGGGCAACCCACAGGCTCAGCGCCACCACCAGCCCGCCCAGCGCCAGAGTGGACGCCCGGCCCACCCGCAGCAGCGCCGCTTCCGAAGCCTTCGGATTCATCATCCGCTGGTAGACATCCTTGGTCAGCACGCTGGCGATGGCATTCAGATCAGCGCTGACCGTGGCCATGGTGGCCGAGAACATGGCCGCCACGATCACGCCGATCATGCCCACCGGCAACAGCTCCAGGACCAGCAGGACGTAGGTGTCCGCCGTGCGATGCTGCGCCACCAGGTCCGGCAGCAGGTGGCGGCCGATGATGGCCGGCAGCATCATCAGCGGCGCGCCGAAGAAGTTGAGCCCGGCGGCCAGGTACGCGGCCTTGCTCGCGGCGCGCTCGTCCGGCACCGAGTAATACTTCTGCGCCAGGGCCCACGAGCCGTTGTAACTGATGATCATCAGCAGCGTGAAGCCCAGAATGTAGGTCCAGCCGTAGGGGCCGCCGCTCAGGTGGAAGAACCCGGGCGGCAGGCCGCTGAGCGAGGCCCTCAGGCCGCCCGCCTTCCAGACCGCCAACGGAAACAGCAGGCCGATGGCCATCATCTTCATCAGGAACTGCACGTAATCGGTCACCACCAGCGCCCACAGCCCGCCCAGGAACGTGTAGGTCACCATGACCACGCCGCAGAGCAGAATCGCGGACTTGAGTTCCATACCTACCCCGAGTGCCAAAAACAGCCCGGTGGCAAAGATCTTGAGCGCGTCGTCGAAGATCTTGACTGGGATGCCCGCCCAGGCGAAAAGCTGGCGCAGCGCGGAATTGAAGCGCCGCTCCAGAAACTCGACCGGAGTGATGACCCGTGCCCGGCGCCAGCGCCGCGCAAAGATCAGGCCGCCCAGCACGCAAGCTGGCATGGTGACCCAGAACAGCGTGACAGCCACCCAGCCGTAGGAATACGCCGTCTGCGAGTAGGCAATGAACGAGAAGGCGCTGAAACTCGACATGTAATGCGAGATTCCGGCCAGCCACCACGGAATCTGCCGGCCGGCGGCGAAATAATCGCTAGCTGCTTCCTGGTGCTTCCTGAAGTAAAAGCCCACCCAGAGCACCACCAGGAAATACCCCACGATCACCACGTAGTCGGGGAAGGTGAGGTGCAGACTGTTCATTGTTTCCTGAAATGCCGCGGCCGGCTATTCGGCCCGCAGTTGGTCCACCAGGCGTTTGGCCTCGTCGAACCTGCCGTTGGCGTAGGCCTCCACGAACTGCTCGATCCGCCTGGCCTCGGTCCAATACTTGAGCGAATCGCCCAGCGTGTAGCCTCCCTCCACGGGCCCGGGCGTGAGCAGCCTGGCGGCTTTGCGGCTCGCCTCCAGGTTGGGATACGCTCCGGCGGCGTTGCGCGTGTAGAAGAAATCCCGCGCCTTCAAGAAGTACAGCTCCCGCGCGATATCCAGGCAATAACGCCGCCGCTCCAGGTATTCGGTCTTGCCGGCTTCGGCTTCGTACGCCGCCGCCAGATCGGATTGGGCGACATTCTTCAGAGAAGCGATCAACTGCCGGTTCTCCTCGATGGCGCGCGGCAGCACGCGCTGGTTGTAGTCCTCCTGCAGGAACTCGCGCGTCAACGTCACCGGGCGGGCGCGGGGGTCGCTCACCCGGCTCACGCGCACCGGCACGGGGTTCGAGCCCAGGAAAACCTCGAAGGTGTCCAGGTAGCCGTCGCCATTGCTGTCGAAATAGCGGAACTCCAGGTCCTTGGAGTTGTTCACCAGGTGGCCGGCTTCCAGCCACCCTTCGCGCGCGCCGAAGAGGTGATAGCGCTGGTCCACCTCGGAGTAGTACAGCTTGCGCCGGCTGGCGGGGTCCGCCGAATACTCGCGCCGCATGTTCCAGCGCATGGTGGGGCCGCCGGTATTGGGCATGTATTCGCGCTCGAAGATCCAGAACTGGCCCTCCCAGCGCCACACGTCGTGCGCCTCGTTCCAACTGAATCCGGTGCTCTGGGCGGGGTAATCGAGCGCCACCGCCATTCCGTCTTTCCACGGGATCCGCACCACGGTCTGCGGGGGACGCCGCCGCGGGTTGGTATAGGTCATGTGCGGATAGTTGTACGGCTGGGCTCCCACCATGTTGAAGCCGAAGTTATAGTGCGGCTTGTTGAAGGGCTCCCGGCGCGGCTCCGGGTCGATGTTGTAGCTGTAGCGCACGTTCATGTTGCCGGTCTCGGCCAGCGGCGTGGCCTTCGGCGCCCACATGTACTGATAATTGTTGGCGTAGTCGGAGTCCTTGCCCGTATTGCTCGCGAGTGGCGCGGCGCTCACCCGCAGCACCACGTCGCTGCGCCCGTCGTGGTTGAAGTCCCAGAACGCAAACGGGCACTCGGAGAGCGGCACCCAGGCGCGGGTTTCCGGATCGTACTTGTTCAGGTAGATCATCATGTTCCCGCGGAAGCGGTTGTCCGGATTGTTGGTGCCCGCGTAACTCCAGTTCTGCATGCCGAACACCGGGCCCCCGGTGTTGTCGTAATCCTCGCTGAACCAGGCGTAGCGGAGATAGCCGTCCTGGTAGTGGCGGAACTCGGTCTCATCCGCCTTCCCGTCGCCGTTGTTGTCGATGTAGACCACCATGCGGTCCACCAGGCCGGTGCCCTTCAGGCTGACCACGTAGGCCGCGCTGGCCTGGTTGTCGATCCGGTCCGCGCTGCCGCTGTCGTCGATCACCTCGATGAGGTTGCCGTCTTTTCGCTCGATCAGCGTGTCCGGGCGGCCGTCCTGGTTGAGGTCCAGCGTGAAGCTCTCGCCTTCGGCCAGCGCCTTAGCCCGCGGCCACCAGGATTTCTCCAGGAACGTGAGCCGCGCGCCGGCCGTCATGGCCGTCTCCCGCATGTACCACGGCAGGCTCGCCGGCTTGGGTTGCGGCGCGGCCCAAATCACACAGGCCGCGGCGGCGGCGATCGGAATCCAGGGCTTCATGCGTTCCCGCTTCGGTAATGATCGGCAACCTTGGCGATAGCCGAGGCGATCTGCTCCACCTGCGATGCGGTGTAATTCTCGTTCCAATGAATGGCGATAACTCCGGAGAGCGCGGCCTCGGCGTTGGGGCACAAGCCGGGATGGAAATCCTGGCCCGGCCACTGGGAGAAGGGGAAGCCGGAGGTGCCGTAGGTTTTTCGCTCGGCGAAAATCGGCGAGCGGTAGAGCGGATCCACGATGTACCGCGGCCAGCAGGGAACGCCCTCGGCCGCGAGCGCTTCGCCGAACTCCGCCGCCCTCCCCGCCACGTGCAGCATGTACAGCCAATACGAAGGCCGCGTGCCCTCGGGCACGTGGGGCGGTTGGACGCCCGGAATGCCCGCAATCAGGCGGCTGAGTTGCTGCGCGCGCTCACGCCGGCGCTCCACCACGGCGGCGACTTTCGGAAGCTGCCCCAACGCCACGGCCGCCTGCAACTCGGTCATGCGGTAGTTCTGCGCCAGAAACAGGAAGCGCGAGGAGCCCAGCACTGGCGGATGGCGCGGCCAGGCCTTGTCGGCAAACAACTCCGCGCGGCCCGCGTACTCCGCGTTCGAGGTCGCCAGCAGGCCCCCTTCGCCGCTGGTGATGTGCTTGCTCTGCTGTAAGCTGAAGCACGCCATGTCTCCGATCGTGCCCACTCGCTGACCCTGGTACTCGGCCCAGTAGGCCTGTGCGCAGTCCTCGATCAACACCAGGCGGCGCCTCTCGGCCAGCGCGCGCAGCCCGCCCATGTCGCAGGGTTGACCTGCCAGGTGCACGGCGATGATGGCCCGGGTCCGCGGCGTGATGCGGCGCGCCGCATCGGCCGGGTCGAGCGTCATGGTGCGGCGATCCACGTCCGCGAAAACCGGCACGCAGTTCTGCCACAGCACCGGGACAATCGAGCCCAGGTCGGTGATCGGCGGAACGATGAACTCGTCTCCGGGTTCCGGGTCGAGCGCCGCCACGGCCAGGTGGACGGCCGCGCTGCCGTGCGAGCAGGCCGCGGCGTATCGCGTGCCAAGCGCCGCGGCGAACTCCGCCTCCAGCCGCTTTACCAGGGTGCCTCCGTTCCGGCTCAAACAACCGGAACGCAGGGCGCTCAGAAGCAGTGCCTCTTCTTCCGGTCCGAAGGTCCGGCCCGCGCTCTGCGAGAAGGTCGGCAGAGGATCGTGAATCGCCTTCGTCCCGCCCAAGAGGGCCAGTTTCTCTCCAACGGCGAACGTCATGGTTCCCCCAAACGAATGGTACGCTGCTCCTCGGAGGATTGATACGCGGCCAGCGCGATGGCCACCGCTGCGCGGCCGTCCTCTCCGGTGACTGCGGGGCGGCGGCGCTCCCGGATGCTGTTCAGGAATTCCTGCCCCTGCAAAGAGTAGGCCTCCATGCGCGCCGGATCCAGCATGCCCTTGCCTTTCCAGTCGATCGGCGCCTGCTCGCACACGGTAGTCCACTCTCCGTTGCGCCCCAGGCGCAGCGTTCCGTAGGCATCCAGGTCCAGCAGGCCCGCATCGCCCACCACCTGCGCCGAAAATCCGCTGCGCGCGAAGCCGGGCGAGGGCACCTCCCAGCTTACCCACAGGCTGGCCATGGCGCTGCCGCGCATCCCCAGCACGGCCATGGTGGAGACCTCGTTGCCCGAAGGCTGCTCCCGCCGCACGCGGGCGGAAACCGTCTGCGCCTCCTCCCCGGTGAACCAGCGCACCAGGTCGATATTGTGGACCCCGTGCGCGAAAAACGTGCCCAGGTTCTCCGGGCGGCTCTGCCAGGGCGGCAGCGAGCCCAGGCCGCCCGGATTCAGCGTGAAGGCGTGGATCATGCGGATGCGCCCGATCGCCCCCTCGCGGATCAGCCGGTACGCCTCCCGGTTCACCAGCCGGAAGCGCTGGCCGAACATGATCATCAGGTTGACGCCGGCGCGGCGCGCTGTCCCGATCAGGCGGTCGCAATCGGCCACGCTGGTGGCCATAGGCTTATCGAGCAGAATGTGTTTGCCGGCCTCGGCTGCCAGCAACGCCTGCGCGGCGTGCTCGCTGTGCGGCGTGCTGATCAGGACCGCGTCAATATCGCGCCGCTCGATCAGCTTTGCAGCCGAGGGTTCGCACGCCACGCCGTAATCGGACGCCAGTTGCGCCGCGCGGCTTCCGCCCGCCACGGCGATCAGCCTGGCGCCCGGCAGGTAGCGCGTCGCCGTCTCCGCGTTGGTGCGCCCCATGAAACCGGAACCGATAATTCCGATGCGGATTTCGTCCATGTTCGTTTAATCCCGAAGATCCAGCAGCCGGCGCGCGTTGCCCCCGAAAATAGCCTCGCGGTCGGCGTCGCGGATGGCTGCGTGTTCAATCTTGCTCACCCCGGCGGCGGCGTTCTGCAGCGGCAGCCCGCTGCCGAACAGCAGCCGCTCACTGCCGCACTCCGCCACGATCTTGGCGATGGCCTGGAAGCCCTGGATGCAGGAGGTTTCCAGGTGCACGTCCGCGAAGCGGCGCATCAGCGCCAAACCCACGCGCAGCTCGTGAAAGTAGTTCAGCCCGGTCAGGATCCACGGCACCCGGGGATGCCGCTCCACCAGCGCGGCCATCCAGCCCAGGTCCAGCATGGGCATGCCCCAGTTCATGAGCACGCGCAAAGGCAGTTGCACGGGCCACCGCCGCGCCTCCGCCTCCTCGCACACCTGGTCCACAAAAGGCTCGTAGAGCAGATGGTAGGTGTGATACTGCGGGTAGAGCCGGATGCCGCGGAAGGGCGCGCTCTCCGTAAAACGGAACTCGCAGGCATGGAGCGCGTGACTCAACTCGGGCGGGCCCACGGTGGCAAACGCGATCAGCCGCCCCGCGTGCGCCGCGGCCGCTTCCGCTGTCTCCCGGTTGCCGTCCGGCCAATTCACGAACAAGCCGCGGGTGGAACTGACCACCGCGCCGCCGATGCCGCACCGGTCCATTATCCCCACCACGTCCGCCGGACTGCCGCAGGGCAGCGGCCAGTAGGGCCACTTGCCGATGTATGCGTGCACGTCCAGGATCATGCCGCCAACCCGATCAGCCGCGCGATATTTCCGCCCAGAATCAGCTCCCGGGCGCGCGCGTCAATGGCCGTCTCGCGGATCTTGGCCAACTGCACCCAGGGATCGAGCAAAGGCGTGTCGGTGCCGAAAATGATTTTCTCCGGCCCCAGTTCCGCGACGCAGGTCTCCAGAAAATGCGTGTCGATGGTCGAGCTGGCGGTCTCCAGGTAGAGGTTGGGAAAGCGCTTCGCCGCCATGATCGCCCGGTTCCAGTCCCCCTTGGCAAAGGGCTGCCCGCCGGCGTGCGCCATCAGGAAGCGGCACTCCGGCACGGCGGCCATCAGGTATTCGCACTCGAGGGGCGTGGTGTGCGCCAGCACCACGAAATCCAGATCCACGCATTTTTCCAGGATGGGGATCATGGCCGGCTCGGCGATGGAGGCTTCCGGGGTGGAGTAGATCTTCAGCCCGCGCATGCCATAATCCTGGCGGCAGCGTTCTAGTTCTTCCAGCGCCTCCCGGCCGAATCGTGCGGAGGGCAGGCTGGCGTAGCCGATGATGCGGTCCGGGAACCGGCGCATTTCCTCGTACAGCAGCCGGTTCCCTTCGTGCATGTCGTAGAACAGCGCGGTCAGGTCCGTGCAGAAGATGCGGCTGATGCCCAGCGCGTCCGCCACCTGCACCAGCATCTCGCCGGAAGCGTCAATTTGCAGCCGGGCGGACTTGCCGATATGCACGTGCGCGTCGATCATCGCAGGGTTGCCGAGCCGCGGCCGTCAGGGGGGCGGTTCCTTTCCACGGGTATATCAAATCCTGTTTGTATCAGTCAAATCCAACTCCGCGACCCGGCCGTTCGGCGCGAACAGGGGCTGCCGCGCCACCGGCGGCTTTCCGCTCGACCGCAGTTTCTCCTCGACCGCCGCCGCGGCCTCGCGCAGAGCCTCCGCCGCTTGCTTCAGGTGGGCTTCATGGAAGCGCACCAGCGGCCCGGCGATGCTCATGGCCGCCACCGGACGCTCCTCGGCGTCCAGAATCGGCGCCGCCACACAGAAGGCCCCCAGCATGCTCTCTTCCCGGTCCACCGCGTAGCCCTGTTCGCGGATCCGCTCCAATTCGGGCTTGAGCGCGGTCAGCGTGGTGATCGTGTGCGGCGTCCAGCGCGCCATGCCATACTCGCGCATCAGGCGGCGCACCTCGGGCAACGGCAGGTACGCCAGGTGCGCCTTGCCCAGCGCGGTGCAGTGCAACGGGTCGGTGCCGCCCACGGTCTCGGCCAGCCGGAAGCGCTCCAGGCTCTGGCGCACGTCGATGTAGCGGATCTGGCCCTCGGCCAGGATACCCAGATTCACCGTCTCGCGGAACCGTTCGCGCAGCGCCTCCATGTGCGGTCCGGCGATGGCGATCAGGTCCGTGTGGCGCAGCTTGGCGTTCGTCAGGTCGAGCAGCTTGGAGCCCAATTCGTATTTCTTGTTGCTTTTGATGATGTAGCCGTGCTGGGCCAGCGTGTAGAGCAGCCGGAAGACGGTATTGGTGTTTTGCTTGAGCCGCGTGGCGATTTCCTTCAGGGTCAACTGCGCTTTCTGCTCGTGCACAAAGACTTCCAGCACATCCAGCGCCCTGCCCACGACTTCGATGTAATAAACGTCTCTTTTGGGTTTAGCCATGCCGTGTAACCACGCCCCTATTATTGCGCTTCCGCATCCAGTTTTTCCGGCCGCGGTGTTCGCTCAAACCGGAAGTCACTTACTCCCACGCGCGCATTCACACTTGCTTTGAGCCCGCTAAGATAACCGGGCAGATCCGCAATGCCGCTGCGGCTCCAGGCGGCCGCCGCCGCATAGTCTCCCTCCACTGCCTGGCCCGGACCAAGGCGCCGCCGGCTGATGGCCGCGCGGTTACCCGATTCCCGCGTGGCTACGCTTTCCGGGCCCTCCCAGTCCGCCGGAGCGAAGTACACCGCCAGTCCCAAGGGACCCGTACGCTTGTCCTGTTCGCCCGCCACCACCAGGCAGCCTTCGAAGAAACGCAAGCTCTCATCCGGCAGATCGCGCACGCCAATCCCCAGTTCGTACACGTGCCCGGGCGCCACATTCACCGGAACCGCCTCGAACCGGCAGCGCACGAACCCCTCGCCCGCGTCGATCGAGTAGCGCGCCTGAAGCCGGAAAACGTCTCCCGCCACCGTCCACCGCTCCAGCGCGGCCTCGACGATGGCCCGCAGCGGTCCCCGCGAAATCACGCGGTAGTGCGGCGCCATCTCCGGCTGCGGTTTGTGGGCATAATCCGGGACATTGAACGGCGGCTGATATACCTGTCCTTCCCGCCGCAGGAAAATGCCGCCCAGCCCCAAAGTTTCCCCAACGTGGAAGATATCCCGCCCTTCTTCGAAATCCCGGCGGATCGACAGGTAGCCCACGAGGTCGTTGTGCAGGCCAGGATGACCCGCGACGCGGCCCTGGACGTCCAGGAAGAATGCGCCGTAAGTGCGGTAACCGATCAATTCCGACTCCAGCGTGACGGTCTGGAAATTGTATCCGTAATTATGTTTGGCCTGCACCCGGCGAGGGTAATAAATCTCGTCGTGCAGGGTGGTCGAATAATAGATCTGCACGCGGCGGCGCTCGCCGGGAGCCAGGCTCACGGGGAACTCGAACTGATCAGGAAAGCCGTCACCGTCCAGGTCGTCCGCCTGCGAAGGCAATACCGAAGGCGCCCTGCCGCCCTCGTTCACGAGGACCGCAATCGCCAGCCTACCGGGGAAGTTCGGCGCCACGGCCTGCGCCGGCACGACCGGCACGGTGGCGAGGGCGCGCACCGGCCCGGAGCCGGGGTTGGACACCTCCAGGTTCAGCCGGTAAGCGAAATTGGGAAGCACCCAGTCGTCGGCGGCGGGGCTGCCCTGCGCACCCGCTGCCGGCGCCGCGGCGGCCGCCGCCAGCCACACCAGCATCTTGGGAATCTGCATCGCCGCTCCCATTTTAGCCGCCCAAACTGCGTTTGACAGGACCGGCGTTTGGCAGATTGTGCCCGGCTGTTAGAAAATCTCTGGAAGCCATGCGTTCCAAAACCGCCGCCTTCGCCGCCGTCCTCCTAGCAGCCGGTGCAACCTTTCTTACGGTGTGCAGCAAGCCGGGGCGCCCTCTTACGGGGCTCGCCGCCTTACACCTCCCCCCGGGATTTGAGGTCGAACAAGTGGCCGGGACGAACCTGGTCCAGTACCCCATGATGGGCGCGCTCGACGAGCACGGCCGCCTGTTCCTGTGCGAGTCCTCCGGCAATACCTTGAACAACCAGCAGATGGCCTCCCGGCCGGACTACCGGATCCGCATGCTCGAGGACCGCAACGGCGATGGGATCTACGATCACAGCACGGTGTTCGCCGACAAGCTGACGCTGCCGGCCGGCGCAGTGTGGTATCGCGGCGCGCTCTACGTGGCCTCGCCGCCGGACGTCTTTCGCCTGGAAGACACCGACCATGACGGTGTGGCGGATAAGAAAGAGGCCATCGTCAGCGGTTGGACCATGTCCTCCAACGCGGCCAGCCTCCACGGCCCGTTCCTCGGTCCGGACGGCTGGCTGTACCTCACCGACGGCCGCCACGGTTTCCACATCAAGACCCGGGACGGCCGCCAATATGACGGCATGGCCTCCCGCATCTGGCGCCTGCGGCCCGACGGCACGGGCCTGGAGTGGTTCGCCGGCGGCGGCTTCGACAATCCCGTGGAGCTTGCCTTCACGCCCGCTGGAGAAGTGATCGGGACCATGACCTACTTTAAGGACCCTGAAAACGGCGAGCGGGACGCCTTGCTGCATTTCGTCGAGGGCGGTGTCTACCCCAAATGGTATCCGGTGGTCAGTGAATTCAAGCGCACCGGCGACCTCATGCCTGTGATGACCAAGTTCGCGCGCATCGCGCCGGCCGGCCTGGCGCGTTATCGCGGCTCCGCCTTCGGTCCGGAGTACGAAGGGAACCTGTTCAGCGCGCAGTTCAATCCGCACCGCGTGCAGCGCCACATCGTTTTCCGCGAGGGGGCCACGTTCCGCACCGAAGACCAGGACTTCCTCACCTCCTCCGATCCGGATTTTCATCCGACCGAGGTCATGGAGGACGCCGACGGCAGTCTGCTGGTCTTCGATACGGGGGCCTGGTTCATCCATGGCTGCCCCATTTCGCGCGTGGCCAAGCCGCAGATCAAAGGGGCCATCTATCGCATTCGCAAGACCGGCGCCGTAATTCCGGATCCTCGCGGCGAAAAGCTGCAAATGGAGAAACTGCCTCCCGCCGAATTAGTCAAACTGCTGGCGGACCGGCGCCCGTTCGTGCAGGATCGCGCCGTGGAACTGCTGGTGGAGGCAGGCGCTCCCGCCGTCGAAGCGCTGGCCGGCTTCCGCCGCGCTTCGGGTATCCCGCAAGCCCGTGCCGCCGCGGTCTTCGCGCTCTTCCGCATCGGCACGCCGGAGGCGCAGGCCGAAGTGCGCGCGGCCCTGGAGGACGCGGATTTCGAGGTGCGCGCCGCCGCCGCGCGCTGCGCCGGCATGGCCGGCGACCGGCAGGCCCTGGACCGGCTCGAAGCCATGGTGCGGGATGATCATCCCGTGCCCCGCCGTCAGGCGGCCGCGGCGCTCGGCCAGATTGGCGATCCGCGCGCCGTGCCGGCGCTCTTGGGGGCCGCCGCGAACCCCCAGGACCGCTTCGTCGAGCATTCCCTCATCTATTCCCTAATCACTCTGCGCCAGTCCGGCCCGCTGGTGGCCGCCCTGCACAATCCGCAGGCCCCCGTGCGCAAAGCCGCGCTGATCGCCCTGGACCAGATGGACCAGTCTCCGCTCACCCGCGAGCAGGTGGCCGCCTTCCTCGAAGCCGGCCAGAGGGATTTGCGCGGCGCCGCGCTGTGGGTGATCTCCCACCACCCCGCGTGGGGAGGCGTGGTGGTGCGGTACCTGGACGCCCGCCTCCACGATGCGCATCTCGGAGAGGACGAACAGGATGCCGTGCGGGACGCCCTGCGCGCCCTTAGCGCCGATGCCGGCGTGCAGAAACTGGTGGCCGGCCTGCTGGCCGACTTCACGCTCCCGGAAAGCCAGACCCTGTTCCTGCTGGACACCATCGACAGCAACACCATCAGGGAACTGCCGGCCGCGTGGGTCGAGCAGATGAGCGCGCTGCTCTCGAGCCCCCACGCCGACGTACGCTTGCGTGCGGTGGAGCTGATCCGCGCGCGCAACGTTCCGGTGCCGGATGCGCCGCTCGAGCGCATCGCCGCCGACGGCACGGCTCCGGACCGCCTGCGCGCCACGGCCCTGGGCGTGCTCGTCCTCCGCAACCCGCAGCTCTCCGGCGCGCAGTTCGCCTTCCTGGTGTCCCACCTGGGCGCCGACGCGGACGCCGTGCTCCGCCAGACCAGCGCGCAAGCCATCGGACGTTCCGCGCTCTCGAAGCCGCAGTTCCTCACCCTGGCGCGGCAATACCTGCCCCACGCCGACCCCCTGACGTTGACCACGCTGCTCGAGTGTTTCCGCAAATCCAGCGATCCGGAGGTGGGGTCGGCCCTGATCGCGGTGCTGCGGAATTCTCCGGCCGCGCTGGGGAGTCTTGGGGAAGACCGCCTGAACGGCATTCTGGCTGTGTACTCCGAGGCAACCCGGCAGGAAGCCCGGCCCCTGTTCGCGGAACTGGCCGCCGCGCAACGAGAGCGCATCCAGAAATTGCAGCAGCTCGAGCCCCTTCTCACCGCTGGAGGGGACGTGGGCCGCGGGCGGCGCATCTTCTTCGGCGAGAAGGTGGGCTGTTCCGGCTGCCACACCATCGGCCGGGAAGGCGGCCACGTGGGCCCCGATCTCACCGGTGTGGGCGCCATCCGCTCGGGCCACGATCTGCTCGAAGCCGTGGTGCTGCCCAGCGCCAGCTTCGTCCCGGGCTACGAAGTGTATAACGTGGATACGGGCAACGACCGCCTCACCGGCGTGATCCGCTCGCAGTCCAAAGACGCCGTGGTGCTGGTGACGGGTCCCAACGGCGTGGTGCGCATCCCGCGCAGCCGCATCGTTTCCCTGCAACGCTCCACGGTGTCGCTGATGCCCGAAGGTTTCGACCAGACGTTAAGCAGATCCGAGCTGACGGACCTGCTGGCTTTCCTGCAGCAGGAGAAGCAGCGCCCCACGCGGGCGGGGCTGTAGGGCGGGCATCCACGGCTCTCTAACGCTCGCGTTACTATTTTGGCGCGCAGCCGACTCGCTGGCAGCAGTGGCGAGAGGGGATGAGAAGGCCGGGGCCAAGCCCCGCATTCCTCACAGTGCGACCGACGACGACACCGGTGCGGTGCCGGTGGACGTCTTACGATACAAATAGGCCTATAAGGTCATTGCAGAGGTGTTCCATGAATCTGCTTCGGGTTTTCCGTTCGTGGCCCCTGGGGATCCGTCTGGCACTCTTCGGGGTGTTCTTTGCCGCCGTGTGGGTCCCTATTTTGCACACGTGGTTTCGCGGTCCCTGGGGCGCCTCTGTCCGGAACGTACACCCTTGGGAGTGGCCGGTCTCCACGGCGGCGACGGAAGGACTCGATCCAGAGAAGCTGGCCAAGCTTGTGACGCGCATCGGCGCGGACGAGTGCTGCCCGCACCTACAGGCCCTCCTGGTCGCCCGCCACGGTCGGTTGGTAATGGAGGAGTACTTCCATGGCTGGGGTCCGGATCTGCTGCATACGCTTCAATCGGTCACGAAGAGCTTCACCTCGGCACTGGTGGGCATTGCCCTCTCCCGCGGGGAGTTCAAGGACGTCGATGAACGCGTTCTGGAATACTTCCCAAGGGGCAACGAATATGCCGCCTTGGACGAACGAAAAGCGTCTCTTCGGCTGCGCGACTTGCTCACCATGCGCACTGGCGTTGACTACGACGAAAACGGAGTATTCTCCCCCCACGCGCGGCTGAACCTGCTGCCGTGGGGCAGGGATGCCTGGTACCTGCGCCGCCCGATGCTCTCGTCCCCGGGCACCCTGTTCCGGTACGACAGTGGTGGTGTCGTGCTCCTGTCCAGCATGCTGAGGCGCCGGACGGGAATGCACGCCGAAGCCTACGCCGAGCGTTACCTCTTCGCGCCTCTAGGCATAAAGAGGCAATCATGGAGGGCAAACCTGGCCGGTCACACGCATACCGGCGGTGGCCTCTACCTGACTGCGCGCGATACGGCCAAACTCGGGCAACTGTACCTTCAAGGCGGCCGGTGGGGTGATGCCCAGGTGGTCCCCGAAGCATGGGTCCGCGAATCTCTTCGACGGCACGTGGCGTTCGACGCACACGGTCGTGGAGTCATCGGCTACGGCTATCTCTGGTGGGTTCTTTCCGACGGCGTCTACGCCGCGATCGGCCGATGGGGGCAGTACATATTCGTAGTTCCCGAGCAGGATCTGGTAGTGACGGTCTTCTCGATGGCACGGCCAGGAACAGATCCGAACAAGCCGATTGAGATTCTCTATGATCACATCATGCCAGCAGTATCACGGGACATGGCGATGCCTGACGGTAGACGGTCATGATCCCATCGGCTGCAACCGACTCCGCGGCGTCCGGCTGAAGCGGAGCACTATTGCACCGCGGCCGTGATGCCGGCCTGGCTGACGCTTCCACCGACCCGCACCACCACCGGTACGGCGCCGCTCGCTCCATCCGGGATGCGCGCGTTTACTTGGATGATGCCGGCCACCAGGCCCGGGGCCGTCCCGGCGTAGAGCACTTCCGCGCTTTGTCCGTTGATCTGCACGGAAACCGGCAAGGCGGGCTGTGATGGCGTATCGCCGGCCAGTTGCCCATCCACCAGGGATGGAGAGATCGGGCCGGTTCCGGTGGCATAGAAAACCACCACGGATCCCGCCGAGGCCGGGTTATCGCTGGAGTTGAGCGTGCCGTTCTCGTTGACGATCAGCCCTTGGCCCGTTCCCGAGCCGTCCTGCGAAAACACCGCCGGCGATGCCGCGGCTACCGGCACAGCCACGGGGGCCGACGCCTGTCCCTGGTACTGGACCTGCACCTGCGTGGTTCCCGGCAGCAGCGCCAGGGGAGTGATGGCGCTCACCTGATTGGGGCCCACCCAGAGAATCGGTGCGGGAATGCCGTCAAACAGCACTTGCGTGGCGGCCAGTTCCGTCGCCACCAATCCCGCGCCATTCACTTGCGCGGAAGCCTGGTCCGTGGGCCCAAATCCCGAGCCGGTGATCATCACGACCTCCGCGGGCGAGATGGCGCCCTGCACCGAACTGGCGCCGTTGGCCACCGATGTGACGGCCGGTGCGGCCGTGCCCACACCCCCGGCAGGCAGCAGCCCATACACCACCAACTGGTTCGAGAGCGTCGGCGTATACACCCGGCCGTTCGCCACGGTGGGGCTGACGAATTTCACGAAGCCGCCCAACCGGTCCCGCCCCGGGTTGTCTTCGCTGGTCCATAACTGGTTGGTCAGGTCCGAGGCATCGAAGGCGTGCAGCGTTCCGGGCACCGACGCGATGGTGTGATCGCCGGTTGTCTCCCACACGATTCCTGTTCCGTCCTGCCCACCGGCCGCGGAGACCGCGATCCCGATCCGCGGAATGTCGGCCCGGGCTATGCTTTGCGAAAAAGGCGCCGTTTCGAAGCTTCCGTTCACGATGCGGTAGCCCTTGAGCACGCCGGCCTGCTCCTGCACGTAGACATAGGTCGCATCCGCCCGGTTCCACACGGCAAAGTTGAAGATGCCGCCCCACTGGATCGCCGGAAGACTTTGCACATTCCCCGCGGTGTCCGCGCCTAGTTGGCCCATGGAATCCCCGTTCACCAGGTAGAGCGTCCCCGCCTTGTTGCCCCCGATGATCCGGTGCGTTCCGGGCACGAGCGCCGGCCCCGCGGAAAGGTCGTAATCCCCGTCGGTCAGCGTCTGCCAGTTCGCCGGCGTAAACCAGTCCAGGACTGAAAGGGTGGAACCAGAGAATTTGAGGAAGCTCTCACCGAAATCGGGCTGCCCGTCGTAATCTCCGTTGCCGGTGACGAGGTACAGGCTGCCTGTCTCGTCGGCGGCCAGGCCGCGGCCCGATTGCCAGATCGCGCCGCCGCTGGCGTTCGGGGTGGTCACGAAGACACCGGTCATCTGCGGCAGGTTGGAGGCGGTATAGGCGATCAGCCAGCCGTGATAGGTCCCGTAATCCTGGTGCGATCCGAAGGCGGCGTAGATCATCCCGTTGGCCAGCAGCAGCCCCGGGCGCTGCAATTGCAGCGTCGGATCGAAAACGATCGTGTTGTCCTGGCTGCCGTCGCCCGAGCCGCTCACCGCCGCCGAAACCACCACGGGGCCGTTCATGCGCTCCTGGCCGCTGGTCAGGTCCAGCGCATGCAGCCGGAACACGCACGTGCCGTTCTCGAACGTCTCGGCGATCACGTACAAGACGCCGAGCTGCGGATCAATCACGGGGGTGCTCAAGATCCCGATCTCCGGCTGCACGTCCTTCATGTTCAGAAACGTGGCGGGAACCGAAGTTCCCAGGCTCACCTGCCACAGGGGCGTGGGCGACAGCGAGTCCGCGTCAAAGGCATACACACTGTCGTGCATGGTGGCCACGAACACGACGTCCCGCGTGCCCTTCCCGGGAATGCTCAAGCCGCCGGCGTAAAGCGGCTGGGCGTAGATCTGGCCGTCCACCGGCAAGACCCCGATTTTGCCGAATTGTCCCGAATTTACGTTTTTTGGCGAAAGAATGGTTTCCTGCAAATTGGCATTTGTGCGTTCAACCCCATAGTTGGCCGTCAGCACGCTGACCTGGGCTTCGAGCGCCAGCCCCCCATAAAGAATTAGGAATAAAATTCGCAAGCTCACTCGGCAATAAGACGTTGCATTTTTTCGTTTGGCTACTGCTTTTTTCAAATTTCCAGCCGACCGGCAGCCTCCTTCTGTGGGTTTGCGTGCAGTACAATTCCTTCCCGTGAAGGCAACTGTCATGAAATCCGCCCTGCTGCTGGCCGTCTCCGCGCTGGCCGCCGCTCGCGCCGTGCCGTTGGATCTTTCCGGCGTCCGGCCTGGTCCCGTCACTGTCACCTCCACCGCGGCGTCCGCAACCGTGCACTGGAGCGACGAAGCCGGCCGCGCCTGGACCGCCGAGTTTTCGCTCGATCCGCAAGCTCCGCTCATCACTTCCATCGCCATGGGCGGCGCGCCCGTCGTTGAGCACGCCCGGCCCTTCTACCAATGCCAGACCGGCAAACGCCGCGGCGGCTGGGACGCATTTTTCGATTTCCCTCCCAGTCATCCGGAGGGCACGCGCGCTTTTCTGGGCGAGTTCGCCCTCCAGTCCGCCCGCGCCGTCACCATCGGAGACCGCCTCGAAATCACTTTTGAGGGCCTGCGTATGGGTGTCTTTACGGGCAGCATTCGTTACGTCTTCTTTCCCGGCAGCCGCCTCGTGGAGCAGGCCGCCGTCATGACCACCCACGAGCCCGATACGGCGTATTTCTACGATGCCGGCCTGCGCATCGCCGTGGATCGCGACCGCCGCCCCGGCGGCAACATGGAATCCCGCGTCTGGTACTACGACACCGCCGGCAAGCTGCGCACGCTCTTCTCCAGCGGCCCGGAACGCCAGCCGCTTCAGGTGCGCTATCGCGCCATCGCCGCGCGCACCGGCACAGGCAGCCTCGCGGTTTTCCCGGCGCCGCACCGGTACTTTTTCCCGCGCGATTACACGACCAACCTCGGCTACGTCTGGCACTCCTCCTGGCGCGGACTCGTCTCGCTCGGAATCCGGCAATTACCTGATGACGCCAGCCCGTACTATCCCTGGTCGAATGCGCCTCCCGGCACACCACAACGCATGAGCCTCTTCCTCCTGCTCCATCCAGCCGACCCCCACGCAGCTCTCGACGACGTGCTGCGCTTTACTCATTACGACCGATTTCCGGCCCTGGAAGGTTACACCACCTTTGCTCCGCACTGGCATTTCGCCTACACCGTGCAGGCCATGGAAAAAGGCGCCGATTGGGTGCCCCCCTTTAAGACCGTGCTTCAGGCCATGGGTGTCAACGCCGCCATGATCATGGACTTTCACGGCGACGGGCACCCCCGCGATCTCACCGAACTGCGCCTGCGCGAGCTCCAGGCCTTCTACCGTGATTGCCGCGCGCAGTCCGGACCGGATTTCCTGCTGATTCCCGCCGAAGAGGCAAACGTGCACTTCGGCGGGCACTGGGCCCTGGCCTTCCCCAAACCAGTCTACTGGTTCATGGATCGCAAACCCGGCCAGCCGCAGCGCGAACACGATGCCCGGTTCGGCACTGTCTACCGCACAGGCAACGCCGCCGAGTTGCTGGACCTGGTCCGTGCGGAGAACGCCTGGGTCTATCAGACGCATCCCCGCACCAAGGGCTCCACCGGCTTCCCGGATCAGATTCGCGAATCCGCGCAGTTCCTCGACCCGCACTATTTCGGCGCCGGCTGGAAGGCTTTGCCGTCAGACCTTTCCTCGCCGCGCCTGGGCGACCGTGCCTTCAAGCTCCTCGACGACATGTCCAACTGGGGCGTGCCAAAACGCCTGGTGGGCGAAGTCGATGTTTTCCAGATCGACCCCACCCACGAGTTGTACGCCCACATGAACGTCAACTACGTGAAGCTTCCCGCCCTGCCCGCGTTTGACGATTACGGCCGCCTGCTCGACGCTTTGCGGCGCGGCGATTTCTTCACCACCACGGGCGAGGTTCTCCTACCGGAAGTTAGCATCCGGGATGCGGGAGGCGGCCGCATCGCCGTGCATGCCCGCATCGTCCACACCTTCCCGCTGGAGATGGCCGAAATCGTCTGGGGCAATGGGTCCGAAACCCGCCGCAAAGCCATTCCGCTCACCTCCACGCATCCCTTCGGCGATTTCTCCTTCTCCGCGGAGGCCGATGCCGGGGATTGGAAGTGGGCCCGCTTCGCCGTCTGCGATGTGGCCGCCGGCGGCGCTTTCGTCAATCCGGCCTGGCGCTCCCACTGACGCCGTTACGGTACCATGCAGGTTTGCGCGATGAAGATTACCAATGCAGAAGTGCTGGTCCTGAAGTCCCCCGGACTGTACAACAACCCCGAGGACGCCGAAGAACCGCTCGGGCCCACCTACATGGGCGTGGTCCGCATCTCCACGGACGCGGGCATCACCGGCTACTCCGACATGGAAACCTCGGCCACGGTGGCCAAGGCCGCCATGGATGCCCCGCGCTGGAGCGAGCCGGGCATGGAGTGCTTTGATGGCCTGGCCTCCCTGATCATCGGGGAAAACCCGCTGGAGGTCGAGCGCCTCTGGTACAAGATGTATCGCGGCAGCATCTACTACGGCCGCCGCGGCGTGGCCATCCAGACCATCTCGGCCATCGATATCGCCCTGTGGGACATCCTGGGCAAGTTCTACCAGCAGCCCGTGCATATCCTGCTGGGCGGCAAGTGGCGCAGCCGCGTGCGCGCCTATGCCAGCACCCTGTTCCGCCCCACACCGCAGGCCATGCGCCAGGCCACCCGCAAGTACCTGGACGAAGGCTTCACGGCCGTCAAGTTCGGATGGGGCATCTTCGGCCGCGATCCCCAGCTCGACGTGCGGCTGGTGGAGGCCGCCCGAGAAGAGATGGGCACCCACAACGATCTGCTGGTCGATACCGGCTGGTTCGTCGAGCGCACGCCCAAACAGGCCATCCAGATTGTGCGCTCGATCGAGCCTTTCCGCCCGTTCTTCGTCGAGGAACTCCTGCACCCGGAGGATTACGACGGGTACCGCCAGGTGGCCCAGGCCGTCGATACGCTGATCGCCTGCGGCGAGCAGGAAGCCACCGAGTGGGGCTTCCGCCAGTTGATCGAGCAGGGCGGGGTAGACATCGTGCAGCCGGATCTCACGCGCTGCGGCGGCCTCACCGTGGCGCGCAAAATCGTGCACATGGCCGAGCGCGCCAACGTGCTGGTGATCCCCCACTCCTGGTCTTCCGATCTACTGACCGCCGCCTCTCTCCACCTTAACGCCTGGCAGCGGCGCGCCGTATTCGTGGAGTTCAATACCTCGCAGGGTCCCTTGAGCCGCGCCATGGTCAAGCACCCTTTGCAACTCAGGGACGGCTACCTGGATGTGCCCGAAGGCCCGGGCCTGGGAGTGGAAGTCAACGAAGCCACGCTCGACCAGTACCGCATCGTCTGAGCCGCGCGGTGGTTACGTGTCGCCTCGGCATGCCGGTGCAGCAGCATCCGTTTGGCGTCCGGCCAGAACTCGTGCAGGACGTTGCCGCCCACCTTCATGAGCATGCCGAAACTTCCCCACTTGAGGATTTCCACCGGCCCCTGCACATCCGGGGGGCTCCACTGCGTGGCCACCGCCCAGGCGCCGAACACGCCGGCGGGCATGGAAAGCGCGACCGTGCGCCCGCCGCTCGAACTGCGGCACACGAACGCCGTGCCCACCGCGTGCTTGGTGCGCTTCCAGATGCCCTTGTCCGTCGAGGCGAAGTAGCGGGGATCTTCGTGGTGCAGCGCGGAGACGCCGCTCACGATCAGTTCGCTGATCACGAACTGCCCGTACTGCGAGCCGAAGCGCATGCCGAAGGCGTCCGGACCACGGCCCCAGTCCTCGGGGAAATTGCGCGCGTGATCGAACAGCGTGCCGGGGACCGTTTCGAGAAAGGCCTGCGGGCTGACCAGCTTCTTCAGGAACACGTCGGCGCGCACCCGGAAGTCGGGCTTGGAGTTGGCGTTCGCCGCAGACGCGGATTCGGCCGCCTTGATCTCATCGTCCGCCAGGGAGATCCCAGAACCGGCCAGCAAGCCGAATAGTATGAAAACGCTCAATTGCCGCAAAGAGACACCAAGACTGCGCAGACGCGCCCTGAACCCCGGAAGTTACCTTGATTCGGGCAGATTCTCCCGGGAACCCCGCTTCTTCCAAATATAGTAGATGGGGACGCCGGCCGCGATGATGGCCGTGCCCGCCAGCGACGGTCCCGGCCGGCTCACCAGGGTGTTTACCACCAGCCACCCGGCAAACAGCGCGAAAAGCAGGGGGGCCAGAGGGTAGCCCCACATTCGGTAGGGGCGCAGCCGCTCGGGATCCCGGCGCCGCAGCACGATGACGCCGAACACCGTCATGCCATGAAACAGCCACATGGCGAATAAGGCGTACGAGACGATGGTCTCGTACGAGCCGCTCACCGCCAGTATGGAGCACCAGACGCCTTGCACCAGAATGGCGAACGACGGCGCGCCGAAACGCGGATGCACTTCCGCCATCCGGTGAAAGAACAGCCCATCGCGCGCCTGCGCGTAGTACAGCCGGGGACTAGTGAGAATCGCCCCGTTGGCCGCGCCCGCGCTCGAAAACATGATGGTCAGCGCGATCAGCGTGGCGCCCAGCGGCCCGAGCGTGTGCTCCGCCGCGGTCGCCGCCACGTGCTCCGTAGCGGCGATTCCGGCCAACGGCAGAACCCGGAAATACGCCACGTTCGCTAGGAAATAGAGCAGGACGACGAGCCCCGTGCCCAGCCCCAGCGAGAGCGGAATATTGCGCCGCGGGTCGCGGATTTCTCCCGCCACGAAGGCCACGTACTGCCACCCGTCATAGGCCACGAAGCAGCCCAGCATGGCGATCACCACGCCGTTGAGCGAAAGCGACGCCCGGATCGGCGCGGCTGCCGGCGGCGCCCCGATGTGCACGAACGCGCTGGCAATCAAAACCACCAGACCTCCCGTTTTCAACGCTGTAAACAGGTTCTGGGTCCGCGCACCGGAGCGTACCCCGCGGTAGTTGACGAGCGTGAAAAAGGCGATCACTGCCACCGGCGCCCACCACACCACCCCGGGGACCCGTGGAATCACGTACGAGAGATAGATCCCAAAGCCCACCGAGACGGCGGCGATGGAGCCGGACTGCACGATCAGAAACGAGACCCATCCGCACAAAAACGCGGTCAGCGGTCCGTAAGCCTCGCGCACGTACACGTACTGCCCGCCGGATTCGGGAATCATGGCGCCCAGCTCCGCGTAGCCCAGCGCTCCGAAGAAGGAAATCAGCCCGGTAATCACCCAGATGGCCAGAATCAGGGGCTCCGAGGGGAGGGCCCGCGCAATCGATCCCGGCACCAGAAAGATGCCCACACCGATCGTGGTGCCCACCACGATGCAGGCCGCATCAAACAGCCCGAGTTGGCGTTGCAACTCGGGGGTGCGGGAAGCGGGGGTTGCCGTGGGAGTCAACTTGGTTTGTTATAGGCTGCCGCGGGTGGTACTGTCAATCCGGCCCTTTTGTGGGGTACTGAACGTTGGAAAACACCATAGTACTTGACGGAGTCTATCGAAATGATAGACTAGGGCCTTGTTGGCCAGCAGAGGGGCTGTCGCATGGAATATGTGCTCGGGTTCTTGATCGCCACGGCTGTCGGGCTCACCGGGGTGGGAGCCGGATCTCTCACCGCGCCTATCCTGATCCTTTTCTTTCACAGCGCCCCGGCGGCAGCCGTCGGCACGGCGCTGGCCTTTGCCTCGGCCATCAAATTGTCCGTGATGCCGCTCTATCTGCGCCGGCGCCAGGTGCATTTCCGCACTCTGCTATTGCTCTGCGCGGGCGGAGTTCCGGGCGTGCTGGCGGGCTTCTATCTCATCCGCCTGCTGGACGCCCGCAAACACGAGAGCGTGCTGTTCCTGTTGCTCGGCTCGACCATCGTCATCATGGCCCTGTACAACCTGTACCGTTCGACGCGCAGCCGCGGCGAGCTCCTCAATCGGGACCGCTCGCGCTGGCTGCCGCTGATCGCCGCGGGCATCGGCACGGAGGTGGGCTTCTCCTCGGCCGGCGCGGGCGCGCTCGGCTCGCTGGTACTGCTTAACTTCACGCCGTTGTCACCCGCGCAGGTGATCGGCACGGACATGTTCTTCGGCCTGGTGGTCTCCACGGTAGGTGGCGGATTTCACCTCTCCGCCGGGCACTACGACGCCGCCATGCTGACCAGGCTGGTGATCGGCGGCATCGCCGGAGCCTTTGCCGGAGCCAACCTTTCCGCGATTCTGCCTTCGCGTCCGCTGCGCATCGGTCTTTCGCTCTGGCTGGCTTCGATGGGCGCGGAGCTCTGCTGGCGCGCGCTCTGAGGCTCACTCACTGCGCGGAAATCGGAATGTCCACCTGGTCGTGAAAGCTGTACGGCGTCTGAATGGCGAGCGGCACGGATCCCGTCACGATCACGTCGGCGGGAATGGTGATGTTGATCTGGTAGAGGCCGGGAAAACCGGGCGCCAGGCCGGCGAATTGTACGCTGGCGGGGCTTCCACCTACGTACACCGCCAGCGGCGCCGCCACCAGGCTTAAGGGATTGCCGCCGCCGGCGGTCCCGTCCGCGACGCCCGGATTCACCGCGCCCAGGCCCGTCAGGTACACCAGCACGGTCTCTCCCGGATGCGCGGGGCGCGCGGGCGTGACCAGCGAGTAGTCTGCGTGTAGGATGGCTCCGGGCCCACTGCCGCTCAAGTCCTGGGAGAAGACGCCCGGCGCCGTGGGCGCCACCGGCACGGTCACCGTGTTTGAGCGCCCGCCGTTGCCGGTCTCCACCACGATGGCCGCTTGCGGGCCTTGGGTGGCGTAAGGCACCAGCGCGTTGATCTGGCCGGGGCTCACGAAGTAGAGGGGAGCCTGCCGCCCGTTGATCAGCACGGAGACTCCGTTGAGGCTCGGCGGATAGGGTGGCTTCGCGGTCTCTGATCCGCTGGCCAGTCCGGAGCCGTAAATCGTAATGTATTCGCCTGGCGCAATCGGATTACCCGGCGGCGCGGAACTGGCCGCGTTGGTGACACCTTGCGGGCTCACGAACACCCCACTGCCCGAGACGGAAGGCATACGCAGCCCGCAATACAGCTCGAACGCCTGGGGGTCGCTCAAGTTCACCGCGGCGCCCACAAAGGCGTTGCCGCCCGCGCCCACCGCCACCTGCGCCAGTTCCGCTGTCCCTGCTCCGCCGGCGTTGAGCTGGTAGGCGTACGCGCCCGTGAAGTCGATCGCGCCGTTCAGCCCCGTGCCGTGCAGCCGCCGCGACCACGTCAGCTTGCCCTGCGAGTTAGCGAACGCCGACCCCGCATAGCTGCTGGCCGCGCCGCTCTCCACACGCAGTCCGGCGCCCCAGAAGAAATCGTGCCAGGAGGCGTTGGACGCGCCAGTGGCCGCCTTCACCCCGATCAGCAGATCGATGCCCCCGGCGGACCCGCCCAGTAGCAGATTCCCGTCGCTCGATACATAGATCGTCCGGCTGCCGCTCACGAGCGGCGCCGATGTGCCGAACGTCACGGCCCCCGCGCCGTCCGCCGAAATCGCGTAGCTCGCGCCGCTGAGAGTCTCGGTGAGCGGCGCGCCCCCGGCTTGGTCCGCTTCGTGGCCGGTCACCGTGAGGCTGCCCAGGTGGCCCTGCCCGTCTGCGGAAAGGCTGAATAGCGTATTGCGCGCCGCGGCCGCCGAGGCCCCCGGAAACTCCAGCGTGGCCACCCAGTAGCTGCCGTTGAGCGAGGCGTTCGAGGCGGCGGCCCCGGGCGCCGGAATCGCCACCAGCAGCTCGAACGTATTGCCGGTAATCTCCGTGGCCGCGCCCACCACGCCCAACTGGCTGTAGCGCGCATTCAACGTCTGGCCGCTCTGCAAAGGGTCGGAGAGCGCCACCCCGCCGGCGGGGTCGATTTGGTAAGTGCCGCTGACCGCGGCTGCCGCGGGCGCGGCGGAGCCGTGTACCTGTTGCCCCGTGAAACTGTAATTTCCGCGACCATCGAAGATAATGGCCCCCAGCAGGCTCCGGCCATCGGTCACATTGCCGGCGCCGTCGCTGGCCAGCCAGATCTGCCGGACGAAGTACTTGCCGTTCAGTGCTGTATTTTCAAGAGTCTGCGCCTGCAACACCGCCGCCACGAACATCCCCGCCCATCCCACGCTACGCCGCCACATGCCGTGATTGTATCCGGCGCGGCGCTGCCTCTGCCTCCGAACGGGTACTAATTTGCGCCCCGGTAAGTAACTCTGGCTCGCCGGGCGTGTTACATAGTGCATAAGAGCGCGTGACGGGTTACGGCGCTTTCGGAGGGTGAGGTGCAAAACTCACGAGTGCTTTGTTCCTGGATCTGTGTCCCCTTCTTGATCTGTTGCGGGCTCTGGCTGTCGCAGGCGCAGGATGCGCCGGATGAGCCCCCGCCGCTCCCCGTATCCGACCCCATCTGCACCTATTTCGGTCCGGGGATGAACCAGGCGGCGCAAAACCTGGTGGCGCCCTCGAGCGTACGCGCGGGCGGGAGCGGACGGATGCATCCGCTGAGCGCCCTCACCGCGCAGGTAGTGGCGCAGCTTCCGCCCCTGCCCGGCGGCAGCCGCAGCGACGCGTTCGAACTGATGCACCAGGCTGGCTCTATCGATTCCTATCTTTTCGCCGACATGCAGGCTGCCGGAGTGACCCCCGCTCCGCTGACTACCGATTGGGAGTTCATCCGGCGCGTAACGCTCGACTTGACCGGCCGCATCCCGGCGCCCGACAAGGTGCTGAGCTTCGTGGCCGATGCCTCGCCCAACAAGCGCGCCACCCTCATCGACCAGTTACTGAACTCGCCGGAATGGGTGGATAAGTGGACCATGTATTTCGGCGATCTGTACAAAAACACCCAGTTTCAGCCCAGCACCTCCCTGAATCGCTTTCCCCAAGGCCGCAACGCGTTCTACCAGTGGATCCACGATTCCATCGCTGCCAACAAACCGTACAACCAGATGGCTACCGAACTGCTTACGGCTGCCGGCACGAACAGCTACCAGGACGGGCCCACTAACTGGCTGGTCGGCGGCGTGGTCACCGGCGGTCCGGTGCAGGACATTACAGACCAGCAGGCTGCCAACGTCGCCGAGACCTTTCTGGGCATTTCGCACATGAACTGCCTTCTGTGTCACAACGGGCGCGGCCACCTGGATGCCATCAACCTCTGGGGCGCCAACACCACCCGCATCCAGGGCTGGCAGTTCGCCTCGTTCCTCTCGCACACCAGCACTGCCAGGAAGGCTACCGGCCAGAAGAACGTCTACTACTGGTCTCTTCAGGACAACATCAACCGCGACTATAGCCTGGGCTCGACCACCGGCAACCGCCCGGCGCGCACGCCGCTCCCCACGTGCGCTCCAGGCAAGGTCTGCACGGTGGCGCCGGTCTATCCGTTCACCGGCGATAGCCCGCGTGCCGGGGAGAACTACCGCGCGGCGCTGGCGCGCGAGATCACCAACGATCCCCAGTTTGCGCGCGCCGCGGTCAATTACATCTGGGCGCAGTTCTTCGGCCTGGGCATCGTGGATCCGCCCAACGCGTTCGATCCGGCGCGCCTCGATCCGAATAACCCGCCGCCCTCCCCCTGGACCCTGCAACCCGCCGACGCAAACCTGCTCAACGCGCTGGCCCGGCATTTCATCGACAGCGGCTACAACCTCAAGTCGCTGATGCGCGAGATCACCAATTCCCAGGCCTACCAGTTGTCCAGCCGCTACAACGGCCAGTGGAACGAAGCCTGGGAGCCGCTGTTCGCCCGCAAATTCGTGCGGCGTCTGTGGGCCGAGGAGATCCATGACGCCATCGTGCAGTCGAGCGGCCTCATCCCCAGCTACAAAATCGCCGGCTTCAGCGATCAGGGCTACAACACGGTTTCCTGGGCCATGCAGTTTCCCGACACCGTAAACACCCCGGGCGGATCCGTCACCGCGTTTCTGGATAGCTTCCTCCGTCCCAATCGCGATGACGCGCCGCGCAGCGCCGACGGCTCCGTGCTGCAGGCCCTGAACCTGATGAACGACCCGTTCGTCATGTCCCGCACGGCGGCCGCTGGAGCCAACCCCAACCAACTGCTCAAGAACAATTTGGGCCAGTCCAATGCTCAACTGGTGAATGCCCTGTTCCTGGGCGTGTTGTCCCGATATCCCACCGGCGCCGAAATGAGTGCGGCCGTGACCGCTCTCCAGACCGGAGACCGCACCCAGAGCGCGCGCAATCTGCTCTGGTCGCTCTACAACAAGGTCGATTTCGTCTTCAACTACTGACCGGAGACTCGCCATGGAAGGACAAACCAAATTCGACCGTTTTGTCAGCCGGTACCCGCACCCGCACCAGCCGTTTTTCCACCGCCCCCACTGGACCCGGCGGCGGTTCTTCCAGATCCTCGGTTCCGGGGTGACCGCCTCGTTCCTGGCCGAGCGTTACGCGCGCGCCGCGGATGTCTCGACGAGCGCCTCCGTCACGACGCAAAACACGGCGAAAAACACCATCTTCATCCTGCTGGCCGGCGCGCCCAGCCACATCGACACTTTCGATTTCAAACTCGTCTCCGGCGTGACGCCGGATTCCTTCGCTCCCGCCAGCATCAGCGGGGTCACCTGGCCTTCCGGTCTCCTGCCTAAGATGGCCGACCAGTTGAAGAACATCGCCATCGTGCGCTCCATGCGCGCCTGGGCTTTGGTGCACTCTCTGGCCCAGACCTGGACGCAGATCGGCCGCAATCCGGCGGCGGCGCTGGGCAATATCGCCCCGAATATCGGCAGCGTGGTGGCCATCGAGAAGGACCCCCTGCGCCTGCCTAGCCAGGTTTTTCCCACCTTCCTGGCGCTCAACTCCGCGAGCGCCGCCGGCTCCGGATACTTGCCCGCCAGGTACGCGCCCTTCAAGGTGATCCCTTCCGCCAAGGGCATCCTGAACACGACCAACCCCGACGGCCCCGGCGTGGTGGACACCCGCTGGAGCCTGCTGCATCAGCTCGACGACCCGCTGCGCGTCAATTCGCCCCTGGGCAAGTCCATGGAAGACTACGACAACTTCTACCAGGCGGCCAAAGGCCTGATGTACAACCCCGTAGTCAACCAAGCCTTCCAATTCTCCAGCACCGACAGCGAGCGCTACGGCAACACGGCCTTCGGCAACGCCTGCCTGGTCGCCAAGCAGGTCCTTCAGGCCGACCAGGGCACCCGCTTCATCCAGATCACCCAGGGCGGCTGGGATATGCACTCCAATATCTACGACGCCAGGCAGCTTCCGGCCTACGGCAAGCTCCTCGATGACGGCCTTGCGGCGCTGCTCGGCGACTTGCAGGCCACCGGCCTGTTCACCAACACGCTGCTCGTCATGGCCGGCGAGTTCGGCCGCACCGTTGGCCCGCTCTCCGGCGCCCAGGGACGCGACCATTACCCGCAGCAGTTCGTCATGTTCGCCGGCGCCGGCGTCACTGGCGGCAAAGTCATCGGCGTGACCAACGCCGCCGGCGACGACGTCACCGACTTCGGCTGGTCTCGTAACCGGTATGTAAAACCCGAGGACGTGGAAGCCACCATTTACTCCGCCATGGGCATCGACTGGACCACCGTGCGGCACGACGATCCCTTCGGCCGCGGCTTCGAATACGTCCCCTTCTCCGAGCAGGATCTTTACGGTCCCGTTAACGAGCTGTGGACCACCTGACGGACCGCGCCGCCCGCACCCGCGGCGGCGCTTTTTCCGCTTGCCTAACCTGCCGTTTCGAAGGACACTGGGACTTTGGAGGAGCAAGTTGGAGAGAAACGGCCGGAAGGGCTCCCTTGTCATGGAGCCAGCCGAGCGGTGGACCACGCAACACGCCAGTGAGCTGTACGATGTCGCCAGTTGGGGCAAGGGGTATTTCTCTATCGACGACGAAGGCCACATGCGCGTCCACCCGAACAAGGACCCGCAGCGCTCCATTGACCTCAAACAACTGGTCGATACTCTTCTGCTGCGCGGCATCTCCCTGCCCATCCTGATCCGCTTCGCCGACATCCTGCAGCACCGGCTCGGGGAGTTGCACAGCGCCTTTCAGACCGCCATCTCCGAGCACCGCTACCAGGGCGAGTACACTTGCGTCTACCCCATCAAGGTCAACCAGCAGCGCCAGGTCGTCGAAGAAGTTCTGGAGTTCGGGCGTCCCTACCGGTTTGGGCTGGAGGCCGGCTCGAAGCCCGAGCTCATGGCCGTCATGGCCATGGCGGGCAACGAAACCCCCATCGTCTGCAACGGCTTCAAGGACGACGAGTACATCGAGATGGCCATGCTGGCCCAGAAAATGGGCCGCCGCATCATCCCGGTTGTTGAAAAGTACACGGAACTGCCCCTCATTCTGAAGTATTCCGCGCGCGTCGGCGTCCGGCCCACCATCGGGCTGCGCGTCAAGCTGGCGACGCGCGGTTCCGGACGCTGGAAGTCCTCCGGCGGCTACCGTTCCAAGTTCGGCCTCTCCGCGACCGAGGCCATGCGCGCGCTCCAGGAACTGAAGGATCTGGAGATGGCCGACTGCCTCCAGTTGCTTCACTTCCACCTGGGCAGCCAAATCACCAACATCCGGCAGATCAAGGCCGCGGTAAACGAATCGGTGCGCGTCTATACGGACTTGGCGCGCGCGGGCGCGGGGCTGCGCTACCTGGACGTGGGCGGCGGGCTGGGCATCGACTACGACGGCTCGCAGACGGATTTCGAATCCAGCGTCAACTACACGCTCCAGGAGTACGCCAACGACGTCATCTACCACGTGCAAAGCGTCTGTGACGAAGCCGGCGTGGCGCACCCCACCATCGTCACCGAGAGCGGCCGGGCCATCACCGCCTATCACTCCGTGCTGGTCTTCAACGTCCTGGGCGTGGCCGGCCTGGGCGAGGACGAAGTGCCCCGCGAACTGCCCGCCGAACCCGAGCAGCCGCTCATCGACCTCCAGGAAACCTTCCGTTCGCTCAGCACCAAGAACCTGCTCGAAAGCTACCACGACGCGCAGCAGGCGCTCGATCAGGCCCTGAACCTCTTCAGCCTGGGCTACCTCTCGCTCGAGCAGCGCTGCCTCACCGAAAACCTGTACTGGGCCATCTGCCGCAAGATTTACCGCATGGCCGCGGACCTCGATTATTTCCCCGAGGAACTCGAGGGCCTGGACGCCATGCTATCGGATACGTACTTCTGCAACTTCTCGCTGTTCCAGAGCATGCCCGATAGCTGGGCCATCAAGCAGTTGTTTCCGATCATGCCCATTCACCGCCTCGACGAGCGTCCCACGCACGACGCCGTGCTGGGCGACATCACCTGCGACTCCGATGGCAAGGTGGACCAGTTCATCGACCGCCGCGACGTCAAGCGGACCCTCAAGCTGCACGCATTCAACGGCGGAGAGTATTATCTCGGGGCCTTCCTGCTGGGCGCCTACCAGGAAATTCTGGGCGACCTGCACAACCTGTTCGGCGACACCAACGCCGTCCACGTGCGCTTGAGCGAAACCGGCGAGGTTATCCTCGATTCGGTGATCAAGGGCGACACCGTGCGGGAAGTCCTCAACTACGTGCAGTTCTCCTCCGACGCGCTGGTCAGCAGGCTGCGCCGCGACGTCGAGAGCGCCTTGCGCGAAGGCCGCATCGGCTACGAGGAATCCGGCCGTCTGCTGCGCTTCTACGAAGAAGGCCTCCACGGCTACACCTACCTGGAAGACTCGCGCGAGTTCTGAGCCCCGTCTTTACCCACCCAGCACATTTCTGCCATATAATCAAGGGGAACGAAGCAGGTGAACTGGGTTTACATTCCCCACAAAGGATCTTTTGTAGATGTCAACTGTTGAGGTGTCCCCTGCTGAGCCGCGCTCTGACGAGGCCAGCCGTCCCGTAATCAACGATTTCAGCATCCAGGTCGCAACCGTCAACGGTTCCGGCAGCCAGACTGCCAACACGGTGCTGATGCGTTCCATCTTTCAGATGGGCATCCCGGTGTCGGGGAAAAATATGTTCCCTTCCAACATCGCCGGACTGCCCACCTGGTTTACGATCCGTGCGAGCAAGCACGGATATATCGGCCGCAAGAAGGAAGTCGATTTTCTGGTGGCCATGAATCCGGAAACCGCGCGCGAGGACGTCATGAGTCTCGACAGCGGGGCCGCTGTGGTCTACGACGAGCCTCTGAAGCTCAACGCGCTGCGCTCCGATCTGCACTTCTATCCGGTGCCGTTTGACAAGCTGGTGGCCCCAGTCTGCCCGGAGGCGAAACTGCGCAAGCTTGTGCGCAACATGATCTACGACGGCGTTGTCGCCAATCTGCTGTCCATCGACATGCAGGAGATCCGCAAGGCGCTGGTGAAGCAGTTCGGCAAGAAGAAGGCCAAGGCCGCCGAATTGAACTGGGGAGCCGCGCAGGCGGGCTACGATTACGCCGCCAAGACTTTTACCAAGAGGGATCCCTTCCGCGTCGAGCGCATGAACGAGACCGCTGGCAAGATCATCATTGACGGCAATTCCGCCTCGGCGCTGGGCTGCCTGTTCGCGGGCGTGACAGTGGTCACCTGGTACCCCATTACCCCCTCATCCTCCCTGGTCGAGACCCTGATCGCCTACATGAAGCGCTTCCGCATCGATCCCGAGACCGGCAAGGCCAGCTTTGCCGTGGTGCAGGCGGAGGACGAACTAGCCTCCATCGGCATGGCCATCGGCGCGGGATGGGCCGGAGCGCGTTCCATGACGGCCACCGCCGGCCCCGGCATCTCGCTCATGGCCGAATTCATCGGCCTGGGCTACTATGCCGAAATTCCCGCGGTGATCTTCGATGTGGAGCGCGTGGGTCCCTCCACCGGACTGCCCACCCGCACCGCGCAGGGCGACCTGCTCTCGTGCGCCCTGCTCTCGCATGGCGACACCAAGCACCCCATGTTCTTCCCCTGCTCTCCCGAAGAGTGCTTCACCATGGCCCAGGACGCCTTCAACCTGGCGGAACGCTTCCAGACCCCGGTCTTCGTCATGACAGACCTCGATCTGGGCATGAACAACTGGATGTCGGATCCGTTCCCCTATCCCACGACGCCCATAGACCGCGGCAAGGTGCTTTCCGCCGAAGACCTGGAGAAACTGGGCGGATTCGCGCGTTATCGGGACGTGGACGGCGACGGCGTCGGCTACCGCACCATCCCCGGCACGCGGCATCCCGCGGCCGCCTACTTCACCCGCGGCAGCGGCCACAACGACCGCGCCGGCTACAGCGAGCGCGAAGACGATTACATGAACAACATGGACCGCCTGGCGCTCAAGTTCGAAACCATGCGCACGCACGTGCCTCCTCCGGTGGCCGAATACAACGATCGCGCGCGGATCGGTCTCATCGCCGTGGGCACCTCGCATCACGCGGTCGAGGAAAGCCGCGACCAGCTTCGCAATGAATACGAGATCGAGACCAGCTACCTGCGGCCCAAGGCCTATCCGTTCAACGCGGAGCTGGTCGAGTTCATCCGCCGCCATGACCGCGTGTATGTGGTGGATCAGAACCGCGACGCCCAGTTGCTGGGGCTGATGCGCCTGGAACTGGAACCGGAAGACATTGCCCGGCTGCGCAGTCTCCGGTACTACGGTGGCCTGCCGCTCGATGCGCGCACCGTGACCGATGAAGTGATCCGACAGGAGGGGAAATGAGCACCACCGTCACGCCGCCCCCCAAAAAGGTCAACCGGATTGGCCTGGAAATCCTGAATTACAAGGGGCTGAAAACCACGCTCTGCGCCGGATGCGGGCACAACGCCATCTCCGAGCGCATCGTCGAGTGTTTCTACGAACTGGGGATCGAGCCGTATCACGTGGCCAAATTCTCGGGCATCGGCTGCTCGTCGAAGTCGCCGGCGTATTTCCTGGGCCAGTCGCACGGCTTCAACGCGGTCCACGGACGCATGCCCGCGGTGGCCTCCGGCGCTATTCTGGCCAACCACCACATCCTGGGGTTGGGCGTAACCGGCGACGGCGACACCGCCTCCATCGGCATCGGCCAGTTCATGCACCTGGTCCGCCGCAACGTCCCCATGATCTATGTCATCGAGGACAATGGCGTCTACGGCCTCACCAAGGGGCAGTTCTCCGCCACTGCCGACCTCGGCTCCAAGCTCAAAACCGGCGTGCTGAACGACCTGCCGCCGTTTGATTGCTGCGCTCTGGCTCTCAAGTGGGGCGCCACCTTCGTAGCCCGTTCCTTCTCCGGAGACAAGAAGCAGTTGCAGGCCCTGCTAAAGGCCGCCATCGTGCACAAGGGCCTCTCCGTGATCGACGTCGTTTCGCCTTGTGTCACTTTCAACGACCACGAAGGCTCCACCAAGAGCTACAGCTACATGAAGGACCACGAGGAGCCGCTCCACGAAGTGGATTTCGTGCCGTCCTACGAAGACATCACCGTCGAGATCCCCGAAGGCGAGGTGCGCGAAGTAGTGCTGCACGACGGCTCCAGGCTGCGCATCCGCAAGCTGGACCGGGACTACGATCCCACCCAGAAAATCTCGGCCCTGGCCGCGCTCGAGGAAGCCGAGGCCAAGGGCGAGGTGCTCACGGGAGTGCTCTACGTGGCCCCCGAGAAGCCCACGTTCATCGAACTGCTCAACCTGATGGACGAGCCGCTCGCCACGCTGCCCGAATCCAAAGTCCGGCCTTCGAAGGAAGTCCTCGACCTGGTCATGGAAGAACTCCGTTAGCGGCTCGCGAGCCGCGCTCCCGGGCGAGACCGCGACCCGCTTGTCTCGCCCTTTCCGCTTCGCCATACTACCCTCGTGACCGATCGCGAGCGCATTCTTGCCGCGATCCGTGGCGACGTCCCGGACCGGCTGCCGTGGGTCCCCCGGCTGGAATTTTGGCATCGCGCCCGCCTGCGCCAGGGCACGCTGCCCCAGGAACTCCGCTCCCTCGACCTGGTGGAGATTGCGGACAAGCTCGGCGTGGGCTGTTATTCCGTGGTGCCCGATTTTACCGACTGCGACCTGGCAACCGACATGCTCGACCGCACCCTGGGCATCTTCAGCCTGCCCGTGCTGCCCTACCGCGTCACACTGGAAGGCGTGGACCGCAAGGTCACGCGCCGCGGGCACGAAACCATCGTTGAGTATCACACCCCCGCCGGATCCATCCGCACCGCCAGCATCTTCACCGAAGAGATGCTGGACGCCGGCGCCTCCATGTCCTGGGTCACCGAACACGCCATCCGTGAAAGCCGCGACTTCGACGTGGTAGGCTACATCTTCTCGCACCTGAAGGTGGAGCCTCAGCGCGAGGGCTACCTGGAGCGCCGCCGCCGGGTGGGCGACCGCGGCATCGTGATCGCCTACGCGATCGGCACCGCCTGCCCCATGCACCACATCATGAAGGAATTCATGCCCGTGGACCAGTTTTTCTACGCCTTGCACGATTACCCCGAAAAGATGCAGGCCCTGGCGGAGCAGATGGAGCCCTTCTACGACGGCATCAAGCGCTGCGCCGCGGATTCGCCGGGCGAGGTGGTGCTGCTGGGCGGCAATTACGACGATTCCATCACCTACCCTCCCTTCTTCCGCAAGTACATTCAGCCGCCGCTCCGCGACTACGCCGCCCTGCTCGAAGCGCGCGGCAAGTACCTCATGACCCATACCGACGGCGAAAACCGCAAACTGTTGCCCCTGTACCTGGAAACCGGCTTCCACGTGGCCGATTCCGTGTGTCCCTACCCCATGACCAGTTGCCGCTTCGACGAACTGATGGAAGCCTTCGCCGGCCGCGTCGCCATCTGGGGCGGCATCCCTTCCGTCCTGTTGTGCGAAGGCAGCGCCACCCGGGACGACTGCCGCCGCTACGTCGGTGACGTGCTGGCGCGCTACGGCCGCTCGACCCGCCTGATCCTGGGCGTCAGCGACATGGTCACGGCCGACGTGGAATGGGACCGCTTCCTGTACATCACCGAGCAGATCGCCCGCCTGAACTGATCGGGGAAGCCGCCGTGCCGACCGCTTCGCCCACATACCGCCGTACGGCCTGGAAGGTGGTTCTGCTTCTGTTCGCCGGTTCGGTCCTGAACTACATCGACCGCTCCGTCCTGGCCGTGGTCAAACCTCAGTTGCAGCAGGATCTGAACCTGTCCAACACCGATTACAGCCTGGCGGTCAATGCCTTCCTCCTGGTCTACACGGTGCTTTACGTCTGGGGCGGCCGCCTGGCGGATCGCTTCGGCTGCCGCCGCACCTTCACGTGGAACACCCTGTTCTGGTCCGCCGCCAACGTGCTGCATGCGTTCGCCGGCGGGCTGGCCGGCCTGTGCGTCTGCCGCGGCTTGTTGGGGTTGGGCGAGGGCGGCTTCTATCCCTCGGCCATACGGGGGGCCGCCGAGTGGTTCCCGGCCGAGGATCGGGCCAAGGCGGTGGGTCTGTTCCTCACCGGCCTGAGCGTGGGCGCCCTTCTGACCCCACCGCTCGCGGCCGGCATCGTGTACTTCTACGGCTGGCGGGCCGCTTTCGTGGCCACCGGCGCCCTCGGTTTTCTCCTGGTGCCCGTCTGGCTTCTGCTGCACGCCCGCATCCGCCGCGAGTTCGGCGCCGCCGATCCGGCGCCCGCCCTCCAGGCCGCGCGCGAGTCCGAATCCGCGGGCGGCGATTTGCCCCTCTCCAAGGTCCTGCGGCGCCGGAAATATTGGTTGCTGTGCGTCGCCCGCGGCCTCACCGACGCCTCCTGGTATTTCTACCTCTTTTGGATTCCCGGCTATTTTCAGCAGGTCCGCGGTTTCAACCTGGCCATGGTCGGCCTCTGGCTCTGGCTGCCCTACTTCTGCGCCGGCGTCGGCGCGCTCAGCGGCGCCTGGCTGAGCAGCGGCCTGATCCGCCGCGGCTTCGGCCTCAGCCGCAGCCGCAAGGCCGTGCTGCTGGGCTCCGCGCTCTGCGGCGTCGTGGGAGCCTCCGCGCACTTTGTCCCTGCTGCGCCGCTGGCCCTGGCGCTAGTCTGCTTGGCCCTGTTCGCGCAGCAATCCTGGGGCGCCAACATCCATACCGCCATCAGCGAAGTGGCGCCGCCCCGTCATATCGCCGTGCTTTATGGCCTCACCGGCGCCTTCGGCACGCTCATGGGGGTGATCGCGCAGTTCGGCGTCGGCCGCATCGTGGATACCGCCGGCTACGGCCCCGTGTTCGCCGGAAGCGCCCTGGCCTTTGCCTCCGCCGCCGTCCTGGTCCTGGCGGCCGGCCCCATCGAGCGCATCCGCGCCCCGCGGCCGGCCATTTCTCCCGTCCGTTAGCCCTTTCAAACTATCGGATCTTGTAATATGCTGGCCAATGAAGGAGTCGGTGATGGTAAATCGCAGAAACTTTCTGGCGGCCGCTGCGGCCGCCACCGGCGCCGCCCAGGCCGCAGATGAACTCGCCATCCAAGGCGGGAAGCCTGTGCGCGAGACCCCGCTCCACGCCCGCTTTTTTGGCCCCCTCTACTATGACGAGAAAGAGCGGCAGCAACTCAACGAGGTAGTCGAAACCGGCCGGCCGTTCCGCTGGTACGGCCCGGGCAACCAGCCGCCCATGAAGGTGTTGACCTTCGAGCAGGAATTCGCCGCCCGCATGCAGAGCCGTTATGCCCTGGCGGTCACCTCCGGCACCGCGGCGCTCCAGACCGCCGTCGCCGCGCTCGGCATCGGGCCCGGCGATGAGGTCATCCTGCCCGCCTGGACCTGGCATTCCTGCTTCAACGCCGTCGTGCTGGCCGGCGCACTGCCCGTGTTCGCCGAAATCGACGAGTCGTTCAACATCGACCCCGAGGATATCGAGAGCAAGATCACGCCGCAAACCAAGCTCATCATGGCCGTGCATCTGCAAGGCAATCCCGCCGATCTCGACCGCATCCTGCCCATCGCCCGCAAACACGGCATCCGCGTGATGGAGGACTGCGCGCAGAGCGTGGGCGCCAGCTACAAGGGCCGGCCCGTGGGCTCCTACGGCGACATTGCCATCTACAGCCTGCAACTCAACAAGACCATCTCCGCGGGTGAGGGCGGCGCCGTGGTCACCAACGACCCGCTGCTGTTCGAGCGCGCGTCCCGCTTCCACGATCTCGGCGGCCTGCGGCCTCCGCACGAAAAGGAACTCGGCCGCGGCAAGGCCGGCTGGTTCATCGGCAGCCAGTTCCGCCTGAACGAGTTTTCAGGCGGCGTGCTGCTGGCCCAGTTGCGCAAGCTCGACCGCATCGTCGCCGACGTGCGCGCCAACGGCGCGCGGGTTTACGAGGGCATCCGCGACCTGCCCGGCATCCGCCTGCGCCGCCTGCCCGACCCCGCCGGCGAACTCGCCTCGGCCGTCTTCCTGGGCTTCGACAGCAAGGCCCGCCGCGACCGCTTCATGGCCATGATGAAGGCGGAAAACGTGCCCGTCGGACCTCCCGGCGGTTCCGTCATCCTGCCCACACAGCCGCACATCGAGAACAAGGTGACCGTGCATCCCGCCTGGCCCTCGTTCACGTCCGAGCGCGGCCGCGCCATCCAGTACGGCGCCGCCTGCTGCCCGCGCACCATCGACATTCTCAGCCGCTTCGCCGGCCCCTCGCTCGATCCCAAGATGACGCGGCGCGACACCGACGACATCGTCGCCGCCATCCGCAAGGTCTACCCGCGGGTGTAACTAGCGAATGTTCAGGAGCCGCGACCTTCGCGGCTCCGTAAGATACCGCAAACGCGAGCACTTAGTACACGGTTTCAAAGGTCCGCTCACGCATTTCCTTGAAGAGGCCGGGCAGTGCGCCGGCGGGGAGCGGAGCCCGTCTCGAGAGTACCACTATGTCGGTCTACGGTAGGCGGCCAGGAAGGCAGCAATCTCCTCAACGCCGCTCTTGCCAGTCGCGGCATAGGCGACGACACGGACAGGTGGATCCGCTTCGAGTGGCCGACCCCCGCAGAAACCGTGCCGCAAGTCTGCTGGTGGCGCGACCATCGCGGTCCAGGCCAACGATTGATGGCGCTATGAACTCTCGGGGTAGCCCATCGCGACCGTTTTGTAATTATGCGAATCGCTTCGCTCGTTTCGTGAACGCGCCTTCAGAGCTGCTTTGAGGAATGGAGCGGGCTAAAACGTAAAGTAGCGTTTCAGATTTTTCGTGCGTGGTCAGTTACACGGCATGGTGCCGCGAAGGTGCCCGGCGATCGGGAATTGTGCGGTATTCCGGCCCGCCGGGCCCAGGAGGCTAAGTAAGCCTATATACCTTCAGTCATCATCGGAAGGTGTAAGGCTCGCCTCGACGTCCTCCCTTTACGTATACGTCTTGTCTCCGCCGATCTGCGAGTCCCAATACGTCGTAGGATCGGTGAAGAACTCACCCTGCCTGCAGAGGGGGCGCATCGCTTCCTCATTGACTTTGATGCCCAGGCCGGGCCCCGTCGGAACGGGGATGTAACCCTTAACCACGAGGTCCCCTGCATAGGTTATGTCTTTGTGCCAGGCTGGCTGCGGCTGGTGCCATTCCATGGCGAGGAAGTTCTGGCAGGCCGCTATCGCGTGCACGCCCGCTGCGTAGCCGATCGGGGTAGCGTTGCTGTGGACCATCATCCCCACCGAATATTTGGCCGCCATGTCGGCGGTCTTCTTCAATTCGAGACAGCCGCCGATTACAAGGTGGTCCGGGTGAATATAATCGACTGCACGCGCCTGGCAAAGCGGCTCGAGCGATTCCACCAGGTAGGCGTCTTCGCCGGTCAAGGTGGGCACATTGATCGAACCGGCGATGAGCTTCCACTCCTCCACCCGGAACCACGGGACCATGTCTTCCAACATAGAGGGGGTGACCCTCTCCAGCGCCTTGGCCAGCTTGATGCAACTTTTCACGGTGAGGTGCCCGAAATGGTCGTGCGCCATGGGGACGTCGGCGGCGTCGCCCATGGCCTCCTTAATGGCAGCGACATGGTTGGCTACGAGTTCAGCTCCCTTGACGCTGATCTCGAATCCCTGATAATAGTTCTCAGGGCTCTCCCCCGGCTCCCCGTTGTAGCCTTGCGGCGCGGACATCGTGCCCCGCTTGCCTTGGAGGAGGCGAGCTACGCCCAGATCATACTTGAGCATCGTAAACCCAGCGGCGACGCGCTCCTTATAGTCGGCGGCGATGTCTTTGATGTCGTTCGAGCGCGGGTCACCCTCGGAGTACATGCGAACCTTGTCGCGAAATTTCCCGCCAAGCATTTGATAGATCGGCACGCCATAAGCTTTGCCGGCCAGATCCCACAACGCGTTCTCGATTGCGTTGACGCCGCTCCCCCGACGGTTATACGCGCCATGGATCTTGATCTTGCGGAAGATCTTGTCAACGTTGCAGGGATTCTCGCCGAGCACTCGGGTCTTATGCGTCAGCACGTAGTTGGGCTGGGGGCCGTCCCCAATCGCCTGGCCGTAACCCGAAATTCCCTGATTGGTATCGATTCGGACGACGATCGTGCCGCCCGATGCCCCTCCCGTGCCGGGAGTCGCAGGAGGCAGCGGTCCCCTACCGCCGCCGCGTCCGCCCCGACCCCCGCCCGCCTGGCCTCCCGGCCCTCTCAGAACGGCGATGCGCATGTCAGTGACTTTCAAGTCCGACGGAATTGAATTCCGGTTGACGTTCTGGGGATACGCTTCGAGGTCAGCCAAGAGGCCAAGCCCCGCGACTGCCGCGCCCGTGCTCAGAAGCGCACGTCGCCCAATAGCGTTTTCTTTTGTGGACATTTACTCTCCTTTTCGCCACCACAACCTACCCGCGTCTGGAAGCGGTCCATTCTCTCATCACATAAGGTATCCGAAATTGAATCTCGAAGCAGATGCTCGCCCGCCCCGAAGTCCAATCCCACGAGTACAGCTTTGCCGGCTCGATTACGCTGGTGTTCGCAAGTGGCGTCGCCCTCTCCCTCGGACAGCCTCAATTGTGCGGGGAGTGGCGCTTCGAGCGGCCGCGGCGAGGGGCGGAAGATCAAGGACGCGCTGCTGGCTCGAGAAACGGTGGCCCAGGTGGACGACTTCGCCGGCCGGGTCAAGGCGAAGCGCGTGGAGTTCGTCCCCCGCACCACGCTGGCGTCTCTCGCGGGAAGGCTGAACGATGGCCGGCTGCGGGATAGGGAGGCGGTCGCCAATCTGGAGAGCGAGATGCGCAAGCTGTACGAAGTGGGCGGGCGACGGTTCCGAGTGGCGCTTCTGCCGACAGAGATTCCTGCGTCGCGGGAACCCGGCCTGCGGCTCAATCCGCAACTGCGGCGGATTCCGGCCGAAATGCGACCGGAGCTGACGAGCGCCGAAATTGCGATGAGCGGATCGTATTTCGATGACGTGCTGCGCGATCCGCGGCGCTACGGCATTGAGAACACCACCGACAAAGTGCGCCGGCCCGGCGCTGTTCGACGAAAGACGCGACGCCGTGTGCACCGAGCGTATTGTCGGCTTAACCGGCCAATCCCTGCCGCTTTCACTGTGCCTTGAGCTGTTTGGTTTCAGTGCAGATTTTGGTGAGCCGATTCGAGAGGCGGCCACGGCAGGTGCGCACAGTGGCGCTCGGCACGGTTCGGCGGAACATCTCCAGGACGTGCTGGGTGCCGAGAACGGAATCGATGATGCCATCGAGTCCGGACCGAAGGAGCACGGTCGGCGACTTTGGCTGCGGAGTGAGATGGCGCGGTTTGGATCGGGCGAGTTGAAATTCGCGTTGGAGGTCGGTCAATGCGACATCCAGGTAGCGCATGGTCATCCCGGGATTCCTGTGGCCGGGTAGTTTCATCAGTACGGGAAACCCGATACCAAGGCGGCACACATCTGCTCGCACCGGATCATCACATCCTGCATCCACCTCAATGTCGCTCGGTCGGGCCCGGCGGCGCCGGCAGATCGCGTGAGCCACAGCAGGAGCCACCACCGCTGAGTCCACAGCATCTGGACATTAGACCACGCCAGCACCTGTAAGGGATCCCGACCCGGACCTTGCTCTCCAGCACGGAGGTCAGCCTGACGGAAAACGCGCTACCGTGAGACTGGCCCGCCGATGACAGCCCGCCGATCAACGGCAAAGTGTTCCGGAATCCGAACGGCCCTCGGTCTTCGGGAGGGCTCGGAAATGCGGTAGCGTAATTCTGAAACGGTGTACTCAGTTGCCGAGCCGCGACCGTCAGGGAGCGGTCTCCTCCGAGCTACAGAATATACCGGCTCAGGTCCTGGTCCTTGACGATGTTGGCGAGTTGCTTTCGCACGTAGACGGCGTCCACTTTGACGGTCTTCTTCTTCAGGTCCGGACCCTCGAAGGAGACCTCTTCGAGCAGCTTCTCCATGATGGTGTGCAGCCGCCGCGCGCCGATGTTCTCCGAAGTTTCGTTCACCTGGGCGGCGAACTTGGCCACCTCTTCCAGCGCGTCTTCGGTGAAGACCAGCTTGATGCCCTCGGTCTCGAGCAGCGCCGTGTACTGCTTGGCCAGCGCGTTCTTCGGCTCCCGCAGAATGCGGATGAAATCTTCCACCGAAAGCGACTTCAGCTCCACGCGGATGGGGAAGCGCCCCTGCAGTTCCGGGATCATGTCGCTGGGCTTGGAGACGTGGAACGCGCCCGCCGCGATGAACAGGATGTGGTCCGTACGCACAAACCCGTAGCGCGTGTTCACCGTGGTGCCCTCCACGATCGGCAGGATGTCGCGCTGCACGCCTTCGCGGCTCACGTCCGGGCCGTGGCCGCTCTCCCGCCCCGCGATCTTATCGATTTCGTCCAGGAAGATGATGCCGCTGGTCTCCACGCGCTCCAGCGCCACGCGCGTCACCTGGTCCATGTCGATGAGCTTCTGCTCCTCTTCCTGCACTAGGTAATCCATGGCCTCCGCCACGCGCATCTTCCGCTTGCGCGTCTTCTGGCCGAACAGATTGGGCAGCATGTCCTTCAGATTGATGCCCATCTCTTCGATCCCCTGGTTGGTGGCGATCTCGAACGTCGGCCCGCGGTCCTTGACGTCGATCTCCACCATGCGCTCGTCCAGCTTTCCCTCGCGCAGGCGTTCGCGCAGCTTCTCGCGCGAACGCTCGGCGCTCTCGCTGGCCTCCGGCTGCGGCGGTATCAGCAGGTCCAGCAGGCGCTCCTCGGCGTTCGCCTCGGCGCGGTCGGCCACCTCATCCAGGCGCTCTTCGCGCACCATGTCGATAGCGATGTCCACCAGGTCGCGGATCATGGACTCCACGTCCCGCCCCACATAGCCGACTTCGGTGAACTTGCTGGCCTCCACCTTCAGAAACGGCGAGTTCGCCAGTTTCGCCAGCCGGCGCGCGATTTCCGTCTTGCCCACGCCCGTCGGCCCGATCATGAGGATGTTCTTGGGCATCACCTCCTCGGCCATGTCTGGATTCAGCTTTTGCCGGCGAATGCGGTTCCGCAAGGCGATGGCCACGGCGCGCTTGGCTTCCGCCTGCCCCACCACGTGCTTGTCCAGCTCCCGCACGATCTCGCGCGGCGTCAGCTCATCCAGCAAGGGCTCCTCGTCCACCGACTGGCTGGGAAGATAGATCACCATGACCTCAGAGTTCCTCGTAGGTGACGTTGTCGTTGGTGTAGATGCAGATCTTGCTCGCAATCTGCATGGCCTGCTCCGCGATCTGCCGGGCTCCCAGCTTGGTGCTGCGGATCAGCGCCGTGGCTGCCGCCAGCGCGAAGGCGCCTCCCGATCCGATGGCCGCCACGCCCTCGTCCGGCTCGATGACGTCGCCGTTGCCGCTCACGATGTACATATACTGCGAATCCGCCACCAGCAGCAACGCCTCCAGGTGCCGCAGCATGCGGTCCGTGCGCCACTCCTTGGCCAGTTCCACCACCGAGCGCGGCAGGTTCCCGTTGAACTGCTCCAGCTTGGCCTCGAATCGCGAAAACAGCGCGAATGCATCCGCCGTCGATCCCGCAAAGCCTGCAATCACCTTGTCGTTGTAAAGGCGCCGCAGCTTTCTGGCGGAGGCCTTCAATACTTCGCTCCCCAGCGTCACCTGCCCGTCGCCCGCCATCACGACCTTGCTGTCACGGCGCACACAGAGCACAGTGGTCGAGCGTACTTTGTTTTTCATCCGTTGATTCTTTTTCTTATTTTATCGTAGTGCGCCGCATGTGCCGGCGCCACAGGCCCGCAAACAGCCGCAGGGCCGCGGCCTTTCGCCGCCCCAGCGCCATGCGCACGATCTCCACTCCGGCCCATGCCAGGTACGTGGCCGTCACCCACCAGTGAATGTGCGCCGCCAGGCCCCGCCAGAAACCCGGTCCCGGGGCCACCGGAGAGAGCGCGAACTGCACGGCCCACAGCACAAACAGCGCCGCCGCCTCCCACCATTCCAGCTTCATGTTGATCAGGAACAGCGTGCCCACAAGCTGCTGCGCCAGCGTCATCAGGATCTCCAGTTCCTGCTGGGAATCGAACGGGATCGTGGAAGGAGCGCCCCGGCTGAGCGAATAGACGATGGGCAGCATGGCCGCCAGCAGCGTCCACTGGTTGAGGTTGCTGGACACCATGTTCATCAGGGCCATGGAGGCCCGATCCACCGTGCGCGCCCAGTAGAACGCCGACACCTTTTCCGGGAACTCCGAGACGAACGGCGCTACCCACTGCACGAAAACGAATTGCGACACCCCCGCTGCCGTGGCCACCGCCAGCAGGCTCGCCGAAAACGGTTCCGCCATGAAGTAGACCAGCGCGCCGCCGCCCACGAACAGCGTGGTGATCACGGTGATTCGAACCGGCCGGCGCGCCTGCACGATGCTGCGCGGAATCAGTTCCAGTTCCTCGGCGGCCTCGGCGGCTTCGGGCGGCATGTGCCCGAGCACCACCAGGTACGCCACGTAGATGCCGATCAGCACCGCGGCGTCCACCAGGTCCAGCGAGGCCTTCCACCAGATCACCGCGGCATAGGCCATGCATACCAGCAGACCCGCCACTTCCACGCTGTGTCCTTCTTCCAGGTGAATGGCCCGCAGCGGCCGGCCGTGGCGCCGCCGGTGGAACATGGCCGCCGTGAAATAGATCATCGGCCAGCCCAACCCCGTCAGTAGGCGCAGGGCGCCGGTCAGGTTCGCCAGCAGCAGCGGCACCTGCTGCTTCCAGGCAAACACGGCCTCCACCGCGAACTCCGGCAGCGTTTGCAGCCAGGCCAGGATCGCCAGCGCGAACCCTTGCGCAATGAAGTACTGCGCCGATTCCGCCGCCCACGCGATCAGCATGGCGGCCAGCAGAATCGAAGGCGCCGTCCAGAGCGCGGCCGTGGGGCTGACTTCGGGCAGAGGCGTCGCGCTCACTAGCAGCAGGGCGCAGACCGGTAGGGCGACCTGCCGCGGCCTATCGGAACCGGACATCACGACCCTTGGCGATAGTGGAGTGCCTGGCGAACGTCTCGCGCTTCTGCGGAAAGTCCGTGCGATAGTGCGCCCCCCGGCTCTCTTCCCGCGCCAGGGCGCAGCGCGCGATTAGCCCCACAACCGCGTGCATATTGCGCGCTTCGTACTGCGCAAGGCCGGGTTCGCCGGCCGGCGCCAGACAGCGCGCGTCCAGCCAGGCACGCGCCTCGGCCAGCGCCCCACCCGCGCGCACGATGCCGCATTTTTCCCACGCTAGGCTGCGGATCTCCGCCTCCGACGAGCAGGGGAACAGCGGCTCGGGCGGCGCGCCGCCCTCCGGCGGGGGTGCGCCGGCTAGTTCCCGCATCGCCGCGCCGGCTCGCGCTCCGAACACCACGCCTTCCAGCAGCGAGTTGCTCGCCAGGCGATTCGCGCCGTGCACTCCCGTGCACGCGGCCTCCCCGGCCGCGAATAGCCGCGGCAGGCTGGTGCGTCCTTCCAGGTCGGTGGCCACTCCGCCCATGGCGTAGTGCGCCGCTGGATGCACCGGCGCGGGCGCGGCGGCCAGGTCCACCCCGTAACGCCGGCAGGTCTCGTAGATCCGCGGAAACCGCGCGCGGATGAATTCGCCGCCGCGGTGGGTCAGGTCCAGGTACACGTGCGGCTCGCCCGTCCGCCGGATCTCCGCCACGATGGCTCGTGCCACTACGTCTCGCGGCGCCAGTTCGTCCGTGAAGCGCTCGCCCGCCGCGTTTCGCAGATACGCGCCCTCCCCGCGCAGCGCCTCGGAGAGCAGAAACCGCGGCGCGCCCTCGACGTGCAGCGCCGTCGGGTGAAACTGCACGAATTCGATGTCCTGAATCTCCGCCCCCGCGCGGTAGGCCATCGCGACCCCGTCCCCCGTGGCCACGTCCGGGTTGGTGGTCTCGCGGAAGACGCGTCCCAGCCCGCCGGTGGCCAGCAGCACCGCCCGCGCATACACCGGAATCAGCTTCCGAGCGGGCTCGTCGTACAACAAGGCCCCCGTCACCGCGCCTTCCTCCGCCAGCAGGTCCGTGGTCGCGTGGAAGCTGCGGAAACTCACGTTGGGAAGCGAGGCCGCCTTCCGGTAGAGCGTGCGCGCGATCTCCTTCCCCGTGGAATCGCCGTGCGCGTGCAGGATGCGGTTGCGCGAATGCGCGCCCTCCCGGGTGAAGGCCAGCCGGCCGCCCTGCCGGTCGAACTCCGCACCCCACTCGATCAGTTGCTGGATGGCCGCCGGCCCCTCCTCCACCAGCACGTGCACCGCCGCCGCGTCGCACAGTCCGTCGCCGGCGGCCAGCGTGTCCTGCTCGTGCAGTTCCACTTCGTCGTCGTCGCTCAGCGCCGCGGCGATTCCGCCTTGCGCGTACTCCGAAGACGACTCGTGCAGCGTGTCCTTGGCCACCACCAGCACGCTTCCCGCCGCGGCCAGTTCCACGGCCGCGCGCAGCCCCGCCACACCCGCGCCAATCACCAGGAAATCCGGATTCATCCGCTCGCCGTGTGTCTTCAAGTTCCATGGTACAACGTGGGTATGCCTTCTTTTCCCGTGGAGACGCCGCAGCGCGCGTACTCCGCGATTGTGGAACGCGGCATCCTACTCGACGCGGCGCGCTACGTCCCGCCCAAGTCCGGCAGGATCTTCGTCGTCACCACGGAAGACGTCTGGAACCACCAGAGCACGGCTCTCGTGCGCGGTCTCGCCGGCCTGCCGCACGAGGTCCTCTTCCTCCCCGGCGGCGAAGACAATAAGCGCCTCGCTCCCCTCGAAACGCTGGCCGAGGAGATGGTGCGCCGCCAGGGCGACCGTACCAGCCTCGTGATCGCCTTCGGTGGAGGCATCGTCAACGACATGGGCGGTTTCCTCGCCGCCATCTTCATGCGCGGCATCCCCGTGCTGCAAATCCCCACCACGCTGCTGGCGCAGGTGGACGCCGGCGTGGGGGGCAAAACCGGCGTGAACCTGGCCGGCGGCAAGAACCTGATCGGCAGCTTTCACCAGCCCATCGCCGTGCTGATCGACCCCGGCGCGCTCTCCACGCTCCCCGAGCGCGAATACCGCGCCGGCCTCTACGAGATCATCAAGACCGGCATCATTCGCAGCGCGCCGCTGTTTCGCTTCCTGGTGGAACACCGCGACGCCGTGCTGGCCCGCGAGGACCGCGCGGTGGACTACATCATCGCCGAGTCCGTGCGCATCAAGGCCGAAGTCGTCTCGGCCGACGAACGCGAGGGCGATCTGCGCCGCATCCTCAATTTCGGCCACACTTTCGGCCATGCCCTGGAAGCCGAAACCGGATACCGGCGCCTCCTGCATGGCGAGGCCGTGGCCTTCGGCATGCGCGCCGCCATCCACCTGGCCGAGACCACCGGCTATCTTTCCGCCGAAAACGCCCTCGAAATGCTGGACGCCATCAGCCTCTACGGCCCCATCCCGCCGCTCGACGGCGTCTCCGCCGGAAATCTCCTCGCGCGGCTGGCAAGCGATAAGAAAACTGTCCAGGGCACGGTGCATTTCATTCTCCCCACCAGCGTCGGCGAGGTGAAGATCGTGGGCGGCGTGAAGAGTATCGCCGTGCTGTCCGCCATCCAGGCCGCGCTGGCATGAGCGGCGCCACCCCTGCGGGAGCCGCCGGCGAACAGGAAGCCGCGCGCTGGGTGCGCGACATGTTCGGCCGTGTGGCCCACCGCTACGACCTGGCCAATCACCTGCTCTCGTTGAATGTCGATCGCTACTGGCGAGCCCACACGGTGCGCCGCCTGCGCCCCGTGCTCGAACGCCCGGATGCCCGCGTGCTGGACCTGTGCTGCGGCACGGGAGATCTTTTGCTGGCCCTGGGCGCCTCGCGCGCGATGGGCACGGATTTCTGCCATCCCATGCTCACCGCCGCCCGCGCCAAGGGCGCCCGCTTCCTGTTTGAAGCGGACGTGCTGGCGCTGCCGCTCGCCGACGCCTCGCTCGATCTCGTCACCGTGGCCTTCGGCTTTCGGAACCTGGCCAATTACGAACGGGGCCTGCGCGAAATGCATCGCGTCCTGCGCCCCTCCGGCGTGGCCGCCATCCTGGAGTTCTCCCGGCCTCCCAACCCCGCCTTCAATGCGCTCTACAATTTCTATTCGCGGCGCATCCTCCCCCTCATCGGAGGCGCGCTTTCCGGCTCCCGCGACGCTTACACGTATCTCCCCGAATCCGTCCGCAAGTTTCCGTCCGGCGAACACCTTGCGCAAATGATGCGGGAGTGCGGCTTCGAACGGGTGGAATTCGAGCGGCTCACCATGGGGATCGTAGCCCTGCACCTGGGCCGGCGGTAACGACATAGCCCCGCCAGCCACGCGTCGCGGCTGCGGCTCTGACCTTCACGTAACGCGCTGTCCCTTCGGCGCCTGACCAGGGAGCAGGAAGGTCTTGATCAACTCGCCTTCGCCGCAGACAGTCATGCCGGAGAATCGCTTGTACCACGGACCTTCGGGCACCTCTGGCTCGGCGTCAAGCCATTTGGCCAGCAGTTGCAATTGCGAAGTGGGGATCTTCCGGCACTGGACACGGTCGAGCAGGTGGTGGAAAAGGGCCGGAGGAAAGTTGTGGCGGCGTACTCGCGGCATAACGGAATCTCCGGCTGCCCGGCGCTCTAGAGGCCATAAAAGCCGCGAGTGAGCCGCTCTTTGATCCGCGCCGCCTCGATTGGATCTGAGGCGGCTGCGAGTTGCTTCGCGAGCAAGCCCAGTTCTTCCGGGCTCAGACGGTTCCCCTTGCCCTCCAAAAATGCAAGTTCCGCAGTCTCGATGGCGACTTCTTCCCCCGTTCGCGTACGCGCCACGACGCGGCCGCCGGTAAGCGCTTGCCGGACGAACCAGTGATAGACGGCCAAAGCGTTCTTAATCACCTCGGTCCGTTTGGAGCCCGTCAACTCAGCCATTTGGTCAACCAGCGCCAGTTCGGTGCGCGTCAGCACAGGTTGAATTCTCGCCATACTCGCAGGTCCTCTTTTTCTGTTCCTATTCTACTCTTTTCTGTGCGGCTTCTCGCTCCCCCTTCTGTTCTGGAGTCACCCCACCTCCGCGCCCGCGCGGCGCAGCGCCTGCTCCACTTCCTGCTTGCCCCATGCCGTGCTGATGAACAGCTCCTGCCGGGCCCCTGCGCTCAGCGCGATGGCCTTCCAGCCGTTCTGCGTCGGCACGGTCACCCGCACTTTCACCTTTCCCCTGGCGTCGCGCACCGGGCGGATCACCCCCGGAATCACCGTGCGCACCTCCGGGTTTTCCGCCAGCAGCCGCTCCAGCAGGTCCCGCACTCCGTCGATGATGCTGTGCTCGACCTTGAGCTTGTTCTGAGCCGTGCGCAGCCGCATATGCTTCTACTCTATCGCCACCCTTGCTCGCCGCGGAGCGGCACAAACCGGCACAGCGTCGCCACCCGCCATTCGATCTTCCCTTGCTCTTTGCTCACTACCCGCAGTTCCTGGTCCAGCAACTCTCCGACCGGAATCACCAGCCGGCCCGGATCCCGCAACTGCTCTACCAGCGACACCGGCACCTCCGGCGCCGCCGCCGCCACCGAGATGCCGTCGTAGGGCGCTCCGGCGGGCCAGCCTTGTGAGCCGTCCGCGCAGATCACCGTCACGTTGCCGCCGAGACCGGTTCGCTTCAGGTTCTCTTGCGCCTGCTGGACCAGTCCCGGAATCAGTTCGATCGTGATCACGCGCGCCGCCAGCGCTCCCAGCACCGCGGCATGATAGCCGGACCCGGTTCCGACCTCCAGCACCGTTTCACTTCCCCGCAGTTCCAGCAGTTCCGCCATCAGGGCGGTCATGTAGGGCTGGGAGATCGTCTGCCCGAATCCGATGGGCACGGGCTCGTCCCGGTAGCTGCACACCCGCTCTTCCAGCGGCACGAACTCCTCGCGCGGGATCGTCTGCATGGCCGTCAGCACCCGCTCGTCCCGGATGCCGCGCTTTCGCAACTGCCGGCTCACCATTCCCCGCCGTTCCGCGGCCCAATCGGGTATCATCACACCACCCGCCGTTATAATAGCGATAATGCCGCACCAAATCACCCTGATCCCAGGGGACGGTATCGGACCTGAAGTTGCAGAAGCCACAGTGAGCGCGGTCGAGGCCACCGGTGTCGAGATCGAGTGGGAGCGTGTGGAGGCCGGCGCGCGCGCCCTGGCCGAATCCGGAAGTCTGCTGCCCGACGACGTCTTCGCCTCTCTGGAAATGACCCGCGTGGGTCTGAAAGGGCCCACCGCCACTCCCATCGGCGGCGGCCACCAGAGCATCAACGTCACCCTCCGCAAGAAACTCGGCCTCTACGTCAACTTCCGGCCGGTTCGCATGCTGCCAGGCCTCGAGACGCGCTTCCGCGACCTGCCCATCGATCTCGTCATCTTCCGGGAAAACACCGAGGACCTGTACTCCGGCCTGGAGCACGAGGTGATCCCGGACGTGGTCGAAAGTCTCAAGATCATCACCAAGAACGCATCCATGCGCATCGCCCGCGCGACCTTCGATTACGCCCGGCGCGAAGGCCGCCGCAAGGTCACCGCCGTGCATAAGGCCAACATCATGAAAATGAGTGACGGCCTGTTCCTGAAGTGCTGCCGCGAAGTTGCGTCCGCGTATCCGGAGATCACCTACAACGAACTGATCGTCGACAACGCCTGCATGCAACTGGTCATGCGGCCCGAGACCTTTGACCTGCTGGTGCTGCCGAACCTGTATGGCGATATCATGTCGGATCTCGCCGCCGGCCTGGTGGGAGGCCTGGGAATCGTGCCCGGCGCGAACATCGGCGACCACCACGCGGTCTTTGAGGCGGTCCACGGCACTGCCCCGGATATCGCCGGCAAAAGCCTGGCCAATCCCACCGCGCTGATGCAATCCGCTGCTCTGATGCTGGCGCACATCGGAGAGCGCGAAGCCTCGCTGCGCATGCAGCGGGCCATCCAGGACGTCTACGCTGAGCACAGCTCCCTCACCGGAGACGTGGGCGGCCGCGCTTCCACCCAGGAGTTCACCGCGGCCGTCATTCGCCACATCCACAACGGCGCCTGAGTTAGCGGCCGAGCCGCAACCGTGAGGGAGCGGTGCTCAGTGCAGCAGATTCAGCGTGTTATTCCCATCGTTCACGAAGTAGACGCCTTTGCCCTCCGGGGCGATCGCCAGCCCGAACAGCGTGCCGGCGCCCTGCCCGCTGGTATCTACCGGCTTGACCGCGACCTGCACGCCCACGCGGGCGACTTCCACGAGGTTCCCGTCATTGGCGTTGGCCACCAGAATATGGTGGTTCGGCGTGATGGCCAGTCCTAATGGGCCGTTGATCGCGCCGCCCATCGAGACGGTGATTCCGGTGTTCGCGCTGGTGGTGCGAAAAATGGCGTTCGGAATCGCCGCGATCCGGTTCGCCAGCGTGTCCGCCACATAGAGCGCGCCGTCCGGGCCGAGTCCTACGCCCGTGGGTCCGATCACCAGCGCTGCCGGGTCCGTGCGCTCCCCGAACATCGAGCCGATCACCGTGCTGGAAACCAGGCGTGGCATCCCGCCCTCGGGGATCCCCAGAAGCAGACGCGCCACGGTTCCCCCGTTGACCACATTGCCGCCGCCCGCCACCGTGCCGTTCAGCACGTTCGTCACGAACAGCACCGCCGCATGCTCCAGGTCCAGCGCGGTCATGTCCCAAGGCCCGTTGATCTGGCCGCCTGAAAACGTTTCCACCGGCTTGCCGGAACTGTCCAGCACAATCAGGCAGCCTGCCTGCGCGGTGGCCGCCTGTCCGTTGCTGGTCGGCAGGCTGCCCACAATCACCCAGCCCGAACGCAAAACCACAAGCGCTGTTGTCAGGCCCACGCCGCCGGGGCAGGCTCCCGGCAGGCTGGCGGCACTCAATTGCGCAAAGACGCTGGTGGCGCCGTCTGCCCGGATCTGCATGATCGTGGTGCCTGTGCCCTGGAGGTTGGCTGAGTTGTTAAAGTTGCTGACCAGGACGCTATCCTCCACCAGGGCGCCCACCGAACGGGGAACCACGGCCACTCCATAGGGATTCACGTCGCCGTTGGCCGGCACTGTGGAGGCGGTCATCGTGATGGTGTGAAACCTGCCGAGGAAAGAGCCGCCGGGATCGTCATCGGCTCCCGCGGGCGGCACGAAAATCACCAGGCCAACCAACACGGCCGGAGTCGCGAGCACGCTTCTTGTCATCGGGAAATCCTCCTTTGGCGGAAATCTTGACGACAAGTATAGGTTCTGCCTGGCGGCGCAAAGTGTTAATTCCGCGATTCACAACTGTCACGAACGTGCGTTCGCACCCAGGTCTTGACGAGCCCGCACCGCCGCTTACCGCACCACCACCGCCGCCCGCGGAAACGCGAACTTGCGGCCCACCTCGTCCACCACGTTCAACTGGCACGTATAGCGGCCGGGCGTGAGTTTGCCGAGCGGCACCTGCAACTGGAGCGGCAGGCGCGCTCCGTCCGCTCGCGTCAGCCGCACCGGCGAGGATTCAAACACCTTCTTTTGCCCGTCCAGGAAGGTCAGCGTGGCCTCCACGCTGGGCGCCGGGTCCGCTCCCGGATCGTACACTTCGGCGTACACGTACAGGTTCTGGTCCCGCCGGAACACGCGTGTGATGCTCGGCACCAGTTTCTGGCCGTCCTGCACGAGCGGGTTCAGCTTATCCAGCTTGCCCTTCTTATCGGCCGCGCCCACCGCCGCGGCCAGCGCCTCGCGCTGGTTGCTCCATACCACGGAACTGAGCTTCAGCCGCGGGCCATCCTTGGCCAGGTCCGGCACCGTGAACTGCGTCTCGAACGTGCCCAGCTTGCCGGTCTGGTTCTCGCGCACCACCATCTTCAGCCGGTAGGATCCGGGCGGCAGCGTGAAGCCCGTCTCGTATTGGAAGCTCCGGCTGGCCACCTTGGAGGCGTTCGACTGGTCCAGCTTCACGCGGATGCCGTCTCGGACGCTGGAGACCGGCTTGCCTTTCTCGTCGGTCACCTGCCCCACGAAATCGAACTCCGTGGTTTCGTTCGATCCCCTGCGCGCCAGCGCGATCTCCGAGCCCGGGATCTTCACCGCCACCGGCACGAAGTAGTGACCCTTGGAGATGCGGAAATAGTTCACTTCCAGGGCCAGCGGCAGGTCCGTCAGCGGATCACCCAGGTTCAGAGCCTCGGCCAGTTGATGCTCTTTGTCCTCGCTGTTGAATTGACGGAAATCCTTGGCGCCGAAGTAGCCCTGGCGGTGTTCCAGTTTCGCCTGCGGATATCCCGCCAGCCTCACCTGAATGCGCCGGTAGCGCCCGTCGAGCGCCGGATTGGTGCTGTAGTAGCCCAGGATGTAGTAGCTGCGCACGTCCCGCTGCGCCTGCACGATGCCCAACGAAAGCTCGTTGTTGTCCAGGAAAACCTTGCCGCCCGTGTCGGCGGCCAGTGTGCTCAGCGTTTCCTGCTGGTCGTTGAACTGCTGCCGCTGCTGCGTCTGCGCGTAGCCGGTGAAGATACCCTGCCCGCGCGACATGGCTTTGCTGGCGTCGCCTCCCGGCACGAGCGCCGTCAATCCCCGCGCGTCGATGGGATAGATGGCCACGTTCGCCTTCACCGCCGCGTTCACCGTGGAGCGCAGTTGCGACTGGTTCTCCACCCCCGTCTTGGCAATGCCGCTCGAAAAATACACCAGCGACTTTTTCTCGGGAAGCTGCGCGAGTTTCTCCACCGCCGATTCGATCGCCGCGAGTTTCAGGTCCGTGTTGAAGATGTTGAATTCGGTCTGGTCCGCCGTGAAAGCCTGGCCCGTGTCCTCGCCGGCGTTGGCATCCGCGGTGTCGGCCACCTCCGCCAGCTCGCTGGCCTCGCCCACGCGGAATCCCTGGATCACCTGCCGCAGAGCCTCCCGGTCGTCTGTGAAATCCTGGTCCACGTGCAGCTTCGAGCCGTAGCTCATGATCGCTACCAGGTCCGCCGGGCTCATCTGCGTGTCCAGGAATTTCAACGCCGCCTGCTGCGCGCGGATCTGGTCCGGCGTGGCCATCGACGAGAGGTCGAAAAACAGCACCAGCAGCCGCCGGTCGCGATACTGCACCTGACCCGGGCGCGCGGCCGGCGCCGGAGCGGGCGCCGGCCGCACCGCAGCCACAGCCGTTCGCGGCCGGGCTGCCGGGGCAGGCGCCTGCTCCTCCAGCCGCTGGAACTCGAAGACCGCGATCTGCTGCGGCTTGCCGTCCTCGAGCACCGCGAAATCGCTCTTCTTCAGGTTCTCGATGGGCTTGCCGGAGCGGTCCCGCACCGTCACGTCCACGATCACCAGGTTGCTGCTGGTGGAGAACTTGACCTCCTGCCCCGCCAGGGGCAGCAGAGCGGCGATCACGAGGAAATGTTTGCTCCAGCGCGGCATCAGAACCGGAACCTCAAAGTCGCCGTCAGCGCCCGCATGCTCTGCGTGGCCGTGGCCAGGCCGTAGTTTGTGGCGTTCACCACCGTGGCCAGCGCGCTGTAATTCACGTTGTTCAGGGCGTTGGTGCTGTCCACCCGCAGTTCCACCCTCCGCCGGCTGTCGCCCAGGCGGAACGACCTTCCAAACGAGAGATTCAACGAAGCCCACGCCGGCCCCGGAATCGTGTTTCTCCCGGCGTTGCCGAACCGCCCCGGAGGCGGCACTGTGAAGGCCGCCAGGTTGAAGAAGCCGGGGCCGGTGGAGACGTCTTCCCCGGTGGAGTCCGACCGCCCGCTGCCCACGGATCCGGTGCCGCCGGAGTTCTCCTGGTTGCCCAGCACCCGCGCCGTGAGCGGCATGCCCGAGCCCGCCGTAACGCCTCCGCTCAGCGTCCAGTCCGCCAGCAGCCGCGCTTTCCAGCCGCTGTCGTGCAGCACGCCGTTTTCACCGAACGGCGAGGTCAGAATGAAATTCAGCGACAGGGTGTGCCGCTGGTCAAAGCTCGAAAGGCCCCGCTCCGCGGCCAGGTCTCGCGCGTCCTGCGCCACCACCGCCGCTCCGCCCCCGATCGTCGACGCGTTGTCGATCGACTTCGAGAAGGTATACAAGGCGTTCATCGCGATGCCCTTCTGGAATCGCCGCGTCAACCGCACCTGCAGCGCGTGATAGATGGAATTACCATTCGACGTATCCAGCAGGAAGCCCACTGCGTTGCCGATCTGCCGGCGCTCTTCCGCTGTCAGCGGAGAGCCTTGCGCCGCCCGGTTCGGCATGGTCTGAATGTCCAGGTCGGTGCCCTTCGTCCCCAGGTAGCCCAACTCCAGCACCAGCGCGTGCGGCAGCGTCTGCTGGATGGAGAAGTTCCAGGTCTGCGCGTAGCCCACCTTATAGTAGCGATCCACCGCGTAGGTATTGGTGATGGTCTGGGAGGGAGCCGTGGCAAAGCCGTTCTCAATCGTCAGCACCCGCGCCGTGCTGGTGGTCAGAGTGGCCGTGTTGGCAAACGGCGGCTGAGAAGCCAGCCGCATGGGGAACTGGTTGTAAATCGATCCATTGTAGAAAATCCCGTATCCCGCCCGCACCTGGAACTGGTGCTTCGGGAAGGGCCTCCAGGCAAGCCCCACGCGCGGCGAGAAATTGTTCTTGTCGGGGTTGACCAGCGCATCCGGGAACTGGCCGCTGTAGGGGCCGGCTTCTCCCGGCGTGACTACCGCCACCCCCGTGAAGCCCGGCGCGATGTCCAGGTTGGCGATGCGATTGTACTTCTCCGTGTACGGCGTGAAGTACTCGTAGCGCAGGCCCAGGTTCACGCTCAGATTGGAAAGGATGCGCCAGTCGTCCGCCACATAGGAGTCGTACGAGGACGCCCGAAAGTAGGTGTTGGAGTCGCCGAAGCGCACCGAACTCGACTGCGGCAGCCCCAGCAGGAAATCCGCGAAATCGTAACCGGTCCCCGCCAGTGGCAGCCCCTTCGCGTCAAACGCGCTGGTCAGCAGGCCGCTGAAGCTGAAGGTGCCGCGGGCGTTCTGATCGGTGCGCGTGTTCAACTGCAGGCGCCGGAAATCGCCCCCCAGGGTGATGGTATGCGATCCCCGCACCAGGGTCACGCCGTCGCCCACGCCCGAGGTCTGGTTGCGCTGCAGCAGGGGGCTCGCATCCGTCAGCCCGCCGTAGTTGGTGAAGGAAAGATTCGGCGGCCCGTAGTTGATAGGATCCTGGGAGACGCCCTGAATGCCCAGCGTCCCGGCCACGTCCGGCCCATAAGCAAAGTAGGGCAGCGTCTCACTGGTGTTGCGGCTGAAGGTATATCGCAGCGAATTCAGGGTGCGCGGCGTGAAGTTGTGCGTCCAGCCCAGTGTGAAGCTCATCCCCCGCCCGCTGACTTCGTCGTTAAAGGCGTAAAGCTGCGTATTCTGCGCGGTCCGGTTTTGCAGGTTGAAGTTCACGTCCAGCCGGTTGTTCCGGTTCAGCGTCTGGTTCAGGCGCGCGCCCAGGTTGTCGGTGTTCTGCGGAACCGAGGTCAGGAACTGGTAGTTCTGCACCTGCCCCGGCTGGTTGGGCAGCGGGATGAAGGAGAACAACCCGCGCGCCGCCGGATCGATGCGGCTGGCGGGGATCACGCTGCCGGGGAACGGCAGGTGGCTGGTCGGATCGAAAATCTGCACCGGAGCAGGCGTGCCGGAGAGCGAAAAGTCCCCGGCGCGTTCGAGCGCGGTGGGCACCGTGGAGGTGAAGTTCTGCGGGCTTTTGCTGCGCGTGCCGAAGTAGGTCAGGAAGAAGAAGGTGTGCTCGGTGTGCAGCACCTTGGGAATGTTGAGCCCGCCGCCGGCGACCAGGCCGAAACGGCTTTGCGCGTAAGCCGGTTGCTCGATGCTCTGGCCGGTCAGCGAATAGGGGCGCGCGTTCAATGCGGAATTGCCCAGGCTGAAGAAGGCTGCGCCGCGGACCGTACCCTGGTTTTGCCGGCGGCGGTTGCCGAAGTTAGGATTCGCGCCCATGCCGGGGCCGCGGCGCATGCCCGGGCCTCCGAATCCGCCGCCAAAACCGCCTCCCCCGCGTCCCCCGAAACCGCCTCCGCGGCCGCCGAAGCCTCCGCCGCCCATGCCGCCACCGCCGCCGAAGCCCGGCGCACCCGCTACTCCGCCGCCGGGACCTCCCGGACCACCTGGACCGCCCGGGCCCATGCCCATGCGCTGCGCGAAGGCCGCCCGCCGGGCATCCAGGGCGTCTTCCTGTTGCGGCGCCTGCAAGCCCTGGCTTAGACTGCCATTCACCAGAAAGGCTTCATTGGCGTCCGCGCTGGTTCGGGCGGCGCCGTCCGTTGCCGGCGCCCCCGCCAGCGCGGCGCTCACCTGATTCTCCACGCTGCCGCCGTTCAGGCTGAGGTTTTGAAATCCGCGGTTGCCGGTCTGCGGTCCGCCCTGCCGGGCTGCCGCCGGGCGGGGCCGCAGTTCCAGGGTGAAATCCGCGCTCCCGGGCCCTTCGCCGACAGCGACCTCCCGCTTCGCGGTCACGAAGCCGAACATCTCTACGGTGAACTGCCATGTCCCCGGCGTGAGATCCGGCAGCACGTACCGCCCTTCTTCGTCCGTCAGGACGCCGTACCGGGTGGCGCCGTGCACGGCGGTCACCGTCGCCCCCGGAATCGGTTGGCCGGCCGACCGCACCGTGCCTACGTAGGATGCGCCTGGCAGAAAAGCGAATAACAGAAAGCCGATCAACACTACAGGATAGATGACGGACGGCGTCGAAAACGTTACCCTCCCCCAGACCAGGAGGAGGAAATTACGAAAATTGACAATCCTCTGCGAACACTACAAATCGCTCGGAGGATCGGGAATTCTCGAAGGGTGTGGACCGGCATAATAGACGGTCACCTTCTTCGCGGCTTCGTCCGGCTTGTAATAGATGCGGTCATTTCATACGCCCACAAGCCGCTGTACTTCGCCCCTTTCAATGGGTAGCAGCGCCTCGGCTTGATTTTCATGGCGTGCTGTGAGAGCCAGGCGTAGCAATTCCGCGCGTTCGCCGAGGCACTCGCCGCCAATGCGTCCCAGCCGGCAAGCACGCGGCTGTTGTAAGCGACGATGCTCCATTTCGCTTCCAGTTCCGGACTGGTGCCAGAGGGTGCTGATACGCGCAGATCTGGGGCGGAAGTGGAGTCGTCTTCATCTGGAGGCAAGGTTCTGTGCCTAGTCCCCGGCTGTCGGAACCGTCAGCGGTTGCTCTTCCGGCTGCTCCCGAAGCGCCTGCTCAATCACCCCGCTCTGAACGACGGCCGCGCTCTCCCGCCATTGATGGATGAGATCTCCAACGGATTCCCAATCCTCATCCGCAGAAGCGCGCGAATAGGCAGCGAGAATCTCCCGGAGCATCGACAAACGATCACTCTCCTCGAAGGCGCTCACCCAGGCCACCGGAGGCGGCGGGGCCGCGCCGACGCTGATGGAAAGCGCTCCCTGCAAAACGTCCACGATTTCCTTGATCTGCCCCAGAGCTTTGATCAGATTGGCGGCTTGTTCCCTTCGAAGGAGCGCAAACTGCTCGTTGTTCCGGGCAATCGTTACGGGATGCTTGCGGGCACGGTTCAGCACCTCTGCGGACCGCCGGTTTAGGTCCGTAGAGGTGAACACCTCGTCGCTAAACAAACCAAACTCCGGCATTACGTATAATCCTACGTAAAATTATACGCAGGATTGCAACGTGGATCAACCGCGCCCGCCGGAACCTTACAGGCCCTTCTTCGCCAGAAATGCCACCAGGTCCACCACGCGGCAGGAGTAGCCCCACTCGTTGTCGTACCAGGCCACTACTTTGGCCAGGTTGCCGTCCAGCACCTTGGTCATCTGCGCATCCACGATCGAACTGTTCGGGTTGTGCAGCAGGTCGCTCGAAACCACCGGGTCTTCGGTGTAGCCCAGAATGCCTTTCAGCTTGCCTTCGGAGGCGCTCTTCATGGCCGCGTTGACCTCCTCGGTGGTGGCCGCGCGGTCCAGCACCGCCACCAGGTCCACTACGGAGACGTCCGGAGTCGGCACGCGCATGGAGTAGCCGTCCAGTTTACCCTTCAACGCGGGCATCACCAGGCCGATGGCCTTGGCGGCGCCCGTAGTGGTGGGGATCATGTTCAGGGCGGCGGCGCGGGCGCGGCGCAGGTCCTTGTGCGGAAAGTCCAGCACGTTCTGATCGTTGGTGTAGCTGTGGATGGTGGTCATCGACCCCTTGGCCACGCCGAAGGTCTCATGCAGCACCTTCACCACCGGCGCCAGGCAGTTGGTCGTACAGGAGGCGTTGGAAACGATGTTGTGCTTGGCCGGATCATACACGTCTTCGTTGACGCCCAGCACGATGGTCACATCCTCGTTCTTGGCCGGCGCGGAAATGATAACCTTCTTCACCGGGCCGCGCAGGTGCTTGGAAGCGTCCTTGGCGTCGGTGAACCGGCCGGTGGATTCGATCACTATCTGGGCGCCTACCGAAGCCCAATCCAGTTCCGCCGGATCCTTGGTGGCGAACACTTTGATCCGCTTCCCGGCCACTACGATGGCATCGGCTTCCGCCTTCACGTCCACGCCGAGCGGGCCCAGAACCGAGTCGTACTTGAATAAATGAGCCAGCGTTTTCGTGTCGGTGAGGTCGTTCACCGCCACAAATTCGATGTCGTTCCGATGCAAGCCTGCCCGGACCACATTCCGGCCGATGCGGCCGAAGCCGTTGATACCAACCTTCACTGCCATTGTTTCTCCTGTGTTTTGACCTGATTTAATTACCTTTCAGGATATCAGGAGGGACAGATCCGCGGCAACCCGGAACCGGAGGCGAACATCCGAAACAGCCCGCTTTAGGGTGTTTTGACTGGAGCTACTTCCGTGCCCAGGCCGGCGTATTCTTCTTTCACTTTGATGACTTTGTCGCCGTTAAATGTTACGAAGACGATCTTGCCCGGCGGATGCCCGAAGATCCAGTCCTCGAGTTCCATGCCGTCTTTCACTTCACGGGATTTGTGATCCGGACGGCCCAGGGCCAGCACCACCTGGTCGCGGTCCATGCCTTCCACGGCGCGCTTCTGCGCGATGGCCTTCTTCATCTCGGGCGGCAACGACTCGGCGTACACCTGCGTGGCGCTGCGCTTCTCGAAATCCAGCACCGGCGCCAGCATCTTCTTGATAGCCGCCGAAGTCACGCCGTGGGCCAGCGGCTCATCGAAGTCCACGGCAATCACCGTGCCGCCCGGGGCATTCGAATCACCGCCGCCTATAGGACTCATGGTCGGCCCCATGCCCACCGAGACGCCCTGATACCACTTGCGCCCGCCTTTGAATCCGCCGTTGATTTGCAGCACGATCTTGTCGTTTTCAATGGAGACCTTGGTGATCTGCACCAGGTCGCCGACGCGCGCCGCCGGGCCATATTCTTTACCCGCGCCCTCCCACACCGCCTTGTCATACTTACCGGCGGAGGAAAAGGGAAGGGGCTTTTTGGAACGTGGGAGGAATTGTTTGACGGTGGCGTATTCCGCCATCAGCCCGCGCGTGAGTTCCACCCGGTCGTCGAGCGTAAGCTTGTCGGCGCCGGCCAGCGGGGCCACCATCGCCAGCGTGATTGCCGCGGCGTACCAGGATCGCATCATACGCCCTCCGCCGGCGGGTCCAGCAGCCGGGAAGATTGCCGCCGGATGGGGGCCCGATAGAGGTACATGAACAACAGCCCCAACACGCCCGCGGTCAGAAGGCTGGCTTCCGGGCCGTAGTCGCCGCCGCTCCACAACTTGCCGGCGGACCACTCCAGGCTGTAACCCGTCAATCTCATTGTAATCCCGCTGACGTTGACGCCGAACAGCGGTAACGTAACATTCCAGCCGAAGTGCAAGCCAATGGGCAGCCATAGGTCGTGGCTGCGTAGGAAAGCGTACCCGAACAGGATTCCGAACCCGGCCGTGTTGGCCAGGGCCAGCCAGTTGGCGTTGGGATTCCCCGCGTGCAGGGCGGCGAATACCAGGCCCACCGGCACGATGGTGGCCCAAGCCCCCAGCGTGCGCAGAAGCACCTGGAAGCCGTAGCCCCGAAAGAGCAGTTCCTCGCCCGCCGCACCGGCCAGCAGCAGCAAGGGCAGGAACCAATAAGCGTTGACCGATGCGCCGCCTTCCGGCACGGGCACGAAATGCGCCGCGCGCAGCGCCAGTGGCCCGCAGAGCACCACCATGGCCGAACCCGCCCCTCCGGCCGCGCCCAACCCCAGGTTCCACATCGACGTCCGGTTCCAGGCGAGGCCGGCGTCGGGGAGGCGCAGACCTTCGAAGATGCGCAGCGAGAGCCCATTGGTCAGGCTGGCGGCCACCAGGCCCGTGGTCGTGATGCCCACCAGGTATCCCCCCAGCCAGTTCGCCAGCGGCCCGCACACCCAGGCGGCGGCCAGGTATAACACCACATAGACCAGGATCTGCAGCGCGATCCGTACCGGATCTGGTTTCGCGGGCATGCCTCGCCGTCAGGCCGTCTTGAGCTGCACGCCGCGCCGGGCTACTTTGACCGGCAGCACCGTGGCGCCTTCGGCGGCGATGGCCGCTGAGACACGCTCCCGGGCGCCGCGCTCCACCAGGAAAAATACGCATCCCCCGCCGCCGGCGCCGCACACCTTGGCGCCCACCGCGCCCTGCCGGCGCGTGACCTCCACCAGGCGGTCGATCAGCGGCGTGGTGATGCCCGGAGCATTCTTCTTCCGGTTGGCCCACTCCTCTCGCAGCAGCCGCGCCACCTCCTTCCAGTCGGCTTTCTCCAGCGCCTGCCGCATGGCATGGGCGATGGCGGCGATGCGGTCGAAGTTCCGGTGCACCACGCGGTCCCCGTCGATGTGCGCCTTGGTGACTTCCCAGTTGTTGATGCCGGAATTGCGCGGCTCGCCGGTGTAGCACAGCACCACGCGCTCGTTCAGATCGTCGATATCCACCTCGACGGGCTTGCGCAGGATGCCCGCCTCGCTCAGCTCGATGGCGCTCACGCTGCCGTACATGGCCGGATAGTAATCCTGGCAGCCGGTGGGGACGCGGATGATCTGGGCCTCGATGTTCTGCGCGATCACCCGGAGCTTTTCGATCGGGTAGCCCGCGCCGGTGAGCTTGTTCAGCGCCGAAACCACGGCGATGATCAGCGTGGAAGACCCGGCAATCCCCGCTCCCGCCGGCGCCTCCGAATCCGTCACCAGGGTGATGCCGGTCTGCGGCGCGAAGTACCGCACCAGATACGCCAAAAGCGGGAGCTTGTATTTCCGGGCCTCCCGCAGCGCTTCAAGCGACGGAAAGGTTTCTTCACCTTCGAGGTCCAGTGACCGCAGGGCGATCTGTGGATCCTCGCGGGTCTCCAGCACGCAGCTCGCGTACCGGTCTACGGCGAAATTCACGGTCACGGCATTGCGGTGATACAGGTATAGCGGCCAGATGTCGATGGTGCCGCCCGCCATATCCACCCGGCACGGTGCTTTCGCTGATATCTTCATGAATAGTTATGCCCGCCCGCAGAATTCTTCAGCTCGGCGACCCGATGCTGCGGACCGTATCCACCCCCGCGGCCGCTCCGTCCGAAGTCCTTCCGGTGTTCGAGGATTTGCGCGCCACTCTTCACGAGTTCCGCCGCACCCACGGATTCGGGCGCGGCATCAGCGCCATCCAGATCGGCGTGCCCAAACGGTGCATCTATATCGAATTCCAGGGCCTCGCCTATTGTCTCACGAACCCCGTGTACGAGCACCAGAGCGCGGAAAGGTTCCGCCTGTGGGACGACTGTTTTTCGTTCCCGAACCTGCTGGTGTATCTGGAGCGCTCCCGCGCGGTGCGCGTGCGCTACCAGGACGAGACCGGGGCGGAACGCCGCCTGGAGGCCGAAGGTCCGCTCGCCGAACTGCTCCAGCACGAAATCGATCACCTGGACGGCATCCTGGCCATCGACCGCGCGCTGGACGAGAACAGCCTGTGCACCCGGGAAGAATGGGAGCGGCGCTACCGCCCGGCGGCTACGCCAGAACCTTCTTCACCACCTCGCCGCGCTGTCCCGTCAGCCGCTGATTGAGCCCCTGGTAGAACCAGGTGAGCCGGGTGTGATCCAGGCCCATCAGGTGCAGGATGGTGGCGTGCAGATCCGAGACGTGGCAGCGCTCTTCGACGGCCGCGAAGCCCAGTTCGTCGGTGGCGCCGATGGCCTGGCCGCCTTTGACTCCCGCGCCCGCCAGCCACATGGTGAAGCCGTGCCAGTTGTGGTCGCGGCCCGGCCGGCCGATGCCTTCGCTGGTGGGCGTGCGGCCGAACTCGCCGCCCCAGATCAGCAGGGTCTCGTCCCACAGGCCGGTGCGCTTCAGGTCGGCCATGAGCGCGGCGATGGGCTGGTCGGTCTCGCCGGCGTGCAGCTTGTGGTTGGTGATGCAGTCGTTGTGGCCGTCCCAGGTGTCCTCGATGTGGCCGCCGCCGGAATAAAGCTGGATGAAGCGCACGCCTTTTTCGAGCAGCCGCCGGGTGATGAGGCACTTACGCCCGAAGTCCGCGGTGAGCTTGTTGTTGAGGCCGTACATCTCGCGGGTGCGGGCGTCCTCGCGCTCGATATTCACCACTTCGGCGGCAGAGGTCTGCATGCGGTAGGCCAGCTCGTAGGAGTGTATGCGGGCGGCCAGTTCGCTGTCGCCGGGGCGGGACTCCAGGTGCTCGCGGTTCAGCCGTTCCAGCAGATCGAGCGAGTGGCGCTGCGTGCCCGCACTCACGCCGGGCGGCGTGGCCAGGTCCAGCAGCGGCGCCCCGGTGCTGCGAAACAGCGTGCCCTGGTAGGCGGCCGGCATGTAGCCGGCGGTCCAGTTGGAAGCGCCGCTGATGGGGCCGCCCCGCGGATCGGTCATCACCACGAACGCCGGCAGGCTCTCGTTCTCCGTACCCAGGCCGTAGCTCAGCCAGGAACCCAGGCTGGGCTTGCCGATGATGATGTTGCCGGTGTTCATTTGCAGGCAGCCGGAGGCGTGCGCGGCCGTATCGGTGTACATGGAGCGGATCACGCAGAGGTCGTCGGCGAATTTGGAAGTGTGCGGAAACAGGCTGCTGATTTCCAGACCGCTCTGGCCGTAGGGGCGGAACCCGAAGGGCGTCTGCATCAGGTAGCCGACGGGCCGGCCGTTCGAACCCACGGTCAGCGGCCCCTGATAGGGGGTGCCGTGGAAGCGCGTGAGGGCCGGCTTGTGGTCGAAGGTGTCGATGTGGCTGGGCGCGCCGTTCATGAACAGGAACACGGCGTGCTTGGCTTTAGCGGGAAAATGCGGCTTCTTGGGCGCCAGCAGGTCCGGTCCGGCGGTGGGTTCCGCGTGCAGCAGGCCGTCGCGGCTGAGCAGGTCGATGAGGGCCAGGCCGGCGAAACCGCCGCCCACCTCCCATAGGAATTCGCGCCGCGTGCGGCCGCAGGGAGTCCGGTTTGGAACGAAGCGGTTCATAGCGCTCTCAATCGGGATACACGAACTCGTTCAGGTTCAGGATGACGCGGCACATCTCGGCCGCCGTCTCGGTCTTGCGGAACTCGATCAGGGCGGCGCGCTCGCTGGGAGTAGGCGGGCGCGCGAGGGCCAGCCGGTAGGCGCGCTCGATCTGCTTCTCCGGGTCCGGGCCCACCTCCTCCATGAGCCGCTCGGCCAGGCGCCGCGCCTGCTGGTTGACGAACTCGCCGTTGAACAGGGTGAGCGCCTGCGGCGCCACGCTGGTGTTGACGCGCTGCGCGGAACTGCGCGTGGTGTCGCAGAAGTCCAGCACCTCCAGCATGGGGATGATCATGGAGCGCTTGACGAAGGCGTAGATGGTGCGGCGCGAGGCGGCGCGCTCGTCCGAGGCGTGCCAGATCTTGTCCGGGTCGCTCGAGCCTTCGAGCGCCGCGGCGGGAATGGGCGGCAGCACGCTCGGTCCGTACATCTCGGGGTTCAGCCGGCCGCTCACCGCCAGCATGGAATCGCGGATGGCCTCCGCCTCCAGGCGCACGTAGGGCACGCGCCAAAAGAGGCGGTCTTCGGGATCTTTCGCGCCGTATTCCGGGTTCCAGCGTTTGCTCATGCGGTAGGTGTTGCTCGCCAGGATCAGGCGGTGGAGTTGTTTGAGAGACCAGCCGTGGTCCATAAACCAATCGGCCAGCCAGTCCAGCAGTTCGGGATGCGTGGGCCGCTCGCCGATGGCGCCGAAGTCGTTGGGGGTGCGCACCAGGCCCTGGCCGAAATGCCACTGCCAGACGCGGTTGACAATGACGCGCGCGGTGAGCGGGTTTTCGCGGCTGGCGATCCAGCGGGCCAGCGTCAGGCGGCGCAGGCTGGTTCGGCCGGGCGGCGGAAACTCCGGCTGCCGGCTCACCAGCACGGCGGGGACGGCCGGCGGCGCCTCCGGCCCGGGACTCGCGGCTTTGCCGCGGATCAGCACGTGCATGGGCGGCGGCACGGGCGCGGGCTCGTCCAGAATGTAAGCCCGGGGCAGATCCGGCGTGGCCTGTTTCAGCGCCCGGATCTTTTCCTCGTACGCCGCGATCCGCGGTTTGAAAACCTCCGGCCATGCGCCGGTGACCTCGCTCGCGAGGCACACGCGCAGCCGGCCGATTTCCTCCTCGAGCGGCTGGATCCGGCGATCGCGCTCGGCCAGGGCGGCGAGTTCGGTGCGCGTGCCTGCCGGCAGATCGTGCTCCGTGCGCCCGCTGCGCGGCCGCTCGAGGCCGTTGAAGATCGCGGCCATGCTGTAATAGTCGCGCGCCGTGAGCGGGTCGAACTTGTGATCGTGGCAGCGGGCGCAGCCCAAGGTGAGAGCCAGGAAGGCCTGCGACGTGGTGCTCACCATGTCGTCGAGCTGGTCGAAGCGGTCCATGGCGGGATCGGCCGGCTCGTCATCCCAGGGGCCCAGGCGGAAATAAGTAGTGGCGATCAGCGTCTCGCCGGACAGGTCCTCGAGTTCGTCGCCGGCGAGCTGCTCCAGGATGAAGCGGTCGAAAGGCTTGTCTGCGTTGAGCGCGCGGATCACGTAATCGCGGTAACGCCAGACGCTGGGCTTGGCGGCGTCGCGCTCATAGCCGTTGGTCTCGGCATAGCGCACCACGTCCAGCCAGTGGCGAGCCCAGCGCTCGCCGTAAGCCGGTCGCGCGAGGAGATCGGCCGACAAACGGTCGAGCGAAGGATCCCGCGCAAACTGCTCCTGTTCGGCCAGCGTGGGCGGCAGGCCGGTAACATCCAAGTACATGCGGCGCAGCAAAACCTGGGGCGGCGCGGGCGGGGAAGGTTTCCAGCCGCGGGCTTCGAGCCTGGCCAGCACGAACGCGTCGATGGGATTGCGCACCCAGGCCCGGTCGCGGACCTCCGGGACATCCGGGCGGCGAACAGGCTGGAAGGCCCAGTGGCCGGCGCCTGCCGAAGCCTGGCGGTACTCAGCGCCGCCGTCGATCCAGGCGCGCAGGGTATTCACCTGTTCGCTGGTCAAGTGGGCCCCCACCGGGGGCATCACCACCTTCGGGTTCTGCCCGGAGACGTACTGGATGAGCAGGCTTTCGGCGCTCTTGCCCGGCACGATGGCCGGCTTGCCGGATTCGCCGCCGGCCAGGGCGTCGGCGCGGCGGTCCAGCCGCAGGTGGTGCATCCGGGTCTGACTGCCGTGGCACGGGAAACAGCGGGCAGCCAGGATCGGCTGCACGTCGCGGGTAAAATCCGGGCCCTCGGCGGCGCACACCCAGACCGCCAGACAGCACAGTACAACCCAGCGCATCACGTTGCAGCCAGGATATTTCGGGGTTAGAAGGAAGTCAAGGCCGGCCGCTTTGAGCGGGTTTTCCCTCGAGCGCCCGCAGCTTCTCGAGCGCAGCCCGAGTGTCCTGGCGCGCCAGCCGGTCCTGCTTCTTTTCTTTCCGCGGCGCGTGCGTGAGCGATTCCGGATTCCTGTAGAACGCCAGAAGCTGATCGCGCAGTTCCGGACTCAGATTCTTGAAACCCTGGTGCGCCAGATCGCGCAGCAGCCGGGCATAGGCCTTGTCCGCAAGCGGGTATTCGCCGGCTCGGGTGGGGCGGCCGGTGTCAAAGTCCAGATTCGCCAGGCGCAGACGCGGCGGCTCCGCCTCTCGGAGAAAGGCGCGGTACAGCGTGAGCGTCTGGTTGAAGCTCTCCATAAAAAGGTTCTCGGTGCGCGGCGTGGGGGGCTTAAATGAGATGGACTTGAACGGCCCGAAGTTGGGAATCAGGCGCAGCAGAAAGGCCATGAACCGAGCGAACCAGCCGGGGCGCCGGTAGTCCCGGCCCCACTCCCGTTCGTACGCTGAACGCGACAGGTTGTACAGGAACCGCCGCCGGGTGATTCCCGGGCGGGAGCGGACGATTTCTTCCTTCTTCAGCGACCAGGCGATTTTGGTGGCTTCCGGAATGATACTGCTGACTGTGCGGCGATAGGTGCCCAACGCCAGGTCCAGGCTGGTGAACTGGTCTTTCAATTCCAGCGCGTACGTATCGCGGAACGCCCGCTCGAGCAGGTTCTTCGATACCTGAAACCCGATGAAGTCGTGGAAGGCGATGTTGGCATAGCGGCCCTTGGCGACTTCGACCACGTCGAAGCCGAATTCCGCCTTGAGGTGGGCAACCGGATCTTCGGCGTAGGTGACTGCATTGCCGAACTTCTTGCGCAGCTTGGGGTAGGAGATGGCCACGGCGCGGTTGACGGCGACGGGGTGCCCGACGGTGTCGGCGGCATAGTGCGCCAGCGCCCCCAGGGCGAAGGCGAATTCGTTGATATCGTTGTCCGCCTCCGCGTCCCGCAGCAGATTCAGGACGAAGTCGCCGCTGCGCACGTAGTGCACCAGGTCGCTGAAATATTTGCTGCCTAAGGGATAGTAGCCCATGTCCTGGAGGATGCAGCCGCCGTACACATACGCGTAGGCCTGTTTGATCTGCTCGGGAGTGGCGCCGGAAAAGCGCTTCAGGAGGATCGGGCGGATGTGGTCCCAGGCGGAATCAATGATGGCTTCGTGGGTCAGGACAGCGTAGCCCGGCCCGGGCTGTGGCACAAACAAGAAAAGGAGAAGAAAGAGGATCGCTTCACGCATTGCGGGCATAGGCCGTCGGAGTGCGTGAGGCTATTGTAGCAGGCGACCGGGAGGCGGAAGCTCTCCAGGGGGTTGGGCGGTACGGGGCGCCACCCAACCTCGCTTCTACTGTAACGAACCGCGCAAAGCCATCGTTAATTTTGCCTGCGGCGAGGGATCGATCCCTTTCCCCTGCGAGCTTGTTCAAGGCTCCAGGAGACGGCAGCAACGCCTGGGACGTTGAACGGGTTTGCTCAGGACTTTCGAGCCCCCTAGGTTGGGCGCCTGACCCGTTACCGCCGGTTGCCTCTCGGCGAGCGAGCAACTCTTTCATCCACACAGTAGCGCAAGGCAGGGAAGCAAGGGATGTGCAGTTCCCGCAAGAGGTTGAAAAAGCGGGCCAACTTTTCCTGGAAAAATTTGTGAATGCCGCCGGCCCGTTACTCCGGTTCTTCCGACTGCTCCTGTCTGACTTCGTTGAGCCGGGCGCGGCACAAGGCGCAACTTTGCAGGTGCTCCTGCACCTGGCGCATTTCGGACTCCGGCAGACCCACGGTCACGATCTGTTCGAGCATGGCGTCGGAGATGTGCCCCAGTTCACCTTGGGCATGGCCGCTCATGGCAGTGGGCGTCTCCCGGAGGAACGGAACTCAAAACGACACGGGGCTCCCTTCATCGGCCTGCCTGGCTGCGGCGCGCCGTGTCCAAGTTGAGCACGCTTTGGTGCGCGATCATGCACGCTCCCTTCATCGGCCTGCCTGGCTGCGGCGCGCCGGCCGGGGCGCGCTCAGGTGCGCCATGATCCTCTCCAGGCATCGCCGGCAGATCTGAACGGAGGCTCCGGCGCAACCCCGGACTTCGTGCGGAGTGTCCCTGCCGCACGTCCGGCAATAGGTTGAGGTGACTTTGACTTTTTGCACCATTGTCGGCATTCTCCTGCCCTAGCTAATCCGCTGAGGAGTTCAGACCATACTTTGGGAATCCGGGAAGGGAATTAGCTCTGCGTGCCCTGAGCTTGCGGAGTGCCGATCCTCCACGCGGGCGAGCGCGGCGGCGGCTCCGGCAAGCAGCCGATCGAGTTCCGGGTAGCGCGCTCTCACATCGCTATGTTGTTGGCCCCAAACTACTAACTGCGCCAACCGGCAGAACAGAACGGCCTGCGTCTGATCCGAGGCCTGCACCGTTGACTTCACGGAAAACACACGATCACGAGCGACTTCTGGCACGCCTAGCCCTCCCCCGGTGGCTGCACGAGCAACCTCTTTGCCAAAGGGGCGCCCGACCCACACACGTTGCAACGGGACGGGCGAGGCCTGCATCATAGGAACAGAATGCTACGGCGAACTTTGGTGGCCGGAATGGGGCTGGCCGGGGTGGCAGGAACCGGGGCAGTGCTGTATCGCGCTTCCCCCATGTTTTGGCGGCAATTCGGCAAGGAGTTGGGCCGCCCGATCCTCCCGCCTCCGCAGCGTCCGGATCCCAGCCGGTGGCCCGACCGAGGAGTGTACGCTGCATGGCTGGGGCATGCCACCGTGCTGCTCAAAATTGATGGCACGACCATTCTCACCGACCCGGTTTTCAGCGACCGGGTGGGATTGTACCTGGGCGTGTTTACTCTGGGACTGAAGCGCCTGGTGGCACCCGCTCTGGACGAGTCGAAGCTGCCCAGAATCGACCTGGTATTGCTCTCGCACGCGCACATGGATCACTTCGACATTCCCAGCCTGCGCGCCCTGGAGCGTAAAGAAACCCGGGTGGTGACCGCATCCAAGACCGGCGACTTGCTCCGACCGGAGCGCTACGGCGCGGTCCACGAGCTCGGATGGGGCGACCGGGTGCAAGTGGGCGCAGTCTCGGTGCGGGCGTTTGAGGTCAACCATTGGGGCGCGCGCATGCGCTCCGACACCTGGCGCGGCTACAACGGATACCTCATCGAGGCCGGTCGCTACCGGGTGCTGTTCGGCGGGGACACGGCCGAGACCACGCTGTTCCGCAACCTGCGCAGTTCCCGGCGGATCGACCTCGCCATCATGCCGGTGGGCGCCTATAATCCGTGGATCCATTACCACTGCACACCGGAGCAGGCCTGGCGCATGGGCAACGACGCCGGGGCGGAGTTCTTCATCCCCGTGCACCACCGCACGTTTCAGCTCAGCCGCGAGCCCTACAACGAGCCCATCGAGCGGTTCTGCCACGCGGCCGGCCGGCACACCGACCGGGTGGGATTGCACGAGATCGGCCAGCAGTTTCAGGTCTCGTAGCAGCCCTGTTGGCAGCCCGTCCAGTTGTCCGGTTTACACGGTAACGTGCATCCACGCTGAGCGCCAGCGGCGTGGGGAGAACCCGCCCGCCCCGGCTTCCCCACAGGGGGAAACCGGAAACGGGGGAGTTCCATTTCCTTGCTGCCAGCCAGCAGCACTTTTGTCAGGTTTCAACAAGAACCCTAAGCCGGTTGAACTTCTTCGAGCAGGGAGCGCACATCCACCGGGCGGCTGGCCTCGACGCCGACGCGAAACCGTTCGCGGGGCTCGCCCAACCGGCAGAACTGGTAGGCGCCCGCGCCGTACAGCCCGTCGAAGAACTTCTCGAACTCGGGGCGGAGGGCTTCCCAGGTGGCTTCGGTATTGGGCGCCAGCAGGCGATCGTTCAGGATCACCTCGCAGCGCCCGGCGTCAAATTTCAGCTTGCCGCGAAACTCCGGCTCTTCCTCCAGCCGGCGGCAGGCCACCAGCGCGGAGTAGAAGGCCTGGAGCAGGTTGTCCTGCGGGCCGCCGTCGCGCGCGCTTTTGCGGTTGTAGAGCAGGCCCAGCCGGAAAAATGCCTGGTCCAGACTGTAGTTGGCCTCGTGCCCGACCAGCACGACTCCGGGACCCGCGGGCACGTGGCCGTAGTCGGCTACGTCGATCAGGATCTCTTCGCAGACGCTCTCCTGGATCCAGCGGTGGAAGACCGGGATGGCATCGGCCAGTTGGATGTTCGCCGGCTCGGTGGCGAAGATTTTGACGTTGATGTGCTGCACTTGAACCTGGTTTGTCATGCGCGCTCTCACACCGCCGCGGCCTGCGCCACCATGCGCCCGTAGCAGCTATGGCAGGCCTCCAGGAAGAGCTGCGCTTCCTCGATGAGCCGGTGGGCGGATTCGCCGTCATGGCGGCGGCCGGCGTGTTCGTGCGCCAGGAAGAAATAATGCGCGAACTTGCCGCCGGTGAACGGATCGTGGAAATACTGCGTGTCGTAGAAGTGCTCGCGGAAGCGCTCGACGATGCCGGCGGCATCGTCGGAATGCGCGATCATCTTCCAGTCCAGCAGCGCCGCGGCGCCGTGCAGCATGGATTCGTAAGCCGTGCGGGCGGCCTTCTCGATTTCGCCGTGCTCCAGTTGGAGCTGCGCCTCGAAGACTTCGCGCTCGCAGGCGGTGAGGGCGAACTCGACGGGCGAGACCACTTCGCCGGCGCACTCCCCGGTGCCCATGTCTCCGGTGGTGTACTCGCGCGCGTCGGCCCAGTCGGTGTAGAAAGAAGGGTCTGCGTCGTGGGTCGGCACCTGCATCAGATCGTCGAGCATCTTCTTGCATTCCGCCTTGCCGATGCGGCGGACAAAGGCCTGGAAGCTCTCGCCCTCCCGGCGACCCGCCAGGTAGCGGCTGGTGATGCGCTCCAGCGCCTCCGGAATGCGCTTGGAAGGCACGGCGCCGATGGCCAGGCCGTAGGAGCCGGCGTTTTCGCTCCACTGCCCGCCCAGGACCACCTGGAAGTGCGGCACGGTGTAGCCGTTTTTGTGCCGGCTGACGCCGTAAAATCCCAGGTCGGCGATGTGGTGCTGGCCGCAGGAGTTGAAGCAGCCGCTGATCTTGATGTGCAGGTTGCGGACCGCCTCGTCCACGGAACCGTTCTGGCGCAACAGGCGCCGCCGAAGTTCGCCGGCCAGGCCGCGGGACGAGGAGATGCCCAGCTTGCAGGTATCCGTGCCCGGGCACGCGGCGATGTCCGTAATGGTCCCCGCGCCGGGCGTGGCCAGGCCCACTTCCTTGAGCTCGGCATAGAGCGCCGGCAGATCGGCCTCGCTGACCCACCGCAGCACGATATTCTGCTCTACGGTGGAGCGGATGGTCTCCTGCACGTACTTGCGGCCCAGGTCCGCGAGCCGGCGCAACTGCGTGGCGGTGATGTCACCAAGCGGGAGGGTCACCGTAACGGTGGCGTAGCCGGGCTGGCGCTGGCGATAGACGTTGGTTCTGCGCCATTCCTCGAAGCCCTCCGGAGCGGCGCGCAGAATCTGCAAGAGGCTGGGAGGCCGGAGCGGTTCTTCGGCGTAGCGCTCCACCTCCTTCAGGTAGGCGGTCCAGCGGTCGTCGTGCGGCAGGATGGCGCGCTCCTCGTAGACCAGGCGCTTGAACTCCTCCATGCCCAGTTTGACCACCAGGAACTTCATGCGCGCCGCGTTGCGGTTCTTCTTTTCGCCCAGCCGCGCGAAAACCCGGCCGATGGCCTGGCACAGCGGCAGCAACTCTTCTTCCGGAACGAATTCCTCGAACGGCTTGGCCTGGTAAGGGACGGTGCCCAGCCCGCCGCCGACGTACATTTCGAAGCCGCGCTTAATCTCGCCGTTCACTTCGCGAGTAACCGCAATCAGGCCGATATCGTGGATGCGCATCAGGGCGCAGGCGTTATCCCGGCAGCCGGAAAAAGCGATTTTGAACTTGCGCCCGAAACTCTGGGTGTCCGGATGACCCAGCAGGTAATAGGCGGTGGCCTTGGCGTAGGGCGTGACGTCGAAGGTCTGATCCTGGCACACGCCCGCATAGGGGCAGGCGGTGACGTTGCGTACCGTGTTGCCGCAAGCTTCGCGGGTGGTGATGTTCACCGCCGCCAGGCGCCGCATGAGCGAGGGCACGTCCTCGATGTGCACGAAGTGCAGTTGGAAATCCTGCCGCGTGGTGACGTGCGCGATGCCGTCCGAATATTCCTCCGCGAGTTCCGCCAACACCTCCAGTTGGTCCGCGTTCAGGCCGCCGAACGGGATCTTGATGCGCTGCATGCCGGGCGCATCCCACAACGTGTTGGGGCCCTTGGTCAAAGCACCGGCGGGATATTCCAGTTTGCGGGCGGCGCGGCCATCGTGCCGCTGGCCGTTATCGTACCGCTGGCCATAGGAGCCGCGGCGCAGGCGGGTCTCGGCGAAGACCTTATCATCGATCTTGCCTTGCTTCTTCAGCGCGATCTCGTTTTCGTAGATGTCGAGTTCCTTGGCCAGATGCGGCGGCATCCGGTCCAAGAGCCGGTCTCTCCAAAGGGGGTTACTCGCCTTCATAGAACAATTACCCTAAACTATATCGAAATTTGGGTAATTGTGCAAGGCAGAGTTCTTCGACTCCGGCAATCTGCTTGAATCCGTGCTACTTGTCCTTGCTGAGGCGGCGGAAGTATTCGGCCACCGCATCGGCGTAGCCGGGCGGCACGGGCTGTGCCATCCCGCTGCGCACGGTGCCGCCCTGCTTGTCGTCCACCAGGCGCCGCAGCTTCAGCTCGACCTGTTCCATCTCCGTCAGCACCTGGCTGTTGATGCGCTCGGCGAGCAGGGGATCGGCGGTGAGCTGGCGCGGATCCACGGTGTGCATCTGGCGGATCAGGTCCTGGACGTCGCGGGCCAGATCCGGATCGGTGCGCACGGCCTGCTCCAACTGAGAGAGCTCGCGCAGGTTCTGCTGGTAGGCGCGATCGATTTCCTCGGGGCTGAGGGGCGCGGGAATGGGACGATCGGGCAGCACGCGGTTGCGATTCACTCCGACACCGTACCAGGGTCCAATGGCCGGACCTCCGCCGCCCACAGGTCCCCCGATCCCTCCGTACTCGCGGCCGCCATACTGGCCGGGCTGTCCGCCCTGCGAGCCGGCTTGTCCCTGCTGCCCTGGCTGTCCGGCTTGTCCGGGTTGTCCCTGGGCACCGGGCTGTCCCTGGCCGGGTTGCCCCTGGCTGGCCTGCTGGCCCTGGCGGGACCCGCGGGCGCCCGCTTCGCGGCCCTGTTCACCGGCCTTGCCGGAGCGGGCCAACTGCTCCATCTGCCGGCGAATCCGCTCCGCCTGGGCGAGCGCCTGCTCCAGGCCTTTCTCGCCGTCGCCCTTTTGCGGCCCCTGGGCCAACTGGTTCTGGATCTCCTGCACGCGGTCGCTCAGTTCGTTCAGGGCCTGCGTGACAGTGGCTTCGCGCATGGCGGCGTAGGCGCCCAGGCCGCGCCGGATGTATTCGGAACTCCAGCGCATCTTGGCGCCCAGTTCCTGCTGCTGCATGTCTCCCAAGGCGTCGCGGAGCTTGCGGGCGGCGTCGCGGTTGCTCGCGGAAAGCTCGCGCACGGCCTGCTGCATCTGGCCCTCGAGCTTCTGAAGATCCTCGATCATCTGCTGCTGTTCCTGGGCCATGCGCTCGGCCTGCTGGCGGGTCAAGCCGCGCGGCCCCTCGTCGCCGGGGCGCTCGGCGCCGGGGCTGCCGTAGGCTTTGCGCAACCGGTTGCCGAAATCGCGCTGCTGGCCGGCCAACTGGTTCACGCGGCGGGCCACGTCATCCAGGAGCTGCCCGCTCTGCTGGCGCTGGAGCCCGGCAAGCTGCTCGCGCGCCTCTTTGAGGCGCTCGGCGGCGCGGCGCGCCTGGGCCTCGCCCTGGGGCGTGCCGCCGGCCTGCGTGGATCCCGCCTGCCGCATATCCTGGAGGGCCTGTTCCAGGCGCTCCAAAGCCTGGCGAAGTTGCTGCGGTTGGGCTCCGCTCAGGCCATTGGCGAGCCGGCCATACTGCCCCTGCTGGCCTTGCTGCCCCTGTTGCCCTTGCTGCCCCTGTTGCCCTTGCTGCCCCTGTTGCCCACCCTGCTGGCCGGACTGGCTTTGCTGGCCTTGCTGGCCCGCCTGCATCTGGCCGGAATTACGGGAGAGCTGCTCCATCTGCCGCTGCAACTGCTCGGCTTCGCGGCGCAGCATTTCCTGCTCCCAGCGCTGCTGGGTGGTAAGCGGCTTATTGCGCTGCTGCTCGGCCAGTTCCTGCTGCCGGCGAGCCAGTTGTTCGAGCTTTTGCAGCGCTTCGTCGATCTCCTTCTGCCGCTGGTCGGCCGAGGCGGTCTGCCCGGTTTCGTACTGATTCTTTTCAGTATCCAACTCGAGGTCGAAGAGGCCTTGCAAGTCCCGCCCGGCGCCGGAGGCGCCACCACCACCGCCTCCGCCGCGGTTGCCGAACGCCACCTGGATCTCGCGGAAGGTGGCCTCCGCGCGCAGCAGGTGCTGGAGAGCCTGCTGCTCCGGTCCGAGGGCCTGCTGCCACTCCAGAGCTTTCAGACGGTCCGCCGCCGGGCCCATGGCCTGGACGGCCTTCTGCATGCTTTCCGAGAAGATGCGGAACGACTCATTAGCGCCGGAAAGCTCGCGGCTCTGCATGCGCCGCGCCAGTGAGGCGGCCTGGTCGCGCAGCTTGGATTGCACGCCGGCCAGGAACGCCGCGTTGTCGGCGGCGGCCCTTTTGTCGCCGCTTTTGTCGCGGATCTGGTTAAAGGTGGCGGCGATGATCTCCTTTTCGCGCTGGGAAATCTCGCCCGCCGGATCGTCTCCGCCGGCGCCGCCCCCGCCGCCCTGCTGCTGGGACTGCGTGTATTCGCGCTCGTAGGGCTCGGTCTGGACGAAGTACATGTCGGTGGTGGCGGTGGTGTGCGCGTCCTTCGCGGTGGCGTACAGGCTCACCACGTCGCCCGGCACGAGCTTAAAGTCCTCCAGATAGAGCACGGTGGAGGCGTCCGCTTCCTTCTGCCCTTTGCTTTTGAGCATGGGCACGACCTTTTCCGGGCCGCCGTTGACCGAATAGTGCAGGTTCATGTCCTGCAAGCCGAAATCGTCCCGCCCCTGGAGCGCCACGGTCACTTCTTCGACAGGGTTGACGCGGGCGTCTTTTCCCGGCCGGTTGAGGGCGATCACGGGGGGAGCATCCCGGCGCGCCTCGATGAAGTAGTCCTCGCTCAGCCGCACATCCTCGCCGCGCTCCACCGAAGCGATGTGGTACATGCCGTCCTTCTCGATCGGCACGTTCGCGATCAGCCAGCCCTGCTCGCCGGAGCGCAGGGCGATCTTGGTTCCGTCATCCAGCAGCAGGGAACCGTTGGCCAGCGGCTTGTCGGTCTGGACCGCCACTTCCGCCTGGGTGCCCTGGACGGCGCGTAGGTCACCACCAGGGTCCTCTACCTGGTCCTTTTGCCCGGTCCACGCCGGGAAATGGTAGGTAACGCGCAGTTTTTTGACGCCGGGGAGATCGACGGCATTCAGCTTGTAGGTCTTGGATCTCACCCCGCCGGCCTCCACGTAATATTGCATCGATTCGGGCACTCCGGCCAGCAGGAACTCATAGCCGGGCCCGCCGGGTTGCGGCAGCATCTCGGCTTCTTCCCAGCGCGAAGAGCCGGCGTACTTGGCGAGCAGGCGCACCCGCTCGGCCTGGAAACCCATCAGCCGGGCGGTAATCACCTGGTCGGAGCGGCGGCGGACGGTGCGGTCCCCCGGCTTGACTACGATGTCGTAGTAAGGCTTGAGCTCGCCCTTGGGAAGCCCTCCCCACAGGAGCGAAGTCCCGTAGCCCAGAAAGCCGGGACCGGAGGTGCCCAGCCAGACCAGGATGAGCATGGCTGCGACGGCGGCGGTGGCGAAGCTGAGGATCCAGTTGCGTCCGGCGACGCGGGCGGGTTCGACGTGGTCGGTGACCCGCAGTGTGTCGGCGGCCAGCAGTTCCAGAAAGGGGTCGCCGGGATCCTGCTGCGAGCGCTCGGCGAAGGTGAGCAGGCGTTCTTCCAGCTCCGGCACACGGCGTTCCACCTCGCGCGCGGCGCGGCGCCGGTTCAGGCGCAGGATGGGGACCAGCAGCCCCGCGCCCAGCGCCAGGGCCAGGGCCACGAAGAGCAGCACACGGGCGCCCAGAACGCTCGGGTCCGAGAACGCAAAGTGATTCGCCACCAGCACCGCCAGCACGGTGACCAGCAGGGCTACCGCCGCCGTGATGGCGGCGCCGCGGGTCAGCGTGAAGAGCCGCAAGCCGCGCTCCACCCTGCCCAGATATTCGGCCAACCGGTCTAAAGGATTCATGCCGCCTCTCTATCCGCCGAAAGATGCCGGTTCCCCAGCAGCGACTCGGCCACGGCCAGGGCCAGAATCGCCAGCATCAGATACCACCAGACTTGCCGCGGCCGGCGCTCCGTCTCGCCCTGGGCTGCCTGGGCCTCGGTGCTCTGAGCCGTATTCTGCCACAACGCCAGGGTCTCCTGGGGAATGACCTGCAGGTCAGACTCGTGCCGGTCGGCGTTTACCGCCACTAACTCGCGCCGCCCGTCCGGACGTTTGACGTCGTAATAGCCCGTGCTGGTGAGCGCGATGTTCTGCGCGCGGGTGGCTTCCTCGAGCGAAAGCGCCCGCCGGCCCGCCGGATCCAGCACCTCGGCCGCCGCCCCCTTGCCCTGCGCCTCGCGGAGTTCCAGGTAAGCGCCTACCAGGTAGTTGGCCGGACGATCGTCCAGCCGGCCGAGGTAGTGAGCCGTCTGTTCCACAAAGGGCACAAAGGAAGCGTGCAGGGGGAAATCATTGGAGATGTTGTCGAAGGTCGAGGTGAAGACCAGCACGCGCCCCTCGCCGATTTGTTTTTCGAGCAACAGAGGTGTTTCGTCGGAGAGCCGCGCCAGCACGCGCGCCTTGCCCGGCTCGACGCGCACCGCCTGGTAAAACTTGACGTCGTCCCAGTGGTCTTCGCCGCGCACCGGCGGAAAGGCTGGATCGAGCCAGGCGGCGGTCTGGAAGCGATCGCTGTCGCGGGTGAAGTAACGCGCCTCGAGCACGCCCTCGCCGGACACCGGCACGTTCTTGCGCAGCGCCGACTCGCGTCCCAGGGCCACCAGCACCGCGCCCCCGGAGCGCACGTAGCGCTCGAGCGCCTGCTCAAAGCTTTGCGGCAGCGAGGAGATATCGGAAAGCACCACGAAGGCGTATTTTTCGGCCGCGATAGCCCCGGTCTGTTCCGGCGACACCGCATCCAGGGCGAAGGCGGACTGCCCGGCGGATTCCAGCGCCGTCTGGAAATACAGCAGGTCGCGGGTGTTGCGGGCCTCGTGGACAAACAGCGCGCGCCGGGGATCCGCGCGCTCGACGGAAAAATAGAAACGGTCGTCGTCCGGGAAGGAGTCGCCGGAATCCAGGCGCACTTCGCCGCGGTTCATACCGTAAGGCGCCTCGAGAGAGAGAAATTCCACCGTGGCGCGGCCATCGGCGGGGATCTCCACGCTCTTGGAGTCCACCTCGCGGCCGTTCAGCACGAGCGAAACGCGGTGAGTGGAGCGCTCCGTTCCGAAGCCCGTGATGGTGGCCAGCAGGCGCACCTTGCGCGGTTCATAGACCCGCCGGGGGACGCTGACGTTTTCGACGGCGAAGTTGGGGACGCGCGCGGTGACCACCGGATGGGGCTCCAGGGTCACGCCCTCGCCCAGCCGCAGATCGGAAAAGTTCGGGGGCAGCGACGACTTCTGCATGTCCGAGAACAGGTGCGCCTCCACCGGCATGCGTGCGGACTGCTCGATGGAGCGCAGGGCGCGCGCCAGTTCGGCATAGGAACCGCGCGTATCGCCCGGCTCCACCGCGCGGATGCCCGCCTCCAGCGCCGCCCGGTCGCCAGTAGCCTCGCTCATCATGCGCACTTGCGCGCCAAAGGCCAGTACCTGGGCGCGATCCTGCGAACGGAGACCGGAGAGGGTGCGCAGGGCCGCCTGCCGGGCGCGCTCCAGGCGGCCGCCCTGCCGCATGCTGAAGGAGTTGTCGATGGCCAGCACCACCAGCTTGCGCCCGCCGGCCGTCACGCGGGCGGAGGATTGTAGAAACGGATTCGCGAAAGTCAGCGCCAGCAGCGCCACCAGCGCCGCGCGCAGCGCGAATAGCAGCAGGTACTGCAATCTCCGGTGCTTCACCGAACTCTGCGTGCGCCGCTCGAAGAACATGAGCGAACTGAAAGGCACCGGCTCATTCTTGTGCTTCTTGAGCAGGTGCAGCCATACAGGCAGCCCCACGGCGGCCAGGCCGGCGAGAAACCAGGGCGCCAGGAAACCCATTTACAGCCTCCCCTGCCGCACGGCCAGGTATTCCCGCAGACCTTCGTCCAGGGGCCTTCCGGTGTTCATCAGGAAGTAGTCCAGGCCGGCGCCCTTGGCTTTATCGCGCAAGGCCTCGATATGCGCGTCGATCTTGTGGCGGTAGTCGGTGCGGGCGTATTCCGGGGAAACCTCCAGGCTGCTGTTGTTCTCCATGTCCTGCAACAGCACCGGGGAGCGAAACGTGGGGGCGATCTCCTGCGGGTCGAGCAGGTGAAACAGAATCACCTCGTTGCCGCGGAAGCGCAGCGGCTCAACGGTCTGGATGATGGTTTCGGGCTGCTCGTAGAAATCCGAGAGCACCACCACCAGCCCGCGGCGGCGGAGGAAGTTCAGGAAGTGCGCGAAGGGCTTGGCGAAGTCCGTGCGCGTGCCCACCTGGCACTCCTCGACGGCGTGCAGCAGGCGGAACAACTGCCCCTGCCGGGTGGACGGCGCCACGTAGTTCTTGACGTCTTCGTCAAATACGATCAGCCCGGCGGCGTCCCGCTGCGTGTGGGCCAGGTAGCATAGCGAAGCCGCCAGGAAGCGGGCGTAGTCCAGCTTGTGAACCGGCTGCGAGCCGTAGCCCATGGAGGCGCTGGTATCCAGCAGGATGAGTAGCTGCGTGTTGGTTTCGCCGCGGTAGCGCTTCAGATAGCAGCGTTCCGTGCGGGCGAACACGTTCCAGTCCACGTGGCGCAGGTCGTCGCCCTGGCTATAGGCGCGGTACTCCGCGAACTCCTGGCTGAAGCCGAAGTCCGGAGAGCGGTGCAGCCCGGAAACAAACCCGTCCACCACGGTCTTGGCCACCAGGTCCAGGCCGGAGATGTTCGCCAACACCGAAGGATCCAGAAACCGCTGCAGCATAAAACAACCAGGGCCCTAGTCCTTGGGGACTCCTTTCCACTCCAGAAGTTTCCTGAGGATGTCATCCTGCTTGAGCCTGTCGCTCTCGGCGTGGAAGTTCAGCAGCACGCGGTGCCGCAGCACGGGGGTGAAGAGCGCCCGGATATCCTCGTAGGTGACGTGATAGCGGCCGCGCAGCAGCGCGCGGCACTTGGCCGAAAGCACCAGGAACTGGGCCGCGCGCACGCTGGCGCCATAATTCACATATTTCCGTACGAAGTCCGGCGCGGTTTCGTCGGACGAGCGCGTGGCGCGCACCAGCTCGATGGCGAAACGCGCCACCGATTCGCTGATGGGGACCATGCGCACCAGCTGCTGGAATTCCAGGATCTCCTGGGCATGCGTGACCGGATCGGCCTGCGCCACATGGGTGGTGGTGGTCAGGTCCACGACCTGCAACTCCTGGTCGGCGGTCAGGTAATCCAGCACCGTGTTGAACAGGAAGCGGTCGAGCTGCGCTTCCGGCAGCGGGTAGGTGCCTTCCAGTTCGATGGGGTTCTGCGTGGCCAGCACGAAGAACGGCGAGGGCAGCTTGTAGTTGTTCCCGCGCACCGTGCAGGCCAGTTCCTGCATGGCCTCCAGCAGCGCCGACTGGGTTTTCGGGGGCGTGCGGTTGATCTCGTCGGCCAGCAGCACATTGGCGAAAATCGGTCCTTTGACAAAGGTCCAGGTGCGGTGGCCGGTGGTGGGGTCCTCTTCGATGATGTCGGTGCCGGTGATGTCGGACGGCATCAGGTCGGGGGTGAACTGGATGCGCTTGAAGACCAGGCCCAGGGTCTGCGCCATGGTGCGCACCAGCAGCGTTTTGGCCGTTCCGGGCAGACCGGTGATCAGGCAATGGCCGCCCACGAACAGCGCGATCATGACCTGCTCCAGCACGTCCTCCTGACCCACGATCACGCGGCGGACCTGCCGGACAATCTCCGCCTGCACCTCCCGGAAACGCGCAATCCGGCTCTTCAAAACCTCAGGTTCCAATTGGGTCGTCGCCACTGTAGACATGAAGGTTTCCGTTCTATTGGGATAGTTCCAGCAGCATCTTCTGGGCCGGCCGGTATCCCGGGGCGGCTTCCAGGGCCAGCAGCAATTCGTCTTTCGCTTCGCCGTTCCGGCTGGCCGCCCGGTAGGCCCGCGCCAGGTTAAAATGCGAAGCCGCCGGGTCCTGGGGGTTGCCCGCCACGACGACCTGGTATTCGCGGATCGCCCCGGAGACATTCCCCAGGTCCAGCCAGAGGTCTCCGAGTTTGCGGTGCAGGTCCGGATCGAGCGGGTAGATGTAGTTGAGGCGGTCCAGGGCGGCGGCAGCGGCTTTCTTGTTGCCGGCCTCCTCTTCGAGGGAGGCCAACTGCTTCAGCGTGGAGGGACTACGCCCGCCGGTCTTGGCGTATCGCTCCAGTTCCGCGACGGCGGCCGGCTTGTTGCCCTTCTCCACGTAGGCATCGGCCAGCAACTGGTAGGCGTTGCCGCTCTCGACATAATCCGGGTACAGGTCGCGGACCGCCGGGCCCAGGCGAATCACGTCGTCGAATTTCTTGGCGCGATAGAGTTCCACCAACTGCTTCATCTGCTTCTGCCAATTGTCGAAACCCGCCACCACGGATTTGGTTTCGGCCTCCAGCGATGCCAAAAACTCCTTGTCGAACTCTTCGGGTTTCCGCCCCAGCTCTTTCTGGATCACGGCCGGAGTATCCAGTCCGTTCGCGAAATCATACATCATGGCCAGAAGCTTGTCATAACCCCACTTCTGATTGATGTAATCGCAGATCTTCCCGGCTTGAAAATAAGACACCACCACCTGGCCCGGGTAGGAGGGACGTACGAAGCCGCGATCCAGTTCCGCCACCGGCAGGAGCTTGTGGTTCTTGATGGCCAGAATCGCGTCGGGATCCAGGCGGTCGCCCCATTCGGGGGAGACGGCGGTCTCCTCGTGCACGGCCATGCCCTCGGTGAACCACCGCGGCACGATGTGTTTGGTGGCCGCCAGCACGTAGACATGGCTGAGTTCGTGCCACATGGTGCTGGCCCAGTGAAAGCTCCCCGGCTTGCGCGCCGACGGGCTGTCCATTGCCACGATGTATCCAAAGGTGACCCCCAGCGCTCCCAGCCCCGGGAGCCCCAGCGTGCGCACCTCGAAATCCGGATGGTTGGGATACACCTCCACCTGCACGGGGCGGTCCAGCTTCACCTTGTATTTCTGGTCGTAGGTGCGCAGGGCGCGGTCAAGTTCCTCCTGGAAATAGGGCCGCAGGACTTCGGCTTCCTTCTTCTCCAGCCGCAGGATGGTACGGCCGTTTCGGAAGGTAACGTAGTTCTTGTAGCTGTCCATCAGGACCAGGGTGTTGCGCACCAGCGCGTTGCGGTAGTGGGCTTCGTAGCACTGCTCGAGTTGGCGGCGCGCCTCGGCCTCTTCGCCCAGGCGCATCAGATTGAGCCCCAACTCGGCGCGCGCGCTCCACAACTCGGGCTCGATTTCGATCGCTCGGCGGTAAAAGCGGATGCCCTCCTCGTAGCGGCGGTTGATCACGAAGAAATGCCCGGCGGTTTCATAGGCTTCCCCGTAGTGCGGATCCAGTTGCAGGATGCGGCCGATCCAGGGGGTGTCGGCCTGGCCGCCCATCCAGTCGATGGTGGCCCGGATGGCCATGGCGTTCAGGGCTCGCGGCGACATGGCCATGGCCTTGTCCGCCTCTTCGATGGCGCGTTTGGGATCGTTGTCCTCCAGCGCCAGCCGGGCCAACAGTTCCTGGGCCTCCAGCAAATGAGGGTCGGCTTCGAGCGCCTTGTGGGCCAGTTCGACGGCGCGGCTCTCAAAGCTGTCCGCGGCCACCAGCGCCAGGCCCAGCAGCGCACCCGGGTGGTCCTTCTTCAGTTCGAGGGCCTCGCGGAAAAGGTCCGTGGCCTCGCCGGGATTAAAGCGTTCCAGCAGGAGGCGGCCCCAGCGGACCTTGATGTCCGGATTCTTGGGGTGAGCTTTTTCGAGGGCGCGAAAAACGTCGTTGGCCTCGTTGTAGCGATGCTGTTTCCAGAGGGATTCGGCCTGTTCGAGGGTTTGCGCCGCCAGAGCGGCCGCGGCGCACACGAGCAGGAGGACGGCTCTCACTTGTCCAACTCCTCCTGCGTCCTGGCCAGCTCGAGCAACAGGGCGGCGAGCTGCCGTTTGTAGTCCTCGGCGGACAAGGCCGCCTTTTCGTACTTGAGCTTGTCGATCTGCTGCTCGATTTGCTCTTTCTTCGCCAGCAGGCGCTGCTTGGCGGGGTCTTTCGCGGCAGCCGCGGCCGAGCCCAGGCGCATCACCGGGAAGGCGCCTGCCAGCAGGCCTTCCCCGTTGGCCGGCGAGGGATCCTTGACCGCCTCCCCCTTGCCGGTATCCTCCAGCACCGGGTGCTCCGTGGCCAGGCGCTTCTGCGTCTCGTAGAACTCCGCGGTTTTCCGCTCGGCATAGCGAAACGCTTCAAGCGCCGAGATAGAGTCGTTCTTGTCCGTATCCGCGGCCGGGTCGCGCAGGGCTTCGGCCCAGTAGCGGGCGAAGACGGTGGCGTTCTTCTCCGTGCCGCTCTTGGTGGCGGAAATGACCACCCGGTTGGGCTTGCGCAGCGCGTCGATGGCGCCGCCGCTCGAGCTGGTCATATTCACCACGAGTTGGCGCGCGGCGGGGACGTGGTCCAGCAGGCTGGCCAGTTCGGTGGCGGAGAGGTCCGGACCGGGCAGGTTGATCTTGTACTCGTAACCGTCATACGCGCCGTGCCCGATCAGCATGACCACCAGGGCATCCTGGGGCCTGGCTTCCCGAGAGATTTCGGCGAAGGCGCGGCGCACGGCCTCCCGCGTGGCGCTGGTCAGGGTCTGCACCTTGGCGTCGCCGCCGCTGGAACGCACCACCTGGTCGATCTCTTTCGCCCACATGCCGAACCGCTGCTCGTAATCCGGCTCCCCGCCCAATCCGCTGATGGTGAGGTAGTAGGTGGCCGCCTGCGTGCAAAAGGCGGCCGCCAGCAGCAGAACTGCGAGCTTCATACCACGCCCCACTTGCGCCGGAGCATCCACTCGCCGCCGCGCAGCAGCAGGACCAGCAGGAAGACCACGGGCATGTCCCACAAATCCTTGGTCTCGGTGATGGTGATCCCCGCTTCCGAGTAGGAAATCTCGTTCGCCAGCTTGGACGCGTCGCGAGGGGTGTAGTAGCGCCCGCCGGTCTGCTCGGCGAGCTTTTCCAGCAGTTCGCGATTCTGGGTCACGTGGAAATGCTCCGCCACGCCGTCTTCCCGGCGGAACATCAGAACATCGCGGCCCAACTCTTCCTGGTCGCGGCGCGCCACGATCTCGGCGACATAGGAGCCGGGCTTTTCGGCCGCGTACTCGGCCACGTAGACGCCCTCTTCCAGAGGCTTGGGGGTGAGTTCCACCGTGTCCGACTGGCCCGCAGGTCCGAGAATGTGCGCCTCCACACGCGCATTGGCCGCCGGCTTATAGGCCTTGTCGCGCACTTCCGCCCGCAGGGGCACGCGGGTCTCGTCGGAAAGCACGGGATGGGCTGTGGAGGTGACCAACTGTCCGGGCGTCTCGGTCACCAGGTAGCGCAGCAGTTGCTGCCAGAAGGTGGCATGCGTGGTGTCGTTATGATCCTGCAACATACGCCAGCGCCAACTGCCCGCCGCGGCGAATAAGGCCGTGCGGCCGCGGCCATAGTTCTGGGTCACCAGCAGAGGGCTGCTCCGCCGCCCCTGGGGCGACACCTGCAGGAGAACCACCGCGCCCGGCTTGGCCTCGCCCACGTCCTGGTAGTTCATCAACAGCGGCATCTTCTTCCACCGCTCGGCGTTGCGTTCCGGCGTCTCGACCAGGCGGCAGATGATGCTGTCCCGTCCGGCGGCAGTCAGTTCCGCGGCCGCCTCGTCGCGATGGAAGGTGCCTTTGGCGTCCGGCAGCCGCACCGGCAGCAACTCCGCGAGCGGTGAATGCGGATAGCCGCCATCGGAGAGGGCGTACCGCCCCGCCAGGAAGAGGATCCCGCCGCCCCGCCGGTTGGCGAACTCGCGGATCAGGTCCTGCTGGGCGGCGCTGAAGTAGCCCGCCTCGACGCTGCCGATGATCAGGCCGTCGTAGGCGAACAGTTCCTCCGGCTTGGCGGGAAATCCGTCCTCGAGTTCTTTCGGGTTGGCGATCCCCTGGCGGTAGATCTTGTTTTGCGTGGTCCGCAGCATGGAAACAAGCTGCAGGGTGTGGTCGTCCTCCACGCCGCGGCGGATGAATTTGAACTCCCAGCGCGGCTCGCCCTCGACGTAGAGGATGCGCGGCTTGCGCCCTTCGACGTTCACCAGGCGCGTGACCGCGTTGTTCTCGCGGTTCTCCTCGCCTGCCAGCGGATCCACGCCAATGCGCAAGGTCTTCGGTCCCACGCTCCCGGCGCTGAACAGCAGAGCTTCGGTCTGCGGCGCCCCTTCGGCCTTCAAGGTCACGTCCTGGGCTGCCAGGATGCGGTCGCCGTCCCGCACGGTGAGGTGCGCCTTCTGCCCCGTGTAACCGGCCTGGCGAAAGGTGACCAGCGCGGTGAGGCGGGAATCCGCCAGAGCGCGCGGCGCCACGGTCACGTCGCTGATTTCGAGGTCTTTTTCCACCTTCTCCCGCCCGAAGCCGATGGTGTGGATGGGAACCCGCCGGCTGCGAATCTGCGAAACCGTATCCAGGTCGATGCCGCCCGAGTTGTCGGCTCCGTCACTCAGCAGCACCACCGCCCCTAACGGCAACGTCGAGGATTCCGCCAGGACCTGCCGCAGGCTGTCTCCGATATGCGTAGCCTGGGAGTCCGCGGCCACCTGTTCCGGCTTCTGGATCCGCTCCAGGTCCTTGCCGAAGCGGTACAGACGCACCTGGAAGCGCTTGCCCAGGGCGTCCAACAGATCGCTCTTCAGCAGGCCGACCGCTTCATTCAAGCGCGTCCGGGAGCCTTCCTGAATTCCCATGCTCTGCGAGTCGTCCACCAGCACCGCCACCACGTTCTGCTGCGGGCGCAAGGTCGCCACGCTGAGGGCCGGGTGCCAGAGCAGGAACAGCACCAGGGCCACCATGGCCGTTTCGAGGAGCCAGATCACCAGGGGCCGCGATCCGGTGAGCAGCCCGTGGTGACGCCGCACGTGCCAGAACAGCAAGGCCGCCGCCGCGGCGATCGCCAGCGCCAGAATCCACAGCGGCCAGGGAGCCAGCAGCACGAACCTGCCTTTGTGAAACAGGAAGCTGGGATATTTGAAAAGGAACTCGAACATGGCTGAGGCCCAAATGCCTTAGCAGATCACCACGAAACCGGCTTGAGAAGCGCCGCCGGCAGGCATCGAATACAAATCCTTCCGGATACCGGGTGAGCCGTGAGAGGCGCGGCGAGAATCGGCGGCCTGGCGGAACGGAAGAGGCTGCGGACAAACGGTACGACCCAGCGGAGCCGCATTGGCAATGCCCTCGTTATGTCCACCAGAATATCATGCCGGCGAGTTGTACGAAGTGTAACGAAATCCAGCAGCAAATTGCCTCACAACGGACCAGCGGTATACTGACACCTACTCCTTATATGCCTCTGCTCTCCGTACTGGCGGCGCTGGCGTTGGCGCAAGCGCCGGTGAACGAGGCGCCGCCGGATCCGGCTCAAGGCCAGCGGTTGTTCGAATCCCAGTGCGCGCTGTGCCACGGGCAGGACGGGCGCGGCGGGCGCGGGCCCAGCCTGGCACGGCCCCGGCTGAAGCATGTTCCCGACGAGGCCGCGCTACGCTCCGTGATCCGCAACGGAATCGAGGGCGGCGAGATGCCCGGCGCCTGGCAACTCTCGCCGCACGAAGTGGCCAGCGTGGCCGCCTACGTGCGTTCCCTGGGCACAGTGCGCGCAGAGGCGCTGCCCGGGGATCCGGGGCGGGGCGCCAAAGTCTATCAGGCCCGCGGGTGCGGCTCCTGCCACATCCTGCGGGGGGAGGGCACCGGCTTCGGCCCGGATTTGACGGAAGTGGGCGCGCGGCGCAGCGCCGCTTACCTGCGGCAGTCCCTGGTGAATCCCGCCGCGGCGTTCCCGGAGGACTTTCTATACGTGGAGGCGGTCACGTCCGATGGCCGGAAGATCCGCGGCATTCGCGTGAATGAGGACTCGTTCACCATCCAGATCAAGGACAGCAACCGGATGTTTCACTCCTTGCGAAAAGACCAGTTGCGGGAACTGCACAAGCTCTTCCACGAAAGCCCCATGCCGGGCTACCAGGCGCTTGCGAGCGGCGAACTGGATGACCTGGTGGCCTACCTGGCCAGCCTGCGGGGGGAGCCATGAGACCGGCGCTTTTGCTGCTGTGCGCTTGCCTGGCGGCGTCGGCGCAGGCGCCCTACGAGCGTATTCTGAACTCCGCGAGCCAGCCGGAAAACTGGCTGACCTACTCGGGCAACTACCAGGGCCACCGTTTTTCGCGGCTGCGGCAACTGACGCCGGAAAACGTTTCCCGCTTGCAAGTGAAGTGGGTGTACCAGTTTCGCAATCCGCGCACGGAGGTCTCGCCGCTGGTGGTGGACGGGGTGATGTACCTGACCGCTCCCCAGTTCGCGGCGGCGGTGGACGCGCGCACCGGCCGCAACTTGTGGACCTGGGAACGGCCGCTGCCCGCCGACTTGCAGACCATCGGCTTCGACCGCACCAACCGCGGCGCGGCCATTCTCGACGGCACGCTCTACGTGGGCACGCTGGACGATCACCTCATCGCCCTGGACGCCAAATCCGGCGCCCAGCGCTGGGACGCCCAAGTGGCGGATTACCGGCTGGGGCATTGCATCACGGTGGCGCCGCTGGCCATCCGGGGGAAGGTGCTCATCGGGATCAGCGGGGGCGAGGCCGGGATTCGGGGCTTCGTGGACGCCTACGAGGCCCGGACGGGAAGGCGCCTGTGGCGTTTCTGGACCATCCCGGGGCCGGGCCAACCGGGGCACGAGACCTGGCGCGGGGACGACTGGAAAACCGGAGGCGGGTCCACCTGGGTGACGGGTTCGTACGATCCGGAACTGAACCTGGTGTTCTGGGGCGTCGGCAACCCGGGCCCCGACATGAACGGCGATGTGCGCCCGGGCGACAACCTGTACACCTGCTCGTTTGTGGCGCTGGACGCGGACACAGGCAAACTGCGCTGGCACTTCCAGTTCACGCCGCACGATACCCACGATTGGGACTCGACGCACGTGCCGGTGCTGATCGACGCGACGTTCGCGGGGCGGCCGCGCAAGCTGATCGCCAACGCGAATCGCAACGGTTTCTACTACCTGCTGGACCGGACCAGCGGGAAGTTCCTGCTGGGAACACCATACGCCAAACAAACCTGGGCGGAGGGCCTGGACGAGCGCGGCCGGCCGCGCGTAATTCCGAACACTGAGCCGAGTGAGAAGGGCACCCTGGTGTGGCCCAGCCTGCAAGGCGGCACCAACTGGTTCAGCCCGTCCTACAGCCCCGAGACGGGATTGTTCTACGTGGCGGTGAGAGAGATGGGCGCGGTGTATTACAAGCGCGAGGCCAACTACAAGCCAGGAACCTTTTTCCCCGGCGGCGGCGAGACCGCGCTGAGCGGCGACCGGGCGCGCGGCGCCGTCCGGGCGCTGGAGGCGACCACCGGGAAACGGGTGTGGGAATTTCTGCTCCACCGGCCGACCTGGGCCGGGGTCATGGCCACCGCCGGCGGCCTGGTCTTCGGCGGCTCCGACGAAGGCAACTTCTTTGCGCTGGACGCGCGGACCGGCAAGCCGCTGTGGGACTTTCAAACCGGCGGGCCGATTACCGCCAATCCGGTCTCCTTCCTGGTGGACGGAAAGCAGTGCGTGGCCATCGCCGCGGACCGGGTTCTGCTGGTGTTCGGGTTGTAGAAGAGCCGGTCAGCTCAGCGCTTCCGCGACGGCGGCTTCCAGGCGGGCGAGGCCGGCTTCCACGTCCTTGCCGAGATGCACCCGCAGAGCGCGCCGGCCGCGCTCGGTGAGCACCTGCAAGTCTCCCAGGGCCTGGGCGGCCTTGACCACCCCGAAGGTGTACTTCTGTCCCGGCACCGGCAAATCCGCCGCCTCCTCGCACGTGATTTGCAGGAAAACGCCGCTGTTGGGACCGCCCTTATAGGCCTGCCCGGTGGAATGCAGAAACCGGGGGCCGAAGCCGGCGCAAGTGGCCACGTGCATGGCATCGCGCACCCGGCGCCGGATGGACTGCAGGCGGGCGTCGTGCGCCGGGTTGCGCTCCACGTAGGCCAAAGTAGCGAAATAGTCCCCGGGACGGAGTTGGCGGAGGTGCTTGCGGATCACTTCGGGCAGGGATTTGTCGCTCTCCAGCACCGGCTCGCCGGATTTCAGCTTGCCGGTCTTCTCGTATTCGGCGGTAAGTGCGCGTGTGGCGATCTTACTGGCTTCCACATCCGGCTGATCGAAAGGATTAATGCCCAGGATGGAGCCGGCCACCGCCGTGGCGATCTCCCAGCGGAAAAATTCCTGCCCGATGTCGTAAACATCGCGAACCGTGATGCGCACCACCGGCTGGCCGGCTTTTTCCAGAGCCGCCAGGGCGTCCTCCTGCCGCGGGTCCGCCGCCCCATCGAGACGCATATAAACGAACAGGCGGTCGTCCCCGTAAACCTCGGGTGGCCCCAGCGGCTCGCTGTCCACCGGGATCAGTCCCTTGCCGTCTTTGCCGGTGGATTCGGCCAGCAGTTGCTCGAGCCACGCGCCGAAAGTTTCAATCCCCGGAGAAGCTACGATGGTGACCTTGTCGCGGCCGGCTTTGCCGAGCGTGCCCAGGATGGCGCCCAGCATCAGGCCCGGATTTTCCTCTTCGGGCACGCAGGAGGCGCAGGAGTGCACCATCTCTTCGGCGCGGTCCAGCACCCGCTTCACGTCGATCCCCGCCATGGCCGAGGGCGCCAGGCCGAAATCGGAGAGCGCGGAGTAGCGCCCGCCGATGGAAGGCAGTCCGAAATAGATGTGCCGGAATCCCGCGGTTTCGGCTTCCTTCTGCAGCTTGGAGCCCGGATCGGTGATGGCGATAAAACGGTCGCCGGTGTTATCCGTGTCGAACGCGCGCACGCGTTCGAAGAAGTATCGCATCAGGATGTTCGGCTCCGTCGTGGTGCCGGACTTGCTCGAAACAATAAACAGGGTGTCGCCGAGGTCGAGCTTCTTTTCGATCGCGCCGATTTGCGAGGGGTCCGTGGAATCGAGCACGTGCAGGTGCGGGTGGTCGCGCCGCGGACCGAAGGTGGTGGCCATCACCTCCGGCGCCAGGCTGGAGCCGCCCATGCCCAGCAGCAGGGCGTCGGAAAAGTCCGCGTCGTGAACTTCCTGCGCCAGGTTGGTGAGATGGTGCAGGTGAGCCAACTGGTCTTCGACAATATTCAGCCACCCCAGCCACTTGCTTTCGTCGCCGCCGGTCCAGACCGAGGCATCGCGAGCCCACAGCCTCCGCATCTTCTTGCCGGCTTTCCACTCTCCGACGGCCTGCCGGACGGCAGCGCCTGCCGTCGCCGGCAAAGTCCAGGAGAACAAGCTTGCCGGTACTTGCGGATGACAGGTGCGGTCGAGCGCGGCAAGCAGTTTGTCGAAGGCATCCTGGAACAGTTGGACGCCCTCTTCCCGCAGGCGGCTGGTGACATCGGCCAGGGAGATGCCGAGACTCTCTAGCCCGCGGACGGCAGCCTCGGCGCCTTCGATATTCTCCTCCAGGCTGTTCCGCAGCTTGCCGTGGTCGCGAAAGGCATCCAGGGTGGCGAGCGGCATGGTGTTCACCGTGTCCGGGCCGATCATTTCCTCGACATAGAGCACGTCGCGGTACTGGGGATTCTTAGTGCTGGTGCTGGCCCACAGCAGGCGCTGGGGCCGCGCGCTGGCTGCGGCCAGGCGCCGCCAGCGCTCGCCGGCGAAGATTTGTTTGTAGCGCTGATAGGCCAGTTTGCCGCTGGCAATGGCGGTCCGGCCCTTGAGCGTTTCGAGCGCCTGCTGCTCCGCCGGATCTTTGGACGCCTGGATGCGGCTGCTCAGCAGCGCATCCACGGCGGAATCGATGCGGCTGATGAAAAAACTGGCCACGCTGGAGACTTTCGCGGGATCTCCGCCGCCTGCCACGAGCCGCTCCAGACCCGCCAGGTAGGCTTCCGCGACGCTCTGGTAGGCGTCCACGGCGAACAATAGCGTCACATTCACATTGATGCCTTCGCCGATCAGAGTTTCAATGGCTGGGATGCCTTCCGGGGTCGCCGGCACCTTGATCATCAGGTTGGCGCGCGCCACCGCCTGCCACAGGCGCCGCGCCTCGGCCAGCGTGCCCTCGGTATCGCGCGCCAGCGCGGGAGAGACCTCCAGGCTGACGTACCCGTCCGCGCCGCCCGTCTGATCGTAGACCGGACGCAGCACATCCGCAGCGTCCTGAATGTCGCGGACCGCAATGTGCTCGTAGATGCCTTTCGCGTCCAGATCCCCGCGCCGCTGAAGATCTCTCAGTTCGTTCGCGTAGTCCTGGCTTCCGCGGATGGCCTTTTCGAAAATCGAGGGATTGGAGGTGACGCCCCGCAGACCGTCCTGGTCTGTGAGGCGCCACAACTCGCCGCTCAGAATCAGACTTCTCCGGATGTAATCCAGCCAGACCGACTGGCCGTAGTGGGAAAGCTCCTGCAACGGATTCATGCCCTTTGTCCCCTGAGTTCTAAGAAAAATCGATTTCCACTTCGTCGATGTAACACCAGCCCCAATCTTCGCCGGGCTCGATGGACCGCATGACGGGATGCCTGGTCTGGTGGAAGTGCCGGGTGGCGTGGCGATTCCGCGAGGAATCGCAGCAACCCACGTGGCCGCACTCCGTGCACAGACGCAGGTGCACCCAGGTGTCGCCGGTTTTCAGGCACTCCTCGCAGCCTTTGGTTTTGGGGGTTGCCTGGCGGATGTGCCCCAGATGCGTGCAATTCTTCACGGATTTGCTCCCTTCTGCGGCGCCGGCAGGCGCACCTGAAAGCGCGTGTCCCCCGGCTCGGACTCAAAACAAACCGTGCCCCGGTGCGCAGTGACGATCCGATACACGGTATCCAATCCCAACCCCGTCCCTTCGCCGTGCGGCTTGGTGGTGAAAAACGGCTCGAACAGGCGGCTCTGCACTTCAGGCGGGATCCCCGGTCCGTTATCGCCGATCTCCACGAGCACCCACCCGGGTTCGGGCGCCGTGCGCACGCGTAGGATACCCTCGCCTTTCATCGCCTGAATAGCATTGTCGATCAGGTTGGTCCAGACCTGGTTCAGCTCACCGGGATGCCCGCAGATTCGCGGGAGGCTGCGGTCGTAGTCCCGCGCCACCTGGACGCCGTTCTTCAGCCGGTGCCGCAGCATGACCAGGGTACTTTCCAGCCCCTGGTGGACATCCACCTCCTGCTCCGGCGCCTGATCCATGTGAGAGTACTCCTTGATGGCGCGGACCAGTTCGGCAATTCGCGCGGTGCCGGTTTCGATTTCGCCGGCCAGCCGGACGATTGTGAAGGTGGCGGAAAGGCGCACCAGGACGTCGCCGAGCGCCTCCGCCGGAAATTGCGCGGCTACCTGCTCCAGAGTCGCCGGCGTGACACCCGCATCCGCGAGATTGCCGGGCAGTTCCGGTTGGTGAGCTACCCCCCGGGCATCCAGCCAGGCGCGGATCTCCTCTTCGCGGTCGCTGCGTTCCAGTGAGTCCAGGGGAGCGCTCGCGCCGCATGCCTCCGCCTCGTCGCGCTCCAACCGGGCGAGGAATGCGCGCTGCGCGGTAGTGAATGGCTGCTCGTCGAGCCGCACATTCGCGGATCGCAACGCCAGGACCGCTTCGCGCAACCCGGTGGCCGCCCGCCGCGCGGCTGAAGCCGGGTTGTTGAGCTCGTGCGCCAGTCCGGCCGAGAGTTTGCCCAGTGCGGCCAGGCGCTCCCGCTGCTCCGACATCCGGGTAGTGGCGCGGATGCGGTCAGCCATCAAGCCCACCAGGCGCGGCCCCAGCGCGGGCATCCGATCCAGCATTTCCCGAAAGTGCGCGGCGGGCAGGGAAGCCACCCGCGAGGGCGCCACGGCCCGGACAGTCGATGGAAACCGCGCCATGCGCGAATAGGGAAGCAGGCCGGTGACCTGGCCGGCGCGAACCACAAAGGCCGGCCCGTCGGCGCCCGCCGCTTCGGTGCGTCCGTGCAACTCGCCTTCCAGCACGACGATCATCCGATCGGCGGCATCTCCTTCGCGCTGATAAACCTCCGCGGGGCGGAGAGAGGTCTCGCTCATCCGCGAGGCCAGCCAAAGCAGATCGTCTTCGGACAGGTCGGAAAAAATCGGAATGCCGCGAAGTTCCTCCGCCAGCCGGCTCATGTCACACTTTGCTCAGGTATTGGTGGACAAACTGAATGGCGATGGAGCCTTCCCCCACGCCGGACGCCACGCGCTTCACCGAACCGTGCCGCACGTCGCCCACTGCGAAGATACCCGGCACGCTGGTTTCGAGCAGCCCCGGGTCGCGGTCCAGGGGCCAGCCCCGCGGGCGTTTGCCGTCCCGCATCAGGTCGGGACCGGTGAGCAGAAAACCGCGCGCATCGCGCTCGACGACCCCGGCGAGCCAGCCGGTCCTCGGTTCCGCGCCGATGAAGATGTACAGCGAGGCAGCCGGCGCCTTCTCGACGGTTCCGGTGCGGCTGCACAGGATGGAGATGGCCTCCAGGTGCTCGGCGCCGTGCACTTCCGTGACCTGGCACTGGGTTTGCACGCGGATGTTGGGAGTCTCGGCAATTTCGTCGATGAGGTACTTGGACATCGAACTGGCCAGGGCTTCGCCCCGCACCAGCATGACCACCTGTGCGGCGAAGCGGGAAAAGTTCAGCGCCGCCTGCCCCGCTGAGTTGGCGCCGCCCACGACGTAGATCACCTCGCCCCGGCAGGAGGCGGCCTCCGTCGCGCCCGCGCCGTAATACACTCCCGCTCCCGCCAGGCGCTCCATGCCCGGCACGTCCAGTGTGCGCCATTGCACACCGGTGGCGATCAGCGTGGCGTGGGAGGACAGTGCGGAGCCGTCCCGCAGCGTGACGATGCGATACGAATCCTTTACCGATAATCCGGCGGCTTCCTGGGGCGCCAGGATCTCGGCGCCGAACCGCCGGGCCTGCGCCACCGCCCGGCGCGCGAGGTCCGCGCCGCTCAGCCCGCCCGGAAAGCCCAGGTAGTTCTCGATGCGCGAACTCAGCCCCGCCTGTCCCCCCGGGGCCTCCCGTTCCACGATCACCGTTCGCAGACCCTCGGAGGCTCCGTAGACTGCCGCCGCCAGCCCCGCCGGCCCGCCCCCGACAATCACCAGGTCGTAAAAATCCGTCCCCGGCCGGGTGCGAAGGCCCACGCGTTCCGCGATCTGCGAAGTGCTCGGTTCCGGCAGCCTTCCGCCGTCCGGAAAAAGCACCACCGGCAATTGCAGATCGTCCTTCGGAATCGCGTCGATGGCACGCCGCACTTCCGCGTCCCGATCCGCGGTTTCCACGTCCAGCCAGCGATAGGGCACCTGGTTGCGGGCCAGAAAGTCGCGGATTTCGTAGGATCGTGGCGACCAGCGGGTGCCCAGTACGCGGATGCCGTCGAACGCGGGCTGGTAGGAGCCCTGCCAATCGTCCAGCAGATCGTCCAACACCGGATACAGGTGCTGCTCGGGCGGATCCCAGGGCTTCAGCAGGTAATGGTGCAACTTGACCTGGTTGATGGCGCGGATGGCCGCGTCCGTGTCCGCGTAGGCAGTCAGCAGCACCCGCCGGGCTTCCGGATAAAGGCGTGTCGCTTGCGACAGGAACTCGATCCCGGTCATCTGCGGCATGCGGTGGTCCGCCAGAAGCAGAGCCACCGGCTCGTTGCGCTGCTGGACTCGCACGAGAAGGTCGAGCGCCCCGGCGCCCGACGAGGCGGAAAGAACCCGATACCGGTCGGCGTAGCGGCGCCGCAGATCCCGCTCCACCGCGCGGAGCACCTCCGCATCGTCATCGACCGTTAACAGGGCCGGTTTCGCCATCCCTCCCCCAGTCCTCCTGATTAGCTTCTCACGGGACTATGCAAACTTAGATGCGGGAGGCGAAGAAAACGTCGCAGGCGTCGTCTTGGGCGCAGGGGGTCGCCCGTTCAAATCGGGCCGCCCCGACCAATGAAATCGTGCGGATACAGCCATTCCCGGCTACCCGCGAACACTCCGCTCTAGACGATTTTGTAGCTGTTGTGGCCTGTGCTCGGCGTCCCGGCGGGCATCGCGATGGCCCACGAACGAATCTTTTCAGTGGCTCACCGGCAGGTCACCCGCACAAGGCGCAGGTGCGTGTCACTCTCGAAGAACCCGGGCAACTTAGATCGCAGAGCACAACGGTCGCTGGCCATTAGCCCGCACTGAAGAAGAGATCATGCGAGGTTTCTCGAGCACCAACCCGAAGCGCAGCCGATAAGGGACAATGGAAGGCGGGCTTAAGGGGAAGATCGACACGTGCCTGGAACCGTTGAAGGAATCCGTATCCAATTGGAAGGCATCGGCTACCTCAAGGAGGAAGGGCTCATCGTCGATTTTATCCGCCATCTCTGGTGTTCCCAGAACGGAGTCGCGCGAGAGAAAGAGCTCGACGACCGCATCAACCCTGATAGGGATTGGAGGCATTTTGACCAAGAGACCGCCAGCCGGTACTATAAGCGGATTGGCAACCTAGCGCTCATGAAGAAGAGCAAGAACGAAGCTGGGGGGAACGCCAAGTTCTCGGAGAAGGTCAAGCTCTACGGCAAGTCGGAATTCAAGCTCACATCTGGATTGAGCGCTTTCGCCGAAAAGGGACAATGGACCACCGCTGCGATTGACGCACGCCAAAAATCACTCGCCACGTTGGCAGTTCAGGCGTGGCCGAACAGGGTCCTGTAATGGCTTACACCGGAAGCAGCATCGTGATGACTCCAAGAGGGCGAAGGTAGGCGATGTCGATAGAACAAAACTACGACGTGAAATTCGTCGCGGCGCTCGCGCTCCGGGAAAAGCAAATCCAGCAGAACTACCGCCCCATCATCGCTGTCCACAAATGGTTCGCCCGTCGGCCGGGCACGTTGTTCAGGGCTCTACTACTATCTGAGTTCGCGGGCAAGGCCGTCGAGGAGACGTACTACCGTGCCCACAGCCTCGAGGGCATCACGATTGCCGACCCATTCATGGGTGGGGGCACACCTCTCCTTGAGGCAAACCGCATCGGCTGCAATGTCGTCGGCACGGATATCAACCCGATGGCGGCGTGGGTGGTGCGCGAGGAGATCGAGGGGATTGACCTTAAGGCCTACGCTAGGGCGGCCGAGGAACTGCTCAACCACCTCTCGCAGGAGGTTGGCTACCTCTACAAGACTCGGTGTCCGATCACCGGGCGAAAGGATGCAGACGCCAAGTACTTCCTATGGGTCAAGACCGGGCACTGCCGGAAATGTCGGAGGGAGTTCGATCTGTTTCCGGGCTATGTGTTGGCCGAGAACGCGCGCCATCCCGCGTATGTGTTGGTCTGTCCGTCTTGCGGTGAGCTTAACGAAGTGGACGACCCCCACCGGCCTGGCGTTTGTCGTTGCCGGACGCCCTTGACCGCAGAAGGACCAGTGCACCGGAACAGGTGTGCCTGTCCGCATTGCGGACACATCAACTCGTCGCCCTTTCACGGTGACGGCCCGCCATCGCACAGGCTGTTTGCGATCGAGTACTACAATTCGGACCTTAAGGACAAGCCGGGGCGCTTGTTTAAGAAACCGGATCGGGATGATCTGGCGCGGATTACGGAGGCGGAGTCCCAGTGGCGCCGGCTGAAGCCCTCGTTCGTGCCCGAGGACGCGATTCCAGAGGGCGATGAGTCCTCGCGGCTGCACCGCTGGGGCTATCAGCGCTTTAGAGATCTCTTTAACACCCGCCAGTTGCTCGGACTTGAAACCACCGCCCGCCTGATCGCACGGGTGAAGGACTTGCGGCTGCGGCGCGCCCTGGCGACGAACTTTTCTGACTTATTGCGGTACCAGAACATGCTCTGCCGCTACGACATGATGGCCCTCAAGTCGCTGGATGTGTTCTCCATCCACGGTTTTCCGGTGGGCTATGTTCAGGTGGAATCCAATCTCTTGGGTATCCGCAACGGAAATGCTCTGCCCGTGGGTTCCGGGGGCTTCATCAACATCGTCGAGAAGTACACGAAAGCCAAACGCTATTGCACGGAGCCCTTTGAAGTCGCCTTCCGAGGCAAGAGGAAGATCACCGTTCCCGTGCGGGGCGAGTGGATTGGTGAGCGAAACCCCGAAAGGCCGGAAGCGACCGAGCGGCAAGTTGATATCCGCTGCGCCTCAGCGACCGACGTTGCCCTGCGGGCGTCAAGCCTCGATGCCGTGCTGACGGACCCACCGTATTTCGGCATGGTGCAGTACGGAGAGCTCATGCATTTCTGCTACGTCTGGCTCCGAAAGCTCATGGGCGAGAACTTCCCGGGGCTGGAGTTTGTGACCACCAGGCACGCGGACGAGTTGACCGGGAACGAGACGGCGGAACGTGGTCTGGAGCACTTTGCCGAAGGCTTGGCGAAGGTGTACGGACGCATGGCACGAGCCCTTAAGCCGGGCGCCCCGCTCGTGTTCACGTACCACCACAACCAGCAGGATGCCTATCTGGCCGTTGGCATGGCGATTCTTGACGCCGGGCTAACCTGTTCAGCCTCGTTGCCGTGCCCGGCTGAGATGGGTGGGTCGATCCATATCCATGGCACCGGGTCTTCCATCCTGGACACGGTGTTTGTCTGCCGTCAGAGCGGCACCACGCCGCGATCGTGGCTCTTCGCAGACGCCGCAGGGCTCGCTGCCATCATGTCAGATGAATTGGAGGACCTCCGTGCGGCTGGCATGAAACCGACGGTTGGCGACATTCGATGCATAGCGCTCGGCCACATTACACGCATGGCCACCTGGCGACTGAAATCGGCCTGGAATCCCAAGCTTGCTACCCAGGAGAAGTTCGCTATCTTGCGAAAGGCCATGAACGGCATCGCGCCTGCGGACGCCGTAATGAAGAGACTCGAGAAAATGGATGTCCCGGTCGCGACGGTATCTGGCAGTCTCTTTGACGAGGATGAAACGGAAATCTTTGCCGATGCCGTTGCGTTTTGAGGCGAACTACACCGACCCCACCCTGGCCTACGAACCTCTTATCGATGAGGTATTCGCCGAGCTGAAGTCGAGTTTTGTCGAAATGCCCCGAGGTGACGGCTTCGTCAACTATCCCACGTTCGAACGCGGCTACCAGGAGCTGAAGCGCTCTACGGAAGCCTTCACCAATGTGACGAACGAGACCGTTGAGGCGGCAGTGGAAGCCACTCCCATTGCGTTCATCGTGTTTCGCGCCATCCTCGGGTTCACTCCGCCCGAGTGGGCCTACCTGGCTACGGAAATGACCGGCGTCGCCGTTGACCAGGGAGCAGCACGGTCCATTGATCGAAACCTGCGCGTGCAGCCGCTCAGGGCGCGCTCCTTGGGCACAACGCTGACTGACCGGCGCATTAGGGCGATGATCGATGCTGGAGTGAAAACGCTCCACGCCGGAGCGAACACCGCAGTGCCAACCATCCTGCACCGGCTCGACAAAGCCGACACGAAAGAAGGGGTCAAGAGTCTTCAACCCGTCGCCGATCTCGGCGTTCCGTACCCCGTCCTTCTCTACGAGCGCTTCTTGGGGCGGCCATTCGCCTCGCACCGCGATTCGGTCAGCGAACTGGTCGGAGACGTGGTCGAAGGCGCCATCAAAGACGTGCTCTCGGCTGCCAAGGTGAGCTTTCGCGAAGCGAAGCGCGCGGAGCGGATCACCGGTTTTGACCAGGCCCCTGACTTTATCATCCCAGACGAATTCAATCCGGTTGCGTTGATCGAGGCAAAGCTGACTGAGGACGACGGCACGGCCCGTGACAAGGTGGCGCGGGTCCAACGACTACGCGCCCTTCGAGACGAGGCAGGTCAGACCTACGACGTTATCGCCTGCATCGCGGGTAGGGGCTTCAAGGTCAGACGCGAGGATATGCGGAGGCTGCTTCAGGCGACGGACGGCAAGGTATTTACTCTGTCGACGATGCACTTGCTGATCGACCGAACCAGGATTCGCGAATACCGGTCTCGGTAAAGCACTGGCTGTCCCTGGGGACCCGCGTTGTCGCCGCGCACCGCGGAGTCCCACAGGAACAACGACGTGTCCCGCGGTCGCGTGTCCGCTGCAGATAGTTTTGTATCTGCCGGTTGCTTCCAGGTTTCAACCGGGTTCCACCGGCTTCAACCGGCAGCCCGTATCTGCATGAAACGTAAACGCCTGAAAAAAGGGCGTTTTCGGCGGGCAACGCAATCCGTCTGGGGCCAGTCAGCTTACGGGTGGTTTGCCCCGGCCATAAGGGTGCCGTCGAGGTGCAGTTCGATATTCACCTCCCGGTCCACTCGCAAGAAGAGCGTACTTGGATTTTTGAGTCCCCAATCGACGTAAGGCACCTGGAAGTGTACGGTTCCACTCACGTGGTTGCCCTCGATCTCGACTTCCGCCGGCGCCGTGAGCTCGTGATCCGCGCCGCACAGATGGAATACACCGGCGATTTGGACCTGGGAATGCCCTTGCGGATTCACGCGGCCCTCCACCCGCGAGGCCCGGAAAGAGATCTCCGGAAAGCGCGGGGTCTGTAACACGTCGTTGTGCATGCGGCGATCGCGGGCTTTGGAGCCGCTGTCTCCGCTGGCGGCGTCCACGACGACTTCGCCGGCCACTTTTCCGGTGACCGGATCGAATTCCACATTCCCGCGCTTCAACTGAAAGCTCCCGTGCACGGTGTGAAGGGTGGCGCCCAGGTTGAATTCGACCTTGCTCTTTGCCGGGTCGAGGGCCACTTTGATCGGCTCGCCCGTGGGCAGCGTGGCCGGGGCGGCCATACTCCAGGCCGCCGCCAGCAGAATCCCGGCCAGAGCCGCCCGGGGATCTCTCAGGAAATGTCTTGGAATTCTCATAGGTACCTCGGTGAAGGGTAGAAAGTGCTGGCTGCCGGCTGCCGCGTATGGATATCCAGCAGCCTGGCAAACAGGCGCGGTTCGGCGGTGAAGGCGCGCAGCACCTGGTGCCGCACCCAAGTGTTCTGGTCCAGGATCAGCATCAGGCGCTCCATCAAGCGCGGCATCCGGGCGATCCGGCGGTGTTCGGCCGCGTACCAGGCCAGGTCATCGCGCTCCAGGGCTTCGGCCAGCGCAACGGCCTGGCGAAACGCCAGCGACAGGCCCTCCCCGGTGATAGCATCCAGTGAGCCGGACGCCTCGCCGATAAGCGCGAACGATCCTGAAACCACCGAGTGCAGCCGGCAGGAGGCCGTAACGGCCCCGCGGGGAGCGGTCCCCGGAGAGGCTCCCTCCAGGCGGCGCGCCGCCCCGGGAAACAAGCGAAAGAAATCCTCGAAGCGCAGGCGCGGGTCCCGGGAGATCACGGCCACGCACACTTCATCCGCGCTCACGGGCGTGATGTAGGCCTGGCAGCGCTCCGTCCAATGCACCTCTACGAAATCGGACCAGGGCGAGACGCGGAAGTGACGCCGGAAACCGAACCGCCGGGTGTAGCCGCGGCAACGATCCAGTCCAGCCCACCGGCGGAAGCTGGAATTCTGCCCGTCGGCGCCGACCATCCAGCGCGCTCGAACCGGGGTGCCGTCCACGCTCGCCCCCGCCGCATCCAGCCGCGCCGGGCGTCCCCAGTGCAGGTCCACCCCGAGCTCGGACGCCCGCTCGACCAGCAGGCTGTGCAGCGTGGTGCGGCGGATTCCCAGGCCCGGACCTCCGCGGAAACGCGCCTCCGCGGAGAACCCCGGCTCTACAAACCGGATGCCCGTGAATAGGGCGCCCTGCTCGCGGGAGAGAGACACGCCGAGCCGCCGCAAACCCGCCAGCGCGTCGGCCATCAGGCCTTCGCCGCAGGCCTTGTCGATAGGTGGCCGGCAGCCGTCTGCCAGCATCACCCGAAAACCCCTCAGACGCGCGGCGATCCCAGCCGCCAGTCCGGCTGGGCCGCCGCCCACGATGAATACGTCGGTCTGGTGCGGAGTCATGGTCAAATGTTGGCCACCCGCCGCGCCATACCCAGGGTGTCGGACCAGAAGGCCGGCGAAGTATGCGTCACTTCCATCACCCTCGCTACTGCGGCCACGAATTCGTCGATCTCCGCTTCACGCACCGTTAACGGCGGCGCCACTTTGAGCACCATGAAGTTGTTGCCGCAGATCTGCGTGAGCATGCCGTGGTCGCGGAACAGACGCATCACGACGATCTGCCCGAACAGCGCCGGATGGATTTTCCGGAACGCTTCAAAAGGAACACGCAGGCGCAGTTGGCGCGGTGCCTCGAAGACGATGCCGGAGAGGAGCCCCATTCCGGGGACTTCCCTCACCATTTCGTACCCGGATAGCAGGTCCCGCAGGCGGGCCCGCAGGTAAGCGCCCATCGCCGCGGCATTCTGGCCCAGGCGCTCTTCATCCAGCACCTGCAAGGTGGCTAATCCGGCCCGCATGGCCAGGCTGTTATCGCTGTATGTCGACGTGTGGATGAACGCGCGCTGCAATGAGCCGTACACCGAGGCATTGACCTCGTCCGACATGAGAACCGCGCCCACCGGCACCAGGCCGCCGCTCAGCGCCTTGGCCAGGATCACCATATCCGGATCCAGGCCGAAGTGATGCGCGGCCAGGAACGGCCCCGTGCGGTACATGCCGGTCTGCACTTCGTCGAGCACCAGCAGGGTTCCGTAGCGCCGGCATAGTTCCTGCGCTTTCGCCAGGTAGTGCGCGTCCGGCATGCGGATGCCCGCCTCGGCCTGAATCGGTTCCACGAAAAAGGCGGCGAACCTCTTGGTGGCCAGCGCCTCGCGCAGGGCTTCCAGGTTCCCGAAAGGCACTGCCTGCGTGCCTGGCAACAGCGGGCCGAAACCCTCTCGCCAGAAGCCGTATCCCATGAGGGAAAGGGCGCCGCAGGTGAGGCCATGGAAGGCCCCCTCCGCGTACAGCAGGCCCGCGCGCCCGGTGTGTGCGCGGGCGAATTTGATGGCGGCCTCCACGCCTTCGCTGCCCGAACTGGAAAAAAAGGCCTTGGTCAGCCGGCCCCCGGCCAGCCTGCACAGGCGCTCGGCCAACTCGCCGGCCAGTTCGGGAACATGGCTTTGCAGCATGGCCGGCCCGCTGCGTTCCAGTTCCTGCTTCAACGCGGCGATCACCCGGGGATGATTGTGGCCCACGTTGTGTACGCAATATCCCGAGAGAAAGTCGAGAAAACGCCGTCCCTCGGCGGAGAACAACTCGGCACCCCGGCAGCAGGTATAATTGACATTCATTTCCAGCAGGTCCAGGAGCCGGACCCAGTGGGGATTTACGTAGTCCTTATACAACCTATCCGGCGCGGCGGATACTTCGGTCTGTGGCATCATGATGACTCTCCTGGTGAAACTTCGCGACCCTGGTTGGAGGCCCGCCGCGCCCAGGGTTTTCCTCTGCGTTGTGCCTGCTTTCCTGATGGTATCTCAAGCTTGCAGGCCGCGAGGCGCGGCGGACCCGAAATTTTCATTTCTGAACGGTAAGGAACACGCCGCTGGGCGACTGAAAACCGGCTGATTGCACCACCACGGGCTGGTCCCCGTCCGGCAGTGTGGTCGGCACCGTGACCGCGATCTGGTACAGTCCCGCCTGCCCGGGTGTGAGCGCGGCGCCCACTACCTGCGCCGCCGCACCACCGATCGTGACCGTGGGCGCATTCGCCGGTGCGGCCAGCGGGGAAGCCGGCACCTGCTGGCCGGCCGGGACCGCCGGCGTGGTCTGGCCGAAGCCTGTACCCCAGAGAATGATCGTGTCGCCGGGTTTGGCGGGCGTGGTGGTCAGGCCCTGAAACAGGCCCGCGGGACCAACCAGGCTGTAGTCGGCCCGTGTGGCCACGGTGTACTTTCCGTTCCAGAGGAAGAAAGCCGGCGAAGTAGTTTGTAGTTGGACCGTAGCTGGATCGCTGGTCACGCCGTTGTAAGTCACCTGTACCTGCACGGGTCCCAGGTTATTATCCGACGGCGCCTGCACATTGATCTGCGTCGGACTGATGTAGGCGACATACGCCGGCTGGCTATCAATGGTGACGCTCACGTTATCCAACTGCGTGGGCAGGGCGCCGTTGACGATCTCGTCGCTTCGCCAGCTTCGCGTGGTGCCCGCGAGATTCGTGCCGGTGATGGTGACCCACGAGCCCGCGGTGATCACCGGCTGAAAGCTGGCGGCATTGACCACGCCGTTCTGGGAAATCGTCGGTTTATTCGCCTGCGCAACGGAAAGGGTGTAGCGATTCGTGTAGATATGGTCGCCGCCGGTGCTCCCGTCGCCGTTGGCCGCGTTGCCGACCACGTAGATGGTGATATTGCCGACGTCGGTCGAAGGCGGCGCCCAGTCAAACGCGAACGTCGCCGAGTTCCGCTGGCCGTTGCGAGTGCCGTTCCAGGTGTGCTCGATGTATTGCAGGGGCATGGACGCGGGGCAAGGTCCCAGGGCTTCGGTTTGAAACGCGGTCTGCGTGCAAACCACTTGCGTATAACCGTCCGAACCCGGCGTGAGTGTCCCGGCCATGGTGGAGGTGCTGCTCGCCTGCCGCGCCGTCAGTTGGAATCCCCAGCGTCTCTGCGCCGGATCGGCCACCGTGACCACCAGGTGCTGCGTGACGCCCGGCGTGTACGTCAGCCCGCTCGGGAAGGCCACCGACACGCTGCCGGAACCGCTGCCTCCCGAATGGCACACCGTACAGGTGCCGAACTCTCCCGGCACGCCGGACAGCCCCGCATCGGGGCCCTCCGCGTAAGCATAAATCAGGATCGGGATCGCACAGAGGACCACCGCGGCTTTGCCCAACGTGATCTTTTTGGAATGCTCCATAAGTCTTCTGGGGAGTTCGTATGCAGTTCGGGTTCCGGAAGGGAAGAGGTTGAAATCCAGCCAGTTACCGGACCAGCCTCGGCTGCGGCAAGCCCGTGCGCGGCAAATTGCCGCCCGCGCGGCGATGGAGCGGCGGTAGGCGTGCGCCGGAGGGCGCCGTCATTCGTTGTGCAGGTGGAAGGTATAGCGCAGCATGATCGTGTGGCTCACGCCGCTGAATCCGTAGTCTGTCGTACACACGTACTGCGCGAAGAAGTTGGAAGAGAAGCGCCAGCCGACGCCGAAATCGGAACTGCGGCTGGGCGCCTGGTAGGCCGGCCCATACGGCAACAGGGATGTGCTGGGAGGAATCCGCAGACCATTTCGGTCGGGATAGATGGCCATGCCTACGTCATCGTGCTGCCCCACCAGCAGCAGCGAAGCGCTGACGAACAGCTTGCGCCAAATGTCGCTTTGCACGGCGGCGTGCAGCGAAACAAAACGGCTCAGGATGTCTCCGGTTTGCAGCAGATCGCCGGTCGTATCTTCGCTGCGCATGGCATTGGTGCGCGAAAAGCCTCCCGACGCATCCAGGCTCAGGACCGTCTGCCGCCGCAACGCAAAGCCGATGCCCACGCCGATCGCCCCTCGATTCACACGGTCCCGCTGGTGGGAGTCCACCGTGACGGCGCGCACCAGGCCGTCATCCAGCGAAAGGCCCAGCCAGGACGCTTGCATGCCGTAAAAGAAGCGGCTCGAGAGCGGCCCGCGCAGGCGCAGCCCGACTTCCGAAGAATGACCTGTGGATAGGGTGGAATCGAGGCCCGCCGGCTGCGAGCGGAACAGGTGCAACTGGTCGGCGTCACCGGCCGAAATGAGCCCGTAGCGATAGAAGACGCCCAGGGTGTGCTCGCCCTCGAACTCGTGTGTCCACCCCGCCGTCAGGCGCGTCTGGTGAATCTGCGAGTTGGAACTCATCAGGTCCGTGACGCCCACCTGGCCGGAAGTCGGTGGCGAGGTCTGGCTGGACAACGAGCCGCTGCCCGTCAGCCGGTCCAGGCTGATTCCCAAGCTCGTGCGGCCGGATTCTCCGAACCGGCGGGCCAGCATGAGGGAGCCATCGAAGAACCGGCTGGACGAGGAACCGTTCTGAAGCAGGGAACCGGCCGCGGGCTGCCCCGGCAATACCGGGTCGAAATCCTGCACCGGCAGCGTGGCGCCGCTGCTGCTCAGGGAACTGGCGAAACTCGCGCCCGCGGTGAACCGCGACCCGCCAAGGGGGGTAAAGAACGTAATCTGCGGAGACAGACTGTAGCTCACCGGCTGGCTGAACCCGGAGGCGAAGGGCGCCTGGCCCTCGTCCAAACCGGGCCGCCCACTCAAGGTGGGCAGCAGGAAGATGCGCCCCTCCGCCGCCCGGAATTCGCCGGCATAGGCGGGATTCTCCAGGCTGTCCAGGTGGGCATCCGGAAAGGCGTTGAAGCGCATGAAAAAGGGGATCTGGCCGACTTCGGAGAGGCTGGCGATGTAACGCGCATAGGTGCCCGCGAAGCTCCGCGGCGAGGTGTCGTCGTGCTCGTCGAAGGGGTGCTGGCGGGCGTCCGCGCGTGCTGGCGGCAGCGCATCGGCCCGCGGCGGCGGTGGAGGATTCCCCGCCGCCGGCTGCGCCGCGTCCGGACGCGGCGGCATGAGCCGGCGGTCGCGATCCCCGCCCGGCCCTTCGCTCCCTTCGGCGGCATCCCGGCCCACCATGGGCGTGAAGAAGCGGAAATCCTGGCCCGGGCGCACCAGCACGCCGTTGCCCGGACCCAGCAGGGTCTTGCGCTGTGGATCCTCCAGGCTGGCCACTTCCACGCTGCCTTCGAACACCACCACCTGCGTGTCCCCCAGGGAATCGACGGCGATGCTGAATTCCGTGCCGCGCACCGCAATCGAGGCCGTCGGGCTGTTCATGCGGTAGGGATTGGGCTTCCCCGCCGCGTGGTTGATTTTCACGCGCACGCGCCCCAGGGTGATTTCGAAGAGTTCGCGCAGCGACGCGGCGGCCCGGTAGTCCTTGATTACCACCACGGATTCCGGCTGCACGATCACCATGCTGCCGTCGCTGAGGCTGATGACCAACTGGCCCCCTCCGCGCGTGTCGATGCGGTCGCCCGGGGAGAGCAGCGCGCCCGTGGCAATAGCCGCGGCAGGAGCGGCGCCGCTCGACACCAAAACGTGGCCCGATACGCTCGCGGCCCGCGCCTCGCCCGCAACCTCCTGCGCGGGCGCGCACACCACCGCCGCCTCGAGCAGCACCAGGCAAAGCAGCGCCGGGAAGGCCAAACTGCTTCCCCCACGGCGGGACTGCTCATGCATCCGCGTGCACCGCGGGAATGACCTTACGCTTCGTGGCACTCGCGATCCGGCGGCGTGTTCCGGACCTCCTCTCCGGCGTCGTCCGGCTCCTCTTCGGGGTCCGGCATGCCCTTCAACTGATAGCGGGCGATCAGGCGCTGAATCGTGCGGCGATCAAGTTGAAGGACGGCAGCCGCGCGGCGGCGGTTCCACCCGTTCTCATCCAGGATAAACTGCAGATACCGGCGCTGCAGTTCGTCCATGGAGGGGCGGTCGGTGATCAGTTGATTCGCGGCGTCCGCTGCGCCGGGGCGGCCTGCATGACCCGCCGCCACGATCTCCGCGGGCAGGCAGTCCACGGGGATCACGCCATCGGCGGAGAGCGCCACGGCGCGCCGCAGGGCATTCTCCAGTTCGCGGATGTTCCCCGGGAACGCATAGGCGCGCAGGGCCTCCAACGCCTCCCGCGTGAGGTGCGCCGGCGGCCGTCCGGGTTCCTGAAAACGCCGCAGGAAATGACCGGCCAGGATCTCCACGTCCCCGGCGCGCTCGCGCAGCGGCGGCAAATCGATGCTCAGCACGCTCAGGCGGTAATACAGGTCCGCCCGAAACCGCCCTCCGGCCACCAGTTCCCGCAGGGGGGCGTTGCTGGCCCCGATGACACGCACGTTCACCCGGCGGGTTTGCGTGGATCCCACGCGGCGCACTTCGCCGGATTGCAGCACCCGCAGCAGACTGGCCTGGAAGGCGGCGCTGGTGGAGGCCAGCTCGTCGAGGAACAGCGTCCCGCCTTCCGCTGCTTCGAACAGGCCTTCCCGCTCGCTGGCCGCCCCGGTGAATGCTCCCCGCGTGTGCCCGAACAACTCGGATTCGAGCAGCGTGTCCGTCAGCCCGGAGCAGTTCACCGAGAGAAATGGCCGCGCCGCGCGCGGGCTGAATTCGTGGATGGCGCGGGCCGCCAGTTCCTTGCCCGTGCCGGTTTCGCCGGTAATTAGAACCGTGGCGTCGGTCCGGGCGGCTTGGGCAATCAGCTTATAGACCGCCACCATGGGCGCGCTGCGGCCCACCAGGCCGGAACGCGAGAGATCCTGGCTCTCCGCGGCGCCGGACTCCCGCACTTCCCGCCGGGCGTCCAGGTGCCGTCTCAGCAAAGCCACCACCCCGGCCACCTCGAAGGGCTTGCCGATCAGGTCGGTGGCCCCCTCGGCCACGGCTTCGACCGCGGCTTCCAGGGATCCTTGCGCCGTCATCAGGATGATGGGCATGCTTTGGTGCATGGCCCGCAGACCGCGCACCAACTCCAGCCCGTCTCCGTCCGGCATGTATACGTCGCTGAGCACGGCGTCGAATTCCTCCGCCCGCGCGGCTTCCAGCGCTTCGCGACCGGTGCGCGCGCTGGTCACCCGGAAACCGTTGAGCGACAGCCCGGTCTCCAGCGTCAGGCGGATCGAGCGCTCGTCATCGACAATCAGGATGTGGGAAGTTCGGGGCATGCGCTACCGAATCCGCGGCGTGGTGGGGATAAACCTCCAGTTTACTATCACTGCGATTCCCGCATCGAATCCGGCCTGTTCTGCCGCGGCAGGCAGAGGGTGAACGTAGATCCTTTCCCGGCCTGGCTTTCCACGGTGACGCGGCCCCCATGCAACTCTGCAATCTCCCGTACCAGCGCCAGCCCCAGGCCGGTACCGGGCGCATCGGCGTCCTCCAGGCGGGGAACCCGATGGAATTTCTCGAAAATCCGCTCCAGGTGTTCCGGCGGAATGCCGTATCCCTGGTCGGCCACCCCAACCCGCAACTCCGCGGCATCTGCTTCCACCGAGACCGTGACTTCGGTGTGCTCCGGGCTGTATTTGATGGCGTTGGCCACCAGGTTGTTCACCGCGCGGGCGAGCAGGTCGGCGTCCGCCAGCAGCGCGGGCAGCCCCGCGCCGAATTTCTTTGCCAGCCGGATGCTGCGGCGGGCGGCCAGAGGCTCCAACAGGAGCACCACCCGCTCGACCAGTAGTTCTACCCGCACCGGGCTGCGCGTGAGCGTCCGGGCGCCCGACTCCAGCCGCGCAATATCCAGGTACTCGTCGATCATGCGGGTCAGGCGCTTCACCTCCTCGTTCATCGCCTGGTTCATTTCCCGGCGGCGTTCGGGATCCACTTCGTACTGGGCCATTAGTTCGCTCATGCCCTGAATGGCCGTGAGCGGAGTGCGCATTTCATGCGAAACCAGCGCCACCACGTCATTCTTGGTCTGCTGCAACTCCCGCTGCCGGGTGATGTCGGAGAGCGAAGCCACGATGCCCAGGGCTGCGGCCGGCTCTTCTGCCGGGAACACCGCCGAGAGCCGCAGCGTGTAGTGCCGCGTGCGGCTGTCGCGGATGGCGATCTCCCGCTCGAGCGGCCTGCCGTCGGCGAGCAGGCGGGCCGGCAAGCCGCGAAAGTCATCCGGCAGGTGCGCCCGCTCGGCGAGCCGTTCGAACAGGTTCTCGCCTTTCAAGGATGCGCCCGGAGCGCCCAGGATTTCGGCCGCCCGCGGGTTGGCGAAGGCGATACGGCCGTCCGTGCCGGCCACCACCAGGCCGTCTTCCACCGAGCGCAGCGCGCGATCGATAAAGCGGGCGCGCGCCAGCAGCCGCCGGTTCAGCCAGGCCAGGGCCTGCGCTTTCCACTCCACGCCGCGCGGCAGCTTCCACCACGGCGCGGGAGCGGCCAGGCGCGGATCGCCGGGTTCCGGGCGCGGGGAGCTTTCCGCAATCGGTGCCAGCAGTTCCTCCGCCTGGCCGATTTGAGCGATGCTGGCGTCCAGGCTGGCGCTCGCGGCGAGCGTGCGGCGCAGCAATCCCATCATTCCGGCGGCGGCGAACGATACCGTGGCCGCCGTCAGCGGCGGAAACACCAGGAACCAGCGGAACGCCAGGTAGGAGAGTCCCAGAGTGCCCGCCGCTACCACGGCCAGCGCGCCTGCCTGCCCGGGGAGTTCATACCGGCCCTGCGACACCGCCAGCAGCCCCAGCGTGGCGGCAGCCACCAGCATGGCGATCAGGAACGCCAGCCAGTCGGGGGTCTCCGTATAGAAGCGCGCCTGCAGGATGGTATTGATCGCGTTGGCCAGTACCTCCACGCCGGGCATCAGCGTGCCGTGCTGGCTGCCCCGCCAGTCCTCGGTGTGCAGAAAGGGCGAAGCCACCCGGTCGCCCAGCGAGGATGCCGTGGCCCCCACCAGCACATACCGGCCGCGCAGGGCGGCGGCGGGCGCCCGGCCGTCCAGCAGGTCGGCGATGCCGTAGGTGTGCGGGGCGAAGGAGCCGGCCGGGCCGATGTAATCAATCGCCATGCGCCCGGCCCGCAGGCGGTTCGGGACGCGCGCGCTCCCCGCCTGTGGCGCGATCACCAGCGTGGGGGCCGGAAACTGCGCCGGAATGCGGCGCGCGCCAAGCAGCATCCCCGAGGGGGTGTCCACCACCGCCTGCGGCACCGTGCCGTCGGCCACGCGTACGGCTTCCACAGCCATGGCTGGCAAGGCCCGGCCTTCGTCATCGGCGGCGCGCAGCGGCAGTTCCCCGGCCACCCCTTCCGATTCGGTGAATACGTTGACATGCCCCACGCCCGCCGCCGCGCGCTGAATGTCCGGAAGCGGTAGCAGCCAGCGGGCTTGGCCCTGCTCCCCCTCGGTCAACTGCGCCGCCACCACCACGTTCCCGGCGCGGGCGATGGCCTGGGCCAGCGCCGCGTCGTCCGCGGCATTCGTGGGGTCCGTGTACAGGACATCCAGGGCGATCACTTTGGGCTGCGCGGCGGCCAGGGTGTCGATGGCCCGCGCCATCAGCGATCGCGGCCAGGGAAACCGGCCGAACCGCGCAATGCTGGCGTCGTCGATGGCCACCAGCGCGATGTCGCCGGGAGGAGGCAGCGGTCCCCGGGCGCGCATCAGCCAGTCCCGCGCGTAGCGCTCGATTCCCGGCGCGCGCCACGCGGCGAAAATCCCCAGCGCCGCGGCGGCCACAACGATGGCCAACGTGGCGGCAGCCTGGCGGGCGGACTTTCTCATGATTGAATTCTGCCGTACCCTGGCAGGAGATCGCCAACTTCCATTGATGGAACCGAGCCGCGACCATCAGGGAGCGGTTTCCTGCCACGGACTGCCACCGCAATCCAGTGGCCACGGCCGCTTCAATTTTGAATCAATCGGTTAGCGGACGACAGGAATTCGCGGGGCGGCAAGTTGCCGCCCGCATCGCCGGCGGGTGGACCTGCTAAACTCCGGGCATGGCCTACTACCGCATCGAACGCCCGCGCTCGGCCCCCTCGCGCGCCGGTAGGATCACGCTGGTCATTCTGGTGCTTGCGCTGCTTCTGGGAGGGCGATCCATCGCCTCCTACGTCATCGAGTACGAGTGGTGGAAGGAACTGGGCCAGACCGCCACCTGGTTCAGCATGCTCACCTATTCTCTGGCCCCGCTTGCGGCCGCGACCCTGCTGGCATTCGCAGTGCTTTGGGTGGCCCACGCCCGCGCCCTCAAGTTCGCGCGCACCGCCTTGCGGGAGCACCCGCTCTATGCGCGCCTCTCCGTGCTGGCGCTGCTGTTTCTGGGCTGGCTCATCGCTGCGGGATCCGTAGAGACCTGGACCGTGGTGCGTTACGCCGGCTCCCGGGGCCTGCCGGAAGCGGCCAACGCCTGGCGCGACGCCGTCTTCGGCAAGCCGCTTTCCTTCTACCTCTTCGATCTGCCCTTCTTCTCTGACGTGCGCGGCTACGTCCTGGCGCTCACCATCGTCAGCGTGCTGGTCTATTGGATCGCCGCGCGCGCCTGGCAACTGCGCTACCGCCTGCCCGAACTGCGGGACATGACGGAGTTTGATCCCCGCATCTTTCGACTGGAGGGCGGTCTGGAATCCCGGTTCCTGCGGGGCGCCGCCGTGGTCTTCCTGCTGGCCCTGGCCGTCCGTTTCTACCTGGCCCGGTACGAAATGGTCTATCAGGATCACGGTTTCATGGTGGGCATCGATTATGTGGACCTCAACGTGGGCCTGCCCCTGCTGTGGCTGGTGATCTTTGCCTGCCTGGCCGCCGCCGTGTTCATCTGGCTGGGCCGCTGGCTGCTGGCCGGCCTGATGGCGCTGGCCCTGGTGGTGGAATTCGCGGTCCCGCGGGTGGTGGCCGCCGTGTACGTCCGCCCCAACGAGATTTCGCTCGAGAAACCCTACATCCAGACGCACATCCAGGCCACCCGCGCGGCGTACGGTCTCGGCGCCCGCATGCGCGAAGTCGAGTTCAAAGCCCGGCAGGACGCGCCCATCGACGCCGCCCGGCACAAGAACCTGCTGGACAACGTGCGTCTCTGGGATTGGCGGGCCTTTCACGATACCATTACCCAGATCCAGGCGCTGCGCCAGTATTACGTCTTTCCCGATAGCGACGTGGACCGGTACACCATCGGCGGGCAGTACCGCCAGGTGCTGCTCTCGCCCCGCGAGCTGGACATCCGCCAGCTTCCCGACGCGCAATCCCGCTGGATCAACCCGCACTTCATCTATACCCACGGCTACGGGTTGGTCCTGGCCGAGGTCAGCAATATTACCCCGGACGGCCTGCCCGTCCTGCTGATCGAAAACGCTCCGCCGGAGGTCAAGACTCCCAGCCTGAAACTGACCCGGCCGGAGATCTACTACGGAGAAGTAGTGCATGAACCCGTCTTCGTGCACACCGCCCAGCAGGAATTCAACTACCCCTCCGGCGCCGACAACGTCTTTGCGCGGTATGAGGGCAAGGGCGGCATCCCTATTTCGTCGCTGACGATGCGCCTGGCCGCCGCTATCCGCGAAGGCGACGCCAACATTCTGCTGACCGACTACCTCACCGGCGAGAGCCGCATGATGATCCGGCGGAAGGTGAGCGACCGGCTCGAAGCCCTGGCCGGATTCATTCAGTGGGACGCCGATCCCTACCTGGTGATCACCGACGACGGCCGCCTGGTCTGGATGGTCGATGGTTATACCACCTCGGATGCGCACCCCTACTCGCGCGCCCTCGACCTGAGCGGCATCGGCAGCGTCAACTATATCCGCAACTCCGTGAAGGCCACCGTGGACGCTTACGACGGCGCCTGCAAGCTCTACATCTTCGCGCCTTCCGACCCCATCATCCTGGCGTATCAGAAACTCTTCCCCAACCTGTTCCGGCCACTTTCGGAAATGCCCGCCGATCTGCGCCGGCACGCCCGTTATCCGGAGACCCTGTTCCGGGTGCAGGCGGAAATCTACCGCACCTACCACATGACCGATCCGCAGTCCTTCTATAACAAGGAGGACGTCTGGGATCTCGCCCGCTTTGTGGCTTCGCAGAGCAACCGCCCCGAGCCGGTCACGCCCACCTACGTGGTCGCCACCCTGCCAAACGAGGAGCAGCCCGAATTCCTGCTGCTGCTCCCCTTCACGCCGCGGTCCAAAGACAACCTCATCGGCCTGATGCTGGCCCGCTGCGACGGCGAGCACCTGGGCGAAATCGTGGTCTTGCAGCTCTCCAAGCAGGAGCTGATCTTCGGCCCCATGCAAATCGCCGCGCGCATCAACCAGGACCAGCAGATTTCCAAAGACCTGTCGCTCTGGAACCAGCAGGGCTCCCAGGTGCTGCGCGGTCAGACGCTGGTGCTGCCCATCGGCGGCACTTTCCTCTACGTGGATCCCATTTACATCCAGGCCACCGAAGCGCGCATGCCGCAGTTGAAGAAGATCGTGCTGGCGGTGGGCAACCGGCTGATCTACACCGACACTTACGAGGAGGCCGTATCGCAGCTTTCGAGCGGCGCGCGGCAACTGATCCAGCAGGCCGAAGCCGCGGCGCCCCCGGGCGCTGCGCCGGCGGCGCCTGCCGCGGGAGCGCCCTCGCCCGCGGACCAGCGCCTGGAAAGCATCCGCAATCACATGCGCCGCTACCGCGAGCTGGCCGGCCAGGGGAAATGGGCCGAAGCCGGCAAGGAACTGGAAGCCATCGAAAACGAGGCCGCGCGAAAATAGCGGACTGCTATGCGACGGCGCGAAATCCTGGCTATGCCCGGCGCGCGAATGGCCGCGGCCATCAGTCCCCCCGCCGTGAAGGCGCTTGCCTTCGATGTCTTCGGAACGGTGGTGGACTGGCGCGGCTCCATCATCCGCGAAGGCGCCGCATGGGGCAAGGCCGAAGGCCTCCGGATCGACTGGGCGCGGTTCGCTGACCGCTGGCGGTCGGGTTACGGCCCGGCGATGGACAAAGTTCGCAGCGGCAAACTGCCGTGGATGAAGATCGACGCGCTGCACAGGATGATCCTGGAAGAACTGCTCGAGGAATTCCACATCACCGGACTGACGGAACAGGAGAAGGAGCACTGGAATCGCGTCTGGCATCGGCTCACGCCCTGGCCGGACGCGGTAGCCGGCCTGACACGGCTCAAGAAGAAATATGTAGTGTGCACGCTCTCCAACGGCAACGTTTCGCTGCTGGTGGAGATGGCGAAGCGGGGCGGCCTGCCGTGGGATGCCGTGCTCTCGGCCGAGCTGTTCCGCCGCTACAGCCGGATCGGGAAGTCTATCTCGGCGCGGCGGATCTGCTCGGCTGTCAACCCGCGGAAGTCATGATGGTCGCGGCGCACCCCGGGGACTTGAAGGCCGCGGGCGCCTGCGGCCTGCGAACCGCGTATGTGCCCCGGCCGCGGGAGTATGGCCGGGGAGGGGCGGAGCCGGCGGCGGCAGAGTCGTTTCACGTGGCGGCGCGCGATTTTCTGGATCTCGCGGCCAGGCTGCTTTAGCGTGAGGAACCCGTCACCCTACGCCGGGCTGAACTTGCGCTCGAACCACCCCAGAACTGCGTCCGCCCCGAGCGCCATAAAGGCTGCCGGAATCGCTCCGGCCAGAATCTGCTTGGTGTCCACCGACGCGATGCCGCGGAAAATAAACACGCCCAGCCCGCCGCCGCCGATCGCCGCGGCGATCGTGGCGGTCCCGATGGTGGTCACCGTGGCGATCCGCACGCCCGCCAGAATCGTGCGCGCCGCCAGCGGCATCTCCACTCGCCACAGCAGTTGCCGCCCGGTCATGCCCATGGCCACGGCCGATTCGCGCACCGCCGGGTCCACCCCCAAAATGCCCGCCAGCGTGTTCCGCAGGATGGGCAGCAGCGCGTAGAGCACCAGGGCCACGATGGCCGTGCGTTTCCCGATCCCGCCGATCAGCGGCACCGGGATCAGAAAACCGAACAGCGCCAGGCTGGGAATCGTCTGCATCACGTTGGCGAAGCCCAGCAGCCACACTCGCCACCCGGGACGCCGCGTGAGCAGCACGCCCGCGGGCAGGGCGATGGCGATGGCGATGGCCAGCGAGACCAACACCAGCAGCAGGTGCTCCAGCGTCAGGTCCAGAAGTTCCCCGGAAAGTCCGCTCATCCGGCCGTCTCCTGCCGCCAGTCCAGGCCCGCCAGAAACGCTTGCGCTTCTCCACTCCCGGACCGCAGGAACTCCCCGGGCGCGGCCAGCGTTTCCAGCCGGCCATCGTGCAGTAGCGCGATGCGCGTCGCCAGCATCAGGGCCTCGCGCACGTCGTGGGTGACGAACAGAGAGGTCTTGGCCAGATCCCGCCCCAGCGCCCGGAACTGCCGCTGCAACTCGGTCCGCGTGACCGGATCCACCGCCCCGAACGGCTCGTCAAACAGCAGCAGCGGCGGATCCGCCGCCAGCGCCCGCGCTACCCCTACCCGCTGCCGCTGCCCGCCGGAAAGCTGCCGCGGATAGCGCGGCAGGAATTGTTCCGGCTCGAGTCCCACGCGCGTCAGCAGTTCTCCCGCCCGCTTCCGGATGCGCGCCGGGTCCCAGCCTTCCAGGCGCGGCACCAGGCCCACGTTCTGTTCCACCGTGTAGTGCGGAAACAGGCCGATCTCCTGGATTACGTAGCCGATCCGCCGCTTCAGCCGCACCGGGTCCCAGGCCGTGGTCGGCCGGCCCTCCACGCGGACTTCGCCGGAGGTGGGAAACAGCATCCCGTTGACCATCCGCAGCGCCGTGGTCTTCCCCGAGCCGCTGCGGCCCAGCAGCACGAGCGTTTCGCCCTCCTCGACCTCCAGGGTCAAGTCCCGCAGAATGTCGCGCGCGCCGATGCGATAGCATACCTGCCGGAACTCCACCAGCGCGTTCATGCCGTGAGCAGGCTCTCCGAGAAGGGCCACGCGGCGTCCACCCACTGCGCCTCGCAGCGAAAGCCCGCCCGAGCCGCCATCGTCCGGATCTCCTCCACGTGAAACTTGTGGCAGGACTCGGTCCAGATGGTTTCGTCGCGCGCGAAGTCCACGGTGAGGTTGGCCCCCGTGATCCGGACGGTTTGCGGAGCGCAAGCCCGCAGATGCATCTCGATCCGCCGCTCGGCCGCGTTCCAGCGCGCCTCGTGCGCGAAGTTCCGCGGCGCGAAGTCCCCGCCAAGTTCGCGATTTACGCGCGCCAGCAGGTTGCGGTTGAAGGCGGCCGTCACCCCGGCGGGGTCGTCGTAGGCCAGCAGCATCTGCGGCACGGGCTTCTCCAGGTCCGCGCCCAGCAGCAGCGCGTCGCCGGAGAGCAGGCTGGCGCGGATGTCCGCCAGAAAGCCTGCCGCTTCCCCGCGGTCGAAGTTGCCGATCGTGCTGCCCAGGAACAGCAGCAGCAGGCGCTGCTTCGCCGGGCGCCGCGCCGCCACCTCCCGCAATCCCTCCAGGTAAGACTGCGCGATGGGCACTACGGCGGCCACGGACGAAAGTTCCCGCACGCAGGCTGCCAGCGCGGCTGGGGAGACATCGATCGGATAGTAAGTCACCGGACCGCGCCGCGCCAGCGCTTCCAGAATCCACCGGGTCTTGGCCCCGCCGCCGCTGCCGAGTTCCGCCACCACCACGGGACCGTCCAGGCGCGCGGCCAGATCCACCGCGTGGTCCCGGATCAGGCGCGCGTCCGCCCGCGTCAGCCCGTACTCCGGCAGCCTCGTGATGGCCTCGAACAGCGCGCTCCCTACCTCATCGTAGAAGTAGCGGCACGGCAGCGTCTTCTGGCCGTCCCGGCCCAGGCCCGCCCGCACCTCCCGCGCAAACTCCGGCATTGCTTCGGCGCTTGCTTGCATGGTCAATTCTCAACCAGCCGGAATGTGGCGTACACATACGGATACCAGGGCCGGAACCAGTTGCGGAACGAGGCGCGCAGCAGGCAGGCCGCCGTGCGCGCGGAGCCTCCCTTCAAGACGTAATGTTCGCCGTCAAAGAAGTTGGCGGAGTATCCCGGATAGAACGCAAACGGCTGGAAACCGGGGAAGGGGTGAAACACCGTCGAGGTCCATTCCCAGCCGTTGCCCACCATCTGCGTGACGCCGTACCGGTTCTCCGCGGCGCCGCTGACCGGCACGGGGTCCCAGTGCCGGAAATCGAAGTTGCCGCCCGCTTCCGGTGGGCCCACGTACGCCGCTCGGTGGAATTGCGGCTCGGTGGGCAGCGATTTGCCTTTCCACCGCGCGTAGGCCTCGGCCTCTCGCTCGGTCACGTAGACCGGCCAGTCCAGCGGCAAGGGGATTTCCTGAAACATGCCCGCGTAGACCCAGCCGCCCGGCCGCTCCCGCCAGAAATGCGGCGCCGCCGCTCCGGCGCGCACGAACTCGAGGTAATCGCCGTTGGTCACTTTGTGTTTGCCGATGGCGAAGGCCGGCACCTCCACCGCGTGCGCCTCAAACTCGTTGTCCCATCCGAAGCCTTCTTCCCGGCGGCGTCCGAGCACCGCTGTGCCCGCCGGAATCTCCTGCATCCGGGCTGCCGGCGGCGGTCCCGAAGCCGCGGGCGCCGTGCCTTCCGGTGCGCGCTTCCGCCCGTAGGGCAGTTGGTGCAGCATATAGGCGAACGTTTCCGCGTGCATCAAGCGGTGTTCCAGCGCCACGTGGATCCTCTCGGCCGGCGCCTGCGGCAGGAGCGGCTCCAGGCGCGCCCGCACCTCCCGGTTGTACGCCAGCACTTCCTCCACCGCCGGCCAGTCGCCGGGGCCGTCCTGCGGCAGGCCGCTGCTGTCCGGGTCGATGCCGAAAGCAAACAGTTGATCGAACGCCGGATGGAACGAACCTCTTCCCAGCGTGTCTCGGGCGATCAGGTTCCAGTCGAACGCTTCCAGGTGCCCCAGATAAAAAATGATGCGATGCCGCTCCGGGATGGGCCGCTCATAAAGCGAATCTCCCCGCACGATCGTGAACAGTTCATCGGTTTGCGCCCGGGCCAGCGCCAGCGCTCCCGCCCGTTCGGGTTCCGGCTGCATATACACTTGTGATTGAACCTTATTCCGGCCCCGAACGTCTACCACGTAGGATTCTTGATGCGAACCAGACGAGCCTTTCTCACCGTGTTCCTCTGCGCCTTGTCTGTGTTCGCACTTCTGGCGGCCTCCCCGCCGTTTGCGGTCACTCCCGAAATCCAGCGGGCCTTGGATCATATTTCCGCCGGTTCCCTGCGCGGGCATCTCTCCTTCGTGGCCTCGGACCTGCTGGAAGGCCGCGGCACCCCGTCGCGCGGCCTGGATCTGGCCGCCGCTTATGTGGCCGCCCAGTTCCGTGCGGCCGGCCTCGAGCCGGCCGGCGACGATGGTTATTACCAGACCGCCCGCATGCAGAGCATCCGGCAAAACCTCGAGGGTTTCGATCTGACGCTGGAGAACGGCCCCCAATCCGCGCATGCTTCCGCCAGCCAGGCGGCCGTGCGCAGCCTGCGCCAGGCCAACCTGGTGCAGGTGCCGGTCTTTAGAACCGATGCTTCCGCCGTCGGTTTGCTGCGACCCGCGGATGTGGCCGGCAAGGCTGTCGCCATCGCTCTGCCGCCGGATGAAACCGCCGAAGAAACCGTGCGCCTGCTGGCTGCCCTGAAACCGGCCGTAGTTCTGGACCTGGCGTGGAAGGAATGGCCCGCGGAGTGGCTCATGGATCCTTCCGCGCCGCACCTGGAGGTTCCCTGGATCGCGCTGCGGGATTCCGGCGTGCTGCGCTGGCTGCGCGCCGCCCGTCCGGGTCCCACCGCGCTCCGCGTCTCGCTGCGCGTCCCCGCGCCTTCGGTAACCCCGTTTATCGCGCGCAACGTCATCGCCCTGCTGCGCGGCTCCGACCCGGCGCTGCAAAGTACGTACGTGCTCGTCACCGCGCACTACGATCACCTCGGCATCCGGCGCGACGAGCGCGGCGGCGTGCTCTACCCCGGCGCCAACGACGACGGCAGCGGCACGGTGTCGGTGATCGAAATCGGGCAAGCTCTGGCCACCCTGCGCCCCCGCCCGCGGCGAAGCATCGTCTTCATGACCTTTTTCGGCGAAGAGGAGGGCTCGCTGGGCTCGCTCTACTACATCCATCACCCCGTCTTTCCCCTGGCAAAGACCGTCGCCGACCTGAACCTGGAGCAGTTGGGCCGCACCGACTCGAGCGCCGGAACCGAGACCGGCAACGCCACCCTAACGGGATACGATTTCTCCGATCTGAGCGCCACCCTGCGGCAGGCCGGGCGGCTCACCGGCGTCAAGGTCTACCGCTCGCCCGAAGGCGGCGAGCCCTATTTCAACCGCAGCGACAACCTCACCTTCGCCCAGCACGGCATTCCGGCCCACACCATCGTGGTGGCCTACGAATACCCGGACTACCACGCCCCCGGCGACACCTGGCAAAAGATCGACTACCGCAATATGGCCACGGTGGACCGCATGCTCGCGCTGGCGGCCATCCTCGTGGCGGACCAACCCGAGCCGCCCCACTGGAACGCCGCCAACCCGAAGACCGCGCCCTACCGTCACGGCGGAGATTAGCTGAGTACCCCATTTCGCAAGTTCGCTGACGTATGCCAAGCCCATCCGGGGCGCCCGGTCCACTCGGATTCCGGGAACCCTTCGGCGTCAGAGAGGATTTATCCCCTCGGCAGCCAGATATCAGCATCGGCGTAATACGCGCAAGTGGCGAGGCGATGCGGCATGCATCTGACTCATCGAAGTCGGTCCTGATCTGCTACGCTGCCCTTATGGCGGGTACGGTCTTCCTAAGTTGCGGACAGAACGATCGGGAGCTGAAGATTGCCGAAAGGGTTGCCGGACTTCTCCGGGAATCTTTCCAACTCGAGGTGTTCATCGCACGCGCCACGAACAACATGTACAGCCTCAACAACGATGTACTGGCGAGACTGGCATCCGCTGACTATTTCATTTTTGTCAATTTTCACCGAGAGTCCGAAGCGTTTCCCGGCTCTCTTTACAGTCACCAGGAACTAGCCATGGCTCTTGCACTGGGCCACCGGCGATTCTTGCTTTTTTCCGAACAAGGCGCACCCAACGTCGGCATCACCCAGTTCATAGTTCAGAATCGGCCATCCTTTTCCAATGAAGGCGAGCTGTTGAATCAGATTCGAAACGATGTTGAAAGGGAGCAGTGGCGGCCTGAATATAGCCGGTTTCTGCGGGCGAGAGAGATAGTCAAACAGTTGAATGTGACCTTTAGTGACGGTGCTGGAAATCTTTTGAGCGGAACCTCGATCTCCGTTACTATCGAGAATCAAAGCAGCGATCTTCAGGATAGCGTCATCGTCACATTGGAGAGATTGGACGGGAACGAGCCAGATTACCTCTTCCGCAGCCCACTGAAGATTTCCGGACAGCGTCGCTACGATGCCACGATTCCCGCGGAATCATCCGTCCTTTTCAACATCATCATGGAGGGGACCCGTAAACCACCGGAGCAGGGGGAGCCCGGTGCATTTTTGGTGTCCGCCTTGGACCTGTCGCCATTACCCGCCCTCTTTTCAGACCAAGAACAACACGAGATGGAATTTCGCCTTGACGCTCGAGCGCACAGGCCAATTCGCTTCAGGCTAGTTCGCCGCAATCGTGAATACGCGCTCGCATGAAATAGATAGTACCGGTTGCTCAATTGGCCGTTCGGTCGCCGGACTGCCGAATGGAAATGCTCTCCGTCGGGGACCGGCCAGAAAGCCAGAAAGGACCGTCGGGCGTGATACGGTCAGGCAACGAGATGACCGGGATTCCCGCTGTCTGGACCGGGTATTCCAGCCAGGTCCCCTACCGTAGACCAATATGGCGGTACGCTGAGATGGGCACGATCCCTGACTGTCCCGGTTGGCAGCACGGCTTGGCCAGGGAATACGTGAGCGGACTTCTGAAATCGTGTACTTGGCTGCCGGGCCGCGACCACAGCGGTTCTTCCGGTGACAATTTTTCCAAAACTTTTTCCCCCCTCTTTTCCACCAGTTGCAGCGAATCCCCCGCCCCCTGCCGCCCGGCCCTCCGCTACCCTCAAAGCAGAAAAGGTAGTGCGCTCACCCCGCACCGCCCGATGAGCCAAATGCTGCGCAGCATTCATCGTCAGTGGAACGGGCCTCTGTTCGCTTGGTTCCATCGGTGATCACGGCGCCCGCCATGCGGGTTCCAAAGAAACCGGTTTCTGCCCGAGCTTCGGGGATGGGACGGGAAATCCGGGGGTACCCCGGACGTAAATTCCATGGCCCTGAAGCGTTTCACCCCGCCCGGCTGCTCCCGTAAAAGGAGCGGCCGAGGCGGTGACGATCCCTCCTGATCTGCTCCCCTCGCTGAGCCGTAGTGCGCCTATACTTCGCGCACTCGCGTTCCTCGGCATTTTGTTTTGCCAACGGCTGGAACGTGCTCGAGTCCGACCTGGCCTCCAACTTTCGCGGAATGGAACCGAGCCGCGACCGTCAGGGAGCGGTCATTTGCGAAACCGCACCTTTTTTGGTTCTGGCTCGGGAACCGGTGTCTTACCGCGGACTTATAGTCGGCTTCTACATAATAGACGACGAGAACTACCGCTCCTACGCCGCCCCCCGCAAGCGCGGCCGGTCTGCCGAATGAGAGAGCCTCAGCCGAAAACCAAAAATCATCACCTGACAATCGGAGTTATGATCGTGAAGATGTCTACCCTACTTGAGGCGGAATTTGGCGGTGGGCTGCGGCGATTATCACACGACCTCCCTGTCTGCGGCGAGACGCGGCCTGTTAGCCGCCTCTTGCCGATTTGGTCAATCCTCACGCGCGATCGAGACGAGAATACGCATTCGAGCGTGTTGCGTTGGCTCTTCGATCCGCGTGAATCCCATGGTCTGGGCAGCGCGTTTTTAGAGGAGTTCTACAAGCGGGTTTTTGGAAGGGTTCCTGCCAGCACAAGCACCGCGTTCGCGCGGTGTGAGGTTCAATCGGGAAGCGAGCGGGCCGATATTGTAGTTTGCGGGCGTAATTGGCGGCTTGTAATCGAAAACAAGATCGACGATGCTAATGACCGGACAATCGAGTATGCGAAGCGATGGCCCGGAAGCGATTTCGCATTTCTGACGCCGGATGGAAGGGCCGCCAAAAGCAGTCACTTCCATTCCGTGCCCTACCGCGTAATCCGCGAAATTCTGGACGATTTGGTGCCGCGAGGAGACGCGGCCGGATTTCTTAACGGCTTCGCTGACCATATTTCTTTGGAACTGGAGGACAAATGAGTCAATCTGTTCAACCCTTTCAGTTTTCCTCGCACGTCAATGCGATCCTCAAGGAAATCAGAACAGTGCGTGAGGTCCGCGAAATTTGCCGGGAAGACGGCCTTCTTGAGCACGATATGATGGACTTCCTCCACTATTTCCGATGCGAACTGCGACGTCTTGCTCCCGAATTTTCGTCCTGGCGCTCACCGACGGTCAAGCGATACGATGACCACGGGATTGCGAGCGCCTACCTGGAGATCGCTGCCGATGAAAGTTGGGGCACAGCGGGGGTGGCGTTTGGCCTGGCTGTGCGGCTTGACCCAACGGCGCCCGATCCCGAGAGTTATGCTCCCGATCAGGATCCATATGTCTATGTCAGGCTCCCTGAGTCCTGGTCCGCATACCCCGAAATCACGAGGACAATCAAGCGCCGCAAGCCCGATGGCTTCACGGATGAATATCCGCCGGGTGATCCGGAACCGACAGTGCCCATATGGCGATACCTCCGCCTCGACGGTTTCACTGGCGAGTCTGGTTTCGATACGGAGGCATTTGTGACAGCCGTAGCTAAGGGATTCGCGGACTTGCTGCCCCTGCAGATGGTGATCGATCAAACGATCCAGAAGCACCCGCTCCAGGAAAAGCAGCGCGCTTTGCCAAAGCAGGCGACTGCCAGACGGAGGAGATGATCAAGTAGCGTGAGTTGGACCCAACTCTACTCGCGCTCCGCCGCCGCGATCTTCTCCACCGCCCGCATGAGCCGCAGCGTGTTGCCGCCGTAAATCTTGCGGATGTCCTCCGCCGAGTATCCCTTCGCCAGCAGCGCCCGCGTGAGGTGCGGAAACTCGGAAACGTCCGCCAGTCCCACGGGGGTGCACTCCACGCCGTCGAAATCGCTGCCGATGCCCACCGCGTCCACGCCGGCAATCCGCACGACGTGGTCGATGTGCGCCACCACGTCGTCCAATGTGGCGCGCGGCATCGCGGGCTTTCCCGCGCGCTTGGCATCGGCGGACTTCTGCGAAACGAACTCGCAGTTGAAATTGATCTGAATCACCCCACCCTTTTTGGCTAACGCCACAATCATCTCGTCGGTCATGTTTCGCGGCACGTTGCACAGCGCGCGGCAGGAGGAGTGCGACGCGAAGATGGGCGCGCGGCTGGCGGCCAGCGCGTCCCAGAAGGTCTTGTCGGCCACGTGCGAGATATCCACGATCATGCCCAGCCGGTTCATTTCCCGCACCACCTGCCGGCCGAAATCCGTCAGTCCGTTGTGGTGCGCGACGCCCGGCTGGTCCATGTCGCCGGAGGAGTCCGCCCAGGCGTTGGTGTTAACGTGCGTGAGCGTCATGTAGCGCGCGCCCAGCAGGTAGTAGCCGCGCAGCAGGCGCAGGCTGTCCTCGATGGCGTGGCCGCCTTCGATGCCGATGAGCGCCGCAATCTTGCCCTGGCGGTGCGCGGCTTCGATCTCGTCTGCCGTGGTGGCCAGCATGAACTGGCCGGGATAGCGCGCCACGATGTCGTGCCGCACCGTGTCGATCATCTCCAGCGCGCGGTGCGCCGAGCGGTGCTCCCGGGCACAGGCTGCCTCCACGTAGGCGGCGAAGAACACCGCTCCCACGCCGCCCTCCCGCAAGCGTGGCACGTCGGTATGCCCGGTGGAGGCGCGCCTGCCGATATCGAATCCCTGCAATGTCCGGCTGGTCACGTCGTTGTGCGTATCGATGAGGATGGCCGAGCGCCCCACCCGCGCGGCCTCGGCATCGCTGACGGTGCGGCTCTGCGGCGCGAGCAGCGCGGCGGCCAGCAGGCCGGTCCACAGCGGCTTCCAGGACATTCCCCCAGCATAACGGAGATGCCGGCGGATGGCTGCACGGTAGAATGGCGGTGCCATGCCGCTTCTTGCGCTGCTCCTGGCGCTGCTATCCCTGGGCGCCTGCTCCGGCTCCCCGGAAGCCCGGTTGCGCCGCAGTCTACAGGTCCGCAGCGGCATCGTGCGCCTGCCCGCGGGCGTGGTGGAAATTTCCGCGGAGATCCGCATCCCGGACGGCGCCCGCGACCTGGAAATCGTGGGCGCGGGTGATACCGTGCTGCGCGCCGCGGCCAACTTCCGGGGCCGCGCCATTCTGAGCGCAGCCGGCGCCACGCGCCTCCGCCTGCGCGATTTCACCATCGACGGCAACCGCGCCGCGGTGGCCAGGCCCCTGCCCATGGCGCCGCCGGAAAACTACTTCCGCGTGTACTACCCCAACAACGGCCTCCTGGCCGACCAGGCGCGCGATCTGGAAATCCGTGGCGTGCGCTTTCGCCAGGTGGCCAACTTCGCCATCCTGGTGAGCCGCAGCCGGGGTGTGCGTATCGAGGACGTCACCGTGGAAGACAGCGGCTCGCTCGCGCCCAAAGGAAGGAACAACACCACCGGCGGCATCCTGCTGGAAGAGGGCACCGCGGATTTCCGGGTGGCCGGCTGCACGCTCCGCAATATCCGCGGCAACGGCATCTGGACGCACTCGCTGTACATCTCCCCGCGCAACCAGGACGGGCTGATCGCGCAGAACCGCTTCGACACCATCGGGCGGGACGCCATTCAGGTGGGCCACGCCACTCGCATCCGCGTGACCGGCAATGCGGGCGTGCGCACCGGCTATCCGGCGGAGATGGTGGACGCCGAGGGCGGCGGCACTCCCGTGGCCATCGACACCGCCGGCAACGTGGACCAATCTTCTTACGAGGGCAACCGCTTCGAGGAGACCAACGGCAAATGCATCGACCTGGACGGGTTCCATGACGGCGAGGTGCGCGCCAACGTCTGCGTGAACCGCGGGGCCCCCCAGGACTACCCCTTCGGGCATTTCGGTATCGTCATGAACAACACCAACCCGGACATGCAGTCGCGGAACATCACCATCGCCGGCAACCGCATCGAGGGAACCAAGTTCGGCGGCATCTTCGTCATCGGCAGCGGCCACCACATCGTGGGCAATCAGCTCCTGCGCCTGAATACGGCGCACTGCAACGAAAACGCGGCCCGCTTCGGCTGCTATTACTTTCCCGGCGAACCCGAACTGCTGGAGTCCGGCATCTACCTGGGCCGGCGCGCCGAGCGCCCCGCGGTCACGCGCGGAAACCTCATCCTCGACAACACCATTTCCGGCTTCCGGATGAAGCGGCGCTGCATCCAGGCCGCGCCGGGCGTGCGCCTGGCCGAGAATACGATCGCCCGCAATACCTGCGCCAACCAGTGAGGCGCTCTTCCGCGGAGTCACTACAATATGGTTTTTGCCCACCAGGAGAGATCGTGAACGAACTTCGCTGGCATCCCCTGCTGCGCGAATGGGTGGCCGTGGCCGCCCATCGCCAGGACCGCCCGCAAATGCCGACGGACTGGTGCCCGTTCTGCCCGGGTTCCGGACGCGTGCCCGAGACCTACGACGTGTGGCTGTACCCGAATGACTTTGCCGCCTTCCAGCCCGACAATCCGCCGTTTGCGCCGCAGACGGGCGTGTACCAGGCCACCGGCGCCCGCGGCTTCACCGATGTGGTGCTCTATCATCCGGCCCACGACCTGCTGCCTTCGCAGATGTCCGCGGAGCACTGGCAAAAGGTGATCCACCTGTGGACCAGCCGCTACCGCGAGCTGGCGGCCAACCCCGATGTCCGTTACGTCTACATCTTCGAGAACACCGGCCAGGCGATTGGCGTCACCATGCCGCACCCGCACGGCCAGATTTACGCCTTTCCGTTCCTGCCGCCGCAGATCCAGCGGGAGCTGGACTCCGCTTCCGAGCATTTCTCGGCCGCCGGAGAGTGCCTGTACTGCTCGATCCTGGTGGAGGAGATGACCGCGGCGAGCCGCCTGGTAGTCCAGAACGATAGCTTTGTGGCCTTTGTGCCCTACTGGGCGCGGTACCCGGCGGAAGTGCAGATCTACTCCCGGCGGCATTGCGGCGCGCTCCCCGAGCTCCATGCCAAAGAGGTTTACGACCTGGCGGCCATCGTCAAGACGGTCCGCATGAAGTATGACTCGCTGTTCGGCTTTTCCATGCCGCTGATGATGATTTTGCGGCAGAATCCCGTCTCCGGCGAGCACCCGTACTTCCACTTTCACATCGATCTTCTCCCCATTCAGCGCAGCCCCTCCAAGCTGAAGTACCTGGCTGGTGTGGAGAGCGGCGCCGGCACGTTCCTCAACGACACGGTGGCCGAAGAGCGTGCCGAGATCCTGCGCGCCGCCGAACCCGCAACTCCGGGCTAGAATCTACCGGTCGCCTTCGTGGGGCCGGTAGCCGTTGCTCCGCATCACGCGGTGGACTGCCGGAACCGTGTCCGGCAGCACGTAAAAGAACGCGCCGGTGCGCTCGCCGCGGAACAGGAAGCCGCCATAGTACTGGTCCGCCTCGACCCCGTAGTCCAGTCCCGCCTCGTTGAGGACCCCCTCCAGCCGCAGCGCGTCCTTGAGCCGCTTGGCGATATACACCAGGATGGGCTCGTGGCCTTCGAAGTAGGAGGCGTCCTGTCGCATGATTTCCTGAGAGGCCCGGCCGGGGCCCGGCACCCTCTTAATCTTAGGAGATTTGCGTCCAGGTTGCGGTCCGCTCCGCCCATCTCATGCTGGCTCCTACCATCAGCCGCGAGGAAGAACTTCACTGGCTGGCACTGACCCTCGTTCCGGGCTTGGGAAGCCGGGCCGCGGACAAACTGCTGGCCCGCTTTCGCACGCCGCAGGCGGTCTTCCGCGCCTCCCGCACCGAACTGGAAGCCGCGGGTGTGAGCGGCGCGCTGGCGCAGAGCATCGCCAGCGGCTGCTCCTTCGAGGATGCGGTCACCCAACAGGAAAAAATGAACGCGGCGGGCGCGGTCGCCGTGACGCGGCACGATCCGCGCTATCCGCCGCTGTTGCGGGAGATTTTCGACCCGCCGGTGATGCTGTTTGCCCACGGCCGCGTGGAGCTTCTCGAATCCCTGATGTTTGCGGTGGTCGGCACGCGCCGGCCGACTCCCTATGGACTGGCCGTGGCCGAGCGGCTCGCCGGCGACCTCGCCAAGGCGGGCCTGACCATCGTGAGCGGCATGGCCCGCGGCATCGATACCGCCGCCCACCGGGGAGCCTTGGCCGAAAACGGGGACACCGTGGCCGTGCTGGGCTGCGGGGTGGATGTGGTGTACCCATCCGAGAATCGCAAACTGGCTGCCGACCTGGCCACCCGGGGGCTGCTGATTTCCGAGTTCCCCATGGGCGCCACGGCGTTTCCGCAAAACTTCCCCATCCGCAACCGCATCATCAGCGGGATGAGCACGGGCGTACTGGTGGCGGAGGGCGCGCAATATAGCGGATCGTCCATCACGGCGCGGCTGGCCCTGGACCAGAACCGCGAGGTCTTCGCGGTTCCGGGCAATATCACCTCGAAAGCCAGTTGGGGACCTAACCTGCTGATTAAACAGGGCGCAAAACTCGTGCAGGATTGGAACGACGTGGTTGTGGACCTCTCCCCCGAGATCCGCCGTCAACTCATCGAGCGCAGCCGCCAACGTCTGCTGGGCGAGGCGCCTGCAACTTCGGAGGGGCAGCCCGCATCAGTGTTTAGTGGACCCAGCGGCGGGGTTGCTCGCAAGTTGCTGGAAATACTCAAAGTGGATGCCGCCACACATCTGGACGACCTGATTTCGGCGGTGGACGAAAGTTCGCCGTCCGAGCTCATCGCCGCGCTCTTCGAACTGGAAGTGGAGGGTTTGGTCAGACAACTTCCAGGCAAATATTTTGTTAAAGTGTGGTAGCAACGTCCCTCGACTGGCAGTAGATTCATATGGCAAAGGCTCTCGTAATCGTGGAATCGCCTGCGAAGGCGAAGACCATCAACAAGTATCTGGGTAAGCAGTTCGTCGTCAAAGCCTCTCTCGGGCACATCAAGGACCTCCCCAAGAAGGATTTGGCCGTAGACATCGACCACGGCTTCGAACCCCACTACGAGGTGATTGAAGGGAAGCGCAAGCTCATCCAGGAACTGAAACAGGACGCCAAGAAGGTAGAGGCGGTGTACCTGGCGGCCGACCCTGATCGCGAGGGGGAAGCCATCTGCTACCACCTGCAGGAAGAACTCGCCGCCCGGAAAAACGGCCAGCCCCGCATCTTCCGGGTGATGTTCAACGAAATCACGAAGAACGCCATCGAGCGGGCCTTCCAGAAGCCGGGGACGGTGGACGAGCGGTTGGTGCAGGCACAGCAGGCGCGCCGCGTCCTGGATCGCCTGGTCGGCTACAAGATCTCCCCGCTGCTTTGGGACAAAGTGCGGCGGGGCCTCTCCGCGGGGCGCGTGCAGACGGTGGCCGTGCGCCTGATCGTGGAGCGGGAGCGCGAAATCCGCGCTTTCCAGAAGAGAGAGTACTGGACCATCGACGTGGACCTGGCGGCGAAGAAGCCGCCGGTGCTCTCCGCCCGCCTGATCCGGCAAAACGGCGAGAACCCGGAAATTCCCGGCCAGGCGGCCGCCGACGCCCTAGTGGCCCAACTGGCGGGCGCGGACTACGTGGTGGAATCGGTAGTCACGCGCGAAAAGCGGCGCAACCCCGTGGCCCCGTTCATCACTTCCACGCTCCAGCAGGAGGCCTCCCGCAAGCTGCGCTTCAGCGTCAAGCGCACCATGATGTTGGCCCAGCGCCTGTACGAAGGCGTGGAGCTGGGCAAGGAATCGGTCGGCCTGATCACGTACATGCGTACCGATTCGACCCGTGTCTCCGAGGATGCGCTGGTGGACGTGCGCCGTCTGATCCAGGAGCGTTACGGCGCCGGCTACTTGCCGCCCGCTCCCAACATTTACAAATCCAAGAAAGACGCCCAGGATGCGCACGAGGCCATTCGCCCCACCTCCATGCAGCACGCCCCGGAAGCCGTGGCCAAGTACCTGGCGGAAGATGAGCTCAAGCTGTACCGCCTCATCTGGACGCGCTTCGTGGCCTCGCAGATGACACCGGCTGTCTTCGACCAGACCACCATCGACGTCGGGGCCAAGGGAAAAGACGGCGGGGAATATGTGTTCCGCGCCACCGGTTCGGTTCCCAAGTTCGACGGCTTTCTGGCGGTTTACCAGGAAGGCAAAGACCAGCCCGACGAAGAAGACGAAGAGCTCAAGCACAAACTGCCGGCCGTCGCCCAGGGCGATGCGCTGAAGTTCCGGCAGATCCGGCCGGAGCAGCACTTCACCGAGCCGCCGCCGCGCTATAACGAAGCCACGCTGGTAAAGAAACTGGAGGCCGACGGCGTGGGCCGGCCCTCCACCTACGCGTCCATCCTCTCCACCATTCAGGAGCGCGAATACGTCAAGAAGGAGGGCGGCCGGTTTGTGCCCACCGAGCTCGGCATGGTGGTCACCGACCTGCTGCTCGAGAGCTTCGACGACATCTTCGACGTGCGCTACACCGCGCGCATGGAGGAGGAACTGGACGAGATCGAAGACGGCAAGCTCGATTGGCGCGAGGCCATGTCCGAGTTCTACGAGAAGTTCGACAAGGACCTGAAACACGCCGAAGAGCACATGACCGACATCAAGCGGATGGAAAAACCCACCGACTTGACCTGTGAGAAATGCGGCAAGCCCCTGGTGATCAAGTGGGGCAAGCACGGCAGCTTCATCGCCTGCACGGGATATCCGGAGTGCACCTATACGCGCGAGCTGACCGTGGACCTGCCGGACGTGGACAAGGTGGACTTGGCCGAACAGGGCGACGAAGAGTATTGCGAGAACTGCGGCCGGCCCATGGTGCTGAAAAAAGGGCGCTTCGGCACGTTTTATGCGTGCACGGGGTACCCGGACTGCAAGACCACCAAGCCCATCGGCGGGAGCCAGAAGAAACCGGATGTGCCGCTGGAGGAGAAGTGCCCGCAGTGCGGCAACCATCTGGTCCTGAAGTCCGGCCGTTTCGGGGAGTTCACCGCGTGCAGCAATTATCCCGCCTGCAAGTACGTGAAGCAGAAGACCATCGGCATGAAGTGTCCGGAGTGCTCGGAGGGCGAGATCATCGAGCGCCGTTCCCGCCGGGGCAAGACCTTCTACGGCTGCAACCGGTATCCGGACTGTAACTTCGTCTCCTGGGGCAAGCCGGTGGCGGAAAAATGTCCCGAATGCGGGGGCGCGTACATGGTGGAGAAGTGGCTCAAAGCCGGCCCCGAGCTCCAGTGCCCCTCCTGCAAGCACAAGCGGAAACTGGAGACCCCCCAGGAAGCGATCGTCTCGTAAGGCCTATCGATCCCCGCTAGAGACAAAAAAGGGGGCAGGCTGCATCTCTGGAGGTCCCTTTGGGCAGCCTGCCCCGAGCGAGGAAACTTATTGTCCCGGCGAGAAGTGCACGTGCCGGTTCTTCTGCCAGCACTCCTCGTTGTGTTCCGTGCAAACCGGCCTTTCTTTGCCGTAGCTGATGGTCTTCAGGCGGTCGGCCGGCACTCCCAGTTGCACCAGAAAATCCTTGGTCGCAGTGGAGCGCCGGTCGCCGAGGCCCAGGTTGTATTCGGCCGATCCCCGCTCGTCGCAGTGCCCCTCCACCACCACGACGCCGCTCGGGAAGTCGTTGAAGATGGACTTCAGGGCATCGGCATCACTGGTCAGGGCGTCCTTGGCGTCCGAGCGAATGTCGGACTTGTCGAAATCAAAGTAGGCATCCTTCAACTGGCCCACACGATCGGCGAACGAGGGCCCCGAGGGCTTCGGCGGCGGTGGAGGCGGGGGCGCCGTCACGGTCACGGTAGCCGTGGCGGTCTCGGTGCCGCCCGGACCGGTGGCCGTCAGCCTGTAGGTGGTGGTGTCGTTCGGGTATACGCGACGCTCTCCATTCGCCTGGACGCTGCCGATCCCCTGATCGATACTGATCTGATTCGCTTGGGTCACGTTCCAATGCAGCACGGCGGACTGCCCGCGTTCGATGGTGGACGGCTCCGCCGTGAAAGAAATGGTTGGCCGGGGAGGTGCGGGGGCCGGCGCGGGCGCTGGGGCCGGCGGAGGCGGAGGCGGCGGCACTTTCTTCTTACAGGCTCCGGCGAGGAGCAAGGCACTAAAGGCCAGCACCATAGTGCCGGCCTGGCGAATTTTCATCGGAGGCAACTCCTGGGCACAGACACCCCCGGAACTCTAGGGGTCCCGGGCCCCCCACAACCAAACCGCACCAAAGCGGACAAGAAATACCGTTTGAGACCAGCCAAGCAAAGAATGCGGGGCGCCCACCAAGGTGTGACAGGCTGCCCCGCGCCAGGCTATTGATTACTTTATACGGCTTTCGGACGATTTCGCCCATCCCTCCCGGACGGTATTTTGGGCCGAAACACGGGTTAGGACTGTTTAGGGGGCCAGTTTAGGAAACCGCGAAAATACCAAGCGGGAGGGATATCATCAAAAGGGGAGACCTTCGTAAGGTTACGAATGAGCACCGCCCAGCCAGAGGACGCCTCCGTGAATGCCGACCGCAGCATCCCGCCGGTCAAGTCCGGCACCCAACTCGCCTTGTTGGCGGGGTTTGGCGGATTGCTGGCCTTGATGGCTTTCGTGGGGATCGATTCCATCGGCGTCCTGCACCAGATCCATCTGCGTAACGTACAGATCCGGCAGAAGTTTTTGCTCCGCAACCGGGCCCTGGAACAGATCCGCTCGGCCCTCTATCTTTCGGGCGCGCTGACCCGGGATTTCCTGGCCGAGGAGGATCCGGCGAAGGCCGAAGCACACCGGGCAGATTTGCAGCAGGTACGCGTCGAGATCGATGAAGCTTTGCACAACTATTCCCAGTCGCTGGCTACCGGAGAGGCCGGTTCCTTCCAGACGCTCGAGGCCGAAATCCGGCAGTACTGGACCGTGCTGGACCCGATCTTTCATTGGGACGCCCGCGAGAAGGAGGCCCGCAGCGGCACGTTTCTCCAGGAAGAGCTGTTTCCCCGCCGGCTGACCACCTTGCAGATTGCCGACAAGATCGGCGCGGTTAACGAAGAGGAATTGAGCAACGGCGACGAGCAGTTGGAGGTGATCTTCGATGGATTCCGCCACCGCCTGACGCTGATGCTGGCCATCACCCTGGGATTGGGACTGGTGCTGGCGGCGGTCACGATGCATCACATCCTTCGGCTGGCCCGCGACGCGGATCTGCGCTACCGGGAGATTGTCCGCGCCCAGGGGGAACTCAAGGAGCTTTCCGCCCGGCTGGTGGAAGCGCAGGAACAGGAGCGCCGGGCTATCTCGCGCGAACTGCACGATGAAGTCGGCCAATCGCTGAGTGCCCTGTTGATGGAACTGGGAAACCTGGGCGCGGTGGCGCCCGCCAATAACGCGGCGTTGCGCGCGCACTTGGAATCCAGCCGGAAACTGGCGGAAAGCAGCGTTAGCGTGGTGCGCAACATGGCACTGCTGCTGCGCCCCTCCATGCTGGACGATTTGGGCCTGGTCCCGGCTTTGCAGTGGCAAGCCCGGGAGATTTCCAAGCGCACGGGCATGGCGGTGGAGGTCTTCGCCGAGAATGTGGCAGACGACCTGCCGGAGGAGCACAAGACCTGCGTCTATCGAGTGGTCCAGGAGGCCCTGCACAACTGTGCCCGGCACGCCGAGGCGCGTCATGTCCTGATCCGCGTGGAACAACAGCCGGAAGCCATCGTTTTGAGCGTGCAGGACGACGGCAAGGGTTTCGACAGCCACCTGGTCAGGGGCCTGGGGCTTCTGGGAATGGAAGAACGCGTGACCCACCTGGGGGGCAAGTTCGTGGTGCGCTCCGAACCGGGCCGCGGCGCGTCCGTGGCGATCGAGTTGCCGCTGGTGGCCGTCGCGGCCGCGGAGGCCGGATGAGCAAAATCAGCATCCTGCTGGCGGACGACCACACGGTGATGCGCAAGGGCCTGCGCCTGCTGCTGGAACGGCAGCCGAACTTAGCCGTGGTGGCCGAAGCGGCGGACGGCCGGCAGGCCGTGGAACTGGCGGAAGCCCACGATCCGGACGTGGTGGTGATGGACATTGCCATGCCCAACCTGAACGGCATCGAGGCGGCGCGCCAGATCGTCGCCCGGAATCCCCGTACGGCGATCGTCATCCTCAGCATGCACTCCGATGAAAGTTACGTCATCCGCGCGCTGAAGGCGGGCGCGCGGGCGTACCTGCTGAAAGACTCCGCCGAGACGGACCTGATTACGGCCGTGCGCGCCCTCTCGGAGGGGAAATCCTTCTTCAGCCCGGCCATCAGCCGGATCCTGGTGGAGGACTACATGCGGCAACTGGAGCGGCATGGGGTGGAGGACTCCTACGAACTGCTCACCAACCGGGAGCGCGAGATCCTGCAATTGCTGGCGGAAGGGAAGAGCAACAAAGAAGTCGCCGCCATGCTCAACCTGAGCCTTTACACCGTGGAGACCCACCGCACGCACATCCTGCAGAAGCTGAACCTGCACACGGTGCCGGAACTGATCTTGTACGCGGTAAGGAAGGGGATTATTTCGTAGTTTCCGCTCAGCTCGCCGGGGGATAGAGCAGCAATCCTCTGCGCTCCGTCTGCGCCCGGAAGAGAAAGCCTTCGATGGTGGTCACGTAGAGGACGCTGAGGTCCTTGCCTCCGAAGGTGCAGTTGGTGGGGCGGCGGCAGGGGACCGGGTGCATTTCCTTGACCTCGCCCGACGGCGAAAACACGTAAATCATCGGTCCGGGTCCGCCGAGTTCCCACCCGGCGGTGGCGATGATATTGCCGCCGGTGTCGATGCACATTCCGTCGATGCCGCGATGTTCCCCGAAATCGTGGAGCACCTCGCCGGCGCCCAGGCTCTTATCCGGCTTGACCGGATAGGCGCGAAGCTGGCGTTTTTCATCCGGCCGCCGGCCGCTCTGAGCCACGTAGAGCGTCTGATAGTCAGGCGCGAAGAACAGCCCATTGGGCCGGGTGGTGTCGAAGGTGACGCGGTGGATCTGGTAGCTGCCGTCCGGCTGAGGGTCCAGGCGGTAGACCGAATCGTGCTCCAGTTCCTTGTTGGCGCGGTCCTCACTCCACGGTCCGGCGGCGCCTTCGTAATAGGGATCCGTAAACCATACACAATTCTCGCGATCCACCACGACGTCGTTCGGGATATTGAGCCGCTTGCCCTCGTAACTGTCCGCGAGGACCGTCTCGCCGCCGTCGGCCTCGTAGCGTACTACGCGGCGGGCGTCGATGCTAGCTCCGCCGACGCAGGCATACAGCCGCCCTTGCGCGTCGAACGCCAGGCCGTTGGCATAGTTGGTGTTCTCCCGGTAAACCGTGACGGCGCGGGTGGCCGGGTCGAATTTCATGATGCGGCTTTGCTGGATCCGGGTGAATAGCAGGACGGACCCATCCCAGACCGGCCCCTCGCTGACCTGGCCGTAGGGGGGATCCAACTCTTCAAAAGTCCAGGGCATTCGCTCTCCTCACAGATCTTCCAAGATATCGCAGCCTGGGGGGGCGGGCGGAGAGAACCCGCCCCCGATCCCGATCCGGACTACTGGCAGGCGGAGAATTTAAACGAGAACAAACGCGTGGACCAGTTGAACGCGCCGGTGACGGGGATGTACTCGTTGGCGTACCACATGGTGCAGCCGTCGCTGGGATCGACGCTCATGCTCGTGTAGTCTCCCCAACGGCTCAACCGCCGGCCGCTTTGGGAGCCGTTGCCCTGGAAGATGGTGGCTTCCGCTTCCATGGTCCCAGCCGCGTCGGTGGGTATCCGGCCTGTGTAGCGAATCGCCGGGTTGATGCTGGAACTGGAGGCGCTGTAGCCCAAGGCAATGTCGCCCGCCTTGTCCATGGCGATGCTGCCCATCCAGCGAAAGGTGGTATCCGGGGAAAACGTTCCCTGCTGAAAGATCGTGGGGCTCTTGGTGGAAATATTCCGCAGTTCGTACCAGCGCACTCCCACCCTTCTGGTGAGGCTCGATCCCACGATCACGGAATGCGTGGCGACCAGTGACTCGTGAGGCGGATTAGCCGCCGGGAAATTGCGGTATGCCAGGCGGTGCATCAGAAAATTCCCTAGCGCATCCAGCCGCTGCGTGGTCCCGGACTGCGGCACGCCGCCGCTGCTGGGCGCCGGGGTATAGGCTGCCACCGCGAGTGGCAGGGGGCCGGCCAGCTTGGAATTGGACGGGGTGGTAAAATCCACATGCAGCTTGAACAAGTAAAGCTGGTTGGAGCCGGAGGGTCCCTGGACCACGTAGGTATTGGGCACCCCGGCGGGAGGCGGCGTCGAGCCGTCCAAACTGGCGGGCAGCATGCCGTCGATGCTGGTGTTACTGATCTGGAAGCACTGCATCGTGGCCGCGGAACCGGCCAGCATGGCGGCACGGTTCAGCGCGCAGGCTCGCGGACCAGCGTAGCTGATCGCGTTGGTGAACATCCGGGATGACAGGTAATACGCGTCCGGCCAGATGCCAACCTTGGCGTAATCCGGGAGTCCGATGGTCTCCTGAAAGGCGTACCGGTTGTAGCTCCCGGTGGCATCGGACGTAGTGGATACGGCTACACAGTACAGGTAGGGGGAACTGACCGTAATGATCTCGACCACCCATCGGTTGGCCAACTGATCGTACAGCACGACCGGGTCGCTCAGGTTCGTGGTGGCGCAGTTGCCTCCGAACCCGCTCCAAATGGTATTGATGGGAAGAGGACCCAGCGTCGGGGAACCGGTATTCTTGTCGAACACCGCGTAGGAGATATTCACCGTCTCTACCACCTGCGTCGCGCCCACGGCGGCATTCGTGTCCGGGGGAGCGTACTGCACCTGGAACGTGCCGTTCGGGCCAACGAACCCGTTGCCCAAGCCCAGAATGTTCAGACCCGGCGTGGTGGCCACGGCTGCGCCGGCATTCTCCTGCACCACAGGGTCCGCCTGCGCGGCGCCGGGAACTGCCTGTGCCGGCGTCAGCAGCAGCGGACGGGCTTGCGGCGAGACCAGCGGAGCCGCCTCAGCCGCCATCACCCGCAGCGGCGGTGACACATCGTGTTTCACCTCCGAGATCACTTCCACTTGCTGTGCGGACGCCGGCGCCCATCCCCAAATCGCGCACGCCATCCCCAGGATTGAAATTACACGTCGCATGGTTGCCTCCCGAGCCCTTGCAAGGTTGGTCTGAAGGGATCGAACCATTTTACGGGATTTACAGGGAAATACTCGGAAATTCTGGCGTAGGGAAATTTCCCTATTCCGCGCAGGCCTGTTCGATGGTGGGAGAGAATTGAAACACCGTATCCAGGCGGGTGACGCGGAAACAGTCCCGGACGTACCCGGTGGCGCCGGCCATGCGCATCTGCCCGCCGGCCTGATCGACGGCGTTGAGGCTGAAGATGAAGCGTCCGATGCCGGTGCTGTCGATCCGCTTGACCTCGGACAGGTCAAAGACGATCGTGCGATAGCCCTGGGCAAGCAACGCGGGCACCAGCACTTCGAGTTGCTGGCTTTCCGGGCCGCGCATGACGCTGCCCGTCAGCTTGACGACCATGACCCCGGGCTTCACTTCGTGCTGCTGGATCTCGAGGAGCATGCCGTTCCAGATTACGGTTTGGCGGCCGGGATGGGAGTCGGCGGACGCGAGACGCTGCCCCGGTAGGCTTCGTCGATGGAGATCTGGTTGGCGGCCAGGGTCTGTCCTGTGGAGCGGTCCAGTTCGACTTTCGCCTTGGCGTAGGCCGCTTCGGCGGCTACCTCCGCCTGCTGCGCGTTGGCCAGGTCGCGCTGCGTGAGGATGACGTTGTAGATGGTGGAGGCGCCCAGGGCATACTTTTTCTGTTCGGCGTCCACGGTCTGTTCCTGGAGGATGCGCGCTTTGACGGCGGCCTGGTATTGCGCGCGTGCCTGCTGCACTCCGATGACGGCATTCTGCACGTCGACCCGCACCTGGTTCTCCAACCGCTGCAACTGCAACTCCTGCTGGCGCAGGGTGAGTTCGTCGTTAATCATGTCCGCCTGGGCGGCGCGGTTGTGAATCGGGATATTCAGGTTGAGCGCCAGGTTGTAGTCCGGGAAGTTGCGGGAAAAGATCTGCGTCAGCGCCGAGCCAAAGCCGCCGATGTAGAACGGGTTGCCCTGGCGCGGCCGGCCGGGCAGGACGGGCAGGGTATTGAACTGGCCGGCCAGCGCGTTGTTGTTCAGGTTCACAATGGCATCCAGAGTCGGACGCAGGGCGCTGCGATCGCCTTTCAGGTTGAGCTTGCTATTCTCCACGCCGATGCGGTTTTGGGCCATCTCCGGCCGCGCGGAGAGAGCCTGGGCCACCAGATCCTGGAGGGGCAAGATGGGTTCCACATCCGGCATGTGGATGCGATCCGTGGGAATGATGTGCGCAGCGGCCACCGTGGGGCTGGCCACGCCGTTGCGGCTCAAGGCATTCTTCAGGATGGTTTCCTGCTGCAGCACCTGCGTTTCGGCGATAGTGAGGTTCTGCTGGTCGGTGGCCACCTCGGCCTCCGCGCGCACGATCTCGATGGGCGCCAGCGTGCCGACCTCCACCTGTTTCTTGTTGTCCTCGTACAGCTTCTGGCTGGCTTCCAGGGTTTGCTTCTTCACGCGCACGTTCTCAATGAAGCTCACCAGGTCCCAGTACAGATCCATGACGGCGGACACCGTGGTGATGACCTGAAGCTTGAAAGTGAGGTCGGCCACCTCGACGTTGTTGCGGGCAATCTGGATCTGCCGGGAATTCACCGCGCGGCCGAAGCCTTGCAGCAGGTGCTGGGTGAGCGTGAAACCTAAAGTGGAAGACAGGGAAGGGTTGAAGTCGTTGCTGCGATTGTTGGTGGTGGTGTTATTGGTGCTCAGCCCCAGGTTCACCATGGTGCCCGTGAGAAAGCCCTGGGTGATGCCGAAGTTGGTCAGGTCCTGCCGCTGGATGAACGAGTTCGCGCCGGTGATGAAGGCGCTGGATTGAGGGGTGGTGTAATGCCCCCACTTCAGGAAGCCGCCCACGGCTGGGTCCAGGTTGGGGATGGGCGAGCCAGTTTGCGTCACCACGTTGCTGCCTACGACCGGAGCGGCTGCGTTCGCCACGGCGGCGGCGCTGGTATTGATGCCGGTGACGTTCACCGCGCCCGCCGCGGCGCCCGGGGCCTGGGCGCTGGAAGGCCCCTGGGTGACGCTGGTCGTCACCCCGCGCACGAAGCCGCCGGCCTTCGCGCGCAGCACACTGGCGTCGGCCAGTTGCGGCCCGTAGCGCTGGATTTCAATGTCCAGGTTGTTCTCCAGGGCGAGCGCGATGGCGTCCTGCATCGAAAGATACAGGTTGCCTGCCCGCAGCAGCGACTCCAGCCGGTTCGAGTTGGCCAGGTTGATGGGCGGCACCTGCGCGGCCCGGTACGCTCCGGTGAGCCAGGAGGCGTGGCTGGAGGGATAGATCAACTGATGCGCCTGGCTCTGGCCGGTGGAAGCCGCCGGTTGCGGACCACCTCCGAAGGCCGGAGGCAGCATTAGCAGAACGCAGAGCACGGCAATGAATGACTGCACACGATGCATGATTTTCCTTCAAAACCAAGGATGACGCCGCCGGGGATTCGCCTGTTCCTTCGATCTTTCAATGGTATAGTAGGCCTTTGTGGACCCGCAAGCCGAACCCCTTCTGGAACTGTTCCGGACCACTGGAGCCTACCTGCGCGGGCATTTTCGTCTGACCAGCGGACTGCATAGCCCGGAATACCTGCAATGCGCTCTGGTGCTGCAGTATCCGGATCACGCCGAAAAGCTGGGCAGGCTGCTGGCGGAATCCATCCGTGGACTCACCTCTGAGCCGGTCGCGCTGGTGGCTTCGCCGGCCCTGGGCGGCGTGATCATCGGGCACGAGGTCGCCCGCGCGCTGGGGACCCGATTTGTGTTCACGGAACGAGACACTTCCGGAAAGATGACGCTGCGGCGGGGCTTCACGGTTACTCCCGGGGAGCCCGCGGTGGTGATCGAAGACGTGGTCACTACGGGCGGCAGCACGCGCGACGTGGTGGAGGTGCTGCGCGCGGCCGGCGCGCGGGCCCTGGCCGCCGGGTCCATTATCGATCGCAGCGGAGGGCAGGCGGAGGTCGGCGCGCCGCGCACGGCCCTGGCCACGCTGCGTGTCTCCAGCTATGAGCCCGCGAACTGCCCCCTGTGCGCGCAGGGGATCCCGGTCGTGAAGCCAGGTTCCCGTCCTGCCTGATGCGGCGGATTCGCATTCGGATCGCTTACGACGGCACCGATTTTCACGGCTGGCAGGTGCAGCCTGGTCTGGCCACGGTGCAGGGTGTCCTGGAGGCCATTCTCGGCGAAATGGAAGGCAGGCCGGTGCAGGTGGCCGGTTCCGGCCGCACTGACGCCGGCGTGCATGCGCTGGCGCAGGTGGCGGCCTTCACCCTCGAGAACCCGATTCCGCTCCCGAATCTGCAAAAGGCTGTGAACCGGCTGCTGCCGCCGGCCGTCAGAGTGCTCTCTGCCCAGGAGGTACCTATGGATTTCCATCCGCGCTATCATGCGCTGGCCAAGACCTACGAGTACCGGATCTTCCGCGGCGGTGTATGCCCGCCCATGGAGTGGCGCTACCTGCATCACTACCCGTATCCGCTGGATGAGGGGCGCATGCGGGCGCTGGCCCCGCTGCTCGAAGGCGAGCACGATTTTACCGCGTTTGCCGCCGCGGACGACCGGGATGCGGAAGGCCATTCGAAGGTGCGCACCATCTTCTCCTCCCGGCTGGAGACGGAGGGCGAGCGCATGTACTACCGCGTGCGCGGCAGCGGATTTCTCAAGCACATGGTGCGGAACATCGCGGGCACACTGATCGAAGCGGGCAAGGGCAACCTGGACGCGGACGGCCTGCGCGCATTGCTGGCGCCCGGAGCCGCCAAGGCCGGCCCGACCGCGCCCGCCAAAGGACTGTTCCTGGTTGCGGTGGAGTACCCAGAGCCAGGTTGAAGCCGGCCAAAGGACCCTGACGGCCGCGGCTCGGTTGCACCGGCAAAAGGTGGAGGCTGTTACTGTTGCTGCTGGTTTTTGGGCTTCTCCCCGGGGCGATACAGCGTGGGCGGCTTGCGGCGTTTGCCTTCGGCGGCAGCCTCTTTCTGCTCCTCCGCTTTCTTGGCCTCCAAGTCCTTGGGCTGCATCATGGACTCAATTTCCTTCTTCTCCTTGGCGGCCTCCGCCTGGACCTCGTGCGCGCGCGCGTCCACGTCTTTCTGCGAAGCCTCCAGGCTGTCGGACGTGGTTGCGATGGCCTGCTTGAGGATGTAGTCGTAGCGCGCCATGTCCTTGGGCTGGCTGTCGCGGATTTTCTCCAGGCTGGCCAACATTTCCTTTTCGGCGCCGGCGACGGAGCTCAAGCCGGGCTTGATGTCGATGCGCCGCCGCAGGGCATCGTCGGCCACGTCGTCCAGGGCGTCGATGATGTTGGAGTAATCCTCCAGCGCGTCATGAATCAGCGCGGAACGGCCGGCTTTCTCCTTGGCCAGCCAGTGCTCCACCTGGTTCAGGCGCTGCCTGGCGAAATGCACGTAGAGCTTCATCCGGTCGTTGGGTTCCTGGACCAGGCGGACCTGATCGGCCTCGTCGGCCGTGAGGAAGTCGCGCGATTGTTGGGCGGCCAGGGGCGCCGCCAGGAATGCGCACCACAGCAGGGCGTGTTTCATTTGGGTTTGCCCTCCATCACTCCCAGGAGCAGGTCATCGTGGACCTGCTGGATCTTGGCGGTCGCCTTCTCCAGCATGGGACGGTCCACGACACTCATCTCTTCCCGGAAGCTCTCCATTTTGCGGAGCAGATCGCGGGTCTCGATTTCCGCGCGCTTGAACCACTTGGGACTCTTGCGGGGGTTTTTGCCCGTTTCGCGCAGGGAGTCTTCGGCCAGCACCACCGAATCCTGGACTTCCCCCACAAGGGTTTCGGTCTGCTTGAAATCGCCCCGGGCATAAGCCGCGCGCGCGTCCTTGAGCGCACGGTCGGCGTTCTCCAGGGCCAGCTTGGAGCGCTTTTCGAGGTTCGGCTCGGCCTTGGCCTGCTGCAAGTCCCCTCGCAGGGCCGGCAGAAAGCCCAGACCCAATATCAGAAGCCCGGCCATCACGTGCGCGCGCGTCACTGCTTGCTCAACTCCCGTTTGATAATTCTAGCCCGCTGCCGGGCCTTAAATTCTTCGTCCGGATTCTTGCCCTGGCTCAACTCCAGAAATTTCTCGTAATTCTCCAGCGCCGGCTTGAGAACGTGCAGCTTGTCCAAAGTGATGGCCCGGAAGTAGTAGTTGGCGGGTGTATTTTCGCCTAATTCGCGGGCTTTGTCGAGGGCGGCGAGGGCCTGGGGATAAGACTCGAGCATGTAGAGCATGCCGGCGAGTTCGTTCCAGGCCTCGCGCGAATCCGGCTTGAGCCTGGTGGCCTGAAAAAACTGCGCCGCCGCTCCGCTGTATTGCTTGTGGTCCCGGAGCGCGCGGCCGTACATCATGCGGAGATGGTAATCAGCGGGCTGCTCCGCCACGATCCTCTCGAGCATGGGCAGCGCCTTGTCGAGCTGTTTGCTGAACAGGTACGCTTCGGCCAGGGCCAGGCGGTTGGCCGGCGTAGGGTCCTTTTGCAGGGCCTCTTCCAGGCGCGGGATGGCTTCCTGGTAGCGTTTGGTATCCAGGAGGAGATTCGCCAGCCGCTCCTGGGCGGCCACGTTCTCGGGGAACTGCTGGTACAGGTCGATGGCCTCGACGGTCATCTTGTTCTTTTCGTACAACTCCGCCAATTCGAGGAGGGCGTCTTTGTAGGCCGGGTCCAGTTGGGCGGCTTTCTGAAAGTGCGAGGCGGCGTCGGGCAGACGGTTTTGCCGGGCGATGGCGCGTCCCAAACCTAATTCGGCAGCGGCGGATCTGGGGTCCAGTTCCACCGCCGCCTTGTACTCCTCCTCGGCTTTGGCCGCATCGCCGGCAGCCAGCAACGCGTCAGAGAGAAAGTAACGCGGCCGGAACTCCTTGGGCTTCTGATCGGCGGCTTGTTGCAGGTAGGGGACGGCCGCGGCCGCCTGTTTCTGGCGCAGCAGCAGGATGCCCAGGTTCAATTCCGCCTCGTACAAGCCGGGCTTGAGGGCCAGCACTTTCTGATACTCCGCGATTCCTTCCGGGTCCTTCTTCAGCAGACTGTAGGACAGGGCCAGGTGGAAGTGCGCGGTGAAATCGCTGGGATCCGCCTGGACGGCCTGCGTGAAATACTGCACGGCGGCGTCGTAGTTGTTTGCCTCCAACGCCTTGCGGCCCTGCTGATTGTAGTCGGGCGTTTGCAGGAGCAGAAGAAGCGGGACGATGCCCCACATAGCAATTATTGTAGCGCCGGGGTCCCAGGATTCCGCGCGCGGGCGGCGCGAAAGCTATGTCCTGGCGTTTGGCAGTCAGGCGGATGGACCACGCAGGGAGACGCCGGCATGTTATAGAGCGCACATCTCCGCAATCCAAAGATACTCTTTCGCCGGGATTTCCGGCCCGGGCCCTTTGCGGATACGATCAATCCCAGAGTCTCAAGGGTCTCTTGGGTATCGGCAGATCAGAGCCCCGCCACTGCTTGGCGGGCCACTTTGGAGGAGGAGAACAGAAATGCACTCGTCCAGGAAGACAAGTGCGCGAATTGCATTGCTGACGATTTTCCTGCCGGTGTTCCTGCGCGCGCAGCAGACGGGAGCTTCCGTGACCGGACACATCACCGACCCGAGCGGGGCGGCGGTGAGCGGAGCAGCTATCACCGCCAAGTCGGTCACCACGGGCGCCGTATTCAGCGCCGCGTCCGACACGGCCGGCGTCTATCAGATTCCTTTCTTAAAGCCGGGTCCGTACGCGTTCACGGTTGTGAAGCCGGGATTTCAGACTGTTTCCCGGACGGGGATCACGCTGACCGTGGCGCAGAAGGCCACGCTGGATTTCGAACTGAAGCTGGGCGCGGTGTCGCAAACCGTCAACGTGGTGGCCGATGCGCCCCTGGTGCAGGCCGAATCGGGGGACCGGAACTGGACCATCGGTTCCGAGCGGGTGTCGGCCGTTCCGCTACGCGGCTTGAACACCATCGAGAGCACCTGGTCGTCGCCGGGGGTGACCACCGTGGGCGCGGTGACGAAGTTGCGGCCGTTTGACACGGCGGGCAGCCAGCAGGAGAGCATCAACGGCGGCCAGTCTGGCCAGAACGGCCAGACGAGCGGCAACCTGGTGCTGGTGGACGGCATCTCCAGCAACACGCATGGCGTAGGTGTGGGTTACAACGCCATCTCCGACTCGGTGCAGGAGATCGCCGTGCAGGCCACCATGTATGACGCGCAATACGGCTGGAGCACCGGCGGCGTGGTCAACACCATTACCCGCGGCGGCACCAACGAGTATCACGGGGACGCCTACGAGTATCTCCAGAACACCCTGCTGAACGCCAACACCTGGGGCAACAACCGCAACGGCGTTGCGCGCATTCCGTGGCACATCAACATGTTCGGCGGCAGCGTGGGCGGCCCGCTGATTAAGAACAAGGTGTTCGCCTTCTTCGCCTACCAGAAGATCCGCCAGGTGCAGCCCGACCAGTTTGTCAGCTCGGTGCCCACCGCGCCGATGCGCAGTGGCGATTTCTCGCAGGTCTTCAACAGCAGCGGCACACTGCAAACCATCTACGATCCCCTCACCACCGTTTGCTCCGGGGGCACCTGCACGCGCTTGGCTTTCCCCGGCAACATGATTCCGGCCGGCCGAATCAATCCGGTGGCCAAGAACGTGCTGGGCATTATTCCGGGCCCGAACGTTCCCGGCAACCCCATCACGAACCTGGGCAACCTGGCCAATACGGGAGCTTCCCGAAAATTCGACGACGTCTTCCCGGAGTACAGCGGGCGGTTGGATTACAACTACTCGGAAGGCACCCAGTTCGCCTTCCGCTATTCCGTGAACCGGTTGGACGAAACCCGCGGATATCATTACTCCACCACGTCGGGATACAACATCGCTGAGACCAGCGGCAACTCCCCGTTCTCGCGGGCCAACACGGATTTCTCCTTCCAGGTGACGCACACTTTCAATCCGACCACCACCTTGCAGGTGCGCACCGGCCTGGACCATTTCATTTCCACCTCGGGCAGCACTATCAGCCGGGGTTTCAACGTGCCCAGCCTGGGATTTTCGCCCACCTTTGCCGCCGAGGCCGACAAGTGGTTCCCGAAATTTGTCTGGTCCGGCTATGAAGGCGCCGGATCCAACCCGGAGGGAATCACGCCTTCGGATTTGACCTACTCGAACGAGGCGGTCCTGGCCAAGACCTACCGGGGGCACAACATCAAGCTCGGATTTCAGAACATGCAGATCGGGGAAAACGTGGTCAATCCGGGTTATTCGGCCGGTTACTTCAACTTTACCGGCAATTTCACCACGGCGGACCCGCTGCACCAGAGTTCGGCCACCGGAAACTCGATCGCCGATTTTCTACTGGGGAATCCCGCCAGCGGGTTTATCCAGGTGAACAGCGCCCCGGCGCTGATGGAGCACTTGTGGTCGGTCTTTGTGCAGGATGACATCCACGTCTCCAGCAGACTCACCATCAACGCGGGCCTGCGCTGGGACTACCTGGGCCCGCTGTCGGACCGCTTTAACGCCCTGACGCGGGGCTTCTGCGGCAGTTGCCCGAGCCCCTTGCAAGTGCCGGGATTGAACCTGTTCGGCGGCCTGCTGTTCGCCGGCCAGCAGGCCAACCCGCATGGCATCTATGATCCCCGCTACGGCAACTTCGGCCCGCGCGTCGGCTTCGCCTACCGTATCGGAAACGACACGGTATTGCGCGGCGGCTACGGCATGATCTATGGGCAGGCCATGGACAACCCCGGCGCCGCCCCCGGCTTCAGCCAGACCACCAACATGGTGACGTCGATTCAGACCGGCATCCCCTTCAACACGCTGACCAATCCCTTCCCGCAGGGGATCCTGACGCCGGTCGGCAGTTCCGGGGGATTGGCGACCGGCCTGGGCCAGGGCATTACCTTCGCGAACCCGCAGATGAATATTCCGCGCACGCAGCAGTTCTCCTTCGAGATCCAGCACCGCTTCGCGGCCAACTGGCTGGCGACGGCCGCCTACGTGGGCAGCCGTTCCAGCCGCTTGCCGGTCAACCAGCAGCTCAATTACCTGCCGCTTTCAGCCTTGCAACTGGGAGCCGCGGCTCTGACTGCCAGCGTGCCCAACCCGTTCCTGGGCTTGCCCTCCACTTCCCCGTACGCGAGCCTGGCGAAAGGGACCTACCTGAGCGCGCCCACCGTGCAGGAGCAGCAGTTGCTGGTGCCCTACCCGCAGTTCCCGGTGGGCGGCGTCACCGAGCAATTCGTGCCCATCGGGTATTCCAATTTCAACAGCCTCCAGTTGGAGTTGGTCAAGCGCCTCTCCTATGGACTGGATTTGAGCGCGGCCTATACCTGGCAGAAGACCATGCAGGCGCTCTCGTTCAACAATCCGACCGATGCGAGTCTGGCTTATAGCGTTTCGCCCTTCGACGTGCCGCAGCAGATCAAGCTGAGCGGCGTGTGGTACCTGCCCTTCGGACGGGGCAAGAAATTCCGCTCCTCGGCCGGGCCGCTGGAAGACCGCATCATCGGGGGCTGGTCGGTCAGCGCGATCGGGCGTCTCCAGCAGGGCATGCCGTTGCGATTCCCGTCCGGCGTATCGCCAACGGGCGCTTCGCCAACCATCGCCAATGCCAATCTGGGCCGCTGGTTCAACACGTGCACGATGTTGGCCAACGGCGGGACCACCAATTGCGCCGCGGGCCAACAGCCCGTCTGGGCGGTCCTGCAACCCTTCCAACTGGTGACGTGGTCACCCTATCTCAGCAGCGTTCGCAATCCGGGCATCGACAACCTGGACATTTCCGTCGCCAAGGCGACCCGGATCAAGGAGCGCTACAACCTGGTGTTCCGGTCCGACTTCCTCAATGCCACCAACACGCCGCAATGGTTCAACGGTCCGGACACCAACGCCAACAGCGGCACCTTTGGGGCCATTGCGGGCTACTCGACGCCCAGCAACGATCCCCGCGTGATCATGCTCTCGCTGCGGTTCGAGTTCTGAGTTACAGACAGCCGAGCGCGCGCTTGAGGTAGCGGCCGGTGTGCGACGCGGCGACGGCGGCGATGTCAGCCGGCCGTCCGGCGGCCACGATGTTGCCGCCGCGCTCTCCGCCTTCCGGGCCCAGGTCGATGATCCAGTCGGCCGCGCGGACCACGTCCAGGTTGTGCTCGATGACCAGCAGGCTGCCGCCGTTTTCCACCAGGCGGTCGAGGGCGTGGAGCAGCTTGGCGATGTCGTCGAAATGCAGGCCGGTGGTGGGCTCGTCCAGGATGAAGAGAGTATCTTCACAAGAGGCCTGGGCCAGGTTCGCCGCCAGTTTCACCCGCTGGGCCTCGCCGCCGGAGAGAGTGGTAGCGGACTGGCCCAGCCGCAGATATCCCAGCCCCACGTCGGCCAGGACCTTGAGCCGGGAGGTGAGCCGCGGAACGCCCTGGAAAAAGTGCAGCGCCTGGTCCACGGTGAGCTGCAAGACCTCGTGGATGTTGAGCCCGTTGTAACGGATTTCCAGGATGGCGCTCTTGAAGCGGGTGCCTTTGCATTCTTCGCAAACCAGCTCCACGTCGGCCAGGAACTGCATCTCGACGGTGACCGTGCCGTCGCCCTGGCAGGTTTCGCAGCGGCCGCCGGGGATGTTGAAGGAGAAGTGGCCGGCGGCATAGCCGCGCCGCTCCGCCTCCTTGGTGGAAGCGAACAGCGCGCGGATCTGGTCGAAGGCTTTGATGTAGGTGATGGGGTTGGAGCGGGGCGTGCGGCCGATGGGCGACTGATCGATCATGACGGTCTGGCGGATGGCCTCGGCGCCCTCCACGCGCCGGCAGGTGATGCGGGAGCCAGCGTCCATGGCTTCGGCCTGCGCCTCCTCCTCTCCCTCCGCCGGGACGGGCGCTTTGTGCAGGGCTTCCAGGGAGTGATAGACCACGTTGTGCACCAGGGTGGACTTGCCGGATCCGGAGACCCCGGTGACCACCACCATCATGCCCAGCGGAATCTCGACATCGATATTGTTCAGGTTGTGCACCCGGGCTCCGTAGAAGCGCAGGCTGCGGCCGGGCCTGACGGGCCGGGCCTTGCGGGCGCTGCTGACCTGCATCTCGCCGCGCAGATAGCGGCCCGTGAGCGCGCCGTTCTTCCCGCTCAGCAGCCGCTGGTAGGAGCCCTCGAAGACGACTTCCCCGCCGCGTTCCCCGGCGCCCGGCCCCAGGTCCACGATATGATCGGCCGCGCGCATGACTTCCGGATCGTGCTCCACGACCAGGATGGTGTTGCCCAGACCGCGCAGCTCTTCGAGAATGTGGATGAGCCGCCCGGTGTCGCGGCTGTGCAGGCCGATGGAGGGTTCGTCCAGCACGTAGCAGGCGCCCACCAGCCGCGAGCCCAGGCAGGTGGCCAGTTGAATCCGCTGCGCCTCGCCGCCGGAAAGGGTGGAGGAGAGACGCTCCAGCGTGAGATAGTCCAGGCCCACGTCGTTCAGGAACTTCAGGCGCTGGAGGATCTCCACCAGGATTTTCTCGGCCACCGCAGACTCTTCGGGCGAAAGCTCCAGCAGGCTGAAGAAGGACAGCGCTTCGGCGATGTTCATGCGCACGACTTCGCCCAGGTTTTTGCCGCCTACCCGCACATACAGGGCCTCCCGGCGAAGCCGCGCGCCGCGGCACTCCGGGCACAGGGCGTAGCCGCGGTAGCGGCTCAGAAACACGCGCACGTGGAGCTTGTACTTCTTCGTCTCCAGGAAATCGAAGAAAGAGTGCACGGCGCGCTCCACCACCTCGCGCTCGCGGCCGCTCAGCTCGGCATAGGGCACGTCCATGCGCACGTTCGCGGCGCGGGCGGTTTTGCGGAAGTTGCCCAGCCAGGAACGGTATTTCGGCTTGGTCCAGGGTTCGATGGCGCCTTCGTTCAGCGAGAGGCCGCGGTCCGGGATCACGCGGTCCAGGTCGAAGTCGATGGTGTTGCCGAAGCCCTGGCAGCGCGGGCAGGCGCCGAACGGGCTGTTGAAGCTGAACAGGATGGGCTCCGGCTCGGTGAACTCCAGGTTGTCGGTCTTGCAGGCGAACTTCTCGCTGAATCGCAGCAGGTCCCCGGTGGCGGCGTTTTGGAAGGTGACCTCGCCGGCCTCCCGGTAACAGGTCTCCACCGTATCCACCAGGCGCTGCCGCAGGTCGGGGGTGTACTCCGCCGGCACGGCGATGCGGTCGGCCAGCACGAAAACGGGCTGGGCGAAATCGATATCCAGCAGGGACTCCGGCGTGGAAAACTCGAACGTGCGCCCCTGCTGAAACAGCCGTGTGAAGCCTTTCTTGCGCAGTTCGAAGAGATGGTCGCGCAAGGCCTGAGTGTCCGGGTGCCGGTCCCGGTTGACGGGGAACAGAACATACCAGCGCGAGCCGGGCGGGAGCGCCAGCAGCCGCTGGGCCACCTGGTCCACGGTGTCTTTCTGCACGCGGTTGCCGCAGTGCGGGCAGAAGGTCCGGCCAACGCGCGCGAACAGGAGGCGCAGGAAGTCATAGCACTCGGTGGAGGTCGCCACCGTGGAGCGAGGGTTGCGGCTGGTGTTCTTCTGCCGGATGGCGATGGCAGGGGCGATGCCGTCGATGTCGTCCACCTCCGGCTTTTCCATCCGCTCCAGGAACTGCCGGGCATAGGCAGAGAGCGACTCCACGTAGCGCCGCTGGCCTTCCGCGTAGATGGTGTCAAACGCCAGCGAAGACTTGCCGGAGCCGGACACGCCGGTAATCACCGTGAGCTGGTTGTGCGGGATCGAAAGGGAGACGTTCTTCAGGTTATGGACCCGCGCCCCGCGGATGCGAATGGACTCTTCCACCGGTCTTTCAGAAATGGCAGCCAGGCTAGTTTCTACCCCTGAGTATAGCAAGGGGGGAGCGGAGCCGCCCCGCTGACGGATGTGCTACACTGCGAGTCTTTAATCGGAAAATCCGAACCGGAGAGCTTCAGGGGTCTCTGTTGACACTTGCTCCCGTAGACTACGTCATCCTCGCTCTCTACTTCGCCTTTGTGCTAGGCATCGGATGGAGGCTCCGCAAGCGGGTCTCCACGAGCGGCGACTTTCTCCTCTCCGGGCGTTCCGTCCCGCTGTGGATCACCAGCCTGGCCTTTCTGGCCGCGAATCTGGGCGCGCAGGAACTGATCGGCATGTCGGCTTCGGGGGCGAAGTACGGCATCATGACGGCGCACTTCTATTGGGTCGGGGCGGTGCCGGCTATGCTGTTTGTGGGCGTCTTCATGATGCCTTTTTACTACGGCAGCCGGGCGCGCTCGGTGCCGGAGTACCTGAAGCTGCGCTTCGACGAGAAGACGCGCGCCTTCAACGCCTTCACCTTCGCCACCATGACCGTCTTCTCGTCGGGCATCTCCATGTATGCCCTGGGGCTGCTGCTGCAACTGGTGCTGGGGTGGAGCTTCACCCGGTCGGTGCTGTGCTCGGCGGCGATCGTGCTGGCGTACACCTTCCTGGGCGGGCTGACCAGCGCGATCTACAACGAGGTGCTCCAGTTTCTGCTGATCGTGATCGGCTTCGCGCCGCTCTCGATCCTGGCGGTGGCCAAGGCCGGCGGCTGGGGAGGAATCCAGACACGCCTGCCGGCGGTGATGACGCATAGCTGGCAGTACATGGGCAGCGCCAGCCAGAATCCCATGGGGGTGGAAGTGTTCGGCATGGTGGCGGGGCTGGGCTTCGTGCTCTCGTTCGGCTACTGGTGCACGGATTTTCTGGTGGTCCAGCGGGCCATGGCGGCGGAATCGATGGCCGCCGCGCGCAGCACGCCCCTGCTGGCGGCCCTGCCCAAGATGCTCATCCCCTTCGTCGTGATCGTGCCGGGAATCGCCGCGGTAGCGCTGGCGCGCGCGGGAACGGGGTACGCGCTGCCGATGAAAAACGGCGGCCCGGACTACGACCAGGTGCTGACCACGCTGATGGCGCAGTTCTATCCGGCCGGCATGCTGGGCGTCGGGCTGACAGGCCTGATGGCCTCCTTCATGTCCGGCATGGCGGGCAATGTCACGGCCTTCAACACCGTGTGGACCTACGATATCTACCAGAGCTACATCCACCCCGGGGCGCCGGATCAGCATTACCTGCACGTGGGCCGCATCACCACGATTGCCGGGGTGACGCTCTCGGTGGCGACCGCCTACCTGGCGCAGCACTACAACAACATCATGGACCTGCTGCAACTGGTGTTCGGGTTCGTGAATGCGCCGCTGTTCGCCACCTTCCTGCTGGGGATGTTCTGGAAGCGCGCGACGGGCCACGGCGCGTTTACCGGACTGCTGTCTGGCACCCTGGCCGCGGCGCTTACGCACGGGCTGACGGTGGCCGAGCAGAAGGGCGGCTGGCTGGCCGATCTGCACCATTTCCCGTCCACCATGGCGCAGAACTTCTGGATCGCCATTTTCGCCTGGTCGGCCTGTTTTCTGATTACCGTGCTGGTCAGCCTGGCGACCCAGCCGCGGCCGGCAGGCGCGCTGGCGGGGTTGGTCTACGGCCTTACCGAGGTGCCCAAGGACCACGGAACACGCTGGCTCCAGCCGGGCCGGCTGGCGGTGATCGTGGGCGTGGTGCTGATTCTGCTGAACGCCTGGTTCTGGTGATTTCATGGATCTGCGCACACCTTCGGGCTGGTTCTTTCTGCTGATCGGGCTCATCCTGACCAGCCTGGGACTATTCACGCCGCAACTGCGGGCGCCGCTTTTGAACGCCAACGTGAACCTGTACTGCGGCCTGTTCATGGTGCTGTTCGGCGGGTTCCTGTTGCTGCTGGCGGCCCGATCCAAGCGGGGCAGGGAGAGCCGCTAGCGTGCTCCAGGCATTCCGCGAGCGGTTCGGGAGCGCGGCGGGACTGCGTATATTCCGGGCGCCGGGACGGGTCAACCTGATCGGCGAGCACACCGACTACAACCTGGGCTTCGTGCTGCCCGTGGCCCTGGATCTGGCCTGTTATGTGGGCGCGTCGCCCTCCGGGGACGGGCGGATCCGCGTGTGGTCGGAGAACCGGCGCGAATTGCGGGAATGGCCCGCCGCGGAGATCGCGCAGTTGCGGCCCTCGGGCGACTGGAGCGATTACGTTGTCGGTGTGGCGCAGGAACTGATCCGCGCCGGGATCCCCATCCAGCCGCGGAACCTGATGGTTCGGAGCGCTGTTCCCGAGGGGGCGGGCCTGAGTTCGTCGGCCGCCCTGGAAGTTTCCTGCGCGCGGGCGCTGCTCGAAGACCGCGCGGTGGATCCCCTGGAACTGGCGCAATGGTGCCGCCACGCCGAGGGCACTTTCGTGGGGATGCCGTGCGGCATCATGGACCAGTATGTTTCGGTCTTCGGCCGGGAAGGGGCGGCCATCCGGATCGATTGCCGCAGCCTGGAGCACGAGGCGGTGACACTGCCGCCCGGCGTGGTGTTCCTGGCCGTCAACAGCATGGTGAAGCACGCGCTGGCGAACTCCGCTTATAAAGAGCGTACCCGCGAGTGCGCGGAAGCAGCGGAACGGCTGGGGGTGGCCAGCCTGCGAGACGCCAGCGCGGAGAGGCTGGAAACGGCTCACCTGCCTGACCCGCTGGGGCGGCGGGCCCGCCACGTGGTGACCGAGAACGCGCGCGTGGAGCAGTTCGTGGCCGCCTGCCGGGAGGGCGATGTGCCGCGCATGGGACGCCTCTTCCTGGAATCGCACGCCAGCTTAAGGGACGACTACGAAGTGAGCTGCGCGGAACTGGATTTTCTGGTCGAGACGGCTGCCGGGCTGCCGGGTGTCCATGGGGCGCGCATGACCGGCGGGGGGTTTGGCGGATGCACGGTCAACCTGCTGCGACCGGACGCTGCGGACGAGTTCGCCGGGCGGATCAGCAGCGCCTACCAGGGGCGCTTTGGAGTGATCCCCCGGATATATTCCTGCCGCCCGGCGAACGGCGCGGAAGAAATCACGAATTTTGAGAGCATTCCGGCCCCCGGGTGACTAATAGGCATAAGAGAAGAATTGTCCTCCCGGGCGCCCGTAACACGGCGCCCTTCCTCAATCTCCAGGTAGGCTTATCCGCTCCCTGAGGGCCGAAGCCTGGGCCGCGTCGCCGATTTTTAATGTGCGGCGACGCTGCCGGCATGGCTGCGGGGGCGCCGCATGAGAAACAGCAGCGGAATGATCAGCAGGAAGGTCACGGCCAGCAGGCGGAAGGTGTCATTGAAGGAGAGCATGGTGGCCTGCCTCTGCACCATGCCGAAGACCGCGCCGTAGGCCTGCTGCGTGGCGGTCGCCGGATCCTGTCCCTGAGCGATAAAGGCCCCGTGGAGCCCGTTCAGCACCGGGCGGGCGGCGGGATTGTAAGCGGTCACGTTGGCGCCCAGCAGGTTAATGTGCAACTGCTCGCGGCGGAAAAGGTAGGTCGTCGCGTTGGCGATCCCGACGCTGCCGCCGGTATTCCGCATGAGGTTGAAGATGCTGGTGGCGTTGCCCATTTCTTCCTTGGCGATGGGGTCCATGGTGGCGGTGGTCAGGGGCACGAACAGCAGCGCCAGGGAGAGGCCCTGGATAAATTGCGGCCAAAAAATCTCCCAGTAGCCGGCGTCCAGGCTTAACTGGGAAAGCTGCCACAGCGTAAACGAAGCTCCCACCAGTCCAAGAGCCAGCAGTTTCCGCGGATCGAAACGCGCCATGATGGCTCCCACTATCGGCATGGCCACGAACGAGCCCAAGCCGCGTGGAAACATGGCGATGCCGGCTTCGAGAGCGGGGTAGCCCAGCAGCGTCTGGAGGAAAATGGGGATCAGCACCATGCTGCCGTACAGGACGAAGCCGAGCATGGTCATGAGGCTCACGCCGGCGCTGTAGGTGCGGTCGCGGAAGACGCGCAGGTGCACCACCGGGCTGTCCGTGACCAGTTCGCGGACCACGAACGCGATGACCCCGATCGCGGAAATGACCGCCAGCGTGGTGATGAAGCTGGAGCCGAACCAGTCCTCTTCCTGACCTTTGTCCAGCACAATCTGTAGCGCGCCGATGCCCAGGGCCAGGAAGCCCATGCCCCAGTAGTCGATGCGCGAGGAGGTGCGACGGATGTACGGAGGGTCGAAGATGAACAGCTTGGTCATGAGGACCGAGGCGACCCCCACGGGAATGTTGATGTAAAAGACCCAGCGCCAGCTATAGCTGTCCGTGAGCCAGCCGCCCAGAACCGGTCCCAGCATAGGCGCCACCACCACGCCCAGGCCCCAGAAGGCCATGGCCTTGCCCCGATCCTGGGGTGGGAAGGCTTCGAGCATCACCGCCTGCGAAAGCGGCTGAAGAGCCCCGCCGGTGGCCCCCTGAACCACCCGAAAGAAGATCAGCATGAACAGGTTGGGAGCCAGGCCGCAAAGGAACGAGGCGGCCGTGAAACCGGTGACCGCGGCAATCAGCAAGCGCTTGCGGCCAAAGTAATTGGCCAGCCAGCCGGTGATGGGCAGCACGACGGCATTGGCCACCAGGTAGGAGGTGAGCGCCCAGGTGGCTTCATCCACGCTGGCGGACATGCTGCCGGCGATGTGCGGCAGCGAAACGTTGACCACGGTCGTGTCCAGCACCTCCATGAAGGTGGCCAGCATGACCGAGATGGCGATGATCCAGGGATTGACGTGCGGGTGTGCCGGCACCTGCTCTGGCGCCGCCCGGCTCTCCACTGCGCTCTGAGTGCTTCGCATTGCGGCTGAGGATGCTTTCTTCAGTGTAGCCGGTTGTCTGGATCAGCGCCGGTGAGATAATCGGAGCCATGAAACTCGCCGTCAGTCTGTTGGCGCTACTGGCTCTGGCGGGCGCGGCGCCCGCGCAGGCGCCGCTACGCGCCGGAGTGGCGCGGGTGGAGATCACGCCGGCGGCGCTGCTGCCCATGTACGGCTATGCCAACCGCAAGTGCGGTCCGGCCAACGGCGTGCACGACCCGCTGTATGCCAAGGCGCTGGTGCTGGCCACCGGGGATGCGCGCCTGGCCATCGTCACGCTGGATCTGGGCAGCATCGTCTCCGAGCATCTGAAGGATCAGGTGGCCGCTAAGCTGGGCATCCCCGTGCTGCTGCTCTCCGCCTCGCACACCCACTCCGGACCCCTGTTTCTGCCTTACTCGGGCGGCCCCGGCGAGCCCTCGCCCTACCTGGCGGAACTCGAGGGCAAGGTCTTCGGCGCCGTGAAGCAGGCGGCGGAGTCCCTGTTCCCGGCGCGCCTGGGAGTGGGCCGGGGGGCCTTGCAGTTGGGGTACAACCGGCTACTGCTGCGCGACGACGGCCGCGCCCGGGCGCTGTTCGACAACCTGGAGCGTATCCCCTACGGTCCCGTGGACCCGGAATTCAGCCTGCTGAGCGTGGAAGACGAAAGCGGCGCTACCCGGGCGCTGCTGGTGCACTACGCCTGTCATGCCGTGGTGCTGGGGCCGACCAGTTGCAAGTATTCGGCCGACTGGCCGGGGGCCATGATGGCCAAAGTCGAGGCGGCCATGCCCGGCACCCAGTGCATGTTTGTGCAGGGCGGCGCGGGGGACGTCAACCCGCTTTTTCTGGGCCGCACCGGCAAGGAAGACCAGGATTTCGCCACCATGCAGAAGATGGGCGAACTGATGGCGGCCGAGGTGCTGCGCTCCGCCAAAGATATCCGCCCGACCGGCCCGGTCCGGTATCCCATCCAGTATTCCAGCGAAATGCTGAAGTTTCCGGAGCGCTGGGACAAGAGCAAGAGCCTGGAAGTCGGCATCACCACGGTGCTCATTAACCGGCAGATCGCCCTGGCGGCGGTGCCGGGTGAGCCCATGCACAAGCTCCAGGAACTGTGGAAGAAGCAGGCCGGCGTGCCGTATCCGTTCTTTTACGGGTACACCTACAGCGCCGGGGGCGTCTGGCCGGGCTACATCCCGGACCTGCGTTCGGCGGCTTACGGAGGCTATGGCGCGGACGTGAACACGCGCATCGCGGTGGGCGCGGGCGAGACGATCATCCAGCACCACCTGATCAACCTCTATGGCCTGCTGGGCATGTGGCGCGACCAGCCGGGCAAGCCGTAGCCGCCCGATTTCGAGGCCCAGGATGGCGGAGTTTAGCCGGGTCTACAATAAAAGTAATGCGATACTGTCTGCTGTTGCTGGTATCCTCCCTGGCGTTTACCTGTTTTGCCGAATCCGCGAAGGCGCCGGAGGCTGCCAAACCGGTCAGCGTCCGGGGGACGCTGACGCAGAAGCCGGGCCAGGGCCCCACGCTCGAAACCGCCAGCCACCAGACGATTTTCCTTTCGGGCGACGAGGGCACCATGAAGGTGTTGAACGATCCGCGCGTCCGCGGCTTCGACCTGGAAGCCAAGGGGCATTTCACCGCCCCGGACAAGTTTCAAGTGGACCCGCTCTACACCAAGGCCATGTTCGTCCATAAGGATGGCCACCTTAAAGTCATCACCTACTGGTGCGACACCTGCTCCATACGCACCTATGCGCCGGGTCCCTGCTGGTGCTGCCAGCAAGAGACCACGCTCGACCTGCGCGATCCGGATGCTTACAAAAACGACAAGTAGATGACACGCAGCGCTCTGTTCCTTCTCCTGCCGCTTATGTCCCAAGCCGCCTCCTATTCCGTCCAGCACGTGGTGGTCGACGGCGTGGCGGTGATCCGCCTGGCGGATGCCGCCCACCACGCCGAAGTGTCGGTCGCGCCGTCGATCGGCAACATCGCTTATGAGATGAAAGTGAACGGGAAAAACGCGTTCTATGTCCCGTTTCAGCACCTAGGGGAATTCCAGGCCAAGCCAGCTCTGTGCGGCAACCCGTTTCTGGCTCCCTGGGCGAACCGCATCGACCAGGACGCCTTCTGGGCCAACGGGAAGAAGTTCCTGTTGAACCCGGACCTCGGAAACGTGCGGCGGGACGGCAACGGTAAACCGATCCACGGCCTGCTGACGTTCTCTTCGCTGTGGAAAGTGGTGTCGGCGGAGGCAGACGACCGTTCGGCCCACGTCACCAGCCGGCTGGAATTCTGGAAGTACCCCGAGTTGATGGCGCAGTTTCCGTTCGCGCACAGCATCGAGATGACCTACCGCCTCCGGGACGGCGTTCTGGAGGTGGAGACGCGCCTGGAGAACCACTCCACCGAGCCCATGCCGGTGGGCATCGGCTTCCACCCGTACTTCCAACTCCACGATGCGCCGCGCGACCAGTGGAAGGTTCACCTGGCGGCGCGCGACCACCTGGTGCTCTCGAACCTGCTGATTCCGACCGGCGAGCGCAAGCCGGTGACGTTCGCCGATCCGCAGCCGCTGGCGGGCATGCAATTCGACGATGTCTTCAGCGGACTGGTGCGCGGCGGCGACGGCAAGGCGCGGTTTTCGGTCGAAGGACGGCAGGAAAAGATCACGGTGGTCTATGGGCCCAAATACACCGTGGCGGTGGTGTACGCGCCCGCGGGGCGCAACTTTATCTGCTTCGAGCCGATGTCCATGGTCACCAACGGGTTCAACCTGGCGCACCAGGGCGTCTACCACGAACTACAGAGTGCGCCTGCGGGGGGCGAGTGGCGCGAGAGCTACTGGATCGCGCCCACCGGTTTCTGAGGAGCCGCGTCAGGCTCCCACGATCGTAATCTTCGAGAAACCTTCCTCCAGGCGCGGGGGAACCATCTTTTCGGCCATGCGCGCGAGGGCTTCCTCCGGCACCACGCGGTGGCGGCTCAGGTTGCGCTCCCGGCAGACGGCCAGGGGGACGTCGAAAAACAGGGCTTCCACCTCGCAGCCGAACGCCCGCCCGATGTTCAGGTAGGGGCGCCGCTCGTCGGGGGTCAGGTGGGTGGCGTCCACGTAGGTCACTGGCCGCCCGATCGCCAGGCGATGGCGCAGCAGGTAGCGCATACACAGGAACACGCGGGCATGGATGGTCTGGTCCGTGGCGTCGTCGGCCAGCAGCAGGCGCAGCGCGTCCGAAGACAGCGGACTCACTCCCAGGCGCGCGAGGTAGGTGGACTTGCCGGACCCCGGGAGCCCGACCGCCACCACGATGCGCTGGCGCTCCGGGGCGCTCAATACCGCACCTTCACCCATTTGCGCGAACGCATCGATTCGTAGCCGGCCTCCAGGACACAATTGACGATGTAGCCGTCCTCGTAGGTCTCGCGTGGCTGGTGCCCGTCCCGCACGCACTCGACGAAGTGCCGCATTTCCGCCTGGTAGCCGTAGGCGAATGCCTCTTCCGGCAGCGGCCGGGTCCAGCCGAAGTCGATATCCGCCTTCTCCACCACGTATCCGGCGGACTTGCGGGTGAAGGACACGATGGGCGTCCCGCGCGTCACGTCCGTGAAGATGGAACCCTCCGAGCCGTGAACCTCGTTGCGCAGGTCCAGGCCGCCCAGGGTGGTCCAGGAAAGCTCGCAGTGGCCGATGCCGCCGGAGGCGAAGCGCAGCACCAACAGGGCGTTGTCCTCTCCCTTGGTCTTGTCGCCATGCACGAAGGTATCGCCCCAGGCCATCACCTCCACGATGCGGTCGCCGGCTTTGCCGAAAAAGTAGCGCGCCGCGGCGATGCAGTGGCAGCCCAGGTCATGCATGGCGCCGCCCCCGGTCTTGCGGATATCCCAGAAGTGCGCCGAATGCGGGCCGCTGTGGGATTCCCGCGAACGCACCCAGATCACCCGGCCGACGCCGCCGCGCTCAATGGTTTCCCGGGCCTTTACGACGCAGGGCGCGAAAACTTCCGTCTCCGCATAGCCGTGCAGCGCGCCCGATTTGCGCGCTGCGTCCCACATGGACTTGGCCTCGCGGCGATTGCGCGCCAGCGGCTTGGTGCACACCTGGTTGCGTTTGGCCTTGGCCAGGGCGAGCGCCGCGGGCGCGTGCTCCTCATTCGGCAGGGCGATGAGGAACAGATCGATATCGGTTCGGGTGATGACTTCTTTCAGGTCCGTGGAGCAGCCCGGCACGCCCCAGCGCGCCGCGAAATCGCGCGCCCGCTGCGGAGAGCGCGAGTAGTTGACTACCACCTGCTGGCCCGCCACGTTGGCGAGCCCCTGCATGAAAAAATCGGCCACGAAGCCCGAACCGAGCATGGCCAGGTTGACGGTTTTCATAGGTCACTCGATGCGAAACAGAATGCCCGCCCCGGGGGCCAGCCAGTCCATCTCCCGGCCGAACGGTTCCTCCTTGCCGGAATAGTTCGAAATCCGGATGAGCTTGCGCTCCGGCTGCCGCAATTCGATGGCGAACTGGAAGGAGTTTTTGAGGTCCTTGTTGACGATCAGGAAGTACGGCCGGCCTTGCCCGTCCTCAAATTCCCCGATCAGGAACCGCGCGCCCACCGGCGGCCGCACGTACCGCTGGCTCATGTGGACGCTTTTGATCAGCCGGCTCGCGCTGAGCGGCTTGGCCTGCTCGGGCGGGTCGGAATGATACACGCCGGTGCTGTGCAGCCGGATCAGCGTGGGCGCGAGAGCATGAATCTGGTTGTTGATGCGGCGCAGCAGGTCCCAGGTGGGAGTGCGGTTGCCGAACTGGTCGATGGCGCCCAGCCGGTAATTGCCGATCTCCGGAGTGAAGTAGGTGAAGTATTGGATGCCCCGGCCGCCGTAGGCCAAGGTGGCGTACACCTGGAGGTTAAAGGTGGCGTCGGAAGGCTCCATGTAGTTGAAATGCGAGTTGGCCAGGATGCAGTTCCAGAACGGCGTGCCCGTTTCGAGACTCAGCCGCCGCACGATCTCCAGGTTGATGTAGAAATAATCCAACATCTCGCCCGAGACCAGCGAGTAGTTGTCATAGCTCAGGAACGGCTGATGGATGGTGTGGACCAGCATGCGCACGTAGTCGTCGTAGTTGTCCGTGCCCAGGCGGTCCGGCGGCACACGGTAGGGGAAGAGGTTCACGTAAGGCCACTTGTCCGGCATGGCCTCGCGCAGCAGCGCGGCCACTTTGCCCATCCCGGCCATGAGCGGGACCGCCGGTTCGTCCCACAGGTAAAATCCGAGCGCGGCGGGGTTGCCGCCCGCCTCTTGCTTGAGCGAGGCGATCTGCTTGCGGATCTCGGCTTCGGGCGGCAGGCTGGTCCAGTCGTACCCGTTGGCGCGTCTGTCAGTGACGAAACAGGTGAGCCCCGCGGCGCGCACGCGCTCCAGATCCTCCGCTTTGCAGAAGCCGCTGATGTTCAGCCCGGCTTCCTGCATGCCGCGAAGCTGGTCCGGGCCGGAGGGCGAGCCGCCCCACGCCATGATGGCGAAATCCTTGGGAGCTACCGGCTGGGGATGGAAGATGCCTTGCGGCCAGGCGGCCGCCGTGGCAAGTAGAAATAACGCAATGGTCCGCATCATAGGCGATTACGGACGATCATATCTTATGAGGAGGGAGAAGTCAGGAGTCAGGAGGCAGGAGTCAGGAGTCAGGAGTGAGGAGACAGAATGGCGGCGGCGTAGGCGCTCAACATGCGGCTGATCTCTTCGAGAGAATTGGCCAGCGCAGTCGGATCGCCGTAGCCGAGATCCTGGGCGAGGATCAGATAATAACGGCATTCCTCCAGCGAGCCTTCCGCCAGGTTCATAAAGCGCGCCTTGTCCATCCTGCCGCGCCGGCGGAAGCCTTCTGCGATGTTGGCTGGAATGGAGACCGCCGCGCGCCGCAGTTGCGCGGCCAAGCCGTAGATTTCGTGCTTCGGGAAACCCGCCGTGAACGCGTAGACCGCCAGTACGAACTCGTGGGCTTTTCGCCACACCAGCAGATCGCGAAAGCTGCGGGCGGCAGGGCTCGGAGACGGCATACCACAAGAGTGGCGCGCCCGGGACTAATATCTCCTGGCTCCTGTCTCCTCACTCCTGTCTCCTGCCTTCTATTGCTCGAACGCGGCCAGGAAGGTCTTCTTGAAGTTCTTGGCATCGGCGCTGGTGGAGACCTGCGTGTTCGCGGGCTGGCCCGTCACCTGCTGCGTCTGCCCGATGGCGGAGCCGCTCTGTTGGACCTGGATGCACATGGATGTGGTCGAAACCACCGAGGGATCCGCTACCGCAACGCCGGCCAGGGGGTCCCAGGCGAAGAACGTCTTCTGGTGGATGAACACCTGGTCGACGTCCAGGATCTCGCCCACAATCGTGCCCAGCGGCGTCCTGGATCGTGCTTTGAATTCCTTGACGAAGGGTTCGTGGATGGGCACGTCGTTGGTGGCGTTGAGGGGCACGAGCACGGGGTTGACGCCGGAGGCGAATACCAGTTGGGCGGCGTAAGGATCCGTGTAGATGTTCCATTCGGCCACCGGGTGCGAGGAGCTCTCGGGCGCGTTACCGGGGACGCCCACGGCGCCGCCCATGATCACCATCTGCCGGACTGCTTTTACGGTTGCGGGGGTCTGCTGGAACACCTGGCCCAGGTTCGTCAGCGGGCCGATGGCGAGAATGGTCACCGGATTGGCCGGGCTCGCAAGCCTCCCGGTGAGAAAATCCACAGCGCTCTGCGCTTGCGGCGCTCCCGCCGCCGGCGGCAGGTTGACGCCGGGGAGCGTGTCGGTCTTCTTGCGCCACGCATCCGGGAAGTGCGAATCGCCCTGAAGCGGGGTGCTCCGGCCGATATACACCGGGATGTTTGCTCCGATCACGGCCTGGAGGCGCAACAGGTTGACCGCGCCCGCATCTACGTGCGCGAGGCCGTTGGCCACGGTAAAGGCTTCAATCTGTACGTCGGAACGCGACAGCAGGAAGGAGATCGCCATCAGGTCGTCGGTCCCGACATCGGTATCGACGATTACGTTGAGCGGTGGGGCGGCAGCGGACACAGTTCCTCCGAGGACTGCCAGAAGCAGGATGGCGGGGAACTTCAATCGTTCCCCGAGATCTGTACCAGGTTTTCGTTCAGCACGGCTTCCGCGTCGGCGGCGGTGAAGCTCTCCACCTTCGCCGAGATGTTCATGGAGCAGAACTTCGGGCCGCACATGGAGCAGAAGTGCGCGTCCTTGAAGCCTTCTTCGGGAAGCGTCTCGTCGTGCATGGCGCGCGCCGTTTCGGGGTCCAGGGAGAGGTCGAACTGGCGGTTCCAGTCGAAACGGTAGCGGGCGCGGGAGAGGTCGTCGTCGCGGTCACGGGCGCCGGGGCGTTGGCGCGCGATGTCCGCCGCGTGGGCCGCGATTTTGTAGGCAATGATGCCCTGCTTGACGTCCTCCCGGTTGGGCAGACCCAGGTGCTCCTTGGGCGTTACGTAGCACAGCATGGAAGCCCCGTGCCAGCCGATCATGGCCGCTCCGATGGCCGAGGTGATGTGGTCGTAGCCCGGAGCAAAATCCGTCACCAGAGGTCCCAGCGTGTAGAAGGGCGCTTCGTGGCAGAGTTCCTTCTCTTTCTCCACCTGAAGCTGGATCTGGTCCATGGGCACGTGGCCGGGCCCCTCGATCATCACCTGCACGTCGTACTCCCACGCTTTGCGCGTGAGTTCGCCCAGGGTCGCCAGTTCGGCAAACTGCGCCTCATCGCTCGCGTCCGCCAGCGAACCGGGACGCAGGCCGTCGCCCAGCGAGAAGCTCACGTCGTACTTCTGGAAGATCTTGCAGATCTCCTCGAAGCACTCGTAGAGCATGTTCTGCTTGTGATTTTTCACCATCCACTCGGCCAGGATGGAGCCGCCCCGGCTCACGATGCCGGTGATGCGCCGGGTGGTCAGCGGAATGTGCTGCACCAGGACACCGGCGTGGATGGTCATGTAATCCACACCCTGTTCGGCCTGTTCGTGGATCACTTCGAGCATGAGGGAAGCGCTCAGATCCTCGAGCCGCCGCACGCGGGAGAGCGCCTCATAGATGGGCACCGTTCCCACGGGCACCGGAGAGTGGCGGATGATGGCCTCGCGAATACGCGGGATGTCCCCGCCGGTGGAGAGGTCCATCACCGTGTCGGCGCCGTACTTCACGCAATAGCGCAGTTTTTCGAGCTCTTCGTCGATGTTCGAGGTGACGGCCGAATTTCCGATGTTGGCGTTGATCTTGCAGCACGAGGCCACGCCGATGGCCATCGGCTCCAGGTTGGTGTGGTTGACGTTGGCGGGAATGATCATGCGGCCCCGAGCCACCTCAGACCGGACGAGCTCGGGGGACAGCTTCTCCCGCCGCGCCACGTATTCCATCTCCTCCGTGATGACGCCCTGGCGGGCGTAGCGCATCTGAGTGCGAATCTGGTCGTTCTTGCGTCTCTCAACCCATGGGGTGCGCATATCCATCTCCCTGCTGTCAGGGCCGCGAATGCCCGCCCGTACCGGGCTCACCGGCAGGCGCGTTCACTCGCGGCCGATGCTATTTCTTTTTCTTAGGTTTCTTCGTTTCTTTCCTGCCGCGATCCATGCTTTTGGCCATGGAGATCTCCTATCGTAAGAATTATATCTTTCTGCCGATCGGGCCTGGGCCGTAATCGCACAGGGCTTCCCGGACGCTCAGGCCGGCGACCTCGATCCGCGCCAGATCGGTGGAGCCCACGCCGGCGGCTTCCGCCAGTTTCAGCGCGCTGTCGCCGCGGACGAAAGGCTTGACGCCGCGGCCGGCCTTGGGATCGTAACCCATCACCGCCATGGCGACCGCATCCAGGCAGACCGGATTCTTCCCCGCCAGCAGCACGCCTGCGGAGATTTTCTGCACGCCCGGATTCCAGACCCCTTCCCCGCCGCGGATCGACTCCACGCCGTCAATGATCGCTAAATCGATGGGCCGCACCCGCACGAGGTCGGCCACGATCCGGGGCACGCGATAGCCGGGGTCGCGGGGTGACGCGGGATCCAGTTCCGTGGGCACGCCGGCGGGCGGAGGCGTGGTGCCGCTGTGGCAGACCGGCGCGCGCTCCTTGGTGGGATTTTCGTTGCCGCTCGGCCCGCAGTCGCCGCCGTAGAGCGAACACGGGGTGATGCCGAAGTTGTTCTTCAGCGACAGGGTGACCCCGGCGATCCAGTGGTTCTTCAGCTTGGAAAGCGAAACATAGGTGTCGCAGTCCACCCAGGAATGATTGAGTTCGTAGGCGGGGAAGAGATAGGGCTGGCCGGGGACCTTCACCGTCACGTATTTCTTGCCATAGCCGAGATTCTGGGCGTTTTCCCACTCGACCTTGCAGCCCACGTTGTTGATGGCCTGGATGTCCAGTTGGTAGCGGGCCCACAAGTCCATGTCCTGGCGGGCGGGGAAGAAGGTCTCCAGAATACGGATGCGCCGGGCTCCGGCGCGGGCGAGCAGGTGCGCCGTGGCCAGCACCGTGTCCGGGTTGGTGCGGTAAGGGAGTTCGGGGTCGATGGGGAAGCGCTGCGGCTGGCCGGTCAGGTTCAGCTTCAGCGCCACCGTTTTGCCTTTCACCAGCGGTCCGATGCCGCCGATCTGGTCGAACAGCGTTCCCAGTTTGCCGGCCAGATCTTCGCGGTAGCTGCGGCACCGCCCGATGGCGACGGTCGAGAGGGGCGTGGGACGAGCCGGAAGCACGCCCCCCAAGGCCAATCCGCCCAGCGTGCCGCCCACGCCGGTCAACACTTCGCGCCGCGAGACGTGTTTCGAATGCATGTGCCCTCCTGAGGTGCCTTCGGCCTCATTGTATCCCACATCCACGGGGGCGATTAGGCCAGCTTGCGGAGATGGTAGCGGCGGCCGCGCCAGTGGATGACATTGCCGGCGGCCGAGGAAATCAGGGCCGCCAACCACACCCAGGTGGCCAGCGGCACCCACCAGGTATGCACCCAACCATAGCGGTCGAACCACGCTTGCCACGCGGGCAGTGCGGCCTTGGCCAGCGTGGCGCGGTTGGCGCCCTTGAGCATGCCCGGGCTGAGCTGCACGATCAGTGCCCACTCGGCGCCGCGGTGGCCCAGCGCGGCGGCGATGGCGGCCGCGGCCATGCCGCCACAGTAGATGACGTGCGCGGCCAGCGCCGGCCACCACAGCCGCGGATAGCAGACCCGGGTGATGACCAACTGCCGGCGCGCCCAGGAGAAGAAGGCCCGCGCGGTGGTGTGCTCCGGGGAGGCGACCATGGCGCCGGGCGCGAAGGCGATGCGCTTTCCGGCGGCACCGATCGCGGCGCTCAGCGCGTAGTCGTCGCTCACGGCCTTGCTCCAATAATCCGGAACGCGCGCGGAGTAGAAGGTCTCTTTGCGGATGGCCATGGCGCCGCCCCAGGCGAAGCGGTTGTCGCCCGGGCCGAACGCGCCGGCGATGGGCGCATTCCACACGCTCCGCAGGAGGGACCAGAAGTCCGGCGGTTCCGGGGTGTACCAGCGGTAGCCCGTGCTGGCCCCCACGGTTTCCCCGGCGAGGGGGCGTACCAGGGCCTTGAGCCAGTCCCGGGAGACGCGCCCATCCGAATCCGCGAAGGCGAATACCTCCGACACCTTGCGGGCGCAGCGCACGGCGGCCCACAGGTTCTGGACTTTTTCTCCCGTCTCCGGATCGTCGTCTGGCGCCAGGATGATTTTGGCCCGCGCCGGCAGCACTCCCGGGGGAATGTCGCGCGCCCGGCGCACGGCAATCAGCAGTTCGTAGTCCGGATAATCCAGGTCCGCCAGCGCCGCGAGGTTTTCGCGCAGCCCCTCGTCGGCGCCCTTCACCGGCACGATGAGGGTGGCCGGAGGCCAGTCGGCCTTCCGGGCATCGGCCAGGCACTCCGCCACATAGGCCGCGCGTTTGCGTTCGCCGCGAAGGGAGAGGAGGGCCAGGAGGCAGGCAGGACCCACAAACAGCCAAAACCAGAGCACTGGCTCTAGGATAAACTGTCGTGACATGAAGCGACGCGAGTTCCTGGTACAGAGCGGCGCCATCGGTCTGCCCCTGCAAGCGCAGGCCATGGCCCAGTCCGCATCCCGCTACGCCGGCAAGCCGGCGCTCAAGATTACCGATATCCAGACCACCCTGGTGGGCGCGGGCGGCCGGAACCTGTGCTACGTCAAGGTGCTCACCGACCAGGGCATCCACGGTTGGGGCGAGGCCTATTCCTGCGGCCCCGATGAGGCCACGGTCGCCACCATCGCCGACTTCAAGCGCTGGCTGGTGGGCAAGGACCCGCGCAACATCGAATATCTGTGGTCCACCATGTACAACTTCACGCGCTTCCCCGGGGGCGCGGTGATCAACGCGGCCATCAGCGGCATCGAGCACGCGCTATGGGACATTTCCGGCAAGGCGGCCGGCCTGCCCGTCTACATGCTGCTGGGCGGCAAGTGCAGGGACAAGATCCGCTGCTACCAGAGCGCCGGGGGAGCGACCCCGCGCGAGCTGGCGGAGAGCGCCAAGCACCTGGTGGCCAAGTACGGCTACACGGCGATCAAGATGGCGCCGCATCCGCCGCACTCCCAATCCATGCCGTACAACGCGGTGACGCGCGCCGCCGGGCAGCGCGCCGAAGCCGTGCGCGCCGCCGTGGGACCGGATATCGACCTGGCCTTCGACGCGCACGCCACGCTGTTTGAGCCCATCCGCGCGTTTCAGATGGCCGAAGCCTTGAAACCCATCCGGCCTTTCTGGCTCGAAGAGCCCATCCGCATGGAAAACATGGATGCCCTGGCGGCGCTCAAGCACAAATTCGAAATTCCGCTGGCCACGGGCGAGTGCCTGTATACGAAATACGATTTCCGGCAGATTCTGGCCCGGCAGGCCGCCGATATCGTGCAGCCGGACATCTGCCTGGCCGGCGGCGTCATGGAGCAGAAGAAAATCGCCGCCATGGCGGACGCGCATTACGTGGTGGTGGCGCCGCACAACCCCATGGGGCCGCTGGCCACCATGGTGAACATCCACTTCGCCGCCTCCACACCGAATTTCCTGATCCTCGAATACCACCCCGACGACCAGTCGCCGCGCAAAGACCTGGTGCACGATCCCGTGCTGGTGAAGGACGGCTACCTGCCGATTCCCGACAAGCCCGGCTGGGGCTACGAGATGAACGAAGAGGCCTTCCGCCACTATCCGCCCAAGCCGTGGCACCGCGGATTCGCCTACCGCGCCGACGGATCGCCCGACTACATTTGAGCGCAGCCGGCGGCTATTTGCGGCTCTTGCCCCTGGTCTTGGACCCCTGGGCTTTCGGCTCTTCCACCGCCGGCTCGGCGGCCGCGGGCGCTTCTTCGGGGTCCTCGATTTCGCCGGCCTCAGCGGGAGTGGCGCCCATCTTGGCGAGCACTTCGCCAAACAGCGCGGCCTTGCGGGCATCCACCTTGGGAGGCGGGGCCTGTTCGTGGCGGTAATCGTGATCGCTGTGGCAGGTCCGGCAGCGCACCTTGGCGGGCTCCTGGTTCAGCATAGAGACCACCGAGTGGTTCATGATGCGCTTGCACTTCACGCAATAGTCGTCGATGACATCGCCTAAGCGGTACTCCGGCATGGCTCCTCCGTCTTGGCTGTCTCCGGCGAGGGCTTGGGTTCGGGCAAAATCCATTGCGCGTTCTCGAAGCCCACGTATTTGCAGATCCGCAATTCGCCGCTCTCGGTTTCCAGCAGATCGCCTACCGAGAGAGGCTGCTCGGAGTCGCGCATCCGGCGCCAGGCCTCGTATTCGTTGGCCGCTTCGATGTCGCCGGCGGCCTCGTAATCCCGAGGCTTCACCGAGGCCGCGCCGGAGACGTGCGGCGCCCACCGGAACTGCTGCCGCGGCGAGTCTTTCATGCGGTGGATCCGGTACTTCGGCATAGCCCTAATTTTAAACCATCCTGTTCTCCCAGCCGGATCCATTCCCGGATATTCCGCTCCTCCCAGCGGATGGCGGACTTGAGCGGGCCGAGCGGCCGGCCGGCGGTGATCCTCCAGACCTCCAGCGGTCCGGGGGCGGGCGCATCGCCCGCGAACCAGCGCAGAATGCCGCAGCACGCGCGGACCAGCCGCGAAGGCATCAGCGGCAAAGCGTCCACCGCGATGGCGCGCGAGGCGCCCATGGCGCCGGCGGCCCACAGCGGCAGCACTTCGCGCACGCCTCCGTCAACATACCGCTTGCCGCCGATGCGGACAGGCGGAAAAGCCACCGGCACCGCGCAAGTGGCCACCAGGTGTCGCCAGGTCATTTCTTCAGCGGGTACGAGCCGGAGCCGCAGGCGAGGCAGTTCCGCGACCGTGCAGGCGAAGGGCACGCGCGGCGTATAGCGCGCGTAGAGTTCCCGGGCGGTCTCTTCGAGCGGCCCCGGATCGAAGAGGGCCGGTCCGAAAGGGCGAATGCGGCGTTGCCGCATGGTTGCCGCGGTCAGCGGGTTCAGCCACCGCTCGATCAAGTCGGATGCGGGAGCGCCTCCCGCGATCGCCCAGCCGTTCAGCGCGCCGGCGGAGACGCCCACCACCAGGTCCGGCCGCAGCCAGGATTCCAGGGCTTTCCAGGCGCCCGCCTGATAGGCGCCCCACATGCCGCCCGCCGAAAGCACCAGTGCGGTCTTCACATCATTCATGTTAGACAATAGTGAGTGCCCTTTGATTCAAAAGCTTACGGAGAGGAGGTCGCCTCGCTCCTGGCTTTGGACGGCGGGGGTGCCCGGCGGATGCCCCTGGCCGGCGCCCGGTGCTCGTCTCCGGCCGCCCGCGAGCGGCTGCGAGCCGCCTCCGCCCGCCAGTGGTTCCCTGCGGCGCGCGCCCCCGAAGCGGCAGTGGCAGGGCTGTATCTGTACTTCTCCTGCTGGGACGAGGCGCATGAAGTGGCCCAAGGGGTGGGCACGCGGGAGGGCAGCTACTGGCACGGGATCGTGCACCGGCAGGAACCCGACGCGGGAAACTCCGCCTATTGGTTCCGGCGGGTGGGCGCGCATCCGGTTTTCGCGGCCTTGCGCGCCGAAGCAGAGCGGCTTGCGGCGGCAAGCGGCGCGGGGATCTCTTTTGCGGCGCCCTGGGATCCGTTCGCCTTTATCGACCTGTGCGAGGAGGCCCGCCGCCAGCCGGGCTCGGCTCTGGAAAACCTGGCGCTGGAAGTGCAGCGCGCCGAATGGCAACTCCTGTTTGACTACTGCGCGAGGCCCGCGCAATGAGCGCCGTCAAGGCTGCCGTGCTGGCTGCCTTCGGGCAGCCGCTGGAAATCCGCGAGTATCCCGACGTCGGCGAGGCTGCTCCCGGCGAGGCGCTGGTGCGCGTGGAAATGGCGGGCATTTGCGGCACCGACGTGCACTTATGGCTGGGGCAGTTGTCCATCCCGCTGCCGGTCATCCTGGGGCACGAGACGGTGGGCCGCATCGAACGGTTGGGCGCGGGCCTGGAAAAGGACTGGCGCGGGGAGCCTCTGCGCGCGGGCGACCGCATCACCTGGGCCAGTTCGCTTACGTGCGGCGAGTGCTTCTATTGCCGGATGAAGCGGCAGCCCACGCGCTGCCTCGCGCGCAAGGCCTACGGCATTTCCTATTGCGCCGACCAGGAGCCGCACCTGCGCGGAGGATATGCCGAAAAGATTCTCCTGCGCGCCGGCTCGGCCCTGTTCCGCATCCCGGATCACGTGCCGACCGAGTCGGTGGTCGGCGCGGGCTGCGCCCTGGCTACGGCCATTCACGGCCTGGAGCGCGCCCCGCTCGCCTGGGGAGACGTGGTGGTGATTCAGGGAAGCGGCCCGGTGGGGCTCGCCGCCCTGGCCGTGAGCCGGCAGGCGGGCGCCGCCCGCGCGGTGGTCATCGGCGGGCCGCCGCACCGCCTGGAACTGGCCCGCGCTTTCGGCGCCGATGCCGTGATCGATATCCAGCAGGCGCCGGACCCGGGGGAACGCCGCCGCCTGGTGCTCGAAGAAACAGGGCCTCATGGCGCCGACGCGGTTATCGAGTGCGTGGGCCATCCCGCCGCCGTCAACGAAGGTCTCGCATTGTGCCGCGACGGCGGCAAGTACCTGGTCCTGGGGCAATACGCAGACGCCGGCAACATCTCCTTCAATCCCCACACGATCACCCGCAAGCAACTGCAAGTGGTCGGTTCCTGGGGCTTTGAGGCGCGCCACGTGGACGCCGCTCTCGCGCTGCTGGCGCGCACCGGGCTGCGGGATTGCTTCGCGGCCGAGGTCACGCACCGCTTCGCCCTCCCCGATGCGGACGCGGCGCTCCAGACCGTGCGCGCGTGGCGCTCCGGCAAGGCGGTGATCACACCTTGACTAAGATGCTCTTGAGAGATTCACGTTGAAGAAATCGGTCTTCCTGCTTTCCATCGCCGCCGCAGCGGCCGCGTTTGGCTGGTGGCTCATTCACCTGAAAAATCAGCCGCCGCGCGTCCCCTTCGCCAAGGTCACTCGCGGCACGCTGATCAGCATGTTGCCCACCAACGGGAAGGTGGAGCCGATCCGCTGGCAGGCCGTGCGCGCCCAGGAGGCGGGCCTGATCGAAAAGGTTCCCGTGCAGGAGGGCCAGCGGGTGGCCGAGGGCGACACGCTGGCCGTGATGACGATCTCCGAGTTGCAGGCGGAACTGGCGGCCGCACAGTCGCGCGTGGCGCAGGCGCGGGCCGACCTGGCGGTGATCGAGGCCGGCGGCAAAGCGGCCGAGTTGACCGAAATCGACAACAGCCTGGCGCGGGCCCGGCTGGATCGGGACCTGGCCCAGCGCGAATATTCCTCACTTCAGCGGCTGGCCGAAAAGCAGGCCGCCACGACCGCGGATGTGGTGGCGGCCCGCGATAAAATGCGCCAGGCCGAACTGAGAATCGACGGCCTGGTGCGCCGCCGCGCCGCGCTGGTCGGGAAGCAGGACCAGGCGGCGGCCCAGGCGCGCCTCAAAGATGCCGAGGCGGCGCTGGACCTGGCTCGCCGGCGCATTGCCCAGACCGTCTTCCGGGCTCCCATGGCAGGCATCGTCTACGAGCTTTCGGTGCGGCCCGGAGCCTATCTCAATCCCGGCGACCTGGTGGCCAATGTGGGCGAAATCGGCGAGCTGCGCGTCCGGGTCTACGTGGACGAGCCCGAGTTGGGGCGCGTGGCCGTGGGACAGCCCGTGACCATCACCTGGGATGGCCTGCCCGGGAGAACCTGGGAGGGCAGCGTAGAGAAACTGCCCAGCGAAATTATGCCGCTCGGCAGCCGGCAGGTGGGCGAGGTGAAGTGCACCATCGCCAACCCCAGCCGCGACCTGGTGCCTGGCGGCAATGTGAACGCCGACATCCGCACCAACATGGTCGCCAGCGCCCTGAGCATGCCGAAGGAGGCCCTGCGCCGGGATGCCGGGGGGCCGGGCGTGTTCCTCCTCCAGGACGATACCCTGGTCTGGCGCAGGGTGAAAACCGGCGCCTCCACGGTGACCCGCGTGCAGATCCTGGAGGGCTTGCACGATGGCGACGCGGTGGCTCTGCCCACCGACCTGGTGCTGCGCGCCGGCCAGCGGGTCAACCCCGTGTATCCCTAGAAAAGCCCCAGTAAAGCCCCGGCGGCGGCTCGTGCGCGGGGTGTGATATAAGGTGGAGGATTCGGCGGAGGAGATCTTGGCTCGATGAAGCACAAGACGTTCTACGGCTGGTGGGTGACGGCCGCGGCATTCATTACGTTCGGCATCTCGACGGGGTTGCCGTACTACAACATGCCGTTCTTTTACGATTATTTCCAGCGCAGCTTCGGCTGGTCGAAGGCGCAGATCACCTTCGGGTTTCCGCTGGCGGCCCTGCTCACGCTGTGGATCGGCCCGGTGCTGGTCCCCCGCTATAGCCCGCGCAAACTGATCCTGGCCGGCACGGGTCTCACCTGCCTGGCCTTCCTGGGATTCGGCACCATGCACGGCGCCCTGTGGCTCTACTACAGCCTCTGGTTTCTGTACACGGTAGGTTACATCCTCTCCGGTCCCATCCCGCACCAGTTGATCGTGTCGCACTGGTTTCGCCGGAATCGCGGCAAAGCCATGGGTCTGGTCTACGTGGGGGTCGGGCTGGTGGGCTCGTTGGGCTCTTTTCTGGTGAAGCCGCTTACCGAGGGCACCAACTTCCACATTTGCCTGATGGTGATGGGCGCCATGATGTTCCTCGCCTGGCCGCTGACGCTGCTGGTGGTCCGCGACCGGCCCGCGGAGAAAGGCCTGTACGCGGACGGCGACGAGCATCCGCCGGCGGAGAACAAGATCGAGCCGTACAGCTTCAAATACCTCTTCGGCCAGTACTCCTTCTGGTTGTTGCTGATCGGCAGCTTTTGCTCCATCGGATCGATCGGCGCCATCAACTTCCACATGAAGTTCGTCTTCATCGACCAGGGCTTTACGGATAAGACGCCGGAAGGCCAGGCCTTGCTCAATTCGGTCTGGCGGCTGGCTTCGATCATCATCCTGTGGTCCAGCATCGGCGGGCGGATGGGCATCGGCGGGCTGGCGGACCGCTTCTCGAAGAAATGGGTGATGGCCGCCACGTATTTCATCGTGGCGGGCACCATTCCGCTGCTGCTCACGGTGAGTCCCACGAATTCGCCTATCGGCTTCGCCCTGCTTTTCGGCTTCGGCATGGGGGCCGACTACATGCTGATCCCGCTGATGGCGGCCGAGCAGTTCGGTGTCAACTCGCTGGCCCGGGCGATGGCCATCATCCTTCCGGTCAACACCATCGGGCAGACCTGGTTCCCCTACTTCGTGTCTCTCCTGCGGGACCAGTTCGGCAACTACACGGTGGCCATGGGCGCGGTGTTCGCCGTGGCCATGATCGGCGCCCTGTCGATCGCCCTGCTGCCGCGGCACCACGCACACGATGAGACACTTCGTCTACAAGACCCTGAACGAGCTGCGGCGCGGAGCTGAAGAACTCGGCGCCGCGCACGTCCGCTTCGAGGAAAATCCCGCCAAAGTTCGTGAGATTCTGGCGCGTCCGGTGCGGGTGGGCGATTTCGCCGTGGGCAGTTCCCTGGCGATTCATCCCATGGAAGGCTGCGACGGCACTCCCGACGGGCGGCCCGGGGAACTCACCTGGCGGCGCTACGAGCGCTTCGCCGCGGGGGGCGCCAAGCTGATCTGGTTCGAGGCCACCGCCGTGCGCGAAGACGGCCGCGCCAACACCCGCCAGCTTTGGCTGCACCGCGAGAACGTCTCCGATTTCGCGCGCCTGCTGGAACGCATCCACGTCCTGCACCGCGAACGCTACGGCACCTCCGACGACGTGCTGATCCCCGTGCAGCTCACCCATTCGGGCCGCTATAGCGTGCCGCGCAAGATTATCGCCTATCACAACCCGCACATCGACCGGAAAAGCGGCACGCCGGCCGATCTGCCGCCGATCACCGACGGCGAACTGGAGCGGCTGGAAGACGCTTACGTTGAAGCCGCCGGGCTGGCGCTGTCGGCCGGATTCACGGCGGTCGATATCAAGGTCACCCACGGATATCTGCTCAGTGAGCTGACCGGCGCCAAGACGCGCCCGGGCCGCTACGGCGGCCCGCTCGAAAACCGCGTCCGGTTCATCCGCAACGTGATGGGCAAACTGCGCGCGGCCTTCGGCAAGCGCCTGATGCTCTGCATGCGGCTGGGTTGCTTCGACGGAGTCCCCTACTTCACGGATCCGCGCACCGGCCTGGGCGTGCCCTGCGACTATGAGGCGCCCTATCCCCACGGCTTCGGTGTGGACCCCGCCGACCCGCTGCGCGAGGATCTCAGCGAGGTGAAGCAGGCCATCGCCTGGTTTTGCGAATCCGGCCTGGCGCTGCTGAACGTCTCCCTGGGATGCCCCTACTACAATCCCCACATCGGCCGGCCGTTCGAAAAGCCCGACGAGGGCAACTACGAGCAGCCGGAGCATCCGTTGCTGGGAGTAGACCGGCACTTTCGCATCGCCGGCGAGCTCCAGCGCAGCTTTCCAAGCCTGCCCATGGTGGGCACGGGCTATTCGTGGCTCCAGAAGTACGCCATCCATGCGGGAGCCTACAACGTAGCTTCCGGCGCCATTCGCTTCCTGGGCATCGGCCGCGGCGTGCTGGCCTATCCGGATTACGCCCGCGACACGCTGGAGAAGGGCGAACTCGACGAGCGCCGCGTCTGCAAGACCCTCACCTTCTGCACCTACCTGATGCGCCAGAAGAATCATCCGCTGGGCCAGTTCCCCACGGGCTGCCCTCCCTTCGACAAGGAAGTCTACGGCGAGATCATCAAGCTGGCGCGCCACAGCCGGGCTGCCGGCGGGCCCTCCCGGACAAGCTGAGACGCCTCCCACGGTACACTAGGAGAGCATGGCAGCAAACCTCGTCCCAGCGGGACTGAGTGTCGGTGAAGTGGCGGAGTTGCGTGGCGTGCGGGAGTGCCTGCAATGGTTCACGCGCGAGAAGCAGTGGATCAACGAGAACCACCTGCAGCTTTGCCGCGTGCCCGCGCCCACGTTCCTGGAGCAGCAGCGCGCCGAATGGATGCTGGCGCAGCTCCGGCTGCTGGGCTGGGAGTCTTCGCTCGACCGTGCGGGCAACGTGATCGCCACGCTGGCGCCGGATTCGCAGGGCCCCTATGTGGCTCTCACCGCGCACCTGGATACGGTGCTCGCGCCGCGCACGAAGGACGAGATCACGGTCGAGTCCGACGGGCGTTTTCGCGGCCCCGGCGTCTCCGATAACGGAGCGGGGCTGGCCGCCCTGCTGGCCGTGGCGCGCGCCCTCAAGTGCTGCCCGCGCATGAGCGATTGGCACGCCGAGCCCCTGCTGGTGGCCAACGTGGGCGAGGAGGGGGAAGGCAATCTCAGCGGCATGCGCCAGTTCTGCAAATCGGCGCTGGCCCGGAAGGTGGGCGCGTTCCTGGTGCTCGACGGGGCCACCACGGAGCACATCACCAACCGGGCGCTGGGCAGCCGGCGCTTTGAAATCACCTTCGCCGGTCCGGGCGGGCATAGCTGGAGCGACTTCGGCATCGGCAACCCGGTGCACGCGCTCAGCCGAGCCATCGCCCTGTTCTCCGAAACGCGGCTCAACGGCGCGCCCAAGTCTTCCTACAACACCGGCGTCATCGAGGGCGGCAACAGCATCAACGCCATCCCCGCGCTGGCGCGCGCCAAGGTGGATATCCGCTCCGAATCCAACGAAAAAATGGAGGAACTGGTGAACCTGCTGGCGGCTGCCATCGAGCGTTCGCAGGAGATCGAGAACCAGCGCGCCGCCGGCGGCAAGGTGTCCGCCAAGATTCGCGAGATCGGTTCCCGCCCCGCGGCCAGCCTGCCGGAGGACGCCGCCATTCTGGCATACCTGCGCGCCGTGGACGCACACCTGGGCATCCGCTCGCACCTGGATTGCGCCTCCACCGACGCCAATATTCCCATGTCCCTGGGCGTACAGGCGGTCTCCATCGGGGCCGGCGGGCAGGGCGGCGGCGCGCACACGCCGCAGGAGTGGTTCAAGCCCGAGGGCCGGGATCTGGGCCTGAAGCGCATCCTGCTCACGCTGTGCCTGCTGCTGCGGGATCCCGCCACGCTGGCCCGGGTCCTGTGATTCCCCGCCGCCGGCCGCTTCTGCGGGCCGACTTTGCCCTGGCGTTCAACACCCTGATCTGGGGATCCACCTTCGTGGTTGTCAAGCAGGCGCTGGCGGACGTATCGCCGTTCCTGTTCCTGGCGCTGCGCTTCTCGCTGGCGGCGGGAGCTCTGGTCGTGCTCTTCCGGCGCTCCTGGAGCCATCCGCGCGGCCTGCAATCTTCCCTGCGGGGCGGCGTCTTCACCGGGATATGGCTCTTCGGCGGGTACGCGTTTCAGACCGTCGGGCTGCGCCTGACAACGCCTTCCAAATCGGCCTTTCTCACCGGGCTTTCCACCGTGATGGTACCTTTGCTCGCCGCGCTCGTCTATCGCATCAGGCCCAGCGTGGTGGAGTTGGGCGGTGTGGGGCTGGCTACGGCGGGCATGGGACTGATGACGCTCGAAAGCGCGCGCTGGACGATGGCGCGCGGCGACCTGTTGACCATTTGTTGCGCGGCGGCGTTTGCCGCGCACATTCTCTCGCTGGGACACTATGCCAGCCGCGTAAGCTTCGAGGTTTTGTCCCTGGCGCAGATCGGCACGGCGGCGGTGCTGGCCCTGGGCTCGTGCTGGTGGCTGGAAACGCCCCGTGTGTCCTGGCGCCCGTCCGTGTGGGTGGCGATTGCGGTGACGGGTCTGCTGGCCACCGCGCTGGCCTTCACCATCCAGGCTTGGGCGCAACAGTACACTACGCCCACCCGCACGGCGTTGATTTTTACCCTGGAGCCGGTTTTTGCCTGGGTGACGTCCTTTCTCCTGACGGGAGAGACTCTCTCGCCGCGCGCCGCCGCCGGGGCCGGGGCGATTTTGGCAGGCATCGTGCTGGTGGAATTGAAACCCTTTCGGCGCGAGTTACATCCATCGCAGTAGCTGCTGCAGTTGCGGAGTTATAATATTGGGCGATTGCAGAGAGCGGAGGAGCAAACAAGATCCCATGAGTTTCGTTGACAAGGTGCGCAGACAGAAGTTTTTGTCTTTCACGCTGATTCTCTTCACTCTGTCGATCGGTGTCGTAATTGGCACGTTGATCAACACGGGAGTGAAAGCAGCTAAAGACAGCACGGTGGCGCCTGGCGCTACCCCCCTCACCATCCCCAATCCCGTCCAGCTTTCCACCTCCTTTTCGCAAATTGCGAAAGCCGTGGAACCTTCCGTGGTGAACATTTCCACAACCTATCTCCCGAAAGCCCCCGCGCACGCCAGAAATCGCCGCCGGGCCAACCCGGATGACGGGGACGACAGCGACAACGGCGGTATGGAAGATTTCTTTTTCCGGTTCTTTGGCAACCCCTTCGGCCAGGGCGGCCCAGACATGCCGCAGCGCAAGGGATATGCCTTGGGCTCCGGCGTCGTGGTGGACAGGGCTGGATACATTATCACCAACAACCACGTGATCGATAAGGCGGATCGCATCCAGGTGAAGTTTAACGGCGATCCCACCGAGTACGATGCCAAGGTGGTGGGCGCGGACGCCGCCACGGACTTGGCGGTGATTCGGGTGGAGGGCAAGCGCAACCTGCAACCGGCGACCATCGGCAACTCCGATGCGGTGCAGGTAGGCGATTGGGCGGTGGCCATCGGTTCGCCGTTCGGTTTCCAGGCCACGGTGACCGCAGGCATCATCAGCGCCAAGGAGCGCGATGTTGACCCCACGCAACAGTTCCAGCATTTTCTTCAGACCGACGCGGCCATCAACCCGGGTAATAGCGGCGGCCCGCTATTGAACATCAAGGGTGAAGTGATCGGCATCAACACCGCCATTGCGTCCCGCTCCGGAGGCAACCAGGGCATCGGTTTCGCCATGCCGATCAACACCGCCGTGCGGGTCTATAACCAGATCATCAAGTCCGGCAAAGTGGTGCGCGGCTCCATCGGCGTGCAGTTCACTCCCTCCGACACGCAGAACGCGCGCGACCTGCTGAAGGCCTATGGGGCCTCGGAAGGCGTCTTCGTCCAGAGCGTGGCCCCCGGCGGTCCCTCGGAGAAGGCCGGGATCAAGGCTGGCGACATCATCGTGGCCATCAATGGTCAGCCGGTGCACAACGGCGGTGAACTGGTGGATCGCGTCACTTCCACCGCGGTTGGCACGCCTCTGACGCTCACCGTCCTGCGCGACGGCAAGCGGCAGGATTTCAAGGTCGTAGTGGCTGACCTGGCGCAGGTGTTTCCGGATCGCTTCGGCACCGGCAAGGACCAGGACCAGAGCGGGCCGGGTGAAGGCACCCAGGCCAAGTTCGGCATCACCATCGAGAACCTCAGCCGGGCGCGCCGCGACAATTTGGGCATCAAGCAGTCCGGAGGGGTGCTCGTCAGCGATGTGGAGTCCGGCTCCTTCGCCGAAGATATCGGCCTGCAGAAGGGCGATGTGTTGATGGAAATCAATCGCCAGCCGGTGAACTCGGTGGACGACGTCAAGGCGATCCAGAACTCGCTGCATCCGGGCCAGGCAGTGGCCTTCCGGATCCTCCGCTCCGCCGGACGCGGCGGCGACTGGACCTCGGTGTTCGTGGCCGGCACGCTGCCCCAGTCGCAGCAGTAAGCGGCGGGTACCGTCAGGCTTGGGCTTCGGGGCGCCCTCGGCGGGCGCCCCGAAGTTGATTTTTTGGAGAGAATATCGGCATTGCGAATAGGTATTCCTGTTTTGGTAGCTGGTTTGCTCCTCATCAGCGGCGCGTCGGCGACCGTTTCCTCGAAGAAAACCTCCTCGAAGAAGAGCACTGCCGCTAAGAAAAACCCCGCACCGTTCAAAACCGGGACGCACACGGCCAAAGCGGGTGCGCATAGCGCTTCCTCGCAACGGTCCAAGACCACGGGCCACGCTTCCTCCGCGCGCGGATCCGCGTCCCAGACCCGCCGGGGCGCCTCCAGCGGAAAGGCGCGCTCCTCCGCCCGTGCCTCCTCCCGCCGTCCGGTCCAACGGCGCCGCGCCACGCAAATGCAGCCCAGCGCGGATCGGTACAAGGAAATTCAGGCCGCGCTGGCCAGCAAAGGATATCTTCAGGGCACGCCCACCGGCCAATGGGACCAAGCTTCCCAGGATGCCATGCGCCGGTTTCAGAAAGACCAGAACCTGGAGCCTAGCGGCAAGCTCGACTCGCTCTCGCTGATCGCCTTGGGGCTCGGGCCGAAGCACGAGAACAGCGCCGGTTCCACCCCCGCCGCATCCCCGTCCGCCACGCCGCACTCGCAGCCGTAAACATTAACCACCTGCTTTTAGTGGTGCTACCATGTGGGTGGAGGTGTTGCGCCATGATCATCGGCGTTCCGAAAGAGGTGAAGGACCACGAGACGCGCGTCGCCCTGGTGCCCAGCGGCGTGACCGCACTGCGTGAGGCCGGCCACGAGGTGCTGGTCCAGTCGGGGGCGGGGCAGGGCAGTTCCATCACCGACCGCGAGTATATGCAAGCCGGCGCCGCCATCTTGTCGAAGGCGGAAGAGGTCTGGCGCAAGGCCGATCTCATCGCCAAAGTGAAGGAACCGCAACCCTCCGAGTACGCTTTTTTCCGCCCCGGCTTGATTCTGTTCACCTATCTGCACCTGGCGCCCCTGCCCGAGCTGACGGACCACATGCTGGAGTCGGGTGTGAGCGGCGTGGCCTATGAGACGATCCTCGAAGAGGACGGCTCCCTGCCATTGCTGACCCCCATGAGCGAAGTGGCCGGGCGAATGTCCGTGCAGGTGGGAGCGCAGTACCTGGAAGCGCCCAACGGGGGCCGGGGGTTGTTGCTGGGCGGCGTGCCCGGTGTGGCGCCGGCCAACGTGGTGATCCTGGGCGGCGGCGTGGTGGGCACGAATGCGGCCAAGGTCGCCCTGGGCATGGGAGCCCACGTCACGATCATCGACCGCAATCTGAACCGCCTGCGCGAGCTGGATGACATTTTCAACGGCCTGGTGGTGACGCTGGCCTCCAACTCCTGGACGATCAGCGAGGCGCTGAAATCGGCGGACCTGGTGGTGGGCGCGGTGTTGATTCCCGGCGCCTCGGCGCCCAAGCTCGTGCGCCGCCAGATGATCGCCAACATGAAGCGCGGCTCCGTGGTGGTGGACGTGGCCATCGACCAGGGCGGCTGCTTCGAGACCTCCCACCCCACCACGCACACCGAACCGGTGTTTCTGGTGGACGGCGTGCTGCACTACTGCGTCTCCAACATGCCCGCCGCCGTGCCCCACACCTCCACCTTCGCCCTCACCAACGCGACCTTCCCCTACCTATTGGAACTGGCGAACAAGGGCCTGGAGCGCGCCTGCGCGGGTCATCCGGCGCTTTCCAAGGGTGTCAACACCTATAACGGCTATGTGACGCACGCGGGGGTCGCGGAATCCCAGCAGCGAGCCTGGCGGTCCCTGGCGAAAGTGTAAGGCGTCAGGAACCAAACCGCTCTGCTATACTCGTCCCAGAAACGCATGCCAGCCAGCCTGTCGGCCGAAGCCCGTCCGCAGCCCCTCACGGCCCTGAGCGAAGAGGAACGGCTCTTTCAGGCCTCGGTGCGGCAGTTCGCGCGCGAGCAGATCGCGCCGCACGTCCGCGCCATGGACGCGGACGGCGTCTTCCGCAAGGACCTGATCCGGCAGTTCTTCGAGCTTGGCCTGATGGGCATCGAGATTCCCGAGGAGTACGGCGGTCAGGGCGGCACGTTCTTCCAGTGTGTGCTGGCGGTGGAAGAATTGTCTGCGGTGGACCCTTCGGCGGGTGTGATTGTGGACGTGCAGAACACCATCGTCAACAACGCCATTCTGCGCTGGGCCAGCGCCGATCAGAAACAGCGCTACCTGCCGCGCCTGGCGGCCGACACCGTGGCTTCTTACGCACTCTCGGAAGCCGGTTCGGGCTCGGACGCCTTCGCCATGGCTGCGCGCGCGGTGGATCAGGGCGATCATTTTCTGCTCACTGGCCGCAAGCTGTGGATCACCAACGCGGCCGAATCCGGGCTCTTCCTGCTGTTTGCCAACGCCAACCCGGAGGCCGGCTATCGCGGCATCACCGCGTTTCTGATCGAGCGCGAGTTTCCCGGCTTCCAGGTCGGTAAGAAAGAAGACAAACTGGGCCTCCGCGCGTCCTCCACCTGCGAACTGATCCTGGATAACTGCCGGGTCCCCAAGGCAAACGTCATGGGGGAGGTGGGCAAAGGCTACAAGATCGCCATGGAGACGCTCAACGAGGGCCGCATCGCCATCGGCTCGCAGATGATCGGGCTGGCGCGCGCCGCGCTGGAGCACGCCGTGAGCTATGCCCGCGAGCGCAAGCAGTTCGGCAAGGCCATCGGAGAGTTTCAGGGAGTGCAGTTCCAGTTGGCGAAAATGGCCACCGAACTCGAGGCCGCGCGCCTGCTGGTGTACAATGCCGCACGGCTCCGCGACGCCGGCCTGCCGTTCCAGGCCGAGGCGGCCATGGCCAAGTTCTATAGCTCCGAGGTCGCCGAGAAGGTCGCTTCCAAGGCCATCGAGATTTTCGGCGGCGTCGGCATCACCAAGGATTATCCGGTCGAAAAGCTGTATCGAGATGCCAAAATCGGCCGGATCTACGAGGGAACCAGCAATATTCAACTGTTGACCATCGCCAAGAAACTGCTGGGGAAGTAGGTTCGTCTAAAGAGGTATCGAGGGGAAAATGCGTAGATTCGTTTTGTTTGGATTGTTTGCCCTTGCATCCTTCGCCCTTCGGGCCGCGGACAACGCCACCACCGACGTCAATCCCGACGAGATCATCCGCAAGTTCGCCGCCAAGGAGGCGGAGTTCGCGCAGGCGCGCGGCAACTACACTTACCGCCAGACCGTAAAGATCCAGGAGTTGGACCCGGCCGGCAACCCCGGCGGCAAGTACGAACTGGTGGAGGACATCATCTTCTCTCCCGAAGGGCAGCGGACCGAGAAGGTCGTCTTCGCTCCGGTTTCCACTCTCCGGAATCTCATTCTCACCCCCGAGGACGAGCAGGACTTGCGCAACGTGCAGCCGTTCGTGCTCACTACGAACGAGATTCCCGAATACGACATCCAGTACCTCGGCCGCCAGAAGGTCGATGAAATCGGCTGCTATGTCTTTGCGGTGAAGCCCAAGAAGATGGTTCAGGGCAAGCGCTACTTCGAGGGCCAGATCTGGGTGGACGACCGCGACCTGCAAATCGTCAAGACCTACGGGAAAGGCGTGGGCCTGCTCAAGAAGGGCTCCGATAACCAGTTCCCCAAGTTCGAGACCTACCGTGAGCAGATCGACGGCAAGTACTGGTTTCCGACCTACACCCGCGCCGACGACACGCTACACTTCCAGACCGGGCCACAGCGCATCCGCATGATCGTGAAGTACGAAAACTACAAGCGCTTCGCCGGCCGGTCTACCATCCAGTTCGGCGAGGTGGTCGACGAGGGCAACAAGCCCAAGCAGGACGATCCGAAGAAGAAATAGAACCCGACATGAAGATCACGCCACTGAACAACGGACCTCTACGTATCGAAGGGGATTTCACGATCGTGGACGCGCAGGGAAATGCCTTTGGCCTGGCCGGCCGGACTGTCATTTCCCTGTGCCGCTGCGGCCATTCGGAGAACAAGCCGTTTTGCGACGGCAGCCACGCGCGGGTGGGATTTCAGAGTGTGGTTGCGGCCCGCGACCTGCCGCCTCCCAAGCCGAAGCTGTAGCTGACAAGCATTTCCAATCCACGTCGGAGAGTGGATTCACGGCTGCGAACCAGCCGCGGAGCCCAATTCACTAACCCGTGGGTTGCTGCCACTTGGTCAGAGCGTGTAGCAGCACTGGGCATCGACGATGCCGTGCTTATCCTGACGCCAGGTGCCGATCCAGTGGACGCCGCCGCCGGCGGCAAACGCGTCGGTGACGTAGTTGAAACTCGAAGGCTTGACCTCGGTGAGCCAGTTCTCCCAAATCGCGCCCTGGCCTTTCAGGTGGACCCGGATGTTGACGATGCCGTAACCACCCTGGTAGGCGAACTGGATGCCGTCGATGTCCCCGCTAGCCATGCAGCTTTCGCCGTCGAAGTCCGAGGCCACCCAGCCGGAGCCGTGTTTGGAATCGGAATACCCCGTGTCCGGCGGGATCACATTGTTCTGAAGGTCCCAGGCGCGCAAGTTAATAATGCCGTAGCCTCCCTGATAAAGCACTTCAATCTTCCCGACGTCAGCGGTGGACTGCAGGGCGATCCGGTTGTTTTGGCCGTAGTCGTGCGAGACCTCGATCGAGCCGTCGTATTCATCGAAGAGCCACGGGGTGGTGGCCGTTTTGACGGTGGCCGGGACCGCCGCCGGGTAGGCCGCCTGCGCGATCTGAATCACTTGGCCAGTGAGGGCCGGGCTTGGAAAGTCCATGTAGACCGAGCCGTAGCACATGCCCGGCAGATTGCCCCAGGACGCCGTGGTGAAATACGCGGCCAGTTCGGGGTTGATCACATCCGCGTAGTATTGGGGATTGGGGAGCACACTGGGGGCCGGCGGGCCCGCGCAACTGGCGTAGGTAACATACCACGTGGCGGCGGCTGCCGGCGCCGCCGCAGCCTTATTCAGATGATCCCGGACGTAGTCCCATTTGTTGGCGGCGAAGGCCTCTGCGTAGTGGTCTTCTACGTCCAGGTTTCGGCTTCCGGAGTCCTCCACCAGAAGTTGCTTATCCCAACTTCCCCAGAAGATGCCCGTGCCTTCCGCGACCCGGTTGACGACCACGATTTTGCCGCGGACGTCGCCCAGTCCGGGCACCGCGGAACCGAGATAGAAGAAATTCTTGAAGCTGTCCTTGCCGGCGATGGCGTTGAAGAGCGCCATGAATGTGCTCGTATCGACGTCGGAGTTCTCCTGCTTGATGCACATCACAATGCACTCGGTGGGGTTGTCCGTCAGGAAACTGATGCAGTCCTGTAGCACAAACTCGCGGCAGTCGGGGTTGTCGGAGTAGTCCGAAGTCTGGTCGAAATAGGCCCATTGGTACGTGCCGCCATGGTGCAGAGAGAAGTTCAAGCCGCCGGCCTTGGATTGGAAATAGCAAAGGCGGACGTCCAGCAGGCGGATGCCGATCTGGAGTTGCTGGAGCGGAGACCGGACCTGGCACTCGGCGGTGGGTCCTCCGTGAAGCGCGGCCGTGTCGTGGGTGCCGGGCAGCGTGATTCGCGAAATCAGGGTGGCATCGTCAATCGCGGCCATCCACGAGCAGCGTATGGGTTGAGTGTTGGACATTATATTTCCTGAAAAATACGGCTCTTCACCGGCGCAAATATCTTAAAGGCCCTGGCGATTTTTGGTGGATCGCCCGACTTTGGGCGAGTATAACATCAAATATTGGGCTTAATAAAAAGTTGAGCGCCGGCTCTTGAGTAGAAAGCCTGGAAATTCAACCCGAGTGCGATGGCTAATCTTCAATCTCGATCTTCGGCCCTTCCTGGGGACCCAGTTCACGAATGCGGTCCACGGTGTTGCGGGCCAGAGTGAGAAAGCCCGCGCCCTCGACGCTCCTGGCTTCCTCCAGGGCCACCGGCCTGCCCGAATCCCCGCCGATGCGCACCGCGGGATTCAGCGGCAACTCTCCCAGGAAGTGCACCTGCATCTGCTGCGCCGTGCGCTTTCCGCCGCCGTAGCTGAACACGTCGATCCGCTCCTGGCAGTGCGGGCAGACTAGGTAGCTCATGTTCTCCACGATGCCCAAAATGGGGACCTTCACCTGGTGGAACATGTGCACGGCCTTGCGCGCGTCTTCCAGCGAAACGTCCGAAGGCGTCGTCACCACGATGGCGCCGGTGATCGGAGCCGTCTGGATCAAGGTGAGCTGCACGTCTCCGGTGCCCGGCGGCAGGTCGATAATCAGGTACTCCAGTTCGCCCCAGTCGACGCCGCGCAGAAACTGCTGGATCACGCTGTGCAGCATGGGACCGCGCCACACCAGGGGACGGTCGCCCGGGTTCAGGAAGCCCATGGACATCAGCTTGACGCCGTATTGTTCGAGCGGCTGAATGCGGTCCCCGTAGGCCATGGGAGTCTGGTTGATGCCCATCATGAGCGGCACGTTCGGCCCGTAAACGTCCGCGTCCATCAAGCCGGTCTTGTGTCCCAGTCCGGCCAACGCGATGGCCAGGTTGACCGCCACGGTGGTCTTGCCCACGCCTCCTTTTCCGGAACCGACCGCGATCAGATTCCGGACGCCTGGGATAGGCAGCTTGGGCATCTGCCCGGGCTGATTGGGACTCATAAGACTCTATCCTAGCAAGCAGGCAGGAGCGAGAAGGCAGGAGTGAGGAAAAGCTCCGTTTTAACGTGCTACCGGCCCCGAAACCACTTGGGGCCCACGTATAGATGATGCGAGATCGCGTCCGGCACCGCCAGGTAGATCAGAAATCCGATCACACCGTGCGCCACGCCGAGGAAGTAGAGGTTGCGGTATCGCAGATACACTTTGGCGCAGGCATAGCCGGCGGCCAGGGTCACGGCCATGAGGAACCAGTTGGGCAGGTGCGCGGCGGAAAAGAACACGGCGGCCAGCGCCGGCACGCCGCGCGTCTCCGAGCCGGGAAACGCCTGCCGGAAGCGGTTCACGAAATAGCCGTTGAGCAGATATTGCTGGAACAGGCCCCACAGGCAATACAACGCCAGGCTCCCGAGGGCGTCCTCCCAGCGCACGGCGCGCAGCGTTTGCAGCACGCTCCCCGCCCCGGCGAGCAGCAGGCACAGCAGTCCCACCACGGGTCCGAACTCGGCGAACGGACTCCCGGCTCCCGCCAACCGGAAACCCAGGCTCGCCGGGCTTTCGCGCCGCAAAGCGTGCGAAAGCACCACCACCCCGAGCATGGGAATCCAGGCCGCCGGCCAGACGAAGCGCAGCCGCCAGATGTACCACAGGATCAGCCCGAACACGCCCAGGGCTTCGCCCAGGGCCCGGCCGCGTTCCCATGGTTGCCCCATTTGCGCTCGATTCTACAGCAGGCCCGGCTTCCCGCGCGGAACGATCGCCCCCGCTACGGCCTGGCCGTTTCGGCGGGCGAGGCCACGAACCGGTAGCCCACGCCGCGCACGGTGAGCAGGTGGCGCGGATGAGTCGGATCGTCTTCCAGGTAGCGCCGCAACCGCACGATGAAATTGTCGATGGCCCGGGTGTCGGTGTCTTCGTGCAGGCCCCAAACCTCCTCCAGCATGGCCTTCCGGGATACCGGCCTGCCTTCGTGCCGGATCAGGTAACGGAGCACGTTGGCCTCCATGAGTGTCAGGGGAAAAACCTTATCCCGGACGCGCAACTCCAGCAGATCGAAGCTCACCGCCTTCTCTCCGAAGCTGAACTGGTCTTTGGGTTCCTGCGGGGGGTGCGCATTCGCGGGGGCCTGGTGCAGCGAAGCGTGCAGCCACTCGCGCCGCCGCAGCAAGCCGCGGATGCGGGCAATCAATATCGCCAGTTCGAAGGGCTTGGGGAGATAGTCGTCCGCGCCGGCGGCGAAGCCCCGCAGCACGTCGTCCGGATGGCCGCGTGCGGTCAGCATGAGTGTGGGGACATAGAGGCCCGACTTGCGCATCTCCGCCATCACCGTGAAGCCGTCCTTCCCCGGCAGCATGACGTCCAGAATCACCACGTCATACCCCGGCGACTCCCGGCCCAGCAACTCCAAGCCGGCCTCCCCGGTCTCGGCGACGTCCACCTGGTAGCCCTCCGCTTCCAGGTTGAAGCGCAGGCCTTCGGCCAGGTGCTGTTCGTCTTCCACCACCAGGACGCGGGTCATTTCGCTACCGGAAGCTGCAACGTGAAGGTGCTTCCCCGCCCGGGGCCCGCGCTCTCCGCCCAGGCCCGCCCGCCGTGCCGCTTGGCCACCGACCGGACGATGTACAGACCCAGCCCCGTGCCTTTCACGCGGGTGGCCTGCGGCCCGGCCACCCGGTAGAAGCGCTTGAAGATCTGTTTCAGTTCGCCCGGGGGAATACCGACTCCCTGGTCGGTCACCCGGATGGCCGCGTACTTACCGTCCACCTTGGCCGTTTCCACGGTCACGCGTACGTCGCTTCCGGAGTACTTGACCGCGTTATCGATCAGGTTCGACACCGCTGCCCGCACCTCGTCCGGATCGCCCAGCAAGGTTGTGGGCGGCCCGGGGTGGTATTCGAGCGCTTCCGGGCGCAGGTGATGGAGGGTGCGCGCGCGCGCCAGGCACTCTTTCACGGTGGCGTCCAGGTCGATCGGAGAACGGAGGGGCTTGCGGCTGGAAGAGCCGACTCGCCCGGTGCGCAGCACCTGCTCGATGGTGGCGAGCAGCCGCTCGCTGTCGTCCACCATGATGCGGTAGAATTCCTTGCGCCGGGCTTCATCCACTTCCCGCGTTTGCAGCGTTTCCAGGTACAGCCGGATGGACGCCACCGGAGTTTTCAGCTCGTGGGTTACCGCGTTGATGAACGCGTCGTGCTGGGCGTTGCGGCGGATCTCCCGCACCAGGAAGGTCGTGTTGAGGACCACGCCGCTAATGATGGTGGCCAGCAGCAGCACTCCCAGGAACAGCAGGATGCCCGTGCGCCAGTTCAGCAGCACCCAGCCGATGTAGAGAAGCAGGATGACCGAGATCAGGCCGATGCCGAGCGCGATGAAGAACGCGATCGACTTTTGCCGGCCGGCGACTACCATGCCTCCAGCTTAAGCCGAACTCGGTGGCGGTGGACGGCTGGGCTACGCCGCTTTCTGTTCCACCAGCACGCTGTCGGGCCGGGCCGCCTGAACGGACCTGGCCACGCCCAGGAAACGCAGGACCTTGATGGTGATCCAGGAGAGGTCGAACTCGTACCAGGTAAGCCCGTGCCGGGCCGAAGTGGGGTGCGCGTGATGGTTGTTGTGCCAGCCTTCGCCGAAGGTGAACAGGGCCACCCACCAGGTGTTGCGGGAATCGTCGCGGGTGTTGAACCGGCGCGAGCCGTACATGTGGGTGATGGAGTTGATCATCCAGGTGGCGTGCAGTCCGAAGACCACCCGCAGGCAAATGCCCCACAGCAACAGGGGAAGCCCGCCCAGGGCGTACAACAGGCCCGCCAGGGCCACCAGCGGCGTCCAGTGCCAGTTGTTCAGCCACACGTAGAACCGGTGCTTGGCCAGGTCCGGGGCGTACTTCGACATCAGTCGGGTATTGTTGTGATTCGTTTCTCCGAACAGAATCCAGCCGCAGTGCGCCCACCAGGCGCCGTCGCGCGGAGAATGGGGGTCGCCGGGCTGATCGGATTTCTGGTGGTGAATGCGATGCGTGGCCACCCAGAAAATGGGTCCGCCCTCCAGGGTCAGCGCCCCGCACAGCGCAAAGAAATAATCCAGCCAGCGCGGCACCTTGTAGGAACGGTGGGTGTGCAGCCGGTGATATCCCAGACTGATGCCCAGGCCGGTGGCCATCCAGTACAGGAAAACCGCGACGGCAAAAGCCCGCCAGCTAAAGGTGAACAGGGCTGCGACGGCCCCGGCGTGCAGAATTGCCAGAACGACGGTGGTAATCCAGTTCATTTTCTGGAGCTGATAGGGGCTGGGAAGCATGCTGAGGTCGGTAGGATGCATGTGAAGAATACTTTTCCAAACTATCAGGGAATCTGCGGCGCATTTGTAAGATTTGTGTAATTTCAATGGGATACGGGGTCTCCGAGGGGATATGCTACAGTCGAAGGTGGTGTTCCGCCGTGTCATCTGGATCGTGCTGGACAGCGTCGGAATCGGTGAAATGCCCGATGCGGCGGCCTATGGAGACGTCGGCAGCGATACCCTTGGAAACATCGCCCGCCGCAGACGGCTGGAGATTCCCCGACTGCGCCGCCTGGGGTTGGCGAATATCAAGCCATTGACGGGGATTCCCCCGGTCCCGCAGCCCGCCGGGTGCTATGGACGCTGCGCCCTGGCCTCCCCGGGGAAAGACACCACCACCGGCCACTGGGAGATGGTGGGCATCCACTTAGAGGAGCCCTTCCCTTTGTACCCCTGGGGCTTTCCGCCCGAAGTGATGCAGCCCTTCGAGCACCGTATCGGCCGCAAAACCTTAGGCAATAAGCCCGCCTCCGGCACGGAGATCATCAAGGAATTAGGCGCCCAGCACGTGCGCACCGGGTTTCCGATCGTCTACACTTCGGCGGACAGCGTGTTTCAGGTGGCGGCGCACGAGGAGGTGATCCCGCTGGCCGAACTCTACCGGATCTGCGAGATCGCCCGGGAGATCCTGCGTGGTCCGCACGAAGTCGGCCGGGTGATCGCGCGCCCTTTTGTGGGCGCCCCCGGCGCTTTTACCCGCACACCCAACCGCAAGGATTACGCCGTGCCTCCGCCGGCTGGAATGCTCCTGGATCAACTGGCGGACCACAGAGTGCCGGTGGCCAGCGTGGGCAAGATTTACGATGTGTTCGTGGGCCGTGGCATCGGCCCGCACCAGAAAGCCCGGAACAATGCGGACGGCATGGCCCGCACGCTGGCCACCATGGACCAGGCGGCGGAGGGTCTGATCTTTGTCAACCTGGTGGATTTCGATCAGCAGTTCGGCCACCGCAACGACGTGGAAGGCTACGCCCGCGCGATCGAGGAGTTTGACGCCTGGCTGCCCGCCTTCGAGGAGCGGCTGCGGGAAGGCGATCTGGCCATCCTCACCGCCGATCATGGCTGCGACCCCACAACGCCTTCCACCGATCACAGCCGGGAGTACGTGCCGCTTCTGACCTATGGTCCCGGGGCGCGCGCGGGCGCCGATCTCGGGCTGCGCTCTTCGCTTTCCGACATCGGCCAGACGGTGGCGGAAAATTTCGGCGTCCGGATTGAGAAAGGAACCAGCTTTTTGCCGTTAATCGTATGAGAAAGCCAGTCATGGCGGGCAATTGGAAGATGTACAAGACGCCCGCCGAAACCACCGCATTTTTCGAGAGGTTCCGGCCCCTGGTCGAGCGGTCGGAGCACTGCGAGGTCGTCATCTGCCCGCCGTTCACAGGCCTCGCGGCGGCCGTTCAGGCTGCCGCGGGCACGCGCATCCGCATCGGAGCGCAGAACCTGTTTTGGGCCCGGGAGGGCGCCTATACCGGCGAAGTGAGCGCCCCCATGATCCGGGCCGCGGGCTGCTCCCACGTGATCATCGGGCACAGCGAACGGCGCCAGTATTTCGGGGAGACGGATGAATCGGTCCTGAAGAAGACGGTCTCCGCCCTGGAGGCCGGCCTGACCCCCATCGTGTGCGTGGGCGAACGCCTGGAAGAACGCGAGGCCGGGAAGACCGAGGCGGTGCTCGCCGGCCAGTTTCGCGGCGGCATCGCCGGCCTGGGTCCGCAGCAATTCGCCGCCATCGTGATGGCCTACGAGCCGGTCTGGGCCATCGGCACGGGCAAGACCGCCACACCGGAAATCGCCGCCGACGCCCACCGCGCGATTCGCGGCGAGGTGCGCGCGAAGTTCGGCGCCGGCGCCGCGGCCGCGGTGCGCATCCTGTACGGCGGCAGCGTCAAGCCGGACAACGTCAAAAACCTCATGGCGCAGCCGGAGATCGATGGCGTGCTGGTGGGCGGCGCCAGCCTGGACCCGGCGTCTTTCGCTACGATCGTGAACTTCTAACCGCGGGTCCGAGGGCCTGCTCGACGGCGCGCAGAAACTCCGCTTCGCGATCCATCTCCATGCGGATGCGCAGCCAGTAAAGCGGGAGCGGCGCCAGCAGGTGGACGCCGCCCTCGCACAGGTTGATGCTGTCCTTCTCGGTGGTGAGCACCGCATCGGCGCCCGCCACCCGGAAGGTCTGGGCCATGCGCCGGAGTTCGCCCGGCCGGTAGGTGTGGTGGTCTCCGAATTCCAGCCGCTCCACCGGATCGAGACTCAGGTTGCGCAGAGTGTGCCAGAAGGTCTGCGGATTGCCCAGGCCGCAGAAGGCCGTTGGGCGCGCGCAAGGCAGGTCGCGCGGGCCGAAGGTCTGGCCGCTGGATCGCTCGACCCAGCATTCCGGCGCCACCCGCGCATGGAAGATGGGAGCCCGCGGATTGTAGCGGCGCAGGCACTGCTCGATGGCGGGCAGGGCGCGCCCTTGGGCCGTGCGGGTGATCACGATCACCCCCGCGCGGCGCAGTGCTTCCAACGGTTCGCGCAGCCTGCCCAGCGGGAACACCCCGCCTCCCCCCAGCGGATCGAGCGCGTCGATCAGCACGACATCGAGCTGACGGTCCAGGCGCAGATGCTGGAAGCCGTCGTCCAGGATCAATGCGTCGACGCCGAAGCGCTCGTGGAGGAGTTTCCCCGTCGCCACGCGTTCCGGCCCGATCCCCACGGCTGCCAACCCGGACCGGAGGAAGATCTGCGCCTCATCGCCGGTCTGCTCGACCGGCGCCGTTCCGGCCGGCGCCACCGCCAGAGGCTGCGGCGCGTGGCCTCCGTAGCCGCGGGTCAGGATGCCGGGGTGGTGGCCCGCCTCTTTCAGCTTGCCGGCCAGGAACAGGACGCAGGGCGTCTTACCGGTGCCGCCCATCGAGAGGTTCCCCACGCTGATCACGGGCACAACCAGCCGCTGTCTGCGCGCCAGGTCCCGTCCGGCCCGCCAGCGCGCTCCCGCCCGCCAGATCCGGGCCAGCGGCGCCAGCAGCAGCAGAGCGGGAGTAGAGTGGCGGAAGCCCGGAAATACGCGATCGTACAGTTGATGCACCTCCGCCGCTGTCCGCGCGGCCGCCCCGCGCTGGGCCTCGGCGCATACCCGCGCCCGGCCGCCGAGGCGAGCCGCTTCCGCGGGGTCTGCGAGCAGGCGATCCACGGCTTCGGCCAGGGCCGCGCCCTCCGCGATCTCCGCACAGGCGCCCGCGGCGCGAAACTCTTCGGCGATCTCCCGAAAGTTCTCCATGTGCGGGCCGATGACCACCGGGCGGCCGAAAAACGCCGGCTCCAGGATGTTGTGGCCCCCACGCGAGGCCAGCGTGCCGCCCATGAACACCACATCGGCCAGGCCGAACAGGCCGCTGAGTTCGCCGATGCTATCGAGCAGCAGAACGCCCGGCAATTCCAGCGCATCCCCCGGACCTAGTTCGGAGCGCCGCAGAAACCGGATGCCGGCGCGCTCCAGTTTGCGCGCGGCCTCATCGAACCGTTCGGGCCTGCGCGGCGCCAGGAGCAGCAGCAGTCCGGGACGACTCCGCACCAGGTCGCGGAAGGCCTCCACGACCACGTCATCCTCGTCGGGATCGCCCGCCTGGGCCGGGGGCATGGTGCTGGCCGCAATCCACACGTGCGGCGGGGACAGCCGCGCGATCAGGCTCCGTACCGGCGAGTCTGTCGCCGCCTCCCGGGGCTGAAAATCGTACTTCAGGTTGCCGGCCACCCGGACGCGCTCCGGCGGCGCCCCGGCTCCGAGGAAGCGCTGCCGGATGGCCTCGCTCTGCACCAGGATGGCGTCCGGCCAGACCAGCACGTGCCGGAAAAACCAGGCGTGCCGTAAGTAGCGCGGGGCGGCCCGGTCGGAGATCCGGCCGTTGACCAGCAGCAGCCCGCACCCTATGCGCTTGACCTCGCGGAACAGGTTGGGCCAAATTTCGGTTTCCGCGACCACCACGACAGAAGGCTGCAGCGTCCGCAGTACGCGGCGCACGGCGAACACCATGTCCATGGGCGCGTAAAAGACACCGTCGGCCAATCCGCCCAGCTTCTGGCCGGCCATGGAGCGTCCGGCCAGCGTAGACGTAGAGACGAAAATCGGCGTCCGCGGCAACCGCTCCCGTAGTTGCCGCAACAGTTCCACCGACGAGAGCACCTCACCGACCGAAACCGCATGCAACCAAATTGCTCCGGGGGCGGTCTGTTTAAACGTATGCGGCAGAAAGCCCAGGCGCTCGGGCAGGCTGCGGAAATAGGCCCGGTCGCGCAGGCCGCGGGACAGGAAATAAAATATTACGGCAGGCCACCCAAACGCCTGAAGAAGTCGGTATAAAAGATAGATGCCATTTGTTTTCAAACGTTTGGCTCTTTGTTTCAGTATAGCGGCGGCGCTGGCGGGGAACAACCTGCGGGCGGGCGACAAGGAGAGCCAAAAGTTCGAAGCGGCTCCCGCCGCCAGCTATCCCGCGCACCAGACTTCCGCGCAGGTGACCATCGGGGCCGATGTGTACGTTTCCGATGACAAGGCCAAGCCCGTGTTCGGCAAGCACAACCCTTACGAATTAGGGGTTTTGCCCATCCTGGTGGTCATCCAAAACGACAGCCCGAAGACCATCCGGCTGGATCAGTTGCAGGCGGCGTACATCGCCCCGGACCGCAGCCGCGTGGAGGCCACGCCCGCCGGCGACGTGAAGTACCTGCGCGGTCCGCGCAGACCCAACGTAATTTCCGGGCCCACGGGGTCACCCAAGGTGCTGAAGCACAAAAATCCGCTGGATTCCTGGGCCATCGAGGGACGGGCCTTCGCCGCCAAGATGCTTCCTCCGGGCCAGTCCGCCAGCGGATTCTTTTATTTCCAGACAGGGTTCCAGCGGCGCTCCAGCCTCTATCTCTCGGGGCTGCGCGAGGCGGACACCGGCAAGGAATTTTTCTACTTCGAAATTCCCCTGGAAAACGCCGACTCCGCCTCCGGCCCGCAGAAATAGAGCGAGTGCTATTTTCCCGGTGTTGCCACCAGGAGTGCGCCGCCACCCTCCTGAAATCTGGCAGCAAAGAGGATCTGACCCGCATCGTTCAGGGCGATCTGTGTGTTCGCCTTGCCGCCGCCGAAATCGTCAAGCGTCGAAATGGTGCCCAAGCCGGTGTTCATCCCCGTCTTGGCGACGAGCCGCAAAGTCCCCCGATGCCAGACATACAGTCCGTTGTCGCCGTTGGTCAAGGTGCCGTCGAACGCGATGTCTCCCAGGTTGTTCATGTACGCGTTATGGGCATAAAAACCTCCGGTAGCCAGAATGCCGCCCCCCGGCATCGCATCGCCGGACTTTGCGATCACGATTGTTTTCCCGGTGGTATACAGGAACACCGCGACATCTGAACCGTCTCCCTGCACCGAGAGATCGCTGGTGAATGACACGTCCCCAGCCCAGTTAAGCACCGGCCCGAACGACGAAAAATAGTTCTTGCCGGGAACCGGCGATGGATCTCCGTGGTGGGCAATCGACTCGATCTTGCCCGTCGCAGCTCTCTTCACATACAGGCTGTCGGCGCAAAACAGGGTGCCGGCGCTGGCGTTCGCACACGGTTCACCAAATATATGCGCCGTGAAGGCTACATCGCCGAAATCGTTGAGACCCGGGCCGTAGGCCAGGTCGAACGTGGAGCCGGTCCCGCCCGGAGCCGGATCGCCCGGCTTGACGACAGAGGAGATCCTGCCGCGGAGATCAGCCTGGTAAACGCCCAGGGCCAGGACTCCGGGGCTGCCGTCGGGACACGGGACGGGGTAAGGCGCCGAGTTGTTCGCGGTGGTGCAGACCATGCCGGGAAACACGATGTTTCGCAGGTTATTGACAGCGGCGATGAACGAAGAACCCCAGAAGGCGCCGCCGCCGGGCGCCTGCTGGCCCGGAATCATCACGGGGACCACCCCGGTGAGGGGGTTGTAGCGATAAACACCGGCGTTCAAACCGAGGGGCGGCGGCACATCGCCGGTCCCGTTCCGCGTCATGATGAAAGCCACGTCACCCCACAGGTTCGCAGACATCGGCGACAAGGTGTACCCCAAGACGCCGCCATCCGCCATCGTCTGGCCGCCTTTTGCGATCGCGGTCAATTGCCCGCCGCGCCACAGGAACACGCCTTCGCCTCCCGTATTCAAGTCGGGACCGAACACCACTTGGCCAAAATTGGTGATCGCGCCGGGCTCAAAATAACTTACAAACGGTGTACTCCCGCCCAGCGCCGCGATCTGAGTGAACGTGTAGCTCTGCGCCAAAAGGGAGATCGGCGCGCACGCCACAACTAAGAACACAATGGTGCCGGTGCAGGTTGATGCTGCCGACCGGCTCCTTTTCCTCTTTTCCATACGTCTCTCCTTTCCCCGCGGTACGGCCGCTGCGAATGCCAGACCTGCCGGCCCACGTCTTCAATAAGAAATGCGGATGGAGATCCGGAAATGCGACAGCCGCGCGCGATTTGAACGACTCCCTTTCATTCCAGTTAGCGACCAGTTAGCGGCGCCGCGAGGCGGGCGATTCCCGTGTTAGAATGCCCGGATGCAGCCGAAGGATGATGCGCCTGGTGAAGTCACCAGGCTCCTTCAGGCCTTGAGTCAGTCCGCACCAGGGGCAGAGTCCCAACTGTACGGCCTGCTTTACAGCGAACTGCGCCGTATCGCGGCGGCCCATTTGCGAGCGGAACGTGCGGACCACACCCTAAGCCCGACCGCACTGGTGAACGAGGCATGGCTGCGCCTGGCCGGCGGCAAACCGAACTTCGAGAATAGGCGCCATTTCCTGGCGGTTGCGGCCAAAGCCATGCGCAGGATCCTGGTGGATTATGCTCGGGCTCGCAATGCGGCATGCCGCGGCGGGGGGCAAAAACCGGCCGGCCTGGACGAATTTCCGAACCTGCCGGCGCCCATCCAGGACGAAACCATTCTCGCCTTGGATGCCGCGCTCGAGCGGCTGGAGGTGATCAGTCGGCGCGCCGCACGAGTGATTGAGCTACGGTTCTACGCGGGGTTGACGGAGAGCGAGGTGGCCAAGGTTTTGGGGGTGAACCGGCGCACCGTGAATCGGGATTGGGAAATGGCGCGGGTCTGGTTGTACGGCGAACTCCACGGAGCGCCGGGCGAAGGGGAAAGCGGATAAACCCGAGGGGGCGAAGGCGAAACAGCGGTCCGGCGGGAACCGATGCAGCATTGGGAGCAGGCGCAGGATCTCTTCGAGTTGGGCATAGGCACCGGGGAAGCCGAGCGCCAGCGCCTGCTGGCTGATGCAGACCCGGAGGTCGCGGCGCTCGTGCGCAAACTCTGGCAACAGCCGGCGGAAGCCCGCTTCTTCCTCGCCAAACCGCTGGTGAAAGTGAGCCCTGCCGGAGTGTTCGAGAAAGGACAGCGAATCGGCGGGCGCTTCAGGGTGCTCCAGTGCGTCGGCAGTGGCGGAATGGGCGAGGTCTACAAGGCGCGGGATGAGTTGCTCGGCCGGACTGTGGCCGTGAAGGCTATCCGCGAGGACGTGGCCGGCCGGGCCGATTTCCGAGCGCGCCTCGAGCGCGAGGCGCGTTCTATCTGCGGGCTCACGCATCCGCACATCTGTGCTCTGTACGACCTCTGCTGGGAAGACGATTTGCCGTTTTTGGTGATGGAGTTCCTCTCCGGGCCGACGCTGGCACAACGAATTGCAGAGGGCAGATTGCCATTGGAGGAGATGCTGCGTGTGGCGGATGCCATGGCCGGCGCTCTCTCGTTCGCGCATGGGAGGGGAATAGTACACCGCGACTTGAAGCCGGCGAATGTGATGCTGACGGAGGTGGGGGTGAAACTGCTGGATTTCGGCATTGCGAAACAGGTCGCCGCGATCCGGTCAAGCGTAGACTCCACGGTCACGGTCGCACAATCAGGGACAGAGTCCTCGAGCACCAGGCAGGGCGAGGTGGCCGGCTCGGTGGCCTACATGAGCCCCGAGCAGGCTGGGGGCAAGTCGGTCGACGCGCGGTCGGATGTCTTCAGTTTCGGCGCGGTGTTGTACGAGATGGCGACCGGAGAGCGGGCGTTTCCAGGAGATTCGACGTTCTCCACACTTGCTGCGGTGATCGGACGCGAGCCCAGGCCGGTGCGGTCACTGGCGCCGGCGGCGCCCCGGAGTCTGGAGCGAATCATAGGGAAGTGTCTGGCGAAATCGCCGGAGGAGCGCTACGGGACGGCATCACAGGTGCGCGATGAACTGCGAGGGCTGGGAAGGAGGCCTGCCAGAAGGGGATGGGCGGTGGCGCTGGCAGCCGCCGGATTGGCCCTGAGCGCGTGGGTGCGGGAAAGCAGCATCAGCCAGAATAGCCGCGGGGTTGGATATCGCCCAAAGTCGGTCGTTGTTTTGCCATTCACGAATCTGTCGAAGGATCCGGAGATGGAGTACGTAGTCGACGGCCTTTCCGAATCCCTCACAAACTCATTCTCCCGTGTGCCCAACATCAGAGTGATCTCCAGATCCGCTGCCCTGGTGTACAAGGGCAGGAGTCAGGATCCACGCCAGATCGGGCGTGAACTGAGAGTGGATTCAGTGGTGATGGGCCGATCGACCTTCGGCGCCGGAACGATGCGTTTGCAAACGGAGTTGGTGGATGCGCACTCCGGGGGCCAATTGTGGGGGCTGCAATACGAAGGGACGATCAACGATGCGCTTAAGATTCAGGACGACATAGCACGGCAGGTGAGCGAACGGCTGCAGGGCAGGGTGGCCGACAATCAAGCCGGCCGAATCGGTCAGCCGACCCGGGATCCGGAGGCCTTCCAGCTTTACTTAAAGGCTAAGCACGCCTTGAGCCGGTACAGTGTAGCCGATGTCCAACGGGCGATCGGCTATCTTGATCAGGCACTGGAGAGGGATCCCAACTATGCGCTCGCATATGCGGCTCTCGCAGACTGTTATTGGAGCCTGTCCGGTTCCGCCCTCCCCCCAAACGAGGCTTTCCCCAAAGCAAAGGCGGCGGCTAAAGCCGCTGCCGCGCTCGACTCGGGTTTGGCCGAGGCGCACGTTGCCTTAGGGGTGATCCACCTCTGGTACGATTTCAGCTTTCACGAAGCGGAAAGCGAGCTTCGCCGCGCAATCGAATTGAATGCGCACGATGCATCCGCCCGCCTTTGGCTCGGCTGGGCGCTGGTGTTGAACGCCCGTTTAGACGAGGGAATCGCACAGGCGAAGCTTGCTCACGAGTTAGATCCGATGTCTCCGTTTGTGGAAACGGGCCTCGGCCAGATGTACTATTGCGCCGGTCAGCCGGAAGAGGCCATCCGCCATCTGCGAAACGTCGTCGCCGCAGCCCCGGCGTTCTATAATGGACATTTTTTCCTTGGCGTGGCCTACCTACACGCACGTCAGTACGCCAGCGCAATCAAAGAGTTCAGAGAGGCGGAGCGCCTGGATGCCACCCAACCTTTTCCGGTGGGAAACCTGGCATACGCCTCCGCAATGCGCGGCGACCGGTCCCGGGCCGAAGAGTATCTCCGCCGGCTCAAGCAGCTTAGCGAAAGCCGGTACGTGCCTCAGTACCTCTTCGCGCTGGTGTCACTTGGGCTCGGCGATCACAGATCCGCACTCCGCTCCTTGGGGCGGGCCTTCAAGGAACGCGACGACATGATCGCGATGTTGAAAGTGGACCACCTGCTGGACCCGCTGCGCATGAGCCCGGAATTCAAGTCTCTCCTCGTCCGAGCCGGATTTGATTCATCCGGCACACCAGCCGTGCGCCCGCCTCTCTGAGCGTCGGGCTATATATAGGCGACGACGTCGATTTCTACCTTCGAGTTGCCGGGGATACCACCCGCTGCCGCGATGGTGGTACGCACCGGTGGCTCGTCGCCGAAGCGGCCCTGGAACATTTCGTTCATGCCCTTGTAGTCGTTCAGATCGTTCAGAAACACGCGGCACTGGAGCACCTTCTCCATGGACGACCCGGCGTTTTTGAGCGTCTCTTCGATCTGATCCAGCACGTGCTTGGTATGGGCTTTGATGTCGCCCTCGAAGTGCGCCCCGATGCCGGCGATGAACAGCAGGTTGCCGTAGGAGACCGCGCCGGAGAACAGCGGCGTCTTGTCCGGCTTTTTCCCGTTGCGATAGTGCACAACTTTCTTCAAGGGGAGCTGTTGCGCCTTGGCCGCGCCGGCGCCCGCCGCCGCTGCCGCTACCCCCGCCTTCATAAATCCGCGTCTGTTGCTGGTTTTCATGAGAGTTCCTCCATTCACAATCGAATGCCTGAAAATTGCAGGCCAACAAGGTCTGTCACGAGTATAACTTAGCGGCAGGCAGGCATCTTGCGGCAGCCCGGCGGGAGCGAGCCGCCCGGCTAGACTGAAGCCGGGAGACGACATGTTAGTCCGTTTGACGCTCGCCGCAGGGGCGTTGCTGGCAATGCCTCTGCTTTCCGCTCCGCCGCTCACGACCATTCAGGATGTGCTGTACCGCGCCGACGGCACACGTTTCAACGGGGTGCTGCAAATCACCTGGAACAGCTTTGAGGCCTCCGACACCTCGAACATCGCCCAGCAGGGCACCTCGGTGCGCGTAGTGGACGGCAATCTGCGGGTACAGTTGGTGCCGACGACCAACGCATCGCCCGCGGGCTACTACTCAGTCAACTACAACAGCGACGGCAAGGTGCAGTTTCAGGAGACCTGGGCTGTTCCGCCCAGCACGAATCCGCTGCGAGTGCGGGACGTGCGCGTAGCCTCGCCGTCCGGCGGGGACCAGTCCGCGGTCACCGCCATCCAGGAGTCCGACGTGACCGGCCTGACGGCCGACTTGAGCGCGCGCCCCGTGAAAGGCTCGGGCTACACGCCGGGACGCACCGCATTCATCAACGCCGCGGGGATGCTGGACGGCGTCACCGGAGACGCGGACGACTGCGTGCGGGTAGACGGCAGCTCGGGACCGTGCGGCGGCACCAACGGGTTTGCGGACGCCGAGACGCCGGGCGGCGTGGTGGATGGCGCCAACAGCACCTTCACGCTGGCAGCGGCCCCGGATCCGGCGGCCAGCCTGGCGCTGTTCCGCAACGGGATCCTGCAGAAGGCCGGACAGGATTACACGCTGGCAAGCAACACGGTCCAGTTCGTGGCCGCGGGGATTCCGCAGCCTGGCGACACGCTGCTGGCCTCTTACCGGACATCGACGGCGCCGGCGGCGCCCGCCTATAGGGCCGTGCGTGCCCTGTCCGGCGCGCCACGCGCGCTGCCCGGGCCGCAAGTGCTCTGCGCGGGGACGGGAGCAGGCACGGCGGAGGCATCCTGCGCGATCGCGGCCGGCGCGCTCCGGCCCGGCGACCGGGTGGAGATCCGCTTCGATTATGCACGGCCCAGCGGGTCCGGCACGTTCACGTGGGAAGTGCGCTGGGGGAGGGCGGCGGCTGCGGGCAGCGCCCGCGACGGGCTGGTGACCGGACGGATGGACGCCGCCATCCACGAAAGCGGCGCACAGGTAAGCTGGCAATCCTGGGGCGCGGCGTCGGCCGTTTCGAGCGGCGCGATGGATGCTGCCGGGGCGATCCCCGCGAGCATCGAATTCCGCAGCTCCGGGGCGCAGTTGAGGAACTTCAGCGTGCTTCGCTACCCGCGGCCGTAAAGCCCGGGAGGTACCGTTCCAGCGGCGGATTGATGCGCTGCTGGATGGCCGGATCGTTGAGGTTAGCCAGCGTCACCAGGCGGGCGGGGAGGTCCACGATCTTGCGCGGCGTGCCTCCCCTCAACTTCAGGACCGCCGCCTGCACCGACTGATAGCCGATCTGGAAGGGGTCCTGCACGACCAGGGAATCGATCAGCCCGGCTCGCAGATCGGCAGCCAGCGTCGGACTCCAGTCAAAGCCTACCATCTTCAGTTTGCCCGGCCGGGCCTTCAGGGCCTGGGCCGCGCCCACCGTACTGGATTCGTTGGACGCGAACAAGCCGTCCAGTTCCGGGTAGGCCGTGAGCATGTTTTCGGCCACGGCCAGGGACTTGGCAAAATCCGCCATGCCGTAACGCTTGTCCACGATCCGGATGCCGGGAAACTCCCGGTGGATGGCGTCTTCGAAGCCCTGCTCACGCGCCATGCTGGAGGCGATGCCGGGCTGGACGGCCAGCATCACCACTCTTCCTTTCCCCCGCAGAATTACTCCCATGCGGCGGGCGGCGATCTCCCCGGCGCCGTAGTTATCCGTGGCAACGCGAGAGACGTAGGCGTCGGTGTCCACACCGGTGTCGAAGATGATGACCGGGATCTTCTCACGCGCGGCGCGCTCCACCACGCCCACCATGGCATCCTCGTCCGCGGGCGCGAGACAGATGGCGTCCAGGCGGCGGTTGATCATGGCATCCACCACCTTGATCTCGCTGTCCGGGTCGCCCTCATTGGGCGGTCCGTTCCATTCCACCTCGACGCCGCTTTCGGCCGCTGCGGCCAGGGCGCCGGCATGGATACTTTGCCAGAAAATGTGCGACTGGCCCTGGGGGACGACCCCGATGATTTTCTTCTGCGTCCGCCGGCAGGCGATGCCGGTGATCAACAGCAGCACCATCAGGACCCTGGCTGAGCGCATCAGGGACAGTATAGCGGGCGAGTATGTACAATGAGTGCTTTCACCGGAAGCGCGATGCTCTCTTCACACTGGTTTTCGCTCTGGCTGGCAGCGCCTGCGCGCCTTTTGTCGATGGGGCCGGTGGACCTCGCCATCGTGGTGGCGTATTTCACCCTGGTGCTGGCGATCGGTTTTTATTTGAAGAAATACGCCAGCACGGGCGAAGATTTTTTCATGGCCGGGCGGGAGATGACCGCCTGGATCGCCGGTTTGAGCTTCATCTCCGCCAACCTGGGATCGCTGGAGATGATGGGGTACGCGGCGGCGACCTACCAGTACGGCATGATCGTGGCGCACGCGTATTTCATCGCGGCTATCCCGGCCATTCTCTTCCTGTCCATCGTGATGCTGCCGTTCTACTACATCTGCAAGACGCACTCGGTGCCGGGCTATTTGAAACTGCGTTTTGGGGAAGCCACGCGGGGGCTGTCGGGCATTTCGTTCGCGGTGATGACCATCCTGATGAGCGGCATCAACATGTACTCGATGGCTGTGATCATGAAGGTGATCCTGGGCTGGGACATCCATTTCAGCATCTGGGTCTCGTCGATCACCGTGGCGCTTTACGTGATGGCGGGCGGGCTGCTTTCGGCCATCTTCAACGAGGTGCTGCAATTTTTCCTGATCTGGCTGGGCTGCCTGCTGATTCCGGTGATGGGGCTGATCGAAACCGGCGGCTGGAGCGGGCTGGTGGCACGGATCCAGCACAACTTTCCGGGGCAGGATTACATCCACCTGTGGCGGAACGTGGGCGCGTTCACGGACAACCCCATGGGGCTGCACTGGACCGGCATCGTGTTCGGCTGGGGGATCGCCATTTCGTTTGGATACTGGACCACAGATTTCCTGGTGGTGCAGCGCGTGATGGCGGCCAAGAACCTGCGCTCGGCGCAGATGGGCACGATCATCGGCGCGCTGCTGAAGATGATGGTGCCGCTGATCGTGATCCTGCCCGGGCTGCTGGGCCTGGCGGTGCTACCCTTCAAGCTGGTGGACGAAGGCACGGCGGTGGCCACCGGCGCGCACAGTTACAACGAAGTGCTGCCGCTGATGCTGGCGCGATACTGCGGGCCCGGGCTGCTGGGCCTGGGGGTCACGGCGCTGATTGCGGGGTTCATGTCCGGCATGGCGGGCAACGTGAGCGCTTTTGCCACCGTATGGACCTACGACATCTACCGGCCGTTTCTGCGCAAGAACGCCAGCGACGCGCACTACGTGAGCATGGGACGCTGGTGCTCGCTGCTAGGAGTGTTCGTGAGCATCGGCACGGCCTACCTGGTGATGAACTTCAGCAGCATTATCGTCTACGCGCAGGTGATCTTCATCTTCTTCATCGTGCCGCTGTTCGGCACCGTGATTCTGGGCATGCTGTGGAAGCGGTGCACGCCGGCGGGCGGCTTCTGGGGGCTGCTGGCGGGGATCCTGACGTCATTCGTCCTGTGGCTGTGGGTGCACCTGGACCCCAGTGCGCTGGTGTACGTGGCTTTCTCCACGCACGCGAAGGACATGTCCGAAAATATCTTCCGGGCCATCTGGTCGCTGGCGGCGTGCCTGCTGGTGACCGTGGGAGTGAGCCTGGTGACCCGGCCAAAACCGGAGGCGGAGCTCGCCGGACTGGTGTACGGGCTAACGGACATTCCGTCGGAGGCGCGCTTCCCGCTGTTCCAGAGGCCCATCTTCTGGGCCGGGGCGGTTGGGGCTGCGTTTGTGGCCGTCAACCTGATTTTCTGGTAAGGAGGTAGCGTGGGTAGGCACTTCATCTCCATTTGGTTCTTTATCGGGCTCCTGCTGAGCATCTACGGCATCCTGATCCTGGGCGCGGGAATCTACGGTCTTTGGCATCCGCCCGCGCAACCGGTGGTGCTGGCCAACCTGCACATGGGAATCTGGTGGGGGCTGCTGCTGATGCTGCTGGGCGGCTTCTACGTGTACCACTTTTTCCCCGGCAAGGAGTAGGGAAGAGCTACTCGGGGAACTTGTCCGGCGGCCTGATTTTCTGCCAGCCTTCTCCGCTCATCTACCGCTCCTACTTTTTGAGACCCGCGACGTAAATCGCCCGATAGCCGTTCACCGAGGTTTCCGTGCCGGTGACCTCGACGATGTGGCCCATGTGGTCCGAGGCGGAGGGACGGGCATCCACGCCGCCATCCCGGCGGGGATCGTGCTCCTCGGGCATGATCATGTAGAGCATACCCTCCTTGGTCAGCAGGCCGATGGGCTGGCCGTTGTTGACGCATTTCTGCCCGCAGGCGCGGTGCTTCTCGCCGTGTTTTCCCAATTGGAGATAACAGGAGAAGTCCACGATTTCGCCGACCCGGGTGACGGACCTTCCAGGCTGCGGCTTGCCGGCCACGCCGGCAGCCACGGTTGTCGCGGACCAGGGCTGATCGGTCTTCTCTCCGAGTTTGGCGGCGGGCGCGTCCCAGGTGCCGGTTTCCACCGTCAGTTCGGGATGCAAGATGCCGCCCCTATGGGCCGGGGCTTTCTTGGCATCCTGCGCCGTGAGCATGGCCGCCAGCAGACTGACGCCGGCGACCGCAAATACTAGTTTCCAAACGTTCGACATTCGTTCCTCCGGGTTTCTTTGGGTTGCTGATATCGCAAACCGGGCGCTAAGCACGCACGCTGGCGGCCGGGATTTTGCGGGTCAGGTCCAGCATCTCCGCACGGCTTTCGGCGCCGATGGTAAAGCAGTCCACGCAGTCCTGGGCCAGCGCGAATTGCAGGCATTCGTCGGCCTTATTGCGCAAACGCCCGGCGCCCAGGATCTTCATGCCGATCACCCCCTTGCTGGCGGCCTTCATCTGGCGCAGCACGCCCAGCACGGTCTGCGGTTCGGCATCCATGGCCACCTGCGCCGGGTTGATGCGGGCCAGATCGACCTGCACCCACGGGTGCGCGGCGGCGGTTTTGAGCGCCTCCAGCGTGTGGCAGGAAGTGCCGTGGGTGCGCACGATGCCTTTCTCGCGCGCCTCGGAGATGACCGCCATGGCGCCCTTTTTACGTTCCGGCCAGTCTCCTTCGAGCATGCAGTGCAACAGCAGAATATCGATATAGTCGGTGCCCAACTCGCGCCGGAAGCGATCCAGGTCCGCCTTCATCTCTTTTTCGGTGCTGGCGTGAGTCTTGGTGAGGATGGCGACTTTTTCGCGAGGCACGCGCTTGAGGGCTTCTTTGACGTGGGGGTGCGTGCCGTATTGATCAGCGCAGTCCCAGAAGGTCACGCCGTTGTCGTAGGCGGCATCGAACAGATCGGCGAGGCCCTTCAGCCCCAGTTTGCGGGTCTGGTTGGAACTGCCCCCCACCCCGTTGGTGCCGCTGCCTTGGGCGAGCCGGCTGACATCCACCTTCATGGGCCCAAGCTGAATGCGGTCGGTGGCATACTTCCGCGAGGTCCCGGCGAAAGCCTCGTACGGAAAATTCGCGAACGCAGCCGCCCCGGCCGTAGCCGCGGTTCGCAGGAAGAAGTCCCGTCGATTGATCATCGTCCCTCTCCGTATGATGCAAGGTAGCACAGGGGGCGGATATGGCGCCAGCCGCGCGGCCCGCCGCCGGTGGAGCTAAGATCAATACTTTTATGGAAGGTGCCGGCATGCCGGAAAAGGGGCACTTCACCGCCGAGGGGCTTCGGCGGATGTGCGAGGCGAATCCTGTCGGGGCGGACGGCAAGCGCGGCGGCGGAACGCTCGATCTGCGCGGCGCGGACTTAAGTGGAGGCGACTTCCGCAATTTGGATCTGCGTGATGCCGATCTGAGCGGCGCCAACATCGAGGGTGCCGGGTTCAGTGCGTGCCGTCTGGAAGGCGCCGTGCTCCGCGATGCGGCAGGCATGGCGCGCTTTGAAGCGTCGTCGTCGCTGAGCGGGGCGGACGTGGCGGGCCTGGACCTGCAAAACTGGGGTGCGGACGCGGCGGCAATTTTAGCGGCCAAGAACTGGCACCTGGCGCAGTACCGGCCCTACCAACTCGAGCCGATCGGAGTCCCGCCGACCCACAACGACCGGGCGCTCCGGCGCGATTTCCGCGGCTATAGCTTTACGAAGCGCAACCTCAGCGGCTTCGACTTTCATGGCGCCCGGCTGGAAGGGGCCAACTTTGCGGAGGCGGACCTCTCCCTGGCGGACCTGGAGGAGGCGGACCTCGAAGACGCCGAACTGAAACTCGCCGATCTGAACGGCGCGAAAGTAAGCGCCGGGCAGGTACGATCCGCCAGGAACTGGGTGCGGGCCTTTTTGGCCCCAGGGCTCTACGAGGAATTGAAACTTCCCATCGACCACTTCACCCGGTACGAAAACGGGGATTTCCGCGAGTGCGACTTCCGGGGCTTCGACTTCCGCAACAACGAACTTGTGAACGCGAATTTTCGCGGCGCCATCCTGATCAGCGCGGATCTCTCGGGCCAGGATCTCAGTGGTGTGGAATTCGAGGGCGCCAACCTGTGCGAAGCCAATCTGCGGGGCGCGAAGCTGGAACAGGCCAGCGGGCTGGAGGCGTGGCAGCTTCGCGGGGCGGACGTGACCGGGGCCGCGCTGCCGCCGAAGATCGCCGAATTCAAGGGCCTGGAGCAGGTGGCGAAGATCGCGCCTGCGGCCGCCAAGCAGTTCCTGGTGATGATCGCGGCGTGCCTGTATTGCTGGCTCACCATCGCCGGCACCACCGATGTGGCGCTGATTCTGGGCTCCGCAACTTTGCCGCTCCCGGTGGTGCAGACCCCCATCCGGATCACGGGCTTCTACTGGTTCGCCCCGCTGGTGCTGGTGACCGTGTTTCTCTACTTCCAGGTCAACCTGCACCGGATGTGGGAGGCGCTGGCGAAACTGCCGGCGGTCTTCCCGGACGGCCGGAGGCTGGACGAGCATGTCTATCCCTGGCTGCTGATCCAGAAGGTGCGGGGCCGCTACAAACGCCTGCGCGGGGAATACACGTTCACCCCCCAGTTAGAGAATCGCCTCGGCTCCGCCCTGGCCTACGGCGTGACGCCGGCAACACTGCTGGCGTTCCTGGCCCGCGCCTTGGTCAAGCACGATGCATGGCTCACCGGCTTGCATATTGCGCTTTGCACACTGGCGCTGCTGATCGCCTTGTTGTGCCATCGTTCGGCGGTGGACGCCCTGGAGGGCGCGCCGACCGTTCGGGGCTGGCGCTACCTCCTGCGCTCCCCGTCGATCCGCGCTTGTGGAGTGTGCCTGCTGGCGTGCGTCGCTCTGTGGTTCGGTGCAGCGCGCAGGCTGGCTACGTCTGGCGCCTTTTTGGCGGATGCGGAACTCTCGGTTAAGCCGGACGGCTGGGTGGATGGCCAAAAGGACATCTCCCGGGTCAAAGGGGCAAGGCTCGAGGGAGCGGATTTACGAAACGCGAATCTGTACGGCGCTTTCCTGGTAAAGGCGGATCTGAGTTACGCCGATCTGAGTGGCGCCGATCTGCGCGCCGCCGACCTTCGAGGCGCGGTCCTTGATGGCGCCAATTTGCTCAGCGCGGATCTGGCTAGCACAAACCTTCAGGGCGCGCTTCTCTACACCCATCGGTTAGACGGCAAGCGTCTCCGGGAGTCCACCTCCAACTGGGTCCTGGCAGAGTTCTCCGACCCCCAAGGGCTGGGGCTGCCACGCGATCATAACGCCAGAGTGCGCCGGCGCGATTTCCGAGGATACGATCGCATTTCGAACGCGAAATTCCGGCAGGCGGACCTTGCCGGCGTGAACTTCGAAGGAGTAAATCTCAGCACGGCGGACCTGCGCGGGGCCGACCTCAGCGGTGCGATTCTGCGAGGCTGCAATCTGCACGAGGCCCGACTGGACGGGGCAAGACTCGAAAAGGCGGATCTGCGCGGCGCGGACTTGAGCCGCGCCGGCTGGTTTACTGAAGCCCAACTGCGTGAAGCGGTCCTCGGCGCCGACACGAAGCTGCCGCCGGCGTTTCAACACCTCCTCCCGCAGACCGCCAAAAAGACGCCCTGACCGGCCGAAATCAAACCGTACCGCCCGAATGATATCCTCAGAAAGAGCAAGGCGGAGGGATGGCGATTCGCAAGGCGCTGTGGCCATTGGGATGCGGCCTGGTCCTCATCAGCGCGATGTACGCCTTCCAGCGGCCCTTCCGGCAGTATCGCGGGGTGGAGTACCGCCGGTTTGAACTTCCGCCGGACTGGCAGGAAAAGACCGAATGGGCCTTCGCCCGGCTGATGTTTCCGCCCGGCTGGAACGACGGGTACCGCGGCCGCTTTGACGGCGACTGGCGGCTGGGCCTGTCGCTGTGGACCCAGGATTACCCGCGCGCGGACCGGCACTTTTCGCAGGCGGTCCGGCGGCTGACCCGCATCCATGTCCGCTCGGTGGAGCAACCCATCAGCCTGGAAGATGGCGACGATGTATTCAACTGGCCTTGGCTCTATGCCGTGCAGGTGGGCGAATGGGGGTTGACCCCGGAGCAGGCCAAGGTGCTGCGTGAATACCTGCTGCGCGGCGGATTCTTCGTGGCCGACGATTTTCACGGGACGGTGGAGTGGGAGGTCTTCGAAAAGAGCATGAAGCTGGTGTTTCCGGACCGGCCGATCGTGGAAATCGAAACCAGCGATCCAATCTTCCACACGGTCTACGACCTGAACGACCGCTACCAGGTGCCCGGCGCGGAACACTTGCGGCTGGGCTACAAGAACGACGGGCGGGTACCGCACTGGCGCGGCATCTTCGACGACAAAGGCCGCATCATGGTGGCCATCTCCTTCAATTCGGACATCGGCGACGCCTGGGAGTGGGCGGACGAGCCGGAATATCCGGCACGCTTTTCCGACCTGGCGATCCGGCTGGGCGTGAATTACGTGGTGTACGCCATGACGCACTGAGGGGCGGCCGTCAGTACGCTTTGGCAATCACGACGCGGCGCTCCACCGGCTCTCCGGTGAGGATGCATTTTCCCGGGCCGTCCCAGGCGTCTGCCAGCGGAATGCAGCGGACGGTGGCTTTGAATTCCTTCAGACGCGCGTCGCACATCGGGTCATTCTTGAGGTGCGCCATCACGAAGCGGCCCCCGCCTTTTTCAGCGGTGACCTCGCCCAGAAGGGACTCCACCTCTTCCAGTGAGTTGGCGAGCACCGTGTTGGATTCCAGGCGCGCGCGGGCAGCGCGATAAAGGTCGGCCTGCATGGCGGCCAGGACGGCGGCGAGGCGGGCGGACAGTTCCGCCTGCGGCACGGCTTCCTTAACGCCCGTGTCCCGGCGCTTGAGCACGATGCTGCCCGCATTCAGGTCGCGCGGGCCCAACTCCAGCACCACCGGCACGCCGCGCCGCTCCCAGTGAAAGAATTTGGCGCCGGGCGTCAGCCCTTCGCGGGTGTCCACTTTCGCGCCCACCGCGGCGGCCATGCGGTGCGCGGCTTCAAGGACGCGCCCGCGCTCCTCCTCCTTGCGATAGATGGGCACCAGCACGGCCCTGGTGGGCGCCAGCTTGGGCGGCAGCACCAGGCCATTGTCGTCGGAGTGGCTCATCACCAGGCCTCCGATGAGGCGGGTGCTGACGCCCCAACTGGTCTGCCAGACGTAATCCAGGCGGCCTTGCTGGTTCTGGAACTGTACGCCAAACGCCTTGCCGAAGTTCTGCCCCAGGTCATGGCTGGTGCCCGCCTGGAGGGCCAGGCCGTTCTGCATCATGGCCTCGATGGAATAACTGCGGAGCGCGCCGGCGAACTTCTCCGACTGGGTCTTGATGCCGCGAATTACCGGCATGGCCATCACGTTTTCGGCCACATCCGCGTAAATGTCCAGGATGCGCAGCACCTCTGCGAGCGCCTCTTCGTGGGTGGCGTGCGCGGTGTGGCCTTCCTGCCAGAGGAATTCCGTGGTGCGCAAAAACATGCGCGTGCGCAGCTCCCAGCGCAGCACGTTGGCCCACTGGTTGACCAGCACCGGCAGGTCCCGCCAGCTTTGAATCCACTTGGAGAAGAAGTGGCCGACGATGGTTTCCGAAGTGGGGCGGATGACGTAAGGCTCTTCAAGCTGCTTGCCCCCGGCGATGGTCACCACGGCGAGCTCCGGCGCGAAGCCCTCCACGTGTTCCGCTTCTTTGTGCAAGAAGCTCTGCGGGATCAGCAGGGGGAAATAGACGTTCTGGTGGCCGGCGGCCTTGAAGCGGTCATCCAGCTCGCGCTGGAGCAGTTCCCACACCGCGTAACCGTTGGGCTTGATCACCATGCAGCCCTTGACGATTTCGGCGGGTTCCGCCAGGTCACCCTGCAGCACAACGTCCTGGTACCAGGCAGCGAAGTCGCTGCCGCGCGCGGTAATCGGGGATTCAGCCATAGCAGGGAAGCTTTGTTGTTTAGCTTACGATAGGGCGGCGGCGCCGGGAAATGAGCCTTTTCTCACCGTCGCCGCCTGTGGAAGATTAAAACAAGATGAAGCCGTAAACCGGCGGCCGGGGAGCGACGTTATCCTGGATAGGAGCAACGATTATGAAAACAAAGTTGCTGGCTCTGATGCTTCTGGCAGGAAGTTGCATGTTCGGAGGGACACGCGTGTTTGTGGGGGTGGGCGTTGGCCCCGCCTATGGGTATTACCTGCCGCCTCCTCCGCCTCCTCCGCCAGCGGCCGCCTATGTGGCGCCCTGCCCAGGCCCGGGGTATGCGTGGGTCTCGGGCTACTGGTATCCGGTGGGGCCGCGATACCACTGGCGCGCGGGCTACTGGGCTCCGCGGCCGTTCGTGGGCGCCGTCTGGGTGGGACCGCGCTACCACGGGCACCGCTATTACCGCGGATACTGGCGGCGCTGAGCGGACGATTCTCACGATTTCCCCTACTGTGGTGGCCAAGGCGGAGCGGTCTGCTCCGCCTTTTTTCGTTTCTCCCCGCCAGCCCCGGCCGTGATACTTTTGGTGGATACGGAGAAAGGGGCTATATGCAGCGACGAGAGTTCCTGGCGGGTGGTGTCTACGCGGCCGGGGTGGTAGGCGGAGGAAGAATGCGCGCGGCAGAGGCGGGCGACGACGAGCGGGCCGAACAATTCCACGGCTATCCGGGGCGCGCGCAGGCGCGCTCCATGGTCATCACCCCGATGGGGATTGCGGCCACCAGCCAGACGCTGGCTTCGCAAGCCGGAGCGCAGGTGCTGGCGCGCGGCGGCTCGGCGGTGGACGCCGCCATCGCGGCCAACGCCACTCTGGGGGTGGTCGAGCCGATGAGCAACGGCATGGGCGGCGACCTGTTCGCCATCTGCTGGGACGCCAAGACCGGCACGCTCACGGGCCTCAATGGCAGCGGCTGGGCGCCTGCCGGGCTGAACATCTCTTTTCTGAAATCCCTGGGCCGCTCCTCCATGCCGCGCGAGGGCATCCATTCGGTGACCGTGCCCGGTTGCGTGTCCGGCTGGCAGAAGCTGCACCAGCGTTTTGGCCGGCTCCCGTGGAAGGATCTCTTCCAGCCCGCCATTTACTTTGCCGGGCGGGGATATCCGGTGACGGAAATCATCCAGGCCTCCTGGCAGGTGGCGGTGCCGAAACTGGCGGCGGACGCCAATGCGCGGCGCATCTTTCTGGACCACGGCGCCGCGCCCCAGGTGGGGCAGGTATTCCATAATTCTGAGCTGGCGGAGGCGCTGCGCCTGATCGCTTCGGAAGGCCCGGGCGCCTTTTACCGCGGACCGATCTCCAAGTCGATTCTGAAGACTTCGGACCGCCTGGGCGGCAAGATGACCGCGGCGGACCTAAGCGAGTTCGAAGCCGAGTGGGTGGAGCCCATGCACACCGAGTATCGGGGCTGGAAGGTGTACGAACTGCCGCCCAACGGGCAGGGGATCGCGGCGCTCGAGATGCTGAACATCATGGAGACCTTCCCGCTGGGCGAACATCCACATCTCGGCGCCGATGACCTGCACATCAAGATCGAGGCCAAGAAGCTGGCCTACGCAGACCTGGCGCGATTCGTGGCGGACCCGCGGTTCAGCAAAGTGCCCATGGCGGGCATGGTGGACAAGGGCTACGCGCGGCAGCGCGCGCGGCTGATCGATCTCCACAAGGCCGCCTGCCTGGTCCAACCCGGGCAGCCGGGCTGGGGCGCCGGCGACACCATCTACCTTTCCATGGTGGACCGCGAGGGCAACATCGTTTCCCTGATTCAGAGCCTGTTCCAGGGCTTCGGCTCCGGTGTAGTGGTGGACGACTTCGGCTTCCACTTTCAGAACCGCGGCGGCCTGTTCCTGCTGGACGAGACGCATCCCGACGCGCTCCAGCCGCGCAAGCGCCCGCTGCACACGATCATTCCCGCTTTTATGGAAAAGGGCGAAACGCACGTCGGCTTCGGCATCATGGGAGGTTTCAACCAGGCACAGGCGCACGCACAGTTTGTCTCCCACGTGGTGGACGCCGGCATGAATATCCAGGCGGCGCTCGAAGCGCCGCGGTTCACCAAGCTGACCTTCGCCGGCTGCGACGTGATGATCGAGGGCCGCGTGCCGCCGGAGGTCCGAAGGGACCTGGAGGCCCGGGGGCACAAGCTGACGGTGATGCCGGATTACGCCCAGCCGATGGGCGGCGGCCAAGCCGTGCTGCACGATGCCCGCACCCGGGTGAACTACGGCGCGTCGTCGCCGCGCAAGGACGGCGCCGCGGTGCCCGAGCCCGCGCCGTACTTCGGCTAGACGCGCTCCCCGCACCCGGTCCATACTGGCTGTATCCAGTCGTGCCGGCCGACGAGGTTTTGCGTCAGCTTCGGGAAAGGATTGTGGGGTTCGCGGCATCTCATCTTTCGAGGGACGCCGCCGAGGACCTGGCGCAGGAGGTACTCATGCTCCTGCACGAAAAATACGGCCATGTGGAGCGCATCGAAGACCTCCTGCCGCTGTCGCTCCAGATCACCCGGTTCAAGATCCTGAGCCAGCGCCGCAAGTGGCAGCGCCGCGGAGAGTACACCCAGATCTCCACCGCCGACATCCAATTGCCGGACCTGGACGCCAATCCCGCCGGCTGGGTGGAGCGCAAGCTGATGCTGGAGCGCCTTACGCGGGCCATCGCGGGGCTGGGCGAGCGCTGCCGCGAACTGCTGCGCCTGAAGCTGGAGGGCAAGAGTTTCGGAGAGATTCAGAAGCTGATGGGCGCGGGATCGCTGAACACGGTTTACACGTGGGATCACCGCTGCCGCCAGCAGCTGCTGGAGAATATGGGCGGAGACTGGGAGGCTGGGGCGTGAGCCGCGAGGAGATCGAAAAGCTGCTCGGCGGGTATGCCACCGACACGCTGACCGAAGCGGAGCGGCGGGCGCTTTGCGAGGCCGCCCTGACTGACCAGGCGTTGTTCGACCAACTGGCGCGCGAGCAGGCCCTGCGCGAGCTGTTGCAGGATCCGCAAGCGCGGCAGCAACTTCTGGAAGCTCTCGCAACTCGCCCTGCAGTTGCCCCGCGGCGCCGGTTCGCCTGGTGGGGAGCGGCCGCTGCACTGGCGGCGACGGGGAGCCTGGCGGTGGTGGGCGTGTTCGTCTACCGGCGAACGGCCCTACCCCCTCCGGTGCGGATGGCGAGGTTGGCTCCGCCGGCAGCGCCGGAAATCCAGGCTGCTCCGCCAGTCAATCTACCCGCGGCGCGGCCCGAGGCCAACAGGAAAACTGCCGCGCCGGCGGCCCGGAAAGCCACCGCCCAGGAAATGCGGACCGCCATTTCGGCCTCGGCCGGCATGGCGGGCGTGGCCGGCTATGTGGAAGCGCCGCGCACGGGTGTCGCCCCCGCGGCAATCCTGGCTGGCGGCCCCCCGGAGGTCCGATACCAGATCCTGCTGGGAGACGCCCCCGCCGGTCCGGGAACTGTCTTCCGTGCGGGGGATGCCGTGCGTCTCCGCCTGTTGCCTGGCGAGGACGGATACCTGTACGTGATCGAGCAGACTGCACCCGGCCTCTGGCGCCTGGCGTTCAGCGGCGCCGTTTCGCGCGATGTGCCCGTTCTGATCCCCACCGGCGGACCGCTGCGCTACTCCGCGCCGGGGCGGAAGACCTGGCTGGCAGTGTTGTCCCGGCAGCCGGAACCCGCCGTGGAGAGCCTGGCGCCGGAGCGCCTGGCATTATTGGAACGGCAGGCGCGAGAGCGCGCCGCAGACACTCTGCGATTTCAGCCCACGGCCGGTTTGCCCGAAACCGCCGTTTCCGCAACTCCCGCCCAGGGAGCTGTGGCTGCGGTGGAGATCCCGCTGGACATTCGGGAGTAAGGGCGCCCGGGAGTCCTTCAGTTTTCCGAAAAACGTCCGATACATAGGCATATGAGGAAATCGGCCGTGCGCCGGATAGGGCTGGCGACGCTGCTATTCGCCGGCGCCGGGTCTGCCGCGGGGGCGTCGGCCGGTCCCACCGCCAGCCAGGCTGTATTGAGTTTCAGCTACCAGGTCAACAGCACCACGTTTCCGGCGGCGGCGAAGCTGACTGTGACCCTACCTGCCACGGCCAGCACTCTGCCTCTGACTGTGACCGTAGCGTCGGCCCCGCAGGGCTGGCTGGCGGTCACGCCGGATGGGGGCAAGTCCCCCCTCGCCCTGACCGCCACGGTCAACCCCACCAGCCTCGCTCCCGGCAGCTATTCCGGCGCCATCACCATCGACACGGTCCCGGGCAGCGGAAGTCCGGCCGTGGTGGCGGTCACGCTATCGGTCTCCAACCCGCCGGCCACGCTGATGGTGACGTCGCCCTCGGCGAACTACGCGCCGGCCGCCTCGGGATCCAGTTCGCCCCTGCTGACGTTTGGCTACAGCACCGGCGCAGCCGCGCCCACGCCGGCATCGGCGGAATTGGATGTGGCCTCCACCAGTGACCTGATCCCGTTCAATGTCACGGCGGGAGGAGCGTCCTCGAAAAGTAAAGGCAGCGCCAGCGCGGCATGGCTGAGAGTCGGCGAGACCGGCCAGCTTCCTGGCTTACAGACCAGCGGGGCGGCCCTCTCCGGCTCCCAGGTCCCCATCCTGGTGACGCTGGACCAGGCAACGCTGGCAACGCTCGACCCAGGCAGCTATACCGGAACGATTGCCATCGCCGCGGACAATCCGGCCAACGGGGCGGTCACCGTGACGGTGAACCTGGTGGTTTCCGCCGGGCCCCCGGTTTTACGGGCCTCTTTTCCGGTGTTCCCCGCGAGTTTGCCTGCGGGTCCCACGATTGACCCGGTGCTGACGATCTACGGTGATAATTTTTTCAACACCACGGTGGTCACGCTCCAGCAGGGGGCCAGCCCGCCGCTGACTCTTCCCTCCCAACTAATCAGCCGTAAAGTGCTCCAGGCCACAATTAAAGCGGCGTACCTAGCGGCTCCCGCGGGGGCGGCCGTATACCCTATCGTGTGGACGCTGAGCGTGTTCAACCCAGCGCCCCCCGCCAACCCCGCGCAGCCCCCCGCGCAGACCACCTTTACAGTGACCGATCCCACGCAGCCAGCTATCTCCTCCGTGGTGAACGCGGCCAGTTACCTGCCCACGGCCGTCCAAACAGGCACTGCCGCCAATCCGGTGCCCGCCGGAGCCGTCTCGGCCTCTCCGCGCGAGATCGTTTCCATCTTTGGCCGGAACCTGGGACCAGCCATTGCCGCCACCACCACCGCTGCAGGTACGCCGCCGGTCTTCCCGGTGGCTGCTGGTGGAGTGCAGGTAATGTTCTCGCTTGCTTCGTCGAAGACGGTCTACGCGCCGCTCCTGATGACCTCCGCCAATCAGATCAATTGCGTGGTGCCATTGGAGGTGGCGGCCATGCTCGGCACGGCCAATCCTTCCGTCACGGTCCAGGTGCTGAACGGCGCGGCATCCACTACTGCATTCCCGGTCACCGTCGTGACGGCGGATCCCGGCGTTTTCTCGTTCGGCGGGTTCGGGCAAGGCCAGGCGGCAGTGCTGAATTTTGACGACGCCTCGGGCTCCTACACGGTCAACTCGTCCAAGAATGCCGCGCCTCGCGGCTCGACGATCTCGATCTACGCCACGGGACTGGGCGATTTAGCGGGTTCCGCCACCTTGCCCAACGGTGCTATCGCGCCGGGCGCCGCCACGCTCGCGGACAACACCGCCCGGGTGGATATCGACGGCCAGCCGGCCGTCGTTACCTATGCCGGCACGTCGCCCGGCGCGGTCGCCGGCCTGGTGCAGATCAACGCGGTGGTGCCCCCCACGGTGCGAACCGGAGCCGCCATCCCCATCACGGTATCGGTGGGAAGCGCCGCAACCGCACGCCGCAGCCAGGCAGGTCTTACCCTCGCGGTGAAATAACGCTGGGATGTGCGTGGAATCCATCGCGCGCATTCTGCAGCATGGAATCCGTCAGTCTTTGCCCGCAGAAACTGCAGTGCAAAGTCCGCCTGGCCACCGAATGAGACCGGTAGAGGGCCTCCGGCCTCAAGCATCCGGATTCGCGAGGCAGTAATCTCCCGGTCCTGCCGCACGCCGGACAGGTAACAATTGAAAAACGTGTGAGCATCAGCTCTTGGGGCGGAATCCCGCCTACTTCCTTGCAGATCCTGGCAAATTATGTGGCGCTAGTCTCTCCCATTGTGCGATCAAACACACTTCCGTGTATATAAGTGAAAACACTTAATCAGCCCTGTAGATCCAGCAGGACTTTCGTACCAACAGGGCCGTCGCAGCCTCGCAACACGTATATGTGCGTTGGCGGCTGAAGCTACATTTTTGCAAGGTTGTGATAGACTCCCGATCAAGGCCGAACTCGGCCGTTGGGGGGGATTCTTCAGATGCTTCAGCGGATTCTGGTTGTTGCCGCTCTGGCGAGCGGTCTGATTTGGGCGCAATCGGAGAGGGGAACAATTGTGGGGGTGGTCACGGATCCTTCCGGAGCGGTGGTGCCGGAAGCCAACGTGACGATTACCAACTCGGCAACCAATCTAACGACGGAAGTCGTGACATCGGCGTCGGGCGACTACACGGTGCCTAATCTTCCGGTAGGCAGCTATAACGTCAAGGTCGAGAAGCAGGGTTTCCGTTCGTTCGTGCAGACGGGCGTGACCTTGAACGCTGCAACCACGGCACACGTGGATGTGAAGCTGCAAGTCGGAACCGCCGAGCAGACGGTGGAAGTACAGGCCACGGCGGCCACGCTGCAAACCGAGGATGCCAAAACCAGCGTGACCATCACCAACCGGCTGGTGGACGAGTTGCCGCTGGTGGTGGCGGGTGCGTTGCGCAGCCCGTTTGACCTGGCGCAACTGACGCCGGAGGCAAAAAACTACGGCGATACAGGTTTTGCGTTGGGCGGCGGGCAGGTATCGAGTTATGGCGTCACGCTGGACGGCGTCTCGGCGGAGACCGGGCGCGCGTTGCAGACTTCGTGGATCTCTTTTAACACGCCTTCGGTGGAGGCCATCACCGAGTTTACCGTAGACACCAACGGCTTCAAGGCCGAGTACGGGCACTCGGGCGGCGGCGTTATGACGTTCTCCTCCAAGAGCGGCACCAACGACTTCCACGGCACGCTGTACGAGTTTCTACGCAACAACGATCTGGACGCCAATTACTTCTTCAGCAACGAAAAGGGCGTCTCCCGGAATATTTACAAGCAGCACGACTTCGGCGTGAGTGGGGGCGGGCCGATTGTGATCCCCAAGATCCTCAACGGCAAGAACAAGTCGTTCTTTTTTGCCTCTTACGAAGGCTTTCGGAACCGCGTGGGCGCCACCACGACTGCGGCCACTGTGCCCACGGCTGAAATGTACAACGGGGACTTCAGCAAGTGGGTGGACAAGAACGGAAGCATGATTCCGATCTACGACCTTTCGACCCAGACCACTGACGCGAACGGCAAGGTGACCCGGCAGCCGTTTCCGGGCAACCAGATTCCGCAGTCGCGGTTCGACCCGGCGGCCCAAAAACTCATTGGAGTCTACCAGTCGGGTCCAGGCGGCCAGTTGAAACCGAACGCCGGCGGGTTGCCGGGCACGCGCGCCTATGTCCAGTCCAATTACCTGATCACGCAGGGCCTCACACTGAACCCCTGGGACAAGTTCAGCGTCAAGGGCGACCACATCTTCAACGAGAAAGACCGCATCTCGGGGTACTACGGGCGCAACCGAGTCTACACCAACCCGGGCCCGAACGGGCCGGCCACGCTGCCAGGCTATTACACCACCTTCAACAATTCGCAGGACCTGAGCGACGTGTTCCGCATGAGCTGGGACCACACCTTCCGGCCCACCCTGCTCAACCACTTCTACGCCGGGGGCAGCAACATGCGGGACGGCCATCTGTCGCCCAACGAGTCCTACAACTGGCAGAACAAGTTCTGCCTCCCGAACGTACCGCTGTGCGGGGAGAACCTCTCCAGCGTGGACTTCAGCGGGCAGTTCTCCGAGTGGGGCGGCCCGTCGGCCAACGGCTCGGAGAACACCGTTTACTCGTTCAACGACGACCTGACGTGGATCAAAGGCAACCATGTCTTCAAGGCCGGGGGCATGTATCAGCGCACGCACTATAACGGCTACGGCCAGCAGTGGGACGCCGGTTACACCAACTTCAACTACACGGAAACCGGCGTGCCGGGCGGCACGGATCCCAATTTGGGGGGCAACGCCTTTGCCTCTTTCCTGCTGGGATACGCCGATTCGTGGTCCATCCACACCCCACGCTTTATTGGCCAGGAGTGGCCCTATTTTGCCGGATACTTCCAGGACGACTGGCGGGTGTCGAAGCGGCTGACGGTGAACCTGGGCGTGCGCTGGGAGACGCAGTTGCCGCCGGTGGAGCACCAGGACCAGTTCAGCGATTTCAGTCCCACTACGCCGAATCCGGCCGCCGGCGGCATCCCCGGCGCCCTGTTGTTCGCGGGCAGCGGTCCCGGCCGGGTCGGGTCGCGCTCGCTGGCGGACGGCTACTACAAGGCCTGGGGGCCGCACGTGGGCTTCGCCTGGAGTCTGAACGACAAGACCGTGATCCGCTCCAATTTCTCACACTCCTACGCCCAGGTGCAGACCGTGACCGGCTCGACCCACTTTCTGGGCTTCATTCAGATCGCGGGCTACGGCAGCTTCAACGGCGGTCTGACACCGACCTTCCAGTATCAGAACGGCATGCCGGCATGGCCCAAACCGCCGTTCATCGACCCCTCGTTCGGGAACTTCAACAGCGTGGCCTGGTGGCAGGGCAACGAGGCCACGCATCCGCCCACGGACGATTCCTGGAATTTCTCGATCCAGCGCCAGTTGACGTCCAGCACCATCCTGGAGGCCTCCTACAACGCCGTGATCGGCTCGCATCTCCAGGCCGGGTTGCTGAACTACGACCAGGTGCCCTTCAGCGCGTTCCAGCAGTACGGCCGCGATCTGCTGAACAGCAATATTGACTCGCCGGCGGCCCAGGCGGCCGGCATCAAGAAGCCGTTTCCCACGTTCAACCGGACCGTCGCGCAGGCCCTGCGGCCTTTCCCGCAGTTCACGGGCATCGATACAGCCTCGGGCGGCGGCGACCATAGCGGCCACTCCTCCTACCACGCCGCCATGATCCGGCTGGAGAAACGCTACGCCAGCGGCTTGACCTTCCAGACTTCCTACGTGTTGTCAAAGCTCCTCACCGATACCGACAGTTATTGGCCCGGCAGCGCCGCCCTGGACCAGTACAACCGGAGGCTGGAAAAATCCATCGGAGCCTACGACAGCACGCACGATGTCAAGCTCGGGCTGGTCTATGAGTTGCCCATGGGCAGAGGAAAGAGATTTCTGAACCGCGGCGGGGTGGCTTCCGCGGTGCTGGGTGGATGGCGCGTCAGCAGCACGAACTACTATTCGAGCGGCCTTCCGGTGGCGCTCGGCACCAGCATCAACTTCCCCATTTTCAACGGCCGCAACGCCCCCACCGTCAGCACCTATGACAACTGGCGGGGACCACAAGCGGGCAGCAGCTTTGATCCGCAGACCGATCGCTTCTTCCAGCCGGCCTCCTTCTTCGGGCCTCAACCCACGACTCAGCTCGGGAACGCCACGCGCTTCAACCCGAAGCTGCGCCAGTTCGCCAACCTGAACGAGAACATGTCGCTGGCCAAGAGCATTCCGATCAAGGGAGAGAGAATGCGCATGGACTTCCGCGCCGAAGCCTTCAACATCTTCAACCGCGTGCGCTTCGGCACGGGTCCCACCACGCTCCAGGATCCCAACCTGGGTCTGCTGACCAGCAACAGCGACATCCTGAACACGCCACGACAGTTGCAGTTCGCCCTGAAGTTTTATTTCTGAAAAAGTAAAGACCCGCCCGGAGCCGGCGTGAAAGGCGGCCGGGCGGGGCCCTCAAAAAAGCTTGTCGTCTCCGGCGGCCATTGTTGTATCATGACGCCAATCCATTTTTTGACGGGGAGCCACCATGCACCTATTGAGGAAACGACTGCAAGCTGCCTTCTTTGGGCTGGCTGCCTGCGGGCTGATGTTCGCCCAGGGGACCGCCAGCCTGCAGGGAACCATCACCGATCCCACCGGAGCTGTCGTGCCAGCGGCGAAGGTCACCGTGACACAGGTCAATACGCGGTTGACGCGCACAGTGGCGAGCAATGCGCAGGGGAACTACTTAATCCCGGGCCTCGCGCCAGCGGACTACACCCTGAGTGTTGAGGCCCCGGGCTTCCGCACGTTCACGCGCAAGGGCATCACGCTGTTGACCGACCAGAGCGCCACCGTGAGCGTAACGATGGAGCTGGGCCAGGCCTCGGAGGCGGTCACGGTGGAGGCTTCCGCCACGCTGGTGGATACGGTGACCGGCACGCAGAAGCAGGTGGTGAACCAGACCCAGATGGTGGAGCTTCCGCTCAACGGGAGAAACGCCGCGGAGCTGTCCTACCTGGTGGCGGGAGCTTCCCCGTCGCCTAACGGCGGCGCCTTGCAGGGCGTCTCCAAACAGTTCCCGAGCCAGATCGTCGTTTCCACCAACGGCGTGCAGCAGGACCAGGTGAGCTACCAACTCGACGGCGGACCGTACAACGACGAGTTCTTCTCCACCAATCTGCCGTTCCCGTTTCCGGACGCCTTGCAGGAGTTCAGCGTGCAGACCAGCAACTACGGCGCGCAGTACGGCAGTAACGCCGGCGGGGTGGTCAATATCGTCACCAAGTCCGGAACCAATGCGCTGCACGGAGACGTCTTCGAGTTCAACCGCAACGCCGTGTTCAACGCGCGGAATTTTTTCGCTTCCAGCCGCGACCAGCTCAAGCGCAACCAGTTCGGCTTCACCCTGGGCGGCCCCCTGGTAATTCCCAAGCTGTATAACGGGCGCGACCGCACGTTCTGGTTCTTCGGATACCAGGGCACCCGCCTGCGGAATATCAGCAATTCGTCCAGCGCCTTCGTTCCCACGCAGCAGGACTTGGCCGGCGACTTCTCCGCATTTCTGGATCCGACGAGCCCGGCCAACCCCTTGCGCAAAGCCGCGCAGATCGTAGACCCGAAATCCGGCCAGCCCTTCCCGGGGAATCAAATCCCGGCTTCGCGCTTCGACCCTGCCGCGCTGGGTATGACCAAGTACCTGCCCAAGGTGGGCGGCAACGGCCTGGTGTTCTATCGCAATCCCGTGCGCCAAAATCTGGATGAAGCCGTAGAGCGTTTCGACCACGCCTTCAGCAGCGCGGACCGTCTCACCGTGCGCGGCACCTGGAACGATTTCGTGGTGCAGTCCGTCTACGACCCCACGAATCTGGTCAGCCTGGCGGGCGGCTCGGAAATCACCTCGCAAAACTACATCGTTCACGAGACGCACATTTTCCGGCCGAATTTGCTCAATGACGTGAGCGTCACCTATTGGCGGCTGAAATCTTCGCGCGGGCCGGCCGCCGGCGCGCCCAACGTCGCTGACTTCGGCGTACAAGGTATCTACCAGACCCAACCTAAGACCATCGGCAGTGTTTCCGTTTCCGGGTTTTTCGGTGTGAGCGAGGTGCCGCTGGCGGCCTTCGTGCGCCAAGGCAATGGGTTCACCGACGACCTGAGCTGGGTGCGTGGACGTCATGAACTGCGTTTCGGCGTCAATCTCGAGAAAAGCCGCTTCGACCTGGTGAACAACTTTGGCGCGGACGGCTTCTTCACCTTTACTTCCGACGTCACCAACCTGGCCATGGCCAGCTTCATGCTGGGCTACTTGCGGACCTTCCAGCAGCAGGGCGGCCAACCGGAGAATATCCGTGACACCTTTATCGGCGTCTACGCGCAGGACTCCTTCCGCGCCACTCGCCGCCTGACGATCAACTACGGCCTGCGCTACGAGCCCGCCATTCCCTGGGACGAAATCCGGGGGCGGATCAATTATTTCAGGCCTAGCAATTACTACGGCGGTGTCGAATCGCAGGTCTTTCCGAACGCCCCGGTGGGCCTGCTGTTCCACGGCGATCCGGGAGTCCCCTCCCGGATCGGTCTCACACCGGACTACAAAATCTTCATGCCGCGCGTGGGCTTCGCCTACGACGTCTTCGGCGACGGCAAAACCTCTCTCCGCGGAGGTGGCGGCATCTTCTACAACACGCGCATGGGCGGCGACCTGTTGAACACCGTGGCCGGCGCAGTGGTACCGTTCGTGCCGCAGTTGTCGATCACGGAGCCCCAGGGCTCTTTCAGCAACCCGCTGCTGGGCGTCGCCAATCCTTTCCCGGCGCCCGCCACGCCGCCGAAGAACTCCACCTTTTCAAAACCCGTCGTGGTCGAGACCGTGGACGGCGCGCAGAGCGTGCAGCAGACGCCCAGGGTCTACAACTGGAACCTCTCGATCGAGCGGCAGGTGGGCAACGGGTGGCTGGTGCGCGCGGCCTACGTGGGCACCCATGGTTCGCACATCCGCGAGCTGGTGCAGTTGAACCCCGCCGTCTACATCCCCGGCAGCACTCTTTCGCCGGACGCGCGGCGCGTCTTCCCCGGCTACGGCAGCATCACCCAGCAGACGATGGACGTCAATTCCTTTTACAACGGCGGGCAGTTCAGCCTGGAGAAGCGCTTCGCGCAGAGCGGATTTCTGCACGGCCTGACCATGCTCGCCAATTACACGTGGTCGAAGGCCATCGACACGCTGCCGGTCAATGCCGGCGTGGAGAACACCGGCGTCTCCACGATCCCGTTCTGGATGCCCGGCCGGCGGAACTTCGACCGCGGGCGGTCCGATTTCGATCACCGCCATCGCATGGTCATCTCCTATAACATGCCGCTGCCGGCGCTGAGCGGCGCCAACCGTCTGGCCAGAGCCGCATTCGGAAGCTGGGAGATGTCCGGAATCTGGACCGTGCAGTCGGCTGATGCTTTGACGATCCTGGCGGGCAAGGACCAGTCGCAGACGGCTCTGGGCCAGGATCGTGCCGAGATCAGCGGTCCGGCCCAGGGTGGGACGGCCTGCGGTTCGGCCGCGCCCTGTGTCAACTTTCTCAATCCCGCCTCGTTCCACCAGCCCGCCATCGGGACTTTCGGCAACGTGGGGCGCAACTCCGTCAATGGACCGGGGCTGTTCAACTGGGACATGGCCTGCATGAAGAACTTCCCGTTCCATGAACGCTTCCGCTTCCAACTACGGGCAGAGTTTTTCAACATCTTCAACACGGTGAATTTCGCTGACCCGTCCACGACCTTAAGTTCGGCCGGTTTCGGCAGCATCCGCGCCGCCAACGACCCACGGATCAGCCAACTCGCGCTAAAGTTTTATTTCTGACGAGGAGGCTATATGCTTCGAAGTGTCGCGTGCTGCGCGGCCGTGGCGTTTTTTGCGGCGGCTGCCGCCGGCGAAGGACGCTCCGTGCAGGTGAAGGTGCGCCTGGACCAGTCGCTCGGACCCATGGAGATGGACCGCTTTGCACTCGGCCAGGGAGGGCTGTCCGAAGAACCCATCTTCGCCAGCCGCATCCCGGAGGTCCGCGCGCTGCGGCCGCGGGTGATTCGCCTGTTTCTGCAAGAGTATTTCAACCTGCTTCCCGCGCCCGGCCGGTACCACTGGACGACCCTGGATGCGGCCGTCGAGACCATCCTCAAGACCGGGGCGAAGCCGCTGATGTGCATCGCCTTCAAGCCCCCCGTTCTGTTCCCGAAGATCGACCAGGACGTCGTCGAGCCCACCAGCTATGAGGCCTGGGAACAGCTCATTTACAACCTGGTGAAACACTACCAGGAGCGCGGCGCAGGGATCCGCTATTGGGAAGTGGCCAACGAGCCGGATATCGGAGAGAGCGGCGGCTGCCCTTATCGCTTCCAGCCCGAGAGCTACAACCGCTACTACACGCATACCGTGCGAGCCATCCTGCGCGCCGACCCGAAGGCCCGCGTGGGGGGTCCGGCGCTGGCCAATTCCAACTCGCCCCTGCTTCCGGCTCTGCTGGACTACTGCGAGCGCACAAAGGTCCCCCTGCACTTCGTCTCCTGGCACATCTATACCAGCGATCCACTGCGCCTCCGGGGCACTATCGACCACACCCGCGCGCTGCTGGCCAAACACCCGAGCCTGCGTTTGGAGACCTTCCTGGACGAATGGAACATGTCCTTTTCGAATCCGGTAGTGGATCCCCGGTTTCAGCCCTGTTACCTGGCCGAAGTGGCCTGGCAGATGCGCGAGGGTGGACTGGACTACTCCTGCTACTACCACATCCGCGACTACCATATCGAGCCGGCCGCCTTCGCCCGCTTCATGTCGCCGCACGGAGTCGCCCTGATGACCAAGTGGTGGAACCAGATGTCCCAGTTCGACGGACTGTTCGATTACCAGGACCACGTGCGCCCGGCCTACTTCACCTTCCGGCTGCTATCGCGCCTCACCGGTGAGCGGCTCGCGCTGGAGTCCGCGGACTCCTCGGTGCACGGCTTCGCCTCGCACGATGCCGCCCTGGGGCGCTACAACATCCTGCTCTGGAATTTCTCGCCATCGCCCGCGGCCGTCCAACTGAAAGTCGCCGGAGCGCCCTCCAAACTCGCCGGGCGACAGCTTGTGCTGGACGCCGTGCACCCCAGCGACGACGAGAACAACCGCCTTCGGCCGGAGCGCGCTCTCGCGGCAGACCCCGGCAGCACCGAGATGAAAGTGGACCTGGAGCCCTACGGGGTGACGCTGTTGTTCCTGGACCTCGGCCGCTGACCAAGCTTACTGAACCGCGGCCTGACAGGAGGCGGTGTCCTTCGATTTCTTACAACGTGTATACTAAGTTTTCCACGGAGACGGCCGTGCCTAAGATTCTGCCGTGCGCTTTTCTTCTTGCTGCTGTTTTCGCTCTGGCGCAGCCGGAAGCCCCCTGGCAGCCCTTCGAGATTCACCCCGACCGCAGCATCACGTTCCGCCTCAAGGCGCCCCAGGCAAGCGAGGTAAAACTCTCGGGAGACTTCGTGCAGGGCCCGCAGGATCTGCGCAAGGACGAGCAAGGCGTATGGACCGCCACCTTCGGCCCGCTCGATCCGGCGATCTACAGCTACACGTACACCATCGACGGGGTGCGTGCTCCGGATCCGGCTAATCCGTATTTGCAGCCCGGCGTCCGCTCCGCCTCCTCGCTGTTCGAAATTCGCGGCGAGAGCGCGGCCTTTTATGATCCGCAGCCAGTGCCTCACGGCGAGGTGCACGTGCACTGGTACGAGTCCAAGGCGATCGGCGCCTTGCGCAGCGTGCATGTGTATACGCCTCCCGGCTACAACCCCAGGAGCGGCCGCTATCCGGTGCTGTACCTGCTCCACGGCGCCGGCGACACCGACGGAGGCTGGGTGGACATTGGCCGAGCCAACCTCATCCTCGATAACCTGATCGCCGCGGACCAGGCCAAACCCATGGTGGTGGTCATGCCCTTCGGCCATCCCTTTCCCGCCGTAGGCTTCGGCCAGCCGCCCGGCGGCCGCCCGGACCGCTCGCTCTTCGCTCAGGATCTGGTCGAGCAAGTCATGCCCATGGTCGAAAAGGCCTATCGCATCTCCGCCCGGCCCGAGGACCGCGCCCTGGCGGGACTCTCGATGGGCGGCGGGCAGTCCGTCACCATCGGCCTTACCCATCTTGACCGTTTCCGCTGGATCGGTGTCTTCAGCGCCGGCCTGTTCGGGCAAGAGGATTGGGAAGCGATGTTCGCCGGCGCATTTGCCGACCCCACGGTCACCAACAAGAAGCTGCGGCTGTTCTGGATCGGCTGCGGCAAGTCCGACCGGGTACTCGAGTCCGCCCAAAAGCTGGACCAGTTGCTGGCCAAACACGAGATCCGTCACACCTTCACCATCAGTGAGGGCGCCCACACCTGGCGCGTCTGGCGAAACTACCTGCATGAGTTTACGCCGCTGCTGTTCCGATGAAATCCGGTTTCCAGGAGGCCACCCATGAATCGACGAAGCTTTCTCCTCTCCTCCGCGGCCCTCACCGCGGAGTTCCGGTCTTTGGCCGATGCGCCCATGCCCATGGCCACGCTCGGCAAAAGCGGTCTGCACGTCAGCCGCATGACGCTGGGCGGCTACCATATGCGCGTACGCGGCGAGGATGAGGGGATCCGCATCATCCACCGGGCCATGGATCTGGGCATCAACATGTTTGACTGCGCGCACCTGTATCACGACGGCCAGAGCGAGATCACTTACGGCAAGGCGCTCCAGGGCGGGCGGCGCCAGAAGATCCTGCTGATGACCAAGGCCCACCTGCGCAGCCGCGACGAGGCCATGCGCCAGCTTGAAGAGAGCCTCCGGCGCATGCGCACGGACTACCTGGACCTGTGGCAGTGCCACCAGGTGAGCACCCAGGCCGAAGTGGACCAGATTTTTGGCCCCCATGGCGCGCTCGAAGCTTTCGTACAAGCCAAACAACAGGGCAAGGTGCGGCACATCGGCTTCACTGGCCACCATGATCCGGCCGTGCACCAGCGCCTGCTGGATGGCTATGACGGATGGGAGACCGCGCAGCATCCCGTCAACCTCGTGGATCCGCACTACCTCAGCTTCATCCACTCCGTGCTACCCAACATTCGCCGGAAGGGCCTCGGGCTGCTGGCCATGAAGAGCAATGCCATCGGCGGAATCACGAAGAACCACGTGGCCACCATCCCCGAGTGCCTGCGCTTCACCTGGAGCCAGGATATCGACACGCTGGTCTCCGGCGTCGAAACCGTCGAGCAGCTCGAGCAGAATGTGCTGGTCTGCAAGACCTTCCAGCGCATGTCCGAGAAGGAAATGGAGACTCTGCTCAGCCGCACCCGGAGAGGTCCGATCGGCGTCCAGGTGGAAGGCTACAAGAAAGGCGAAAAGGGAGCCCGCCTGCGCCGGCACTGGGATGGGGAACCCGCGTAGGATTGCCGCGTCTGAGGAGGTCTGGTCCCGATGCTGGCGATACGCACGCAGCAGATGCAGTCCATGGCGGACGCCACGCCTGGGACCCCGCTGATCGTGCCGTGCGACCCTGCATGGATCGAAGTTCGGCTGGTGGACATGGAGAACCGTCCGGTTGCGGGGGAGAAATATCGCGTCCGCCTGCCCGACCTTTCCATCAGGGAAGGCTCGCTCGACGGCGATGGCAAAGTGCGCCTGGAGGGAATCCTGGCCGGGCAGTGTCAGGTCTGCTTTCCCAATCTCGACAGCAGAGAATGGCGGAGTCCTTAAATCTGGCATAAAATACATCCCATCGCGGCGGCGCAAAAACCGCTTGGCCAGGAGGAGGGATGCGGCCGCAATTCAATCTGGACCGGCCCAGTGTCCCCAATCCGGAGGACGTGCCGCAATTCGAACCCTCCGGATACGACGAGAGCCCCAATCCGCTCGAAGTCCGGATCACCGCCGCCAGCACGATCGAACAAGCCCGGCAAATTCTTGCCGAGGCGGAAACTGCGCCGGAGGAGTAGATGCCGGTTAGACACGTGGTGCGGCAGGGTGAGCACGGATCCGCCATCGCCGAAAAGTACGGGTTCGCCCGCCTGAGGACGGTTTGGTCGGACCCGGCCAATGCGGGTCTGCGCGAGAAGCGCCAGACCCCCGACATCCTTCTGCCCGGAGACGAAGTGGCGATTCCGGACAAGGCGGCCCGCGACGAGCCGGCCGGGACCGGCCAGTCACACACCTTCGTGCTCCTGGCCGATCAGGTGCGGGTGCGTCTCCGGGTACGGGATCTGGCGGGCAGCCCCCTGGCCGGTCATCCTTGCCAGTTCACGGTCGAAGACCGGCCAGCGATTTGCTCCACGGATGAGAATGGCGTCATCGATAGCCCGGCCTCGCGGTCAGTAGCCAAAGCCCGGCTGCGCATCGATGACAGCGACTTCGACGTGGACGTGGGCCGCCTGGATCCGATCGAGGAAGATAGCGGCTGGCAGGCGCGCCTGATCAATCTCGGCTACCTGGAGAAGCCCGATCCCTCTCTTTCGGCGCAGGCACAGATACGCACCCGCGAACTGCAGGCGGCGATCGAGGAATTCCAGTGCGATCAGGGCTTGCCGCTCACCGGCGCCATGGATGATGCTACGGTGTCGGCGCTGCGCGACGTTCACGGCTGTTGAGGGCCGGCTCGCATGGGAAACCTGGTCTCGCTCGACCTTGACAGCGCCGAGGCAGGCCGTGCCGGCGCTCACCCGAAGGCCCCCCCGTTCCGGGTCTTCGCGGCGCCCGCCTCGCAGGGCTCGCCCGTGCAATTCAATACCATTGAGCCCGGGCTCTTCTCGATCGCCTGCTGGCGCATGGATGACGCCCGGTTCGACTTCGATTCCTCCTTCATCCGGCCCGAGGCGAAGAAGGAGATTGGCTTGCTCGCCGCCGTGGTAAAGAGCCAGCCGGGCAGTCCGCTGTCGATATTCGGGCACGCCGACCCCACCGGGAGCGACGAGTACAACAAGGTGCTCAGCGGCCGCCGCGCGCTGGCTGTATACGCGCTGCTCGTCCGGGACGCGGGCCGGTGGGAAGAATTGTACAGCCAGCCGTTCGGCGGCGATCAATGGACCCGGCAGCAGCTTCGCCTGGTGCTCGAGACCATTCCGTCGTCGAGCGGGCCGCCCTATGCCGCCTCTGATCCGCCCCCGGCCACCCCCATGACCGACGCCGTGGCCGCATTTCAGGGGGAACACGGCCTCGCCGTGGACGGCGATGCCGGGCCGAAGACCCGGCACGAGTTGTTCCTGGCGTACATGGACTGGCTCTGCGGCGGCGATGCCCTGCACCTCGAGCCCTCGGATTTCCTGGGCGGCGGCGCCGACTCCGGGGGCAAGGGTGACGTGCAGGGCTGCTCTGAACATAACCCTACCCTGGTGTTTTCACGGGAGGAGGCGCAGCGGTTTCAGGACTCTGCTCTGCGCAAGCAGCGAGACGCCGAGAACTCGCCGAACCGCCGCGTGGTGATCTTCTTCTTCGATCCCGGCCTTCGGGTGGACCAGGCAAGCTGGCCCTGCCCCCGCGTGAAAGAGGATTCGACCGGATGCAAGGCGAGGTTTTGGTCGGACGGCGACGAGCGGCGGAGCCCGCAGGACACGCGCCGCACCTACGAGGATAGCGGCGACACCTTCGCCTGCCGTTTCTACGATCGCCTGGCCATGAAATCCCCCTGCGAGGCATCCCTGCCCCTGGCGTCCTTCGATGTGCGGCTCGTGGATTTCGACAAAGACCCCATCGGGGGCGCTCCGTTCCGTATCCTGCAAGGCGCCGGTGTGCGCCGCGGACACGCGGATGACGAGGGCTGGATCACCGTGCAGGCGCTGCGCCGTCCAGACAAGCTGACCATCGAGTGGACCCTGCCCGACCAGGAGGACAACGAGCAGTATCCATTCAGCCGCGAGTTCTTCGTCGATGTCGGTAGCGACGATTCCTCCGACGACAAACGCCTGTTCAACCTGGGCTACCTCAACAAGGAACGGAAAATTAATGTGCGCGCCTACCAGCGGGACTTCGGGCACGATGTCACCGGCAATATTGAAGACATCCGCGACGAACTCCGGGCATTCCACGACGGCGGCGCGCGGCCGGCGGGAGGCCAGGCCGCATGAACGGCGGGCCGAAAGCCACGGTCGGTCCCAAACCGCCGCAGATCGATTTCGTAAAGCCGGCCGACTCCACGAAGGATTTCAGCGTCGGCAGCAGCGAGCCCAGCGCGACGGAACTCGAATTCGGTTTGTGGGACCATCTCATCACTCCCGGCGGCAGCGTGCAGGCCGGCGTTGACGAAGACAAGAATTTTGTCGGCGCCGACTCCCGGCGCTTCTATATCCGCGTGCGTGACGACAGCGCCAAGGGCCGCGGCTTCGTGGAGGCGGATTGGTGGACGGCGTTCACGAGCAGCCCCGCCCGTACTCCGGGAACGGTGCAGGACGATCCAAAATCGGTTCTGACACTGTTCGAAGTGGCTGGCTCGCCGGGCGTTTTCACCTCGCGCGGGCTGACGCTGGTGTGCGACGATGGCGACCGCCGCATCAAAACGAACAGCGGTATCTCCTCCAGCGATCCGAAGCTCGGTTCGCAGGCGGGGCTGCGCGATGACACCCAATCGAATTACCGGATTCGCCGCTGCGGCATGTTCAGCTTCGTAGTTGCCAGCTATTCCCCGAAGACCTCGAAGGCCAAATCCGTGACGGCGATCGTGTCCGTTTTTTCCAAGAGCACTCGCAGGCTGCTGCCGGTGCAAGTCTATGTCGTTCGGGAAAGCAAGGGGGGTGCAGCCAGCATTGCTCCGGCTGATCTGTTCGCCAATGATTTGCCCGCCACTCGCGAAACCTACGAGCGGATCGGCATCTGGCTTTGGACGGCGGTCTCGGCGGCCGATGACGCCAACAGCGCCGTGGAGAAGGTAACGGCGCCACCTCCCAGCTTGTCGTATAAACTGTGCGTGGTGGACCCGCCCCCGGGGGTGAATCCGGCGAAACTCGACAAAGCGATGGTGGGCGCGCTGGGCCGTGCTTTTCCCGCCATCGATCCCAATACGCTGCGGCTGTTTTTTGTCAAGGATTTCAATTTCACCGATCTCTCATTCAAACCACTGGGCCGCAGCTTTGGCATCACGCCGGACCCCGCGCCCGCCGCGGGCTGCACCGCGACCGTTGACCCCCCCGACACTGCCGGTATCTGTGTCGTGCGTCTCGACCGCGGCGACAATTACACGGCTGCGCACGAGCTGGGGCACCTGCTTACCGATAAGAGCAAAGTGCGTAAAGGCAAGCTGCACCCAACAGATCTGCTGGACACTTGTATCGACGAAGATCACTACCGTGAGGCCAGCGCTGTCACCCTGCGTGTGAATATGAACCTGATGAACGGCAACGGGCCGTGGAAACCTCCGCAAGCCTTCGCCGATCCCAAGAGGATCTGGAACAACTTTGATGACGACATGGTCAACCAGCTTGTGAAAATCCCAAGTTCCAGATTTCTGCGATAGTGAGCCACGCTCTGGATACGGTGCGCGATATCACCGGTCACCGCGCCGCCGAGCCGCGACCGCAGGGAGCGGCATGTGTTATCGTGACGGAATCCGCGAAAGGAGTTACGAGCATGAGGGTGGCTGTCCTGTGCAGCATGTTTGCTCTTGGGATTCTGCACGCGCAGAATCCCCTGACCAGCGCGATCACGCAATATTTCAACAGAGTCCGGGCAAACCTGGAGGAGTCCGCCGATCTAATGCCTCCGGACAAATACAGCTTCAAACTCAGTGATGGGCAGATGACCTTTGGGGAGTGGATGGCGCACGCCGCCCTGTCCAATTACGCGGCATGCGCTCCTCTACGGGGCGAAGAGCGGCCTCCCGAGGTTGCTCAATACATCGGCCGCATAAAGGATAAGGCGGAACTCAGCAAGGTTTTGAAAGGATCCTTTACTTACTGCCAGGAAGCCCTGCAAGGAATGGACGACGCAAAGGCGCTTGCCTCGCAGCAACTGACCGGCAACATGGTCCGGATCGTGGCGCACAACAACGAGATCTACGGAAACATCGTGGGATACCTGCGCGCCAGCGGGCTGGTTCCGCCATCCACAGCGAGACGGAAGAAGTGAACCGCCGGCCCTACAGCGGCCGCAGCTTGGGCCACGCAATCTCCACTCCCTGCGCCTGAATGCGCGCCTGGAACTCGCGCAGGAGGGTGGCGGTATTGCGGATGGCGCGCGGCGTGGTCCGCAGGCGCAGCGCTTCCGCCGCCAGCAGGCCGGCCGATTCCCCGATATTCCACTCCACCGGGTGCAGGCGGTAGCAGCCGTTGGTAATGTGCGTCACCCCCAGGTTCTTGCACGCCGGAAGCAGGTTCTCCACGCGCTTGGGGATCAGCGCTCCCAGCGGGATCTGGAACGGCAGGCTGCTGACGTCGATATAGTTGTCGCCGCCCGAGGAGGGATGGAGGTCGATGCGGTAGCTGCCCACGCCCACCGAATCGGCGAATTCCTCCGCCGTAGGTTTGCCGCGGGCTTCGGTGCCCACGTGCTGTTCGAGCACCGTGAACTCCGCCTGGATGCGGCGGGCCTCCCGGATGTACGGGTACTTTGCCAGCCCGTCTTCGGTGTCCACCACGTCGTCCCGCAGCCGCAGGCCGCGCCAGCCCTGGCCGCCGTCGGGGCGCGGCGCCTCGGTTTGCATCCAGTAGAGCAGCGACAGGCTCAGTTGCCGCGCGCGCCTCAGGTGGCGGGCGGCCTCCGTTTCGTTCACGTCGCAGATGTTCCCCAGCCAGTAATCGTTCTGCGGCCAGTTCACCAGGCTGATGTCGCTGCGGTACGAGCCGGGGACGAAGTTCTCCTTGTTGGCGATGCGCCGGTAGAGCCACAGGTTCAGGCCGCCCTGGCCGCGTTCCTGGAGCGTAGGATCGAAGAACGCGCGCCGCGCGGTCAGCGTCTTGGGCTCGGACATGGACCAGCTCAGGAGCTTGCCGGGCCACGGCGGACGTAGGGCCGGCACGTAGTCGCGCCAGAAGGCGTATTCCTCCGGCTTGTCGATGGTGTGGTCCTCCCCCGGCAGGTAATCCATGGCGAAGCAGAAGGTGAACGACTGCATGTCGGCTGGCTGGGTCCGTTCCGGCGCGTGCAACTCGCCGGTCTGCTTGCGCGATTCGGCGCCGGTCACGTACTCGGCACGAGCCAGCGGCAGCAGGTCGCCCAGTTCGGTGGCATCCAGGAAGTAGGGGGCATGGATCACGCGCCCGCCTGCCGTCACCGCGCGTATCCGGTCCCCTGAAACATCGGCGGCCGTGGGTTTGTGCCGCAGGAGCAGGGTGAGCTGCCCGCTGCTGACGTACGGAGCGAAAGACTCCTCCAGCACCGCCAGGGACACGCGCGGTTCATGCGTCAGACGCGAGACGCCGCCGTCGCCCGGATTCAGATGGGCGCGGCCGCGGGCCGCTTCGGTGAGCGGGTAATGGCGGCGGTAGAAGGCGCGCACGGCGTTGCGATAGTCCCGATAGGCCCGGGTGCAACCAAACGATTCGATCCAGGGATGCTCGTCCGGCGGCACCGCCTGAGAGGTCAACTGCCCCCCGATCCAGTCCGTCTCCTCGGTGAGCACCACCCGCAGGCCGTTGCGCAGAGCGGCCAGGGCCGCCGCGCACCCTCCCGTGCTCGCGCCGATCACCGCTACGTCACAACTCAGTTCCTTCGCCCGGGCCAGCGCCGCGGGCAAGAGCCCCAGGAATTCCCGCCGTCGGATGTGCATGGCGTTTGGTCCCGGTATAGCACTGATTTGGCGCCACTGTCATCTTTTCTGGGCAAACGTCCTGCGTTAAGCTGAGAGCAGTGCGATTTCTAGTCGTCGAGGACGAGAAGCGGATCGCGGATTTCCTGGCCCGCGGACTGGAAGGGGCGGGCTACGCCGTGGATGTGGCCTCCAACGGGACTACCGCGCTCGAATTCATCCACGCCACGGACTACGACCTGGTCATCCTGGATGTCATGCTCCCCGGGGAGATCGATGGGTTGCAGGTGCTCCAGAAGATCCGCAACCGCAAGGTCGGCCCGCCCGTGCTGATTCTCAGCGCGCGCGGCACGGTGGACGACCGCGTCCGCGGGCTGGAACTGGGAGCCGACGATTACCTGGTGAAACCGTTCGCCTTCGTGGAATTGCTGGCGCGCGTGCGGGCGCTGCTGCGGCGCGGGCAACCGGCGCCCGAACGCCTCCAGGTCTCCGACCTGACGCTGGACTGCACGCGCCGCAAGGTGAACCGCGCTGGCGAGCCCATCGAACTGGCCCCCAAAGAATTCGGCATCCTCGAGTACATGATGCGCAACAAGGGCCGCCCCCTCAGCCGCACCATGATCGTCGAGCACGTGTGGGACATGGATTACGACGGGCTGACCAACATCGTGGATGTCTATATCCGCCACCTGCGCAGCAAGATCGACGACCGCTTCCCCCAAAAGCTCATCCAGACCGTGCGGGGCATCGGCTACATGATCGACGCCCCGGACGGCAAGTCCGCGGAGAAGCTCTTGGAGAATTCCTCCGAACGGCAGGTGTAAGTTGTCCGCGGAGATTTCACGCCGGCACATCACCCGGGGCCTTCGGTTCCGTCTCATGGCCAGCTACGCGCTGTTCTTCACCGTGCTGCTGGTGGTCATGGCCACCGCCTTCCGCGGCTGGCTGGAATCCACCCTGACCAGCCAGTCCAGGGACCTGCTGGACCAGGAATGGGCCGCCATGAAGGGATATCTGCGTATCGAGAACCGGCCAGGTCCGCGTGGCGGCCCCGAAACCTTCACGCCCATCTGGTTTTTCGATCCCAACGATCCCGATGAAGCTTTCATCGTGGAACAGTTGCGCCGGGTCTACCTGCTCGCAGACAAAGACGGCAAAGTGATGCAGTGGTCGGAAGTCTACCGCTCGATCGGCTTCAACTCGCCGGAAGAGATCCAGGCGGTGATCAAGGCGGGCAAGCCGCAGTGGTGGCTGCGCCGGAACGCGGCCGGAGCGCCGTTCATGATTCGCGCCGGGGTGGTGTATGACGAGCGGCACAGCACCGCACCGGACAAATCCGCCGAGCCCTTCTTCGTGGCCATCGGCCGCTCCGTGGCCCCGGCCGAACATATCCTCCACCAGTACACCTGGGTGTACACTGCCATCATTCCGCTCACCATTCTGACCGGCTGCCTGCTGGGATGGTTCCTGGCCGGCCGCGGCCTGGAGCCGGTGACGGAAGTGGCGCGCGCGGCGCAGCGCATCTCCGGATCCAATCTGAGCCTGCGGATTCCCGTCCGCGGCGCCGGCGATGAGCTGGACTTTCTCATCGAAACCTTCAACCGCATGATCCAGCGCCTGGATAATTCCTTCCGGCAGATCCGGCAGTTCTCCACCGACGTTTCCCACGAACTGCGGACGCCCATCACCGCTATTCGGGGGCAACTGGAAGTCGCCCTGTTCACCGCCAGCACCACCGAGCAGTATCGGGAGGCCATCCTCAATGCGCTCCAGGATTGCGAGCGGCTTTCCCAGATCGTGCGGGCGCTGCTGCTGCTCTCGCAGGCCGAATCCGGGCAACTGGCGCTGCGCAGGAACCGCATCGACCTCTCGGAAGTACTGCGCGACGTGGTGGACCAGTTCCAGATTCCGGCCGACGGCGCGCATGTGCAGCTTTCCGCCGATCTGTCCCCCGGTTGCCTCGCCGAGGTAGACCGTGTGCAGATCGAGCGCATGATCTCGAATCTACTTTCGAACGCCCTGAAATTCACCCCCGCCGGAGGTCGCGTACATGTGTCGCTGGGCTGGCGGGAAGATCAGGTGGAGATCGTGGTGGAGGACACCGGTTGCGGCATCGCGGCGGATCACTTGCCGCACATCTTCGACCGCTTCTACCGCGTGCCTCACTCCGGCGAGGAGACCTCCCCGGAGCGCGGCTTGGGGCTGGGACTCAGCTTCGTGGCCTGGATCGTGAAAGCGCATGGCGGCCACGTGGAAGTCGCCAGCCAACCGGGAGAGGGGACCCGCTTCCGCATCCTGCTTCCCGCTACCGCGCCGCAGGCGGCACGCGAAGAGTCGCCGCAGCCGGTGGAAACCTGAGGTGGATCGGCGACCAAGAATGAAGGAACTTTAATCCGGCGTTTAGCGCGACTTCATTCGGTTGCAATAAGCTGATACTGTGCGGTTTTTATCCAGCGGAGTCGTGTGCCTGTTGCTGCTGTGCGCCCCGCCTCCCGCCTCGCGGGCTCAAGAACAGCCCGCTGAGGGGCAATCCCAGGACCATTTCTTCGCCGGTTCGATTACCGCTCTTTCGCCGGACAAAATCACGGTAAGCCGCACGGTGCTGGGATCGAAGCCGGAAACTCATACCTTTCTTATCAAGCCGGACACCCGGATTGAAGGCAAGCCCCGGCTGAAAGCCAAGGTCACCGTCCGCTGGGTCCCGGACGAAGACGGAGACCGGGCAGTCCACATCATCGTCCGTTCGACGCAGAAGACCCGCTGAGGGGCGGCGTCAGCGGGGTCCCTTTCCCGGGCCGTGAGGGCTGGCGGCCAGGGCAGACGGCGCGGGCCGCGCGAGCGCCAGCGTCAGCCTTGGCCCCAGCACGCGCCACTCCGCTGCCGCGCTGCGGCCGGAAACCCGGTCCATCGCCACCAGCCCCCAGGGCTCGCCGAATTCTTTTTTGGTATTGGCCGCCACGGCGGTGAGGCGCCCGGCGAGTTTCTGCCGCAACGCCTGAAAATCGGCTCCGTTCAGGTCCGCCTCGGGATTCGCCGCCAGGAACGCGCGCATGGCCGCTAGCGCCTCACCGGTGGTTCGCATGGCCTGGGCCCACCACACGATGACTGAGTAATCCGCCGTGATCACCGCTACCTGCACCTGATTCAGGCCTGGAAACAGGGCCGGGAATCCCGGCTGCCCGCTGGCTTTCATGCGGGCCCACAGATCGTTGTCGATGGCCGGCTGGCGCCGGTAACTGTCCGGGTCGCCTTCCGTGACCAGCAGTTGAATCGCCTCCCGGCCGCATTGTTCGTACTCCTCGACCGGGCGCGGCTGATCCTGGTTTAGGAACAGCGCGGTAGCGAGGGCGGCATCGTAGCACGTCTCGGCGTAAGCCGCGGTGCGCCCGAAGTCGTCGATTCCCGCCAGGTACCGGCCGGAGTCCACCAGCAAGCCCAGCGCGCCGGCGACGTCCAGCTCATCCTTCATGGTCTGCTGATTCGTGGTGGAGTGGAGGTGGAAATAGGTGTGCCGGATGGCCAGTTGCGGCCCGCCGGCGAGGGCACTGGAGTGGTACGCCGCCGTGATCAGGAAACTCTCCGCCAGCAATTGCCGCAGCTTGTCTGGATCCGCGCCGAAGTTCACCGCGGCACTCTGGATGCGCGACGCACTGGCTGAGTCCGCGATCACCAGTTCCCCTGAGAGGGGCTCGTAGCACACGCTGCCCTTGAGCGCCAGCTTGCTCACCGAACCGAAATTGTAGATCCCCAGAAGATTCACTTTGAAGGTGTGGGTCTGCTGGCGCAAAGTGGTGAACAGGCTGCGCAGCATCCGCACGCCCGCCGGCAGGGCATCCTCCCTCCAGGCGGTCAGATCGCCCGCCAGCGCCCGCCCGACGGAGGCCCGCCCCGCGTCGTCCAGGGCTCCCAGGTCCACCTCGTACAAGAAGGCCGATTCCCGGGCATCCAAGGAGCACAGGGCGAAAGAGGCGGCCAGGGCCAGGCGACGGTCCACCGCGGCTTTGATGGCTCCCTGGATGTCGCCCATCTGCTCCGCACTGAGGCCTGCGGCCTGTAAGGTGGCGGCGTCCGCCTTCGGATCGGAGCTGACGGCGCCCAGCAGCAGGGCGACCAGGTCGGTTTGGCCCGGTCCGGCGGTGATGCCGGCCTCGGCTGAAGCGCTCAGCTCGATCTCCGTGCCCGTCTTCCGCCGGTAGGCCAGCCGCACCACCGAGTCCGAAGTCTTGCCCACGCGGATCTCGTACTCTCCGCTCAGCGTGAACGAGGCCCCAATTTCGAGCGAATTGCCCGAAGTGACGCTCAGGGGTCCCACCGGCGCTGGCAGCGAGACCGTCGCCAGCGGATTGGTCGCCGCCAGCAGATTAGCCGAACCGTGGAAGGTCAGGTTGCCGCGGGCATCCACGTCCACCACGGTCCCCGGCGCCAGGTTCTCGAGGTCCGCGGCGTCCAGGGGCACGGTGTATGACCCAAGCATCTCCCGCAACGCATCGGGCAGCTTCGTTTCGGGAGGGAAGGGCCGCGCATTGGCGAGGGCTGCCGCGCCACCCGCGCACACGCCGAAGACCGCCCCGCCGACGGGCACGGAAGGGTCACTCTTCACCGAGAGCGAGAGGCCCAGCGAGAGGTAGGTCTGCCCGGCGGCGAGCAGATCGTCGCCCTCGGGCGCTTGCTGGATGCTGAGGGTGCCCGTAGCACCCGCGCTGATGGGACTCGCGCCCGCCACCGGCTGTGTCTCCACGCCGAATTGCAGCGAACTTACCGGAAGATTGGCCAGCGACAGATCGGCCAGGGAGGCAAGATTTGGCGCGGAGAGCTTCAGTGCGGCCAGGTCCTGAAGGTAGCGCGCCAGGCCGGAATTGGAGTTAAGTTGGGCGTCCACCAGGAGGCCCGCCTGATCGGTGACCGGAATCGTCGGCATGGGGCATTATTATGTCACATGCCGCAAAAAGAAAAGGGGCCGCGAAGCGTTCGCGGCCCGTGACAGTGAAGACTCCGAAAATCCTCAGCGGCGGCCGCCTCCCCCGTGGAAGCCCCCGTGGAACCCACCGCCGAAGCCGCCACGGAACCCGCCGCCCATCGGAGCCATCCGCGGAGACGACATGACCGGGGTCCGGCCTACATTCGAAAATCCGTGCGTGACCCGCGGAACCGGGCGCCATCCGTGATAGTACGGGGAGCGGTAGATCGGCGAACGGTAGTAAACCGGCGCACTCCACACCCAACCCGGCGAATAGAGTCCCCACCCCCACGGGCTCCACAGCATGCCGTAGCCCGGCAGGTAGGAATAAAAGCTCCAATACGGGTCCCAATACCAGCCGGGGCCGTACCACCCGCCATTGACCATCACCGTCTGTGCCGCGTCAATGTTAGCTTCCGCGACGTACTCGCCTCGCAGCTTGCTCCAGCGGTACAAATCCTCCGCCTCCACCGCATTCTTGTTAAAGCCCTGTGATTTGAGCGGCATATCCGCGGCCAGCACCGTTTCGTGGCCCTTCTTCAGAGTCACATGCGCATCGCCGCCGTAGACGGTCGCTTCCCCGTCCAGCACACTGACCACCCCCCGGTCCGCATCCACCAGGTACAAGCCCCGCTTCTGAATATGGACGTTGTAGTTGCCCACGTCGACCGAGAGATGGTTCTCTTTCATCAGTTCGGCCGCCTCCAGCATGGCCGTGCCGCGCACTACCTGCACGCTGGTGTCGGCCAGTCCAGGGGAAACCATACGGACCGCGCTGTTGTCGCCGACCCGCAGGAATACCCCCGGTGTGAGCAAGATTTCCGCTTTCCCCTGTCCGGTTTCCAGCACATGGTTGGGCGCCACCACTGCCGTGCTGGACGACTGCGACGTCAACTCCTGGCCATCGAGACTAACTTGCCCCTCGACGTAATTCACCGTTCCGGGCGAGGGCATGGTGTTGGGACTGGCACTCGCCAAGGCCGCCGTTGCGAGCAGAACTGCCGCCGCCCGCAAGGTGAATTTCCATTGCCCTTTCATCTCTCCGCCTCCAATCTGTTGGACGCGGACAGATAGCACTCCGTTGCGGTGGTGCTTATCGGCCAGAGTGGTGCTTTTCGACCACTAGTCGCCGGATACGCGGTCGGGAGGGGTCACGAAATACCAACGCCAGCCGGCCAGGATGGCAGGCCACTGATTCCGGTAGGTCTTGACGACGGAAAGCAGCAGCATCAAAAGGATGAGCGCGGCGGCGGCGACGACGGTCTGGGCCACGTTCAGGTTGCTCTTCATGAACCACAGCCAGCGGCCATACACCAGCTCGATGTGTACCCAATACACGAGCAGGGAAGTAGTGCCGAACTGCCGTATCCAGCTCCACCCCTGGCTGGCACCGTAGCGTGTCCAGAGGTAGGCAAAAGGCAGTGCGAGCAGGATGACGCCCTGTTTGGTCAGCACCTGGGCGGGGCTGTTCAACCAATACTCGGACTTGGGATACAGGGAGTAGGGCAGGTTGGCGAAATACTGCGCAGTCATGATCAGGACCCCGCCGAGGAGCCCGATCCACAGCATGGCCCGGTCCAGCTGTTCGGCTTTGAGCACCCGGAGCAGGCTGCCGAAGCTCATGCCGAACGCCAGGTACGCGGCCCAGGGAAAGAAGCCGAAGAAGTTGTAGTCCGGGGCCAGGTAGCTCTTGACCACGGGATGCACGCCGGACCAGTCGAACTGTGAAGCCAGCGGCGAGGCCGCCGCGATGGCCAGCCCAAGGACCGCGCACAGCCGAACCCGCTCGGCAGTGCGGAACAGAGCCATGGTCGCCAGCAGCGTGATCGCAAAACCCATGCAGTTGAGAATGTCCACGCGGAACAGGTCCGTCCATGGGCTGTTGGGCCAGGCAAACAGCCAGAGTTGCAGGCGGAACAGGAAGGCAATGCCAAGGAGATATCCCGAACGGCGGACCGCCGACCACACACGCCGCCAACCCGGCAACCCCTGGCGCTCCCGGCTGTCCATCAGAAAGGCCAGCGTGATGCCGGTGAGGAACAGAAAGATCGCCGGGGGCATCCCGCCCAGAAACTGCGAAAACACGTACGGACCGTCGTTGCGCAACTCCGGCTTCAGGAATGAGTGGAATGCGTGGCCTTGCAGCATGATCAAAGCCGCGACGCCGCGCAGCCAGTCCAAGTATTGCAGCCGGTTATTCTTCGACGTGGAGGGCATTCAGCCTGGGGCAGTTCCTATCTTTGCAGGTATTCCCGCTTGACATCCTTCGGCAAGCGCAGCTTCAAGGCCGAGTCCGGCAGGTCCGGGTTGATGTTCACCTTGCTATAGGTCACCAACCAAGTATCGTCTCCGCGAAGCAAAAACCTTTGCTGTACCGGATAGCCGGTGGCGTCGGACACCCACAGTTCCATTTTCTTTAGATGCTGCAAAACCTCGGCAGATTTCGGCAATAGCTCCAAGTGGCTAGTCTTTTGCTCGGCCACGGTTTCCGCGCCTAGCAGTCGGATGGTGTACGCGGCTTCCAATTCAGCACGTGTAGTGCCAAAGCCGATCAGGAAGAATTGATCCAGCAGCGCGTGGTTCTTGCCGAGATCCATCTCCTGCACGGTGTTCATGTTGGGGTAATACACTTCGGCTTTGCGCCCCTGTACCGCCAAATACTTCCTGTCCGGCTGGAGCAGTTCCACCAGCATGCGCATCTCGCGTGGTTTCACCCGTTTGAGGGACATCGTGCCGGAGTCCCGGTTGTCCTCATTGATGACCGCGATGTGCTGCACCCTCTCGAACGAAGCGGACATGGACCGAAAGGCGGCGCCAGCCCGATCCATGCGGTTCAAAACCGCCTCCAGTTCGGGGGACGCCGCGCCAGGAAACACCGCGGAAGGCATGGCGAGAATCGCGACTATGAGACGGTGCACACGCATCCCAGACTACTCCACTTGTAACGAGGGCCGGCATCCCGGCCGGTACGGCCGCCGACGCATTCTAGCGCTTGGGAAACGCCATGTAGCCCTTGATCTCTCCCTCGGTGTCGTAGATGGGCTCTACCCGGACAATCACCAACTGCTTCTGGCCGGTGTGGGACTGCAGCAGTTGGTTGGCTCTCGCCAGGCGATCCGATTCGGCAACACCGGCGAGCAGCGCGGGCTCCATCCACAACACGCTGGCCTCGTGCTCGGAGGGCAGCATGGCGAATTGCGGGATACGGGGCTGATCGCGGAACCAGGCGCGCGGCGTGAGGAATACAAATGCCAGGATAATCCCCACCATCACGTCGTACTGCCAGGAGCCCCGCGGGAAATCCCACAGGATAAAGCGCTTCAACATCTAAGCTCCAGTGTATCAGGACCGATAGCCCTGCGTGACACGGGCCTCGAGCGTGCCGACCCCGTCGATGCGCGCGCGCACGTGGTCGCCGGGGCGGATGCGAGCGCCTTTGGGGCAGCCTGTCGAGAGGACATCTCCCGGATGGAGCGTCATGAAGTCGCTGTGAAACCGCACCAGTTCGTAGGGGCGGTGGCGCATATGGCGCACGAAGTCGCGCGAACACACCGCGCCGTTGTGTTCCGTAATGACCTCCAACGCGTCTACATCCGGAACTTCGTCAGCCGTAACGATCACCGGCCCGAAACTGAAAAACGTGTCGATACTCTTGGCTCGCGTCAGATACCGAGGGTTTTTGGCCAGCACATCCAAGGCCGTCAGGTCGAGCGTGGTGGTGTAGCCGAAGATCACGCTGCGCACGTCTTCGGGGGGAACGAAGCGGCACGTCTTGCCGATCACCACCGCCAGTTCTCCTTCCGCATCCACGTCCCGGGAGATTTCCGGCGGCGGCAGCACGATCTCACCCCCGGGCTGAAACATGCAGGACGCAGGTTTCATGAAGCTGCCGGGCTCTTCGGGTTGCACGGCATGAATATCCTCGGCGTGCGACCGGTAGTTCAGCCCGATACACCAGATCTTGGGCGGCGTCTCGTAGGGCAGTTGCGGCCGCACCTCGGCGAGCGGCAGGGAGGCGGCACCGTCGGAGGGGATTTCGGCGCTTGTCTGGATGAGGGCCAGAAGATCGTCTGGCAGACGCGTGCCGTGCCGGGCGTTGATCTCGGCAATGGGAATCACGCGGTCTCCGGAAAGCACCCCGGCGTGCCTCTGGCCCTGGTAGAGGAAGGTCAGCAGTTTCATGACTTTCGTATTTATGTCACAAACGGCGCGCCAGGTCCACGAGGTCGCTGAAGACCCCGTAGGCGGTCTGCTCCACGCCGGGCGAAACGGAAATCGTGCCGATGGTGCCCATCAGGTCGGTGTGCAGCAGCAGCAGGTTCGAGGTCCCGTGGACGCAGGCCAGCAGGTCCGTCTTGGGCAGGACTTCGGCGCGCACCCGCAGGCCTAAGCCAGCTTGGCTGCGCCGCGCGCGGCTCACCAGGCGCACCGTTTTGCCGTCACTGGCAAGCGCCCGCACGCGCTCGGGTGTCAGCCGCGTGATCCCTCGCGTGGAGACGGCCTGCGGGGTGGTGCGGGCGTCGAGCAGCACGTTGGCCAGGGCGGCGGTCTTGGCGGCCGAGTCCCAGCCTTCCACGTCGAAGCTGGCGTCGGCTTCGGCCACGCCCAGGCGGCGCGCCAGCACCAGCCCGTCTTCAAACGTTCCGCCCTGTTCCATGGCGTCCACTACCAGTTTGGATGTGGAGTTCAACACGCCCGTGAAACCCAGCACCCGAACCCCCGGCAGGTTGTGCCGCACCAGGTTGAAGACCGGCGCGCCGTCCATGACCGTGGATTCGAAACGGAACTCGAGCCGCCGCCGGGCGGCCTCATCCCGCAAATCGGCGTAGGCGTGCGCGATGGGGCCCTTGTTGGCCGTCACCACGTGCAGGCCGCGGGCAAAAGCCGCGCGGATATGCGAGATCGCGGGCTCCCCGGTGGCCGGGTTCAGCGTAGTCAACTCCGCGGCCACATCGGCCTGCGCGGCGTCCAGAAACTCCCCAATCGAGCCCGCCGGCGGCCCGAATTCCGGCTCCACCGGCAAGCCCTGCGGTGAAACCGCGGTGCCGTGCCGGGCCGTGTGGATCCCCGTAATCTGAAAAGCAAACTCGGCGCGCTTTTGGGCGAGCAGACGGGCCAGCGCGCGCCCTACGTTCCCGTAGCCGATGAGCACCAGTTTCAAGTTCTTATTTTGCGGCAGACGAGTTCCCCCGGCGCACCGCCGCTCGCGTGTCCCGCAGCGTGGCCGTCAGGGATTCCTGCGGCAGCGCGCGGGTCAGCGGCCCCACCATCCAGCCCAGGCCCAGAGGGATGCTGCGCGTAAGCGAGAGTGCTTCGCATTCCACATACACCCCGCCGTCGCGCTGCTGGAACTTCCAGTAGGCGTTGAGGCGCCAGAGATAGCCCTGTCCGGTGCCCTCCGGCAACTCCCGCTGGCCGGGTTTGCCGGCGTTTTCCAACTCCCCGATGTGCGTGCTCACCGTGCGGCAATACCAGCGGTTCGGATCCAACTGCACAAACTGCGCGTCGAACACCGTGTTCAGCACCGCCGAGATAAAACCCTTCTTGAGCAGCCGCAGGCGGGAGTAGTGGAAATCGTTTCCGCGGCGGCTCAGCAGATGGGAATCCATCACCTCCGGCTGGTAGAAATCCTTGTGATGATCATAGTCCTGGATGACCGCCAGCGTCTGCTGGAGGGTCGCGCCGGGCAGGAAGATCGCGCCAATCCAGTCGTGGATCAGGCCGTCCGGCACGCTCACGGGGTTCTTCTCACTCCAGGGCTCGGTCAGCACCTGCCCGGCGCGCACTTCTTTGAGCCGTTCCGGTGAGCCGTCCACCCACAGGAAATTCCCGCTGCCGCGGGCTTCCTGGAGGAAGCGCGCCTCGGTGGACTGGACATACTGCTCCCACGCCGCGATCGTCTTGGGCCTCAACTGCGCGGCCTGGCCGACAGGAACCGCCGGCAGGCAAGCGCAGATCAGGGAGAATGCAGCCATCCGCATTCCTAAAAGGATAAAGCATCCACCAGCTTGTCGAGTTCCTGCCGCATGGCGGCGAGTTTCCGGGCCAGCTCCGCGTGGCGGTCGCGCAGGGAAGCGAGACGGCCTTCCTGCGCCGCCAGTTGCCGGGCGTAGCTCTGGACCTGCTGCTGCTGCCCGCTCACCTGGTTCAGACTTTCGATGTTCTTCCGGATGCGATCCTGATCTTTGACCAGGTCATCGGCCTGGGAGTCGGCGCGCCGGATCTCCTCTTCCGTGGCCGCGATCTGTTCCTTGGCTTTGCGGATCTCCTCCAGTTGGCGCCGCCCGGCGTCGCTGAGGGTTTTGTTCTGGATGTAGGTGTACAGCAGGTCCGGGGTGAGGTTTACCACCGCCAGGGAACTCTCCTCGACGCGCTCCTCGGGTACGGGGAATTTCTCCGTGGTCCCCCCGGCCAGCTTGACTTCAAAGCGGTATGCGTTCGCGGTCTTCTCCCACGGTTTGCGGTCGAGCAGCGTATAGCCCGGGCGGGCGGGGTGCTCGATAATCAGTGTTTTGAGTTTCGCATCGACGTTGCGGATGGTGTAGGTCTTGGTTTCAACGAACGCAGTACGGGTAGTGAGCACGCCGCGCCGGGCGCGGATTTCCCGGACCAACTCGCCCCTGGTATCGAACTGTGTAGTGATGCGCGTGCCCAGGTCCACGGCGTAGCTGATCAGCCGCTTGTCGCCGGACTTGAGCGTGTCCATCAGGGCCTCGCCGGCGTAGCCGCCGCCATCGTAAACGGTGATAGGCCCGCCGTCGAGTGTCTTGCCGGAGGAGTTGGTGAGTTCCGCCGCGTCGGTGGGGTGCTCGGAGCCTTCGCCGGAGTAGATCAACAGCTTGCGGGCGTCGATCTTCTGCTGCAGGAAGGGCAGCATGGCGGATTCGCCCTTGCGTACGGTCACTGGGGCAGCCATGCGGTATTCGAATAGCTCTCCCAGTTCCCGTCCGGCGGCAGTGGCGGCGACGCTGCTGAGAAAGAACGGCGACGCCGCAGTTGCTTGTTTTCGCACAGGAGGCGGAGGGGCGGCGGCAGGCGCATTGCCGACAATGCCGCCGATCACCCCGCCGGCGAATCCGGCCATAGCCTTCATGGCGAGCGGCTCAGCCTCGACGGCACCGCCATGCATGACCGGGGCCTGAGCGCGGTCTTCCGGCAAATCGGCGGAAGGGCGGTTGACGTAACGCGGCTCGTAGAGCCGGCTCACGAACGAAATCGGCCGGCCGGAAACCAGCGCAAGCTGCACGTTGGCCCAATCTTCGCCGGTGGTGTTGTCCACGATGGCCCAGCCTTCCAGCATGGGCTGCCCGTCGGGGCCGAAGATCAGGCGGTAACTGGATTTCCAGATGGCCGTGGGGATCAGGTAAGAGGCCGTCAGCGAACGGCTGCGGGCGTCCGTCGAATCGATATAGACGCTGCGCTTCTCTTTGGAGCGCGCCCCGGTGAGGGCGGCCAGGTAATCCTTGAACTGCAACTGGAGCTTGGGGTCGGCGAAGCGGATGCTGGTGGCCGCCGCGAGATCGAAGTTGCGCAAGTCTCCGGAGTCAAGCAGCAAGGCGATCTGCTCGCGTTCCGCATGCTTTTCATCAGCGGCAACCAGGCGCGCGCCCACGATGGCGCCGGCGACGGTTTCCGCGAACTTCAGTTCCACGCGCGCGCCCTTGAGTTGGTCCAGCACGGCGCTGAGCGGCTGGCCCGCGCCAAGTTGGAAGGGAAACTCGCCGAGCTTCTGCGAGAGCGGCTCGCTCGAATCGTAGCGCACTCCCGCCACCTTGCCGCCACCCTGCTCTTCGATGGTCAGCGATTTCAAAACGTCATTCATTTCCGCGGCCCGGAAGTCCAGACGAGCCGCTTCACCGGCGGCCAATTGGCCGGCCCGCTCGAAATAGCCGACGCCGTGTTTGTACAGTACGACCTGACGGATGGGCAGATCCGCGGCGAAGGCCGCGGCTGCCATGAGAAGAGATGCCCAGATGCTTCGCTTCATGCCGTTGTAGACGGCGCGGGTCGTGGCAAGTTCCCGCGCCGCGTCTTCCTCCGCGCGGGAAATGCCGCTGGCCCAGGTTTCCTTTCAGCGAGGACGGATGGGGCGTTCTACTCGCCCATCACCTTGATGATGACGCGTTTGCTGCGCCGGCCGTCGAATTCGGCGTAGTAGACCTGCTGCCAGGGGCCGAAATCCAGCTTGCCCTTGGTCACGGGCACAATCACCTGGTGATGCACCAGAAGGCTTTTCAGGTGCGAGTCGCCGTTAGTCTCCCCGGTGCGATGGTGGCGGTAATCGCGGCGGAAGGGCGCCAGGTTCTCCAGCCACTCGTCGATATCCGCGATCAGGCCGTCCTCCGCGTCGTTAACCCAGACGCCCGCGGTGATGTGCATGGCCGACACCAGAATCATGCCCTCCTGAATCCCGCTCTTGCGCAGCGCGGCTTCCACCTGTGGGGTGATGTTGACGTACTCGCGATGTTTCTCCGTGCGGAAGGTCAGGTACTCGGTGTGGAAACGCATCAAGCGAGTTCCCGAACGGCGGCCACCACGCGGTCAATCTCCTCGAGGGAATTGTAGATTTGCGGCGAGAGGCGCAGGCCCTCGGAATCGCCCGATCCGGTCATGGCGATGGCCAGGCGATGGTGCGTCCACAACTGGTTGTAGGCCTCCTGCGTCGAGCGGCTCTTCAGCCGGAACTTGATCACGCCGCCGGAAAGCTCGGGCTCGAGATTGGTCTTCATCTGCACCTGCGGGATTTTGACTAATTCCTGCTTGGCGTGCGTGGCAAGCTCGCGCATGCGGGCCTCCACCCTGGGCATGCCAATCAGGTTGGCGAAATCCACTGCGGCTTCGAGCGCCACTACGCGCGGATCGTCTCGCTGTCCGAAGACCTCGAATTTGCGGGCGCCTTTCAGGTGGTCGGACCAGCCGGCGGTGACGATGGACGGCCAGAGTTGCGGGATGCGCTCCGCGCGCACGTACAGAATCCCAGCCTCGAGCGGGCCCATGAGCCACTTGTGCGCACTGGTGGAGTAAGAATCGCAGCCGATTTCCTGAAGGTTGACATCCAGTGCGCCGAAGGTCTGGGCGCCATCCAGGTGCACGTAGAAGCCCCGCCTGCGGGCCAGTTCGACGATCTCTTTGGCCGGGTACAGGATGCCGGTGGTGTTGGTCACGTGGGTGATGCCGATCACCCGCGTGCGCGGCGTAATGGCCCGTTCGAAGGCGGAAATCAGCGCCTCTTTGCCCGGCGCCGGAATAGGCACCGGCAGGCTCTTCACCACAAACCCGTCGCGGCGCGCGCGCACTTTCCAGGAGTCGTTGTTCGACGGGTGATTGTGGTCGGTGATGAGAACTTCGTCGCTGGGCTTCAGATCGATGCCCTTGACGATGATATTGCTTCCCTCGCTGGTGTTGCGGGTGATGGCGATTTCGTCGGCCGAAACGCGCAGCATGCCGGCCAGCTTGGTGCGGAGCGACTCGCGCATAGGCACGTACTTGTCGCGGTTCTGGAACGAAGGGTTGGCATGAAAATCCCGCAGGTACTCGAAATGCCGGTCCAGCACCGGACGCGAGGCCGGGCACACGTTGGCGGCGTTCATGTAGATGAGGTTTTCTTCCAGCGGGAACTGGCGTTTCACCAATTGCCAGTAGGATTCGTCGGCGGCGCCGGGCAGGCGCGCCGCGGCGGCGTGGAGCGCGGTGGAAAAGGCGGTCCAGCTTGCGGGCAGGGCGGCTGCCGCGCGCAGGAAATCGCGGCGACTGGAACTCATGGGAACCGATTGTACTAGAAAACCGTCTCGGTGGCCGGAGCCCTAAGCGCCCCGAAAGCCGCGGGTGGCCGCCCGCAGATGTCAGCTCTTGCGAGGCTGTTCGGTCAGAGTGATCGGTTCGCTCAACCGGAACTGGATCCGGGTTTCCGTGGGGAGCACAGCGGGTTTGCCGCGGGTCAACACAACGTCGCCGGCGCCGGCCGCTCCGCCCACGCCCGCGCCGATGGCGGCGCCTTTGCCGCCCCCCGCGATGGCTCCGATGATGGCCCCCAGGGCCGCACCGCCGCCCACCTTGGCGGCGTCGGTCCCGTGCGACGCCTGACCCTGCTTGGTGAAGGTGTCGGTCTTAATTGCCACTTTTTGGCCGTCGGAGGTGTGCAGGCGGGTAAGCACCACACCCAGGGAAGACAGGCCCTTGACCCGCCCGGCTTTCTCCGATTCCACCACACGTCCTTCCACCCGCGCTCCGCGCTCGGCAATCACAAAGCCGTCCGCCACGAGAGGGGCATCCAGCGTGCCCGTGAACGTATCTCCGGGTTGGTTCCGGTCGCTGGAAAGCCCCTCGATCAGACGCACGGAAAGGATGGTGCCGGCGCTGAGGGTCACCGTGGGTGCCGGAGGGGGCGGGGGAGGCGGCGTGGCTTCGGCGGGCGCCGGCTCCGGCGTCTTGGCGGGCTCTGCGGGCGCGGCTGGAGCGGTGGGCTGGGCCGGCGGCGCGGAAGCGCCAGCCGGGGGCTGATTCTGCGCTACGGTCTCCGGCTCAGGTTTGGGCGCGGCCTTGTGGCGCCGCACGGCAGCTTTCTTCTCTGCCTCCTTTTCCGGGAACGGCGATGGCGCGGACTCCGCTACCGGGGCGGGAGCCGCTGCGGCCGGCGCGGTGGCCGGTGCGGCAGCCGGAGCCGGCGCGGGCGCCGTGACTGGAGCGGCCGCAGGCCGCTGCGCCATCTTCATGATCACGGCTCCTCCGAGGGCGCCTGCGATCACCAGAAGTCCCACGTGCAGAGGTTTCATCTCGTTCGCTCTCCTCTTCTCGTTCGGACGAACCACCGGGCTGTTTCGTTTCCCCGATGTTTCCCGGTAATATGAAGAAATATATAGGAAATGATCGAATTCCCCAAGAGCTTCGCCATTGGCCCGGTCGAGATTGCCCCCGCCACCGTGCTGGCCCCCATGGCCGGCGTGACGGACACCGTCTTCCGGCGTTTCATCCGCGGCTTGGGCGGGTGCGGGCTGATCATGACCGAGTTCACCAGTTCACACGGCGTCCGGGCTTCCCTGGGAGCCAGGAAGCCGCCGCGGACCTTGAAGTACCTGGCTTTTGAGCCGGACGAGCACCCCATCTCGGCGCAGTTGTTCGGCGCCGATCCCGAGGTGATGGCTGATGCCGCGCGGGTGTGCCAGGACCTGGGGTTTGACATCCTGGATCTGAACTTCGGTTGCCCGGTCAACAAGGTCGTAAAGTGCAACGGCGGGTCCGGCCTGCTGCGGGATCTGCCCTTGGTGGAGCGCCTGCTGCGCGCCGTGCGGGCGGCCATTTCTATTCCCTGCACCATCAAGTTCCGGGCGGGCTGGAACGATCGGGAACTGGTGGCCGTAAAGGTGGCCCGCCTGGCGGAGGACTGCGGCCTTCAGGCGGTGGCCTTGCACCCGCGCACCCGGGAGCAGGGGTACAGCGGCAAGGCGGACTGGCGGCGGATCGCCGAGGTAAAAGCGGCGGTTAAGATTCCGGTGATCGGCAACGGGGATATCAACACCCCCGAGGATGCCGTCCGCATGGTGCGCGAAACGGGCTGCGATGCCGTCATGATTGGCCGCGCGGCGTCTTCCAACCCCTGGATCTTCCGCCAGATCCAGCAGTACCTGGCCCAGGGGATGTACGATCAGCCCACCGACGGGGACCGCTATCGGATGATGCGCACTTACTACGCCATGCTGGCCGAGCGGCAGGAAGCCGATACCGCCGGCAAGATGAAGCAGTTCGCCACGTACTTCACGCACGGGGTGACGCACGGCGCCCGGCTGCGCGCTGAAATCTATCATGCCTCCGAGCCCGGGCAGATCCTCGATCTGGTGGATGCCTTCTTCAGCCGGGACCGCGAGGCCGCCGCTTGAAGAAAGTCCTGTTGATCACGGACGGCTCCTGCAAAGGCAACCCCGGACGCGGCGGCTGGGCCTGCATCCTGCGCTTCAACGAGCACAAGAAGGAAATCTACGGCAGCGCGCCGCACACCACCAACAACCGCATGGAGCTGACGGCGGCCATCGAGGGACTGAAGGCTCTCCACGAGCCCTGCGAAGTCGAGGTGGTGACGGACTCCGAGTACCTGAAAAAGGGCATCACCACCTGGATTCACAACTGGAAGCGCCGCCACTGGCTGACCGCCGAAAAGAAGCCCGTGGTCAACCAGGACCTCTGGCAGGAACTCGATCAGTTGTCCTCGCGCCACAAGGTCGCCTGGAGCTGGACCAAGGGACACGCCTCGCACGCGGACAACAACCGCTGCGACGAACTGGCGCAAGCCGCGGCAGAGCGGCAGATTTCGAAGCGCTGAGAAAGCACGAGCCGGCCGCCACACCAGGCCGGATTCCCGCGGCGCCTCAGGCCTCCCGCCCGTACACCGGGATGGCGGCGCCGGTGATTTGCGCTGCAGCGTCCGAGACCAGGAACACAGCAAGCTGCGCCACGTCCTCCGGCGGCACCCACCGCGAGGCGTCGGCGCGCGGATCCGCCTTGCGGTTGGCCTCCGTGTTCATGGTCCCCGGCAAGATGGTGTTGGCCGTGATGCCCGCATCCTGGTTTTCCAGGGCGGCGCTGCGTACCAACGAGAGGAGGGCAGCTTTCGAAGCCGCATAGGCTGCGATGTTGGCCGCCGGTTCAACGGCCGCGCGGCTGGCGACCGCCACGATGCGCCCGCCTCCCGCCGCCCGCATGTGCGGGATTACCGCGCGGAAAGTGTTCACAGCGGCCCGCAGGTTCAAGCTCAACATCCGCTCCCAGATGTCGTCGCCGGTCTCCGGAATCGGCTGTCCGCCGGCAAATCCCCCCATCACGTGGATCAAGGCATCCACTCTCCGGAATCGCCGCACCACCTGTTCGGCAAGCCGGCGAGCCGCGGCGAGATCCGTCAGATCCGCCGGCATCGCCGCAAACCTGGGGTTCGGAAAGTCGTCCGGGCTAATCGACCGGGACACGCCAGCCACCGTATCGCCTGCCGCCAGAAACGCCTGTGTCACGAAGCTGCCCAGCCCACCCTTGGCCCCAGTGATGAGCACCACTCGCTGTCCGTGCATGGAACCTACTTTACTCTCCTGCAGACTACAACACCCGGAACTGGCGCGAAGTCTCACTCCGCCGTGGGGGGGGCCGGGCTGCCAAATCAGTGGAGGTTCCTCAGTACGGCCACCTCCACGCCACGATTTCGGGCTTGTCGATGCCGTGCTCATAGGCGTAATTCCGGCAATCGATCTGCATATCCCGGAACCGTTCCTTGGCGTGAGCAGGGACGGATGGCGGCCTCTTACAGGCTGGGGCGCCCGGCGCGGGTGTAGAGATCCTTCTCCGCGCGCAGCGTGCTGTCCGCATCGTAGGCAAGCAGGGGCGAGGCTTCCAGCGGCACCCAAGCGTCTACTTTGTTCGTCCGGTCGAGGATGGGCCGAAAGTGACCGGCCCGCGTGATGTCTTCAAGCGCCAAATCGAAGAACGGCGCCTCGCCGGACTCGCCGCGGGCCAGCTCCTCGCGAATCACGGCATCATACGCAGGGCCGTTGCGGATGACCCGTTCGAGGATCGGGGGTTCGAGGTGAGCGCGGTCACCGACAGAGATGGGCCTCGTCCAGCAGAATGCGCGTTAGTGCGGGCGCCGCGAGGGCCGGGTGCGTGTCGTTGAGCTGGATCACGGCTTGTTCCGGGAAAATGCTCCAAGCGGTATTGGTGACGTTGTTGGCGAGGGACCGCCCGATGAGGAACTCCATCGAGAGGTAGCAAACCGGTTTCGCGTTGCTGCGCTAGTGGACCTTCCGGTGGGCAGTCAGGACCTGTGAGGCCTCCGGTCCGAAGTGAAGGTCATCGTCAGCAAGCAGACCTATACACGGTTGACGGTCGGCGTCTTTTCTGTCACGCCGCCGGACTGGCCAAGCGGTTGCGCAGGTCCTCAGCTCACCACGTACCCATGCGAAGCACCAGGCCCGAGGACAGCTTCACCGTGTCGGAAAAGCTTCGCCCCCAGAGAGGCGAGGTCCAGGAGTGCCGGTAGGAGAGCTCGGCGACCTGGAGGGTTAGTGCGGCGTTGAGTCTATAGCTGACGCCCCCGCCGCTGCTCAGGGCAATGCCATTGGCGGCGATTTCGTCGGTGTACTCGGAATGGCTGGGCGGCTGCGCTTGCGGGTTCCGCGCCGCGGCCGCCTCCAGGAGCTTCTTCCTTTGTGGGTACATGCGCTCCTCGGTGAGCTTGTTCCCGCCAACCAGGAGTTGTAGGCTGGCGCTCCACCGGCCCCAGTCACGGGTACGAAAGCGCGGTCCGGCCATGTAGGTGAGGGAGTCGCCGCTGAGATTCTCCCCCAGGCCCAGCATCTTGCAGCCGCCTACATCGACTACCATTTGCCAGGCAGGGGAAATCCGGAACGCAGCCGTGCCTGCCCCACCCAGGCAGAGAACCTTATCGCCGCTCAAGAATCTCTCGGGCTGGAAGGTGATCGAGGCTTCGAAAGGCGCCGGCCCCGCCACGTCCCGGTTATGCGGCGCGAGACGCTCTCGCGAGGATGTGACCAAGCCTCGCCGGTCCGCAGGCAGGAACGACATGATGCCCGCGCGGTTCCGGCGATTCCACGGCGCGCTGCCTTGCAGGACGTTGGCCATGGTGCGGCCGGGATTCAGCGCCGATCGCGCCACGAGCCGAAAGAAGCGGTTGCCGGTGGCTCCTTCGACGCGCTCGATGACATATCTGTCCAGTGCATCCTCGGCAACAATCCAACCCAGACCCACGACCGGGGTGACCACATGGTCCACGAAACCCTGCTGAGGAAACTGGGCCTGGATGGCGCCGATGGAGGCCTCGCTGAAGGTGCCAATCTCAAATTGCTCGCTGTACGCCCAAGTGAATGCCGCAGCCCGCAACCGGCTTCGCCAATACAACCGGTCTCTGCCGAAAGCGACGCCTCGATAAGGCCGGTCGTTCTGGATCCAAATAAAGCCGGCCACGCTTCCCTGCATGGGATGGCCCACGTAATTGACATAAAACTCATCGCCGTCCGCCCATCCGTGAAGATTTCCTATGGCTTTGGCGTAGTTATCGAAAAAGCTGCCCCGCAGACCGCTACGCGTGCCCGGTTCGGTCAGTAGCCGGAAGCCATGTTCGAGGGCGAGGAACCGGCCCGAGGCGCGTAGCACCCCGGCCCAGTCCACGCCACCCTCCTGAATCCCAGGCACCGACAGTATCGGTCCGGTCCGCGGAGAAGGAGAGATCGCCGCGCTCGCCCGGAATCTGTTCTCGCCCTTACCGGATGCTTTGTCCGGCGCAGGCGAATCTGAAATACTTGCGGGGCCCGGGGAGCCGGCGTTTTCCGTATCAGGTCCGTCTGCCAGCAGATCCATCTGTGCGAACAGCCTCAGCGCGACTGTCAGCAAGAGCGCAAACCGCACGGCCTTATCCCATACTCCCCTATTCTAGGTCCTTCTCGAAATCCGCAAAATAGTACCCATCACGCGGCGGATGATCAGCTGATCCTCGATGCTGCCCACATGCGGCAGCGGCACCTGGATGTTCAGTTCCGCCGATTGAGCCCGACGTCCTCAGTCGCATCCGGTTGCGGCGATGGACCGGCAGCCGATCCAGGATGCGGACCCGATGGCATTCACCACCTTGGGCGAGTCGCCGGTGACGCAAATCCCTATCGGCTTGGCGGAGTGATCTGCCGAACGGCCTTCCTGGGTCGGGGCCCTTTGCCCCATTCAAACTGCGGCAACAAGATGAAAGCGCTCATTGTCCGGCTCCAATTTCTTTTTTGGGGTTTCCCCTCCCCGGCGGAGACCAGGAGCCCAGGAGGGAACGGACAGGCAGGAAAAGCAGGCTGGACAACCGCGCGTGAGGCGTCCAGCCTGGCGACTCCGGCAAAGCTGCTATTCCGCGCCGAAGGGAAAGTTGTACCGGATAGGTGCTGATTGTGGTCTTGGAGCGAGCGGATGTTCCGCAGGCGCGTCATCATGTAGTCTAGGCCGGCGGGCCGGAAGCTGACGAGTTTGCTGATCTTGATATCGATCCCGCCACCGGTGGCCATGGCGAAGGCCGCCCGCGAAGCAAGCAGGGCGACATACCCTTCCGTATGGGCTAGCCCAGGCGCCTGAACCGGTCGGAGAGGAGTTCCTCTACGGCCAATTCACCTTGCTCGTGAAATCGGAGGTGCGACGTTTTCCTCGGCTGATGCGGAATGTCATACTGCTGCGGGACACCCAGGGATTGCCAACGCGCGATGTGACAGAGCAACTGGGCATCACAGTCCCGGCGGCGAAGTCCCGCCTGGTGCGCGCCCGCGCGGACATGCGGCGGCGCATGACGCACCACAACCGAGGCGTTCGCGGCACGTCTCCCCTGTCCCGAACGGCGGTGCCGCTGAAATCGTGTAGGCCGGCGCTGCGCGGCGCAGGCGGCTTACCCGTCTGCGCAAACTGCCGGACTACTCGACACACGCTTCTGATATCTTGAAGCCATGTTTGCCGGAGCGGGTCCTGTGCTCTTTGCGATGCTCACCGGGGCCTGTGCGTGGGCTGTCGCTGCCGGTGATGGCGGGCCGGAAACACAGCCCAGGGTGGCGATTGCCCCACGCCGTCCCGAGTCCGCAAGCCAGAGCGCGCTGTCCAATCTCCGGCTCAACGTGAGGATGGTGCTTGTCCCGGTGACCGTGACCGACCCGCTGGACCGGCCCGTTACGACTCTCTCGCGGGACAGCTTCCGCATTCTGGAGGACGGGGTAGAGCAGACGATTGCTTCGTTTTCCCAAGAGGACGCGCCGGTTTCGCTGGGCTTGCTCTTCGATACCAGCGGCAGCATGAAGAACCGGCTGGCCGCTTCGGTGGAGGCTCTCCGGCTCATCTTTCAGACGACCCTGCCGGGCGACGAATTCTTTGTGGTTCAGTTCAGCGACCGGGCGCGCCTTTTGGGAGGCTTCACGGCGCAGCCGGAGGAAATTCATTACCGGCTCGGCGCCATGGAAGCCAAAGGTTGGACCGCGCTCCTGGACGCCATCGTGCTGGGTACACACCAGATGAGGTCCGCCAGGAACCAACGGCGCGCGCTTCTGATTCTCTCCGACGGCAACGACAACAACAGCAGGTTCAGCGGGTCAGAGGTGCGCAACATCGTCATCGAGGGAGACCTCCGGATCTTCGGGGTCAACCTTTTTCAGCGATCCAAGCTCCTGCAACAGCTCGCCGAGGAAACCGGGGGCGAGGTCCTCGTGGCACAAAACCTGAACGATCTGCCCGATCTGATGGAACGGCTGAGCCGCAACCTTCGCACGCAGTATCTGCTGGGGTACTCGACCCATAACCCGCACAATGACGGCAAATACCGCAAAGTGAAAATCGAAGTGTTACCGCCGCCTGGCTTTCCGCGGTTGCACGCCTCGTGGCGCCGCGGCTACTACGCTCCGATCGAATAAGCCAGATAATTCAAGATAAACAAACCCTGTGTGATTGAAATATGACCAGCGGCTGCTGAAGATCCTGTTCGTGGAGGATGAAGACGCTTTACGGCAGCCGGTGGCGAAGATGTTGCGCAATGCAGGTTTTCAGGTGCTCGAAGCCGCAAGCGGATGTGACGCGACCGATTTGCTGCATGCGAACGGCGATCAGATTGACGCGGTTCTCCTGGACGTGACGATCCCCGGCCGCTCCAGCCAGGAGGTGGTGGCCGAGGCCGCGCGGGTGCGGCCGGACTTGAAAGTAATCCTCACCAGCGCTTACAGCGAGGAGACGGCAGTGGCGGGTATGCGTGCGGCGCTTATCCGCCGATTTATTCGCAAGCCGTTTCGGATCAGCGACCTGGTCGAGACTCTGCGGCAGGTCTTGTCTTCGTAGGCAGATACCCCAAGGAAGGCGCCGGGAGACGGTGGTGACCCTACATCGCGACCTTACGGCGGATTGCCCCTTAGTCGCATTGACGAGTTGGAGCAGAGAGGTTATTTCTAGAGATACGAGGGCACCTTGAAACGCATTCTTTTAGCCGCGCTCATCATGCCGGTACTCCCTGGGTTCTCGGCCCTGAAAGAGGTCGTGATGATGCCGGAGCCGAGTTTCCCGCTGCTTCTGGTTACGGACCTGGCAGGTGCTGCGATTCTCGCGCGCTGGCTGTGGCGTAGGTCGCGGTAAGCACCGCTCCCCGGCGGTCGCGGCTAGGCTACGCCAGAACGGCTTTCACCAGATTCCCGCCCACGTCGGTTAGACGAAAATGACGGCCCTGGTACTTGTAGGTCAGCCGTGTGTGATCGATGCCCAGGCGGTTCAGGATAGTCGCCTGGAGATCGTGGACGTGGACCGGGTCTCGCGTCACGTTATAGCAGTAGTCGTCGGTCTCCCCGTAGCTGATTCCCGGTTTGATGCCGCCGCCGGCGAGCCACATGGTGAAGCAGCGGGGATGGTGATCGCGGCCGTAGTCGGTGGGGGTGAGGCGCCCTTGGCAATAGACCGTGCGGCCGAACTCGCCTCCCCATAGCACCAGGGTGTCCTCGAGCAGGCCGCGCTCGCGCAGATCCTCCACCAGGGCGGCCGCAGGCTGATCGGTTTCGCGGCAACGCTTGGGCAGGTCCTGCGGCAGCTTGCCGTGATGGTCCCAGTCCCGGTGGTAAAGCTGGATGAAGCGCACGCCGCGCTCGGCCAGGCGGCGCGCCAGCAGGCAATTGGCGGCGAAGGTGCCGGGCTTGCGCGCGTCCGGGCCGTAGCGCTCGAACACGTGATCGGGTTCCTTGGAGAGATCGGTCAGCTCCGGCACGGAGCCTTGCATCCGGAAAGCCATCTCGTACTGCGCGATACGCGTGGTGATCTCCGGATCGCCGAATTCCTCGAGCGCCATCTGGTTGAGTTTGCCCAGCGCATCCAGGAACAGACGGCGGTTCTCCCGCGAGAAGCCCTTGGGATTGGAGAGATACAGCACCGGATCGCCCACCGAGCGAAATTTCACGCCCTGGAAGCGGGTGGGCAGAAAGCCGGTGCCCCACAGCCGGTCGTAGAGCGGCTGGCCGCCGCCGCCGGATCCGGGAGAGATCATGACCACGAAAGCCGGCAGGTCGCTGGTTTCACTGCCCAGCCCGTAGGCCACCCAGGCGCCCATGCTGGGCCGCCCGGCGATCTGCGCGCCCGTCTGGATCATGGTCACCGCGGGATCGTGGTTGATGGCCTCGGTGTGCACAGCCTTGAGGAAGGTCAGGCGGTCAGCCACCTTAGCGGTATAGGGCATCAACTCGCTGACCCAGGCGCCGGATTCGCCGCGGCGCGCGAACTGGAACCGCGAAGGGACCACGGGAAAGCTGGATTGGGTAGCGGACATGCCGGTGAGCCGCTGGCCGTTGCGGATGGAATCCGGCAGTTCGGTGCCCGCCAGTTCCCGCAGGCGCGGCTTGTAGTCGAACAGCTCCATCTGCGAAGGGCCGCCGGATTGGAACAGGTAGATCACCCGCTTGGCTTTGGGCGGGAAATGCGGCAGGCCAGGCAGGCCGCCCACGCGCGTCCGATCGGCGGCAGCGAGGTCGCGCTCGAACAGGGTGGCCAGCACCGCGGCGCCGATGCCCGTGGCGGAACGTCCGAAGAAATGGCGGCGCGTGAGTAGCAGACCGTATTGTTCGCGTGGTTCCATTGGGTTTTACTCCTTGGTTACCGTTTCATCCAGGTTGAGAAGCATGCTGGCCAGGCCGGTATAGGCGGCCAGTTGGGCGGCATCGAGTTTGCGGTTGCGCGCGGATTCGCCCTCGGAGAGAAATTCCAGGGCGGCGGCGTGATCGCCGCGGTAGACATTCTCAAATTGCTGCAGCAGGCCGAGCGCTACCTCGCTCTCGCGGGGCCGGGGCGGCCGGGCGAGCGCCAGCCGCCAGGCCCAGGCGATGCGCGCCTCGGGCGTCCGCCCTCCCTCGACCAGCATGCGCTCGGCCAGCTTGCGCGCGGCTTCCACAAAGGTCACGTCGTTCATCAGGTCCAGCGCCTGCAAGGGCGTGTTGGTGCGGGTCTCGCGCACGGTGCAGGTCTCGCGGTTGGGCGAATCGAAAATCACCATGGAGGGCGGCGCCACCGTGCGGCGCCAGTAGGTGTAGAGGCTGCGGCGATACAAACCCTCGCCGTGGTCCTGCTCATAGCCCTTCCCCCCGGCCAACTCCTGCCATAGACCGGGAGGCTGATAGGGCTTGACGGGCGGCCCGCCCACTTTCTCCACCAGCAGGCCGGAGATCGCCAGGGCCTGGTCACGGATCATCTCGGCAGGGAGGCGGACGCGTGGTCCGCGCGCCAGCAAACGGTTGTCAGGGTCCCGCTGAAGCAGTTCCGGCGTTGCCCGGGAAGACTGGCGATAGGTGGCGCTCATCACGATGGTCTTCTGCAGGGCTTTGACATTCCAGCCGCTGGCCACGAATTCGGTGGCCAGCCAGTCGAGAACGTCCTGGTGGATGGGCCATTCCCCCTGCGAGCCGAAATCTTCGACGGTCTTCACCAGGCCGACGCCGAAATACATTTGCCAGAAGCGGTTCACGGTGACGCGCGCGGTCAGCGGATTGGCGGGGTCCACCAGCCAGCGCGCCAGGCCCAGGCGGTTGTTGGGCCAGGAGGGCCGCAAAGGCGGCAGGATGGCCGGCACGCCCGGGGTCACCTCTTCTCCGGGGTTGTCGTAGGCGCCGCGTCTGAGCACAAAGGTCTTTCGGCGTACGGGATTTTCCCGCATCACCATCACGGTCTGGATGGACTCGAAGAACTTGCGGCGCTCCTCGCGCGCGGCGGCCACTGCGGCCCGCGCCTCGCGGATGCGGCGGGGCGCGTAGCGATCCAGGAAGCAGAAGGCCAGCTTGTCGGATTGCGCCTGGCTGCGCGCGGCCGGGGACAAGGCGGCGATGCGGTTCACCGTCTCTTCGAGCGGCACCACGGCCGCCTGGGCGGGGCTGAGCGCGATGCGGTAGATGCGCACGCTCTCGATCTGCCCGCGGAAGCGCAGGCCGCCTCCGCCCCCGATGCGCAGGTGGTCCTTGGCGCCCAGCGGATAGTTCAGATCGTCGAACAGCACTCTCAGTTTGCGTGGCTTGCCGTCCACGTAGAGTTTCACTCCCGCGGCCTGGCGGTAGCCGTCATAGGTAGCCATCACGTGCTGCCGGCGGTTCAGTTCCAGGGGCTCTTCGGTCTCGACGCGCAGGCCGATATCCGTCCAGCGCTTGATGATGTGCAGGCGCAGCCTGCCCTTCACAAGGTAGAGGCCCCAGCCCTCACCCTCGAAGTAATCCTCGGTGCGGGTGACGATCGCCCCGTCGGGCGCCGCGGGCGTGATCCATGCGGTCAGCGTGAAGGGCTCCAGGTAATTGAAGTTGGCGATATCGCCGCCGTCCACGAAGCGCTTGCCATCGAAGCGGTCTTCGCCGGAATCCGGGTGTAGGCGGCGCGCCAGCACCAGGCCATCCGCCACGTTCCAGTCCACGGGCTTGGACTTCGGCAGACGCTTTTCCCAGGCCGCCTGGGCGCGGGCCAGCCTGGGCTGCAGCGCGGCATAGCTTTGTTCGGCTTTGGCCACGGCTTGATCCAGCTCCGCCAGGCGGTTGGTTTGCTCCGGCGTGGGCGCCTTCACGTAGGGCTCTTCGTTGCCGAAGTTGTAGACCAGGCCCTTCTCGGGAACGTTATTGAAGTAGGCGAACAGGCGGTAGAAATCCTTCTGCGAAATGGGGTCGTACTTGTGGTCGTGGCAGCGCGCGCAGCCCATGGTCAGGCCCAGCCAGACGGTGGAGGTGGTATCGGTGCGTTCGGCCACGTACTCCACACGAAACTCTTCCGGCACGATGCCGCCCTCGCCGCTGGTGCGGTGATTGCGGTTGAAGCCGGTGGCGATGACCTGGTCCAGGGTGGCGTGGGGCAGCAGGTCGCCGGCGATCTGGTCCACGGTGAACTCGTCGAACGGCATATTCCGGTTGAAGGCGTCGATCACCCAGTCGCGCCAGCGCCACATACTACGCGCTCCGTCGGTCTGGTAGCCGTTGGTGTCGGCGTAGCGCGCTGCCTCCAGCCAGCGGATGGCCATGCGCTCGGCGTAGCGCGGGGAAGCCAGCAGGCGGTCCACCACTTTTTCGTAGGCGTCCGGCGCGCTGTCTTGCAAAAACGTCTCCACCTCGGAGGGGGTGGGCGGCAGGCCGGTGAGGTCCAGGGTCGCGCGGCGGATCAGGGTGGCGCGGCCGGCTTCGGGCGCGGGTTCGAGGCCCTCCTGCTCCAGGCGCGCCAGCACGAAGGTGTCGATCGGGTTGCGCGGCCATGCGGTGTGTTTCACCGGGGGCAGAGCCGGACGCCGGGGCGGGATGAAGGACCAGTGCTTCTCCCAGCGCGCGCCCTGCTCGATCCATTGCCGGATCAGGCCGATTTGGCGCGCGCCCAGCTTGTCGTGGCCCAGGTAGGCCGGCGGCATGCGGTAGGCTTTGTCGTTGGAGGAGATGCGGCGGTACAACTCGCTGCGCGCCGGGTCTCCGGGCACGATGGCGAAGCGGTGGTTGCGGAGTTCCACCTTAGCGCCGTCTTCCCGGTCGAAACGGAGCGCGGTTTTGCGGTTGGCGGCATCGGGCCCGTGGCAGGGATAACACTTATCGGAAAGGATGGGACGGATGTCGCGATTAAATTCCACTTCCGCGGCCGTCGCCAGCGACGCCAGCGCAGCCACTGCGAACACACCCAGACAGCGTCCCATTCCGCTGGCATTCATTGTAACCAGTTGCGCTACCTCTCCGGAAACGGGCGTCCCTGCACAGCTTCGAGCACGGTGGGATTTTCGCGGCGCAGCCGCAGCGAGATTTCTTTTTCAATTTTAGCCTTGGCCTCGTCGCCCTGGCGGAAATAGATCTGGGAGAGCAGCAGGTGCGGCTGCGGATGCCGCGGGTCCATGCGAACGGTCTCCTCGAGCTCCCGGATCGCTTCGGACCACCGGTGCAGGTTCATCAGGGCGCGCGCCAGAGTGACACGCGCGGGAACATAGTCCTGGCGGTTCTTGATGGCCTGGCGCAGGTACGGGATGGCCTCCTGCTCCCTGGACTCGCGCACCAGCAGGTCACCGTAGAAGAAAAACGGTTCCTCGTAGTTCGGATCGGCTTGCATGGCCCGCTCCAGATAGACCAGCGCCTGGTCGACTTTGCCGATTTTCTGCAGGTGAAAGCCGTATTCGAAATTCGCGCGCGCCGAGCCGGGAAAGCGCTTCGCGGCCTGCTCGGCCACCTTGAGGGCGGAATCGTAATCGCCGGCATCCTGGGAAGCTTTGATGGCCAGGAAATAGAGGTTCTCCTGGGCCGGGTCCAGCTCCAGAGCGCGGCGCGCCAGCGCAGCCGCATCCTGGAAATAGCGGCCTTTTTCGTACTCCACGATCATGATCTGCATGAGGCGCAGGTTCCGGGGCTGGAGCTCGAGCGCGGCCCGCCACGCGCGCAGCGCGCCCTCGTGCTGTTCCTGACGCGAAAGGGCGGCTCCCAGCACGTAACGGGTGTTGAAGTCCCGCGGCGAGACCCGGGAGGCGCGCTCGAGCCACGGCACAGCCTCCCGGTATTTCCCCTGCGAGTAGTCAAGAAAACCCAGGTTAAACAGGGCAGGGAAGAAGTCCGGCGAGCGGTCCAGAGCCTGGCGCCAGAGCTTTGCCGCCTCATCGAAGCGCTTTTCGAGGGCCAGCCTTTGTGCCTGGTCGGAGAGCGCGGAAGGATCCTGAAATGCGGCCAGCCACAGCGCGATTTCCAGGAGCCTCATTTCGCCAGGGAAAGCGTTCGGGCCCGTCCGCTTCCTTCCACCAGCAACACCAGGCAGTCCGCCGGGACACCGGGGAAATCTTCCACGGTTCCTCCGGGCCAGCGCACCGTAAACTTTTCCACGCGCACAGCTTTTCCCAGGCCAAAATGCAGGCGCGAATCGTTGTGGGACAAGTAGCTCGACTGGCTCAACAGGACATCAGTCTGCTTCAAGCCACCGGCTTCGACCACCACCGTCGCGCCCACGGCTCCGCGGTTCGAGCGGGTCCCCTGGAGCTTGACCTTGATCCAGTGATTGCGGCTGCGTAGCTCGTTGCGCAGCAGGGAGGGAGCTTCCCCCATGTTCATGACCAGCACATCCAGCGCGCCGTCGTTATCGAAGTCGCCGAAAGCGGCGCCACGGCTCGATTTCTTTTCGGTGACTCCGGCCCCGGCCATGGCGCTCACATCTTCAAACCGCCCATTGCCCAGGTTTCGATACACCAGGCGCGGGTTGCGGTACTTTTCCTGCCCCTCGCGGCGATCGAGTTCGGGATAGACGTGGCCATTTACCTGGAAGATGTCCTTCCAGCCGTCGTTGTCCAGGTCCACGAACGCCACGCCCCATCCCACGTACTGCGGATTGACGGCCAGGCCGGCTTTGAGAACCACGTCTTCGAAGATGCCGCCGCCCTGGTTCCGGTAGAGGTTCGGGTAATCGCCGGCGAAGTTGGTTTTCAGCAGGTCAAGAAGGCCGTCGTTGTCAAAATCGCCCACGGCCACGCCCATGCCGCCCTGCTCGAAGCCGTGCTCGCTATAGGCCACGCCCGTCTCGGTGGCGATATCGCTAAACGTGCCGTTGCGGTTGTTGCGGAAGAAGAGGCTGGGCGTGGAATCGCAGGCCACATAGAGGTCCGGCCATCCGTCGCCGGTGAGGTCGGCGGCCACGGCGGTAAAGGCGTAGAAGTCGCGCACGGCGCGGATGCCCGATTTTTCGCTGACGTCCTCGAAGGTGCCGTCGCCGCGGTTGTGGTAGAGCGTGACCTTTCCGAAGGGCAGGCCGCGCGGCCCGCAGAACACGGGCATGCCCTTCCATTCGCAGTTGGAGGCCTTGCCGGGCAGTGGCGCGCGCGCCAAGTCGAACCGCTGGTAGCTGGTCACGAACAGGTCCAGGTGGCCGTCCCGGTCGTAGTCCAGGAAGGTGCATCCCGAACTCCATTCTTTACCTGGGCCGGCGACGCCCGCACGGGCCGTCACATCTTCAAAACCGCCCTTGCCGTTGTTGCGGTAGAGCACGTTGCTGCCCCAGTAGGTCACGTACAGGTCGTCGAAGCCGTCATTATCGAAATCGGCTACGCACACGCCACCACCCCAGCCGGAGCGGATCAGGCCGGTCTGGCGGGTGACGTCCTCGAATCGCCCGCCGCCCAGATTCCGGTACAGGTGATTGGTGGGCTCCTGTCCGGGCGGAAAGCCTTCCAGCCGGGAACCGTTTACCACGAAGAGGTCTTGGCGCCCGTCGTTGTCGTAATCAAGAAAAGCGACGCCGGTGCCGTTGGCCTCAATGATGTATTTCTTGGACTGCTCTCCGCCATACGTGAAGGTCATGCGCAGGCCGGCCTGGCGGGCAACATCGGTGAAGGAAACCGGAAAGGGCCGGCCGGAGGGTGCCGCACGGGCCACGGGTGGGGCATTGCGGGTGGCCGGACCCTGCGCCGCAGGCCCCGCAAGCGCCGCGGCGGCCAGCATGATTCCGGGGAGGGGAGGCATGGAGAGCAGCATTCTACCAGAACGCGTCAGCCCCCGTCTTGCGGCCCGCGGAGCTGGGAAGATTACCATAAAGTTAACGTTAAATGGATTGACGGCGGAGGAGGGACTATGATACTCTCCACCCAATTCCCCGCAGTTGCAGAACGGGGTCCAGGCAGGACTGCGGTGGACCGAAGGAGGGTTTTGGGGGTGTTCAGTAAGCTCTCTCTGTCGAGAATTCTGTTTGCGGCCGGGTTGCTCGCACTAGGGCCTGGTTTGCGCGCCCAGACAACCAACGCCACGATCGTGGGGGATGTCACGGACCAGCAGTCGGGGGCGGTAGCCAACGCCACGGTGATGGTCAAGAACATGGCGACGGGGGTCAGCCGCCAGGTACTCACCGACGTGCAAGGCACCTACCGGGTGTTTCCCCTGCTGCCCGGCACGTACGAAGTGACGGCATCGGCGCCGGGATTCAAGAGCAAGGCCGCGTCCAACGTTGTCCTGGACGTGGCTTCCAACGTGAAAGTGGATTTCCAGCTCGAAGTGGGCCAGGTGAACGAAACGGTGGAGGTGACGGCCAGCGCCGCCGTGTTGCAGACGCAGGACGCCACCGTGGGGGGCACCGTAACCGGGTCGGAGGTCTCGCGCTTGCCGGTGAACGGGCGCAACTACACGCGGTTAATCCTGCTGATGCCCGGCACCAGCGACCAGGGTGGCAGCCAGTCGCAAGGCACCTTCTCCGGCACCATGCTGATTTCCGTGAATGGCCAGCGGCGGCAGGACAACAACTTCACGCTGGACGGCGTGGACAACAACTTCATGATGATGAACTCGCCGGGCATGTCGCCGCCCATGGACGCGATTCAGGAGTTCCGCGTGCTGAACAACACCTCGGCGGAATTCGGGCGCTCGGCGGGTGCCAACGTGAACATCGCCATCAAGTCCGGGACGCGGGACCTGCACGGCAGCGCCTACGAGTACCTGCGCAACGACAAGTTCGACGCCAACGATTACTTCGCCAATAAGAACGGCACCGGAAAGGTGCCCTTCCGTCAGAACCAATACGGGGTCTCGGCGGGCGGGCCGGTGATCATTCCAAAGATCTACCACGGCCGTGAGAGCACCTTCTGGTTCTTTAACTGGGAGGGGTACCGCATGCGCCGCGGCAGCACCAACATCAGCAGCTTTCCGCTGCAGGCGCAACGCGACGGCGATTTTTCGATGATCGCGAACACGATCTACGATCCGCTCACCGGGCAGGCGGGTCCCAACGGCACGATCCTGCGGCAGCCGTTTCCGGGCAACAAGATTCCCGCGGACCGCATCAACCCGGCCATCACGTTCTGGCTGAACACCATGATTCCCATGCCCAACCGGCCGGGCCTGACCCAGAATTTCGTGAACACCACGCCGACCTCCAATGACCGGGACATGTTCACCGTGCGCGGCGACCACACCTTCCGCGCCTCGGATAACGTCTCAGTCCGCTGGAGCCGTCAGCGAGTAGGACAGATCTCCCCGGGCGGCAATCCGTACCTGTACGGGCTGAGCCGCTACGACGTGGACAACATGATGGCGAGCTGGAACCATATCTTCAGCCCCACTTCGGTGCTGGAGGTGAAGTTCGGGCGCAACGTGCCGACCATTCCCAGCCCGACGATTAACACCAGGATCCAGCGGCAGGACTTCCTGCAAAAAGCCGGCCTGAAGATGTTCCAGCCGGACGTGCTCTACAACCCCATCCCGGATTTTGAGGCGGACGGCGAATTTGGCGCGGGCAGCGGCGGAGGCATCACCGGCGACCACATTTACCAGTACATCGCCAACTTCTCGAAGGTGGTGGGCCGGCACTCGTTGAAGATGGGCGCCAACTATAGCCGCCGGCATTTCTACACCAACACCACGAACCCGATGGACGCGACCGTGGACTTCGATCCGCGCATGACCAATCTGTTTTCGAATCCCAATTCAGGCGACAGTTTTGCGAGCATGTTGCTGGGTCTGCCTTCGACGGTGCGCCGCGGAACGGGCAACACCACCACCAACGCCAACATCAACGTGCAGGCATACTACTTCCAGGACGACTGGCGCGTGAACAGCCGCCTGACCATCAATATGGGTCTGCGGTACGAGTTCATTCCGGCGCCGGTGGAAGATACCAGCCGCCTGGGCAATCTCTGGATTACGCGCGATCCGCAGACCGGGCAGTACACGGGCAACCTGATGTGGGCCACGGTGAATCCGGAAGTGGATCCGCTCACCGGGAAGGCCAACGAACCGGCCAAGACGTTTGGTTTCGGCCCGTCCTTGATGCGCAACAACCCGCGCGACTTCGCGCCGCGCGTGGGGCTGGCCTACCAGCTCAACAACAAGACTGTGATCCGCACGGCTTACGGCATTTTCTTCAATTCCACCTTTGTGCAGGAGTTGCAGGACATGCGCAAGTTCTGGCCCTATACGATCCAGCAGGTGTTCACGGCCAACCAGGGGGTGATTCCAGACTTGTTTATCACCGACCAGGGGCCGTCGTTCAGCAATACCTCCGCCATTGGGGGATGGCCGCAGAATCCGGAGAACCGGACGCCCTATTCGGAGCAGTGGAATTTCACCGTCCAGCGGCAACTGATGGAGGACGTCACCCTGGATGTGGCGTACGTGGGGAACGCCAACAAGAAACAGGTGGGCTACGACCCCATCAACGCGGCGCTATCGCCTGGTCCGGGCGACATCCAGCCGCGGCGGCTGCTGCCGGCCTTCGGCGACCTGGACGGAGGCGCCAACCGGTTCAGTTCCTCGTATCACTCGTTCCGCACTAACCTGGTAAAGCGCTTCAGCAAGGGGCTGCAAATCGACGCCAACTACACGTGGGGCCGGGCAATGACCAACAGCTCCTCGCTGGCGGAGGCCACGGTGCAGAACCCTTACAATCTTCACCAGGAGTGGGAGCGCGCCAGCATCGACCTGCGCCACATCTTCCAGCTTGCGTATGTGTACGAATTCCCCTTTGGGAAAGGCAAGCGCTGGGGCGCGGGGTGGAACGGTTTCCTGAACGGCCTGCTGGGAGGCTGGTCGGCGGAGGGCATCACCCGGGCGCAAACCGGGGCGCCGCTGAACCCGCGCGTCAGCCAGGACCGCGCCAACGTGGGCCGCACGTACCAGCGGCCGAACGCCACCGGCCTCGATCCCAACAACGGCCCGAAAACGGTGGATCAATGGTTCAACACGGCGGCCTTCGCCCTGCCGGCGATTTACACGTATGGAACGTCCGGGGCCTTCGTGATCGACGCGCCTGGGCGTTACAATTGGGACCTTTCCTTCCAAAAGGACTTCCCGATCTACGAAAGCCACAAGCTGCAGTTTCGCGGGGAGTTCTACAACTTGCCAAACAGCGTGAGTCTGGGGAACCCGAACACCACCTTTGACGGGAATTCGTTCGGCAAGGTGACCAGCGCCACCGCTGCACGGCAGGTCCAGTTCGCTCTGCGGTACGAATTTTAATCAGGCAGCGGCCACAGAACCGCTCCCCTCACGTTCGCGGCTCAGAAGCCTGGGCGTGTGCCTGGGGCGTCGTTTCAGCGCTAAAGTTAACGCATGCGATAATCCCGTTATGGCCGTACGGATGAAGGACATCGCCCGGGATCTGGGGTTGTCGGTCGTGACGGTGTCCAAAGTCCTGCGAGACCACCCGGACATTGGGCCGGAAACGCGAGAGCGGGTGCTCAAGCGGATGAAAGAGCTCAATTACCGGCCGAACCTGGCGGCGCGGGCTCTGGTGACCGGGCGCAGCCACATTGTCGGGCTCGTGGTCCCGGATCTGCTGCACCCTTTTTTCGCGGAGGTGGCCAAGGGGCTGTCCAGCGTGTTCCACACCAAGGGCTATAACCTGGTGATCTCCTCTTCGGAGGAAGATGCAGAACTCGAGCAGCAGGAGATCGAACAACTGCTGGCCCGCCAGGTCGACGCGGTGCTGGTGGCCTCCTCGCAGTGGAGCGTGGAGAGTTTCCGGCGGATCGAGGAGCAAAAGACGCCCTATATTCTGATCGACCGGAAGTTCGCCGGCCTGAGGTCGAATTTTGTGGGCGTGGATGATGAGCGGGTAGGGGCGCTGGCCACCGAGCACCTGATCGAGGTGGGGTGCCGAACCATCGCGCACGTCGGGGGGCCGCAGGTGAGCACGGCGGTGGGGCGGCTGTTTGGCTATCGCCATGCGCTGATGCGGCGGGGCGTGGCGGTCTCGCCGGACTATATCGTGGAGCGGGAGCAGAGGGCCACGGATGCGAGCGGATACCAAGCCATGGTGCAACTGCTGGGATTAGATCCCCGCCCGGACGGCGTCTTTTGCTATAACGACCCGACTGCGATCGGCGTAATGAAAGCCATTCTGGACGCGGGACTGCGCATCCCGGAGGACGTGGCGGTGGTGGGCTGCGGCAACGCCCGCTATGCCGATTTTCTGAGGGTCCCGCTGACCAGCGTGGATCAGCAAAGCGAGGCGATCGGGGACCGCGCGGCGCGGCTGGCGTTGAGCGTGATCGAAGCCAAGACGCCCCAGCGCCCGGCGACGGTGCTGCTGGAGCCCCGGCTGATCGTGCGCGAATCCAGCCGGCGGCCGAAGCCGGCTTAGACGGCCAGCGGATAGCGGAGGGAATCGAGCAGCCAATCGCGGTTGGTGCTGAGGGCGCTGGTGAGTCGTTCGCAGAGCGTCTCTCTTTGTTCAAAGAGACGGTAACCCTCGCGCGGGCGCAGATAGCCGGCGGCGCGAGGGTCGTTCTCCGGAGCTTGCTCGCGGCGACGGCGATTCTCGAGCAGCGCTTTGACCAGGAACGGCATTACCACGGTGTAGTCGGCCTGCATGCTCTCGGTGGTTTGCAGGTAGCTGTCTTTATCGACCTTTCCCCAGGTGACCGCCTCGGCCGGCGGGCAAGAGGAGAGCGAACCGTCGGTCACCGGGGCGGTGACGATCTGGACATCGAACTGATAGCCGCGGACTTCCGGCAGGCCGAGGATCTGACCGAGGGCGGGCTCCGGCTGCAAGTTGTAGTTCTTGGGTACGCCGCCCCCTAAAATGAGGGTGGCGAGAGCGTGCGCGGGATGATCGAAGAGGCCCCAGCGGTGGTAGGCGCAGGCTTCGAAGACCTCGGCGTGCAAGTCCAACTCGAAGCCGTACTCGGGAATCAGGCCGGCGCGGCGCATGGCCCAAAGCTTCATGGAGTTCAGGAAGACGCTGCCATCGGCGGGCGCGCCCACCAGGATGGGGATGGCCAGGCGGTGGCAGGTGGATAGCAGGCCGGCGGGGACGCCATTACGCTGCTCCTGGGCGGCGTAGTAAGCTCCCAGACGGTAGCGCAGTTCGGTGCCGGTCATCTTCTTCTGGAATTCCGGGCGGGAGAGGACGGCGCTGAGGAAGCGGTCCTGATCGAGCAGCACACCCTCCTCGAAGGCCATGTCGGTGACACGGATGATCTGCTCGTCGCGCAGCCGGGCATCGTCGCTGTGGATGGAGACCTCGCGGATGGGATCGGCGGTGTAAGCGTCCAGACTGCGATGTCCGTCGTGGTAGCACACAGCATCGGTGGTGCTGATATAGGCCACCCAGCCGGTTTCGAGCAGCGGGATCAGCCAGGTGAGATGCTGGCCGGAGACCGTGACCGGACCGGAGATGGAGACGGTGAGGGGGCAGCCCAAGCCGATGGCATGATCCAGAATGGTATAGATGCGCCGCAGGTATGCGCCGCCGAAGGCCGGGAGACAGTCTCGAAACAGCTCGTCAAGGTTCTGGCATTCGTCCACGCGTCGAACGCGCACCGGGCGGAGGCGGGCGATGCCGCGTGCCTCAGGGGCCGCGGGCGGAGAAGGGTGAGACTGTGGGGGCATCGTTTTTGACCATAGCAAGCGCCGGAGCGGGGCCGCAACGCGAAGATTTTGGAACTTTTGTGGTTCTCGCGACGAATGCAAAATGAGCACCCGAAAAGACATGACGGAACCCGGCGGCGCCCAGGACGACGAGCTGCTCTGGCTGATGATGAACGGCGACGAAGAGGCTTTCGCGGCCCTGTACCGCCGGTGGCAGGGGGGCATTTACCGCTTTGCGTTGCAGATGAGCGGGTCGCCGTCTGCGGCCGAAGACGTGACGCAAGAGGTTTTTCTGACGCTGATGCGCGACGCGCGGAATTACGACCCGGGGCGCGGCTCGCTGGGGGCGTACCTGTACGGAATCGCGCGAAACCAGGTGCTGCGCTGGCTGGAGCGAGGGCGGGCGGACGTGCCGCTTTCCGGCGCGCCGGAAGATGGCGAGGAAGCTGGCCTGCCGGCATCGGCCGATAATCCGCTGGGTGACCTGACACGGCAGGAGACCGTGGAGGCGGTGCGCCGGGCGGTGCTGGCGCTGCCGCCGCACTATCGCGAGGCGGTGGTGCTGTGCGATCTGGAGGAAATGGATTATGCCGCGGCGGCGGAAGTGCTGGAGTGTTCGGTCGGCACAGTGCGGTCCCGGTTGCACCGGGCGCGCGGACTGCTGCTCGAGAAGTTACGGGTCAGCGCGGAGAAAGAGGCTTCCCTGCGGAAGCTGAATCCGGCGAGGTGCCTCATATGAACTGTCAGGAATTCGAGGAAATCGTGGTGGAGGCGGCGCGCGGCCGTTCCGCGGAGGGAGGACTGCCCGCCGGCGGACTGGCGCACGCGGAAACGTGCGCGGATTGCGCAGCGCGGCTGGCCGGTCAACGGGCGTTGAGCGCGGGACTGCGGGCGCTGGCCGGGAGCATGGCGGAGCAACAGGCCCCGGGCCGCGTGGAATCGGCACTGCGGAGCGCCTTCCGCGGGCAGACGGCTTTGCCGGGGCGCAAGCCGGCGGGCACCCGGCGCTGGTACGGTTGGGCGGCTCTGGCTGCGGCGTGCCTGATCCTGGGAGTGGTGACGGTGGGCCGTGTGTTATCCGGACCACGGGCCCCGCAGGCACGGCCACGCCCGGCGGTCCCCGCGGAACGCCCGGGGCGGGCGGTGCTTGCGGAGGCGCGACCCGCTCCGGCACCTCCGAAGTTGCGGCGGCAGGAGCAGAGCTCGCGCGCCGCGGCCCGACGGACGGTGCGACGGGTCCGGCAGCCGCTGGGAGGCGAGGAGCAGGAGGCCGAGTTCGTTCCGCTGCTCTACGGTTCGGCGCCCACGCCGCTGGACGGGGGCCAGGTGGTGCGGCTGAGGCTGCCACCCTCGGCGCTGGCGGCGTTGGGGTTGCCGGTGAACATGAGCCGCACCGAGGCGGTGCAGGCGGACGTGTTGTTTGCCGAGGACGGGATGGCCCGGGCCATCCGCTTCCTCCGGTAGTCGTGGGTTGAATTTTGAGGATAGAAAGGATCACTATGTACTGCAGGAGGAAGCAACTTCTAGCCGGCGTGCTGGGTGCGGTGGCGGCCAGCTTCGCGGGGTATGCACAGGATCAGCCCGCGCCTCCGCCCGACCGGCTGTTTTTCAACAAGTTCATCGGACCGGGAATGGGCCCGGTCATGATGCAGGGCGGCGTGAGCACGGCGGGAATCCAGTACGTGGCCACGGAAATGGGGTTCGAGGGCAATGTGGTCAAGGGCGTGCCATACTCGGCGCAGGCGGTCACCGAGACAACGCAGACGCTCGCAGATGGCAACCGTATCCACCGCACGGTGACCGCGTCGGTGTATCGCGACGGAGAAGGGCGTACACGGCGGGAGCAGAGCCTGGCGGCCATCGGCCCGTTCGGCCCTCCGGGCGACGCGCCGCAAACGGTGTTTGTCAACGATCCGGTGGCCGGCACGCACTATGTCTTGGAGCCCGGCAGGAAGATTGCGCGTAAGATGCCCGCGCCGCCCTCGGCCGAGCAAAGGGAAAAGATGACGGCGCGGCTGAAGGCGGCGGGCGCTTCCGCCTCCGGGAACCGGATGTATGTTGTTTCGAGGCAAGGCGGCGCCGGCGAAATGGGCATGGCCATCACGCTGCCGGCAGGTGGGGCCCAGGCGCAGCCGCAGGTGCGCAACGAATCGCTGGGCACGCAGGTGATCGAGGGTGTGCAGGCGGAAGGCACGCGGACCACGATGACGATTGCTGCCGGACAGATCGGCAACGCGCGGCCGATTGAGGTGGTTTCCGAACGCTGGTATTCGCCGGACCTGCAGACCGTGGTGATGACCAAGCACAGCGACCCGCGGGTCGGCGAGACGGTGTACCGGCTGACGAACGTCAGCCGCGGTGAGCCCTCCCCCACGCTATTCCAGGTGCCCGCGGACTACACGGTCGAAGAGCCGCCGGCAATGCCGATGTACGTGCCGTCCAAGCCGGAAACCAAGTAGGCCGGGCCTTATTTCCGGCGCACCAGGCGGTCCAGGCTCCAGGGGCCGGTGCCGGCGGCGCATAGGTATAGAAACAGGAAGCAGTAGAGGACGGCGAGTTCGCCGCCGTTCTGGATGGGCCAGGGGCCGCGGGGAGCATGTTGCAGGTAGTAGGCCGCGGCCATCTCGCCGCAGAGCACAAAGGCCACCGGGCGGGTGAACAGGCCGAGCAGGATGAGCCCGCCTCCCACGGTTTCGAGCACGCCCGCCATCCACAGGCGCGACAGGAACGGAGCCGCTGCGCCGGGATTGCCTATGCCCCCGAACAAGCCCAGCACTTTTTGCAGGCCGTGCAGGCTGAAAGTGAATCCCGCGACGATCCGCAGAAGCGATAGCGCGTGGGGTTGCCAGAACGCGGATTTTAGCACCGACATACCGTTATTCTGACACCAACCGTAAGGCCGGGCCTCCTTGACGGCGGTGATATGATCGCTCCCGAGGAGGGGAGCAGATGTCGATCCGGTGGTGGGCCCTGGGAGTTTTGGCGGTTACTTCGGCTTCCGCGGCGGCCGCGCGTTCCGCGGTGCTGCTGGTGTTGAACAAGGCCTCCAACGAACTGGCCATTGTCGATCCGGTGAGCCACCAGGTGCTGGGGCGCGTTCCCACCGGTCTGTCTCCCCACGAGGTCACCGCCTCGGCGGATGGGAGGCTGGCGTTTGTTTCCAACTACGGCACCGGCGAGGCGCCGGGAAACAGCATTTCCGTGATTCAGATCGAGCCTCCGAAGGAGGTTCGGCGTTTCCTCCTGGATCCTATGAGCCGGCCGCACGGCATCTGGTTCGCGGGAGGCCGGGTGTACTTCACGGCCGAGGCGAACAAGCTGATCGGCAGCTATGACCCGGCGGCCAGCCGGGTGAACTGGCTGCTGGGCACAGGGCAGAACAGCACGCATATGGTGCTAGTGAGCCCGGACGGGAACCGGATCTTCACGGCGAATATCGGCTCCGACAGCATCACAGAATTCGAGCGCACGGGCGGTCCCATGGCTTGGAATGGAACGGTGATACCGGTGGGCAAGGGGCCGGAGGGCATGGACCTCTCGCCGGACGGCCGGGAGCTGTGGACCGCCCACTCGGGCGACGGCGGGGTCTCCATCATCGACGCGGCGGCCAAGCGAGTGGTGCAGACGCTGCGGATCGGCACCAAGCGCTCCAACCGGCTGAAGTTTTCGCCGGACGGGCGGCTGGTGCTGGTCTCCGATATGGGGGGCGGCGAACTGGTAGTGCTCGACGCCCGCGCGCGTAAGGAAGTCAAGCGGCTGTCGCTGGGGCGGAGCCCGGAGGGCATCCTGATGCCGCCCGGGGAGTCGCGTGCTTATGTGGCGGTGGCCGGGGAGAACCATGTGGCGATCCTGGATCTGAAGACGCTGACGGTGGCGGGACAGATCGAGACGGGGTCCGGGCCGGACGGCCTGGCGTGGGCGCAGCGTAAGTAAACGCCGGGCGGCTAGCCGATGGGGGTGAACAGGATCAAGGTCCGCGGAATGATCAGGTCGCCGAACTCGGGATCGGTGCCGTGGATCGAGAACGCGCCTGCCACCCAGGCGTTGCGGGTTCCAGCCAGGGCGAAGACGCCGTTCAGGTGCTGTGCCGCGCCTGCGGTGGGGCTGGCGATAATGCGCCAGGCGGAACCGTCGAAGCGCTCGATCAGCGTGTGGTGCTGCCCCACCGTGGCGGCGTCCTCGAACCAGCCCACGGCGTAGATGTCTGAGGCTGAGAAAGCGGCCACCGCATTCAGGTGATTGGCGTCATTGGCAGCCGTGCTGACGTTTGGGCTGGGGACGACACGCCACTTCGCACCATCCCAGTGCTCGACCAGGGTGAGGGCGTTGGGAATTGACGTGTTCAGCAGGAAGCCGACGGCGGTCACGTCCGTGGGCGACACGGCGACCACGCCGTTGAGGATGTTCTGATCCAGATCCCCATGGAGAGGATTGGGGCTCGGCATGACGGTCCACTGGACCCCGTCGAAGTGCTCCACCAGGGTCTGGTTGGTGTTGGTGATCTGGTCCACCTGGCTGCCTACGGCCCAGATGTCGGTGGGAGAAGCGGCGGAAACGGCGTTCAGTTGATTGCCGTTGGGGTTTGCGTTGGGACTGGGCATGACGCTCCATTGCGTGCCGTCCCAATGCTCGACCAGCGTCAGGACGGCACCGTTGGACGCTGCCTGATAGCCCACCGCATAGGCATTCGTGGGCGAGAGGGCGATCACGCCGTTCAAGGCATTGTTGCCGTGGGTGCTGAGGATGGCCGCCTGCGCGACCTTCCACTGCATGCCGTCCCAGTGCAGGATCAGGGGCTCGAGATTGATCAGGGTGGCGCAGTGGAAGAAATACCCCACGGCCCACACGTCGCTGGATGAGGTTCCGCCAACGGCGTTGAGCACATTGGCGGTTTCGTCGGCCGGGCAGTTCTGTGTGCCATGCGCCGGGTTGGGGCTGGGCGCCACGCTCCAGTTCGCGCCGTCGAAGTGCTCGATCAGCGTCTTGGTTTGGTTGGTGGGAAAGTTAGAGCCGCGGTAACCCACCGCCCAAACGTCGTTGGCAGCGAAGGCGGCGACAGCGTTCAGCGTGACGCCCCGCGGGTATGAACTAGGGGACGGCTGCACGCGGAAGATGGAAGACTGCGCGGCCAGGATGCCGGCGGCAAACAGCGCGCAGCCCAACCAGAGAGGCTGGGAAGGCGAGTGCATCTCTTCCTCCTTGTATTCTTTCAGGGTAGCCAGGGTGGGCGGGTGGCGGTGGTAAACAGCGTGTAAACTTCTGGCGCACTGTCCGGCTACTTCAAGTACCGGTTGAACCACTCCGCGGCGCGGCGGACGACATCCCGCTGATGTTCGGGATCGCGGAACATGTGGCCTTCGCCAGGGTAGACAACCAACTGCGTGGGTACACCGAGAGTCCTCAGGGCGTGCCAGAATTCGTAGGATTGGGGAGCGGGGCACTCGCCGTCGCGTTCCCCAACCAGCACCAGCGTGGGCGTCTTTACGTTCTTGATGAAGGTGATGGGGGAACTCTTGGCGTACACTGCCGGATCGTCGTACACGGACGCGCCGAAGTAGGGGATGAGCCACTGGTCGATGGAATTCTGGCCGTAGTAGCTCTGCCAGTTGGCTATACCGGCTCCGGCGACGGCAGCGCGGAAGCGGCGGGTCTGGGTGACCCCGAACATGGTCATAAAGCCGCCGTAGCTCCAACCGGTGAGGCCGATGCGAGCGTCGTCCACGGGCAGCGTCTTGACGATGTAGTCGACGCCGGCCAGGATGTCGCGCAGGTCGCCGCCGCCGAAGTCCTTGACGTTGGCCCGGGTGAAGGCCTCGCCCTGCCCGTAGCTGCCGCGGGGATTGGGGAAGAAGACGAAGTAGCCTGCGGCGGAGAGCACGGACATGTCATAGGCGGTGTTGGGCCAATGGACGCGCGCCTCGCCGGCGGGTCCGCCGTGGACCGACACCACCATGGGATAGCGCTGGGACGGCGAGTAGTCGCGGGGAAAGAGGAGCCATCCCTGGAGGCGGAAGCCCTCGTTGGACCAACGTACGCTGCTGGCCTCGCCCCATAAGGGCCGCAGATCGCGATTGGCGCGGGTAATCTGGCGCCATCGGCCGATTTCGCCGGCCCAGACTTCCGGAGGCTGCTGCCAACTCTGCCGGACGATGGCGGCGGTACGACCATCCGCGGCGAGGGAGAAGTTGGGGAAGTTCCCGGCAGCGTGCGCTTCTTCGTCGCCGCGCCAGAGGGTTTCCGCAGTTCCGGTTTCGAGATCCAGCGTGGAGATGGCGTTGCCGCCGTCCACACGCTCGGTGAAGAGAAACTTGCCAGGCGTACGCCAGGTGAACCAGGTGAGGGAGGACTTGCGGCCGGGAGTGCGGCCGCGCGCTTCTCCCCCCGCCGCCGGCAGCGTGTAGAGATCGCCACCGGTGAAGCCTTCGTCGCTCATCAGACCGCCGATGAAAGCGATGTTCCGCCCGTCGGGCGACCAGCGCGGCACGGCGATCTGGAAGGAGGGGCGCAGCAGGGAGTGCAGTTTGCCGGAGTCCAGAGAGAGTGTGTAGAGTTGCGCGATGTACCAGTTGTCGTCGGCGGGACCGGGCGCGGCCGTGAGAGCGAACTGCTGGCCGGAGGGGGACCAGTCGAACTCGTAGACGTTGAGGCCGGCCGGCGAAACCTCGTGCACGCGTTCCGACTCGGCATCCACCACGGTGAGGCGCGCGTTGGAGATGGCCGCCTGGATGACGCCAGTTTCGGCCGTGGTGGCTTCGAGCGGCCCGCCGCCTCCGCCGGGAGAAACGAGCAGGGCGATGCGGCGGCCGTCCGGCGACCAGTGCGGCTCGGAGAGGTAGCCGCTGAAGCGAGTCAGCCGGCGGGGAGATCCGCCGCGGGCCGGCGCGGTGTAAAGCTGAAGCTGGCGGTTGTCTTCGCGGTCGGAAAGAAACAGAATCCGGCTGCTATCGGGTGACCACTCGATAGCGCGGCCTGGGCCGAGCACGCGGGGCTTCGCGCCGGCGTCGCGCCACCCGAGCAGATGGATAGCCAACTCGCCGCCGGCATCTTGACCGACCCAGGCGAGGTGCAACCCGTCGGGCGAGATGGCCACCTCAGGAAAAGGCCGGACGGCGAAGACCTGGTCCAGGACCTGGTCGAGCGTGAGCGGGGCGGCGGAGAGCCACGCGGCGAGCCATGCGAGGGCGAGAATGCGGGCGAGGGCAGGCATAGGCGATGTAATCATTCGCGGCAGATGCCGCGTTCGCTGCGGCGGATGAAGTGGACCAGGTGGAGGGTTTCAGGCGTAGGGATTTCGGTCTCGATGCGCGCCAGGGCCTCCTCCAGCTTGAGGCCTGAGCGGAAAAGGATCTGGTACGCGGTCTTGAGGACGGCCAGATCGGAGGCCTTGTAGCCGGCGCGCTTGAGGCCCACCACGTTCAGGCCCTTGGCCTCGACATTGAAGCCGGAGTAGAGGAAGAACGGCGGCACGTCGCTGTTGACGCGGGTGTTGCCGCCGATCATGGCCAGGCGCCCGATCTTGGAGTACTGGTGAACGACCACGCCGCCGGAGATGAAGGCCTGGTCCTCCACCTCCACGTAGCCGGCCACCAGTGCGCAACTGCAAATCACGGTCTGGTTGCCGATGCGGCAATCGTGGGCGATGTGGCCGGAGGTCATAATGTAGTTGTCGTCACCGATTTGAGTGACCGACTCCGGCCTGGTGCCGCGCGAGATGGTGAAGTGCTCGCGGATGATATTGCGGTTGCCGATGTGCAGATAGCTGCGCTCGCCTGTAAAGCTCTTGTCCAAGGGATCGGTGCCCAGGACGGTGCCCGCGGAGATGTGGTTTTGCTCGCCGAGGGTGGTCCAGCGCTTCACGTAGACGTAGGGCTCCAGCACGCAGCCGGCGCCGATGACCACGTCTTGTTCGACCACACAGAACTCCCCGATGGCCACCCCGGGAGCAATGTGCGCTCCGGGATCCACCTTTGCTGTAGAGGCGATCACAGTTTGTATGATAAGGCATGCGCGTACGTGAATTAGCCGAATGGCTGGGCGCGACTTACGAAGGCGACGGGGAGAAAGAGCTGACGAGTGTGGCTCCGCTGGAGACCGCCGGAGGAGGCGAGCTCTCCTTCGTCGGCAGCCGGAAGGCGATAAAGCAGGCGGAGGATTCCGCCGCGGGCTGCCTGATTGTCCCGATGGATTATCCGAGTCCGAGCTACCGCACGGTGATCCGCGTGGCGGAGCCGCGTACGGCATTCGCGCGGGCGATGAACCGCTTTCATCCCACGCAGGAGCTGAAGCCGGGCATTCATCCCACGGCGGTGATCGGTACGGGGGTGGAAATCGGCACGCTGGTGGCGGTGGGACCGCACGCGGCGGTCGGCGATCACACGCGCATCGGGCTGGCGACGAGCATCGGCGCGGGCTGTGTGATCGGTAAGCGCGTGTCGCTGGGCGAAGGTTGTGTGCTGCACGCCAACGTCACAATTTACGACAACGTGGACATCGGGCGGGGCGTGATCCTGCACTCCGGCTGCGTGATCGGAGCGGATGGGTTCGGCTACGTGCTGGAGCACGACCGCTATCACAAGTTTCCGCAGGTGGGCCGGGTGGAGATCGCCGATTTCGTAGAGATCGGCGCCAACTCGTGCGTGGATCGGGCGGCCCTGGGAGTAACCAGCATCGGGGAGGGCACCAAGCTCGATAACATGGTGCATGTGGGACACAATTGCCGCATCGGGCGGCACGTGGTGGTGGCCGCGCAGACGGGATTTTCGGGCGGCGTGGTGGTGGAAGACTACGCGGTGATCGGGGGGCAGGTGGGCATAGGAGACAAGGCGCGGATCGAATCGCGCGCGGTGCTGGGCTCGGGCTGCGGCATCCTGACTTCTAAGATCGTGCGCTCCGGCCAGGTGGTGTGGGGTACGCCGGCGCGTCCACTCAAGGAACACCTGGAGCAACTGGCAAACCTGGCGCGGCTGCCGGATCTGCGCCGCGAGGTCGCGGAATTGAAGCGCCGGCTGGCGCAACTGGAGAGCCGGGCCTGATGCTGGTGGTGGTGGGCGGGCACACGCGGAATATCGGCAAGACCGCCGTGGCCGCAGGGATCATCCACGCGTTGCCGGAAGGGAACTGGACGGCCATCAAGATTACGCAGTTGGGGCACGGCATCTGCGCGGCGCGCGGCAAACACTGCGGGTGCGAGGCGGACATGGACCACCCGTTTTCCATCCGCGAAGAAGTGCAGCCGGGGCGAAGCGACACAGGCCGGTACGTGGCCGCCGGGGCGCGGCGCTGCTACTGGGTGCGCACTGTGGCGGGCCAGTTGCGGCACGCCGTTCCGCGGCTGCGCGGCATCCTCAGCGAGAGCGAAAATGCGATCATCGAGTCCAATAGCGTGATGGAGTACTTGCAGCCGGACGTGTTCCTGATGGTGTTGGATTTCGGGTGCGAGGATTTTAAGCCTTCCAGCCAGCGGTTCCTGCACCGCGCGCACGCCTTCATCGTAATCGACAACGGAATCCACGCACCAAGGTGGAAGGGGGTCGCGCCAGGCGGATGGGACGGCAAGCCGCGTTTCGTAGCACGCCCGCCGCAGTATGTTCCGGCAGACCTGGCGGAGTTTGTCAAGGGGCGCCTCGAGGGCGCAGCGCAGAGGTAGATCCGGCTAGGGGGCGGATACCGGCTCATTGGAGACGGAGGATTCCACGCGGTTACGGCCTTTGTGTTTGGCGCGGTAGAGCGCCGCGTCCGCCTGGCGAAGAAGGGTTTCGGTCTCGGCCAGATGGGGGGAATCGCACCAGGCGACGCCGAAACTGGCGGTCACGGAAAGAAACAGTTCGTCGACGTGGAAGGCTTCGCCGGCGATGGATTCCCTGAGCCGCTCGGCCTGGACCAGAGCCCCCTGGGCTTTGGCGTCCGGGAGCACGATCAGAAACTCTTCGCCACCGTAGCGGCCGATGAAATCGTGGCGCCGGACGCCGGAGGCCATGCGGATGGCCGCTTCACGTAGTACGGCGTCTCCGGCGGCGTGCCCGTGGGTGTCGTTGACCTGCTTGAAGTGGTCCAGATCCACCATGAGCACGGCCACGGAGGATCCATTGCGGCTGGCGCGGGAGAGTTCCTGCTCCAGGATCTGAAGGATCGTGTTGCGGTTCCACAGATGCGTGAGGCCATCCCGCTGGGCCTGCTCGCGCAGGGCTTCGCGGGCCATGATGAGCTCATCCTGCAGGGCCAGGATACGCAAGCCGGCGCGCAGCCGGGCTCGCAACTCGGGGACTTTGAACGGCTTGGTGACGTAGTCATCGGCGCCGGCCTCGATGCCGGCGACCAGGTCCTCGCCGCCGGCCCGAGCGGTGAGCAACAGCAGATAGATGTAGCGGTCGCTGACTTCCGCCCGGACGCGCCGGCAGATCTCGATGCCCTCCATGGCGGGCATCATCCAGTCCAGGATTGCCAGGCGCGGCCCGCCCGACTCGCTCAACATCGACCAGGCTTCGTTCCCATCGCGCGCGATGAGGACGTCGTAACCCCATTCCTTAAGCAGGCCTTTGAGCAGGGTCTGATAGACGGGATTATCTTCCGCGACGACGATTTTCATGAAAAGCCCGGTACGCCCTCCGCGTGAACAGACATTAACCAAGTTATCACGCTCTTTTCTGCGCGGTTGCGGGAACTTTTCGGGGCGCCTCCGCGTTCCACAGTCCATGGGATTCGTGTTGTCGGAAGCCTCATCCCCCGCGGCGAGTGTCACCCGGCCGATGGTAAAAGCCTTGTTCTTCGCAAGTTGCCTGCTATCCGTCGTCTCCTGGTACACCACCTGGCAGGGTATGGCGCTGTATCTCTCCGCATGGTTTTCGCTGCTGGCGTCGCTCGGCGTGCAATGCGCGCTGGTATTCGTCGCCTGGCTGATCGGCTTCACCAAGACGCGCCGCGCGCTGCTGGTGGCGGTCTACGTCATCACGGCGGTGGTTTCCATCGCCTTCTCCTATGTCAGCCTGTACACCTGGTTTTCGGCCCGTGAGCGGCCCATGCAGGTGGAGCGCAAGCTGTATGACACGCTGAACACCGCCGTGGACCAGACGGAGCAGGTAGTGGCGGCGGCCATCAACGAGGGACAGAAGCACGTGCTGGCGCTGGACGAAATGACCGAGGCGGAAAAGACGCACGGGTACATTTCGCGGGCTCAGGACGCGGATCCGTACCTGGCGAAAATCCGGGGGGCAGTGGCGCAGGAGGCGCGGACCTACTCGGCGACTTACCAGGAGGGCGCCGGCGGCGGGCTGAGGTACACGGCTTTCGACCGCTACGCGAAACTGACGCGCCAATCGGTGGAACGGATGCAGGAGGCCCAGAAGAACCTGACGAATTTCCGGGCGCAACTGAAGCCCCTGGAGCCGACTGACAAACAACTGCGGGACTTCCGGCAGGCCTACGATGCGGTGCCCTGGAACGACGTCGAGCAGTCGCTACACGCGGCCCGCTTCGAGCGGCCGGCCGTCCCGAATTATGCCGATTACGTGGACCGGTCCGCCAGCGGTCAGGAGGATCTGCTGATCGCTTTCCAGGAGCTCCTCACGGCGCCTACCAACCGGCATGTCTTTTCGCTGGCCCTGGCAGCATTCATCGACATTATCGTCTTCCTGCTGGCGTACGCCTCGGGCCCTTACTTCTTTGGCAGCGCGGAACAGCGCTGGTTCTCGGCCGGAGCTGCGCTGGAGGCGCTGGACCACCAGGTGTTCGTGCGCGACTTCCTGCGCAAACTGACGGCCGGGCCGCGCGGCGTAGCGCGCGTGGAGGCGGCGGCCCTCACGCCGGGCGAACAGCAGGTGTGCCTGCTGCTGGTGGGTAAAGGCTCGGCGGCGATCCAGGAAGAAGAAGGCAAGACCTGGTATCTGCTGAGCCCGGAGGTGCACGAGCAGCTTCTGGAGGCCCTGGCTTCGCAGGGCTTTCGCCTGAGAGCCGCCACACCGCGCGCCGCCATGAGCTGAAGAGTCCTGCCCGCCTGCATCAGGCACGGGCGTGCCTCTCCGACCTGCGGGCCAGGCGGACGGCGAGGCAATGAACGTAGGGAATAATGGCGCAACGGCTTCCTTCGTATGCCGTAATCAGCAGGGCTGCCCACACCAGCAGAAAGCTCACATTCATGGCGAAGCGCAACTGGCGCGCCAGCATGCTCAGAAAGAGAGGGCAGACTTGTTCGAGCAGGCGCAGCAGGCCCCACGCGAGCCCCCAAACCGCTGTCATCAACGCCGAGTGGAAGGCGTGAAAGCGGATGGACCAAATATTCCCGTACGGGGGGAAATGCAGAAAAATGCCGGCCGAGAAAGGGCCGAGCAGGTAGCACAAGAGGCGAGCCTGAGCTTCTGAGCACCGGCCGGCGGAGTGGTCTCGAACATGTGTCCCCATGACTGACCTCGATAATCCAGGGGCAATTCCGGTGCCAAACGGTTGAAGCTCACAGAGGGCTACGAAAACTGTTGTTTCCATTCCATCTCTGTTGGGGAGGCATCGGATGCGGGGGTTGCCGGCCCCGGGTACGCGGGTAGGTAAAGTTTTCCGCATCCCGGCGCGTGGTATGTTTGCCCGAAGTCGTCCGAAGTAAGATGATTACTCCGATGAAACGACTCGTCTTTTGTTTTGCTCTCATCTATAGCCTGGAGGCCGCGGAGGTCAAGCCGGTCCCCCCGCCGGGTGTAACGATCTCCGAGAAGGACCGCGGAGAACTGGAGGCGGGCCTGGCCAGGCTGGAGGCCTCGATCCAGGGATTACGCGGCAGCACGCTGGCGGCGGACGTGCGGATCTTCCACGAGGCCGTGCGCTACGCGCTCGAATACAACGAATTTTTCGCAACGGAAGACATCGTGCGGGCGAAGGAGCTGCTGCGGGAAGGGCAGGCGCGCGCGGATCTGCTGGCAGGGGGGCAGTCTCCCTGGGCGACGGCTGGTGGCCTGGTGGTGCGCGGTTACGTTTCCCGGCTGGACCAGAGCGTGCAGCCCTACGGGCTAGTGGTTCCGCCGACGTATGCACCGAACCTGCCGCACCGCTGGCGGCTGGACACCTGGTTTCACGGCCGCAACGAAAAGCTCAGCGAAGTGAACTTCCTGTGGGACCGTATGCACAACCCGGGAGAGTTCACGCCGCCCGACACGATCGTGTTGCACCTTTACGGCCGCTACTGCAACGCCAACAAGCTGGCGGGAGAGGTGGACCTGTTCGAGGCGCTGGCAGCAGTCAAGCGGCAATATGCCATCGACGAGAACCGCATCGTGGTGCGCGGGTTCAGCATGGGCGGGGCGGCATGCTGGCATATTGCAGCGCACTACGCCGGCATGTGGGCCGCGGCGGCGCCGGGCGCGGGCTTCAGCGAAACGCCGGAGTTCCTGCGCGTGTGGGCTAAGGAAACGCTGAAGCCAAGCTGGTGGGAACAGAAACTGTGGCACCTCTACGATGCCACCGACTACGCCGTCAATTTTTTCAATTGCCCGGTGGTGGCGTACAACGGCGAAATCGACAGCCAGAAACAAGCGGCGGACGTGATGGAGCGCGCCATGGCCCAGGAAGGCCTGCGGCTGATGCGTGTAATTGGGCCGAACACGGCGCACCGCTATCATCCGGATTCGAAAGTTGCCATCAACCGCATCATCGACGGGATCGCCGCCCGGGGCCGCGATCCGGTTCCGCGCAAAATCCGCTTCACCACGTGGACACTGAAGTACAACCGCATGAAGTGGGTCACGGTGGACGGCATGGACAAGGAGTGGGAGCGGGCGCGGCTGGATGCGAAGATCACGGACGATCACACGGTGGCGGTGCGCCTGGCGAACGTGAAAGCGTTCACAGTGGCCATGGGACCCGGTGAATGTCCCCTGGACGACACGCAGCAGCCGGTGGTGCTGATTGACGGCGAGAAGGTGAGCGCGCCTGCACCGATGTCCGATCGCTCCTGGAGCGCGCATTTCCGCAGGAGCGGGGGACGGTGGGCCACAGCGGAAAGCGCCGAATTGCCTGGGCTGCACAAACGCCACAACTTGCAGGGCCCTATCGACGACGCGTTCCTGGACAGCTTCGTGATGGTTCGGCCCACGGGCGCGCCCCTGGCGCCGGGCGTGGCGGGGTGGGTGAAGAGCGAGCAGGAACACGCTATCCGGGAGTGGCGGCGGCAGTTCCGCGGCGAAGCGCAGGTGCGGGACGATACGCAGGTGAGCGACGCCGATATCGCCGCGAGCAACCTGGTGCTGTGGGGAGATCCGGGCAGCAACCGGATCCTGGCGCGCATTGCCGACCGCCTGCCCGTCCGCTGGACGCGAGACAGCATCGAGGTGGGCAAGCAGAAGTTTCCAGCGGCCACCAGCGCGCTGATCCTGATCTATCCCAATCCGCTGAATCCGAAAAAGTACGTGGTGGTGAACAGCGGCTTCACGTTCCGCGAATATGACTACCTAAACAATGCCCGCCAGGTGCCGAAACTGCCGGACTACGCCGTGGTGGATACCACCGCGCCACCTGACGAGCGCTTCCCGGGAAAGATCGCGCTGGCGGGCTTTTTTGATGAGGACTGGCAACTGAGCCAGTAGCGGCGCTATTTCCGGGCCAGACCCTGGACCAGAATCCTGGCTAGGTCGGCGATCAGCAGGGAGCCGACGTTGTCGGGGGAGTAATCGATCTTCGGCATGTCGTCTATGGTGATGGACATGGCGATGCGGCCGCGGGCGGAGTAGACGATGCCCACGTCGGAGCGCAGGGCATCGAGGGCGCCGGTCTTATTGGCCACGGGCAGGTCTCCCATCTTGCGCCGGATGCCGGTGTTGTCCTGGCAGCGCTTCAGAATGGCGATCATCTCGCGGGAGGCCTCCGGGCTGACGATCTCGCCGCCCGCAAGTTTTTCGAGGATGGCTACCATGTCGTGCGGGGTGGAGACGCCCAGGCCGTATTTCTGGTTTTCGGGAAGCCGCCCCGCGGCGGAAAAGCCGGAGGGCGCCTTGAGCTGATTGCCGTCGCCGCGCACTTTCCGCAGCGCCCGCGTGGCGCGGATGCCGATTTTGTCCAGGTAGGCATTGACGGCGTCGGCGGTAAAGCGCCCCAGGATCATGTTGGTGGCGGTGTTGTCGCTGAGCACGATCATGAGATGGACCACGTCGCGGAGGGGCAACTGGACGCCATCGGAGATTTCGCTGCCCAGGATGCCCGATCCGGACACTTTTTCAGCCGCGGTGACGGTCAGCGGCTCGGTCCAGCGAGCCTGTCCGCGGGCCACCGCGTCAAAAACGGCGAGCAGGATGGGCAGCTTGATGGTGCTGGCGGTGCGAACCGGAGCAGTCTCACGAATGCCAACCGACACCCCGGTATCCAGATTCTTGGCGTAGAGGGATACCGTGCCCGTGAAGTTGCCGATCCGCGCGCGGAGGGCTTCCGGCAGCGGCTCGGCAGCGGCGGCAGCGGCCAGGACAAGGGCCAGGAGGGTGCGCATGAGATCGATGATAGACGACGCCGAGGTGCGCTAGCCATGTTTCGTGATCGCGACAGGTTGCGAGCCCCGACCTAGCGCTCGATCACCACGACCTCGTATTCGTCCAGGTGAGGGAGAACGATTTCGGTCCCACCGCCGGGCGCGCGAGCGGGGCGCAACTCGCGCGGCTGCATCAGGGTAAAGACTCTTGCGGGCATGCGGCCGCCGGGCAGGCGGATGCGCAGATTCTCGACCGGAACAATCTGCCGGATGGGCCTTACCATCTCGCCGGTATAGTTGATCAAGTGCAGGAGCAGGCGCCGGCCGTGATCCTGCGAGCGGAGCGTCACCTCCATGGAGCGCGGGCCGTTCTCCAGGCGCACGGGCGCGGGGGTGAGGCGGCTGACGTTTTCGACGATTTGCAGGTGCTCGGCCATGTGGTAGGCGTGGATGGCGCTGTCCAGATCGCCGCTGGAATAGATCGCCTCGCCGCGGCCATACGGGTGGCGGAGTAGAGCCGGGAGGGAAGAGGGCTGGGGCATGCCCTCGTAGGGTCCGTCGAGGGGCTGCATGAAGCGAAGCACGGCCCCGGCCTCCCGGGCCAGCACCGGCATGTAGGCCAGCGGGGAAGGCAGGACTTCGCGGCGGACGCCGTCCAGCAGGCCGCCCTGGCTTACGGGCTGCATGAGATCCCAGTGATGCCGCCCGGCGAGGGGGCCGGCTACGGCGACACCGAAGACGTCGGCCAGCGCAAAATCGGCGCGGCGGACTCCGGCTTCGTCGTACAGGGAAGTCTCGAGGGTGGCGAACAGCCGGCCTCCCTGGCTGACGAAGCTGCGCAGCCGTTGCGCCGCGGCGCCGCTCATGCAGGCCACATTGGGCAGGAAGATGGCGGCGTAGCGGCTGAGATCTTCGCGCGCGAGCGAGACATCATCGATGACATCGAATGGTACGCGGGCACTCTCCAACGCATCCGCCATGCCGCGAAAGGCCGCGTCCGGATCGCCCGGCATTCCGGCGTGCCCATAGTAGTTGGCGGTGTCATCGGACCAGACCAGGGCGGTGGTGGCTTCCGAGCGGGTGTCCAGGAAATACCTGGCGTTGTGCGCTACGAAGCGATTCATCGCCACCACGGCTTGCATTTCGGGCACTTTGAGGTCCGGCGGCATCACGCCCATCCAGACGTTGGCGCCGTTGGCGATGGTCTGCGCGTACATCAGGCGCGTCTCCGGCTCCGGCAGTACGGAAAACGGCCAGGGGCTCTGTTTGGAGGCGCAGAACACCACGCGCGGTTTTCCCCCGGCTTGCGTTTCGAGCAGCTTGGCGGCCACGGAGGGCTTCCAGACGGCTTCGCGGGACAGGTCGTCGCGAAGCACTCCGCCTTCGAATCCGATCAAGTCCTGCTCCCCGGTCAGGTAGCGGTTGAGACGGGCACTGGGCCAGTTGGCCTGGCGGCCTCCTCCGTTCATATAAAAGGCGATCTCCGGGTTGACGGAGTGGATCGCCTCGCGGGCATCGTGCAGGAAGTCGCGGAGGCTATTGGCCTGGAACTCAACCAACCTGCGGAAAGCGGGGCCCCGGCGCAGTTTCTTCGAAGGCATTTCGCCGCCGTAGAGGTTGCGGAATTTGGTCCGGCAAGACTGGCAATAGCAGGTATCGATAGAGAAGATGGGGCCGTCGAAGAAGATGCCGTCGATCGGGTAGGCCGCCAGGTCGCGCACGACCTGCAGGACCCAGTCGCGCCAAGGGCTGTTCACGCAGAAGTTGGTGCCGACGTTGTACATGCCGGAGAGCGCGCTGCCGTCCTCGCGGCGCTGCACCCAGTCGGGGTGCCGTTCGGCGAAGGAGGGCTTGTACCAGTGGACGTCGAAATAGACGATGACCCGCAGGCCGCGGGCCTTGGCGGCCGGCAGATAGGCGCCCAGGTAATCGGGATTCTGGCGGCGGGCAGCCTTGGTCTTGAAGTACAGGTGGTCGTCATCCAGGCCGCCGCGCATGTCGGTGGCCTCGAAGTGCTCCACGTTGTAGCCCTGATCGACCTTCCTGGCGGCCAGTTCCGCGGGCGGGATCCGGATGGTGAGGCTCAGCGCATTCACCAGGTTGATGATGCGCAGAGGCTCGCGCTGCCACCAGTGCGGGGCGGGTTCGGCCGGGGCGGCGCCGCGCGACAGGGCGCAGAACACGGCCGCTAACAGGCACGTGTGCAGGAACCGGCGGGTATTCGAGCTACCATTGAAGTCCGCAGTGAGGATACAGTGATTATACGCCGATTGAGCTGACGCTCCATGCGACCACAGCCGTTCGCTTCGACCTATCTCGGTATCGACCTGGGCACTTCCTTCCTGAAGGGCGCCGTGCTGGACCTGGACACGCCGGCGGTCCGCCACGTGGAGCGGGAGCCATTTCCCGACGTTTTGCCGGGGTTACCGGCGCTGCACCGCGAGTTTGACGCGGAGAAGATCTTCGCGCAGGTGGAGGCGTTGCTGGAGCGCCTGGCGGCGCACGCACCGGAGTGCCAGGGATTGGTACTGTGCACGCAGATGCACGGGCTGGTGCTGGTCAGCCGGGAGGGCGAGCCTCTCTCCCACTATCTTTCCTGGGCAGACCAGCGGGCGTCCGGAGAATGCTTCGAGGAGATCTCGCGGCGGATCGGGCCGGAAGAGCGGCGCCAGTTGGGCCACGAGTTCCGGGCCAGCCTGCCGCTGGCCATGCTGTTCTGGTTTCGGGAGCACGGCGCGCTGCCGAAGGGGGAGGTGTTTCCGGCATCGCTGGGCGAATATGTGGCCGCGCGCCTGTGCCGGGCGCTGCCGGTCTTCGAGGCGACCGACGCGGCGGCCTGCGGGGCGGTCAACCTGGAGACCATGAGCTGGCACGAAGACGTGCTGCGCAAACTGGGGCTGGAGAGCCTGCGCTGGCCGCAGATCCGCAAGGCGGGGGAGGCCGTGGGCCGGTGGCGGGGGGCGCCCTGCTTCACGCCGGTGGGCGATCAACAATGCGCGCTGGTGGGGTCGCTGCTGGCCGAAGGCGAACTGTCACTCAACATCGCCACGGGCTCGCAAGCGGCGCTGATCAGCCCGCGGCTGGAATTCGGCCAGTACACCACGCGGCCCTACTTCGACGGCCGGTTCCTGAAAACCCTCACGCACATTCCCGGGGGGCGCGCGCTGAACGCGCTGATCGGGCTACTTACGGAAATGGGCGGCGGCGAAGATCCCTGGGCGTATATCCAGGAAGCTGTCCGGGGTGTTCCCGCGACTGACCTGCGGGCGCACATCGCGTTTTACCCAGGGCCGTGCGGCGACCGCGGCAAACTCGAAAACTTGCACGAGGGCAATCTCACCGTCGGTCATGTTTTTCGCGCCGCGTTCGAATCCCTGGCGGCCAACTACCAGGCCTGTGCGGAGCGGCTGGCGCCGCGGGACGAGTGGTCGAGGCTGGTATTCTCGGGCGGGCTGGCGCGGAACCTGGAGGTGCTGCGCAGCCTCATCATCGAGAGACTGCGAACCGAATGGCGGCTTTCGCCCTCGGCGGAAGACACCATGCTCGGGTTGCTCATCCTGGCCCTGGTCTTCAGCGGGCGGCAGGACTCGGTACGGGCGGCGACGGAATTCTTCCGCGCGCAGGGGCAAAAGCACCTACAATAGTTTCGGAGGTGGATATCGATGACCCACCGCGAACGTGTGCTCGCGGCGCTCGAGCACCGGCAGTCCGACCGCGTGCCCATGGATTTGGGCAGCGCGCGTTTCACCGGAATGGTCAAGCCGGCCTACGAGCATCTTCGCGCGCATCTGGGGTTCGGAGAGCCCGGACCGATCACCGACCGCATGCAGCAACTGGTGGACATGGACGAACGGGTGTTGCGCTATCTGGACGTGGATGCGCGGGCCGTCTCCCACGGGTCGCCCGACCACGGCGGGGACCTGGAGTTGGGACCAGGGCGCTACATGGATGAGTGGGGCGTGGTGCGGGTTCAGCCAGCCGGATGCCCCTATTACGACATGGAGGAGAGCCCGCTGGCCGGAGAGATTTCCGCCCAGAACATCGCGCGTTACCGCTGGCCGGACCCGACCGATCCCGGGCGGGTGCGCGGCCTGCGGGAAAGGGTCCAGCGGCTCCGTGAGGAGACCGACTACGCGATCATCTTCAACGCCCGCTTCCACCTGGTGCACCAGACGCAGTACCTGCGCGGGTTCCACGACTGGTACCTGGATCTGGGCCAGAACCACGACCTGTTCCACGCCCTGATGCAGGGAGTGCTGGAGGTGCTGCTGGAACTCAACCGCCGGGCGCTGCGGGAAGTAGGCGACCTGGTGGACATCGTGGCGTTCGGCGACGACGTCGGCCTGCAGGACCGTCCCGTCTGCTCCCCCGCGCTCTACCGGCAAATGATCCGGCCGTACCAGGAGCGCATCACCGGCTGCATCCGGGAGCACACAAAGGCCAAGATTCTGTATCACACCTGCGGCTCAGTGTATCGCCTGATCGACGACTTCATCGGCATTGGCGTCAACGCCCTCAACCCGGTGCAGGTGACTGCGCGCAACATGGAGCCGGAGCGGCTGAAGCGCGAGTTCGGGGAGCGCATCGCCTTTTGGGGGGGCATCGATTCGCAGCACGTGCTGCCCTACGGCACACCGGAAGACGTGGCGGCCGAAGTGCGGCGCGTCTACCAGATCATGGGTCCCGGCGGCGGATACGTATTGGCCGCTGTACACAACATCCAGCCGGACGTTCCTCCGGAGAACATCCTGGCCCTGTTTCAGGCCGGGCGCGAATGCAGAAAGGAAACCCTGTCATGCCGCACCAGCCTTTCGGCCGCCGCGCTTTCCTAGGCGTTGCGGGCGCCGGAGCCGCGAGCGCCGCCGCGCGGACCGATGCCCTGCTTCTGCCGCTGGTCTCGCTGGGGGCCAAGCGCGTCTCGCGCCTGATCGCGGGCGCCAACCCTGTGAACGGCTACTCGCATTGCACCCAGAGGCTCAGCGAACTGATGGTGCAATATTTCACCGTGGAGCGGACCACGGGGTTCCTGCTCCACTGTGAGCGGCAGGGGATCAATACCTGGCAGTCTTCGTACAGCCCGAAAGTCCGCGATGCCCTGCGGGCCGCCCGCGAGCAGGGCTCGAAGATCCAGTTCATCTGCCTGACTTCCGGGAGCCACAAGGAGTCGCTGGAGGATGTGCTGGCGCTCGATCCGATCGCCATCGTGCACCACGGAGGCGTGACCGACCGCCTGTTTCAGGCCGGCACGCCGGAGTTGGTCCGCGACTACGTGAAGCGCGTGCAGGATCGCGGTATTCCTGTGGGCATCTCCACCCACAACCCGGATTTCCTGGCGCGGATCGAAGATTCGGGCTGGGAGAACCAGTTTTACATGACCTGCGTGTACAACGTGACGCGCACCAGGGACCAGTTGCAGCAAATGCTGGGCGATCAGCCGCTGGGGGAACTGTTCCTGGCCGGAGATCCGGAGCGGATGCTGCGGCGTGTGCGGCAAGTGGCCAAGCCCTGCCTGGCCTTCAAGATCCTGGGGGCCGGGCGGCTCTGCGACAACGCCGCCAAAGTGGAACAAGCCTTTGCCTTTGCGTACCGGAACATCAAGCCAATAGACGGTGTAATTGTGGGTCTGTATCCGGTCTTGTTTGATGAGGTGAAGCAGGATACGGATTTGGCCCGGAAGTACGCATAGGCGCGCGGATTTAACAACTTCGCTCTTGACAAATTGGCGAATAAAAAGCGAAACTGAGCGCTGGAGGAGACGATGGCAATTCGCGACGCCCTGTTAGCCGAGTTCGATCACGAGATGGCCACCACGCGGCGGGTTTTGGAGCGCTGCCCGGAGGCCAAGTTTGGCTGGAAACCGCACCCCAGATCCTTTGACATGGCCTCGCTGGCCACCCACATCGTGAACATGGTGGGGTGGAGCGTGGAGACGATTCAGAAAGATTCCGTGGATATTGCCCCGCCGGGTCAGCCCCCTTACAAGGAAGAGCCGGTAACATCCCAGAAGGAATTGCTGGACCGCTTCGACAAGAATGTGGCGGCCGCCCGCGCCGCCATTGCCGGCGCCGAGGACGATCAAATGGTTAAGGAGTGGTCGCTACTGAACGGCGGGCAGGTAGCCTTTACCATGCCGCGCGTCGCCGTGCTGCGTACTTTCATCATGAACCACGCCATCCACCACAGGGCGCAACTCGGAGTCTATCTACGCTTGAACGACATCCCGGTGCCCAGCAGTTACGGCCCGTCGGCGGACGAATCGCCGATGTAGAAGGGGCGGCCGAAGCCGACCCTATCCCAGCAGTTCCGCAAGGCGGCGGGCGACGATCTTGTGCTCGTCGCCCTGCATCATCCACACGGAAATAGTCATGCCGCGCTCGTCGCGGGCGAAGATGGCGATGGAGGGGTCGCCCGCCATGAGTTGCTGCGACACCTCGCGGGCGGTCAGCTTGCCTTCCCAATCGAGCTGCACGTGGGGCACGTGGTTGGCGATTTCGGGCACAACGATGCTGGCCTTTACACCGGGCAGTTTGGACATCACATCGATGATGTGGTTTGCGCGGCTTTCGAGCAGACGCCTCTCGGCGTCGTGATCCACTTTAAGATAGCGCTCCACGGCGGCGAGCAGGCCGATCATCTCCTCCTTCCCGACTTTCATGCCGCGGCCGATGCCGTCGTGCGGGCTGATGGCCGGAATGGCAGCTTCGATGAGGTCCTTGCGCCCCAACAGAAGGCCGGAGCACTGCGGCCCCAGGAGCCCTTTGCCGCCGGAGAAGGTCACCAGGTCAAAACCCTCCTTGACGTACTGTGCCAAGTGCTCGCGGGGTGGAACGTCGGCGGCGGCGTCATTGAAGGTCGGGATGTTGCGCTCTTTGCCGATCTTGATCCACTCGTCGCGCTTGATCTGCCCTCGGGGCTCGGAGACGTTGGTGAAGTAGAGGACCGCGGTACGGTCGTTGATGGCCGCCATTAGCTCTTCGCGGGTTTCCACGTGGATGATCTTGGCGCCGGTGACCCGGATCTGAGCCTCGTATCCTACGGCGTGGCTCTTCTGTTGGATGACCTCGTGTTTCAGGCCCGTAACATCCGGCAGGCGGTGGAAGTCCTCCATGTTGCCGCGCGCGATGCAGGCGGCGGTGCCCACGGCGATGGCGGAGGCGGCGCCGGCGGTGACCATGGCCGCGGGGATATCCAGCAGTTCCGCGATCCGGGCGCCGACTTTGCGCTGGAGGTCGGGCAACTGGACGAAATAGCGGGAGGCCTCCTCCATGGCCCGCACCACCTCGGGGGGCATGATCGAGCCGCCCAGCACGGTGACCGTGCCGACGCCATTGATCAAAGGCCTGACGCCCAGGCGGGTATACACATTGGCTTCCGCGAACGAATTTACCTTGGCGCCGCGAGGCGCGGCCAAAGCCCCGGCCGCCGGCAGAGCCGCCGTGGCCTTCAAGAACCCTCTGCGTGTCGCACGATTCGCCATCTTTTCCTCCTTGACTGCTTTTTACGGCTTTTCCGGATCCAGTCCGAACAACGGCCGACGCACTCGTTTGAACGTATATCGCGCCGGATTCACCGCCGTCAAGCCCGGGGTGTCCACCGGGATAATTTTGGCGGCGATGGGCTCATAGGCTGCGCGCGGGGCGATGGTGCCCTTGGCGATCAGAATATGCTGGCGCTCCGGATAGATTCCCAGGCTGACGATCTGCTGCAAGCTGTCCGGGGTGACGCGGTGGCTATTCAACACCAGCAGGTTCAGCAGATCCGGCGTGGAGCCCTCGACTTCGATCACCGCGGTCAACCCCTGGTCGAAATAGCGGCCGCCGCCGTGGCGCACTTCGGTTTCGATGTACTTGCCGTCGTGGAGAGACTTCACGCGCCCCCGGACCGGCACGGGGTCGCCGTGGAACTTGTCGGTCTTGCCGCCCACCGGCATGTCGAAGCTGCCGCCGATGCCCGCCCGGACCGCGGCCTGGACGGCTTGCGGGTCATAGATGGTCATGACCCAGCCCTGGGCCTTCTGGCGCAGCAATTCGGCGAGCAGGAAGGTGCTGTCGCCCGCCGAGCCGCCGCCGACGTTATCGCCCATGTCCATGAGGGTGACGGGAAAGCGGTCCGAAGCCATGGCCTGGCGGACTGCCTCGGCGGCTTCGGGCAGGTGCAGGCGAAGCTGGTCGCGGGTGTCCCAGAGCATGTCGGAGAGCCTCTTCGCCTCGCGTTTGGCCAGTTCGGGATCGTTGTCGGTGACCACGATGACGCTGGGGCCCATGGCCGGGACGTCGGCGTACTGATAGCCGCCGGGGACGCTAACGGCCAGGATCTTGGGGTTCCGCTCCAGCCGGCGGCTCTCGTCCGTGATGGGCTTCAAGGGAGGCCTGCTGGTCTGCTGATACACGATGTTGTAGAGCATGGGCGGCTTGGCGAGAGCCTGCACCGGCTTGACCCTTCCGCTGACCACCAGCGACATGATGCGCGCCGCCTGGATGCCACGCTCCTGGGTATCCAGGTGCGGATTCTGCTTGTAGGTGATGAGCGCGGTGGTCTCGTCCACGATCTGCTGGCTGACGTTGGCGTGAAAATCGTGCGTGACGATGATGGGGAACGACGGCCCCAGGACGGCGCGCAGGCGCCGCACGATCTCAGGGTCACCCTGCGGGTAGGTTTCCTCGACCATCGCGCCATGCAGCGCCAGCAGCAGGCCGTCCAGATGCGGCGCGGCTTTGAGACGCCGGATGAGTTCGCCGGTCAGGTAGTTGAAGGCTTCGTCCGTGACCGGACCCCTGGGCGTGGCGTACGTCACAAGCGTCGGATAGAGGTCCAGGCCGTATTGCCGCGCGCCCAAGACGAAACCGCTGATTTCGTCCTTGGCTTTCGCCCACTCGGCCAGCGTGGCCTCGGGCGTCGAGACCGGGCGAATACGGAAGTCGTGGAGGCCCGTCTTGGCGGGATTGAACGAGTCGGACTCGTGCTTGATGCCGCCCACGGCGATGAGCGGGTGGTGCGTCTGGGCCAAGGCGGCCGTGGCGCACAACACCAACGGAAGAAAACGGGTCATAGAAATTGCAGTGGTCCTCATTTTACCCTTATTCCTATGCGCAGATTCGTCTTCCTTGCTTTCCTGCCGGCGCTGATGTTTTCCGCCGAGCATCGCGTGGTCGCGGAGCACTACTATCACACCTTTTCGCGCAGCAATCCGGTGCTGCTGCGTGTGGCCCCCGGGGACAGGGTGATCACCAAGACCGTGGATTCGGCGGGGTTCGATTACCAGGGGGTGCGCCGCACCAAGACGCACGGCAATCCCCTGACCGGGCCCTTCTACGTGGAAGGAGCCGAACCGGGCGATGCGCTGGTGGTGCGCCTGGAGCGGGTCCGGCTGAACCGGAATTCCGGATACACGGGTTACCGGCTGGGTGGAGGGGCGGTGCTCCCCGAGTACGTCGAATCCATGTACCCCGGCCGCTACAAGGAAGACGTAGTGCTGAAAGGCCGGTCAGACCTGGTACCGTGGGAAATCGACCTCCAGCGCAACACCGTGCGGCCACGCGAACCTCTGAGCCCGCGCGCGCGGCTGGAATTTCCGGCGCGACCCATGCTCGGGTGCATCGGCGTGGCTCCGGCCGGTGACTTCACTCCCACTTCCGGGCCGGCGGGCCCCTGGGGCGGGAATATGGACTTCAACGAAGTCGGGGAGGGGGCCACGGTGCTGCTGCCGGTATTTCAACCCGGGGGGCTGTTCTACCTGGGCGACGGCCATGCTTTGCAGGGCGACGGTGAACCGATCGGCTCCGGCGTCGAAACCTCGCTGGACGTGGAGTTCGTCATCGATCTGCGGAAGAAGGCGGGCTTGACTGGGCCACGGCTGGAGAATGCCGACTACCTGGTCAGCATCGGCCCACAGCCCGAATTCAGCAGTTCGCTTGACCACGGGCTGCAAATGGCCACCACGGACATGATTCACTGGCTGACCCGGGACTATGGCCTGGACCCGGTGGCCGCGCACATGATCATCGGTTACCAGGGGCAATACGTGGTCGTGACGGTGGCGGGGACCATGGCCTTGAAGATCCCCAAGCGCGTGCTACGCTGAATTTTGTTGTACGCATTGTTTCTGCTCGCGGCTGCCCTGGCCGCCGAATCGGCCCCTCCGCGCACTTTGCGCCTGGACTACTTTCATACTGGCACTGCGGCCGGGGAACATTTCGCGCTGGATGGCCTGGCGCTGGAGGGTCCGTGGCCCGGCCCGCTCGACAAAACCCTGGACGACACAAACCTGGGCAAGTACTTCTTCGTGGTGATCGACCGCCGTACCAACCAGGTTCTCTACTCGCGCGGCTTCGCCAGCATCTACGGGGAATGGGAGACCACCGACGAAGCTAAGGAGCAACCGCGCGGTTTCCGGGAATCCATCCGCTTTCCCCTGCCGGCCGCGCCGGTGCAGGTGGTGATCCGCAAGCGCGACCGGCAGAACGCTTTCCGGGAGGTGTGGTCCGTGCTGGTGGACCCCGCAGATCCGGCCATCGACCGCGCGGCGCCTCCGGCGGCAAAGGTGTGGGCCGTGATGCGGAATGGAGAACCACGGGATAAGGTGGACCTGCTGCTCATGGGCGACGGCTACACGGCCGCCGAGCTGGAGAAGTGGCACGCCGACGCTCGCCGCCTGACGGAGATCCTGTTTGCCGCTTTGCCGTTCAAGGAGCATCGCGGCGACTTCAACGTCTGGGCCCTGGACACGCCGGCCGCGGAGAGCGGCGTCTCGCGGCCTTCGGATGGAGTTTACCGTCACTCTCCGCTGGGCGCGGCCTATGACGCTTTCGGGTCGGAGCGCTACGTCCTGGCGTTCGACAACGAGCGCGTGCGCGAGGCCGCCGCCGCGGCGCCCTACGAGTTCATCGAGATTGTGGTCAACGACCGCAAGTACGGCGGTGGGGGGATTTTCAACCTGTACGCCACGGTGGCCGCCGACAACGCCTTTACGCCGTACATTTTCGTGCACGAGTTCGGGCACCACTTCGCGGGCCTGGCGGATGAATACTACACCTCCGATGTGGCGTACGAGGCCGGCGCACAAAGGCTCGAGCCGTGGGAGCCGAACGCCACCGCCGACCCGCACGCCGGCAAATGGAAAGAACTGATCGCTGCCGGAACCCCGCTGCCGACTCCCTGGCCCAAAGAGGCGTTCGAGTCGATGGAGAAGGAAATTCAGGCCAAGCGCCGCGAGATCCGCGCGCAGCACCGCCCGGAGCAGGAGATGGAGGCGCTGTTCAGGGACGAGCGCGAGCGTATCACGCGCCTGCTCAGCGGCGGACCGTATGCCGGCAAGACCGGGGCGTTTGAAGGCGCCAACTACCAGGGGCGCGGATACTACCGGCCGCAGCAGGATTGCATCATGTTCACGCGCGACGAGGTGGGCTTCTGCGCGGTGTGCCGCCGGGCCATTGAGCGCGTGATTCGCCTCTACACGCATTGATGTCCCCAGACTCCGCCGGGCAAACCGCCGTCGTCGCCGAAAAGCCATCCGTCGCCCGGGATATCGCGCGCGTGTTACGCGCTACGCAACAAGGCAACGGCTACCTGCACGGAAACGGGTACGTGGTGACCTGGGCCATCGGCCACCTGGTGGCGCTGGCGCAGCCGCACGAAATCCGCCCGGAGTGGCGCCAGTGGAGGCGGGACTTGCTGCCCATGCTGCCGCGCGAGTGGCCGCTGGTGGTCTACGAAAAGACCAAGGACCAGTTCGAGGTGGTGCGGAAGATCCTGAGCTCGCCGCGCGTCGCGCGGGTGGTGTGCGCCACCGACGCCGGCCGCGAGGGGGAACTGATCTTCCGCTACATCTACGAGGCCGTCGGGTGCCGTAAGCCTGTCCAACGCTTGTGGATCTCTTCGTTGACGCCGGAGGCCATCCAAAGGGGCTTCGAGAACCTGCGCGACGGGCGGGACTACGATCCCCTGGCGGATGCCGCGCGGGGGCGCAGCCGGGCGGACTGGCTGGTGGGCATGAATCTTTCGCGCGTCTATTCGCTGGCCTACCGGGAGGAACTTTCCGTGGGTCGCGTGCAGACGCCCACGCTGGCCATGGTGGTGGAGCGGGAACTGGCTATCCGCGCCTTTGTCCCGGCAGACTACCTGGAGGTCGTAGCCACTTTCTCGCCGGTGGGTGTGGAGCCGCCGGCCTCGTACCAGGGCACCTGGTTCCGCCTGGAGAAAGACCAGCGCGTGACGCGCCTCCCGGCCGATGGCGAAGAGGCGGGGCGCATCGTGGCCCGGGCGCGCATGGGTGAAGCGCGGATCGAATCCATCGCATCCGAAACCCAGCGCATGGCGCCGCCGCTGCTCTACGACCTGACGGAGCTCCAGCGCCACGCCAACCGGCTTTACGCCTTCAGCGCGCAGAAGACCCTGGAACTCGCCCAGGCGCTTTACGAGCGGCACAAGCTGATCAGCTATCCGCGCACCGACAGCCGGCACCTCTCCGCGGATGTGGCCAAGACACTGCCCCGCATTGTGCAGGCCATCGCGGCGCCATACCAGGGAATGCTCGCGCCAGGAACCGGGGAGCGCCCGCTGGGCCGCCGTTTCGTGGACGATTCGAAAGTCACCGATCACCACGCGCTCATTCCCACGGTCACTTCGCCGGGAAAGGCGTCGCTTTCCCCGGACGAACAGAAGATCTACGACCTGATCTGCCGCCGCCTGTTGAGCGCCTGGCACGGCGACCATATCTGGTCCGTAACCACGGTGATCACCAGGATCACCAACGGCGAGATCGCCGACCGCTACTACGCCACCGGCACCGCTGTCCAGCAGGTCGGATGGAAGGTTCTGGACATCGCCGCGGAGAAGAAGAAAGAACGCCGCCGCGCGCAGGAGGGCGCTGAGGAGCCCGCCGAGCAGGTCCTGCCGCCCGGCTTGCGCCAGGACCAGCCGCAGACGGTGGCCGAGGTGGAACCGGTGCGGAAGCGCACCCGGCCTCCGCGGCGCTTCACCGAAGGCACCCTGCTCACGGCCATGGAAACGGCGGGAAAGACGCTCGACGAGAAGGAACTTTCCGAGGCGATGAAGGAGACCGGGCTGGGCACGCCCGCCACGCGCGCGGCGATCATCGAGGTGCTCTTCGAGCGCGGGTATATCGAGCGGCAAGGCAAGAGCCTGGCAGCCACAGAGAAGGGCATCAACCTGATCGAAGTGGTGCACCCGGAGGTCAAGAGCCCGGTCATGACGGGGCAGTGGGAGGCGTACCTGAAGCGCATCCAGCGCGGCGCCGCCCAACTCGATCCGTTTCTCGAAGGCATCGAGAACTACGTGCGGGAAGTGGTGGGCAAGGTGGGGCGGGAGCCGGCACGGGCGCCGTCCGCCAAACCCCTTGCTCACGCGCACGGCCCGGCCCCGGATTCTGAGCCACGACCGTCAGGGAGTGGTTCTTCAGAGTCTCCGCACCCTGCCCCCGCCCCTGTGCCCAACGGTGACCTGGCGCAACTGTTGAATTCGGCATTCGGGTTTTCTTCGTTCCGGCCCAACCAGGAGGCCGTGTGCCGGGCGGCCACACGGGGCGAGGATGTCCTGCTGGTGATGCCCACGGGTTCGGGGAAGTCGCTGTGCTACCAACTGCCCGGCCTGGCGCGCGGCGGCACCACGCTGGTGATCAGCCCGCTGATCGCTCTGATGGAAGACCAGGTGGCCAAACTCAAGCAACACGGCTTCGCGGTGGACCGCATCCACTCCGGCCGCGACCGGGCCGCCTCCCGCCAGACGTGCATCGAGTATCTCAACGGAAAACTGCAATTCCTATTCATCGCGCCGGAGCGCATGCGCGTCAGCGGCTTTCCGGAAATGCTGGCGAAGCGCAAGCCCACGCTGATTGCCGTGGACGAAGCGCACTGTATTTCCCAATGGGGCCACGATTTCCGCCCGGACTATCGCATGCTCGGCCAGTACCTGCCCATGCTGCGGCCGGCGCCGGTGGTGGCCCTGACGGCCACCGCCACGCCCCCGGTGCAGAACGACATCGTGGAGCAACTCGGGCTCATCCAGCCGAACCGCTTCATCCACGGCTTCCGCCGCGAAAACATCGCCATCGAAGTCGTGGAGGTGGCGCCGGGTGACCGGCCCGCGTTGGTCCGCGAGCTGCTCGAGGAAGAATCCCGGCGCCCGGCCATCGTCTACACGCCGACGCGGAGGGCCGCGGAGAGTTTGGCGGAGGACCTGGCCGCCGAGTATCCGGCGGCAGCCTATCACGCGGGCCTGGATGCCGGGCGCCGCAAGGAAGTGCAAGCCCGCTTCCTCGACGGCAAGCTGGAAGTGATGGTGGCCACCATCGCGTTTGGCATGGGCATCGACAAGCCGGACGTGCGCACTATCCTGCACACGGCGCTGCCGGGAAGCCTCGAAGCGTACTACCAGGAAATGGGCCGCGCGGGGCGTGACGGCCTGCCCTCCCGCGCCATACTGATGCACTCCTACGCCGACCGCTACACGCACGATTATTTCTTCGAACGCGACTATCCTGATGTAAAAGTACTGGACGGTATCTTTGCGCGGCTGGGCGCGGAGCCGCAACCCAAGGAGCTGTTGCAGAAGCAGGCGCGCATGGATCCGGACCTGTTCGACCGCGCGCTCGAGAAGTTGTGGATCCACGGCGGCGCGCTGGTGGATTACGCCGAAAACATCAGCCGCGGGCAGGAGGGGTGGCGCGGAGCCTACATCGCGCAAGGCGAGCACAAGGCGGCGCAGCTCGAACTGATGCTGCGCTACACGGAGACCAGCCACTGCCGGATGCTGGCGCTGGTACGGCACTTCGGCGATTTCGCCGATGCGCAACGGGCCTGTGGCATCTGCGATTTCTGCGCCCCGGCATCCTGTGTGGCGCAGCGCTTCCGCGCGGCCACGGAAACCGAGAAGCAGGCGCTGTTCCGCATCCTGGATGCGCTGAAGCAGAATGACAACATGGCCACAGGCCGGCTGCACGCCGACCTGTTTGCCGATGGCTCGCTGGCCCGGCGGGACTTCGAGCAGGTGCTCGGCGCGATGGCCCGCGCCGGCTTGGTGCAGATGGCGGACGCCTCCTTCGAAAAAGACGGCCGCCGCATCGACTTCCGCAAAGTGCGCTTGACCCGCGCGGGTCGCGAGGCGGATGAATCCACGCCCATCGTGTTCGCACTCAAAGAAGTGGCGGGGACGCAAAAGAAGCGCAAAAAGCGCAAAGCGGCGCCGGGCGCCGCCAAGCCCAAGCCGAAGGCCAAACCCAAGGAAGCCGCGACGGTCCGGCCGGCCAGGCCTGCGGCGCCGCCCAAGCCGGCGGAGCGTGGCGCCGCGCCGGAGCCTCCACGACAAGGCGAACAGGAAGCGCGCTCGGAGGCCGAGCAGGCCATGCGCGCCTGGCGCCTGGCGGAAGCCAAGCGCCGCAACGTACCGGCCTTCCGCATTCTGACGGACAGTGCGCTACAAGCCATCGTCGCCGCCATGCCGGCCACCGCCGCCGAATTGCTGCGCATTCCGGGGGTGGGCATCAGCACCGTGGAGAAGTATGGCGCGCAGATCTTCCGCCTGTTGCACGAGAGGCGGTAGCGGGAACTGCCGCCTCACCGCGCGCGCAATACCTGACCGCCGTTTTCGGCCGTCAGCACGCCGTTTTCGATCTCCACTTTTCCGTTGACGATTACGTACGGCATGCCCTCCGGAAAGGCCATGGGCTTGGTGAAGGTGGCCGTATCCTGCACCTGGTCCGGATCGAACACCAGCAGGTCTGCCGCCATGCCCGGGGCGATGCGGCCGCGGTCGTAGAGTTTGAGCTCGTTCGCGGGCAGGGAACTCATCTGCCGCACTGCCGCCGCGAGACTGATCACCTTTTCGTCGCGCACGTACTTCGCCAGGATGCGCACGAACGAACCGAAGGCCCGCGGGTGGGCGTTGGTCGTGACGGCAGGATCGGTGGGCGGAGAATCGGTGCACACGCTCATCCATTCGGTCCGGAGCGCCTGGCGCTTCTGCTCCTCGTTCATGCTTTTGGGATTCACTTCCACCCGGCCCTGCTGCACCAGATCGAAGAAAGTGGTCCAGTCATCCGTGCCGCGCATCCTGGCGATCTCGGCCACGGATTTTCCTTCGAACCGCTTGTCCATGCCCTCACCGACTTCCGCCACGAGCACGTTATCCCAGTTGCGGCCCACGTGCAGATACCAGTTCTCCCAATCCGCATCGGTCTCGATTTCGCGGCGCAACGCCGCCCGCACCCGCGGATTGGCCAGGGTCTTGACGAACGCCGCGTGTCCCTCGGCGTAGTGCCGCGGGTGGATGAATGAACCCAGCCCGATACCATTGCGGATATAGGGATAGATATCGGCGGTCACATCCAGTCCCCGGTCGCGCGCGCTCTGAATCAGCGCGATGGCCTGGGTCATGAGGGGCCAGTTCTGCTCGCCCGCGGCCTTGAGGTGGAAGATGTGCACGGGGAGCCCGCCCTCTTCGCCGATGCGGATGGCTTCCCGGATGGAGTCCAGCACCTGGCTGCTCTCGTTGCGCATGTGGGTGAAGTAGACGCCGCCGTACTTACCGGCCACCTTGGCCAGTTCGATCAATTCCTCGGTGGTGGCATAGGTTCCGGGTGGATAGATCAGGGCGCTGGAAAGCCCCACCGCGCCGTCGCGCATCGCCTGTTCGACGAGGTCCTTCATGCGCGCCAGTTGCTCTGGAGTGGGCGCGCGGTTCTGGTCGCCGATGACCATCTGCCGCACCTGCGCCGCGCCCACGTTATGCACCACGTTGATGGGGATGCCCGCCCGCTCGAGCGCCGGATAGTAGTCGCGGAAGCGGAGCCAGCGCGCGCTGGGCGCCACCGATCCGCCCTCGCCCGCGAGAATCGTGGTGATGCCTTGCCGGAGCTTGCTCTGCGCGCTGGCGCGATTCTCGAGCAGCGGTTCACTCGTGGCCCCCATCATGTCGATGAAGCCTGGGGACACCACCTGTCCGTGCACCTGAATGGTCCGCCGGGCGCTGCGGCCGGCAAGTGCGCCGATTTCGGTGATCCGTCCCCCGAGAATGCCCACATCGGCCCGGTACCAGGGGTTGCCGGAGCCGTCCACAATGCGCCCGCCGGCCAGAATGAGATCGAAATCCTGGCCCCACGCGGCGGCGCCGCAGAGCAGGAACCAGAGAATGGCGCGCCGCACTATCGCCCCATCCATCCGCCATCCACGGTGACGATGGATCCGTTCACATAGTCGGAAGCCCGAGATGCCAGAAAGACGGCGACGCCTTTGAAATCGTCCGGCGTGCCCCACCGGCCGGCCGGAATGCGGGACAGGATGGCCGGATTGCGCACCGGATCGTTGCGCAGGGCCTCGGTGTTGTCCGTGGCAATGTAGCCTGGGGCGATGGCGTTCACCTGCACGCCCTTGGCGGCCCACTCGTTGGCCAGCGCCTTGGTGAGGGAGCCGATGCCGGCCTTGGCCGCGGCGTACCCCGGCACGGTGATGCCGCCCTGGAAGGTTAGCAGGGAAGCCGTGAAGATGATTTTGCCGGCACCGCGCTCCACCATGCGCCTGCCGATCTCACGGCTCAGCACGAACTGCGCGTTCAGGTTGATTTCGATGATGCGGTCCCAATACTCATCGGGATGCTCCGCGGCCGGTTTCCGCAGAATCGTCCCGGCGTTGTTGACCAGGATATCGATCACCGGGAAGTCCGCGGTCACCTGGCGGATGAAGGCGTACAGCGCCTGGCGGTCGCCGAAATCGCAGGCGTACCCGCGGAACCGGCGCCCCAGGGCCAGCACCTCCTTTTCGAGCGCGCTGCCCGTAGTCTCCAGGGAGGCACTGACGCCAATGATATCCGCGCCGGCCTCCGCCAGCGCCAGCGCCATGGCCTTGCCGATGCCCCGGCGCGAGCCGGTTACCAGGGCGACCTTGCCGTCCAGCCGAAATTGATCCAAAACGTTCATCGCTTTATTCCGCGCACTTCACCAGAATCTTCATGACTTCCCCGCCGCGCTCCATCTGCCGCAGGCCCTGCTCGAGCTGATCGAGCGAGTAGACGTCCGTGATCAGGCGCGGGAAGGGCAGCGCCCCGCCGGCGGCCAGTTGAATCGCCCGTTCGAAATCCTGGTGCTCGTAGACCCGGGCTCCGCAGAGCTTCAGCTCGCGCCAGAAGAAGCGGAACAAGTCCACCTTGGGCTGCTCCCCGAAGATGGCGACGATCACGATGCGCCCGCGCACGCGGGGCAGCTTGGTCATGAGCTCCGCCCCGGCGGCAGAGCCGGAGACCTCGAAGATCACGTCGGCGCCGGCGCCGCCGGTCTGCTCCTCGACGTACTCGACGACGTTGGTTTGCCGGGGATTGATCACCTCCAGGCCCAGTTCCTGCGCCAGTTGGATGCGGAAGGGGTTGACCTCGGTGACCAGCACCCGCGCACGCTCGTGGCGGGCCACCAATGCTACCAGCGTGCCGATCGGACCGCTGCCCTGGACCACCACAAAATCGCCGGGCTTGACCTCTCCCAGGCGCACGTCGTGGCAGGCCACGGCAATCGGCTCGACCAGCGCGCCGTGCTCCAGCGAGAGCGAGTCCGGCAGATGGTGCAGAGTGTGCGCCGGCACGGTCCACAGGCCTTGCAGCGCTCCCGGGGAATCGATGCCGATAAATTTCAGGCGCTGGCAGACGTGGCTGTGACCAGCCTTGCAAGCGGGGCACTCGCCGCAGGGATCGAGCGGCATGACCGTGACGCGATCGCCCTCCCGGTAGCCCGTGACGCCCGGCCCCAGATTCACGATGGTGCCGGACATCTCATGCCCGATGACCTGCGGGAGGCGCACGCGGTGATCCATTTTGCCGTGGAACAGATGCAGGTCTGTGCCACAAATCCCGCAGTGCGAGACCTGAATCTGCACCTGCCCGGCGGCCGGCGGCAGCGGATGGCACTCGCCCACGCGTATGGTCTCGTGGCCTTCGTAATATGCGGCTCGCATTTCACCGCAAGTGTATCACCCCGCACCGCCCCTATCGGCGGTGGCAGAAAAGTTGTACACTCTAGCGCATAACCCCCAATGGAGGCTGTCCGATGACTTCACGCAGATCGTTTTTACAGGCCGGCGCTGCCGGAGCCATGCTGGCCGGCACGGTGCGCGGCGCCCGCAGCGAATACTCGTTCCCGGAGTTGGAGGCGCGCATCGCGCGTAAGGATTTCCGCGGCATTACCAAGGCCGATCTCCCCACTCCGTGCATGGTGCTGGAGCAGGAGCTGTTCGAGGCGAACGTGCACAAAATGGCGGAGCACTGCAAGGCCAACAAGATCAACCTGCGCGCGCATGTGAAGATCCACAAGTGCCCGGAGATCAGCAAACGCCAGCAGGCCCTGGGCGCGATCGGCGTGTGTTGCGCCACCATCGCCGAAGTGGAACTCATGTCCGGCTCCGGCATTCGCGGCGTGCTGCATACGTGCCAGCCCGTGGGCCGCAACAAGGTCAGCCGCGCCATTGCCGTGGCGAAGAAAGACCCCACCGTGAACTGGGTGGTGGATGACCCCATTACGGTGGATACGCTGGAAGAGGCCGCCGGCGCGGCGCACACCAAGATGAACGTCGTGGTGGATGTGTATGCCGGCCTCACCCGCCAGGGTATCCAGCCTGGCGATCCCGCTCTGGCGCTGGCCCAGAAAGTCGACAAGTGCAGGAACCTCCGGCTGATCGGCATCATGGGCTACTCGGGCGGGGCTTCGCACACCCATGGTTTTGAGGCGCGCAAGCAGCGCTCCGCGCAGGACATCGCCGGCATGCTGGAGACCGCCCACCGCGCCAAGGAATCCGGACTGCCCATCCAGATCATCACCGGTGGAAGCACCGGCACGTACAACATCGACGTCGGTTCTCTCACGGAACTGCAAGCCGGTTCGTACATCTTCATGGATACGCTCTACCGCAAGATCGGCGGCAAGGACGATCCGGAGGTGTATTCCGACTGGCAGCCGGCGCTGACCGTCCTGACCACGGTGATCAGCAAGACCCGGCCGAACCAGGCGGCGATCGACGCAGGCAACAAAGCCTTGCTGCGCCCCACCGATCAGGTGAAGGGCCGTCCGGGGGTGCGTATCGAAAACGGTGGCGCCGAATACGGCATGCTGCTGGTGAACGACGGCGACCGCGACTTCAAGCTCGGCGACCAGGTGGAGATCTACCCCTCAAACCTGGATATGAGCACGAATGTTTACGATCGCTATTACGTGGCTCGCGGCGAGCAGATCGTGGACGTCTGGCCGATCATGGGCCGCGCCGGCGCCCCGCAGCGCTGATCTCGTCACTCTTCTTCGTAGTGAAATTCTTCCGCGTAGCGGAGACCGTACTTCTTGCCTACGGTCTCCGCGCGGCCTCTTTCGTAGATCTCCACCATTTGCAGGTAGAAGCGGTCTCCTTCTTTCTCGAGCAGCGGCATGCGCAGGCCGGCGATGGCTAACTGGTCCCGGATCTTGTTCACGGTGGACTGCATCATGGTTTTGTGCGCCTGCACGGTGCGGATGCGCAGGTCCATCTCGGAAGTCACGTCGAACACCCGGTTGATATCGCTCGGCCCGCGCGCATAGTAATACCGCTCGCGGACGGTGTGGGGCTTCAGCCCCACGGCGATCTGCTCGGGATTGAAATGTTCGTTGCCCGCGGCCCAGGCCGCCTCCGCCGCCACGCGGGCAACGCGCGCATGGTCCGGGTTGCGTTCGTAAAGCGACCAGGGATCGTAGGTCACCAGGGCGTCCGGCTTGAGCGTGCGGAACACCATGACCAGGCGGTCGCGCATCTCCGTGTGCGGAAACGACTCCATCTCGTCGTTCTTCAGGTTCAGGCTGATGACCTCCTTCACCCCGATGATTTTGGCTGCCTGCCGCAGTTCCCGGAGGTTGTGCTCAATCGTCTCGCCGGCCGAGTAACCCAACCCGTGATAGTCCTTCTCGTCGTTGCTGACCTGGATGATATACGCCGTCCAGCCGGCCCGGATCATGCGCGCGATGGTGCCCCCGGCAAAGCCGGACCAGTCGTCGGCGTGCGGCGTCACGATGGCCAGAACTTTTGGGCCGGGCTCCGGATTGACGATCTTGGCTGAACCGGTGGGGCCGGCCCACTCCTTGCCGCTTTTCAACTGCTGCTCGTACCACTCCACGTAGGGTCCCTGCAGGCCGCTGCCGGTGGTGTAGTGGAACTCCTCGGACGAGCCCGTGTGGCCGTTGAGCCGGTGCGGGCGGTATGCCGTAAACATGGGGATGGCGGCGAGCGCCTGCCGCTTCTTTTCCAGCGTGGCGCTGATGTCCGACACCTGGTTGACGTAGCGCTGCCCGGCCGACCAGTAGTAACGTGCCGGCACGCTATACGTGGCCAGGCCCGCGCGATTCAATTCCGGGTGAAACTTGTTGTTCCCTCCGGTCCAGGCGGCGTCCTCCACGGCGCGCCCCACCTTCTCGTGATCGAAATTGTCGTCATAGCGCGTCCAGGGATCGCAGGTCATCAGCGCATCCGGCCGCAAGGTGCGGAACAGGGTGATAAAGCGCGCACGCAGGCCGGTCTCGGGTTCGGCCTGGAGTTCACCGTCCTTGTAGTTCAAGTGGATCACCTCGCGAACGCCCAGAATCCTGGCGGCCCGCTCCACCTCGCCGCTAGCGCGCACGCGGGTCTCCTCGGTCGAGATCCCCGTGGAGTGCTTCTCGTCGTTCGTTACCCGGACCAGGTAGATCTCGTCGCCAGCGGCAGTCATCTTGGCGATGGTGCCGCCCGCGTAGATCACGAAATCGTCGCCGTGTGGCGTAATGACCACCAGTTTCCTGGCCGCCAGCAGGGAAGGGAATAGCAGTAACCACGCCGCCAGCCGCTTCACTTGTTTTTCTCCATGGGGACCACTTCGAGTGCCTTGTAGTTATCCCCGCTGCCCGTGCCGATCGAGTTCGTGTAATGAAACAACTCGGCGTATTGCATGTGATTGAGTTCGCCCAGCCGGCGGTTGGCCGCGCGCAGATCCATCAGGATCTGCGGATCGCGGATCATGCCGCGGTGCGCCCGCACGGCGGCGATTTTACGGTCGATGGTCGAAGAGATGTCCACCACCTTGTTTACCGTGTGCGGCCCGCGCGCCCACAGGTACAGTTCGTTCACGTAGAACGGCTGAAAGCCGGCGCGGATCTGCTCCGGGTGGAAGCGGTCGATTTGAGCGGTCCAGCAGGCCTGGACCGTGATCCGCCCGGTCTTGATGTGGTCGGGATTCTCTTCGTAAGCGGCCCAGGGGTCGAAGGTCATCACCACGTCCGGCTTCAGGTGCCGGATCAACAGCATCAGCTTGCCCATGAGCTCCGTGGGAGAAACCGTCTCCAACTCATCGTTTTTTTGGTTCAACTGGAAAATGTCTTTGATGCCCAGGATGTGCGCGGCGTCCTGGACCTCCCTGCCGTTGCGCAGGCTGTTCTCGGGAGCGCTGGCGACGCCGTCCTTTTCGTCGTCGGTCACCCGGATCAGGTAGCCCGTATAGCCTTCGTCGATCAGTTTGGCGATGGTCCCGCCGGCGAAAATCGAAAAGTCGTCCGCGTGCGCGGTTACCACCACGAGCGTCTTTCCGGCGTAAGGCCTGGTCTGCGCGTCTGTCACGAGCGGGGCGACGGCGGCGCACAGCAGAATGGCCAGGCGTCTGGATTGTTGCATCGTGCCTCCTGGAGTTTCAGACTGCCTATCATATGCAACCCGGCCCTTGAATCTCTACCGGGGCGTGTAATAGGCTTTGAGAATCTGATAGGAGCACTTGGCATGAACCGCAGAAAATTCGTTTCGTCTTCCGCCGGCGCCGCGGTGGCGCTGGGTACGCATCTGGCGCCTGGTCCCGCGTCCGCCGCTACCCGCAGGAAGCCCCTCATGAAGTTGGGATGCCAGAGTGCGCCTACCAACGACAAGCACCTGCAATACTTCGCGCGTTACAGCGTGCGCAACATCTGCGGTTACCCGGAGATCGCCGATGGCCGCCTCTATGCCACGGTGGAGGAACTCAAGCGCATGCGTGACCTGGCCGAGAAATGGGGTGTGAGCATTGACTGCCTGGCTCCTCCGTTCCTCTCCTCCAGCCATATCGACAAGGAGAAGCACCCGGCCATCATGCTGGCCCAGAGTCCGGAGCGCGACCGCGACATCGAGTCGCTACAGACGCTGATCAAGAACTGCGCCGCGGTGGGCATCCCGTCCATCAAGTACAACATGAGCATCCTCGGCGTGCTGCGCACGGGCCGTACGCCCGGCCGCGGGGGCGTCGGCTACAGCACTTGGCGGCTGAGAGACGCGCATCCGACCCCCCCCCTGACGCGCGCCGGCCACGTGGATGCGGACGCGGCCTGGGAGCGCATTACCTATTTCCTCGAGCGCGTCATTCCAGTGGCCGAGGAATACAAAATCCGCATGGCTTGCCACCCGCACGATCCGGGCGTGCCGCCCGAAGGATACCAAGGCGTGGTGCGCGTGCTTGGCACGGTGGACGGCCTGAAAAAGTTCATCAGCATCAAGGAGAGTCCCTATCACGGCCTCAACTTCTGCCAGGGTACGGTTTCGGAAATGCTCCAGGACCCAGGCAAGCAGATCTATGACGTGATTCGCTATTTCGGTTCGCGCCAGAAGATCTTCAACGTGCACTTCCGCAACATCCGCGGCCACCGCAACGATTTCCTGGAAGTCTATCCGGACGAAGGCGACGTGGATTTCGTGAAAGCCGTGGAGACCTATGTCGAGGTCGGGTACCCCTATATGCTGATGCCCGATCATGTTCCGGTGCATCCGGACGACCCCGGCGGGCTGCAATCCTTCGCCTATTGCTACGGCTACATCCGGGCGCTGATCCAAGCCGCTGACCGATTGGCGTGACTGGGGGACTCGGGGGCCGAGCCCGGGCGCAACGCCCCCTTCCGATGCTAAGATGGATGCGTGATGGGCGGAACCGGGTGGGCGCCGGCTCGGACGGCGAGACACCCGGCTGGTCATGTTGCCCGCAAGTCCAAAGTAGACCAGAGGATCGCCACCCTAGCTCAGTTGGTAGAGCGGCTGATTCGTAATCAGCAGGTCGCCGGTTCGATCCCGGCGGGTGGCTCCATCTAACCCTTTCCCCTTCAATGAATTGCGGGCACTTCCCGCGTTTCCTCGGAATTGGCGGTTTCGGGGTTGTGCCCAATTTTGTGCCCACCCCGGATAGGTGTGCGAAATGCTCGGAGGGGGTCATTCCTCTTCCGAAACGCCTCCAGCAGCCTCCACGTCGCGGTCGGCACCCGCGTACAAGCCGAAGTTCGGATTTTCTGCGGCCGCTCTGACTTGGTCTAGTTCCGTCTGGGCGCGCGCTCTTTGGCCTGGGGTTGTCGTTACATCGGCGATCTGCTGTTCCAAGATCTCGGCCCGAAGCCCCAAGATGTACGGGCGAGTCCTTGTCGCTGATCGCGCTCCAGATCTTGGCGGCATCGTGCCATCGATGCTGTCTTAGGCAAAGTTTGCACCGAAGGCCGAGTCGTTGAGGCGGTCCAGGCGAAGATCCCCGAGAGGCTAGCCAAATTGGAGTGGCTGACCGGGTGGCGTCCACCGGCGTCTCTGAAGTTTGAAATTCGTCAAGGCCAAGCGAAACCACCTGTTGGGGTGATGCTCTACCAGACGGCAGACGTAGGGCGGCTGGTCGAGCGGATCAATGGCGAGGTGGTTCGAAAGGCAGAAAAGAGGGTTGGCTAAGCACGGGTGGCTTGCCCTACCGCTGTCTTCCAAGGAGCGAAAACCGCTCATGTACCGCCTGGAGATCCTCGACGCCAAGACTCTGGAGGTATCGCTCAGTCGTCTTGACCGAGCTGTGCCCCAGGATCTTCGACAGGTAAAACAGATTCCCGCCGTTCCGCAGGTAGCAAACTGCAAACGTGTGCCGAAGGGTGTGGAATGAGCACCGGACTCCGGCAATCCCGATTCGCTGGCAGATCGCGGCAAAATCCCGCTGGAGGTTCCTTACCGTACAGAGGGTTTGGTTCCGGGTTCCGAACACGAACCGGCCTGGGTGCCGTTGCACGAATCGGTAGAGGATCTTTCGTCCCTCAAACGAGATTGGCCCCCGCCGTTCCTTTCGGCCTTTGCCCATGACCGTGATTAGGAGGTTCTCAAAGTCCAGATTCGCCGGTTCCAGTTTTCGGGATTCATCAATCCTCAAGCCTGTGTCGAGGAGGAGGCACACCAATGCATGGCACCGAGTCTCGTTTTTGCCTTTCGGTTTGAACGCCAGGAGCCGTTGGACCTGTTCCGCCTTGAACGTGGCCAGGATCTTTTGCTCCTCCTTCAGGTAGTCAACTTTGAGGTCGGTTCCCGCCCACTTCCAGTGGGCATTCATCGCGCAAATATATGTATTGATTGAGGTTGCGGAGATTCCGGCCTGGCGTTGGTTGACAATCCAAGTCTTCCAATCCCCTTGCGAGTGGCGCTCCCAAGATTTGAAGGCGCACCTGTAGTACACTAGTGTCTTGTCGGTGACGTTCTTGAGGTACTTCCGTTCGGCGAGGAATTCTTCAAAGCGTTCCATCGGCAACCAGAGGCTCTAAAAACCCTGGATTCCCCGCAAGTCATTGAAAACAAGCGCCCGTAGCTCAGTTGGATAGAGCGTCTGGCTACGAACCAGAAGGTCGGCAGTTCGAATCTGTCCGGGCGCACCATAAAATTATTGAGGGTAGGGCGGCACTCCGGCGCGCCGCGGGTGCCAAGTTTATGGGCGGTCGGGTACGAGGCTGCGCCACGGGTCAGGGCGCGGTGGCGCAGAGCGCGGAAATGTCGCCGGCGCTCAGCCGGGCATCCGGGTGGAAAAGGGTATATTGCCATAGAGGCATCTCGCCTTTGCGGGCCTCCTCGCACATCTCCCCGGCGCGCAGTCCCGACATTTCAGGGCCGTAACGATTCCATTCCGAAAGATTCAGGCGCGCTCTTCCGTCCTGGACATCCTTCGCCACCAGCCACGATACAGGCGCGATTTTGCTGTACCAGGGCCAGTTGGTCTCGTGCGAGTGGCAGTCCATGCACGCCCGGTGGACCACCGCGGCCGCCGCGGGCGCCGGTTTGGCGACCGCTTCGAAGGAAGCGCGCGGGTCCGCCGGGGGATTCGTCCGGTGTGGCTGGATGAATTGAATGGCGCCTGCGATCACCATGAGGGCGATCACGACGGCCTTCACGGTTTTCCGCAACACCGCATTGCTCCTAATCCGCGAGGTCCGGCTTGGGAGTCTTCGCCGTGCTCTTAGGCAATTCGGGCGGCTTGATGTACTCGGCCGGTATGTCGCCGGTGAGCGTCTTCAGGAAAGCGCCGATCGAACGCACCTCGGCATCGCTCAATTGCTTGCCGAGTTGGTATTCCGCCATCTGCACGATGGCGGCGTCCAGGGTGGGAATCTTGCCGTTGTGGAAGTAGGGCCCGGTCTTCTCCACGTTCCGCAGGGAAGGTACCTTGAACGTCATCTTGTCGGCATCGCTCTTGGTGACCTGGAAGCGGCCTTCGTCGGATGTGTCGGGATAGGGCTTGACCGTGCCGATCTTCTGGTACAGGTTGCCGCCCAGCAGGGTTCCCGCGTGGCAGGCCTGGCATCCGGCGGCGACAAAGGTGTTGAAGCCCGCCTTTTCCTCCGGCGTGAGGGCCGTTTCATCACCCTTCAGGAACTTGTCCCAGCGGGCAGGTGTCAGGAGTCCGCGCTCGAAGGCGCCGATGGCTTTTGCGGCGTTCTCCAGCGTCACCGGGTCTTTTTCCCCGGGGAAGGCCCGCTGGAAGGCGGCGACGTATTCCGGCATCGATTTCAGCACCGCGGCGACGGCTTTCTCCGAAGGCATGGCCATCTCCACCGGGTTCATGACCGGACCCTTAGCCTGCGCTTCGACATCGGGCGCGCGGCCGTCCCAGAATTGCACGAAGTGGGCCGCGGCGTTATAGACCGTTGGAGAGTTGCGGTTGCCGTGCTGTTTTTTGAAGCCTTCGGAGGTGGGCTCGCCATCCACGCCGTACCGGGTGAGGTTGTGGCAGGTATTGCAGGAAACGTCCTGGCCTTTGGAAAGGCGTGGTTCATAATAGAGCATCCGGCCCAGCGTGACCTGGGCTTCGGCCGGCGCGCCCGCCTTGGCCGGCACGACGTCCGGCAGGGGGGCGAACATTTTCAACTTCGCGGCATCCACGGTTTGCGGTGCCTGCCTGCCGCAACCGAGGGCTCCCAGGGCAAGGGCCGCAACCGCGCCCAAAAAGACTCGCGCTGCACGCATGGTCAATCCTCCAAATAGATAGTTTCGGACCTGTATCACTGATATTATGCTATAAACCCCGGGGCCTTGGAAGCCGCTCCGTCCGGACCAGTTCAGGACCTCGCGAGCCTCTGTAGTTCGGCGCTCAAGGCATCGCGTGTCCGGCGAAGCGAGGCTGCATGGATCAGGTTGCGCATTTCATAAGGATCGGAGTGCAGATCGTACAATTCATCCATATCTTGAAGTTCCGTGTAGTGGATATACTTCCAGCGTTCCGTGCGCACGGCTTGATAGCCCATATTCAGCATCCGCTGCATCGTGCGGTCGGAGAAGTATTCGATCAGGAACGACGAGCGCCATTCGGGCTTTTCACCGCGCAGCAACGGCACGAGTGAGCGTCCATGGATCTTGCCAGCGGTTCTCGTGCGGCCGATTTCCAGCAGGGTCGGCGCGAGATCGATGCCCAGCACCATCGCGTCGATCTTTGTCCCGCCCCGGATCAGTTTGGGGTATCGCATGATCATCGGGATGCGAATGGACTCTTCATACGAGAGCCGGCGTTCGATGCTAAGCCCGTGCTCACCGAAGAAGTAGCCTTCGTCGCTGGTGAAGACGAACATGGTATTCTCCAACTGGCCGGCGCGCTCCAGGGCCTCACGCATCTGTCCGATGCCTTCATCGACTGCCTTCAGCATGCGCGCGCGATTCCTAATGGTTTCATCATCCGTGCCAGTTGCAGGACCAAGCGGCGGCAGCTTGCCGATTCTACGCAGAAGCGCAGGCTTACCAGTGGGCGGCTTGCCGGCGTTCGGCCGCCGGGGCACCGCCGCACCCACGAAAAGCGACTTGTGGCGATCGGCAGGAACGAATTGTCCGCCGTGAGGGTCGCTGATACTGCCATCCGCGAATTGCGTCAGTTCGGGGTGGACGGCCTTGTGTGCCAGCCAGAGGCAGAGTGGCGCCGCCCGCCGGCACGAAAGAACCTCAACGGCATGGCGAGCCAGGATGTCGGTGGTGTAGCCGGTCTCCTTCACGCTTCGGCCGTTTATGTTCAGCTCCGGGTTGAAATAGGTCCCCTGACCGGAAAAGCCCACCCAATGGTCGAAGCCTGGGCGCGGACTGTTATCCACACCCATGTGCCATTTGCCTACGAAGGCAGTCTCGTAGCCGCTGTCGTGCAGAGCACGCGGGAAAGTCGGAAGCCGGTGGCTAGCCGGGCTTCGGTCGGTGTTGTCGGTGATGCCGTGGGCATGGGCGTATTGGCCGGTCAGGAAAGACGCACGGCTGGGCGAGCACAGCGGCGTGGTGACGAAGGCGTTGCGGAAAATTGCGCCTTCGGCGGCAATCCGGTCCAGGTTGGGCGTGAGCGCGAACGGGTGGCCGGTGCAGTGCAGTTCATCCCAGCGGAGGTCGTCCATCAAGACGACCACGATATTCGGCCGGCTGGCTTGGGCGCCTGCGCACGCCAGCCCTCCCAGACCGGACAGAAAACGCCTGCGGGACTGCATGCCGGTAGTCTATCAGTTAAGTCCCACCAGCCCGGCGCGCCCGTGATACAAGAGAAAGCTATGAGGATGCTGCTCCTGGGGCTCGTTGCCGCCGCCGTTGTCTCCGCACAAACCCAGCCCGTTCTTGGCGAAAACACAGTCAAAGTCTCCGAGCACGTGTGGGCGATCATGGGTTGGCCCAATATCGGAATTATTGTCGGGAACCGGGCCACGCTGATTGTTGATACCGGCCTCGGGCCGCGGAATGGCGCCACCGCCGCCCGCGTGGCCACCAAGCTGGCGCCCGGCAATCGGAAGCTCTTCCTGACAACGACCCATTTCCACCCCGAGCATGCCGGCGGGGCGTCCGGTTTTCCCGAAGGCGCCATTCTGATCCGAGATGCGGTCCAGCAGCAAGAGATGGAGGCGCACGGGAAGGAGATGATGGAGCTGTTCGCCGGCCGCTCGGCGCAATTCAAAGAACTGCTGGCCAACGCCACCCTGCGTGTACCCGACATCACCTTTGACACCGAGGTGCGCCTCGAATTGGGCGGTGTGACGGCGCGCCTTCTCTGGTTCGGCGGCGCGCACACGAAGGGCGATGAACTCACGTTTGTCGAGCCGGATCGAACTCTTGTGTCCGGCGACGTGGTGCAGAACAAGATCGTGCCGGGCATTTATCGGGAGGGTGGCACTCCTGCAAGCTGGCTCGCCGTCCTCGACAAGGTTGCGGCGCTAAACGCCTTGCATGTGCTCCCGGACCACAGCGCTCCAGGGGACGGCGCCATGGTAGCCCGCGAGAAGGCCTTCATCACCGACCTGCGTAACCGCGCGCTGGCGCTGAAGAAGGCAGGCGTGACCGCGGATGACGCCGGGAAGCGCCTCGAAACCGAGTTCCAGGCAAAGTATCCGGCTTGGCCGAGTATGCACGTCGCGGGCTTCGTGCGCAGCATCTACGCGGAATGAAGGTTCCTGGTTCAGCGAGCCGGCACGCGGGAAAAAGCCCCGACGAGACCCTGCCAGGGCACGACCGCGTTTGCCCCGGCGATCTCGGCGTGAAGCCGGTCTCGAAGAGTTTCCAAATCGCCCAGACCTTCAAGAGACAGATTGTGGCGCTGGACCTGCGGCCACAAACTGCGTAAGGTGTCACACGGCCAGGCAGTAAAGCCGGCATCGTTCCCCAAGGGCACCTCGAGGGTCATGGCGGGTGGCGGCAGCCTGGCCTCCTGGAAAACCTGGTACAGCGCGAATCCCATCTCCGTGTTCGCGCCACTCCGGCGCAGCGCGTCGTGGACCAAGGAAACGGCGCGAGACCAAAGCGGCAAATGTGACGAAAGCAGAAGAAACGGCGCGTAGGACGGCTCCTGGAACGCGACGATCCCGCCAGGCCGGACCAAGTGACACGCAGCGCGTAAAACGGCCGGCGGATCCTCCACATACATGAGAATGAAACGGCCGACTACCGCGTCGAACAGGCTGTTCCCCGCGACTTCAGAAACATCTGACGGAAGGAAGCGGACATTGTGGAAGCCAGCCTCGGCGGCGCGAAGTCGAGCCCGGGCGACGGACCTCATGTCCCGTTCGACGCCCACGACCTCTCCCGCCGGGCCTACCAGGCGCGCGGCGACTAGAGCTACTTCGCCCACCCCTGAACCTAAATCCAGGACATGTTGGTTCGGGCCGACACCCGCCTGGCGGAGAAAGCGTTCGGTGTAGGGCGCGAGACGCGCTCCCTGCCGGATCAGCCGATCGTGCTCCGCTTCGGAGTCACCCAGAGGGTATGGAGAATTGGGATTCAGACCGGTCATGCGCTGGACATCATTATGCCGTGAGCGGGTATCCCGCCGGTGATCAGGTCGTGGAACGTTCGGAACGGAGTCCGGATTTCTTGAATGGGGTGTCCGATCCTGCAGGCCGGTTTGGGATACCATCGAACACGGATTATGGAGAGCGAAATCGCGTTCGAGATGGCAGTCTCAAGCGTGCGCTTCGGGGCTGGAGTGACACGCGAAGCCGGTATGGATCTGGCGGACATGGGCGCCCGCCACGTCCTGGTGATCACCGACCCGGTGTTGAAGCGCCTGCGGCCGGTTCAAACGGTGCTCGAATCCCTCGATCAGAACGGCGTAAGTTGCGTCCTTTACGACCGTGTTCGCATCGAGCCGACGGATCAATCCCTGCTGGATGCGATCGCCTTCGCCGGCGAATCCCGTTACGACGCTTTCGTGGCCGTGGGCGGCGGTTCCACGATCGATACCGCCAAGGCCGTGAACCTGTATACAACCTATCCGCCCGCCGATTTCCTGGACTACGTGAATGCGCCGATCGGCAAGGCGATGGCGGTGCCGGGGCCACTCAAGCCTCTGATTGCGATCCCCACGACGGCCGGGACGGGCAGCGAGACAACCGGCGTGAGCATCTTCGACCTGACGCGGATGCATGCCAAGACAGGTATCGCCAGCCGCCTGCTGAAACCAACCCTGGGACTCCTCGACCCGGAGAACACACTCACCATGCCGCCCCAGGTGGCCGCTTCCACCGGGCTGGATATTCTCAGTCACGCGATCGAGTCGTACACGGCCCTGCCTTTTTCGCAGCGGCCGCGACCTGAGCGGCCCAAGATGCGTCCCGCGTACCAGGGGTCGAATCCGATCAGCGATATTTGGGCGCTTCAGGCGCTCCGCATGGTGTCCCAGTTCATCATTCGCGCCGTCAAGGACCCTTCCGATGACGAGGCCCGCGCAAACATGCTCCTGGCAGCATCCTACGCTGGAGTCGGGTTCGGAAATGCCGGTGTGCACCTGCCGCACGGCATGTCCTATGCGGTATCCGGCAACGTGCGGAAGTATCACGCCGCGGGCTATCCCGCGGATCATCCCCTCGTGCCGCATGGCTACTCGGTCATTCTGAACGCACCCGCCGTGTTTCGCTTTACGGCCGGGTGCGCTCTGGAGCGCCATCGTCAAGCCGGCGCCGCGTTGGGGGCCGACACTTCCCGGTATGGCGCGGAAGACGTCGGGCGGGTTCTTGCCGACCGCATCACCTGGTTTATGCAGCAACTGAACGTGCCCAACGGGCTGCGCGAAGTTGGCTATGCGTCTTCCGACATTCCAGCGCTGGTAGAAGGGACATTGCCGCAGCACCGGGTGACCAAGCTCTCCCCTAGACCCGCCGGGCCGGATGAACTGAGCAAGATGTTTGAGGAAGCCATGCGCGCATGGTGAGCGCCGCCGGCGGCGGGAAATCGACACGACTCGCGGTCGGGATATCGGTTCGCGCCACATCTCGCGGTCTTGGCGTACGACGAAGGCTCCGATGCCGTTTGCCGGCTGGTGACTGCGGTCACTGTGCCTGGAGTCCGCGCGGGTTAGCATGCGGTCAGAGAAAACGATGAGAATTATCCAGGCTCTTCTCGGCGAACACGGAGCGATGTACCCGCTGCTCGAACTCATCGAACGAACAGCAGCGGGCGCGGATCTCCCGGAACTCAAGATCCGGGCGAGCTGCCTGCGGTCGGCCGTCGGCACGCATGCCAAAATCGAGGACGAATTGCTGCGGCCGGCAATCCAGGCCTATCTTGCCCCTCCCGCAACCGCCGGCGACGGCACGGCCGAGCCTACCGATCATGAGGTCATCGAATCCGGATTGTCGCGCGTTCTGGCGTCCGCGGAGGCCGAGCAAGCGCGGCAGTCTCTGCTCGATACCGTGGCGAAAACGCGGGAACACTTTCTGAAAGAAGAGACGATCATTTTCGGTATCGCCGCGCGCGAATTGCCGCCGGAATTCCAGGAACAGCTCGGGGCGGAGTGGGCGCGCCGGCGCGGTGTCTCCCTCGTGGAGGCGGACGGACCGCATCCTCCCCCTTGCGCTTCGACATAGGGCTGTGTAGACTGTCTCTTGTCGAAGGGCGAGGGGAGACAATGGGATGCGAACGATTGGAGCTTCCGCAAGGGACGCTCGATCTGCTTATTCTGAAGACGCTTGCGTTGGGACCGATGCACGGCTGGGCCGTCTCCGAACGTCTGCAGCAAATCTCCGGCAATGCTTTGCAGGTGGGACAGGGCACGCTCTATCCGGCGCTCCACCGGCTGGAGCGCCGAGGGTGGATCACGGCCGCGTGGGGCGCCAGTGATCACAATCGCCGCGCCAAATACTATGCGCTCACACGCGCCGGGCGACGGCAGCTTGAGGCCGAGTCGCGCGAATGGCGGAGGCTGGTCGCCCTGGTAGCCGATGTTCTGCAGGCCTCATGACCGAAGAGGCGGGCTCATGCTGACAGACTTGCGACTTCGTCTTCGCGCAATTTTCTGCCGCCGGCAGGTGGAACGGGAACTCGAGGAGGAACTGGAGTTTCACCTGGAGCGGCAGGCGGAGAAGAATCGCCTGCGCGGGATGGAGCCCACCATCGCTTGGCGGGAAGCACGCATCGCTTTGGGAGGGGAGGAACAGACCAAAGAAGCGTGCCGCGCGGCGAACGGGACCGCACTCTTCGATACGCTTGCGAAAGACCTGTCGTATGCTCTGCGTGCGGCTCGGCGCAATCCGGGCTTTAGCCTTCTGTCGCTCTCGATCCTCGCCGCCGGCATCGGAATGTGCGCGATTCTCTTCAGCCTCCTGGACGCACTTTGGTTCAGACCCCTGCCCTTTGTCGAACCCGCACGCCTGGTGGCTGTCTGGGAACGCCCGCCGCGAAGTGCCCAGTGGAAACGGCAGACCCTCCCGATCGCGGACTTTCTGGAGTTGCAGCGGCATAGTCGCAGCTTCGAAACCCTCGCTGGAGCTGCGCCTTCGCCCTACGCCACTGTTATCAATCAGGCGGCCGAAAGCCTGTCGGGCGAGCGTGTCAGCCCCGGATACCTCGCTATGCTCGGCATTCCTGCCCTGATCGGCCGCACCTTTCTGCCCGGTGACGAACCCGGCGCGCCCCTGGCCGTCCTCAGTTACGGTCTATGGCGGCGGCTCGGCTCCAAAAGGGACATCGTTGGGCAGAGTCTCCAACTGAATTCCCGGGCGCACAGCATCATCGGCGTGATGCCGCCGGAGTATCCGTTCCCGAGCCTGGAAGAAGGCCCGCCGGATATTTGGACGCTCCTGGGACCGGCGGATGCCGGCAGACTCAGCGTAGTGGGACGACTACGGCCGGCGGCGTCGAGCGAGGCTGCAGAGTCGGAGGTCGCCGCTCTATTGAGAGAATCTCACGCCCGCATCGCGTCGGAGTCGCGCCCATCAGGCATGATCGTCCGCACGTTGCAGCAGGACCGCGCGGAACCGGCCCGACCCGCGGCGGCCGCTATCTCCGGTGCCGTTGCCCTCATTCTTCTGATCGCCTGTGCCAACGTAGCGGGTCTGCTGCTGGGCCGCGGAGTGGAAAGGCAGCATGAGATCGCTGTTCGCTATTCGCTCGGCGCCAGCCGTTCGCGCATCGTCGGCCAGCTGTTGATCGAGAACCTTTTACTGTGGTTCACGGCAGGCGCTGCCGGTGTGGCACTGGCGGTCGAGGGGATCGGGATGCTGTCTGCGCCCGGCGCCCGGATTCTAGGGGCGTTTCCCGCGGTCCATTCGCTCGCTGTAGACTGGCGCTGCCTGGCTTGCGCCTTCGGGGTGACCCTCCTGACCGGCGTCCTGTTCGGCGCGCTCCCGGCCTTTCAATCATCTCGGCGCGACCCTGCGGCGGCACTCCGGCAGTCCGGGCGCGGTCTGATCTTGCCGCGCGGCATGCGACGTTGGGGCCGCACCCTGGTAGCCGGCGAGGCCGCTATCTCCGTGGTTCTACTCGTGTCTGCAGGGCTTCTCCTGAGATCGGCCGTTCGTCTCAGCGCACAGCCGCTGGGCTTCCGTCCCGCCGGTCTCCTGACCTTTCGAGTCGAGTCGATGGAGTTGCGTGACCGCCAGTGGCCGGATCGTCAGAACTTCTTTGATCGTGTGCTCGCCGCGGTTCGCGTGCTCCCCGGAGTGCAAGCTGCCGGCGCCACTTCGTCGCTGCCCTTGCAGGGTACCGTGGTGGGGCCATGCCGTCTTTTTGACCGAGCGGGCAGCGCCGAACCGATGGCCGCCGCCGTCGCAGTGAGCGCCGACTACTTCCGGACCCTCGGCGTCGCGCTCATCGCCGGGCGCACATTGAACGCGCACGACACGGAGCTTGCGGACCGCGTTGTCGTGATTAGCGAGGAGATGGCCCGGCGCCACTTCCAGGGCCAAAACGCCGTCGGCCAGCGCATTAACTGGGGCAATTCCGCCGCTCCCCTGTGGAGCACGGTGGTGGGCGTTGTCGGCAACGTCAAATATGCGGGTCTCGATTGGGACCTCCTGCCTACGGTCTACCTGCCGTACCGCCAGTTGGCCCCCGAAAATCGGGGGCTCACCGCCCACATGTCCTTCGTGCTGCGCACGGCCGGCGGCAGATTCCTGCGCAATGATGTGCAGAGGATTGTGAGGTCGCTTGATCCGGCCGTGCCCGTCGTCGATCTGATGTCGATGGAGGACATTGTGGCTGGGAAAACGCTGCCGGCCCGCGTGAGTGCGGCCGCCTTTTCGGCGTTCGCTGCCGCCTCGCTGCTCCTTGCCGCCATCGGACTGTACGCGCTCGTGTCGCAGTCGGTATCGCGGCGACGAAAGGAGATCGCAATTAGAATCGCTTTGGGTGCCGCACCGGGGCGTGTGATCCGCCAAACCGTGAGTGATGGCGTCCAACTGGGTATTGTCGGAGCGGCCGCGGGCGTCGCTGCGGCAATCCCCCTTGCCCGGCTGATGCGGAATCTGCTCTTTGGCGTCAGTCCGGTCGACGCGGCCGTGCTTGTGGCGTGTCCGCTGGTGCTGGTTCTGGTATGCGCTGCGGCGAGCTTGGCCCCGGCGCTGCGTGCACGTGCAACCGATCCGCTTGATGCACTCCGGTGTGATTGAACTTGTGGTGTGTCTCTCCAGAAACCTGATCATTGCCGTCCGCATGGCCCCGGCGGCGGTATCACGCAGGCGCTTGGGACTGTTGGTATGTATCTTGTCGCCGATCATTCCGGGAAGCCTTCCTCTGGCTCATCAGATTCTATGTCACCAGGCCCCCGGCGTTGACCGCACCCTCTTAGAGTGATAGCATTCCGGATAGCGGCGGATACTTACACTCAGAGGCATAGACTGCTTTGTCATCGTGGGGCCGAACTCATTGCGTAACGAGACGGGGCGGTGTCTGTTTCCCGCTCCAGACCTTAGTCCTGTGTTCTCTGATTGTTTCGGCGGCTGCTGCGGATTCTCCCGCAACCTCCCGGCAGGCTTTTCTCAATCAATACTGTGTGATCTGCCACAGCCAGAAAGCCCACACCGCTGGGCTGGTGCTGGAGAATTCCGAGCCCGCAAATCCTGGATTCCGGCCCGGCGTTTGGGAGAAGGTGGTCCGCAGGCTGAAGGCCGGAGAAATGCCGCCGGCGGGGATGCCCCGGCCCGACGCGGCATCTGTGAAAGCTTTTACAGCGGGACTGGTCGAGGATCTGGACGCCGCCGCCCGGCGCGCGCCGTACGCCGGCCGCCCGGTGATCCGCCGGCTGAACCGGCTCGAATACGCCAACGCCATTCGGGACTTACTCTCCATCGAACTGCCGGTTGCGAGCGAGTTGCCGCCGGATGGCATCGCGGCGGGTTTTGACAATATCGGCGATGCGCTCTCCATGTCGCCCCTGCTGCTGGAGCAGTATCTGAAAGTGGCACGGAAGGTGAGCGAGTATGCGGTGGGGGTCGGTGATCCATCGCCGGTGACGGAGAATTTCCCGGCGCCCGAAGCGCAATCGAGCTGGCTGGGCCCGGGACTGCCGTTTGGCACACGCGGGGGCGCCCGCGTCGAGTATTACTTCCCCTACGACGGGCAGTACAACTTGCGGGCTTTTCTGGGAAAGGAAAGCCTGCCGCCCACCGAAGGGGTGCGCTTTTTTCAGACGCGCGTTGAGGTCAAAGCCGGCTTGCATACTGTGGTTGCGACCTTCCCCGACGAATTCGCCGAACGGGAAGGTCCGGTGCCGAATGTCGCCGGCCTGGGTGGCGCCGCATTGGGCGGTCCTCTGGACACGCGGGGCTCTGCGATTCATCCGACCATCGAGTTTCGCGTGGACAACCGGCGTGTGAAGGTGTTCGATATTGCGGGATTGAGCGTCGGCGAGGCCGCCTTCGCAGGGCAGCCGGGCCCGCCGACGCTGAACCGCATCGAGATCTCCGGACCTTACGACGCGCAAGGCGTGAGTGAGACGCCGAGCCGGCGCCGGATATTCGTGTGCAGCCCGGCGAGCGCGGCGGACGAGCCGGCCTGCGCCTCGAAGATCATCTCCACGGTCGCGCGGCGCGCTTTCCGGCGCGATGTCAGCGCCGCGGAATTGAAACCCTACCTGGCAGCCTACAGCGACACGCGGCGCAAGCAAAGCTTCGACTCCGCGATTGCCGCCGCTCTTCGCGACCTGCTTCTGGCGCCCGATTTCCTGTTCCGGCTGGAGTTCGATCCCCCCGGCGCCGCGGCCGGGAGCGTGCACAGGGTGTCGGACTGGGAACTGGCCTCGCGCCTCTCGTTTTTCCTGTGGAGCAGCATTCCGGATGATGCACTGCTGGCGGCGGCGCGCAGCGGAAAGCTCCAGGACCAGGCGGTCCTGGACCGGGAGACGCGCCGCATGTTTGCGGACTCGCGGGCCGCCACGCTGGCCGACAACTTTGCGGAGCAGTGGCTGGGTCTGCGCGCGCTGGCGGAGATCAAGCCGGACAGCCAGGCCTATCCGGACTTCGACGGCGCGCTGGCAGCCGGCTTCGAGCAGGAGACGCGCCTGTTCGTGCGCAGCGTCATCCGCGAGAACCGCAGCGTGCTGGACCTGATCGGAGCGGACTACACGTATCTCAACGAAAGATTGGCCCGGACCTATGGGATTCCGGGAGTGATCGGGCCCGGCTTCCGCCGGGTGTCCCTGGTTGGGCACCCGGAGCGGGGCGGCCTGCTGGGCCAGGGCAGCATCCTGATGCTGACGTCGCACACTACGACGACGTCGCCGATCCTGCGCGGCAAATGGATTCTGGACAGTCTGCTGAACTCGCCGCCGCCCCCTCCGCCGCCCGGCGTGCCGCCGCTCGACGAAAGCGCCGGGAAAGGACAGAAGTTGACGACCCGGCAACAGATCGAGCGGCACAGGAACAATGCCGTCTGCGCGTCCTGCCACTCTCGCATGGATCCCTTGGGATTCGCACTCGAAAATTTCGACGTGATCGGCAGGTGGCGGACGCACGACCAGGGCGGCGAGATCGACGCTTCGGGAAAACTGCCTAACGGCGCGAGTTTCTCCGGCCCGGAGGGGTTGAAGCGCTTTCTGCTCAGCCGCCCGGATCAGTTTGTGGAGGCGACGGTCGCGCGCCTCCTGACTTACGCGCTTGGACGGGAACTGGACCCGCGGGATCAACCCACGATCCGCCAGATTATGCGGGAAACCGAGCCGGGCGGGTATCGATTCGAAGACCTGGTGGTGGCTATCGTGAACAGCGTGCCGTTCCAGATGCGACAAATCCAGGCGAAGTCGAAGGATCAGTCATGATCATTACCAAAAAGCATCTTCCCCGGCGGACGTTTTTGCGCGGCGCGGGGGTGTCGCTGGCGCTCCCGCTGCTGGATGCCATGATTCCGGCTTTGCGGGCAGAGCGGCTCACGGCGGCGGCTCCCGTGCGCCGGCTTGGATTCATTTATTACACACTGGGCGTGAACGTGGACAAGTGGCGGCCCAAGGGGGAGGGGGCGAACTACGAGCTCAGCCCCGCTCTGGCGCCGCTCGCCCCGCACAAGAACAAATTTCTGGTCCTGAGCGGGCTCTCCTCCGACCCCGACCGCACGAAGGCCGGATTTCACGACCGGGCGCTGGCCTCTTTCATGACCGGCGTCGAGCTCACCAGGGGCAAGGTTCACGTCGGTATCTCGGTGGACCAGGTGGCGGCGCAGGTGCTGGGAAAGGAAACCCAGTTCGCCTCGCTCGAACTGGCGACCGAATACAACAACCAGCTCGGCGGGGTATCGTACAAGAGCGCCACGACCCAATTGCCGTTCGAGCCCAATCCGCGGCGGGTTTTCGAGCGCCTGTTCGGCGAAGGCGGCAGAATTGATCCGGTGGCCGCCGCCGCGCGCCGCGAGGCCGATCAGAGCAGCCTGGACGCGGTCACCGCCCGCATCTCCGAGCTGAAGGCGCGCCTCGGCCCGAACGATTGCCGGAAACTGGACGAGTATTTGCAGTCCATCCGGGACATCGAGCGCCGGATTCAGGTGGCGCTGGAAAAGAAACCCGTGCCGCTGCCGGAAATGGCGCGGCCGGCCGGCATCCCGGATTCCTGGCCCGAGCACGTGAAGATCATGTTCGATCTCCAGGCCCTGGCTCTGCAGGCGGATTTGACCCGCGTCTGGACCTTCATGATGGCGCGCGAAGCCTCCTCCATGACTTTTCCGCACCTGGGCATCACGATGGGCCACCATGAGATCTCGCACCACAACTTCGAGGCGGATAAGCTCGCGGCGCTGGCCAAAATCAATGTGAACCAGTCCGAGCTTTTCTCTTATTTCCTGACCAGGCTGGAGGGAATCAAGGAAAGCAACTCGAGCCTGCTGGACCACTCGCTGATCATGTACGGCAGCGATTTGAGCGTGCCCACGGTGCACAGCCAGCACGATCTGCCCATTATCGTGGCCGGCGGAGCAGCCGGACGCGTCGCGGGCGGCCGCTACATCGTTTACCCCGGCGACACCACGCCGCTGACGAATCTGTATCTCACGATGCTCGACAAAGTCGGCGTGCCGACGGAGAAACTCGGAGACAGCACCGGCAAGCTGAACCGCCTGGAGGTTTAGGCGGTGAAGCTCGAAATTCGTTTCCTGACGCGCAGGCTTGTGCCGTACCTGATGGCAGGCGCGTGTCTTTTCAGCGTTCCGGCACTGGCCGCGCCGCCCGCGGCCGCCGGATCCGGGGAGGCGCTCCTCGAAGCCGTTCAAAACGATGACCAGGCGGCGGTGGAGACACTGCTGAAGCAGAAGGCGGATGTCAACGCGCGCGAGGACGACGGCGCCACGCCCCTTGCCTGGGCGGCGCTGCGCTCGAACGCCGGGATCGCCGCGCTGCTGCTGAAAGCGGGCGCCAACCCGAACCTGCGCAACGAGCAGGGAATCAGCCCGCTGTACCTGGCGATCACGAACGGGTCGCCGGCCGTCGTGAAGCTCTTGCTCGAGCACGGCGCGGATCCGAACCTCGCCCGGGAGAACGGCGAGACGCCCCTGATGGCCGCCACGCACCTGGGGCAGATCGACGTGATGAAGATGCTGCTCGCGCGCGGCGCGGACGTAAACGCGCGCGAGAAGAAGTTCGGCCAGGCGGCGCTGATGTGGGCGGCCGGCCACCCGGCGGCGGTGCGCCTGCTGGTGGACCACGGAGCGGACGTGCACGCTACTTCAAAGGTCTGGGACATCACGGCGACGATCTATACGCCGACCACCAGCACGATCGGAAAAACAGGCATCCCCTGGAACAACGACGGGACCTACACGAGCAAGCAGGGTGGCCAGAACGCGCTGTTTTTCGCGGTGCAGCAACACGACCTGGAATCCGCACGTATCCTTCTGGATGCCGGAGTGGACGTGAATGTCGCGGCGGCGGACGGCACCACGCCTCTGCTCGCCGCGCTTTACAAGTGGGATCCTCTCGGCAAGGAGTTCGTCGCGGGGAAGGGCGCCCCCGCCCCCGCAGGCAGTTCCGCGCATTTCGGCGCCGACCTGGCAATGGCGAACTTTCTGCTGGATCGCGGCGCCAAGGTCAACGTGGCGGACGGGGCCGGCTACACACCGCTGCACGGCGCCGCGCTGGCGGTCGCCGCCGTCACTACCTTGGGACGAGACCGGTCTGCCTATGGCGGCGGCAGGGTGCTCCGGTCGAAAGCCAAGGCCGCAGCGCCTGCCGGAGGGAATTCCTCGGTCAAGCTGGAGGAAGCGCTGGCGATGGTGAAGCGGTTGCTCGATCTCGGGGCCGATCCGAACCGGCAAACCCTATATCCCACGTCCGGACCCGTCGGGGATGTGCGCATCAACCCCGCTCCGCCGGGTTCCTCCGCCTTCCATATCGCGGCCAATTCCGATTGCCTGGAACTGGTCACGATGCTCGCGGCCAAGGGGGCGAATCCGAACCTGGTGCGCAAAGACGGCCACACACCGTTCTCGGTGGCGGTTCTCTCCGACAACGTGGCCATCGTGAAGGAAATGGTCGCGCGGGGCGCGAACCTCACTGCCAGGTACAATCCTACCGATCACTTCGCCGATCCTGTGAAGCCGATCTCGCTGCCCCGGAGCAATCAGACCATCATGCACATTGCCGCGGGCGCGGGCGCCGCGGAGGTGATCGAGTATCTGTATTCGCTGGGCGTAGGCCTGGAGGCGAAAAACTCGATGGGCGAAACGCCGCTGGACCTCGCGGACCATCAGGAAAGGTATCGCGAAGCGCGGGCGAGGGAGGCCGCGGAGGACAAGCCCAATCGCGTGGTGAAGCGCGACACGAGCACCACGGACGCCATCAAAAAACTCCTGGCGTCCCGCTCCCCGGCGGTCGCGGCTCGGTAAAGGAAGTAGTGTGTTACCGAGCGGCGACCGTGAGGGAGCGATGAAGCCCGCTCAGAACAGGAACTTCAGTGCCAACTGAAGACTCCGGGGCACGTTCGACTGACCGGTAATGATCCCGAAGTTCGCCCCGTTGATGGTGGTTCCCGGAGCGGCAAAGACGGGCGTATTCGTGATGTTGAAGGCTTCGGCCCGGAACTGGAATTGATAGCGCTCCTTGAAGGCGAGGTTCTTGAACAGGGAGAAATCCAGGTTTCTCGTGAGGTCCTGGCGAACGCCCGTATACGAGCGCGCGAGATTGCCGGAGCTGAAATTGGCCGGCTGCGCGAAGGCGGCGGTGTTGAACCACTGATAGATGCTCTTTCCGCTGGAAAGAACCGGATTCCCCACCACGTCCGGATGCTGGCCGCCGCCGAAAGTGTAGCTGTTATTGGCGGCGGTATAGAAGAAGAGCGGCTGCCCCGAAGCGAGCGTCAGAAGGCCGTTGGCCTGCCATCCTCCCAGGAATCCGTTGATCACCGGGTTCCAATTGGAGCCGATGGGTTTGCCTTTTCCAAAGGGCAACTCTCCCACCGCGCTCAGCGTGAAGCGGTGGGGGACATCGTAGCTGCTGGGCGAATGCTCGCAGCGCACGCAGTACCAGCTCCGATAGGCGCCCGAGCCATTGTGCGCCGAATCGTTCCAGAGGCCGTCGGCGACATCCGACATGAGCTTGGACCAGGTGTACCCGGCGATCAGGCTGACGCCATTGGTATACCGCTTGGTAAAGGAAACCTGCAACGCATCGTACTCGGAGTTCCCGATGGCGGTGCCGTCCGCGGCGACGGTCTGCCATGCGGGAAACGGGCGCAGCAGTTGACCTTGCTGGACCTGCGGCTGGGCCAGCGGTCCTGACGGAATCACCCCAAAGAACGGGTTGTTCACCAGCGTCAGGAGCTGGTTCCCCATGCTCATCAGGCTCGGCGGGAGTTGATTCATCGAAGTGGCGCCGCCGCCTCCCACCCAGGCCAGGTGCGTGCCCTTGTTACCCACATAGGCCACCTGCAAAAGCGTATTGGTGGCGATGCTGCGTTGAATGGAGAAATTCCACTGCTGGTTGTATTCCGTTCTCAGGGTCGAGGGCAAGGCGCTCTGGAGATTCAGGCCGATCGCGGAAAGCAGGCCCTGCGAACTGCCCGGCGGATAGACGTAGCCGGAAGGGAACGGATTGCTGAACAAGGTGTTCGGATGGATGCGGTCCAGGCTGTTCACCCAGGGCGTGGCGGTCTGGAACGCGGTGCTGGTGAACTCCCGGGTGGCGGCGTCGTACGGCACCCCGAAGAAGATGCCGTAGCCGGTGCGAATGACCGTCTTGTCGTCCAGGGAATAGGCGATGCCGATGCGCGGGCTGGGTTTCCACTCCACGCCGCGGATCGTATTCCGGCCCAGACTATCCGGCCCGCTGCCCGCAAAGACATACCCGCCGTACAGGTTCCAGGGCGTTTGGCCGGTGAAGGGGTTGGTCACCTGGTTGGAGATGGGATTCAGCACAGAAGGATCGATCGCCGCCATGCGGTTGTAGCGCTCCTTCGCCGCAGTCTCCTCCTCCAGCCGGAAACCGACGTTCATGGTGAGCTTGCGGGTCCACTTGATATCGTCCTGGACGAACTCCCCGAAGTAGTGATTGGCATTGGCAGGCCTGGCGTAATAGCCGGCGCTGCCGCTGGTGCCGGTTCCCAGCAGCATGGAAGCCACGCCGTCGCCCGCCGTGGCGGACACGGCCAGGGGATTCGGGCCCTGCGTCATATCGTTCGCAAAGTTCATCACCAGGGGGTTGGTCTGGAAGAAGTTCAGGAAGTAATCCCGGTGCTCCGCGCCGATGGACAGCGTATGCTTGCCGATGACCCGCAAAACGCTGCCGGACGCGTTGTAGTTGAGCTGGTTGCTCGAATAGTACGGACCGTTGTTGTTGCCCAGGTTGGAATAGCCCTGCGCGGTGAGGCCCGGGAACTCATCCACATCGCCCTGTTCCATGTAGGTCTGAAGGCTCGCCGGCAACCCCAGTTTGGTCAGCAGGAAGCCCAGGCCATTGCTGGGGCGAAACGCGGAAAAGCGGTTGACTCCGAAGCGCAGGTCCACCACCGTGGCGGTTCCGACCGTCTGCGTGAAGCCCAGTGCCGCGTTATAGGAGTGCACGGTCATGGGCCCATAGCCCGTATCCGCCAGGTTGTTGTAGTAGTTGGGCGATCCTGCCACGTTGTACAGATAAGCGAAGCGGATGAAGCCGCGCTTGTTCGGGCTGAAATTGTGATCGACCTTGCCGGTGATCTGCTCGAGTGGATTGGCGCTGACGGCGGTGGCGGCCAGGTTGTTCAGCGCCGTATACCCGCCGCCCGGCACCGCTTGGCCCGGCAGGTTCGGCGCGGGCCAGTAGGAGGCCGACGCCGCCCCTGCCGGGTCCATCAGGCTTTTGGGGATGATATTGCCGGGGAAGGGCGTGCGGAGGAATTGCCCCGCGTGGGAGGGGTCCGGAGTCGTGCTGAACGGATTGTAAATAGTCCTCAATTGGCCTGCCTGATTGAGGTCCTGGGAAAAGTCCCCCGCGCGCATGGCCGCGGTAGGCACGCTGAAGAGGCTGAATGCGCCCGCGTTGTTGACATCTCTCTCGAACAGCCCGAAGAAGAACGTCTTGTTCTTGATAATCGGCCCGCCGACGGATCCGCCGTATTGATCCATGTGCAGGGGGGCGATCTTCGCGCCGGAGCGGTTGGAGAAGAAGTTGTTGGCGTTCAGCGCGTTGTTGCGCAGGAACTCGAAGACGTTGCCATGCAAACTGTTCGTTCCGGACTTGGTGACCATGGTGGTGATGCCGCCGCCGCTGCGGCCATACACAGCCGAGTAGCTGTTGGTCTGCACGCGCATTTCATCCACGGCGTCCACCGACGGCAGCATGGTCAGGCCCATGATGCCCGGGATATCGCTCTGGTTCAGGATGGAGACTCCATCCAGTTGAAAATCGGAAGTGGATTCCAGCCCGCCGTTGAAGGAATACCGGATGGCGCTGGTGAAGAAGTTGCTCTGGTAATTGTTGGGCGTGGAGGGAGCGACTCCCGGCTCAATGGCCATCAGCGTGAGGATGTTCCGATTGACCAGCGGGAGATCGACAATCGACTTGTTGTTCACCACTCCGCCCAGCGTCGCGTTGGAAGGATCGACCATCTGGACCTGGCTGGAGACCTCCACGGTCTGATTGGTCGCGCCGAGTTGCAGGACGATGTTGAGAACTGCTTCCTGCTTCGCCGTCAACGGAAACGAGTTCAACTGGTAAATCTGAAATCCGGCGGCCTCCGCGGTGACTTTGTACGTGCTCGGAATCAAATTGTTGATCAGGTAGACGCCATCCTGGTTGGTGAGCGCCGTAAACGCCACGCCGCGCTGCGTGTCGGTCACCGTCACCTTGACCTTGGGCACGACGGCACCGGTAGGGTCGCTCACGATGCCGGAGACGGATGCCTGAAATGTCTGCCCGGGCGCAATGGCAGGCGCTAACAGGACCAGCAAGAGCGCCACCAGGGCTGCTCTTGCGCATTGTTTCTTACGTGGACGTTTGCTTTGAAGCGTCATGGCTCCTCCCGCGCTTTGGAATATTTTTGAATCAGGCAGGAATTCGGCTCCTCCTGACCCCTGACTGAGCGCTGTGCAGGGATTATATACCAAACCTGCCCAAAAGCGGAGAGCCGGCTGGTCCGGCGGCGGCCAGGGGGTGCCCGGAGCGTCACCCGTGATAGCATGACCGCGATGGAGTCCACGCAGACAGACTGGAGGGCGCACGGCATTCGCATCGTTCGTGCGGGGCAGTTGGACCGGAACACTCCCCAGACGCCCGGCATGACCCGAGCGGCCGCCATCACTCACGCGAGCGCCGGCGCGAACCGCCTCTGGGCGGGAACGGTGGTGGTGGAGCCTGATGTCAAGACCGGAGCACATCACCACGGGGAACTCGAGACGGTGCTGTACATCGTCAAGGGCCGCGCCCGTTTCCGTTGGGGCGATCACCTGGAGTTTGTTGACGAGGCAGGGCCGGGGGATTTCATTTACGTGCCGCCCTTCGTGCCGCACCAGGAGATCAACGCGAGGCGCGACGTCCCTGTGGAGGCGGTCGTGGTGCGCAGCGGGCAGGAACCTGTGGTGATCAATCTGGATATTGAAAGCCCGGAGCCCGGGCCGGATATGCCTGAGCCGTTTCATCCGGCCGGCCGCGAATGAGCGTTGTGGCGCCCAGCAGAGGGAGCCCGGACGTTCAGTTCTTCTTGCCTCTCTGAGCGGCCCGCGCCGCCGTGGAGGGCGGAACGATGCCGTTGGCTCGCAGATAGCCGGCGATATTGCCGTAAATCTCGTTGTTGTGCACCAGAATGTGCAGGAACGCGTAACTCATCTGGGGGGAAGACGAGACTTTCTGGTCGTCAGTGGCCTCCAGCGCTGCGGCACAATAGGCAAACGAGTCCTTCAGGGCTTTGCTGACGTCGGCTTTCTCCTTCAGGCCGGCCAGGTGCTCCGGGGACTGCGGAGCGGTTTCCGAACGAAGCGTCGCACAGTCAGTGAAGTTTCTTTGCGCGGAGTGGATGAGCCACTCGGCGAAGGTCATCTGACCGCTGGTGAGCCGAAACTGGTACTTGTCCGCGGGCATCACGTCCGCGCTGGACTCCAGGTTCCGCCGCACCACGTTGAAATACCGCTGGGTGGCCGTGGTGGTCAGGTTGTTCTGCGCCTCCAGTGCTCCCAGCATCAGGCAAAAACACAAAATCGTGCGCCGCATAGCGGAGAGTATAGTACGCCGGCACGCCTCGCGCCCATTCGGTTCCATGGCGGATTACAATGTACCCAATGTTTCGTGTCTGGGGCACCTTTACCGCGGCGCTGGCCCTGGCTGTCACTGCTACAGCGGCTGCGGACGATGTCCTGCCTTTCCTCCACGCCCACTGCAGCGCCTGCCACAACGCGAAGGTAGCCTCCGGCGGAATTGACTTCTCCGCTTTTTCTGATCCCCAGACCTTCGTCTCGGATCGGGCTGTCTGGGAACGCGTCCTCGCGAAGCTCAAAACAGGCGAAATGCCGCCGCGCGGGGCGCCGCAGCCTCCCGCCGCGGATACCGCCGCAGTCACAGCGCGGATCGAGGCCGAATTTACCCGCCAGGACGCTGCTCTCAAGCCCGAGCCCGGCCGTGTCTTCGCTCGCCGCCTCAGCCGCGCCGAATACAACAACACGGTCCGCGACCTGCTTGGCGTCGATCTCCGGCCGGCCGACGGTTTCCCGCAGGACCAGGCCGCCTTCGGGTTTGACGATATCGCCGATGCGCTGAATGTAAACCCCGCGCTTCTGGAAAAATACGCCGACGCGGCAGAGCGAGCAGTCCGCACGGCCATCTTTGGCCCGGAAAAGCTCAAGCCCTCCGCCACGCACTATCCCTTCCCGGTGCGTCTCAACTACTCGCGCGGAACCCAGCAGCGAATCCCGGACGCGGCCCACTACGACCTCACCGGCCTCAGTTCCCTGCACGCCTCGCACGTGCTCCATCGGTTTCCGGTGGACGCCACCTACAGCTTCCGCCTGGTCTTCAACGGACATCGCCCGAACCAGTCGATGCCGGTGCACGCCGCCGTCTGGATCGACGGCAAGATGATTCACGAACTCGAGGTTGATGCGACCGATCTGGAGGGCCAGGTCCGCCAGTTCCGCGCGCATGTTCGGGCCGGCGAGCACCTGGTTTCGGCTTCCTACCTGAAGGAGTACCACGGGCTTCCGCCCAGCTATGGCGGCCCGGAACCCTCCACGCGTCCGCCCGTCCCTCTGATCAGCGCCCGCGGCAAACTGACCGAAAAAGATATCGAGACACTCCGCCGGTTAGGCACCACGATCAAGACGGACGCCATCGAAACCCGCATCGACAACCGGTTCGAATCGATCGACATCGGCGGCCCGTTCGATCAGGCCACCGGCCCGTCCCAAGAAAGCCTGCGGCGCATCTTCGTCTGCCCGCAGCACGCCGAAGGGTGTGCCCGCGCCATTATCGCCAACTTCGCCCGGCGCGCCTTTCGCCGTCCGTTGCAGCCGCGGGAAGCCGATCCGTACCTGAAGCTCTACGCGCTTGTGCGCAAACAGGGGGATTCGTTCGAAGAAGGCATCGCCGCGGCGCTCGAAGGGGTCATGGTCTCGCCGGCGTTTATTTATCGCATCGAAGAGGACCGGCCCCTCAAGGCGGGACAGACGGAGATCCCGGTGAGCGATATCGAGATGGCTTCGCGCCTCTCGTACTTCCTCTGGAGCAGCATGCCGGATGAGGAACTCATGCGCCTGGCCTCCGAACGCCGCCTGCGCCAGCCCGCTGTTCTCGAAGCGCAGGTGCGCCGCATGCTGGACGACGAGAAATCGGATGCCCTCGTGGAAAACTTCGCCGGCCAGTGGCTCCAGCTCCGCAATATCGACGTGGTTCGTCCCGACAGCCAGCGCTTCCCCGAGTTCGATGAGAGCCTGCGCGGTTCCATGCGCCGCGAAACCGCGCTCTTCTTGGAAAACATCATCCGCCACGACGGCAGCATCCTCGACCTGCTGGATGCCAATTACAGCTTTCTCGACGAGCGCCTGGCGCGCTTCTACGGCGTGGCCGGCGTGACGGGTCCTGAATTCCGGCGCGTGGACATGACCGCCACCCCCCGTGGCGGGGGCCTCCTCGCCCAGGGCAGCATCCTGACCATTTCGTCCTACTCCACGCGGACCTCCCCGGTCCTGCGCGGCAAATGGATTCTCGAAAACCTTCTCAATGCGCCGCCACCGCCACCGCCTGCCTCCGTGCCTGCGCTGGATGACTCGAAAACCGGCCAGTCGGCATCCCTGCGGCAGCAGATGGAAGCGCATCGCGCCAACGCCGCCTGCGCCTCCTGCCATGCGAAGATGGACCCGCTGGGCTTCGGCCTGGAAAACTTTAACGCCATCGGCGCTTGGCGCGACGTGGATGGCAAGTTCCCCGTGGATGCGGCGGGGATCCTCCCCGGCGGCCAGGCCTTCCAGGGTCCCAAGGAATTGAAAACTCTGTTACTCCAGCGGCGCGACGCGTTTGTCGCGTGTATGAGCGAGAAGATCCTCACCTATGCGCTGGGCCGCGGCCTGGAGCGCTCTGACCGTCCCGCGCTGGCATCCATCGAAGCCGGTGTCGCGGGCCACGAGTACCGCTTCTCGCAACTGATCCTCGAGGTAGTGAACAGTCTGCCCTTCCAGATGAAACGCGCGCGCGAAACACAGCAGGTTTCCGCGCGCATCGGAGGACCTTCCAGATGAGTTTTGTCGCCCGAAAACACATCTCCCGCCGCGCCGTGCTGCGGGGAACCGGCGCGGCCGTGGCGCTGCCGTTGCTGGACGCGATGGTTCCCGCGTTCGGCGGATCCGCCAGGCCGGTGCGGCGCATCGGTGTGGTCTATGTTCCGAACGGCGTGATCATGAACCAGTGGACACCCGCCGAGACCGGGCGGGACTTCGTGTACCCACGCATCCTCAAGCCGCTCGAACCGTACCGGGAGCAGATCGCGGTGATCTCGGGCCTGTGCAACAATGCCGCCAACAAGGCGCAGGGTGGAGGGCACGCCAAGGCCTCGGGCAGTTTTCTTTCCGCCTGTCCGCCGAAACTCACCGCCGGAGCCGACGTTCACGCCGGAACCACCTTCGATCAGATCGCCGCGAAGAGATGGGCGTCTGAGACGCGCGTACCTTCTCTACAGATCGGCTGCGAGGATTCCCGCATGGTCGGCAACTGCGACACGGGTTCCAGTTGCGCCTACACCAACAGCCTTTCGTGGAAAGATCCCGATTCGCCGTTGGCCGTCGAAACCAATCCGCGATCTCTTTTCGAGCGCCTGTTCGGCGCCGCGGACCCCAGCCTGGATCCGAAAACCCGCGCCCGCCGCGCCCTATACCGCCGCAGCATCCTCGACCTTACGCGCGAGAGCGCCCGCAGGCTCGAACTCGATCTGGGACCCGCCGATCGCCGCCGCATGGACGAATACCTCACCTCCGTCCGGGAAGTCGAAGAACGCACTGCCGCGGCAGAAAAGGACCCTCGCATTCCGCCGATCGAGAAACCGTCGGGCATCCCCTTCGACTACGCCGAATACGTGAAGCTGATGTTCGACCTGCAAGCCATCGCTTTTCAGGCCGACCTTTCGCGCGTGACCACCATGATGCTCGGCCGGGAGGGCAGCGTCCGGAGCTACCCCGAGATCGAGGTCCCCGACCCGCACCACCCGCTCACCCATCACCGCGGCCACCCCGACTTCATCGAGAAGGTGACGAAGATCAACTGCTTCCACGTGCAGATCTTCGCCCATTTCGTCGGAAAGCTGCGAGCCACCTCCGATGGCGACGGCACGCTGCTGGATCATTCCGCGATCCTCTATGGAGGAGCCCTCAGCGACGGCAACTCGCACTCGAACGTGAATTTGCCGCTCCTGGTGGCGGGTGCGCCGGGCCGCCACATCCGCCTGCCGGAGAAAACGCCGGCGGCGAACCTCTTCGTCACGCTCCTCAACGGCGCCGGGATCGAAGTGGAGACCTTCGGAGACAGCACCGGCCGGGTGGACCTCTGAATCAGGAACTGTGGGCCGCATGTCGAAGAGAACGAATCCGCTCCTGCCGGCATTGCAGGCCGGCATGACGCGGCGGGAGGTCTGGCCGTCCATCGGCTGCGGCGTACTGCTCGCCGGCAATTCTATGTGCGCCCGAACGGCCGAGCCGTCTCCGGTGGCCGAGACGGCCTATGGACGTGTGCGCGGCGTTTCGTTGCGGGGTGTGCATATCTTTCGCGGAATCCCCTACGGCGGGCCGGCGGAAGGCGGGCGCCGCTTCCTGCCTCCCGCGAAACCCGCGAAGTGGGCCGGCGTCCGCGACGCGAAGGTCACGGGGCCGCGGTGCGTCCAGGGGCCCGGCAATATCCTGCTCTCGCCGCTCATCGGCGAGTACTTCGGCGGCGGGCGGCCCGACCGCGTGGAGATCTCCCGGCAGGACGATTCCGAAAACTGCCTGGTCCTGAATGTCCTCACTCCCGGGCTGCGCGGCAAGCGCCCGGTCATGTTCTATATTCACGGCGGCGGCCTGTCCGGCGGATCAAGCGTGCTGACGCTCCTGGGCGATGGATTGGTGCGCGAGCAGGATGTGGTGCTGGTGGGCGTCAATCACCGGTTGAATGTGTTCGGCTACACCTACCTGGGCGGCCTGAGCTCGAAGTATGCCGCCGGCAACGCCGGACAACTGGACCTGGTTGCCGCCCTCCAATGGGTCCGCGAGAACATCGCGCGCTTCGGGGGCGATCCGGCGAACGTCATGATTTTTGGTGAATCAGGCGGGGGCGCCAAGGTCAGCGCGCTGATGGCGATGCCCGCGACCAAAGGGCTGTTCCACAGAGCTTCCGTGCAGAGCGGATCAGCCCTGCGGGTAGGCACGGCCGAAGCCGGCACCGAATTGGCCCGGAAGCTGCTTGCCAATCTGGGTCTCCACGAGAGTCAGGTGGACGAATTACCGAAGATCCCGGCGGACAAGCTGTTCGCTGCGGCGCGAGCCGCTGGTCTGGGCGGCACAATGGTGGTAGACGGCCATTCGATTCCGCAGCAGACCTGGGATCCCACGGCGCCGGAGGTCTCGGCCACGGTTCCCCTGCTGGTTGGGAACGATAAGGACGAATCCACCCTGTTTTCCCTGAAAAACGAGGCCCTCTTCAGCCTGGACGATGCCGGCCTCCGCGCGAGCCTGGTCAAAGCGGGTACCGCCGAAGGCGATCTCGATTCGCTGCTGGCGCTCTATCGCCGCGACCATCCCGCGGATAGTCCCACGGACCTGTATTTCCGAATTTCCACCGACCGGGGCGCGCGCCGCAATGCCATCCGGCAGGCCGAACGGAAGGCGGAACAGGGCAGGGCCAACGTCTACATGTGGTACTGCCAGTGGAACACGCCGTTGGGCCAAGGGAAGTTCAAAATCAAGTCCTTCCACACGTGCGATCTGCCGCTTACCATGCGCCTGGTCCGGTTCCCCGAATCCGAACAGCTTTCCCGGCAACTCGCCGGCGCCTGGGCCGCCTTCGCCCGGACCGGGAATCCCAGCCAGAAAGGGCTTGCGTGGCCTGCTTATACCTTGGCCGAGCGCGCAACGATGATCTTTGACGGGCCCAAAAGCGAAGTAGTCAACGACCCGGACAGGGACGAGCGCCGCATGGTCCGCGACCGTCCCTCGGCCGGCCCGCTGTAACGGCAACAGGGGATGGCACAGGAGGGAAAGAAATGCCAGATACGAACCGTCCGCATGCGATAAACCGCCGCTCCGTAATTCGGACCGCGATGGGGGCAGCGGGTCTCACGCCCTTAATCGGCAGCGCCGCCCGGCCGGCCAAGTCGATCCCGCACGCCTCCGCGCCGGCGAACCCGGTAGTCGAGACCACGGCGGGCAAAGTCCGCGGATTCACGAGCCGCGGCGTCGAGGTTTTCCGGGGCATTCCTTACGGTGCTTCCACGACGGGGCCCAATCGGTTCATGCCGCCGGCCAAGCCGGAACCGTGGGCCGGCGTACGCAACTGCCTCAGCTACGGGCATGCCTGCCCACAAGCCGGCACCGGAGTCATCGAGAACGATCGAGGCGGGCGGAACACCGACGAGGACGCCTTTCTGCTCTACCGCACCAACGGCTGGATTCGGGGGGAGGATTGCCTGCGAGTGAACGTCTGGACGCCATCCGCGCCCTCCTCCGGCCGCAAGCGTCCGGTCATGGTCTACATGCATGGCGGCGGGTACGTGGGCGGCAGCGGCAACGACCTGCTCTGCTACGACGGAGAAAACCTGGCCCGCAATCACGATGTGGTGGTCGTGACCCACAACCACCGGCTGAATCTTTTCGGATACCTCAACCTGAGCGAAATCGGCGGGGAACGCTACGCCTCATCTGGCAACGTGGGGATGCTGGATATCGTCGCGGTGCTGGAATGGGTGCGGGACAATATCGCGAACTTCGGCGGCGATCCGGGCAACGTACTGATCTATGGGCAATCCGGCGGCGGCGGAAAGGTCAGCACCTTGATGGCGATGCCCGCGGCCCAAGGCTTGTTTCACCGCGCCGTGGTGCAGAGCGGCTCGGGCTTGCGGTCCGGGGATGCGGAAACCGCCGCCCGGAGGGCCGCGGTGGTGCTGGAAGAACTCGGTATCTCGAAGACGCAGTTGGAGAAGATCCACACGTTGCCGACCAGCGCGCTGCAAGCCGTGCAACCCGTGGTGCAACGCCGCCTGGCGGGACCTGGCCGCCCGGCTGCCGGCGGATTGGGCGGCTGGGGTCCCATCCTGGACGGAAAGATCATTCCCGCGCACCCCTTCGATCCCGTGGCCCCGGCGATTTCCGCCAACGTTCCCATGCTCATCGGGACTTGTCTGAACGAAATGGTGAATGGCACCGACAATCCGGAGCGCGAGACACTCACGGAGAGCGAGCTATTGAAGCGGGTCAACGCGCGGTACAGGGAGAAGGGCGGCGATATCGTTGCCGCCTACCGCAAGGAATATCCCAAGGCGTCGCCGTTCGTGGTGTGGGGAGCGATCTCGGCCGCCGGAATGCGGCGGAATGCGATCACGCAGGCGGAACGCAAAGCGGCGCAGGGGGCGGCTCCCGCGTATATGTATCTGTACGCCTGGAACACGCCCATGCTGGGCGGCCAGATCGGCACCTTCCACAGCAGCGAGATCACCTTCGCGTTCGACAACGCCAGCCTGTGCACGCACTACTCCGGCGGTGGTCCCGACGCGTTGGCGCTCTCTACGAAAATGGGCGAGGCCTGGGCCGGATTCGCGCGCCACGGCAAGCCGGGACACGGCGGTCTTCCCCCCTGGCCCGAGTACACCGGCAAAACCCGGGCAACGATGGTTTTCAACACTCCTTGCGAAGTCCGGAACGATCCGGAGGGTGAAGGGCTGCGGCTGATCCGCCAGGCGGGGTGAGCGCGGCTGCCCGCCGGGCGTTACCGATGTTCGCCGGATTGCAGCCGGCTCCGAGATGTGGCATCGTTGCACGTCATGAAGCTGGTGGTGGCTTTTATTGCCGTTAACTGCGCGCTGGCGCCGGCCGGCGCGCAGAAAATTCCCGACGTGCGCTGCCAGGTCGAGGACTATCCGATGAAGTCGGTGGTTGCCTGGCAGTTCCCGCAGGTGGTGGAGAAAGTGCAGGTGGTCGTGCTGCGCGATCCGGCCGGCGAGCAGGAGGCGCGCTTCGACCTGCTGCATGGCGCCACCCTCATCTCGCTGCGATACCGCGGCAAAGAGTTGCTGTACGGCCAGAGCGCGGGCGCGAGCGTCGCCATGTTCGCCACGCGGCGCGGCGGGGAGGCGGATCTGCGGGGCATGCAGCCCTATTGGTCGGCATACAATCCGGACCAGGGCGGCACGAGCATGGGTGTGCCGGCGATCACCGCGGGCGTGGCGTGCGGCGGCCAGGCGTCGATGCGGGCCTTTGCGATGATGATTGACCGCGGCGTGAACAATTCGTTCCAGAAAGACCCGCTGCTGGGGGTGTGGCAGGGCCGCATCAGCGACAATTTTCCGCCCGGGTATTCGAGTCCGTACGTGATCGAGACGCAGGCGGGCTGGGTGGAGAACCCGGGCCGCTCGCCGCGCTACTATCTGCGGCTGGAGCAGAGCGTGGTGAACGTGCGGCCGGGCGCGTCCGGCTCGCTGGAGTGGTTTCTGACGGGCGCGGCGCCATGGGACTTTTCTTCCTACGCCGCCTACCCGGAGAACTGCACGGAGCAAGCGCCGTGCACCAGCGCGAACACCGTGGCCCTGGCTGCCGGGCGCTACGAGGACGCGGCCCGCACGGCGGGATTCGCCACCGTGGTTCCCACGCGCGGCTGGCGCACGGAGAAGGCGTTCACCCGCGAGAACGCCGAGTACGTCGTGCTGCTCTACGGCGCGGTGTGGGCCGCGCCGCGGCGGACGTTTGCGGCAGTGCTGGAGCGTGCGCTCGACGGCGTGGGCGCGTTCCACTTCACCTGGTACGTGTGCGCCGGAGCGTGGGAGCAGGCGCGCGCATTCGCCGCGCAACAGCCGGAGGATTCCAGTCCGCCTCTCGCTTCGCCACCGCCGGCCGCGGCAACGCCGCCCGACGAGGCAGCCGTGCGCGTGGCCTGCCAGGTGACGGAATTCAAGATGCAGCCGAACCAGCCGGACCGCGCCGTCGTGCTGCGCGACCCGGCGGGCGAGCAGAGCGTCCTGTTCGATACCACCGAGGGCGGCGCCATCGTATCGCTGCGCTACCGGGGCCAGGAACACATCTGGGGTTACAACGGCGGGGGCCTGCTGCAAATGGCCTTTCATAACGGCATGAGCCGGGGCGCGTGGCGCGGCGACTACAACCCAACCCAGGCAGGCGACGGCTCGGCGATGTCGCTGGTGACCGGGATCGCCTGCGAAGGTACGAGCGGCGTCACCATCCTGACGATGATGCTTGACTTCAACCACAACAACGGGTTCTACGAGAAGCCTCTCATCGCGGTCTGGGGCGGGCGGATGAACGATATGGTCCCGCTCAGCTACTTCGCTCCGTACACGCTCGAGACGCGCGCCAGATGGATGCCGAACCCGGCCGGTGAGCCGAAGTACTACCTGCAACTGGAGGAGCGCTTTACGCACGTGGCCGACGAGAAGATCGGAGCCTTCGGGTACGACTTCGCTGCCTACATGCCCTGGGAATTCCGCGTGCGCGCCGTGAGCCCGGAGAACTGCCCGTGTCCGGCTGCCACCACGAAGTTCGTGGCGGGAGGATGGTACCGCGACCAGGAGCGCACAAGCGGGCTGGCGGTGGCGATGCCGGGGAGGAACTTTCCGAACGGCCGGGTCGGCGGCGTGTTCAACAGCGATTACATGTGGCGGAACCGCAACTTCCACCTGTCGTCGAGCGAGGCGCTCGATGGCATCGCTTCGAAAAGTCTCGTGTGGTATGTGATGCCCGGGCCATGGCGCAATGCGTTGGATTTTGCCCGGCGGTTTTAGGGGCGCGGAGAGACCACGGTCTCGAGCCTCGCTTCGGCGGCTCGCAAGCCGTCGGCGGCGGCGGAGACGCGGACCGTCCCAGGCCGTCCCCGGCTCGAGCGGACAATCAGCAGGCACAGGCCGTTAAATGCTTTGCGCTGGTGCGCCTGGAACGGTTCGATGGTGGCGGCATTGCCGTTATCCACGGCGGCGATGCGGCCCGCTCCTTCGACGTGGAAACGCACGAGGTTGCCGGCCAGCGGGCACAGGTTGCCGCGGTCATCCTCGATGCGCACGGTAATAAACGACAGGTCCTGGCCATCGGCGGCGATACGCGTTCGATCGGGCCGCAGCACGATGCGGGCGGGCGCGCCCGCGGTGCGGACCTCCTCGGCCGCGATTTGCCGGCCGCCCCTGTAAGCGGCCGCGCGCAACGTCCCCGGCTGATAAGGAACCTGCCAGAGCAAGCGGTACTTGCTGAGGAACGTGCTGGCCACGCCGCCCTTGCGCACCGGCAGCGCGACCGGATCGTGCAGAACCTTCTTACGGCCCAGAGAGCGATCGTTGAGGAACAGTTCGACTTCCTCGGCGTTCGAGTAAACCATCACCGGGATCGCCTGTCCTTCGCGGCCTGTCCAGTTCCAGTGCGGCAGCAGGTGCAGCACATTGCCCTGAGTCCAATGGGCCTGGTAGAGGTAGTAGCGGTCCTTGGGGAAACCGCAAAGATCCACGATGCCGAAATAGGAGCTGCGCGCCGGCCAGTACTTTGCCCCGCCGTACGGAGTGGGTTCCCCCAGGTAGTCAAACCCGGTCCAGACGAATTCTCCCAACACGGTGGGGTTCTTCTCCTGGGCGTCGAACTCCACGTCGGGCAGGTCGGCCCAAGGCGGGGCGATGATGTCGTAGCTGGTGACCTGGAGCGAGGGATGCCGCTCGTAGAACTCGAGCGGCAGGTGATACACGCCGCGGGAACTGACCGTGGAAGCTGTCTCCGACCCCAAAATGACCCAGTTCGGGTGATCCTTCAGAATGCCGGCGTAGTGCGTGGGCTTGTAGTTGAGACCGGGCACATCCACCTGCGCGGCGAGTCCGTTCTTGATCGCGTTCGCGTCCTGATCGAAGGCAGCCGTCGTGGGCCGGCTGGGGTCCTCCTGGTGGCAGATGTCGCTGAGGCGCTTGGCGAGTTTCCAGCCATCGGGACGGTTCTGCTCGGGGACCTCGTTGCCGATACTCCAGAGGATCACGCTGGGGTGGTTCCGGTCGCGGCGGATCAGGTCGCGCAGGTCGGTTTCGCCCCACTGATCGAAGTACTTGGCATAGCCGTTCGGCACCTTCGGGATGCGCCACATGTCGAAGGCCTCATCCATGACCAGGATGCCCAGGCGGTCGCAGGCCTCCAGCACCTCCGGAGCAGGCGGGTTGTGGCTGGTGCGCAGCGCATTCACACCCATGCTCTTCAGGATCTCCAATTGACGCTCGACGGCGCGGCGGTTGACCGCGGCTCCGAGGGCGCCGAGATCGTGATGATTGCAGACGCCCTGCAGCCGGACGTGCCGCCCGTTCAGCAGGAAGCCGCGCTGTGGATGGCATGCGATGGTGCGGACGCCGAACGGAGTCGTGTAGCGGTCCAGCACCGTCTTGCCGCTCCGGATCACCGTGACTGCGGAATAGAGGTAGGGGCGCTCGATGTCCCATAGTTGCGGATTCGCCACTTCGAGCTTTGCCTCGATGCTCCCGGATCCGCCGGCGGCAACGGTGGCCGCCGAGTCGGCGCGGGCGACGCGGCGGGCTTGCGCATCGAGAATCGAGGTTTCCACTTCTATCGCGGCGCCGGCGGGGCCGCGGTTTTCCACCGTCGTGCGGATGGCGACCGTGGCGCGTGCGGCGGATACTTCGGGTGCCGTGAGGTAAGTGCCCCAATGAGCCACGTGCACGGGTCCGGTCACCACCAGCCAGACGTTGCGGTAGAGTCCGGCGCCGGAGTACCAGCGCGAGGATTTCTCCTCGGGCGTGACCTTCACCGCCAGCACGTTTTCCTGCCCGTAGCGGATGGCGGGGGTCAGGTCAATGGCGAAGCTGCTGTAGCCGTAGGGGCGTCCGCCGAGGTCCCGGCCGTTCAGAAAGACGCGAGAGTTCGACATGACGCCGTCGAATTCCACACTGATCTGTTTGCCCCGTGCAGCCGGCGGCACGGTGAAGCGGCGGCGATACCAGCCGGTGCCGGAGCAGGGCAAACCGCCTTCGTTGTTGTCGTACCGGGAGTCAAACGGGCCTTCGATGGCCCAATCGTGGGGCACGTCCACGACGCGCCAGGCGGAGTCGTCGTAGCCCGGCTGCTCGGCGCCAGGCGCATCCCCCTTGAAAAAGTGCCAATTCTCGGTCCAGGCGGTCCGGCGCACGGCGATATCGATGCCGGCCGGCCAAACGAGCGGCGCCACAACCAGGGCCGCGAAGAGCGCGCGAATCCGGGTCCTCATTGCCAGTCACCCTTTGCGCAGTATATCCGGACCCGGAACTGGAGAAAACCGTTGCATTGGCTACGCACGGCCCCGGCATCTTGTGAAGTATCCTATAGCCGGGTGAACCGCGCCGTTCCGGTGCTCCGAACGATTGCGGCGCTGTCCCCTGCTAGCCAATCGCCATGCGGTTTCAACCGGGAGAGAGGCTTGGGCCGTACCAGATCGTCGCCGTCCTGGGCGCGGGCGGCATGGGCGAGGTGTACCGCGCCAAGGATGTGCGCCTGGGCCGCGATGTTGCCATTAAGGTGCTGGCGCCGCACCTGGTCGAGGACGCATCGTTTCGCATGCGCCTGGCACACGAAGCTCAGGCGGCCGCGCGTCTGAGCCATCCGAACACCGTGGCCGTGTACGACGTCGGTGAGGACTACATCGTTTCCGAGTATGTCGAGGGAGTGACGCTGCGGAAGATCGCCAGCCCGCCGATCCGGCAGATTCTGGAGATCGGAGCGCAAGCCGCGGCCGGCCTGGCCGCCGCGCATGCCATGGGCATCGTGCATCGCGACATCAAGCCGGAAAACATCATGCTCACCGCCCAGGGCCGCGTAAAGATCCTGGATTTCGGTTTGGCAAAACCCATCGCCGCGGCTGCCGCACCGGACGGACCTGTGGCCCTGACCCAGCCGGGCATGGTCATCGGCACCCTTTCGTATATGTCGCCGGAGCAGGTGCGGGGAAGCGCGGTGGATCATCGCTCGGATATCTTCAGCCTGGGCCTCGTGCTGCACGAGATGCTGACCGGACGGAAGGTTTTCGAGAGTGAATCCGGAGCCGAGGTGATGAGCGCCATCCTCAAAGATGACCCACCGCCACTTCCGCCGCAGGTCCCGCCCGCGCTGGCCTTTGTGGTCCTGCGATGTCTGGAGAAGGCTCCGGAAGCCCGCTTCCAGTCTGCTCAGGATCTTGGGCTGAGCTTGAGCGCGATGGCTGCGGCATCGCAATCCGCCGCGCCGGTTGTGGAGCCGCCGCCACGGAAGGCGCCTACCCGCCGGTTCGTCTTGACCGGCGCGCTAACGGGTGTTGCCGGCGCGCTTGGGGTATTCGCGGGCTATCTGCTTTTTCGCCGGAATCCCCCGTCGTTCCGTCAGGTGACATTCCAGCGGGGATTCGTTTCAGCGGGACGCTTCGGGCAGAAGGGGGATGAGATTGTATACAGCCTGTTCCCCGATGCTGAATCGAGTGATGTTTTCCTGACTGGTGTCGCTTCGCCGGAGTCGCGCGGTCTGGGGATGCGAAACGCCCGCCTCTTCTCCATCTCGGTCAGGAACGAACTCGCCGTTGCCCTCGATTGCCGGTACATCGGCGACAACAGCCAGGTCGGTACGTTGGCCGTGGCGCCTCTGTATGGCGGCGCGCCTCGGACTGTAATGCCGGGCGTGTCGGAAGCTGACTGGGATCCGGCCGGCAAACAACTGGCCATCGTACGCAACGCGGAGGGATGGTGCCGGCTGGAGTACCCGCCCGGCAAAGTGCTGTACCGGAGCGCGGGCTGGATTGGCGATTTGCGATTTTCTCCTCTTGGCGGCCAAATCGCATTTTCTGATCATCGGAAGCGGAATTACGATACCGGCCGCGTTGTCGTGGTCGATCTGGATGGCAAAGTCCAACGGGTGTCCGGCAACTGGGAGTCCATTGAGGGCCTCGCCTGGAGCAGGGACGGACGGGAAATCTGGTTTGCCGCTGCCCATTCGGACTACGCAGACAGCGTTTACGCCATCGCTCCGGGCTCCGGGGAACTGCGCTTGGTCGCTCGTTTTCCGGTGAGCATGAAACTCGAGGATCTTGACCGCAATGGCCGCTTGCTCTTCAGCACCTTCGACAGTGACAGTTACGAATCTCGGGTCCGGCAGGCCGGTTCCGAAAGGGAGCAGTATCTGGATTGGCTCGGGTCCGGGTACCCGGCCGACCTGTCCGATGACGGGAAGCTGCTTCTATTCTCCCGATACGGCCAGGCGGCCGGAAGCCGCTACGGCGTATACATACGGAAATTGGCCGAAGCACCCCCAGTTCGTTTGGGGGATGGGGACGCCCTGGCTCTTTCGCCCAACGCCGCCTACGCGTTAGCTCTCCAGGAGTCCGAACCAGAGAGGCTGGCCGTGCTCCAGTATCACGTAGACTCGCCTCAAGTCCTTGCCGGTCCGGGCCTCGAGTATCAACCGGCCGGCCAATGGTTTCCCGACTCACGGCGAATCATCTTTGAAGCCAACGAGGCAGGGCGCGGAACTCGCATCTGGCTGCAGGAAATTCCTATGGGTAAGCCGCAGGCGATTACGCCGGAAGGCGTCTCGCTGGAGGGCGCGGGCCTGGCTCCGGATGGATCCGCGGTGGTGGCGCGCTCGCCCGACGGAGCCCTGCGGCTGTATCCCACTGCCGGCGGCCAGGTACGCGAGATTCCGGGCCTGTTGCCAGGCGACCGGCCGGTACGCTGGACCGGCGAGGGCAACAAACTGATCGTCGTGACGGGGTCGCGCGGCGCCGCGCGCCTGGATGAAGTCGATATCACCACCGGCGTCCGGGCGCCTGTGCAGGAACTCTCCGATCCGAATCCATTAGGGGTGGTAGAAATCAGCCAGGTGCTGGCTTCCGCGGACGGCAAAACCCTCCTCTACAGCCAGAGTAGGAGAATACGGACGCTCCGCTTGGCCGAAGGCCTGAGGTGAGGCTAAGCCGTGCTAACGGCGTGCGGCGATGTTCCTCAGGGATTGGCGAGCCAGATGTTTCCCCTGGTTTCGCCGAGGTTGATCACCATCTTGTCTTCCGCGACGAAGATATCCAGGGCGCTGAGATCGACGTTTCGGGGGGACGACCTCATGGTGTGGAAGTGCTGGACCGGGAAGGGCGCGCCCAGAGGATGCATGGTCTGCGGGTGGAGTCGCTGCGCCCAGACGCACCGGAAGCCATCCCGATCGGACAGGTAATAGAGCAGCTTTCCGTCCGGAGACCAGCGCGGTGTATCGTCGAAGGTGGCGCCGTCGGTAACCGGGATCCAATCGCCGGCGGCGGGCTTAGATGGTGGCCGGAAGGGTATGATCATCTCCTGGGTGACTCCCTGCGGATTATCGGCATGCACGGCAATCCAGTGGCCATCAAGAGAAAAGTGGGCGCGGAAGAGGGAGTGTCCGGGGTACTCCAGCAGTTCCATCCGCTGACCGTCCGTGAGATCGAGGAGCCCGACAGTAAAGATCCCGGTATCGCTCCGGAAGATCTGAAAGAGCAGTCTGGCTCCGTCGGCGGACCAGTCCTCCGGGGGGCCGCACGCGTTGCAGACCACCTCCGGAACTCCTCCCGAGGTGGAGATCACGTAAATTTTTGAGGTGCGGTTGTCGATGGCCCCGTAGGCCACACGGGAGCCATCCCGCGAGATCACGGCGGAGAATTTCGGTTGCGGGCTGGCGGTGAGAGCCTGCTCCTTGCCGGTTTCAAGATCCCGGAGCCAGACCTCGGTATTGCCCATCCGGTTGGAGATGAATGCCAGCTTGCGGCCGTCCGCGGAGAGCGTGGGGAGCATTTCCATGGCCGGATCCCCGGTCAGGCGCTCCGGCGCCCCGGCAACCTCGCCGCCGCTGGCGCGGAGCGGAATGCTCCAGATGTCCGGCATGGTGGCGAGGCTCGAAAACACCATTTGGCCCGTGGCAGCCAGGGAGGGTTCATCCTCGATGCTGCTGCCGGCGGTCAGCCTGCTAATCCGGTCACGGACCTTCCCGCTCCGACGGTTGATCCGTAATTCCCACAAATTGACGGCCCCCGCAAACCTTGCTGACAAAACCACCCGATCGCCTGCCCAGTCACCCACCTGGCTGATAAACAAACGCCGGCGGACAAGCAACTCGGCGGCGCCTGTCTGGATGGCCTGGCTGGTCTGGAGGGGATCGGCGGGATTCCACGGTGTGATCCATAGATCCAACTGATTCGCGCTGCGCCCCTGATTCATGCCGGTGAAAATAATTCGGCCATCGGGGGTCCAGACCGGATCGTGTGCGGAGGGGAAGGACGGCTGGAGCCGCCAGGGATTCCCTCCGGTGGAGGAGACCACGTAGATCGCCGACGGGTGCGCGGGACCGGCGAAAGTACGGGAGGGGCTGGAAGACACATAGTAGGCGATCCACCGGCCATCGGGCGAGAACCTGGGGCGGCGCCCCTGGCGGGCGACGAGCCGCGGTTCTCCGCCCAGGCTGGGAACTACATACACGCCGCCCCCCGCGCGCTCGGAGCGAAAGGCGATGCGGGTTCCATCGGGCGAGAACGAGGGCTCGTGATCATCAGCGTCTCCACTGGTGAGGCGGACCGGCTCGCCGCCCATTTGTTGAATCCAGATTTCCAGGTTGCCCTTGCCGCTGCGGTCGCTGGCGTAGGCGACTAATTTGCCGTCCGGGGAAATGGCTGGTTGCGTGGTGAGACCGGAGTCCCAGGTGAGTTGGGACAGCCGGATCTCTTGCAGGGGGTTGGCGGCACGGCCGAGCCAGTAAACCAATCCCGCCAGGATGACCAGGGCCAGGACGCCGGCGGCGCTCCACCGCCAGCGGCGCCTGAGGCGGACCGGCGCGGCAGGCAAACTGCGGGCCAATTTTCCGGAATCGGACTCCTGTTTGAGTTCGGCGAGAGCGACTTTCAAGTCCTCCATATGCTGGAACCGCCACTGCGGGTCTTTTCGCAAGCAACGGGAGATGATGCGCTCCAACTCGGCGGGAACCGACGGATTGAGTTCGTGGATGGGCTTGGGCTCCTCGCGCAAGACAGCGGTCAGGATGGACAGGCGCGTATCCCCTTGAAAGGCGTGCTGGCCGGTGATCATCTCATAGAGGACCGCGCCGAGGGAAAAAATATCGGAGCGGGCGTCCAGTTTCATCCCCTGGGCCTGTTCGGGCGACATGTAGCCGGCCGTGCCGACGATGACGGCCTCGTCGGTGTGGGCGGTGCTCGGAGAGCCGAGAGTGCGGGTCTCCGCCAGTTCCGGCGGCTCGGGAGCGGGCACCAGCTTGGCGAGGCCGAAGTCCAGCACTTTGACGAGATCGTGCTCGTCCACCATGATGTTGGAAGGCTTCAGATCGCGGTGGACGATGCCGGCCGCGTGCGCGCGGGCCAAGGCGTCCGCAATCTGCACGGCGATGCTCAGAAAATCGCTCAAGCGGAGGCCCTTCCTGCGGATCAGATCTTCGAGCGTGCGGCCGGCCACATATTCCATGGCGATGAACTCGAACCCGTCCTGGTGGCCGATGTCATAGATGGTGATGATGTTGGGGTGATCCAGAGCGGAAGCGGCGCGAGCCTCCTGAACGAAGCGGCGCTGACGTTCCGGGTCGGCTACCGCTTCGGGAGGGAGCACCTTAATGGCGGCATAGCGGTCGAGGTGGGTATCACGGGCCTTATAGACGACACCCATGCCGCCGGCGCCCAGCTTTTCGAGGATTTCATAGTGCAAAATGGACCGCCCAATCATGGCGAGCGCCCCAAATCAGATGTTAACGCCTGAAATTAGCCGGGGGCAATCCTATGCAGCAACGGACTAAACGGCTGCCGCCCGCAAGATCGCGGCCACGCTGCGCTCTACATCCTCATTCCGCGTCGCCCATGACGACACGCTGATGCGCATCGCGGTGCGGCCCTGCCATTCGGTCGGACCGCACCAGCAGGTTCCGTCGCGCTGTACCCGTTCAATCACCTGCCGGGTGCGGGCGGCATCGCCGAATGAAACCAGGACCTGGTTGAGCACTACGTCATTCAGAATGTCGCAGCCGCCCTGCCGCAGCAGTTCGGCGAAACGGCGGGCAAATCCGCAATTCCGCTCGATCAGTTCCGCCAGACCGACGCGCCCCAGGGACTTCAGCGCCGCCCAAATCTCTGCGCCGCGCGCCCGCCGGGAAAGCTCCGGCGTATACTGCGAAGGCTCGCGGTGCCCGCCCTGCGGCAGATATGCCGCCGTCACCGACATCGCGCTTTTCAGCGCCGCCGCATCCCTGACGAACGCCAGACCGCTGTCGTACGGCACGTTCAGCCACTTGTGAGCGTCAGTGGCCCAGGAATCCGCATCCGCGACGCCTGCCACCAGGTGCGCGTATTTCGGACTCGAGGCCGCCCAAAGCCCGAAAGCGCCATCGACGTGTACCCACGCTCCGGCCGCGCGAGCCCGCGCGCAGATCTCGGCTGCCGGATCGAAGGACCCCGTGTTCACATTTCCCGCCTGCAGGCAGACGATCGCCGGTCCGCTCAAGGGAGGCATTTGATGCGCAAGCATACGGCCTTGCCCATCCACCGGAACGCGCGCCAACCGCGAACGTCCCATGCCGAGCATGCCCAGCGCTTTGATCACCGAGGGATGCGCTTCGTCGCCGGCCACCACCGTAATCGGAGGCGCGCCGAAGAGTCCGTCGGCCTCGACATCCCAACCAGCCCGCGCCAGCACCGCGTGCCGGGCCGCGGCCAGCGCCGTGAAGTTGGCCACAGTGGCGCCGGTCACGAAGGCTCCGCCGCAATCGGCCGGAAGATTGAGAACATCCAGCAGCCAGCCCAGGGCAACTTCTTCCAGGACGGTGCCGATCGGCGATGCCACGAACAGGCCCGGGCACTGGTCCCAGGCGCCGGCCAACCAGTTCGCCGCCAGCGCGGCTGGCAGCGAGCCGCCGATCACGAACCCGAAGTACCGCCGCCCGGCCATTCCCATGGTCGCCGGCGAACCGATGCGATCCAGGGCCTCGAGTACGCATCCGGCTTCCATCGGCTGCTTGGGGAAAGGCTCGTCCAACTCGGCCAGCCCGGCCAGCGCCTCCGCGGAAGGCGCCACGCTCCGGTCCTCCAGGTTCTCCAGATACCGGGCTGCGATCTCAGCCGTGAGGTTCAATAACGTTCGCATCTCTTCGATGGTAGCGAAGAGACCCCGGCGAGGAGGCGCCGGCAGTGTTATCTCTGGCGCGAAGCTTTGACCGTCTTCCCGATCTCGCGGAGCTGCTCCAGGAACTCCGCCGGAATCAGTCCGCGCGGATCCGTGGGCACATCCCACGACACCACTCCGCCCTGGCCGACGATCCGCCCGGTCCATTCGGCCGCCTGTGCGGCGGTGAACCGCGGCGGTCCCCCGCTCCAGCGGTGTCCCAGGTAGCTCAGCATGTGAAACTGCGCGCCGTCCTGCCAGAATTCGCTGTAGCGAATCCTCTGCGGTTCGTCGGTTTCGCCAGCCGTGTAGTCCTCCTGCTCGGTGATCGACACGATGGGAACAAGCACGCCTCGATTGAATGCCACGATGCTGCCCGGGTTCCCTTTTCTCGCGCTGGCGGCGAAGCTGGCGAAATTGGGCGGCTGCGGCGACCGGTACATGGTATTCGGCCAGTAGCACCCGTCGAACCACCAGCCGGACACCTTGGCACCCCAGCGCGAGGACCATTCCTGAATCACCCGCTCCCACTTGCTCTGAAATTCCCGGTTAGGATGGGCGCCTCGAGTCCACTCGAGCCTCTGCATCGCCACTTTGTCCTGATCCGGAGCGCCGGCGGGAAGATACGCCATCAGCCGCATGCCGCGCGGTGCGAGCGCCCGCTGCATATCCGCGATGAGATCGCGGCGCGAGCATTTGCTGGGGTGAATTCCCACCAGCGCATCGTACGTCTTGTTGGGCGCCAGGTAGTGGCCGCTGTTCTGGCCGATGGTGAGGATCAGGTATCCGGCGCCGGTAGATTCCAGTTGCCTGGCCAAGCCCTCGGTATCGAAGCCGTCTACCAGGCGGCAGGAAACATACCAGCGCACCGAGCACAACCAGGCTGTTCCGTCGCATGCACTTCGACTATAGCGCCGTCTGAGCGAACCGATTCTGACTCCTGACTCCTGGCTCCTGACTCCTGACTCCTGACTTCCACATCCCGAAGGGACATCAAAGGCGAAGTCCTTGACTAGTTTGCCCACGCTTCCCGCACCTTGCCGTCGAGGGCTCGCAGAAAGGCGGCCAGCGCGGCCTTCTCTTCCGCAGTCAAGTGCAGCGGCCGGATTTCCGGGTCCAGTTGCGGGTTGGCTTTGCCGCCCTTGTCGTAAAAATCGATCACTTCTTCGAGCGTAGCGAGGCTGCCGTCGTGCATGTACGGAGGCGTGCGCGCGGCTTCCCGCAGGCTGGGCGTTTTGAACGCCCCGCGATCCTCCGCGCGTCCGGTCACCGCCGCACGCCCGGGGTCCGTGCCCCGGCCAGCGCCGGTGTTGTGAAACTTCTCGTCGGTGAAGTTTGGTCCCAGGTGGCAGGTCGAACATCCGGCCTTACCCGTGAACAGTCGCATGCCCAGCCGTTCGGCGTCGTTCAGAGCGGCGGCATCGCCGGCCATGAAGCGGTCGAAGCGGGAGTCACCGGAGAGGATGGTACGCACGTAGCTCGCCAGGGCGTCTCGGAGCGCGTCTTCGGCCACGCCCACGCGCCGCGCGGCGGCCGCGGCCGAATCGCCCATCTCTTTGGGATTCGCCAGGGGCTGCACCACCTGCTGCTCCAGGCTGGCTGCCCGGCCGTCCCAGAAGAATGCCCTGCCATACCCCCGATTCACCAGCCGTGGCACCCGCCGCGTTCCTATCTGCCCGCCGATGCCCACCGCCACCGGCCGCGCGTCGGCGAAGGCCCGCTCCGGCTCGTGGCACGTACCGCAGGAGACCGTACCGTCGCTCGAGAGGCGCTTATCGAAAAACAGGCGGCGGCCCAGCGCCACTTTTTCCCGCGTCAGCGGGTTGGCCTCCGGCACAGGCATGTAGGCATCCAGCCCCAGCGGCACCGGCAAGGTCCCAGCCACGGCCGCCAGCGCCGGCACAAGCAACCAGGCCCAAAGTTTCATGGCCGAGGTAGTTCGATGGAGCGCACTTCGGATTGTTCGCGCCCCGCGGTGAGAGCGATAGTGCGGCCGTCGCTCCGGATGCTGATTCCGGGTTGGCGGTCCGGCGGCATGCCCAGCCTCCGCGGCGCCGTCCCGTCCAGAGGCACGGCCCATAGCTCGGCGCCGCGCCCCGCGTAAAGTTCGCGGCCCCATGCCAGTTCCGTCAGCCCCGGGAAGGGAAGCAGCCGCGCCGTGTTCCCGGAGATCAGCGGCGTGAGCCGGATCGCATTCCCGCCGATTCCTACAGCCAGCAGATCCCCCGCCGGGCTGATGGCGAGGTGCTCCATGACCTGCGCCCTGAGTAAGGTGGTTTCGGCGCCGTCCGCCAGCCGGTGGGAGCGGAGTTCTTCTCCGCCATGCAGGTAATAGAAACGTTTCCCGTCGGCCGCCCACGCCGCTTCATAGCCGCGAAACGGGGCGTCGTGTTCGGCGGCCGCCAGCCGCGTGGCGCCGTCCGGCATGTGCACCAGGAACAGGCCGCCGCGGCCTTTGCCATCGCTGCCCGAAACCAGGAGGGACGCGCCATCCGGGGACCATGCCAGGCGCTCCAGGTGAGCCATGGCGGCGGGCACCTCCTGCTCCTGGCCGGAGGACAGATCCAGCACCACGATCACCCGCGCGTCCTGGCCGAAATTCTCCGTGCCGCGCCGCGAAAGATACGCCAGCCGCCGCCCGTCGGGTGACCACGCCGGCGCGCCGTTGCGCCCCGGAAAGCGCGTGGAAATCGGCTGCACGCCGGAGGTCAGATTGTCCAGCGGCGCCAGGTACACATCCGGCGAGCCGGTGCGCACGCCGTAAAACAGGATTCCCGCATCCGTGATCCCCAGCGGCAGAAAGCGCCCCAGCGCTCCCGACACCCGCCGCGGCGGCCCCTGAGCCCGGCCCTGCTCCACACGGACGCACCAGAACTCCTCGGGCCCGCCGTTGTCGCCCGCGAAAAACACCCCTTTCCCGTCCGGCGCCCACAAGGGGAACAGGTAATTGCCGGGCATGTCCACCAGGCGCCGCTCCTCGCTGCCGTCGGTGGAAAGCAGAAAAATGGTGCGCTCCGGCTTGCCCTCCGCGGCGAAGTTGTCGTAGACAATCCAGCGCCCGTCGGGCGAAACGTCCATCTTCTTGGGGTAGACCCAGTTCAGCGAGCGAAGCACGCGCGGCGCTCCGCCGCCGGCAGGGACGAGCGCGATCTGGCTGATGTTATCGCGCCGGAACAGCAGCGTGAGCACGAACTTCCCATCCGGAGTCCATGCGCACGGCTGCACGAAGCCGGCCTCCTCGTTGCGGTACAGCACCGCAGGCTGTGCGCCTGCCTCTGCCGCCGTCACACGCAGATCGTAGAAGCCCTGGCTGTTGAACCAGGCATAAGCGATTTTGCGGCTGTCGGGTGAAAAAACCGAAAAGTAAGCGAACTCGCGCGAACCTGCGGGCCGTTCGGCGACGGCCTGCCAGGAGCCGCTCGCCAGGTTCCGCACCCCCAGCGCGCCCGTTGCCGGATCCGCGAACGAAAGCCGGCGCCCGTCGCGCGAAGGCGAGCCCAGCAGGGTGACCTGCGGGCCGGACCACCAGGCGTGTGGCCCGTTCGAACCAGCGCCCCAGGCGGCCGCGGCCGCCAGCATCCCTGTGATCCAGCGGTGCACGAATTGATTCTAATTCCTTCCGCCCTTGCCTGGTGTTCGATAATAAGTTCCGTGAACTGGCAGGAGTCACGCCGAGCATTTCTGCGCGCGTCGGCGGGCGCGGGGCTGGCTGCGCCCGCGTTGGATGCCGCTCCGCGCACCGTTCCGCGCGGATCGATCTGCGATGTGGACGGCCTCAAAGTCGGGCATGACACGGACGCCCGCCGGCCTACCGGCTGTACCGTAGTGCTGACCGAAGGCGGCGCGGTGGCCGGCGTGGACGTGCGCGGCGGCGCTCCCGGCACGCGCGAAACCGATCTACTGAACCCGGTGAACACCGTTCAGCAGGTGCACGCCATTTTGCTCTCCGGCGGCAGCGCCTTTGGCCTGGCGGCAGCCGACGGCGTCGTGCGGTGGCTGGAGGAGCGCGGCATCGGCTATCCCGTCGGACCGCTGCGTGTGCCCATCGTGCCCGCTGCCATCCTGTTCGATCTGCAAGTGGGCGACCCACACGTGCGGCCCACCGCGGAATCCGGCTACCGCGCCGCCCGGAATGCGGCGGCCGGCCCCCCCGCGCAGGGCAATGTGGGCGCCGGCGCCGGCGCCACGGTAGGCAAGATCCACGGGCTGGGGAGGGCCATGAAGGGCGGTCTGGGCACGGCTTCCTGGCGCCTGCCCAATGGCCTGGTAATCGGCGCCCTGGTCGCTGTAAACGCGGTCGGCGATGTGGTCGATCCCGAAACCGGACAAATTCTCGCCGGGCTGCGCACGCCCGATGGCAAGGCTCTGGCTGATACGATGGCCGAGTTTCGCAGAGGCGCCAGCCTTGCCGAACCCGCGCCCGGGCGGCACACCACCATTGGAGTGGTTGCTGCCAACGTGGCATGGTCCAAAGCGCAGGCTACCAAAGTTGCCCAGATGGCCCAGGACGGCTTTGCACGCGCCATCCGGCCGGGCCACCTACCCTCCGATGGAGACACCATCTTTGCCCTGGGAACCGGCCGCCTGTCCCTCGCGGAGAGCCACCTTGGGCTGATCGGCGCGCTGGCGGCCGACGTCATGGCTCAGGCCGTGGTCTCCGCGATCCTCCACGCCAAGGGAATCCCCGGATACCCGGCGGCCGCGGATTTAAAGAACGCGCCGGGCTGAGCCTCTGCGGCGCCTTCAGCAACTTTTGTCCAACGCCCGGTATTATGCTTAAGAATGAGATTTCTGCTGGCTGCCCTGGTGCTGTTGCCGGCGTTGTGCGCCCAGACCTGTGCGCCGGCAGCCCGCCTGCAACCCGTTGATTCGGTGAGCGGAACGATCGACGTCACGAGTTGCGAGCTCTCCGATGGGTCCTCTTACGCGGAATACTCGCTCACACTATCCACCCGCGGCCAGATCCAGCTCGAGGGGGCCTCCAACGATTTCCCCCTGACCCTCATTCTGCGGGACGAGAGCGGGCACAAAATCGATTCCGGGACGAGCATCCGCCGCCCGCTCGAGCGGGGGCGATACTCCGTGCGCGTGGATGCGGGCGCCTCCGGCCAGACCGGCGCCTTCACCCTGAAAAGCAACTTTACGCTGGAGCCGGGAACGCTCTGCCGGGACTTCCCCTCGATCGGCCTGAATCAGGCGCTCACCGGCAATCTTTCGTCCGGCGGCTGCCTGCTTCCGGACGGTTCGCCCTTCGATGGCTACACCGTAACCACGTACGGTCCGGGCACCCTGCAAATCGCCTTGCAGGCCGACGGTTTCGATGCCTACCTGATCCTGCGCTCCGCCGACGGCCACCTCCTGGCTTCGGGCGATGCCGGCGGCGCCGGAAACACTGCCCAGATTTCCTACGCGCTGCTGGGAAACCAGATGTACACCATTGCCGCCAGCAGCGGGGACGGCGGCACCGGCGGGTATCATCTCACGCTGAGTTTTGCCTCAGCCAGCGGGGATCCCTGCCAGCCGGTGAAATCCTTGAATCCGGGAGATCAGGACCAGGGGACCGTCACGTCCAAAGGCTGCCTCTATACCGACCCTGCGAGCGGCCAGCAGGTTCCGTTTAACTGGTATTCCATTCAGGTGGCCGCCGCCGGCCTGGCCGATCTGCGGCTCTCCTCCCAGGCTTTCGATCCGGTGCTTTGGCTGATCGATCCCTCCGGCAACGTGATCGCCGCCGATGCCGAGACAGGCGGTAAAGGCCTCTCGGTGATCCGGCAGCAGCTTGTTGCGGGAACCTACACCGTACTGGCGTTCAGCACCCAGACCACCGGCGGCGCGTATAGCCTGCAATACTCCCTTTTCCCCGGGCCCCCGGCGAGCTGTCCGGTGCTTCAGATTCAACCCGGCACTGCCGTCACTGGCAAGTTGGATGTGACCTCCACCTGCCGCACCGCCACGGGCATCGCAGATGTCTATCGCTTTACGACCTCTTCAGCGGGGACTTTGAGCATTGCCATGACTTCCGGCGACTTTTATCCCTACCTGGAGTTGTGGGATGAAAAAGACAACCGTGTGGTGGCGGATGCCGGGGCCTATTACGGAGCCGGATCCAGCATACAGGCGGATCTGCCGGCGGGCACCTACGCGATTGTGGCCGGCACGATTGGCGGACAGGGCGGCTATAACCTCGGCTACCAGTTGACCGGGCATGCTCTGGCTGCCTGCGGGGCTCCTGCGACCCTGCAGCCGCCGGGCTACATCGGCCTGCTGGGAGGCGCCGCTAGTTGTCCGGGCCCCAACGGCCAGCCCGTCGACTGGTATCAGTTCACCACCGATGCGGATGCCACCATCGCCGCCGTGATGACCTCTCAGAACCTGGACAGTTTCCTCGCGCTTCAAGATTCCCAAGGTAATCTGCTCCGCTGGGACGATAACAGCTACGGCCAGCAGGACGCCATGCTCGTGCAATTCCTGCCTGCCGGAACCTACCGCATCAGCGCCCGGGCTGCCGAAAACAGTGGAGGCGGTCTGTATGAGTTGGACCTGCGCGTTGCCTCGGGCCCTCGCCCGGCGGGTTGCGGTCCTTTGCGCTCCGTCGCTCCGGGCGACTCGGTTACGGCACAGCTTTCCTATACCTCCTGCCAGTATCCCGACGACACCTTTGCGGATTTGTATCAGCTCACCCTGGCGGCTTCCACGACCCTCCAGATAGATATGACTTCCACCGACTTCGATGCCTATCTGCAAATCCTGGACGCCAAGGGCAACATCCTGTTCGAGGACGACAACGGCGGCGGGACCAGCAACGCGCGCATCAGTCGCACGCTGGATGCCGGCACCTACTTCGTTGTTGCAAAACCCTACGCCGACTACGCCTCGCAGGGCAACTACGCACTAACCGTCACCCAGAAGTGAACCCCGCAACCGATACCCCCACGGGCACGTCCCATGAGGTAGCAAGTCCCTTTTCTTCAGTTGGCTCCGCAACCCTACTTTTGTGGAGCCGGCCGGTGGACATGCTCCTCCGAGTGTCCGCCGGCCCTTTTTTGTAAGAATTTGTAAATTCCCTCTTGCCCGGCAACCGGGCGAGACTAGTAAAAATACAAAACGTCCGGCCGGACGCGCCCGTTGGCTTCGGCGCAGGGGCCGCACTCCATCTGGTAGCCCGGCCACGCTTGCCGCACCAACTGCGGAATCCTCTCGGGGTCCGTGGGCACGTGGTAGGACGCCAGAGACAGGCGCGGATGGAATTTCGCCAGCGTTTGCTGCGCCCCCGCGAGCGCGTGCGTCTCGGCGCCTTCGATGTCCATCTTGATGTAGTCGACGCGCTCCAGTTTCAACTCCGCCACCAATTCGTCGATTGTGACCAGCGGCACCTGGATGGTCTTGTTGGTGGGCTTCTGGTTCATCACGAAGCTGTCGGCCGCGGTGTTATGCGGGTCGATGCTCAAAGTCAGCATGTCGTCCTTGTCCCAAACCCCCTTGGGCATGATGATTACCCGTCCCGCGGCGATTTCGGAAGAGAAATTGCGCCGCAGTGCTTCGAGGTTCTCGGGAGCCGGTTCGATGGCCACCACTGTCTTCGCGCCGGCGTCCAGAGCCACGCGCGTGTAAACGCCCACGTTGGCGCCGCAATCCAGCACGGTATCGCCCGCCTTGACGGCGCGTTCGCCGGTGCCGTAGATCTGGCGCTGCTGCTCTGCCAGGTTGAAGGGCAGCACCCAGTCGTCGCCCTCCGGAATCCACCAGCGCCCCCGCGGCGTGTCCCATAGATGGAAGCCGGCGGGGTCCTTCTCGATCAGGCGGCTGGCGCCCAGGATCTCGTCTTTGTAGCGGATCTGGAGCTTCAGATTCTCGTCCGCCTTCAAGGCATTCTCCAGGGGACACACCGGGCTGCGCCCCGCGGCCGCGATGGCAAACAGCCGCACGGGCGCATAGAAATAGCCACCCACCGTGGCCGCGATTGCCGCTCCGGCCAGCGGCAGCAGGATCTTGGTGATACGGGACATAGGATTTTAGACTCGGCGCAGCAGCAGCGCGGAATTCTTGCTGCCGAAAGCGATGCAATTGGCCACGGCGTGCTCGATGTCCATGCGGCGGCCAGTCTCGGGGATGTAATCCAGGTCGCACTCCGGATCGGGCTCGTCCACGTTGATGGTCGGCGGCGCTACGCCGTCACGCATGGCCAGCAGCGTGCACGCCACGCCGGCCGCGCCGCAAGCTCCCTGGGGATGTCCGATCAGGCTCTTTACCGAGGAACCCGCCAGTTTATAGGCGTGCCCATTGAAGGCCAGCTTGACGGCGCGCGTTTCGATGCGGTCGTTCAATTCCGTGCCGGTGCCGTGATAGTTGATGTACTGTACGTCCTCCGGGGCTATGCCGCCTTCCTGAATGGCCAGCAGCATGGTGCGCGCCGGCTCCTCACCGCATTCCTCCAGGCGCACACGATGGTAGGCTTCGCAGGTGGAACCGTAGCCCGCCACCTCCCCGTAAATCCGCGCTCCCCGCGCGCGGGCGTGTTCCATATCCTCCACCACGAAGAACCAGGCGCCCTCGGCGATCACGAAGCCGTCCCGATCGCGCGAGAACGGCCGCGAGGCCCGCTCCGGCTCCGCGTTCCAGGCTGTGCTCATGATGCGCATCACGATGAACCCGCGCAGGATCAGCGGGGCGATCGGCGCATCCACCCCGCCCGCGACCATCATGTCCAGGACGCCGGCGCGGATGTTGCGGTAGGCGTAACCCAGCGCATCCGTCGAGGAAGTGCAGCCTGTGGATATGATGTGGCTCATTCCGCGGAAGCCGAACCGCATCGAGATTTCGCTGGCCAGCGTGCCGATGGTCGAGGTGGGGATGGTGTACACGCTGCACTGCTTTTCTTTGCCCGTGTAGTACAGGCGATACTGATGCTCGGTGAACTCCTGGCTGCCTCCGCCCGAGCCGACGATGACCCCGACCTCGCGGAGCTGGTCCCGGGTCATACCGCGATAGTCTACGCCCGCGTCCGCCAGTGCTTCGGCCACCGCCGCCGCTCCCAGCGGCACCACCCGCGAGACGTGCGGCCGGTCTTTGGACTGGACGTATTGACTTTCATCTAACCCCACCACCTCGCCCGCCACTTGCACCGGCAGGTGCGAAGGATCAAACCGGCTGATGCGGCGGACGCCGCTCAGGCCGTTCTTCGTCGCGTCCCAAAAGGCCTCTCGCCCTATGCCATTGGGGCTTACGGCGCCGATACCGGTGATGACCACCCTGCGATTCATTTACCCGTCAGTATACAGCAGCCCTCGCCCGGCTTTGCGTTTTTGGGGTTCCTCACGTTAGGCTGATGCCATGGATGCCGGAGGCCCGCCGCGCGCTCGATCAGGCATCGCCCTGCTGGCCGGCCTCCAGGCCGGGATGGGCGCGGTCCTGGTCATGCTGGGTTGGCTCTCCTTTGCGTCTCTCTGGTACCACCGCTCCATCTGGAGCGTGGCCAACCTGCTGGGTTCCGCCGTTTACGGGGAGTCGGCCCTGCGCCCCGGGTTCGGACGCGGGAGCCTGTTCGGCCTGGCGGTGTATCTGGGCCTGTATAGCGCCCTGGGGGCCCTGTTCGCTGCTGCCGTGTCTGGTCGCCTGCTCCGCCTGCGCCCAGCCTTGCTGGGCATCCTCTGGGGTGTCGGCTGTTATTACCTGCTCTTCGGTTTCGTCTGGGAGCGCCTGGATCCTCTCATTCCTCTCTACACCCACGACGGACCCATGCTGGTGGGACACGTGCTCTACGGCGCTTTGCTGGGACGCTTCCCGCGCTATCTCCAGGCTCTGGCTTCTCCGCCGGAGCCCGCCGCGCTCCCCGCTGGTGAGGCATCGTCCGCGGGTCCGCAAAACATCTCCGAATATCCGGAACTTCCATAGCCGACCCGGCAGGGGACAGGTCTGGAGCCCTGTGCCGCCGAGTCACACCTGTATCTTTGCTGGCTCGTTGTTGACGCTGGCGGTATCCGGTAAAATGTTGCTTTATCACCTGCGATCCGGCTGTACCGAGTGAAACTGTTTCCCGTGAGTCTACGTCTCCGTAAAAGCGCAGAGTGGAAAGGTATGCGTTCATGAGTTTCCGCAGGCGCCACCGCCTGAACAGCGCCTGGATGTGTCTCTGCGCGCTCAGCGTCTTGCCGGCGCGGTCGCAGACGCCGCCGGCCCAGCGCCCCACGCAGCCGCCGGCCCAGTCGTCTCCGCAGACGCAAGCCCCGAAGCCGCAGCCGCCGAAGCCCCCGAATCCCTTCGAAAACGTGCCCGAGGCGCAGCCTGAGGCCCCCAAGCCCCAGCCGGCGCAGCCCCCGCCCGGCCAGAAGCCCGGCCTGGAGGCCCCCAAAGCTGTGGAAGCGCCCAAGCCTGCGGCCGGCCCCATCATCGAATCCATCGAATTTCGAGGCGCGCGCCGCGTCCCCCAAGACACTCTGCGCGCCCTTATTTTCAGCAAGAAGGGTGATCTCTACAATGAGGACGCCCTGCACCGCGACTTCATGGCCCTGTGGAATACGGGCCGCTTTGACGACATTCGCCTGGAAACCGAGCCCGGACCGGCCGGTGTCATCGTGCGCTTTGTGCTCACAGAGCGGCGCGTGGTGCGCAGCATCAAGTACGACGGCATGAAGTCCATCACCGTGTCGGAAATTCTCGACCGGTTCAAGGAACGCAAGGTAGGCCTGTCTGTCGAATCGCAATACGATCCCAATAAGGTGCAGCGCGCCGCGGTGGTTCTGAAGGAGTACGAGGCTGAGCGCGGCCGGCAGTTCGCCACCGTTACCCCCGAAATTCGCCAGATTCCGCCCTCCTCCCTGGAAGTCACTTTTAACGTCAACGAAGGTCCCAAGGTCAAGGTCGGGGAGATCACGGTGACGGGCAACAGCGCCTTTGGCAAGAGGTTCGTCGTTCGGGCCATGAAGAACTCCCACCCCATCGGCATCCCGTACTCCATCCTTTTTGAGAACCTCTTCGCCAAGACGTACGATTCCGCGAAACTGGAAGAAGACAAGGACCGCATCCGCGACGCCTACCAGCAACAAGGCTATTTCACGGCCAAGGTGCTGGACCAGAAGGTCACCATTCATGACACCGGCGGCAAGGGCTTCCGACTCCCCCTGATCAAGCCCAACAAGCCCGGCAAAAGCGCCGATATCATCATCCCGGTCGAGGAAGGCCGGCAGTATCACCTCAACAAGATCACCTTCTCCGGGGTCAAGCTGTTCCGCACCCCGGAGACGCTGATGAAACCGCTGTTCCAGATGTCGGAAGGAGACATCTTCTCTACCGCCAAGCTGCGCAAGGGCCTCGAAAACATGCGCAAGCTGTACGGCGAGTTCGGCTATATCGACTTCGTGCCGGAGCCCTCGTTTGACATCATCCCCAACTCGGACAAAATCGACCTGACCCTTACCGCCGACGAGGGGAAGCAATTCTTCGTCCGGCGTATTGATTTCTCCGGCAACACCACCACCCGCGACAAAGTGATTCGCCGCGAGCTGCTGCTGGATGAAGGCGATATGTTCAACTCCCGGCTTTGGGACCTCAGCATCCTGCGCCTCAACCAGCTCGGCTATTTCGAGGTCCTCAAGGAAGGTGAAGCGGCGGACATCAAGCGCAATACGCAGAACAACACGGTGGACATCACCCTGAAGGTCAAGGAGCGCGGGAAGAACTCCATCGGACTCAACGGCGGCGTCTCCGGTATCGCCGGCAGTTTCATGGGGTTCAATTACTCCACCAACAACTTCCTGGGCCTGGGCGAGACCCTTTCGCTGGACGCGCAGTTAGGCACCCGCATGAGCAGCGTGTCGTTCGGCTTCACGGAACCGTATTTCCTGGACCGCCCCTTGCAGGCCGGCTTCGAGGTGCACATCACCCGCTTCAACTTCGATCAGGGCCGCGAGTACTCCATCCTGGCCGGGCAGGACCTCATCCCCTTGTTTAACTCGCTCGGCCAGAACAACCTGATCAACTACATCCAGAACGGGCACGGCTTCTCGGTTTCGTTGAGTTATCCGCTGCGCCGCAGCTTCTCCCGCCTGGGCATTACCTACGGCTACGACGTGTCCAACATCAAGGTGCTCAGCGACGCGGCGTCCACGTATTTCGAGTACATCAACTTCAGTGGCATCGCGGGCCCCAACTCGCTCACCGGCATCAAGACCAGCGCCATTACCCCGTCCTACAGCTACAACACCGTCAACCACCCCATCAACCCCACCGGAGGCCGCAGCCTGTTCATCTCCGCCCAGGTGGCCGGCAGCGTCCTGGGCGGCAACGTCAACACCGTCCGCCCGACCATCGACGCGAAGTACTTCAAGCCCGCGCCGTGGCACCGCACCCATATTCTGGCGTTTCACGCCATGGGCTCCATGCTCACGGGTTACGGCGGCAAGCAGGCGCCGCCCTTCTCACGTACTTACATCGGCGGCGAACAGGACATTCGTGGGTTCGAAATCTGGGGTATCAGCCCGATCGCGTATGTCCCCTCCAGCGCCACCATCAACGTGCTCAACGCGGATGGCAGCGCTCGCCAGCAGCGCATTCTGGTCAACGGCGTACCGCAGTTGACCCCGGTGACCATGAATATTCCGATCTACCAGATGATCTTCCCGGGCGGCGACACCCAACTGATCGGAAATTTCGAGTACCGCATTCCCATCGTCGGACCGGTGACGCTGGCAGCCTTCCTCGATGCCGGCGTCAACAAGATCCTGCGCTCCGACCAGTTGGTGATGGACCCCAGCCGCATTGACACCCTCAATGGCGAGTTCCCGCAGGCGGGTTTCGAAGGCAAGGCGCGGATAGCCCCTGGCACCCAGCGCCCGCGCATGTCCACCGGGCTGGAGTTGCAGGTGCTGTTGCCGGTCGTCAATGCCCCTTTCCGCTTCTATTGGGCCTACAATCCGCTGATTGTCCGGACCTTCCTGCAGCCGCCCATCGTGGCGGACCGGTCGTTCTTTCCGAACAGCCAGACGTTCAACGCGGCCATCGCGCAGTTTGGGCAAGCCTCCCCCTTCTGGGAGGACCGCAGGACTTTCCGGTTCACCATCGGGCGCACCTTCTGAGGCACGCGAAGTCATGCTAGTATCGAATCACACGCAAGGAGTTTAGCTTTGAAGAAAAATCTTCTCGTTTTCCCTGGTTTGGCGCTGGCTGCCTGTCTGTGTGCTCAGGCGCAGACGAAGGCCGCCGCGCCCGGCAAGATCGGCATCATTCACATCCAGAACGCCATCATCAGCACGAAGGACGGACAGAAGGCGGCCACCGAACTGCAATCCCGTTTCGCTCCTAAGAAGGCGGAGATCGAGAAGAAACAGAACGACATCGCCCAGCTCCAGGACCAGCTCCGCAAGGGCAGCAACACCATGAGCGACGACGCCAAACAGAAGCTCATGCGCGATATCGATCAGAACACCAAATCGCTCAACCGCGAGACCGAGGATGCACAGGCGGAACTGGACCAGGAGCAGGGAAAGATCATGCAGGAGCTGGGCCAGCGCATGATGGCCGTCATCACCAAGTACGCCAAGGACAACGGCTTCAGCCTGATTCTGGACGTCAGTTCCCCCCAGACGCCGGTGCTCTACGCGGCCAACGAGATCGATATCACCAACGACATCATCAGTCTTTACGACAGGAATGCCCCGGCATCGCCCATGACTACGCTGCCGAGCAAACCGCCGGCCGCCCCCGCGGCTACGGCTGCTCCGGCGCGGGTCGGCCCCCCGAAGAAGTGATGCCGCACCACCGCGGTTTGGTGTAACGCCCCGAGGGACGGCCGCGTCTGCCATAACGGCAGCTTCCAGTCCTTGGTAGTTTGGCGGTAAGCTAGGGAGAAGTGAGGCCCGTATGAAACGAGCGGCAGGTGTGGCGGTTATGCTTGTGGCGGGGGTTTCTGCGTTTGCCCAGCACGTGGGCCCCAGGTCCGGCGGAAACGTTCGTGGCTTCAACGGCGGCTTCGGCAGCGTGGCCTTCCCGGCCACCGGTTCGCGCCCTGCCAGTCTGTATAACAGCGGTTTTGGGAATGTCGCCTTCCCGGCGTTCGGCCATTCTCCGGCCATCAACAACGCGTATAACGCCTTTTCCATCACAGATCCCAGCTTTGCCGCCCGCCTCGGGCGCACTGTGAGTGGGGCTCCCTATGGCTCCTATGGCGGGAATCGGGGACAGGCTTATGTGTACGTGCCTTATGCGTATCCAGTCTACGGCGGAGATCCATATGCGGGCTACGGCATGTATCCCGGGAATGGCTACGATCCTTCCGCACCGCAGCAGCCCAACGTCACGGTTATTTATCCGCCGCAATCCGCACCGGTCACCATCATCAATCAGCTCCCTGCGCCGGTTTCTTCCCAGCAGACGCTTGTGCCGCCTGAGTCGCCGCAGGGTGGCACCGCCGCGCCGGAAAGTACGGCCGCTCCGGCGTCCGATACCGGCAGCTACTATCTGATTGCCTTTAAAGATCACTCCATCTATTCGGCGGTGGCGTATTGGGTGGAAGGCGACACGCTACACTACTTCACCTCCGGCAACGTGCACAATCAGGCTTCTCTCTCGCTGGTAGATAAAAATCTCACCGAGCGCCTGAACAAGGAACGCGGCATCGACCTTCGCTTATAGGGCTAAGCGGCGTACGAATTCAACATCCCCTTCCAGGAAATCATAGCTGGGGAGATTTGCGGCCCGATCCCAGCGGATCTCGTCGAACACCCGGTTCTGCGGCGTACCGGAAAACTGCGTGACCTGGAAGAAAACCAGCAGGATCGGCAGCTTGCCCGGATACTGATACTCGTAGCGCTCCACCTCCGGCCCGATCGCCGCCCGAATGCCTAGCTCTTCTTCCAACTCCCGCCGCAGCGCCTCCCCGGGCGTCTCCCCCACTTCCACTTTGCCTCCGGGGAACTCCCACTTGAGGGCGTGCGCCTCCCCTTGCTTGCGCCGGCAGATCAGCAGCCGGCCGTCCTGCTGAATTAGGGCCGCGGCGACCGTCGTCAACCCGCCAGCTCCAGGGCTTTGAAACGGCGAAGCTCGTCGGCCGGCATCTCCGGCAGGCGGTGGAGCCTTTGCCGGAACCATGCCCACGGGATGTGGAAAACCTGCACACGGGGCTCGAACTTGGAGCTGTCTTGGATGAAACAGCTATGCGTACACCAGCAATTGGCTTGGGGGATGTCGGCTCGTTCCGCCTGCATGGCCGGCGATGCCAGCGCGCGCCGCAGGTCGAAATCAAACTCTGCCAGGTCTCCCAGGATGCCGCGCATCTCGCAGGCCCGGAAACGGCCGTTGTGGTCCACCACCAGGGAGGTCTGGCCAGCGGTGCAGGGCATCGGCCAGGGCTGCGGACCTTCCAGGCAGGCTTCATGTAGATCGAAGTGGAAGCGCAGGTTCCCCAGGTAGTACATCCGGGCGATGTGCCGCACCCCCGCCGGCAGGTGCGCGAACAGCTTGTCGGCATAGTGCCGGTGGAATGGCATCAGGCGCGCGTGCAGCGCGGAAAGCGCCTCACGGCTCAGGCTCATGAGCGACGGATCCGGCGCCTGGCCCCGCACGACCTCGAAGTATTGCCCGTCCAGTTCCGTGTGCTCCATGAGGTACAAGCCGAGCCGCACGATCTCTTCGTAGTTTTCGCGGGTGATCACCGTCACCACGTTGCGCCTCAGCCTCCGGTTGCCGCGGTAGCGCCTTTCGGCCTCCCGGATGGTCTCCAGCGTGCGCGCGAAGTTGTTCGGCACCCCGCGGATAGCGTCGTGCGTATTCGCCAGCCCGTCCAGCGAGAAGTTCAGGTCGATGGCTGTGTCCGGACACCGCGCCAGCATGCGGTCTACGCTGCGGAACAGCCTTTCGGGCAACAGGCCGTTGGTGGGCAGATTGACGTTGCGCACGCCGCAGCGCCCGGCAAACAGGGCCACAATTTCACCCAGTTCCTCACGTAGTGACGGTTCGCCGCCGGAGATCCAGAGCTTCCGAAAAGGAGGCGCCGTGGCGGCCAGCCGCTCGATCTGGGAGAAGGTCAGGTCGTCTTTGCTGTTGAGTTTGTCAAAATAGAAGCAGGTGCGGCATAGCGAGTTGCAACGCGAGGTCACGAACAGGAACAGCGAGTCGAACTCCGCCTCACGCGCCCGGTCCTTCACCAGCGCAAGGTACTGCCGTACGGGCATGTAAGCTTATTGGAACACAAATGTATTCGGCGCGTCTGCTGGATCACTTCCAAAACCCCAGAAACGTAGGCGAGCTGGAAGCTCCCGCTGTCACCGTGGAAGTGTCCAATCCAATCTGCGGGGACATCCTGCGTCTCTCGGTGCGTTTTGAGGGAGATACTGCCGTAGAAGTGCGTTACAAGACCCGCGGCTGCACCGCCTCGATCGCCGCCGGCTCGGCGCTTACCGAGTGGATAGCTGGAAAGACCCGCCGGGAGTTGGCCGCCTTTCAGCCGGCCGTGATCGATCAGGCGGTCGGAGGATTGTCGGCTGAGTCCCGGCATGCGGCCCAACTCTGCCGGGACGGGGTGCGCGCCCTGCTGCGGGTCACACGGGCCGAGTGAGCGCGGCTTCCTCCTCGAGCCTGTCGAGTTCCACCTCCAGAGCTGCCAGCAGCTGACGGCAGGCGGTGAATTCTCCGCGCTCGGCGTGCCGTTCCATCTCGTGTAGCAGGTCCGCTGAGGACCGGGCCCCTACCCCATCGCAGGCGCCTCTGCAATAGTGGGCCAGGCGCCGCACTTCCTGCCCGTCCTCCCGCAGGATCGCCCGCTCCAGCAGGGGCTCCTGCTTGCGCGTGTCCTCGAGCAGCACGTCCATCACTTCGCGCATGAGCGCCTCGTTGCCCAGAGTGAGATCCCGAAGCTGCTGGCGATCCAGAACCATCGGTGAGCGGTGTGGCACAGTTTGATTGTGCCGCGCCCGCCCAATACGCAGCCATCCAGAGGAAACCTCAAAGCCACGGTGCGAAAGGCCCCAGGCCGGGCCGTGCGGGGGCCTTAGCGGGGCCGGGCGTTCCCGAAGCGAAAAGAAGACTCCAGCACTTCCAGGCGGTTGGAGACCAGCGCCCGCGCCACAAAACTCGGCTGCCGCGGCGACCCGAAGCGTAAATCCGTCACTTCTACCCACCATGCGCCTTCCGGCTCTGGGGCCGGCAGCACTTGCCAGTAGGGCCACCGCGCGAAACGCAGAAAGTCCCGGATGGCGGGGGAGCGCGCGGCGGCGGCCAGGGCCGGCTGGGCTTCCGGTTTGTACAGTACGTCTGCTTCCTCCGGGTCGAACTCGCCCAGCAGGTTGCACGCCGCCACGGCGTAGAAGCCGGAGGTCTCCACCAAACCGCGCCACCGGAACGGGTTGAACGGATCCGGCAGGGCGGCCACGCGCAGCGGGGTGGCGCCGCCGTACAGGCGCGCCTCCAGGGTCTCCACCGCGCGCTGGTGCAAGATCACCCGCCCCCCGTCGTACAGCGCCACAAACGCCAGGGCAAACCAGGCGAAGCCCCGCCCCGGAATACCGCGCGCAGCAGGCGCGCCGATTTCCTGGCTCACCAGGCGCGCCAACAGCGGGCCTACAAGCGCGATCAGCAGCACTGCCCAGATCCACAGGTCCACTACGGAGGTGATGTCCAGGTGAAACCACCGCGCCGAAAACGGCAGCAACAGCCGCACGCCGTAAATATTCGTGGAATCCAGCGCCAAGTGCGACCCCACCCCCGCCAGCGACAGCAGATAGGCCGCCCGCCAGCGGATCGGCCGCCGCGAGATCCCTCCCACGAGCAGCACCGGCAGCAACGCCATCACCGGCCAGGCCGCCAGCGCGTGCGTGAGATGCCGGTGGCCGTTCAGATAGCTCAGCGAACCCCGGGCCGCCGTGACTATGTCGACGTCCGGAGCGTTAGCCGCCAGCAGCAGAACCCAGGTTGCCTGGGGTGTGAAGCGCCGCAGTCCCGCCCGGCTCAGAAACCAGCCGGTGGCCGTGTGGGTTAGCGGATCCATCGGTGCGGGCCGGCGGCTTGCTACTCCGCCCGCGCCGCAAACAGGTGCGCGATATTCGGGTATCCGTTCATGGCTAGCCGGCACGATGGCCCCGCGCCGTAAAACCGCGGCGCGTGGAAGGTGAAGGGCGGAACATACACGATGTCCCCCTCGTTGGCGATGATCACCCCCTGTCCCTCGATGGGATAGCGGATCTGCCCCGCCATGATCAGCCAGAATTCCGCGCACTCCGGATGGTAGTGGCCTTTGTCATTGGGATTGAGCGGCGGCAGGTTCTTCTCGTAGCCGTAAATCACGTTGGCCGCCGCGCGGGCATTATTCACGAAACGATACATGAAGTTGCCCCCCTTGTACTGCGGCTCTCTGGCCAGTTCGTCCAGTTGTACGTGCCAGCGCGTCCCCGGGTCGAGCGGCGCCGGGGTGCGGTGCAGCGTCACCTTCATCCATGTGAATCCGGGCAGTTCGGGCGGCTGGACGTCCTGCGGATAAAGCGTCTTGGCGTGCGCGATGTTGGCTTCGAAGCGCAGCGCCGGCTTGTCCCCCACTGTCTCCATCGCGAAGATGGTCTGCATGGGCACCTGCACCATGGTGCCCTTGGTGGCCACGAAGGGATCCTGCCCTTCGATCTCGAACTTGATCTGCCCGTCCATCACGATCCACCAGGCGACCGTGTCCGGATGAAAGCGCCGCGACACCTTGGTCCCCGGCGCCGAGGAGATCCACTCGCCATGAATGTGATCGTCGTCCACGACGACATACCGCCAATCCCCCTGGCCCTGGTGCCGCGCCCGCAGTTCGGCCAGGCGCGTCACCGGTTTGTGGGGCGGCGCGTATGGGGTTAGTTGAACCGGCTTGGGGGCCCAGGAGGGCTCCTCGGCGGCGCCGGTGCGCGCCAGCGTGAACGTCAACACAGCCGCGGCCAGGGCACTCCCGGCCACGATGACGGAAGTCCGGAATCGCATGCTTGCTCCTCGGAAGGGACGAACCGAGAGGATTGTATCACGACTCCCGGCCCGCCCCCCGAGTACTTCAGGCGTACTCCAGAACGGCGGCGGGCGCAACCTGCGGAATCAGCGCCGGAAAAATCCCCGTCCCCAGCGTCGGGCGCAAGCCCTCTTTTTGGATGCGTCCTCCGAAATATTCGTCCAGCGGGTACAGGCTGTACGGCTCCAATTCCCGGAAGACCCGCCCCAGCCGCTGTTCGATCCGGTACACGGCGTGAAAGAAAGTTCCCCGATCGATCCCCATCTGCCGGCAGCAGAGCTTCCAGTCAGCCCCCAGCAGGAAGTGGAAACAGAAAATTTTGTACTCGAAGGTGTCGAGATAGCGCCGGCTTACCAGGCAGAAGTCTGCCATGTACTCTTCCCGCTTGCGGCCGTACGTCCGGCGCCGGTCTTTGCCCCGGCAGAATTCCAGGCTCACCCGGCCCATGTAGGCTTCCTGGGCCGCGTACTCCCGGAAGCGCTCGTAGCAAATGCGGAAAATCGCCCGGAAGACGCAATTGCAGGGGCGCTCCTTGCCGCGTTTCCCCGTGCGCAGTCCATATCCATGGCAGTGCGTGCAAGATGACTTGGCAAGCGCGATAGTCTCTGATCGATCCCAATCCATTAGCTGAATGTCCTCCCGGTGGCCCTCGACCCGCGGGGGCTGCACCACGAATGTAAAACTGCTCCAACTGTATCGCTTCACACGGAAACGTCAAGGTGTTTTTTCCCGGTGCGGAAGTCGGGTGAGGCAGATTTCCGCAGAATTGCTCACCTATTTTACAGAAATAAAGACTTTATTACCCTTTTTTCTTGATATCCCTCTTTTTGACAAAAAAGGACTATCTCTTGAGAGGGAGGCGCTTTTGGGGGTACCTATTTCACAGAGAAATATGAGCGCCACTCAACCTCTGGACTTCCGCACGGCCCGCCTGCGGCTGGTGGAAAGGATCAACCACCTGGTGCACAGCGGGCAGTTGACCGAGCGGCGGCTGGCCCGCCTCACAGGCGTGTCCCAACCGCATATCCATAACATTCTAAAAGGCATACGGACCCTAACGCCGGACGTCGCCGACCTCGTTCTGGAACACCTGGACCTCGACTTGCTGGATCTGTTCGAGAGAGAAAGGATCGACTCGCACCCCTGAGCGGCCATTGATAGCCGGCGGCGCGCAGCATATCCTGAAAGCAGAGCGGCGCACGCCGCCGCGAGGTGGAGCCGACAGGGATTGCACCGCGAACGACTGAAAAGACTGGCCGAGAGCATCAACGCCCTCTCCGCCAAAGACGATCTGCTGCTGCAGAAAACGCGGGAGATCGCCGCGCTGCGCCAGAAGGCCGCCGGGCAGTTGTACGGCGTCTGCGTGGGCTTCGTGCGCGAAGTCAACGCCCTGCTGCCCTCCCCGGAGGTGCGCCTCGATCCGGAGACTTACGCCCCCGAGGCCTTCCACGACGATGGCGTCAACCTGCTGCAAATCCACGTGCGCGGGCGGATTCTTCAGGTGACCTTCGAGGCCACCCCCGAACTCATCTCCACGGAGGAGTTCCGGGTCCCGTACGTGCTGCACGGCGCCACCCGCTGCTTCAACCAGCAGTTGCTGGACCAGCAGTTGATTGAAGAGCACCTGCTGTTCTACTGCCTGGAGCGCACGCACCCCATGTGGCGCTTCTTTGACGCCCGCACCTACCGCACGGGGGTGTTCGACGACGAATATCTGGTGTCTCTGATGGAGCGCCTGCTGTAGGAAGTCCTCTAACCGGCCTTGGCCTGCTTGAGCGCTGCCGCGATTTTCGAATTCAGGTCCTTGGTTTCTTTGGATTCGGGCACGGTTTTCAGAGCCTCCTGCGCGCGACTGCAGAAAATCTTCAGTTTTTCCGGGTCATCCAACTTGCGCGACGTGTACATCTGGGAGGCTTCGTAGAGGGCGCGCGCCATGGCCGTCACGAAGACCGCCCGCGGCACTTTGGCATCCCCGGATTTCAGCAGTTCCTGGGTCTTGGCCGGATCGTCCGGCGCGCCCGCCGCGCGGCAGGCCTCCAGCAGCACGGCGCGCTCCAGGGACCGCTTCTGGGCCATTTCCATCTCGTTGGCCGGCGGCAGGATGCCGTTCCCCACCCGTGCGAGCGTGACTACCGGGTTGGGGCTCCCGCTCGGATAGGGCAACGCCAGCGTGACGGAATCTTCTTTGCCCTTTTGGAAATCCTGATAGACTTCCGCGAAATGCAGGGCCAGGCGGCTGGCCGCATTGCGATAATTGTTTGCCTGCCGGCGGAAGGTCAGCGGCTCGGCTTTGTTGATTCGTGCGCCGCTTTCGTAGCTCTCGGCGAGGTCCGTGTAGCCTTGCGAAAGCCCGGAGGTGACAATCAGCAGCCAGGGCTGCGCCCGTCCTGCATATTCGCTGTCGGACGACAGCTTGTCCAGGTTGTCGATGGCCTTTGCGTAGTCGCCCAGCCCCCAGGTCTCCTTCGCGGCGGACCAGTAGAACGCCGGCGTGCCGGGCTGCGGCGCGTTGCTCGTGCTGGAGCAGGAGCACAATATCACCATTGTCCCCAAGGCGGCGCAAACGCCTCTCCAGCGGGTTGCCAGTAACTTCATCGCGATGCCTCCGTGCAGAAAAGCGATATCACAAGGCCGCGGCCTTTGCAAGGTCAATTCCGCCGGAAGGCGGTATGGTTCGGGAGACAATGGGGAGTCCGGATGCAGACCTTTCACATCGTGGTGCTCCCCGGCGATGGCATCGGGCCGGAAGTCATCGCGGAAGCTGTCAAGGTGTTGCGCGCCGTCGAATGCCGGCTGCGTGAGGTGCGCTTCCGCCTGGAGGAACTCTCCGCGGGCGCCGGCGAATACCTGCGCTGCGGCGACCCCATGCCGCCCGAGGTCTTCGCCCGCTGCCGTGCGTGCGATGCCATTCTGCTGGGCGCCATGGGCCTGCCGGATGTGCGGCGTCCGGGCGGCACGGAAATCGCTCCGCAGCTCGACCTGCGCGAGCAACTCGAACTCTATGCCGGCGTGCGGCCCATCCGCCTGTACCACGCGGAGCATTCGCCCCTGAAGCGCTACGCCGCGGGCGAGATCGATTTCGTGATGTTCCGTGAAAACACCGAGGGCATGTTTGCCTCGCGGAGCGCGCCGCACACGCCCTCCGAAGACCCGGTCTGCGACACCATCCGCATTTCGCGGCGGGGGTCGGAGCGCCTGTTCCGCGCGGCGTTCCGGGAGGCGGCCCGCCGCCGCGGCCTGGTGACGCTGGTGGACAAATCCAACGTGCTGCCGTCGATGGCGTTCTTCCGGCGGATCTTCGATGAAATCGCGGCCGAATTCCCACAGGTGCGCGCGGAACGCATCTACGTGGACGCGGCGGCGCTCTATCTCGTCCAGCGGCCGCACACCTTCGACGTGATCGTGACGGAAAACCTGTTCGGCGATATTCTCTCGGACCTGGCGGCGGGATTAGTCGGAGGCATGGGCATGGCGCCCTCCGGCGATATCGGAGACCGGCATGCCGTTTTTCAGCCCTCGCACGGATCGGCGCCGGATATCGCGGGGCAGGGAATCGCCAATCCGGTGGCCGCCATCCTCTCGATGGCCATGATGCTGGAGTGGCTGCGCCACCCGGAGACCGTGCGGGGCGCCGTCCTGGTGCGCCATGCCGTGGAAGCCGTGTGCAGCGATGGCCGCTGGCGCACGCGCGACCTGGGCGGCGCGCTGGGAACCCGCGAGATGGGCGACCGCATCGCCGCGGCGATCTGAGCCGGTTGGGCCTCAAGCCGAGAGCAGGCCGAACAACTCCGGCCGCCGCGTGCGTAGCGTGTAGTTCGGCTTGCTGCGCGCCTCCCACAGCTTTTCGGGCAGCAGGTCTACCACCAGCATGTCCTCCTGGATGCGCTCGCACTGCGTCTCGCCCGCGATCTCGCCGTTGGGATCGATCACCACGCAGCCGCCCGCGTGGTGCGGCTGGCTCGGACTGTCCTTGGGGTAGGTAGCCACGTAGCCCGCCCTGCCGGCCTGGTCGCAGATCACCGCGTAACAGGCGTTTTCGACGGCGCGCATGGGGTAGGTGGTCAACCAGAACTGACGGGAGCAGACGGCCGCCGCGCGCTCGGATTCCGGCGTGTCCTCCCACATCTTCATGCGCATGGCGTGCGGCATCAGGAGCACATCGGCGCCCTTCAGCGCCAGGATCCGGCACACCTCCGGAAGCCAGTTGTCGTAGCAGATCGAGATACCGATTCGGGCTTTGCCGATGTCGAACACAGGCATCTCCATGCCGCCCTTGTAATAAATCACTTCGTCACGCGAGAGATGGATTTTACGCTGCGCGCCGATGAACCCCTGCGGGCCGGCCAGCACCTGGGTGTTGTAGACCAGGTCCCGGTCTTTTTCGCTCAAGCCCACGCACAGGAACAAGCCCAGCTCTCTTGCCAGGCGGCAGAGGCGCTGGGTGGCAGGGCCCCCGGGCACCGGCTCGGCATTGAACCAGGTGTCCGGATCGCAGTGCCCGTGCACCACCAGCTCGGGAAACAGCGCCAGTTCCGCGCCGGCATCCCGCGCGCACCGGGCCCACTGCTCGATGCGTGCCAGGTTCTGCTCCGCCTGCCCCAGCAGGCCGTTCATGGTAATGGCTGCCACCTTGATCTTCTGCATCGGCGATCCGCCTCTCCCTCATCTTCACACGATTTGCCGCTACGCTATGCTGGATTTCCATGGATCCTGTCCCCGTCGCCGTAGTGCAGGCCAGCGCGGTGTTTTGCGACCGCGAGCGAAGCCTGGAGAAGGCCGTAGAGCTGCTGGCCGAAGCCGCCGGCAGCGGCGCGCGCCTGGTGGTCTTTCCGGAGGCCTTCGTATCGGGCTACCCCAAGGGCGCGGATTTCGGCGCCCGCGTGGGCATGCGTTCGCCCGAGGGGCGCCGCGAATTCCGCCGCTATTTCGAAAGCGCCGTGGAAGTGCCCGGAACCGCCACCGCGCAATTGGGCGCCGCGGCGCGTGCGCACGGCGTTTACCTGGTGATCGGCGTCATCGAGCGCGAAATCGGCACGCTCTACTGCACTGTTCTGTTCTTCGGTCCGGACGGCGCATTGCTCGGCAAGCACCGCAAGCTCATGCCCACCGGCGTGGAGCGGCTCATCTGGGGCTGCGGGGACGGCTCCACGCTGCCGGTGCTGACCACCCCGCTGGGCAAGATCGGCGCCGTGATCTGTTGGGAAAACTACATGCCGCTGCTGCGCATGGCGATGTACGCCAAGGGCATCCAAATCTATTGCGCTCCCACCGTGGACGACCGCGAAACCTGGATTCCCAGTATGCGCCACATCGCGCTGGAAGGGCGCTGCTTCGTGCTCTCCGCCTGCCAGTTCGTGCCCGGCGCGGCGCCGGACGCGCCCCTGATCCGCGGCGGCAGCGTGATCGTCAGCCCGCTGGGGCGCATCCTGGCCGGGCCACATTACGGCAGCGAATGCATTCTGCGGGTGGAACTCGACCCCGGCGAGATCGCGGAAGGCAAGTTCGATCTGGACGTGGCCGGCCACTACGCCCGGCCGGACGTCTTCCGCCTGCGGGTGAATGAGCGTCGCGCTCCGCCGGCCCGGTTCTGCGGCGAAGAGGAAGGATTACAATAGCCTCGTGCCAAATCGAACTGAAAGCGTGTCACTCAGCCGGCGCGCCGTGCTGGGAGGACTTTCCGCGGCGGCGGCCCTACAAGCCCAGCGCCGCGAGCCCCGGGAATGGAAGCCCAAACTTGGCGTCCTGGGCAACTACACCGAGGCGAACGTGGCTTTCGCGCGCCAGGAAGGCTTCACCAACATGATCCTGAGCGCCACGCCGCGTTCCACGCTGGATGCCAACACCGTCACCGACGGGCAGGCTGCCCGCATCCAGGCGTACCTCCGGGAGGCGGGCATGCACGTTTCCGCCTTCCAGGCCACTCAGAATCACATCGCCCCGGATGCGGACCAGCGCAAACGCGAGACCGATTATTTCGTCAAAGCCATCGAACTGGCGGGCAAACTGGGCGTCCGGAACATCGGCACGGCATCGGGCAAGGATTCCAACCGGCCGTTCCAGGAACAGGTGGACGAAATCGTACGGGTGTACACCGAGAAATACTTCCCGGCCTGCGAGAAACATAACGTGCGGATCCTCTGGGAGCCCTGGCCGGGCGGGCCCAACCTGGCCACCGGTCCGGTAGGCTTCGAAGCGCTGTTCAAAGGATTCGGCAATTCGCCCCACGTGGGCTTGCAGTACGATCCCTCTCACCTGGTCTGGCAGATGATGGATCCCATCCAGGCCGCGCGAGACTTTGCCGACAAAATCTTCGACGTGCACTTGAAGGACACGGAAGTGATGTGGCACGTGCTGCGCCGCTGCGGCATCAACCCACCCGACAGGCAGCAGTGGTGGCGCTACCGCCTGCCCGGCCTGGGATCCATCGACTGGGCCGCCTTCTTCACGGTCTTGCAGGACCACGGCTATGACGGCGCCATGAGTATCGAGCACGAGGACCCCCTGTACGGCTCGCCCAGCCGCGGAGCGGACTTCTCGGAGGACTTCAAAACCGGTTTCCGCATGGCCAAGCGCTATCTGAATCAGTACGTGCCCGGTTAGCCGGGACGAGAGCCGTGAGCATCGCCCTACTTTCGCCTCACTTTCACTTTTTTACAACGGTCCGGCCGGTTCCGGTTTAAGATAGTAGAAACCGGTGCAAGCGGCCGTCCTGGAACACCTCACGAAAATCCTGGCGAGCAAAGCTTTCGTAAAGTCTGATCGCCTCAGCCGTTTTCTGCGCTTTGCCGTGGAGCAGGCCCTGGCCGGGCGCGAGGATCAGCTCAAGGAGTACGTGATCGGGGTGGAGGTCTTTGACCGTTCCGCCACATACGATCCCCGCATCGACCCCATTGTCCGGGTGGAGGCCCGCCGCCTGCGGGCGAAGCTGTGCCGCTACTATGAAACCGATGGCCGCGGCGACAGGCTGCGCATCGAGTTTCCCACGGGCGCTTATGTGCCGCGTTTCCACCACGGCGGCGAGCCGCCTCCGGTGGAGGCGCCGGCCCCCTCGCCGGATCCGGCCACCATTGTGGTGCTGCCGTTTGCCAATCTGAGCTCGGACCCCGAAAACGAATACTTCAGCGACGGGCTGACCGAAGAGTTGATCCACGCCCTGACCAAGGTGGAACGCCTGCGTGTGGTGGCCGCCTCCTCGGTGATGCAGTTCAAAGGCAAGCCGTACGATATCCGCCAGATCGGCGAGCGCCTGAAGGTGTGCTCCGTGCTGGAGGGCAGCGTACGCAAGGCCGGCAGCCGCGTGCGTATCACCGTGCAGCTCATCCACGCCGCCGACGGGCGCTATCTGTGGACGGAAACGTACGACCGCGAAATGCAGGACCTGTTCGCCATCCAGGAGGAGATTGCGCGCGCCATCGTCGCCGCGCTGCGGGTCCAGTTAGTGGGCGGGCCGAGCCGCCCGCTGGTCCGGCCGTCCGGCCAAAACCTGGAGGCCTACAACCTGTATCTGAAAGGCCGGCAGCAGTACAATCTGCGTACGGAAGAGGGCATGCACCGCAGCATCGACTTCTACCGGCGGGCCATCGATGTCGATCCCGAGTTCGCGCGTGCCTACGCGGGCATTGCCCTGTCGATGGAGGCCCTGGGGACCTATGGGGTCATCCCCCCCAACGAGGTCAAGGAGAAATGCCGCGCGAGCGCCTGGCGCGCCCTGCAACTGGATCCCACACTCGCTGAAGCGCACCTGCCGCTGGCCGCTGTGTGTGCGGTCTATGAGTACAACTGGGAGGAAGCCGAGAGCCACTATCGCCGCGCCCTGGAACTGAATCCCGGCTACGCCGAGGCCCGCTGTTTCTACGCTTGCGATTTTCTGGCGCAATTGGGCCGGCTCGACGAGGCCTTCGCGCAGATCCACAAAGCCCTGGAGATGGATCCGCTTTCGCTGGTGACCAGCTACCACTACGTGACGCTGCTGATCAGCCGGCGCGACTACGACCAGGCCATCGAACAGTGCCGCCGGATGCTGGACCTGGATCCGGACTACTATAAGACCTACATGGGTTTGGGGCGCGCCTACACCCAGAAGGGCATGTATGGCGCCGCGATCGAGACCTTCCAACGGGCGCGCGTGCTTAGCGGCGGCCTGCCGTATGTGACCGCGGTTCTGGCCCATGCCTACGCTCTGGCGGGCCTCCGCACCGAGGCGGAACAACTGCGCCGCGAACTGGTGCGCATTTCCAGGTGGCGTTACGTGCAGTCCACCAGTTTGGCCCTGATCGCCCTGGGGCTGGGTGAGCTGGACCGCGCCTTTGAGCTTCTGGAAAAGGCGGTTGCGGACCGGGAAAGCCCCGTTCTGTGGCTGGCCGCCTATCCCACCTACGATGCCCTGCGCTCCGACCCGCGCTACCAGGTGCTTCTGCGGCGCATCGGGCTGCCGCAGGCCGGCGCGGCTGCCGGCGCCTCCGCGGGCATCAGCGCCAGCCCATCCGCTGCCGCAGTGAATTGATCTGGGCGACGTGGTGCCGGCCGTGCCATGCGTACACGGCCGTGGTGCGGTCCAGGTCCATCACCCCCATCTCCGGATGTTTGAACCGGCGCGCGAAATCGCCCGGCCCCAGGGACCGCAGCAGGAGCACCCAGCGTTCGTGCAGGGCCTCCAGCAGCGCCAGCGAGGTTTCGACCGGCGCCGTCCGCGCGTCACTTAGTTCGGCCCACAGGTTCTCGTGGTAGGTCTTGATGGCGGGCTCGTCCTCGGTAAGCGCCAGCCGGAAGCGCACATAGCTGTTGACGTGGCTGTCGGGCAGATGATGCACCACCTGCCGCACGGTCCAGCCGCCCGGCCGGTAGGGAGTGTCCAACTGCGCCGCCGTGAGGCCCGTGACAGCGGCGCGCAGCCTCGCGGGCGCCTCCGCAATCTCGGCGATCCACCGCGCCCGCTGTTCGCTGCTGCCCGGCCCTGCGTATTCCAACTTGCCGATCGGGTATCGCAATTCGTCCATCTCTCCAGTCTCCTGTCGATACGTCCAAACTGCAAATCAGTCTACCTGCCCGCCCGCGCGGAAGGCATTCTCCAGCTTGCGCGCCGCCGTGCGGCGTCCCTCGGCGCGGTAGAGCGTCGCCAGGCCGCGTACCCGTTCGGCAACCCGGCCGTCCTCCTGCCCCCAGGCCCGCGCCGCGATGGCCAGCGACCGCCGGTAGAGTGCTTCCGCATCTTCGTTGCGCCCCTCCAGGCGATAGACGTACGCCAGGTTGTCCAGCGTGGGCAGCAGACGCGGGCTGTCCTCGCCGAGGGATTTCTCTAATACCTCGGCCGCCCGCCGGTCGAGGGCCTCCGCCTTGCCGTACCAACCCTTTTCCCGGTAGATATCCGCCAGGTTGTTGAAACTCTGGGCCACGTCCGGATGTTCGGAACCCAGGGTCCGTTCGCGGATGGCCAGGGCTCGCTCGTGAAGCGCCATGGCTTCGTCGATGCGCCCTCTCTCACTGGCGTAGGCCCCGAGGTTGTTTAACACCGCCGCCACCTGGGGGCTCTCCGGCCCGGCGCTTTTCTCCCAGATCGCCATTGCCCGGCGGTACAACGGCTCGGGATCGCGCGTCTTCCGCGCCCGGTAGCACTGCGCCAGGTTATTGAGCGCGGCGGCCACCTTGGGATCGTCCGGCCCCAGTTTCCGTTCCCAGATGGCCAGCGCCTCTTCCAGCAGCGGGCGGGCTTCGTCGTCCCGGCCTGTGGAACGGTCCAGTTCCGCCAGGTTGTTCAACGCCGTGGCCGCCTCCACGCTCTGGGCTCCATAGGCCGCCTTCCAGATCGCAAGGGCGCGGTGCAGGTCAGCCTCCGCCTGCGCGTAGCGGCCCAGCAGTTGGCGAACCAGGCCCAGATAGTTCAGGCAAGCCCCCAGATCCGCGCTACCCGGTTTGGCGGCTTCGAGCTGGTCGCGCGCGGCCATCAGGGCTGCTTCGGCCTCGCGGTACTTTCCCTCCTTTTTGAGCCGTGCGCCGGTTTCCAGGTTTTGTCTCCAGCCCGATTGCTGCGCTGCCAGAGACAAGCCCACGAGTATGAGCAAGCTGCATCGCGTCTGGTACATGTCTACAGCCTGAAGCCGCAGGGGCTGCCGCAAGGAGTGAGGAGAGGTTAGCTTACCGTGTGGTCCTTACGGTAAGAAGATGGCGGCCGGAAGGGCTCGGCCGACGCGCGCAGAGCCGCGAACAGGCCAGCCGTGAGGGCAAAACCCAGCACGCGCGCCATGATCTGGCTCCAGCCGTGTAAGAAGTATTGCCAGCCGTCCTCGGCGTGCCGCCCTTGCGCCCGCGCGTGTTCCAGAAACCGCAGGTCGCCGCGATAGTTGAAGTCCCAGGCCACGGCGCCCTCAGGAAAGCGCGCGGCCGCCGTGATAGGCGCTCCCGCCCGGTCCTTACCCATGCCGGTGGCGTTGACGACCAGCGACCCCGGCGGCATCCGGCTGAGCAGGCGGTCGTGATCCTCGGGCCCGTGCACCAGTTCACAGCGGGCCGGTGTGAGACCCCGCACCTGTTGCAAGCGCTCCGCGGAAACGTCCGTCAGGATGACCTGCTCCGGCTGGTGCGCGCGGTAGAGTTGCACGGCCAGCGCCGCCGCCGCTCCGCCGGCGCCCAGGATCAGCGCGCTGCCTCGAAACGGCCACTCCGGCAGAAAGGCCCGCAGCGCCATCCCGCTGGTCACGGTGTCCACGGCGATGCCCGTCAACGACCCGCCGCGCTGCACGATGCAGCTCACCTCCGCGAGCAGACGCGCGTCCGGCTCGAACCCGGCGAACAGGTCCCCCGCATGCCGGTAAACCTGCACTTTGTGCGTGGTCACCAGACCGCCGCGGCTCTCTGCATCGCTGCGGATGCGCTCTACGGCAGCGCGGTACACTTGCGGCTCGGCTTCCACGGGAAGATCCACACCGATCAGCTTCGTGCCCGCTGCGCCCGCCAGTTCCGCCCATCGCGGGAAGATCCGGTGCACCGAAGACTGGGCCGTGGTCACCCCGAGGAAGTACATGTTCGCCATCGCCTCTGATTATAGGAATCTCGCTGCGCTACCATGGTCCGGCAACCTGCATGGGAATCGGACATCTGGCCGTCGGCCTGGGACTGAAACGCGCGGCGCCGCAGATCAGCGCCGGCTGGCTGGTGCTGGCCGCCTTCCTTTGCGACGTGCTGCTCGGCGTCTTCGCGGCCCTCGGTTGGGAGACCTGGCAGGTTCCCCCGGATTACGCCTCGCGGCATTACCTGATGTTTGATTTCCCCTACTCGCACGGCCTGCTGGCGTGTATGCTGTGGTCGCTGGCCGCCGCCCTGGTGGCGCTGTGGATCTCCGGCCGCAAAAGGGCGGCGCTGGTGGCCGCCATCGCTCTCGCTTCACACTTTTTTCTGGACGCGCTAGTGCACGTGCGGGGTTTGCCGGTGTCAGGCCGGGGGTCCTACAAGATCGGCCTGGCGTTGTGGAACCACCTGGGTGTCGCGCTGGCCCTGGAAGTCCTGATGGCTGTGGCCGCGCTGCTCCTGTATTTCCAGGGTACGCGGCCTTCCGGGCGCCTAGGCCGCTACGGCATGCCGGTTTGCGTGGCGTTTCTTACCGTCCTGCTGGTGGGCGGCCAGGCGACCTCCACGGCCGTGCCCGGAGCCCGCGGCTTGATTCTCAGTTGGATCTTAGCGCCGCTGGCCTTCAGCGCCCTGGTTTTCTGGCTTGACCGGCAGCGCGCCGCCCGCACCTGAGCGGCCCCTTCCGCGCAAAATGTGCTACCTTTCGAGGAGCCATTTCAGCATGGAGGACGTCTTGAAAACACCCCTACTCGCGATACTGCTCGTGTCCGCCGCCTGCGCGCAGGCTCCCGACCTGAAGACCATCAGCGGCCACGCGCGGGCGCTGCAAAACCAGGTCAAGAACGTGGTGCTGCGCTCGGCCGAAAAGGTCCCGGAAGCGGATTACTCGTTCAAGCCCACCCCCGAGGTGCGCTCCTTCGGCCAGATTCTGGGCCACATCGCCGACGCCCAGTACGCCTTCTGCTCCGCCGCCATGGGAGAGAAGAATCCATCCCCGGGAGTTGAGAAGAGCAAGACCTCCAAGGCCGACCTCTCCGCAGCGCTCCAGGAAGCCTTTTCCTACTGCGACAAAGCCTATGCCGCGCTCACCGACGCCAACGCTGGGGATCCCGTGAAGTTGTTTGGGGCCGACCGTGCCCGGCTGGGCGTGCTGTCGTTCAACACCAGCCATGTCTACGAGCACTATGGCAACCTGGTGACCTACATGCGCCTGAAGGGTATCGTGCCGCCTTCGAGCGAGCGACGGAGGTAAGCGCAGCGGCTATCTTGCGACCGGCAGCGCGGCCGCCTGGCTCGCGGCGCCCCCGGCCAGGATCTGCAAGGAGTAGGTTCCGGCGGTCAAATCCAGAGTCCTGAACGCGCGTGTCGTCGAGAAAGTCGAGCAATCCGGGAGCGCCAAACCTGGGAACAGCAAAAACAGACAAAAGAGACAATAGATGAAAATGTGCGAGGCACCGCTGCACGCCTCTTTTTTTGGAGACGAGTGCGCTCGCGTCAAGGTGATGTTCGCGCGCAAAAAAGTGGTCCCTCGGGCGGCCTTGAGAAATGCGAGAATCATGAGTGGGCCTGCCGGACGGGCAGCCGCCCGGTAACGGGAGGAAAGTCCGGTCTCCGCAGGGCAGCGTGCCGGCTAACGGCCGGGAGGAACCTGTCAAACGGGTTTCTACGGAAAGTGCCACAGAAAAGATACCGCCCGGTGACGGGTAAGGGTGAAAAGGTGCGGTAAGAGCGCACCGCGGCCGGAGCGATCCGGCTGGCAGGGTAAACCCCACGCGGAGCAAGACCAAATAGGGGAGGAGGAGCGGCTCGTTCCGTTTGACTCCCGGGTAGGTCGCTCGAGCCGGGCAGTAATGTCCGGCCTAGAGGAATGGCTGCCGCCCGCAAGGGTACAGAAACCGGCTTACAGTCCGGCAGGCCCGCAAATCCCCCGCGATAAGATAGAGCCAATGCGCTCTGCTCGCTTTGTCCTTTGCCTTTTGTTTCCGATCTGGCTAGCCGCCCAGGAGAAGCCGGATTTGTCGGTGGTCCAGCGCATCCGTGCGGAGGCCTTTCAGAATTCCCGCGTCATGGAGAATGCCTTCTACCTGACCGACGTCTACGGCCCCCGCCTTACCGGTTCGCCGGGGCTCCAGGCCGCCGCCGAATGGGCGGTCAAGCGGATGCAGGCTTGGGGCTTGGTGCACACCAACCTCGAACCCTGGGGACCATTCGGCCGCGGCTGGTCGTGCCAGCGCTTCAGTGCTCACTTGAAAGAGCCGGAGTATGCTCCGCTCATCGGGTTCGCCCGCCCCTGGTCGCCCGGCACCAACGGTGCAGTCTCCGGCCAGCCCGTCCTGGCGGTCATCCGCACCGCAGCGGACATGGCAAAGTTCAAAGGGAAGCTCAAGGGAAAGATCGTGCTGCTGGAACAGCCGCGCCCGCTGCGCCCGGAAACGGAGCTCTTGACCCGCCGCTTTACGGACGCCGAGCTGGCGCAGGAGGCCCTTGCTTCGGATCCTTCGCCGGCCTCTCCTTTCGCCTTTCCGATTCCGCCCCCGCTGCCCGGCGCCCCTCCCGTCAGCCGCGAGGCCCGCGAGCGCTTCCGCAACCAGCTCAACCGGTTCCTCACCGAAGAAGGCGTCCTGCTCACCCTGATCCCCAGTCCCCGCATGAATGGCGGCACGGTGTTCGCCACGGCCGCCGGCTCGCGCGACCCCAAGGACCCGCTGCCGCCGCCTTCTGTCGCTCTGACCGCCGAACACTACAATCGCATCGCCCGGCTGCTGGACCGCAAGATCCCGGTCACCCTGGAGTTTGATATCCAGAACCGCTTCTACGAACAGCATCCGGATTCCTTCACCGTCGTCGGCGAGATTCCGGGCGCCGGCAAACCGGATGAGCTCGTCATGCTGGGCGGGCATCTGGATTCCTGGACCGGCGGCACGGGCGCCACCGATAACGCCGCGGGCTGCGCCGTCGCCCTCGAAGTCGTGCGTATCCTCAAGTCTCTGCATCTCAATATGCCGCGCACCGTCCGGCTGGCGCTGTGGACCGGCGAGGAGGAGGGTCTGCTGGGCTCCAAGGCCTACGTCAAGGCGCATTTCGGCGACCCCGAAAGCATGACCCTGCGGCCGGAGCACGCCAAGCTCTCCGGCTACTTCAACCTGGACAACGGCACCGGCAAGATCCGCGGCGTCTACCTTCAGGGCAACGACATGATGCGGCCCATCTTCGAAGCCTGGCTCGAACCCTTTCGCGACCTCGGGGCGTCCACCATCACCATCCGCAACACCGGCGGCACCGACCACCTCTCCTTCGATGCCGTCGGCCTGCCCGGCTTCCAGTTCATTCAGGATCCCGTCGAGTATGCCACCCGCACGCATCACTCCAACATGGATGTCTACGACCGCCTGCAACCCGGCGACCTGATGCAGGCCTCTGCCATCATGGCCTCGATCGTCTACGACGCCGCCACGCGCTCCGAAATGCTGCCGCGCAAGCCCCTGCCTAAACCGCAGCCTAAGAAAAAAGAGCCGAAAGAGCCCGAAGAGCGGTAGACTGTACCCCACGGCGCAAGCCGCGGGAGGATCGTATGGCGAGCGAATCCGCAATCGGCCAGGCGTTTGATGTGGTGGTCATCGGTTCTGGTTTCGGCGGCGCAGCGGTGGCCTGCCGCCTGGCGCAGGCGGGCCGCTCCGTGGCCGTGCTCGAGCAGGGCAAGGAATACCCGACCGGGCGCGGTGAGATCACCGCCACCGGCCATGGCACGGACACTATCCGCCACGGGCACTTCATGGTGGATATTGGCAAAGGCATGAACGTCATCCGCGGCGTCGGCGTGGGCGGCGGCTCCCTGCACTACTTCGGTGTGCGCCTGCGCGCCCGCCCGGAAATCTTTGAAGATCCCCGCTGGCCTGCTTCGGTCACCCGCGAAGTGCTCGATCCCTACTACGATCTCTCCGGCGGCATGGTGCACGCCGAACCCGTACAGCCCAGTCCGGTGCTGGGCCTGCCGGCCAAAAGCCAGGCTTTCCTGGCTGCCGCAAAGGCCTGCCGCCGGCGCACAGGCGAGCCGCTGTACGTGCCCATCGCCGTGCATACGGGCCCCGGCGAGGTACCCACGCCTGCCGGCGTCCCCCAAACGCGCTGCGTCTACTGCGGCGAATGCCTCATCGGCTGCCCGCCCTCGGAAAGCTTCGAGGGCAACGTCAACGCCCGGGCGCTGCTCACGCTCAACTACCTCGCCGTCGCCCGCCGCACCGGCAACGCCGTCATCTTCCCGCAGCATCACGTGGGCCTGATCCGCCGGGGCGCGGACGGGTTCGAAGTGGATGTCTCCCTCGGCGACGGGGGCCTGTTCGCGCACAAGGGTACAGTGCGCGCCAAACAGGTGGTGCTGGCCGCCGGTACGCTCGGCACCGCCGAGATCCTGCTCAAATCCCGCGATGCCGGCGCCCTCACCGGCTTGAGCCCAGCCCTGGGCATGTCCTTCTCCGGCAACGGCGACTTCCTCATCCCCAAGACGATCAACACACCCCAGGACCTTCAGCCCAAAAGCGGCCCCTCTATCACCGTCGGAGCCGACTTCAGCACGCCGGAGCATAAGATCTTCATCGAAGAACTCGGCGTGATTCCCTTCCTGGAAGCGGTGATTGGCACGCGCAAGGAAACCGCCGTTTCGCTCTTCCCTCATCAATTGGCCTACTTGGGGATGGGCACCGATGCGGCCAACGGCGTCCTGCGCATGCACTTCGGCCGCGTTTGCGTGTACTGGGATCCTGCGCAAAGCATGCCGCTTTATCGCCAGATCACCGCCTGCCTGCGTGAGATGAGCCAACAACTCGGCGGCGACTACCAGCACGAGCTCTATGACGCCGCCACCGGCTTCGGTTTGATCACCGCGCATCCCCTGGGAGGCTGCGTGATGTCCGATGCTCCCGCCACCGGCGTCACCAACCCGCGCGGCGAGGTCCACGGCGAACCGGGCCTTTTCGTGGCGGACGCCTCTCTCATCCCCACCGCCCTGGCCACTAACCCCTCTTACACCATCAGCGCGCTCGCGGAACGCGTGGCCTTTTGGATGATCCACGGCCGGGAAATGCGCGAAAACGACCCCGATACGCCGCCCAATCAGTAGCCGCGGCATTGGCCTCGCCAAGACGGGCCGTTCTGCGCTGGGCCTCCGAAGGCCGGATCGCCGCAGTGTGTTGCGTGCGGGGATCTGAGACGTCACCGTTGCAGCCAAGGGGCGTGTCCTTCCAGCGACTGGTGGCCGGGAATAGAAAGGATCAGAATCAATTGTGATCGGGAGTGAGGCCAGATGAACAGCGACCAAGCAGAACCCCTGGTGGGTCCGGACGACACAGCCCCAGGCATACCTGCACTGGGTTTCATGATCGGCGAGTGGGAACTTGATTACACAGTCATGCAACACGGCAGCACGACACACGCGATCTGCGGAACAGGATCAATCCGGCGCCTCTTCGACACTGCTTACGTTACGTTCGACTATCAAATGCGGCAGAGGGAGACACGAGAGAAGATCGGAGAGGCCCACGCGATTATCGCCTGGGACAAGAAAGCCGGACGGTATCGATACTTCTGGTTCGAGAGTTCCGGAACGTTCTTGCAGGCCAATGGCCGCCTTTCCGATGATCATACGCTCGCGCTCGAATGGCAGGGAGTCAACTGCAGGCAGATTTTCCGCCGCGTCAATGCTGACGCCATGTACCTCGAAATGCAGTGTTCTGATGAAGACCTCATCCTGCGGGTCGACTTCACGCGGGTGACGGATGCCGGTCAGATTCGCTGATGCCGTCGCGTTCAAACCAACCGCGCGCCTGAAGCGGGCTGTTCTGTGAGGATCGCGGGCGCCCTCTACCCCGCCGCCTTGCTGGCCTCCCGCGCCTGCTCGATCAGCCATGCCTGGCTGTCCAATGCACGCGCGCGCGGGGCGGGGCGCCGCCGCGTGTACGTGCCATCGCTCTGCATGTGCCTTGCCTTCACCGTGTCCGCCAGGTAGATGGCCAGGATCCGCTCTTTCACCGAACGGATCAGTTCTTTGCCCTCCAGCGGGAATAGCGCCTCCACCCGACGGTCGATGTTTCGCGGCATCAGGTCCGCGCTTCCCAGGTAGATCTCTTCGTCGCCCCCGTTGCGGAAATAGTAGATGCGGCTGTGTTCCAGGAATCGCCCCACGATGCTGGTCACCTGGATGTTCTCGCTGATCCCCGCGATCCCCGGCCGCAAACAGCAGATGCCCCGCACCAGCAGTTCCACTTTCACGCCGGCCTGGGATGCCACATACAGCAGCCGGATAATCTGCGGATCCACCAGTGCGTTCATCTTGAAGACCAGGTGTCCGCCGCGCCCATGCACCTGGTGGTCGATCTCGCGCCGCACCAGCGCCTCGAAGCGCTCCCGCATGTTCACCGGTGAAACCAGCAACTTCTGGTAGTCTTTCTTGGCGGAATAACCCGTCAGGTAGTTGAACAGGTCGGTCACCTCGTCGCCCAGGGCCTCGTTGCAGGTCAACAGGCCGATGTCCGTGTACAGGTGCGCGGTCACCGCGTTGTAATTGCCCGTGGCCAGGTGGATGTATCGACGGATCGTCTCACCTTCCCGCCGCACCACCATGGCGACCTTGCAGTGCGTTTTCAGCCCCAGCAGGCCGTAGACCACGTGCACTCCTTCGCGCTCCAGCGCCTTGGCCCACTCAATATTGCTTTCCTCGTCGAAACGCGCCTTCAACTCCACCAGCACGGCTACCTGCTTGCCGTTTTCGTTGGCGTCCAGCAGCGCCTCCACGATCGGGGAATTGCGCCCCACCCGGTACAGCACCATTTTGATCGCCAGCACGCTCGGGTCGCGGGCCGCCTTGCTCAGAAAGTCGATCACCGGCTGGAATGATTCGAACGGATGGTGCAGCAGAATGTTCTGCCGGCGGATCAGGGTGAAGAGATCGTCCTCTTCCGATGCCGGAACCAGCGGCCGCGGAATGGCCGGCACGAACGGAACGTCCTTCAGGTCGGGACGGTCCAGGGCGTACAGGTGCATCAGCCGGCTGAGCGGGGGCTGCCCTTTCACCCGGTAGACCTGGCTGGCGTCCAGCTCCAGGTTGCTCACCAGGATGTCCAGGATGTGTTTCGGCATGTCGTCGCCCACCTGAAGCCGCACCACCGATCCGAAACGCCGCTGCCGCACGCCCTCTTCGATCGTCTCCAGCAGATCCTCCGCCTCCAGTTCCTTGATGGCCATCTCCGCGTCCCGCGTCACGTGGAAGGGGTGCGCCTCCACCACGCGCATGCTCCGGAACAGCGCCGCCAGGTTCGCCGCGATCACCTGTTCCAGCCACACGTAGGCTTCCTTCTGCGCCGGGCGGCGATGCTTGCCCGGGCGCTGCCGCGGCCGCCGGACCGGCACCAGTTGCGGCAGCGAATCCGGAATCTTCACCCGCGCAAAGAGCTCCACGCCGTGCTCATCCCGAATCAGCACCGCGAGGTTCAGACTCAGGTTGGAGATGTGCGGAAAGGGGCGCCCCGGGTCGAAGGCCAGCGGCGTGAGCACCGGGAACACAGTTTCGTTGAAGTACGCGTTCACCGTGGCCAGTTGCTTCGGGTTCAGCTCACTGTACTCAAGTATCTGGATTCCCGCCTCTTCCAGGGCGGGGCGGATCTCCTGCCGCAGGCACCGGTGCGCCTCGCCGGTCAGCCGTTTCACTTCCCGCCGGATCGCCAGCAATTGTGCGCTGGGGCTCATCCCATCCGGCCCGACTTCCAGGATCCCCGCGTCTACCTGGGCGATCAGGCCCGCCACCCGCACCATGAAAAATTCGTCCAGGTTCGAGCCCAGGATGGCCAGAAACTTGACCCTCTCGAGCAGCGGATTCCGCTCGTCCCGCGCCTCCTCCAGCACGCGCCGCTGGAATGCCAGCAGGCTCAGTTCCCGGTTGATGTACAGGTGGGGATCGCGCAAAGCCGCCAGGTCCCCCGGCTTCTTGGCGGGTGCCGCGCGAGCCGCCTTCGCCTTCCTGGAGGCGTCGGGAACCTCTTTCTTGGCAGCCGCCGTGCCTGCGCTTTTCGCCATCACGTCATCCGTCAGTCTACCGCAGGCGGTGTCCGTGGCACGCGAATTGCACGTTTATGGCCGGAAGTGGTTGTGGAAGGTAAATAAGTAACGGATGTGGAGGGATCTGGACCATGCAAAAGAAATTAATCATCACCGGTTTTGCTCTGTTATCCGTCGTGGCGCTAATGGGTTGGACGAGACATAGCAGCGCGCCACCGGCGCCGGACTGGAACCAGACATCCGTGAATGCCCCTCCCGCGGTACCCTCGGAGCCGTACGCCCAGCAGCTCCCGGCGCAAAATTACACGCCCGCGCCCCAGAACGCCGTCCATTCACAACCCGCGCCCGCAGCGGAGCCGGCTTCTGCCCCCGCTCCGGCGCAAGAGCCTGCTCCCGCCAGAACTACGCGGGTACACCGCTCCCGGCCTTTTAGCCACTCCGCGGCGATTGTGGGAGGAAGCGCCGGAGCCGGAGCGGCCATCGGCGCGCTGGCGGGCGGCGGCCGCGGCGCCGGTATCGGAGCCCTCGCCGGGGGAGCCGCCGGCTTCGTCTACGATCGCCTGACCAAGTGAGCCCAGGACGAAATTACCCCTTGCTTTCACCTTAATTTTTCTTTCCTCGCCCCTAAGGTCTCCCCGGCGTTTTGCCGATCTCCCTACTTGGAACGACAGGTATGGGAGGTCGGCTAAAAGGCTTTGAGGCGAATCCCGGGCTGGAGTGGCGGGCCAGATTATTCCTCGACCCCGTCGCCCGCCTGCGCTACCTGCGCCGCGCCACAGGCACCGCATCCCGGCGCCCCTGGGTGAGGATGCGGTGCCGTCCCCTCCGCGCGGGTACGGTTCCCCTGCTCCTGGCTCTTGCCTGGATCCCCTGCGTGGTCTCGGATGCCTCCACTCATGGTTATCCGCGCGTCTTCCGGCTTCTTTCTTCCGCCCCGCCCCCCAATGTCTGGCAGGTCGAAGAGACGCAGGGCTACGCCATCTTCTCCAACGGCTTGCGCCTCGAGAACCGTTTCACCGTGCGGAACCGCCCACGGGGCGAGTCCGCCGGGATTGTTTTTCACACCACCGAGAGCTTCCAGTTGCCCCTCGAGCCTGGCCGCAACCGCGCCTTGAAACTAATCGGCGAAGCGCTCCTGGAGTATGTCCGCCAGAAGCGCGCCTATCACTTCGTGATCGACCGCTTCGGCCGCGTCTACCGGGTCGTCGCCGAGACCGATGCCGCCAATCACGCCGGCCACTCCGTGTGGGCTTCCGGCAGGCGCGCCTACATCAACCTGAACGAAAGCTTTTTCGGGGTGGCCTTCGAAGCCCAGTCGCAAACCCCGGAAGGGGGCCCGGTGATCAATCCGGCGCAAGTGTACGCCGGCCGCATGCTCACCGAAATGCTCCGTTCGCGCTACCGGATCCCGGAGGAAAACTGCGTCACCCACGCCCAGGTCTCCGTGAATCCCGGCAACATGCGCGCGGGCTACCACATGGACTGGGCGCGCGCGTTTCCGTTCCGTGAATTTGGCCTGCCCGACAACTATTGGCGCCCGCTGCCCAGCGTGCGCCTGTTTGGATTTCTCTGCGATGCGTCGTTTCGCCAGCGGGCCGGCGCGCCCCTAGGCGAGGGCATCGCCCTTGCCGAAGGAATTCTGCACGACACCGCCCTGACGGAAGGCTTCTCGGTCCCGGCCTACCGCCAGGTGCTGCAAAAACGGTACCGAGAAATGACCACGGCGCTTCGTAATGGAAGCGCCTCCAAGGAGATCTGGAATGAAGCCAACGGAGAATCATCAGATACCGGCGATCGGCCTTGACTTCGGCACCAGCCGGATCGTCGCGGCCCGCCCGGGCGATCCGGCGCCGCAATTCGAGAGCCAGTTGAACGCGTTCATCAGCGTGCCCTTCTCGCGCATGACGGAGAAGGTTCTGCGGGAGCAAGGCGTGCCGTACGTCGCTGCCGGCGCCGAACTGTTTGTGCACGGCAACGAGTCGGCCCGCTTCGCCGACCTGCTAAACGCCGAGATCCGCCGGCCCATGACCCGCGGCTTCCTCAATCCCGGCGAGCCGGAAAGCGTCAAGCTCATCGAGGCCATCACCCGCCTGCTCGCCGGCAAGGTCGACAAAAAGCAAAAGGTCTGGTTCTCCGTCCCCGCCGCTCCAGCCGGCGCCGGGGAAAACCTGATCTATCACGAAGCCAGCCTCAAGCAGATGTTGGACGACATGGGCTTCGAGGCCCACAGTATCAACGAAGGCTTGGCCGTGGTCTACGGGGAACTCGAGGCCACCAACTATACCGGCATTGGCATCAGTTGCGGCGGCGGATTGTGCAACGTCTGTATGGCTTATCTCTCCGTGCCCATTCTCACCTTCGCCATCCCTAAGGCCGGCGACTATATCGACTCCAGTGCCGCCGCTGTCACCGGCGAGCGCGCCAACCGCCTGCGCCTGCTCAAGGAAGAATCGTTTTTCCTCAACGGCCACTACCCCGGCAAACTCCAGCACGTGCTCGGGCTCTACTACGACGATATGATTCGCGCCCTGGTGCAGGGCATGAAAGAGGCCTTCGAGCAGGCCCGCAACATGCCCAAGCTGCCGCGTCCCATTCCCCTGGTGCTTAGCGGCGGCAGCGCGCTCCCCAAGGGTTTCAGGGACCGTTTCGAAAAAATCCTCAACGAGTCCGGCTTCCCCGTGCCCCTTTCGGAGATCCGCCTGGCCGCCGAGCCGCTGGTCACCACCGCCAAAGGCGCCCTGGTCGCCGCCCTCAGCGACCTGTAGGCCAGAGGCCCTGTTGCCGGACCGCGGTCGCAGACATCTGAGTCTTTTCCGCCGCCCTACCAGTCGTGAAACACTCGCACCAGCGGATCCTGCTCGCAGAATCGCTTCCACGCCAACCGGTCGCGGACGTATTGGTAGAGCGCCAGAGGACCGTACACCGAGCCGACCGTGCGCGTGGTCCCCTCCCGGATCGCCTGCAGCAGGTCCGCTGCGCTTTTGCCCGGAAAAAGCGTGGCCGCCCGCCCCACCGCCGAATGGAAATGCGAATCGCTGCCGCCCACCTCCGGCCGCCGCAGGTGACGCCGGTTCACCCACTGGGTCAGGAAGTTGTTCAGCGTCTCGGTGGGATTGGCGTTGCGCACTTCCACGGCATCTACCAGCCGCCCCACCACCGGATCGGCGATCAGCCCTTTGATCCCTTTCAGCTCCTTCAAGAATGGCAGATACGCGTAGGGATGCGCGGCGACCGCCAGCCCGCCCTGCGCATGAATGGCCTCGATGGTTTCGCGGGCCGGCATGCCCTTGGGCACCTCCCGGCGAATGTTCAGCGCCACAATATGCCCGTCCGCCGAGCTGATCTCCGCCCCGGCGATGATCTCCAGTTCCCCATCGTCGTGATGCGACGCGAAAAACTCCAGCGCCGTCCAAGCCCCCACCAGAGTGTCGTGATCCGTTACCGCGATCACCCGCAGTTTCGGCTCGGGCATCTGCATCTGCGCCAGCAGCACCGCATTGACCACCGCCTGCGGCGACATGGTCCCGTCGCTGGCCGTGGTATGCATGTGCAGGTCCGCCAGGCTGGCCGCCATGCCCTGCCTCCCTCCGCTCATCCGTGCAGGTCCGTCTTCGGCCGCACCTCGAACGCGCGAAACTCGCGGATGAACTCGATCAGGTTGTTCACTGTGGCGTCGTACCACAGCTTCCCTTTCTCCCGCGTGGCCAGCGTCGGATCGCCCACCACGCCGCTCGCGGAAATCCGCGTCCACCACTCCACCATGCGCACCGGGGGCCCGCCGCCCAGGTCGTGCCAGTAATATTTCGAGGGGTGGAAGCCGATCTCCTTCCGGGCCAGGTTCATTTCGACGGCCGATTCATTCAGGTACAGGTAGACCGAAGTCTCCAGTTCGCAGGCATGCGACATGCCCCCGGGGAACCGGCTCTCGCGGGTTTTCCTGATCAGGTCGCCGATCAGGGAGGGCCAGATGAAGCAGGCGCACAAGGCATCGGACTGGATGATGGTCTTGCGCGCCGCCAGATCCACGATGGGCATGTTGCTGCCGTGCCCGTCGGCGATCAGAATCTTGCGGAATCCATGGTGCGCCAGGCTCAACGTGATGTCCAGGACGAAAGCCTCCAGGTGCTCCGCCCGGATCGTGATAGTGCCCGGGAAGCTCATGTGGTGGTCCTCGAACCCATACGGAATGGTGGGCAGCAGCAGCACCTCCTCCGGAATCCGCTCCGCCACGGCTTCGCACATGGTGGTGATCAGGTAGTTGTCCACGTCCAGCGGCAGGTGCGGCCCGTGGTCCTCCACCGAGCCAATGGGCAGGATGCACACCGGCTGCCGCGCGATCGCCTCCCGCATTTCCGGCCACGTGTAGTGGTCATAGCGATACTTCTGTTTCGGACCGTGCATGGTGTAGTCTGTTCTTCAGAATGTACACCCGAATCGCTTTTCTGGCATGCATCTGCGCGGCGGCGGGCTGCGCCGCGGATACTGGTTGGACCGCCCAGCCTTTCACTCCGGCCCACAGCTTCACCTCGGGTGTCGAAGGTCCGGCCTGCGACCGCGACGGCAACCTCTACGCCGTCAGCTACCAGCGTGAAAGCACCATCGGCAAAGTCACCCCGCAGGGCCAGGCCTCCCTCTTCGTCGAAATGCCCGATGCCGGTAGGGCCAACGGCCTGCGCCTCGACAGCCATGGCAATCTGATCGTCGCCGACTATTTCCGCCACCGGGTCTACCTCCTTGATACCAAAACGGGAAAATTTCTCGAGAACCTCACCCGCGATTGGAAAGGCCCCGAGTTCTATCAGCCCAACGACGTGGCCATCGCCGCCGACGACACCATCTATTTCAGCGACCCGGATTGGAAGGATCGCGGCGGAGCTATCTATATGATCGCCGCGCCGCCCCACCGCCGCACCGTACTGCTCGAAAAGGGCCTCACCACGCCCAACGGCATCACTGTCTCGCCGGATGAGAAGCACGTCTACGTCGGTCAGAGCGAGGCCCACAACATTCTGGTGTACGACCGCAATCCCGACGGCACTCTGCGCAACAAGCGCGTCCTGGCCCGGCTACCCGAGGGCGGCGTGCCCGATGGCATCCGCTGCGACGTGAAGGGCAACCTCTGGGTGGCCATCTTCGGCCTCGGCAGGATCCTGCTCGTGCACCCGGACGGCAAGCTCGACGACCGCTACATCCAGCTCCACGGAAAGAGCCCCACCAACCTGACCTTCTGCGGCAAAGGCGGCGGAGGCCGCACCCTCTACATCACGGAAACCGAGCAGGGCCGCATCGAGAAGTTCACCGCCCCGGATCCCGGCATCCGATGAAAAAGACCAACGCCGCGCGCCTGCTGGAGGCCGCGGGCATCGCTTTTGAACTCCGCGAGTACCAGGTGGATGAGAGCGATCTGAGCGCCACCCGCTTGGCTGGCGAGATCGGCCTGCCGCCCGGCCAGGTCTTCAAGACCCTGGTGGCGCGCGGCGATCGCTCGGGAGTCCTGCTGGCACTCCTCCCCGCGAGCGCCGAGTTGAATCTCAAAGCGCTGGCTGCCGCCAGCGGCAACAAAAAAGTGGAGCTGGTTCCGCTGAAAGAAGTGCTCTCACTGACCGGCTACGTACGAGGGGGCGTCTCGCCCCTCGGCACGAAAAAGCCGTATCCCGTCTACCTGGATCTCAGCGCCGGAAACTGGGCGAAAATCTCCATCAGCGCCGGCCAGCGCGGCGCGCAGCTTCTGGTGAACCCCGACGACCTCAGCCGGTTCACCCAAGCCACCCTGTTCGAAAACTGACGCCCGGCCTCGCAGCAGTGGCTCGCTAACGGTCACCGCTTCCAACGGCCGTTGCGGCGAGGTTTCCCTTAGCCCCCACCATCGCTGCCAAGCGACCCACTTCTGCCCGAAGCCGTGCCATCTCGGACTGCGTATTCTGGTCTCGCGCCTCGATTTGTTTCCGCTGTTCTGTGATCTGGGACTGGAGCTTCACGATGTGCTCCTGGTCGGCGGCGTGCGCCTTCGCCAGCTTCTGCACCTCGTTCAGCAGCATTGCATCGAGCTTATAGTACTGCACGCTCTCGACCTGGCCCACCTGATTGCGAACCACCAGGTCCGGGTAGACCTCCGCCACCTCCTCGGCGATCAGCCCGTACTGAATGGGCTTCGAGCCGTCGGCGTAAGCATGCTTGTACCGGAAAGTCACTGGACGCAGGCGCAGCAAACCCTCGCTGGCCACACCCATTTCGTGGATGTCTTCTTTGTATCGCCGTGAGGAGGACGCAGTTCCGAGCTGGCCGGCGCTGTCGATCAGAACCGGGACAGCGCCGCTAAAGCCCGTGGTCACGGCATAGACCCCGGCAATGTAGGTCTTCATCTGGACCGGAGTGTTGCCAATCCGGATCACCCCCGTGTCTCCCGCGACACCCCAATTGCCGATCGCAATGTTACTGTTTTCGTTCGAGGAAAGATTCACGCCGGCGTTATATCCGAGCAGAATGTTTCCGCTTCCGCTTCTCAAGCCTCCGCCGGCACCAGCCCCGACAACCGTGTTGTAGTCGCCCGACGTCGCCGCTTGGAGGGCATACGCCCCGCTGGCGGTGTTCGAAGTGCCATTAGTCACGTTGCTTAGGGCATACGCCCCGCTGGCGGTGTTTCCCGACCCCGTGGTGTTGCCTCGGAGGGATCCCACCCCGCTGGCGGTGTTGTAGTAACCCTGGGTATTGCTGAGCAGGGCAGAAACCCCGATGGCGGTGTTTTCCCACCCTAGAGCATTACTTTGGAGGGCATGCGCCCCCAAGGCGGTATTGTCGACTCCAGCGGAGAGTGCCTGCAGAGTTTGGTAACCCACCGCAGTGTTCTCGCCCAGCCCACTCGGTAAGTTGCCGGCGGTGAAATTACCCGCACCCGGTCCTACGAATGTGTTGTGGGTAGAGTTCGGACAACAGGCGTGCATAAAAGGCGCTCCGCCCAGGTTGACCGCACCGGCCGTAGCGCCTGTGGTCGCCGGCAAGTTGATATCGCCGCTGGCGACCGACAAGTCGCCGCTGCCGACGATCTGGGCCGCGGCAAACGTGTTTGCGCCCAGCGTGGCGTAAGCCCCTGCCGGCTGAAAGGCGCTGGCCGGCAAACCAGCCAGCAGGCTGGCATTCAGGTTGGGAACCTGGGTGGCGGAGCTTACTGCCATCGGTGCCGTTCCGGTAGGTACGGTGGAGATCAACTGGGTGGCTGTCAGCTTGCCTGTGACGGTTTCGTCACCACTCACCGTCGGGATCGTTTGCCCCGGCGCGAAGTTGATGATCCCTGTGTTCGTGATGGAAAGCCCCGTCTCCCCCGGTATGCCTGTGCCGGAAGCGAACAGCAGATTCAAGCTACCCGAGGGCGAACTGGTGTTGTTGCCTGCCGGCTCCGCCTGCCAGCGGAAGCGTTGGCTGACGGCAGTGCTCGTGGTGCTTTGGAAAGAGGAGCTCACCAAGTCGGCCGGCTGCGAGTTGAATCCCCTGCTGGCCGTGGCGGCGCCGATGGCGGGTGACTGCAAAATCCCGCGCACGATCGTGGCGCCCTTGACATCCAGCGCGGCAGCCGGAGTCGTCGTGCCAATGCCCACCCGCCCGTTCGCTTCGGTGATGGCCGAATTCGCGAGGTCACAAGCCCCATCGAACTTCGCCACCGCATTGGCCGTGCCTCCGGCCGCGCTGGTGATGACGGAACAGATGGCGGCGGGACTGGAGGAGGCAGCCGGGCCGGCCTTTCCGGTCGAACTTGCCGGGCTGGCTGCGTCCGCTCCGCCGGCACTCTCCGGTATCAGCGTCACCGTTGCACCGGCCGCGGCTTGCCTGGCCTGCACGAAGGCGCTGGCAGGTAATCCGCCCACGGTGTCCGCGTCGGCCGCCTTCAACGCATAGGGCACGCCTACGAGCAGCACGCGCGGCTGCTCGCCGGCGCCCGGCAGCGCCGGCTGCACTCCCAGCCAGCGCGCCGTGCCGTTGGTGAACAGGTCCAGCGGGAGACCGTCTCGCGAGTTCGCGCCCAGCAGCACCGTATAGCGCCCTTGCAGGTCGGCTGTCACGGTTTGCGTCTCAGCCCACAGCGCTCTTCCACCCTCGGAGGCCTCGTAGAACAAAAAAGTAAGGGTAACCGGGCCTGTTGCCGGCTTGCCCCCGGAGTCCTTTACCACTCCGCCGAATTGAACCAGGCGGGGAACCACGGAATCGTTCCGTGATGCTGACGATGCCTGCAAATTGGCGGACGGAGCAGTGCTCGACTGAGCTCCACAGAGAGACACTGCGATTACTGAGACTACAATCACTCTCTTCATCACACACCTCCCCGATTTGATTTTGAGCAGCCGGGATCAGTACCCGGTCAATCGATTATAAATCGAAATACAGGTATTTTAGGACTTTTTATCCGCTAATTCGCCGAGCCCTCTTGATTGGCGCGTAGTTTTCCGGGGCGCGGCCGGTTCCCCTCAAGCCGGCTTGGGCGGCTCCTTCGGAGATACCCCGTCCGGATCGTTCACCAGCGCCCCTGCCGGGGCCTTCACTGGACCATGCAGTAGCGGACCTTCGGTGTCGCGCATCCACCGGCTCATTCGCCCGCGCATCTCCTCCAGCACGGCGTGGTAGGATGCTTCCGCCGCGAGGTTCCGCCTTTCGTTGGGGTCGAATATCAGATCGAAAAGCTGCTCCGTGACCACCGGACGGTTGCGCCAGCCGTACTCCAGCCACAGGCTCTTACTCGGTCCGTCGTCGCAATTCGGCAGCACCGGAAGCGTCCGCCCGTCGAAGCGCTTGATGTACTTCCACCGCTGGGTCCGCACCGCGCGCATGGGCTCGTAAGCGGCGTGGTAGTTGACTTCGGCAAACAGTTCCTCCCGGGTCTCCTTCTTTTCTCCGCGCAGCGCCGGCAGGAGAGAGGTGCCCTCCAGCCGACCCGGACGCTCGATTTCGAGCAGGTCGCAAAGGGTCGGGAACAGATCCAGGTGCGAGACCATGGCGTCGCACACCTTGCCTCCAGAAAACTCTCCCGGCCCGCGCAGGATCAGCGACACCCCCATGCCGAAATCCGTCAGGTTGCACTTCATGTCCGGGAACGCGATGCCGTGATCGGTGGTGGAGATCACCAGGGTGTTCCCGGCCAGACCGCTGGCTTCGAGCGCCGCGAGCACCGCTCCCACGCCCTCGTCCAGCACCCGCGCGCTGGCCTTGAACGCCGCCATGTCGTATCGCGCCTGCGGCGTATCCGGAATAGGATGCGGCGGGATGGTGAACCGTGGATCTTCCGCCGGCCCCGGCTGCCGGTATTCCCGGTGCGTCTCGAAGAAACCCACGGTGAGCCAGAACGGCTGTTTGGGCCGGCTGTTCAGAAACTCCACCGCGCGCGGCGCCACCTGCTCCACGTGGTTGTTCCCGCAGCGCACCACCCGGTCGTACCCGATCACTTCCGGGTCTTTGGCAATGTGCTGTAGCCCCACCAGCGCCGAGTAATATCCGGCCTGGCGGAGCGTGTGCACGATGTGCTGGTTGTAATCGTTCAGCCGGAAACCGCGGTGGGCCAGCCCCAGCATGCCGTTCCGGTGCGGGCACATCCCGGTCAGCAGGCTGGCCCGGCTTGGCGAGCAGGTGGGCGCCGCGTTGAACGCCCGCCGGAACAGCACACCCTGCTCCGCCAGCCGCTGAATGTGAGGCGCGGGCACCGCGTGCCCATACGGCTGCAAATACCGCCCCGTGTCGTGCGAATGAATATAGAGAATATTGAGCCGCGGAGCCCGGCGCTGCGCTAGTGCCGGCGCGCCTGCCATCCCCGCCAGGAAGCTTCGCCTCTGCATGTCTCCCCTACCGGTGCATGGCCGCGTTGTACCGCGGCCGCCCTTTAGGATACTCCCGGTCGTACCCTTTGGCGTCCCACCACAGAATCCGGTTCAGCACCCCCTCCGGCACATCGTCCGGCTCGTTCCAGTTCATGGCCAGCGATTGCCGCGCGGCCCACAGCCTCCGCCCGTCCAACGCCTTGAGCGGCGGGTTCATCTCGTCCAGCGCCACTTGCGGCGTCAGGCACTCGTACGGCGCTGTATCCGCCTGCGCGGTAAACATGCTGGTCATGGCCCGGGCACTCTTCAAAAAGCGGGTGCGCGGCGGAATGCGGAAGATCTCCTGGATCGTGCGCACCATGCTGGTGTGCGTGTAGTGGTTCGAGTCCACCACGCCGCGGCGGATGAAGGGCCCGATGGCCAGCGCCACCGTGCGGTGCCCGTCCACGTGGTCCAGCCCGTCCTGCGCGTCGTCCTCCACCACCAGGATCAGGCTGTGCGCCCAGAAGCGGCTCCTGGAAATCCCCTCCACCATGCGGCCGAGCGCCAGGTCGTTGTCCGCCACCATGGCCCGCGGCGTGGGCGACCCCGGCCGCGTGCCGTTCGTGTGGTCGTTGTTCAGCGTGATCACGCTGATGTCCGGCATCTCGCCGCTTTTCTCCCGCTCGCCCAGTTCCCGCAAAAACTCCGCGGCGCGGATCTGGTCCGGAATACTGGTGGAATTGTTCGGATACCGCTGGCTGCTGATCCTGGCCAGTGCCGGCACGCCGCTGCGCGACCCTACTGCGCTTTGCCACCGGCCCTCTTGGTAAAGCCTCCAGTACTGGCTCCAACTCATCAGGTCGCGCTCGTTCATGTCGCGGGCGGTCTGCGTGGCCGGGTCCCACCGCGCCGGCAACTGGAACTCTCCGTAAATCCGCACGCTCACCAAACGCGGCGCTCCCTGCCAGAAGAAGCCCGCCGGCGAGACTGTCAGCGCGTCGCTCATGTTCCATGCGTAGCCCCGCGGCGAGGCCGCGAACGCCCGCTCCACGTAATCGCTGACGAAGGCCTGCATCAGCCACTGGTGCCCGTCGAAGCTGATAGCCCCGCCCGTGTAAAAGTTGTCCAGCAGCACGTATCGCTCCGCCAGCGCGTGATGATTCGGCGTGATCTCCCGCCCGTACATCACCAGCTTCGGATCGCCGTTGCCCTTGGCGATGTCGCCGAACACCTGGTCGTAGGTGCGGTTCTCCTTGATGATGAAGAACACGTGCCGGATTCCCAGCGACGACAGGTTCGCCACCCCGCCCGCCGGCTCGAACACCGGCGCGTTGGCCGCCGCCACTTCGCGCGTCCCCGCCGCCACCTGCGCCGGAGCGGGCGCGGGCATCGTCACCAGCGAGCCCTCATAGTGCGTGGATTTGTAGGTGCCGTCTCCCCGCGCGGTGTTCCCCACGCCCTTGATATTCAGCACGCGGAGAGCCCCTTCGCGGTCGATTGCCAGCGCCGACGGGAACCATCCCGTGGGCACCGCGCCCGCCACCTGCCAGCCTTTCGCTCCTCCTGCCTTCACCACCGCTACCGCGTTGTTGCCGCCGCAGGCCACATAGATGGTCTTGCCATCCGCGGCGAAAGCCACGCCTACCGGTTGGCTGCCCACCGTTCCTTCCGGCCAGGTCGGGATCTTCACCTCGCTGTGCTTCAGGCTAGCTGCATCCACCAGCGAGATCGAATCCGAGTGCCCGTTGGCCACCGCTAACGTCTTCTCATCTGGCCCCAGCGCTAGCCCCGAGGGCGCCCGCCCCACCGGGACCTCCCGCACCGCCAGCGTCTCGGCGTCCACTATGCTCACCGTTCCGCTGGTGCTCGAACCCGTCACCGGGTCGGTCACCACTTCGGTGCCGCTCGAGGGCGCCACGCTGTCGCCCGGCCGGGGGCGCCGCCCGCCGCGATTGGATACATAGACCTTCCCGCCGCTCTTCGAAACCGCGACGCCGAACGGCGCCACGCCCACCTCCACCTCCCGCCGCATGCGCCGCGTCCCAGCGTCGATCACCGCCAGCGTGTTGTTGCGGCTCAGCGCCACGTAGGCTGTCTTCCCATCACTCGAAAACGCGATCCCCGCCGGCACCGGATGCCCTTCCAGCGGGATTCGCGCCACCTCGCCCGGCATGCCCGTATCGCTCAACTGCGCCACCAGGATGCTGTCCGGCCCGTTGCGCGCTGTCTCGCTGGCCCACACTTCCCGGTCGCCCGGCCGGAAGGCGATGCCCGTGTAGGAGGTCGCGCGCGAAGGAATCTCCGCGACCTTGCTGCCGTTCGAGCCGTCCAGCAAAAGCACGCTGTGCCAGTTCAGCACCGCCAGCAGCCGCTTGCCCGAATCGAACGTCATATCCACCGGCCGGCCAGGGATCACCGCCTGCTCGCCCCACGGCCGCAACAACTGGTTCGTTGGCAGTAAGTAATAGCCGCCCGCCTGCTTACCCAGGGGCGTGGTGCTTTTCAGCACTGAGAAGATGGCGGTCTCGCGTGCTGCCAACGCCGCGGCGGCGGCAAGTATTACAAAAGCAAAACACTTATTTCGCATGGCGATACCCCAAGCCTAGTCCAACCCGTCCGCCCGCGCAAACCCACGTCACCGGCCGGCTAGGAGCCAGTCACCTCTTTAGTACAATGCAGGGCATGCATCGCCGCCGCCTGCTCCAGTCGCTGGCTCTGGCTCCGGCGGCATGGGCCGCCCCGGAGTTCGCGCGCGTCATCGTCACGGATCTCGAGATCTTTAAGCTGAAAGTGAACCGCCGCGGCAACTGGGTGCTCGTACGCGTGCGCTCGAGCGCCGGCGTCACCGGCATCGGCGATGCCTCGCAGGGCGGCCCGGATGACGACGAAGTGGCGCTCCTGGGCCAGTTCTTTGCCCGCCTGCATGGCCGCCGCATCTTCGATCTCGAATGGCTGCGCCGCGAAGTGCAGCCGGAAATCGCCCGCCGCGGGCGTCCTGCCGCCGTGGCCCTCAGCGCCCTCGAACAGTGTCTCTGGGATATTCGCGGCAAGCTCTTCGGCGTGCCCTTGTACGACCTGCTAGGCGGAGCCCTCCGCACCCGCATCCGCAATTACGCCAACATCAATCGCTCCACCGATGACCGCACCCCCGCGGGCTTCGCTGCCATGGCCGAAAAAGCCGTCCGGGCGGGTTTCGACGCCGTGAAACTGGCCCCCTTCGATGGCATGCCCAAGGGACTTCAGGATCCCGCCCGCATCCAGGACTTCATGCAGCTTGGCCTGGATTGCGCCGCCGCCGTTTCGCCGCGTGATCGGACCCAACCGCGATCTGCTCATCGATGTGCACAGCCATTTCGACCGGCAGCACGGCCTGGAGCTGGCGCGCCGCTTCGAGCCGCTCAATCTCTTCTGGCTGGAAGAAGTCACCCCCGCCGAGCCCCTGGATGACCTCGCCGCCATCAATCAGGCCGCCGCTATGCCCACTGCTGGGGGCGAGTCCCGCTACGGCGTGGAGGGCTTCTACCCATATATCAAGGCCGGAGCCGTGGATATCATCATGCCCGACGTGAAATATTGCGGCGGCGTCCTGGAACTGAAAAAGATCGCCGCCCTGGCGCAGGGCGCCGGCATTCCCGTCGCCCCGCATGGCCCCGCCAGTCCCGTCGGAAACGTGGCCGCTGCGCACGTCTGCGCCACCCTCCCCAACTTTCATATCCTGGAATTCTCCTACGGCGAGGTGCCCTGGAGAGCCGAAGTTATCGATCCGCCCGAAGCCCTGGACCGCGGCCACATCGTGCTCTCCGCCCGCCCCGGCCTGGGCATCGAGCTCAACGAGAAAACCCTGCAAAAATACCATGTCTGAACGCGTTTGCCCTGCGATTCGCGGCTTGTTTTTACCCTGCCTCTGCTAGAATGGAATGTAACCTCCCCGTGACACGAAACTCATGAAATTTGGCGTAATCGTCTTCCCTGGCAGCAATTGCGATCACGACGCCTGGTACGCCATCAACCACAACCTCGGCCATGCTGCGGAGTTCATCTGGCATGACTCGGCGAGCCTCGGGGACGTGGATGCAGTGGTGCTTCCCGGCGGCTTCTCTTACGGCGATTACCTGCGCTGCGGGGCCATCGCCAAGTTTTCTCCCGTCATGGGCGCGGTGCGCCGCTTCGCCGCCGATGGCGGCCTGGTCCTGGGCATTTGCAACGGCTTCCAGATTCTGGTGGAATGCGGCTTGTTGCCCGGCGCGCTGATGCGCAACCGCAATCTCAAATTTATTTGCCGCGAAGTGGCCCTCCGCGTGGAGACCACTCGCTCGCCGTTCACCAGCGCTGCGCGGCAGGGGCAGATCGTGCGCATGCCCATCGCCCATGGGGAGGGCTGCTACGTCGCCGACGAACGCACGCTCGATGAGCTCGAAGCCGAGGATCGCGTCCTGTTCCGCTACGTGCACAACCCCAACGGCTCGCTCCGCGACATCGCCGGCATCCTGAATCGCGAGCGCAATGTGCTCGGCATGATGCCCCATCCCGAGCGCGCCACCGAACCGCTGATGGGTTCCCAGGACGGCCTGCTCGTCTTTCAATCCGTGGCCTTGGCTCTGGCCCCTGCGCTGCAATCATGAGCGCGATCACGCCGGACCTGATCGCCCAGCACCAGCTCACCGAATCCGAGTACCGGAAGATCGTCTCCATTCTCGGCCGGGAGCCCACCTTCACCGAGCTGGGCATCTTCAGCGTGATGTGGAGCGAACACTGCTCCTACAAGAGTTCCCGCCTGCACCTCAAGAAGCTGCCCACCCGCGGCAGGCTGGTCGTGCAGGGGCCGGGCGAGAACGCCGGCATCATCGATATCGGCGATGGCTGGGTGGCGGCCTTCAAGATCGAATCCCACAACCACCCCAGCTTCATCGAGCCTTTTCAGGGCGCCGCCACCGGCGTGGGCGGCATCCTGCGCGACATCTTCACCATGGGCGCGCGCCCCATCGCCGTGCTGGATTCCCTGCGTTTCGGGCCCCTCGATGACCCCGTCGCCGGCCCGCGCAACCGCCGCATCGTGGAAGGCGTAGTCTCCGGCATCGCGCATTACGGCAACTGTTTTGGCGTGCCCACCGTGGGCGGCGAATGCCTCTTCGAGCCCTGCTACAACGGTAATCCGCTGGTCAACGTCTTCGCCCTGGGCGTCGCCCGCAAGGACGAGATCTTCTATGCGAAAGCCGCCGGCATCGGCAACCCGGTGATCTATGTCGGCGCCAAGACCGGCCGCGACGGCATCCACGGCGCCTCCATGGCCTCGGCTGAATTCACCGAAGAATCCAAGCAGAAGCGGCCGAACGTGCAGGTGGGCGATCCCTTTCTGGAAAAGCTGCTGCTGGAGGCCTGCCTGGAAGCCATGCGCACCGGCGCCATCGTGGGCATTCAGGATATGGGCGCCGCCGGCCTCACCTGCTCCACCTGCGAAATGGGCAGCCGCGGCGGCACCGGCATTGAAATCGAGCTGGACCGCGTGCCGCAGCGCGAAACCGGTATGACCCCCTACGAGACCATGCTCTCCGAATCCCAGGAGCGTATGCTGTTGGTGGCCGCCGGGGGCAGGGAAGAGGAGGTCTTCCAGGTCTTCCGCAAGTGGGGCCTGGATGCCGTCACCATCGGGCAGGTCACCGGCGACGGCTTACTCCGCGTGCGCCAGCACGGGAAGGTCGTGGCGGAAATCCCCGCGCGCGAACTGGCCGACGAAGCCCCGCTCTACGACCGTCCCCATCACACGCCCGCCCACCGCCGCGCGCCTCTCGAAGGTCCTGTCATCCCCGCCGGCTCGGATCTTAACGGCGCCCTCCTGGCCCTCCTCACCTCCGCCGATATCTGCTCCAAGCGCTGGATTTGGGAACAATACGACTACATGGTGCGCACCAATACCGTCTCCGGCCCCGGCGGCGACGCGGCGATCCTGCGCATCAAGGAGACCGGGCACTCGCTCGCTATCTCGCTCGACGGCAACGGGCGCTACTGTTATCTCTCGCCGCGCGAGGGCGCCGTCCTCAACGTGGCCGAGTGCTGCCGCAACCTGTCCACCGTGGGCGCGCTGCCCGTGGCCGCCACCAACTGCCTGAATTTCGGCAATCCCGAGCGCCCCGAGATCATGGCCCAGTTGGTGGAAGCCATCGAGGGCATGGCCGAGGCTTGCCGCTTCTTCGAGACTCCCATCACCGGCGGCAATGTCAGCCTCTACAACGAAACCCTGGGGGAAGGCATCTACCCCACCCCAGTGATCGGCATCGTCGGCATCCTGAAGACCGCGCAGCCCGTCACCCCCGGCTTCCGCAACCCGGGCCGCGCGGTTCTGTTGCTGGGCGGCCTGGGAACCTGCGACGAGATCCGCTTCGGCGGCACCGAATACGCCAAAGTGGTCCTGGGGGATCTCTGGGGCCTGCCCCCCGCGCTGGACCTGGAACTCGAGAAGCGCGTGCAGGCCTCCATCCGCGAAATTGTGGCCGCCGGCCTGGCCGAGTCCGCCCACGACCTCAGTGACGGCGGTTTGGCCGTGGCCCTCGCCGAGTGCTCTTTCAACCCCGCCGGCATCGGCGCAACCTTGGATCTTGACTCCGACCTTCGCCCGGAATTTCTGCTCTTCCACGAAGGTCCTTCCCGGATTCTGCTCTCGACCGCGCACCCTGGGGAGGCGGCCGCCATCGCCGCCCGCCATGGGGTGCCGGCCCCGCGCGTGGGCGCTACCGTCGAGGGCCGGATCGACGTCCGGAACCGCGACGCGGAGCTGATCTCCTGGGAGATCGCGCGGCTCCGCGCCGCGCATGCGGAAGCCTTTGAAAGGAATCTGCGGGCCTGAACTATGTTCGACAAGCTCCATGAAGAGTGCGGCGTGTTCGCCATTTACGGGCATCCGGAAGCTTCCAAAATGGCTTACCTCGGCTTGTATGCCCTCCAACACCGGGGGCAGGAAAGCGCTGGAGTGGCTACCAGCGACGGCCAGGAAACCTATTGTCACAAGGCCATGGGACACGTGGCCGATATTTTCACCAACCCTGTGCTCAGCGGCCTGCCCGGCCACCTGGCCATCGGCCACACGCGCTATTCCACGGCTGGCGACACGGTTCTGCTGAACGCCCAGCCCTTTTCCGTGGCCTGCAACAAAGGGCGCATCGCCATCGCCCACAACGGCAACATTACTAACGCCGCCGAATTGCGCCAGGAGCTCGAACGCCGCGGCTCCATCTTCCAGGCATCCAGCGACACCGAGGTCATTCTGCACCTGATCGCGCATTCCTCCGAGCGCACTCTGGCCGGCGCCCTGCGCGATGCCCTGCTGCAGCTCGAAGGCGCTTTCTCGCTGGTCTGCCTGGCCGGGGATCGCGTGATCGTGGCCCGCGACCCCAACGGCTTCCGGCCCCTGGCCGCCGGCCAGATGGAGTTTTCCGGCGGCCGCGTTTGCTCCGTCTTCGCCTCGGAAACCTGCGCCTTTGACCTCATCGGCGCTGTCTACCTGGACGACGTCAATCCCGGCGAAATGATGATCGTCGGCCCGGAAGGCATCACCCGTGAGCAGTACGCTCCCGCCCAGCCCCTGGCCCAGTGCGTGTTCGAACACGTGTACTTCTCCCGGCCCGATTCGATCGTCTTCGGCCGCCCGGTCCAGGAATCCCGGGAGATGCTGGGCCGCCTCCTGGCCCGGGAATGTCCCGCCGATGCCGATCTGGTGGTCCCCGTGCCCGATTCCGGTGTCACCGCCGCCATCGGCTACGCCGCCGAATCCGGGCTCCCGTTCCGCTACGGCCTCATCCGCAATCACTACGTCGGCCGCACCTTCATCGAGCCATCCCAAGCCATTCGGGACTTCGGGGTCAAACTCAAGCTCAATCCCGTCCGCCACCTTCTGGAGGGCAAAAGCGTCGTGCTGGTGGACGATTCCATCGTCCGCGGCACCACCAGCCGCAAACTGATCCGCATGGTGCGTCAGGCGGGGGCGCGCGCCGTGCACCTGCGCATCTCCTGTCCGCCGACCATATCCCCCTGTTTCTATGGGGTGGATACCCCTACCCGCAACGAGTTGATTGCCTCCCACAACACCGTGGAAGAGATCCGCCGCTTCGTGGAGGCCGATTCCCTGGGTTATCTCTCTCTGGCCGCGCTCCGGCAGGCAGTCGGCGATGACGAGCGCCACGAGTATTGTTATGCCTGCTACACCGGTGACTACCCCACGGAACTCGTGAACATCGAGGAGTTGATGGCCGCCAAGCCGAAGCGTTGCTGACTTATTCAACGATTCCAAAAATGGAATCCCCGGCTCGCCCAACACTTGTGACAATTCCACCCGCCATATGCTCTATAGGCTTGAAAATCGGGAAGATGTGGTAAGCTAAAAGGGAGACTATCGGAAGCGCGTTTCCAAAAGATGTAACGATGCGTCTAGAAGATGCGTCGAAGCCTATGAGCGCTGGCTCTGGACTGGTCGGAGGGCCTCCGGATCAAAAATGGCTGACCTAACACAAAGCCCTGGTGACTTCAATCTAAACCGTTTGTTGGCTCCCGAACTGGAAATTCCCTGGTATCGTTCGCTCGTCCAGAGTGTCCGGGAGCTGATCCATCCTCCGCAGTTGCCGCCGCTGGAGGTTACGTCCAAGCCCGTCGCCGTCAAAGACATCTGGGGCCTTTACGGGAAGGACAAGCGCTCCAACCTGTATTCCTTATCGGTTCATGTGGCAGTCATCACTTTGCTGTTCACGGTGCTTTCCAGTAAAGCCGTGCAGAACAAGATGAAGGAAGTGACCACGCTCATCGAACCAGTCGATTTGGCGCCCTACATGCCCAAGGCAGCCCCCCAGAAGCAGACCATGGGCGGTGGCGGCGGCGGCGGCGACCGGTCGCCCCTGCCGGCCAGCAAGGGCCGTCTGCCTCGTCCTTCCTTGAAGCAGTTCACGCCACCCATGGCGGTGTTGAACAACCTGAATCCCAAGCTGCCCATGGAGCCGACGATCATCGCTCCCCCGGATGTGGCCCTGCCCCAGGTCAATCTACCGCAGTATGGCGACCCCTTGGCGAAAATTGGCCCGCCCTCCAACGGTCCCGGTTCGGGCGGCGGCATCGGGTCGGGCTCCGGCGGTGGCGTGGGCCCCGGCAGGGGCGGCGGTTATGGTCCGGGTGAGGGCGGCGGCGTCGGCGGGGGAGTCTTCCGCGTCGGCGGCGGCGTCACCGCTCCGGTCCTGTTGTTCAAGGTCGAGCCCGAATACTCCGAGGAGGCCCGCAAGGCCAAATATCAGGGCACGGTGGTCCTCTACGTGGAAGTGGATCCCAACGGAAAGCCGCGCAACCTGCGGGTGGTCCGCAGCCTGGGCCTGGGCTTAGACGAGAAAGCCATCGAGGCGGTGAACAAGTGGCGCTTCCGCCCCGGCTATAAGGACGGCCACCCCGTCACCGTCGCAGCGACCATCGAAGTCAACTTCCGCTTGCTATAGACGCCCCCTCTACTCCCCGTCGCGCTTATCCCCCCTGGCACTCTTCGCAGGGGCAGATGTGGCGGAAGTGCTCCCAGGAGTAAATGCCGGAACTGTGGCCGTCGCTCCAGTGGATCTGTAGGGCGTAATTCCCTACCGGCCCCACGCTCACGATCTTCAGTACCGGCTTGTACATCGGAAACGGGTTGCCGGATTCCGGTTGGCGCGGCGGCGTGCCGTGCGCGCCGGTGCAGGTCGCGCAGGGACACTTGTCGCGCAGGTAGGTCAGGCCGTATTCGCTGCGATGGCCGTCCTTCCAGTCGATCTTGATGCCTTTCGATTTCGAAATCGCAATGTGCTCGGGATCGGTTTCGAGAGTCGTCATCATCAGTTGTACTGCCGCTCCACGTCCCGCACCCCGGAAATGCGCCGCATGGCCGCCACCAGCTTCTCCAGTTGTTTCTTGTCCTTCACGTCCACGGTCATTTCCACCAGCGCGCCGTCGTGATCCAGTTCCGTCTTGGCTTCCAGGCTGCGGATATTGGCGTTCTCGCCGGAGAGCACGGAGGTCAATTGCGCCAGCAGGCCCGGCCGGTCGTCGGTGTGCACCACCACCCGCACCGGAAACGCGTCTTCCGCACTCCGCGCCCACTCCACTTCGATCTTCCGCTCCACATCGTACATCAGGCTCTGCACGTTGGGGCACATCTTGGCGTGCACCGCCACGCCCTTGCCTCGCGTCACGTAGCCGACAATCGCCTCCCCGCGAATCGGATTGCAGCACTTGGCGCGGTAGACCAGGAGATCGTCCAGCCCCTTCACCTTGATGACGTCGTCATCGCCCGCGCGTTGATGCGCCGCCGGCGCCGCCGCTACGGTGCCGCTCTCCGGCATGGCCGGGACGGTCTTGGCCGGTTCGGCAACCTCCTCCTTGAACTGACCGGGAACGACCTTCTGGAGCACCTGCCGCGCGGAATACTTCCCGTAGCCCAGGGCGGCGTAGAGGTCCTCCGCTTTGCCGTAGCCGTACTCCTGCGCCACACGCTCCAGGTCGCTTTTGCCGACCCTGTTCAGCGCCACGCCCAGCCGCCGGGCTTCCTTGTCGAAGTATTTCTCTCCGATTTCGATGGCCTTCAGCCGCTCGTTGGCGTTGATGACATGCTTGATCTTGTTGCGCGCCCGCGCGGTCTTCACCAGCGCCAGCCAGTCTTTGCTCGGCTGGTGGCCCGGCTGCCGCATGATCTCCACGCTGTCGCCGTTGCGCAGCGTGTAGCGCAGCGAAACGATCCGCCCGTTTACCTTGGCGCCCACGCACGTGTTTCCCACATCGGAGTGAATCGCGTAGGCGAAGTCGATGGGCGAGGCGCCCCGCGGCAGCACGATCACCTTGCCCCGCGGCGTAAACGTGTACACCTCTTCGGGGTACAGGTCTACCTTCAGCGTGGACATGAATTCCCCCGGATCCTGCATGTCCCGCTGCCACTCCACCAGGTGCCGCAGCCACGCGATGCGCTGGTCGTCCGGCTCGGCGCCCTTCTTCCCCTCTTTGTATTTCCAGTGCGCTGCAATGCCTTCCTCGGCGATCCGGTGCATCTCTTCGGTGCGGATCTGCACCTCGAAGTGCTGTCCGTGCGGTCCTACCACGGAGGTGTGCAGCGACTGGTACAGGTTGGGGCGGGGAATGGCGATGAAATCCTTGATGCGTCCCGGGATCGGCCGCCATTCGTTGTGAATCACCCCCAGCGCGGCGTAGCAGTTCTTCACCGAATCCGTGATGATGCGCAGGGCCATCAGGTCGTACACCTGCTCGATGCCGATCTTTTGCCGCTTCATCTTCTGGTAGACCGAGTAGGGACGCTTGATCCGCCCTTCCACCCGCGCCGGAATGCTCTCCTTGCGCAGTTCCTCCTCCACTACCTGCCGGATCTCGGCCAGATACTCCTCGGTGGAGTGCCGCTTGCTCTCGATCGCCGCCGAGATTTCTTCGTGCGCCTGCGGGTCCAGATAGCGGAACGCCAGGTCTTCCAGTTCGCCGCGCACTTTCCCCATTCCCAGCCGGTGCGCGATGGCCGCATAGATCTCGATGGTCTCCCGCGCGATGCGCTCCCGGCGCTCCTGGTTCAGGTATACCAGGGTCCGCATGTTGTGCAGCCGGTCCGCCAGCTTGACGATGATCACGCGGATGTCTTCCACCATGGCCAGCAGCATTTTGCGGAAGCTTTCGGCCTGGCGTTCCTCCGCCGAGAAAAAGTCCAGCTTGGTCAGCTTGGTGACCCCGTCCACGCAGCGTGCCACTTCCTCGCCGAAGTCCCTTTTCAGATCCTCCGGCTTAACGCCCCCGTCCTCTACAACGTCGTGCAGCAGACCCGTGGTGATGGTCACCTGGTCCATCCGCATGTCCGCCAGGATGTGCGACACCATCAGGGGATGCACCAGGTAAGGTTCGCCGGAATCGCGGACCTGGCTGTGGTGCACGCTGGCGGCCAACTGGTAGGCCTTCTCCACCGGCGTCAGATCTTCGCGGGGACGGTACTCCCGGATCTTGGCTTCCAGGTCCTGAAAAAGCTGCTCCGTGGGATCTAGGTCTGGGGCAGGGGTCGGGGGAAGGGAAGAGACAGGCTCGACTTTCGTCGTGTCGGGGAGCACTACCTAAATTGTACCTGATGGATACAAGAGGCCGGCCTGAACTGGCAGCCGGCCTCTCGCGGAACTTGCGGACTACTTTTCGCCTTCGGTGGTGATGCCGCCGCCAGCGGGCTTGCGCTCCGCCTTGATCTTCTTGGTTTGCAGAGCCTTCTGTACAAAGCTATCCGCCATGTCGGTGTCTTTCTTGTAGTCTTCGGCGTTCTCCTCCAGGTCCGCCTTCTCGCGGTAGAGGAGGTTGACATAGGCCATGGCGTCGTCGTACTCCGGATCGATCTGGAGCGCCTTCTCCAGGTCTTTGATCCCGTCCTCCACGATCGGCAGGTTCTTGGCGCGGAGCTCATCCCGGACCTTCTTGTCCTTCAGCGGTCCCGGATCTTCCGGTTTCATGCCCATCTTGGCGCGGGCTTCCATGCGCGGCTGGAACGTCTTGGTCCACGCAATCACACCCAGGGTGTAATACGCCTCCTTGTTCTGCGGATTCACGGAGATCAGCCGTTCGTACCACTGCTTGGCCTCATCCAGCTTCTTCTGGTTGAAGAACAGCGACGCGATCGAAGCGATGGCCACCTCGTTCTTCGGATCCTGATCCAAAACTTTCTGGAACTGGTCGTGCGCCGCCTGCGCCATTTGCAGGTTCTCCGGCGAATCCGCACCAGGGATGTACTGGCTCATGTAAGCGGTGGCTAGATACAGGCGCGCTGTGGGGAAGTTCGGATCCAGTTCCACGGCGGTCTTGAAGTGCTCCACCGCTTCTGGATACTGCGCGTTCTTGTAAGACTGAACGCCTTTGTTGAGCTGGTCGCGCGCCTTGAGCTGGCGGCAGCTTGTGGCCGTGAGGGCCGCTCCAGCCACGGCCAGCACCACAATCAGCTTCTTCATTACTGTCCGGCCTCCACTTTGGCGGTCATCAGTCCTACTTTGTCGATCCCTGCGCCGTGTGCGATGTCAATGGCCCGCGCCACGCTCTGGAACTCCAGGTCCGGATCGCCCTTCACGAACACCACTCGCTCGGCGCGCGTCTTGAAGATTTCTTCCAGGCGCGATCCCAGCTTCGCCTCGTCGGTCGGCTCCTGGTTGATCATCAGCGACTTGTCCTTGTTGATGACAATCACCACGGTGCGCTGGTCCGACTGCTGCGGCTGTTGATTGGGCGGCGGTGGCTGCGGGACCAATGCCTCCAGCCCCTTGGGCGTGAGCGGGGTAATCACCATGAAGATGATGATCAGCACCAGCAGCACGTCGATCATCGGCGTCATATTGATGTCAGCTTTCGGACCACCGGCGGGTCCGCCGACTGCCATTCCCATAAAATTGCTCCTTTAACGCTGCCTCGCTTGAAATTCCAACTACTTACTGGCCCGAAGGAGCTGCCGCCGTCGTGCCCGTGCTTCCGGCGCCGCCCTTCTTCTCCTGGACCTGCTCGGTCAACAGACCCAACTGGTCCACTCCCGCGGCCCGCAGGTTGTCCACCACGTCCACCACCCGCTCGTACCGCGCGCGCGAATCCGCCTTCACAAACACCGTCTTGTCCAGCTTGTTTGTCAGCAGATCCTTCACTTTGGGCGGCAACTGATCCGGGGGCAGTTGGGTGGTGTTCAAATATGTCTTTCCATCCCGCGTCACGGCTACGACGATCGCGTCGCTTTTATCGGCCGCTTGCATGGGGATCGGATTCTTGGTCTTTACCAGGTCCACGCTGACACCCTTCGACAACATCGGCGTGATGACCATGAAAATGATGAGCAACACCAGCATCACGTCCACCATGGGAGTGACGTTGATGTCGGCGACCGGCGGCGGAGCTTTGGCTAGTTTCATGTGTCAGTCTCCCTTTCGAACTCCTCCGGGGAGGGAGCCCCTACCGGGGCCCCCCTTCAACTCGCCGGATTCGTTACGTTGGTCCTCTCCGGCCTACTTGCGCGCGCCCGCGCCCTTCTGCGACCGCTTCAGGAAGTAGTCGATCAACTCGGAGCTGGAGTTGCCCATCTCCACGTCGAAGGCCTCGATCTTCCCGGTGAAGTAGTTGAACATCCAGACCGCCGGGATGGCCACGAACAAGCCGATAGCCGTGGTCACCAGGGCTTCGGAAATACCGCCCGCCACAGCGCCCAGACCGGTGGACTTCTCGGTCGAAATGCCCTTGAACGCGTTGATGATGCCCACAACCGTGCCGAACAGACCCACGAAGGGGGCCGTCGAACCGATGGTCGCCAGGCCTGAAGTGCCGCGCTTCAGCTCGGCGTGCACGATGGCCTCGGCGCGCTCCAGGGCCCGCCGCGACGCTTCGATCTCTTCGCCCGGAATGTCGGAGCTCATCTGGTGCGCCTGAAACTCTTGCAGGCCCGCCACCACCACCTTTGCCAGGTGGCTCTTCTTGTACCGGTCCGCAATCTTCACGGCCTCGTCCAGCTTGCCCTCCCGCAGCGCGCCCGCCACCGCCGGGGCAAACGCCCGGGATTGCTTCCGCGCCGCGCTATAGGCCAGCAGCCGGTCGATCATGACGCCGATCGAATACGCCGACATCAGGAACAGGCCGATCACGACCAGTTTGGCCGGTACGCCCATCTGTAGCCACAGGGAGCGGGGATCCCAACCGATGGCCCCGCCTTCCTGTAGCAATAAGAACGCCCATACTTGCAATTGCAAAAACATTGTCTTTTTTCTCCTGCGAGTTGAATTTATACCCGGTAGGAACGGCGGTTCCGCCCCTCCCGCGATCTTACTGGCTCAACGTGAAGTTCACGTCGATCTGAGTCACCACCTCCACCGGCTCTCCGTTCAGGAGCGTCGGCGCGTACACCCACTGTTTCACCGCCTCCAGGGCGGACGGCACCAGCAGGGGATGCCCGCTGACCACCGTCAGATTCTGGATCGTGCCGTCCCGGCCGATAATCGCATTCAGCTTGACCACGCCCTGAATGCGGGCCTGCTTGGCCAGCGGCGGATAGATCGGCTTGGGCTGCCGGATCAGCTTGGCCTGCTGCACGTTGCCGCCAACGCGGATGCGCTGCGGAGTGGCCGGCTTGACTTCCTGCTTCACCGGGGGCGGCGGCGGGGGAGGCGCCGCGGTGGGAATCGAACCGATGATGCCGCCGATCACCCCGCCTGCCGTTCCGCCTGCTACACCGCCGGGCACGCCGCCTACTACGCCCGCTACGCCGGCGCTCGGAGGCGGCAGCTCCTCTTCCTTAATCATGGCCACTTCCTTGGGCACCACCTTGGGGGCCATCAGGCGCCCGGCGTCGAACTGCCGCGGAATCACCTTGACCACCTTGACCGGCTGCGCGGCCGGCGGGGGAGGCGGCGGAGGCGGCGGAGGCGGCGCCACCAGGAAGCTGGTTAACTGGCTTTTGGGCAAGGCGTCGAAGTAGATCATCGGGATGATCACCGCAATGATGATCAAGATGATCTGCCCGACGAACGATACCATCACCGTCCAGGTCTTGTTCGTCTTGCCCACACCCTCAACGAATGTCTGCTCAAACATAATCTGTCCCCTTCACTCCTTGCGGATGCGCGTCCCGGTGCCCCGGGGCCGCCCGCCGCGTCTTACTTGGCTGCCCTCGTCGGGCTCTTCCGCGCCGGCTGCGGCTTGGCCGCCGGAACCGGCGCCGGCGCCGTCTTCCTCCGGCTGTCTACGTAGTTCTGCCAGAACAGAACGATCGGACTGGCCACGAACACCGACGAATACGTGCCGATGATAATCCCTACCACGAGCGCGAACGAAAAACCGTGCAGCACCGGACCGCCGAACAGGAACAGCGCGATCACCGTCAGAAACGTCAGCCCCGAGGTCATGACCGTCCGGCTCAACGTCTGGTTCACGCTCTTGTTAATCAGCGACTCCAGTGGCTCCCTCCGCAGGATCTTCAGGTTCTCCCGGATCCGGTCGAAGATCACAATCGTATCATTCATCGAGTAGCCTACCAGGGTCAGCAGCGCCGCAATCACCGTCAGCGAGATCTCCTTGTTGAACAGGGAGAACAAACCGATCGTGATGATCGTATCGTGGAAGACTGCGATCACCGCCGCCACGCCATAGATCCACTCGAAGCGAAAGGCTATATATACCAGCATTCCCCCCAGCGCGTAAAGGGTCGCGAGCACTGCTTTCTTCCGCAACTCCGCCCCCACCTTCGGCCCAACCATTTCCACCTGCCGGATGGCGAACGGCGAGAGATAGCACTGCTGCTTGAGAGTGTTGATAATAACAGAATTCACACCCGGAACGCCGGAGAGCTGGTCGAAGCTGGTGAGCAGCCCCGAACGCGGCGGTGTGTCGCGGAATTCCAGCATATCCGCCGCCAGCTTGCGGAGTTGCTGGTCGGAAAGCTGCGCCCCCGCCTGCTGCAGCGGATCGCGCAGCCGGCTCACCAGTTCCTCGGTGCCCGCGTTGTTAAAGTCCAGCTTGCTGCTCTGCGGCTGCCCGAAGGTCTGCTCCAGCACTTCCTGCATGGCCCGCCGGTTGGCGTTCAGCTCCCGCTCCTCTTTGAGCTCCGTGCCGATGACCACCTCGTTCTTCTCGGAAATGTCCGTGAAGGGCTGCACCGACACCTCGCCGCTGATCTTGCGCGAAAGCGCTGTCCGGATCTTGTCCTCTGGAGGATTGGTGGCCCATTTGACGGTCATCAGGGCCCCCCCTTTGAAGTCGATGCCGTACCGCAGACCGCCCTTGACCGCGATGCTTCCCAAACCGGCTACCGTCAGCACCAGCGAGGCAATGATGAAGGGCCATTTCTTGCCCAGGAAATCGTAGTTCGTGTTTCTGAATATTTCCATCGAAGCATGCCTGCCGGTGCTACTTTTTTTTGGACACCGGCTCCGTTCCAATTGTTCCCGATTGTATCCAACCAAACGGTTTCCGCGCCGCCGCCACTCCCGGCCGGCGATCCGGCCGCTCCGGGACGGTCGCGGCTCGGGTCCGTTAAATACTCAGCTCCGCCACCTGCCGCCGCCCCGAGAGCTCATAATCGAAAATCACCTTCGACACGAACACCGCGGTAAACAGGTTGGCCATCAGGCCGATCACCAGCGTCACGGCAAACCCGCGCACCGGACCCTCGCCGAAGATGAACAAAAACGCGCAGGAGACGATGGTGGTCACATGGGTGTCGAAAATCGTCCACCAGGCTTTCGAGAATCCCGCGTCCACCGCCGAAATGATTGCCTTGCCGGCCCGGAGTTCCTCCCGGATGCGCTCGAAGATCAGGACGTTGCTGTCCACCGCCATGCCGATCGTCAGGATGATGCCGGCGATGCCGGGCAGGGTCAGCACGGCATGGAAGTAGGCCAGCGCGGCCATCAGGATGATTGTGTTCAGCACCAGCGCCAGCACCGCGTTCACCCCGGAACGCTTGTAGTAAATCAGCATGGCCACGATCACCGCCGCCAGGCCCGCCAATCCCGCCACGATCCCTTCGTGAATCGAGTCCGCGCCCAGCGATGGGCCGATGGAGCGCTCTTCCAGGAACTGAATGCCCGCCGGCAGAGCGCCCGCCCGCAGCACCAGGGCCAGGTCCGACGCTTCCTGCTCGCCGCCCAGCCCGGTAATCCGCCCGCTGTCTTCGATCCGGCTCTGGATGGTCGCCACGCTGCGGATCTGGTTGTCCAGCACCACCGCCAGCCGGTTGCCGATATTTGCCTCAGTGTACCGCCCGAACCGCTTGCCCGCGTCCTGCGTCAGCGTGAAATTCGCTTCCCACTTGCGGTATTCGTCCTGCCCCGGCCGCGCGTTGCGCAGGTCCGTGCCCCGTACCACGGGGATGCGGCTTACCAGGTACCAGCTATCGCTGTTCTCCCCCCGCGGCGCCATCTTCACCAGCTTGGTGTTCAGCGGCAGCACCCCGCCGTGCTGCGCCAGCGCGGCCTCCCGGCTGGGGAAGGGGCCGTCCTTGACGTCGTCGATCTCCAGTTGCGCGGTGGTCTGCATGATCTCCTTCACGCGCGCCGGATCGTCCACCCCCGGAAGCTGCACCAGGATCTGGTATTGATCCCCCGAACTCCCGTATTGCTGCACCACCGGCTCGGTCAGCCCCAGTTCGTTGATGCGGTTGCCGATGGTTTGAATGGAACGCTCCACCGTGTCCCGCTTGATGGCCATCAGCTCCGACGGCCGCATGTTCAGCCGGTAATCCGTGGAGTTCACCGGCGTCAGCACCCACTGTCCGAACTGGTCCGAAATCAGGCCGCGCAACGCGCCGGTTTTCTGCGCCGGCACTCCTTTGATGTCAATCTCGATCTTGTCCGCGTCTTCCACCCGGCTGGGATCGTTGCGGTCGATGGCCGCGTAGTCGATGTTCTGCTTGCGCAGGTCTTCTTTCATCCGCTCGATGGCCTGGTCCGCTTCCGCCTTCAGCGCGTCCTGCACCTGCACCTGCAGCACCAGGTGGCTGCCGCCCTTCAGGTCCAGGCCCAGCCGGATGTTCCGCCGCACGTTGTCCAGCAGTTCCTGCTTGGACTTGGGAAAGCCGATCACGCCGAAAATGCACAACAGAATCGTGGCGACGATCACCACCGTCTTGGTCGTCAGATTTTTCTGCATGGATGCGTAAACTCGTCTACAAACTTACTTCTTGGTTTCTTTGGAAATCAAATTGGAAACCGCACTGCGCGCCACCTGCAGCTTGATGTTGTCGGGCTTCACCCGCAGCACCAGGGTATCGTCTTCGCCGATGGACACGATGGTTCCCACGATGCCGCCGGAGGTCAACACCACGTTTCCGTTTTCCAGGGAGGCCAGCATTTGCTTCTGCTGCTTCTTCTGCCGCTGCATGGGAAGAAACAGCAGAAAGTAAAAGATCGCGAAGATGAGAAGGATGGGCAGGAACCCCACAAGGGAGTTCGGGGACGTAGATTGGAGCAGTAGGCTTAGGACCACGTTGGAACCACAGGGGGTTATTCGGCTTCGACCGGTCTTGAGCGCCACGCGCTCAGGTATTCAGGGAATTTTCCCAATAATATAGCCTGCCTGATCTCCCGCATGATGTCAAGGTACCGCTTGACGTTATGCAGCGTAGCCAGCACGGCATACAGGATTTCGCCCGCCTGGTACAGGTGCCGCAGATAGGCCCGGGAGTACTCCCGGCAGGTGTAGCAGGAACAGCTCTCGTCGGGCGGCCGGGCGTCATCCCGATAGCGCGCCTGCTTGATGATCACCCGTCCCGCCGCCGTGAACAGGCAGCCGTTGCGCGCATTCCGCGAGGGCAGCACGCAGTCCATCAGGTCCACCCCCCGGGCCACGTATTCCGCCAGTTCCTCCGGCATCCCCACTCCCATGGCGTAGCGGGGCCGGGCTCGCGGCAGCAGTTCCGCTGAAATCTCCGCCATCTCCAGGCTCAGCGGCCGCGGCTCGCCCACCGATAGCCCGCCGACCGCGTAGCCGTCCGCGTCCAGTTCCACCAGCCGCTCTGCGCATTCCCGCCGCAAGTCCGCGAACGTGGAGCCCTGCACGATCGGAAACAGCGCGTGCCGCGTTTCGACCTCGTGCAGCCTGCGCGCGTAGTGCCGGTAGGCCTCCCCTGCCCAGCGCACCGTGCGCTGCATGGCCTGGCGCGCGTATTCGTGGCTGGCCGGATACCCCGGGCACTCGTCCAGCGCCATCAGGATGTCGCTGCCGTAGGCCAGTTGCGCGTCCACCGTGCCTTCCGGCGTGAAGGTGTGCAGGTCGCCGTTCAGGTGCGACCGGAAGATCACCCCCTCTTCGGTGATCCGCCGCAGCCCGCTCAGGCTGAAGACCTGGAAGCCGCCCGAATCCGTCAGGATCGCCCGCGGCCAGGACATGAACCGGTGCAGCCCGCCCATCTGCCGGATCACGTCGGGGCCGGGGCGCACGTACAGGTGGTAGGTGTTCGCCAGCAGGATACGCGCGTCCAGTTCCTCCGTCAGGTCCCGCTGCGTCAGGCCCTTCACGGTGGCCTGCGTGCCCACGGGCATGAAGACCGGTGTCTCCACCGTCCCGTGGGCCGTGTGCAGCAACCCTGCCCGGGCGCGCGTCGCCGGGCACTCCGCCACTACTTCAAAAGAAACTTGAGGCACTCACCGGCCGGATGCTTACGGTGTCTTCCGGGCCACTCGCGGGCCGCTCGTGGTGGTGTGCCGCCGCACTCCCGCATTCTCCTTCAGCAGGTTCTCGATCTCATCCCGAATGTTCTTTTCCTGGTCGCCCGCGAAGAACGGCTCTTCCCCGGAGTACTGCGCCCGAATGGTCCCCTGCCGGTCCACAAACACGATCTGCGGCATCAGCAGCTTGAACATCGCCGGGTGCTGCAGGTATTCGATCACCGAGTTCCGGTCGCTAAACCCCACCGGAAACGTGGGCTGGAAGCGCTTGATGAAATCCGGCACGTTCATTGAGGCCATGTCCTCAATGGCGCAGGACAGCACTTGCAGGCCGTGCGGGCCGAATTCATTTTGCATCTTGGTCAGGATGCCCACGGTTTTCTGGCAGTGCGGGCAGTAGGTCAGAATGAACACCAGGGCCACTACTTTGCCCCGATACTGGCTCAGCAGCAGCGGTCTCCCGCTGTTCATGTTGATGGCAAATTCGGGGGAGTGGCGCGGCACTTCGGCGGCCTGCGCGGCGCCCCACAGCAGCCACGCGCCAGCCGCCACACTGAGAACGCGACGGGTCAGCATGCTGACAGTTTACCTCACCGCCGGGGCTGGGCTCTCCAGCCCTTCCAGGCTGCTCACCACCGTCCCCTCCAGACGCAGCAGGAAGTAGCCGTCGTCGCCCTCACCGGCCACCGCGTCCTCCGTCTCCCGGGCTACCGTCATCTTCTTCCACTTCTTTGCCAGCAGGCGCCGGTAGAGCTGGAAGTACTTCCGCGCCGCCGCTGCTTCGTCCCACTCCGAGACGTAGCTCAGGATCACCCGCTCCGGCGACTTCCGCTCCAGCAGCCGGTAGCGCCCGCCGCGCCAGTGCGGCGCCACCTCCCGCGACATTTCCTTGCCCAAGTACTGCTCCAGCAGGATGCGGTGGTCCAGTTCCCCGATGGAGCCCTCGATCAGGTCCTTGAATCCCTTCCGCTGCGGGGGCACGGGCAGCGCCGGCTCGGTCGGCTTCACCCCGCTGAAGTACTTGTCCACGTGCAGAATCTGCTGCGTGGATTCCGGCGGCCGGTGGAACACCTCCCCGAACGCCGCCTTCCCGTCTTTCACGTAGACTGCCTGCTGGAACAGCATCCCCTTGGTATACGGAAAAATCAGCGTCTCACGCAGGTACAACGGCGAGTTTTCAAATATCGGGAACTGCCCCCCCGCCGGATCCATCGACCGGCTCATCATCTCCAACAGTGTGGGCGAGGTCGCCAGCGACTGCCCCATCTGCCGCGCCAGGTACTCCGACATCAGCCACGTCGCCTGGCCCTCCATCACCGCCATGCGCGCGGTGGCCCCGTCGTCGCTCTTCTGCCCCTGCTTGATGTATTTGTCCAGGTGATAATTCTGGTCCGCCAGCGCGTGCGCCAGTTCGTGCACCAGCGCCGCCTCGCGTGTGTCCGAAGGAGTCCAGTCCGTGATGTAGAGGCGCTTCTTGTTGTAGTCGTAAAAGGCCGCCGCCTGCTCCGTGAGCAGGTCCACGGTGTTTTTCTTCAAATCGAAATCCGCCGGCACCAGCCCGAACTTTTTGAGCGTGAGTTCTTCGGCCCGCAGTTCCTCCGGCGAGGTCACTTCCTTCACCCGCTTCTGCAGGAACTCCTTCACCTTGTCGCGGCTGATCAGGTCGTAGGGCACCGGGTGCCGCATCTTCATGCCGGAAATCTTGGTGAGCTCCCCCAGCACCTCGCCAATGGCATGGAAGATCTGCCGCGATTCGTCGCGGGTTTCCTGCGCCGGCGCCAACCCCGCCGCCAAACACACCAGCGCCATGGCGCAGGCCATTCGGGCCGCGCGCCGCAGGCCGCGAGCAAGCGGCGCCGCGATCACTTAGTGGGTCTCCGGTTGTGAGGCGATGGCGGGAGCCTTCATGCGGAAAATCACGCTGGCCGCGATCGCCAGCGCTCCTCCCAGCATAACAGTCGCGCGCGCCCCCCAGACGCGCGCCAGCGCCCCCGCCGCCAAGCTGCCGAACGGCCCCAGCCCCACTACTGTCATCGAGTACAGCGCCATGGTCCGGCCCCTGTATTCGTCCGGAATCAGGCTTTGGATGAGCGTGTTGGCCGAGCACATCTGCCGCATCACGTTGTATCCGATCACCGGCATGATCGCCAGCGAAAGCGCGAAGTAAGGCGAAAGCGCGAACGCCACAAAGCCCGCCCCCGCCGTGGCCGCGCTCAGCACCAGCACGTGCGTCAGTTCCTCCACGCGCGTGCGCCCCGCCAGCACCAGCGTCCCCACTACCGCTCCCACACCCATAGCGCCTAGCAGATAGCCCAGCCCCTGCGAACCCCGCTGGAAAATCTCGCCCGCGAAAAATGGCATCAGCACCACCGCCGGCATGCCCGCGATGGTGACTGCCGCCATCATCATCAGGATCCGCCGCACCGGCACGTGGTGGTACGCGTAGCGGAACCCCGCCACCAGGTGTCCCCAGGGCGAATCCTGCCGCTCCCGCCGGAACTTCGGCAGGCGCATCGCCAGCAGGCAGCCGATCACCGCCAGAAAACTGATCCCGTTCAGCAGAAAACAGCTTCCTTCGCCGACCAGCGCCACCAGCACACCGGCGATCCCTGGCCCCACCACCCGCGCCGAATTGAAAATCGCCGAATTCAGCGAAATGGCGTTCAGCAGATCTTCCTTGCTGGCCATGTGGACGATCAGCGACTGCCGCCCTGGCATGTCGAACGCATTGATCGTGCCCAGCACCGCCGCCAGCGCCAGGATGTGCCACACCTGCACTTTCCCGCTCAAGGTCAGCGCCGCCAGCGCAAAGGCTTGCAGCATCGAGAGGGTCTGCGTCAGGATCACCAGCTTGTGCCGCGAAAACCGGTCCGCCGCCAGCCCTCCCAGCGGCCCCAGCGCGAATACCGGAATCTGCGTGCAGAACCACGCTGTGCCCAGCAGCAGTTCCGAGTGCGTCATGCGGTAAACCAGCCAGCTTTGCGCCACGTTCTGCATCCACGTCCCGATCAGTGACACGATCTGCCCCGCGACAAAAAGCCGGAAATTGCGGTGCCGCAATGCCCGAAACGTGAGCCGCAAGCTGTGGCGGATGCCTTCCGGCGGAAGGCCCGCCGAAGACGACAAATCCGCTTGCGTGGAGAGTTCCTGCAGGATCAGCGATGGCTCGTTGTTGTGCTTCCCGGGGGTGGGGACCGCCATCGTCCTTTTCAGGATACAATGGAACTCACCCGATCACATTTTCTACAAACGACAGGAGATTTGTTACTTTGGCTGACGATAAACTGTACAAAGCGGAGTACGTGGGCAGCGGAACGTTCGTGATCAGCAAGCCCAAGCGGAAAGCCGCCAAGGCGCGCCAGAGCAAGCTCAAGAACCCGCAGCGCGGCGCGCGGAAGTAACCGATTTAATGCCGGACCGTGCGCCGCTCTGCCTCGATGGCCCGCAGCAGCGCCGCGAGCGCGGCCTTTTGCAGTACAAACGCCATCCCGAAGCTCCCCGCCAGCGCGGCGCCTATCACCAGAGATTCCATTGCTCCACTCCCGCTTTACTTAGATGCACGTGACCTGCCATGCGAATCACCGGAATCGAGCTTCATCCGATCGCCATCGCTGACCCGCCCTTGCGCAGTTCCTACGGGCTGCATGCGCCCTTCGCTCTCCGCACTGTCGTCGAACTCCAAACGGATGATGGCCTAAGGGGAATCAGCGAAACCTATGGCGGCGACGGCCCCCTGGCGGCGCTTGAAGCCGCACGCTCCCGCGTCCTCGGCATGGACCCCTTCCAACTGGCCGGCCTCTACCGGGATCTCGCCGCGGACGTGGAAAAAGATACACAGGCGGCTCCCGGCGGACGCAGTCAGACTTACCTGGTTCCCGGCGAGAACCCCTTGGACCGCCACGCCCGCACGCATGCCGCCATCGAGATCGCCTGCCTGGACTTGATCGGCAAGGCTGTCGGCAAGCCCGCCTGCGACGTCATCGGTGGCCGCGTGCGCGATGCCGTCCCGTTCTCCGCCTATCTTTTCTACAAGCACGCCGGGGGCGGGGGAGTGGGCGGCGACGCCCGCGAGGACGAATATGGCGAAGTGCTCTCTCCTGAGGCGGCCGTCCGCGAATGCCGCCAGATGATCGCCAAATACGGCTTCCGCGAGATCAAGCTGAAAGGCGGCGTGCTGGATCCGGATATCGAAATTGCGACCATCCGTGCCCTGCGCCGGGAGTTCGGCCCCTCCTACCCCCTGCGCATTGACCCCAATTGCGCCTGGTCGGTCGAAACCTCCGTCCGCGTGGGCCGCGAACTGCGCGAAGAGCTATCCGGCGGCGGATACCTCGAGGATCCCTGCGCGACTCTCGAAGGCATGGGGGAGGTGCGCCGGCGCCTGATCGCCGAAGGCATTCACACCCCCCAGGCCAGCAATGTCGCCGTGACCTCCTTCGCCGACGTCCCTCAGGCCGCCCGCTTGGACGCGGTGCAGATCGTCCTCTCCGACCCGCATTACTGGGGCGGCATGCGTCAGGTGCAGTATCTCTCGCACTTAGCCGGCGTGCTCGGCATGGGCCTCTCTATGCACTCCAACAGTCACCTGGGGGTCAGCCTGATGGCCATGACCCACGTGGCCGCCGCCTGCCCTAACCTGACTTTCGCCTGCGACACCCATTACCCCTGGCAGACCGCCAAAGACGAAGTCGTGACCGGCGGCCGGGTTCCCATTGTGGACGGTTCCGTACGCATCCCCGACAAACCCGGCTTGGGAGTGGAACTGGATTACGATCAGCTCGCCCGCGGCCGTGAGCGCTATCAGAAGATCCCCTACCGCAAGCGCGACGACGAAGCTGAAATGCGCCAGCACGTTGACCCCAACTGGAAACGCATCCTCCCGCGCTGGTAGACGTCCGCCGCAACGCTGCCACGCCTGAGAAAACACCGAAAAAGTCCCTGTAAAAGTTCCTTGACAGGTGTTCCCTTCGAGGATAGAATCGATCCATCTTTTTAGTCAGGGGGTCGCACCATGCGTTGTGTACTAGCTATCGCGCTTTTAGTTGGATCTGCGTCCGCTCTCTTCGCGCAGTCCGCCACGGGCAACATCATCGGCCATGTCACGGATGCCACTGGCGCAGCGGTGGCCGGGGCCGAAGTCTCCGCAATCAACGCCGAAAAGGGTCTTACTTTTAAGACTGTAACTGATGAGCAAGGGATCTTCCGCTTCTTTTACCTTGCTCCAGCCACCTACCGGTTGACTTTCCAGCACGTCGGCTTTAATTCCGTGGAGCGCCCCGACATCCTCTTGCGGTCGAACGAGACGCCCACGGTCGATGTCCAGTTATCGGTCGGCAATGTGGTGCAGAAACTGGAAGTGCAGGCCGAAGCGCCGCTCGTGGAAGCCGCTACTTCGACGACCGGCACGATCCTCCCGGGCAAGGAAATGAATGCCCTCCCGATCATGCAGCGCTACACCTGGATGAGCATGTACGTGATGCCGGGCGTCACCAGCATGAACGGATTCCACATCGCGGGCGAGCGCGACCGTGGCATCGGGTACACGCTCGACGGCATCCCCGGCACGCAGCCCGCTGTGGGAGGCGTATCGACCCCGCGCATCGTCTCCACCACCGCCAACGCCATCGAGGAAGTCAAGCTGAGTTCTACCGTGTTGCCCGCCGAGTACGGCCACTCCGCCGGCGGCATGCTGAGCGCCACCTATAAGTCCGGCACCAACCGGCTGCACTTCGAGGGCGAAGACCGCTACGTCAACAACGCGATGCTGCACCGCGCCTATTTCAATCTGGGCAATGCGCCGTTCGGTTACCACGAGCTTGCCGGGCTGGCCAGCGGTCCGGTGTACTTCCCCAAAATTTACAACGGCAAGAACAAGACCTTCTTCCTGTTCGGGTGGTCCATGCACCACGAAAAGTATAACCAGTCGGTGTTCTCCACCGTGCCCACGCTGGACGAGTTGAACGGCAACTTCAATTTCGGCGGGCTGGGCTACCCCGTCTATGACCCGACCACCACGCAGCAGGTCAACGGCAAGTGGGTCAGCACTCCTTTTGCCGGCAATGTCATCCCCAAAAGCCGCTTTGATCCCGCGGTCGTCAATTTTCTCAACCACCAGCCATGGGCGCCGCCGAACAACCTGGGTGGCTCCGGGCTTCTGACCGCCACCGGACCGCAGCAGAACTACGGCGCCACCAGCACCTATTTTTCCTATCGCACCCGTTACGACATCAAGATCGATCACAATTTCAGCGATCAGAACCGCATCTTCGGGCGCTTCTCGGAGATCGTCAACCGCGCCGTCGGCGACCAGATCGGCATCAACTGGAAGTTGCTCGACGGGTCCGCCGTTTTGCAGCCGATTAACCAGGAAAATTCGGTCATCTCCGACACGCACATGTTCAGCCCCACTTTCCTGAACGAAGTCCGCGTGGGCTTTAACCGCTGGCATCAGTCCCGTACCCCGCCGGGTTACAACCAGAATTGGGCGGGTCAGTTGGGGATCCCGGGCGTCAGCGGCTTGACCTTCCCCACCTTCCTGGATTCCAACGGCGGCTACTTCTTCAACACGCAATTTCCCGGCGGTGGCCTCAGCCAGGTGAGCCAGGGCTACATCGTGCAAGACAACGTCACACGGGTCATCGGGCCGCACAGTCTGCGGATGGGATACGAGATCCAGAAGACCACGGAAGACTTCCTGCTGCCCAGCCTGCCCGGCGGCACTTACTACTTTGGCGGGACCGGTTATCCGTTCACGCCCAACACCGGCAACGATTTTGCCGCACTATTGTTGGGCTCGGTTACCCGGGCGACCTTCTCCACAACCCTGGCTAACTGGCTCCCGCAATGGTGGAGTCACGCCCTTTACTTTCAGGACGACTGGACCGCTAGCCGCCGCCTGACGCTCAATCTGGGCCTGCGCTGGTCCTATGAAACGCCGATGCGCACCAAGTACGGCCAGCAGAGCCAGTTCGATCCCACCGCCACGGATCCGCTCACCGGGTTGCCCGGCGCGATCGTCCACAACCCGGGTCCTCTCGGCAACAGCGACTACAAGCATTTCCAGCCGCGGATCGGCGTCGCATACCGGCTCAAGGACAATATGGTCCTGCGCGGCGGCTTCGGTCTCACCACCATCGACCTTTTCTCCACCACCCTCAGTTCGCAGAATTTCCAGGAATACACCAGCAACGTGACCGTGCAGAACGCGCCCGGCATCCCCACCCCGGCCTTTTATCTCAACAAAGGGCCCGGGAATATCAATTTCAACGTTCTTGCCAACGGCACCGCTCCTTTCGTGGGAACTAACTACAGCGCGCGCACCGCCGAGCGCTACGACCCCGCCCTGCGCAATCCCTACGCCATGAATTGGAACGCCACCTATCAGTGGCAGTTCGCTCCTTCCTGGCTCCTCGAACTCAGCTATCAGGGCTCCAACGGCGTTGGCCTGTTCGAGGCCTGGAACATCAACACCGTTCCTCTGAACGTCTCCACCAACCCTTCCGTTCTGCAGAACATCTTTCAGAACTACCAGAACTTCAGACCTTACCCGAATTTCGGAGAAATCGACCAGTGGGGCAACTTCGGCCATTCCACGTATCATTCGGGCACGGTCAAAATTGAGAAGCGGCTCTCGAGCGGGATTACCTTCACTTCTTTCTTCACCCGCTCCAAAGCCATCGACGACTGCGATAACGACCAGGTTTGCACCGGCGAAACCTTCTACAACCGCAGCCTGGAAAAAGGCCGCGCGGGATTCGACGTCACCAATCGTTCGGTCACCTACGTCACGTATGCTCTCCCGATCGGACGCGGCCGCCGTTTCATGAACCACGGCGGCGTTCTCGACTACATCTTCGGCGGCTGGAATATCACCTGGGCCCAAACCTACCAGACGGGTCTCCCGGTGACCTTTACCCTGGCGGGCAGTCCCTACAACTACCTGCCGGGCAACGGCGTCCTCCGCCCGAACGCAACCGTCCCCGCCGGCCAGATCCCCGTCTCGAACTGGACCATCGGTGATCGCTTCAACACCAAGATTGAAAACCCCATCTGGAACATCAACTCTTTCGCCAATCCGGCGGCGTTCACCTCGGGTACATTGGGGCGCAACGTCCTCAACGGCCCGCACCTGGTGTGGTCCCAGGCTTCGGCGGCCAAAGAGATTCACTTCAAGGAACTGGCTACGCTCGAACTCCGCTACGACATCAACAATGTCTTCAAGAACCCGAACTTCATCAATCCCAATTCGGTGGTCAACCTGAGCAGCCCCGGATTGTTCGGCAAACTCACCGGTACGCAGGGCGGATGGTGCTGCCTGGGCGGGCAGTTTGTGGCCACGTTCGTCGCCAAACTGATCTTCTGACGGCAGCGGGCGCGATGACTTATTCGAGCACGGGCAGCGTCAGGTAACCCGCCGGGACAAACAGGCTCCCTTCGGTGGTCCCCTCGGGCGAAATCCGCCGTAATTCGTCTCGCAGCGCCGTCCCGGTCTTGCTTCGGAAAGCGCGCGTCACGCGGGTCACCTGCTCCGCCGATTCGTGCGCGAACTCCAGCCGGAAGTGCCGGATGTCCGCGCGCCGCCACGCCTCCAGGTGCGCGCTCGCCTCCTGCGCCTCCGCGCCGAAGACCGTGTTGCGGCAGCCCACGTCCGCCAGCACCGGGTGCGCTCGCCCGTTCACATCCCGCAGCGCCACCCGATGTCGTTCGCACGGGCGTCCGCAATCCTTGTACGAGGTCCCCGTCGAGAGAAAGCGGCAGAACACGCAGTGCTCGGTGTGGAACACCGGCAGGTGCTGGTAGGCCACCGCCTCGATCTTCTCCGCGCCCACCGCCCGCGCCAGGTCGGCCACCTGCTCCGCGTTCAGGTCGTGCGTCGGCGTGATGCGCTCCAGGCCCATCTCCAGCAGCAGCGCCGCGCTCGCCGAATTGGCCGCGTTCAGGCTGAAATCTCCGATCAGCACCGCATGCGGCCTCGCGCCCAGCGCCTCGACGAGGCCTGCCGCCCGCACCACCAGCGGGCACTCCAGCCTCCGCAAAAACTCCGCGATCCGCTCCTCCCCCGGCTTGAGCACCCGCGGGCTGGCCACTCGCACTGCCAGCCCGGCGGCCCTCACCCGCTCCACGGACGGAAGCAGGCCATAGAGATCCAGGTAATCCAGCGTGATGCTCGCCGGCGCCAGTTCCAGCGCGGCATCCAGTTGCTCCCGCGTGCGCACCAGCAGATGCAGCTCCGCTCCGCCGTCCGCCGCCGCCGGGCGAATCCGGGCCAGCGCGGCTGCCACTACCGCCTCCGGCGCGTGAATCTCCGCCCTCGGTGCCTGCCCCTGCCGTTCCCGCAGCGCCTCCACCGCCTGCCGCCGCATCTGGTTCAGCACCGAGCTCGGAGCGAACGGCGCTCCCTCGATCTCTAGTTCCAAGCCCGCCAGTTCGTACGGGGTCCCGCCCAGCCGGCCGAACTGCTCGCGCAGCAACTCTTCGGTAATCGCCCGCTGCTCGGCTCGGTCGAGCGCCGCTGCCGATTCCACCGTCACGCGCACCTCCGGCCGCCTGCACAGCCTCCATTCGGCTTCGAGCGGAGCGCCCTCCCGTGCCCTCACCCGCACCGCGGCCGCCTGCCGGCGCATCGGTGCGCTGGCCTGCGTGTACGGCCGCGCCGCCCGCTCCACCTCCGGATCGTGCGTCCGCCACACCAGGTCCCCCGGCCGGATGCGCCCGAAATTCACCGCGCCGTTGGCGAACTCCACCTCCAGCCGGCCGTCGCGCCGGGCCCGCGCGGCATATACCCGTCCGCCTTCCTCGGGTTCCTCGGGGCTGCGCCAGTCGGCTGCGTCGAACACCACCCCGTCGCCCGGTTTGAGTGGCGCGAGCTGATGCACCCTCCCCGGCTCCACCACCACGGCTTTGGACTCCACGCGCGCCACCCGCCCCATCTGCACGCCGCGATGCCGCGGCGCCCGCCCCCGCACGACTGCCTGGTGATTCGTGCCCGTCAGGAAATAAGCGCCCAGCCCGCGCGAGTATACCTGCTCCAGTTGCAGTTCCTCGCCGTCGCTGAAGCGCGACTCTGCGCCCGCCCACGCCTCGTCCACTGCCTGCCGGTACGCGCGCGTGGCCAGCGCCACGTAATCCGCGTCCTTGTACCGCCCCTCGATCTTCAGCGCCGCCACGCCTGCCCGCACGATCTCCGGAATCTGGCGCAGCGCGTACAAATCCCCTGGAGAGAGGAGGTACCGCGCATCCCCCAGCGGGCGCCGCTCGCCGTCCACGATCAGGTCGTAGGGCAGCCGGCAGGCTTGCGCGCACTGGCCCCGGTTGGCGCTCCGCCCGCCCCAGGCTTCCGAGGAGAAGCACTGCCCCGAGTACGCCACGCACAGCGCCCCGTGCACGAAAATCTCCAGCTCCGCCTCGGTCGCCGCCCGGATCGCCCGGATCTCCTCCAGCGAAAGCTCCCGCGCCAGCGTCACCCGGCGCGCCCCCAGCCGCTCGGCCAGCCGCACACCTTCCGCATTGGTGATGCTCATCTGCGTGCTGGCGTGGATCTCCAGCCCCGGCGCCACTTGCGGCGCCAGCTTCAGCATCCCCACGTCCTGCACGATGATGGCGTCTGCCCCGGCTTCGGCGATCGCCGCGACCGTGCGCGCCGCCTCCTCGAGCTCGTGCTGGAAGATCAGCGTGTTGAAAGTGACGTAGCCCTTCACGCCGCGTTCGTGCAGCCGGCGCAGCGCCGCCGCGAGTTCCCCCAATGGAAAGCCCGTCTTCGCCCGCGCGGTGAAATGCTTCAGGCCGAAATACACAGCGTCCGCGCCGGCTTCGATGGCCGCCTCCAGTTGCGGCCAGTACCCGGCCGGACTCATCACTTCTGGTTTTGCGAGACGCAGGTCTTCCGGCATGGGAGAGGCGATACTTTCAGCCTACCGCAATGCCGGAACCCGCCGCGCCGCCTACTGATAGCTGGTCGTCTTCATCGTCCCCATCGACGAGGTGAACAGTCCGTTGTCAATCGTTCCTCCCGCCGTCAAGGGCGCGCTGAAGACTCCATTGCCCCCGGAAGTTTGCGTCGTCGAGGTCACCATCAGCATGCCGAACCCGCCGCCGATCCCCGTGGTCGCCGCCGGCGTAGCCGGCAACTGTGAGAGCACCGAGGACGGCACGGTGAACGCCAGCTTGTCCGCCGTGGTTGTGCACACGAACACCCCGGCGTCGTAAATCGGATTGTTCGTGTCGCCGCCTGTCATGGTGCCGGAAGCCCCGATGATCGCCACCAGGTCGTTGCCGCCGCCGCTCCAACTGAGCGCCAGGTTTTGGCTGCGCACCACCGTATCGGGCAGCGGGTTCGTCAGCGTGAGCGGCGCATTCACCGTCAGGCTTGCCTGGAACGGCCCCACGTCGGCTCCGCCCGGGCCAACCAACTGGTAGCTCCCCTGCACGATCACCGGCCCGCTCGAACCCGGCAGCCCGGGAATCCCGCTCGGCAGCCCCGACATCGAGGTGCCCAGGCTCAACGAATACAGGTTCCCGGCGCCCCGCGGCACCTGCTTGTTCAGCCCGCTTGGCCCCGTCAGGGTGAGCGCCGCCCCGGCGTCCAGCCCCGTCGCCGAAATGCCGAAAAGTAATGTGTTCTGGGTGCCCGTGCGGCGGTATACCTGGCAAGCGCCGAAGGCGCTGAGATATCCGGAAGCGTCCCCCAACTGGTCCGCCGAGAACTTGAAAAAGCTCCCGCTCACGCCCTCCGTCTTCGCGTTCACCGAGCCAAACCCCGGCACGTTCATGGTGCTCGCCAGGCTCGACATGACGATATTGCCCGCCGCCCCGCTCAGCCCCTGGTCCAGCCGCGCCAGGGCCGTCTTGCTGAACATCGGGCTCACGCAGGCGTCCGCGCCCGCGGGTGCGATCGAGATCGTCGCCAGGTTGCTCAATTGCCCGCCCACGCTCACCTGGAGAGGCACGTTGCAGCCGGTTTGCACGTCACTCGGAAGCTGGAAGTTGATCTGGTCCGCGCCCGGCAGCGAGGGCGACCGCCCGGCGTAACCCGGAGTGATCTGGCTGTTGCCCACGATCACCTTCACGTCCACCTGGCTGCGCAGATCGATGGCTCCCGGCGCGTCGTTGTCCGCCTTTTGAATCGCGCCCAGGCCCGTTCCCCAGGCGATCAGCGTCTGCCCGGGATGCGCCGGCGACATCGTGAAGCCTCCCACCGTCCCCGTCGTGAAGCGGTTGATGTCGAGCTGCGTCTGCGAAATGTAAATCTGCACCACCGCGCGCCCCGTCCCCGAGCCGTTCGCTGTGATGCTGCCGTATTTCCGCGCCACCACTGTGGCCTGCACGGGCGCGCTCGTCCCGTTGTAGCTCACCGTCACGTTGTAGGTGCCCGGCGCCGCTGTGGAAGGCAGAATGCCCGCCAGTTGGTTCACCCCGCTCTGGTTGTACGTGTACACCATGTACGCGTTCACCGCCGCGCCTCCGGCCGCTGGCGTGAACGTGATCCCCGAGCCGCCCAGCGTGGTGCCCAGCGGCAGCGTCGCCTGCGTGAAGCCCGGTGCGCTGAGATTCGACCCTTTCACCACGAAGATGCTGCCCTGCGCGATGTTTGCCGTATAACTCGCGGCGTCCTGGATGCCGCCCGACTGAATCGTGGGAGCCTGTGCGAAAACCGCCAGGCCCGCTCCCAGCCACCCGGCTAGTATCGTCCATGTGCGTGTCATAAATTTCCAGCATTTCCGGCCTGTTTGTCGTAATTATGAACATATCACTGAAACATGGCGGCGAGGTAAACCCCCCTGGGGGTAGTCTGTACCGGTACTCCGCTCTCGCCCCTACTCGCCCGCCACGGCCTCGGCCAGCGCCCGCACCAGCCCCGCGCCGAAGGCCATGCGGTCCTCCGCCGTGGGGCAGCGGCCCAACCCCGGGTTGTGCTCGATCATTTGTTCCATGATCATGGCCGGCAGCCGGCGGTCGGCGAACAGTCCCTGCGCGACCGTCATGCGGCCTGGCTTGCCCGGCGTGGTGGTCGCGCCGGACTCCCGCAGCGGCCCGGTAGCGTGAAACGAGGTGCTCGCCGCCAGCCGCGCGAGCACCCGCTCCCCCAGTTTCCGGAAAGCCGCCGGTGCTTCCAGGTATTCGGTGTGCTCCGTATTGTGCAACGAAAGGAACAGGTCCACCCGGTGACCCCCGTCCACCCAGCCCAGGATCGCCCGGTGTTGCGCCGCAATCTCCGGCATCTTCCGCGCATCGATCGTGTCCCAGTTCCGGTTGAGGTCGTAGCCGTTCCGATTGAACCGTACCCCGCCGTCGGCCACCCCGTCCGGATCGGCCATCGGGAAGATCTGGTAGACCACCGTGTCTCGCAGACGCGCCGCGCGCTCGTCGCCCGAAAGCAGAAAGCGCATCGCGCCCTCGCACGCCCAGGAGGAGCCCGCTTCCCACGCGTGCTGCCGGAACATCAGCCAGATCACTTTCTTGCGGGCTTCCGGAGCCTTTGGGTCAGTGATCGTGACCAGCGGCATCTCCCGGCCTTCCACCGTGCGGCCCACCACCCGCCGCACCAGGTAGGGGCTCCCCCGGAATGTCTCCAGCAGCTTCGCCAGGTCCTGGTTGGTGTATGGCGGCACGTGCGCGATCCACATGCGCTCGCGCTCCGGCGTAAAGCGCAGCCGCAGCCGCGGCTCCCGCGCGTCCCACTCCACCTGGTCGTCGCGGAAATGCCGCCAGCTTCGCCCGTCGTAGCTGTAGACCGGCCGCGTGCCCGCCGTCACCGCATACACCGGCCCGTGATAGTTGTATTCCCCCGCCAGGTCCACCAGGTCAATCTGGACCTGCTGGCGCGGCAGTCCGTCCAGCCGGAAGTAATACCAGTTCGCCTGCCGGTTCCGCCCGTCCTGGTCCCTCTGCCCCGCCACCGCGCAGCGCAGGTGCGTGGCCGAAACCTGCTCCACCCCGCCCACCCTGCCGCCCTCAAAATTGCTGGAAACCTGAATGCCTGCCGCCAGCGCCGCCAACCCGAGAAGGCCAACCATACCCCCGTATGCTATCAGTGCAGCGGTCCCCCTACTTTTCCGAAATCCACGTCGCCAGCAGCGACCGGAAATCCTGGCTGCTCTTCACCACGTTGGGCAGCGCCAGCCCCGCCACCTCGATCTTGGTCCGCAGCGTCAGCACCATCTGCGAGAGCGCGCGCGGCTGCCAGTACTGCGCCTGGCCCGCTTGCGCCAGAAACTGCTGGATCCATGCCGGAATCAACGCCTCCGGCACCGCCGAAAGATCCTGGTACAGGTACTTGTCCGGCCGCGCTGACGAAAGTGGCCCCAGCGTGGAGACGATATAAGGCCCGGCGTTGTGCGGCCCGCCCGGAACGTTCAGCAGGAGTCCCTCGGAACGCGCCAGGTCATAGTGACCCAGCACCCACGCCGCCGCCGGCACGCTTTGTGGGGGAGACTGCTTCACCGGCAGATACGTGATGTTGAGTCTGGCCCTCGGAATGTTTGCCGCCTCGAAATCCCGCACGTCGCTGATCACTTCCAGGCAAGCCTGGAAAGTCGCCAGGTACCGCGCGCGGGTGGCCTCGCTGGGCCCCGCGCCCAGCAGGATGTAGCTGTACAAGCCGTATCCCGGCGTCTCCGGCTTCGCCTGGAGCAGGAACGCCCGCCCCGTTAGCCGCGCCTCGCCGCCCGGCCCGGCGCCAACCGGTGGCGGGGGCGGGGCCGGCATCGGCGGCGGAGCCGGGGCCTCCGCGGTCGGCGCCTCCGCCATCGGCGGCCTCGCCTTTTTCGCCTTCTTTCGCTTTTCCTGCTCCATCCCGGCGCTCAGGTCGATATCCACCGATGCCGCCTTGCCCGCCTCGATGGAAACGCCCGTGCGCCGTATGGTCATGAACCCGCTGATCGCCACCCGGACGTCGTAGGTGCCCGGCGGCAGCGAGGGAAAAACGTAGCGCCCCTCCGCGTCCGTGTGCGCGGTGAACTGCTGCCCGCTCTCCTGGTTGGTGGCCGTGACCTCCGCGCCGGCCGCCGCCGTGCCCTCCACCCGCACCACGCCGGAAAGCGGCGCCACGGCGATGGGTACCGCCCTCGCCGCCGCCCACGCGATCCCGAGCGCCACCAGCACCAGCCTCATTTGCCGGGACATCGTTATCCTCCTTTCCCGGGTGTCTGGCGGCCTTTGGCCACGCGGCGCCACAGCCGGCAGGCCCCGTACGCCGCCACAAACCAGGCCCCGAAGACCACCGTGGTCCCCGGCGGCCCCAACGGCGGCGCCGCCGGTACCGCCTGATAGAAGAAGATCCACGTCCCCAGGGTCAGCACGAAGGCTGCCCCCAGGGCGACTTTGACCGCGCTCCACGCTTCGGACACGCCGTATCCGCCTTTTCTGATTTAGTGTACTCGCGCGGTGCCGCGTTGCAGCCGGCTTGTTCCGGCCCGTGCCGCATCGTAAAATCAGCACTCTTGGAAGACGGCATGCGCGCCATCAATTGGAAACGGGTAGGCCTGGGCGGGCTGCTGGCCGGCGCCGTCATCAACGCCTGTCAGCTTGCCATCAACGCGGTAGTGTACCGCCGGGAGTGGAACTACACCTCCTCGCAGGTGGCGGCTTTCTTGGTTCTGGGCTTCCTGTCGGGTTTCTTCGCCATCTGGCTGTATGCCGCCATCCTGCCCCGCTACGGCGCCGGTGCCCGCACGGCTCTTATCGCCGGCCTGGCCGTCTGGATCTTTGGCTCCGTGATCGGCGCGGTGTTCGTCATTGCCATGGCGCGCCTGGGCACCCCGGCTCTCCATCCCCTGCTGGTTTACTGGATCTGCTGCCTGGTCCAGGTGTCCCTGGGCACATTGCTCGGCTGCCGGCTGTACCAGGACTCCCCTGTCCCTGGCCGCTGAACACTGCCCGCCTCGAGCCGCTGGTATACTTAGAGAGATTCGGAGGAGATTACCTTTGTTTGAATTAGCCAGAACTGTGCGCCGCTTCGGCCTTCCCTACATGCTGCGCCTGCAAAAGACCTATCGTGCCGGCTGGGACGAGATGATCCGCGGGCACCTCGAGACCTCCACCATGCACGCGCTGCTAAATGTCGGCCTCATCGACGAGATGCAGAAGCAGCCCCGCGTGGATATCGGAGAGTTCGCCGCCCGCGCCAACCTCGAGATCAAAGTGCTCCAGCCGCTGTGCGAGGCTTTTTATTCCCTCGGGCTGTTCGAGCGGGACGGCGCCGCCTATTCGCTGTCTGAGAAAGGCCGGAATGTCGCCGAGGTCCTGCGCGGCTGGCTGGACGTCTGTTACGGATACAGCGAGGTCTTTCATTCCCTGGAGCCCCTTTTGCGCAAGCAGATGGTCTACGGGCGCGACCTGTACCGCCGCCCCGATTATGTGGCCCGCGGAAGCGGCGAGATGGAGCAGCAGTTGTTCTTCCCCATGGTCAATGACATCCTCTCCGCCAGGGGTTTCCGCTGCGTCCTCGATCTCGGCTGCGGCGACGGCACCTTCCTGCGCCATCTCTGCGCGCAAAATCCGGACATCCGCTGTTTTGGCATCGACCTGGCTCCCGCGGCCGTCGAAGAAGGCAACCGCGCTCTCCGCGAGGCGGGCCTCCAGAACCGCATCAGCCTGCGCGCCCTGGATATCTCCAAAATCGACCAGGTGTCGAGCGACCTGCAGGAGATTGAAGCGGCCACCGTGTTCTTCGTCCTGCACGAACTCCTCTATTTCGGCGAGGACGTGCTGCTGGATTTCCTGAAGAGTTTCCGCCGCCTCTTCCCCGGCCGTCCCCTCATCGCGTTCGAGGCCGTCCGCCCGCCCGCCGAGGAGCTGCGCCGCAATCCCGGCATTGCCATTTACTACTTCCTTTATCACGACCTCACACAGCAGAAGCCCGTGGATGCGGCGACCTGGACGCAGTTGTTCCGCGCCGCCGGCTTCGCCTCCATCGAGGAGCGCCACCTGGATTTCGCCCGGGCCGCCATTTACATCCTGAATTAGCATGGCCCGGCTGCTCTTCACGGTCTGGCCCTATCCGACCCACCTGCATCCCTTCCTGGCGCTGGCCCTGGAGGCGCGTGCACGCGGCCATGAGGTGGCTTTCTATACGGGCGGCGAGGGCTTATCTCTGATGGCCGGGGAGGGATTCCGCTGCCTCCCTTTTCAAGACGTGGATTGGGATACCGTGGCGCGCACCATCGACCACTTGATCGCCCGGCGCCGCCGCCTCTTCCGCATCCGCCGCCTGTGGGCCAGTTTCCTGGTGGAAACCGTTCCCGCCCAGGTTCGGGACCTGGAAGCCGCTCTGGCGGAGTGGCCGGCCGACGCCTTGATCTGCGACATCGTCATGTGGGCTCCCATGCTCGTCCTCCACGAACGGCGCGGCATCCCCGTGGTTCCCTTCTCTCACGTGGCCAGTTGCATTCTGCCTGGCTCGGCTGGCCCCATTCCCGGCATTGCCTTGCCCCGCGCCCGCCATGCGCTGCGCGACCTGGCGGCCGCGATCGCCGCGCGCGCCGCTGCGCTGGTCACGGCGCGCTCCCGCCGGAAAGCCAACGCCCTGCGCCGCCGGTTCGGCCTGCCGGCCCTGAACGTCAGCGTGACGGCGTTCACCGGTACGCTGCCCCTTTACTTGGTTCCCGGCGCGCCGGAACTGGATCACGGCCGCCCGGATCTCCCGCCGTCGGTGCGCTACGTGGGACCTTGCCTGTGGGATGGGCCCCCGGACCAGCCGCCGCCCGCCTGGGTCGGGGAGATCCCCGCCGGCCGTCCCTGCGTGCTCGTCGATGAGGGCGCCTTGTATACCCGTGAGCCGCGCCTGCTGCGGATGGCTGCCCGCGCCCTCGCGGATCTCCCCCTCTCGGTGGTTCTGTTGGCCGGACGGGGCCGCGATCCCTCGGCGCTGGATCTGGGCCCCTTGGCCTCCAACGTCACGCTGCGTCCGCATGCGCCCCTGAGCGGCCTGCTCCCGCGGGCGCAGGCTCTGATCGCCAACGGCAATACCGAGCCCGTGCTGGCGGCTCTCCAAGCCGGCCTTCCCCTGGTCGTGCTGCCATCCATCTGGGATCAGGCCGAGCTGGCCTGGCGCGTTCAGGAGTCCGGTGTGGGTCTCCGCCTGGCCTCCTGGACCTGCACCCCGCCGCGTATGCGCCAAGCCGTCCAGCGGGTGCTCGAAGAGCCGGCCTTTCGCGAACGGGCCGCCGCCATGCGCGCTGCCCTGGCGCGCCAGGGAGGCCCCGCCCGTGCCGTCCGCCTGATCGAAGATCTCCTGCGCGCGCGGCCTTAATTAACGCGCTTCCAGCTTCGAGGTCCCGAAGACGCCGCCCAGGTATTGCTTGTCGCCGTAGTTGGTCTTGATGAAGAAGCCGGCCAGCCGGAACATCTCGAAGTCGTCGTCGTACTCCCACAAACCGGCGTTGGGGTCCAGAAAGTAGCTCTTGCCCCCGCTCGAGTCCGCCCGGAATCCGAAGGCGTGCTCCCGCGAGCTGTCTGCCGAACAGATCACCATCAAGTGATACCCCTCCGCCAGCATGAGCAGCTCCTGCGCCACGCTGGAAATATCCCCTCCGGGGGCATAGCCTTGGTCCACTTCCTGAAGACCGAAGGCGTATAGGTAATCCGCCTTGATCTCGTCCAGGACCTCTTGCGCCAGGCCGTGTTCCCGGGCGTAGCGCATCCGGAATTTGAGGGAATGATGCAGCATGGCAATCCGGTTCAGACTGCCGCCTGTGATGTCGTGTTCGGTCAACGCGATGCTTTTCCCGGAGGCCTCGTAGCGCAGCGCCTCCTTCACCCAGGTCAGCACCATGGCCAGGCAGACGCCGCCCATGTGTTGCGAAGAGATCTGCGTCATTCCGGGGACGTATCGGACGCCATACCCTACCTTGTTCGACGTAGTGAACAGTTTCCGGCAGGCCATGCCTGTGATTATACGCGCGCGAGCCGTCTAAGCTGGAAACATGAGCCTCTTCCGCTTCCCTCTCCTCGCCGCTCTCCTGGCGGCCGCGGCCGGCGTGCTCGCGGCCCAGTCTGCGGATATCCTCCCGGAAGAATCCCTGCGCGGCTGGACGCGCATCCCCATCCCTCCCGTGGACGGCCTGAAGCCGGAACTACAGTGGCGCGTGGACTCCGCCCACCGGGAACTGCTCTGCTCCGGCCGCGGGCAGCACGAATGGCTGCGCTACGATAAGCTGCTCGGCGATTTCGTCCTGGACGTGGATTGGCGCTTCACGCCCAAAGGGAATGTAAAGTACAACAGCGGTATCGGCGTGCGGTTGTCTCAGTACGGAGAGCTGTGGGCCCAGGCGCAAACCGGGCTCTCCGGCGGCTACCTGTTCGGCGACAACCTGGTTGATGGCGCCATCCAGCGCTTCAACCTCAGCAAACAGATGAAGGAGAACCGCGTCAAGCCGGCCGGCGAATGGAACCACTACCAGGTCCGCGCCGAGGGCGACCGCATCACGCTCTCGGTGAACGGCGCCGTGGTCAGCGAAGTCTCCGGCTACGCGCTGCGGCGCGGCTACCTCGGCCTGGAGGCTGAAGGCCACGAAATCACCTTCCGCAATCTCCGCCTCCAGATCATCGCGCCGTGAACCAAGCCACACCCATAAACAGCTTGGCAACAGAGCACTGAGCCTACCGAGTCGCGACCGGGAGGGAGCGGTGTCCCCGCCCTAATGGCTCGCCGCCGCGAGCGGCGCCCGTTTGTAATGTTCCACTTCCGGCTTGCCGTTCGGCACAATGGGGATGACTTCGACTTCCAGCGTGTCGTCCGTCCCCACACCGAAACGGCGCTTCACCACGTCCGATCCCCGGGTCTCGATCTCTACCAGCTTCGAGCCGTTGAACCACATCGACACCTTGGCCTGTTTGCCGGCGTCCTTCAGCTTGCACTCCCGCCCCATGGTGTTGCACTCGTACTCGCTGACCTTCTGGCCGGCTTCGGAGTGCGTGATGTGAAAAGCGTCCCCTTTGGCTTCCAGAACCCAGACGGAGTTGGTCCCCTTGCCGCTTCCATCCTCGCGTTGCCAGGTGCCCGGCAGCTTTGCCCGATCGGCTGGAGTGTCCGCGAACATTGCCACGCTGCACAAGGCCATCAGTATGGAAAGACCCAAACGCATCGCCTTCCCCTCCCGGTCTTTATCAAACCTCCCCGGGATGCGTCCGTCCATCCCGTAAACACACTAGATGCGCCTCTCTGGCGGCAGTAGCCGCGGCGCGCTCGGCCCGCCCGTGCCGGGTGTGATAACGTGACAGCATGTTTGCATCTGCACTCAGAGAGCGGTTCCGTGGTGTGTTCGGCTTCCCCGTCACCCCGTTCCGCAAAGATCTCACCCTGGACCTGGACGCCCTGGCGCGCAACGTGGACGAAATGTCCTGTCATCCCTTCTGCGCCCTCGTGGCCGCCGGCGGCACCGGCGAGATGTACTCCCTGACCGCCAACGAAATCGTGGAAGTGGTGCGCATCACCGTCGACGCTGCCGCCGGGCGCATGCCGGTGGTGGCCGGCACGGGTTTCAACGCCGCCCTGGGCGCGGAGATCGCCCGTCGCGCCGAGGACGCCGGCGCTGAGTGCCTTCTGGTTCTGCCGCCCTACTACACCCACGCCCCCGAAGTCGGCCTGTTCGACTACTACGCCGCCATTGGCAACGCCAGCGGTCTCCCCTTGATGCTCTATAGCCGCGACTGGGCCGTCTTCCATCCTCACCAGGTGGCCCGCCTCGCCGACCACGTGCCCACCCTGGCTTTCTGGAAGGACGGCCAGGGCGACGCCCGCAAATACCAGCGCATCATGCACACCTGCGGCGACCGCCTGGCCTGGCTCGGCGGCCTCGGGGATGACTGTGTGCCCGCTTACTTCGCCATCGGCGTGCAGGCCTTCACCTCCAGCATCTCCAACATCGCGCCGCGCCTCTCCCTGGCCCTGGCCGAGGCCGGCTTGCGCCGCGACTTCATCCGCCTGGATGCGCTCATGCGCAAGTACGTGCATCCGCTCTATGCCCTGCGCGAGCGCTCCAAAGGCTACGAGGTCTCCGTCATGAAAGCGGCCATGGAAATCCTCGGCATTCCCGCGGGCCCCGTGCGCCCGCCGCTCCACAACTGCACCGCGCGCGATATCGAGGACATCCGCAAGCTCATGGAGGTCTATCAGGATGTAGTGGGTATGAGGGAATCCGGCATTCGGGCGGAACGCTCCACGGTGGGAGCGGGCGGGGTTTAATAGGTAGGATGTTCCGGGGTCAATTCAGGAAACAACTTGCGGACCGGATTCCCTCTTACGCCCCTACCATACAATCCAGATATCCGGTCCTGAACCTCTGGTCTCCCTTAAGTCGCTGAGAAATAAGCAAAATAAAAATTTCAAAAATGCGTCACTTCATGAACCCGCTCATTCCGCTGAGCCGTGAGCTCACTTCGTCGTTGGCTGCGTCGTCGAGCGCCAGCAGGCGTCGCGCCTCGGGCGAGAGCCGCCGCTGCACCTCCTCCCGCACGAGCGCCTTTTGGTACTGCTGCTGCGGCTTGTCCCACCGCGTGTAGTACACGTGCATCGCGCGCCGCGGGCGCCCGGTGCGGTTGGCGCTCGCCCCGTGCCACATGTGCGCGTTCATCACCACCACCGTCCCCGCCTTGCCGGTCACCAGTTGTTCGCCCGGCTGCGGATCGTAACAGTCGGGCGGAGGCAGCCGCCGCCAGCGGTGCGAGCCCGGAATCATGCGCGTGGCGCCATTTTCCTCCGTGAAATCGTCCAGCATCCACACCGAGTTGCACACCCAGTAGCCGCGCTCGTCCGCCAGCGCCCCGCTGTCGGCGTGCAGCGGCTGCGCGCAGTCCCCATGAGGATTCGCCGCGCGCACGTTCAGACTGCTCAGCTTGAATTCCTTCCCCAGCACGTGCGCCATCGCCTCCAGTACCCGCGGCGTCAGGATTACGCGCTCGAACACCTCGCCTTTGTCCACCAGGTTCGCCAGGCGCCGCGCGCCGGGCTCCTGCTTGAACTCCGCGCCGGCTTTCTCGCCTTCTTTCGCGAACAACTCCTCGACCCGCGCGCGCACCTCCGCCAGCAGCGCCGGCCCCATCAGATCCGGCAGCACCAGGTAACCCTGCTCATCGAGTTGCCGCTTCTCGGAATCGCTCAACATGCTCCGCCTCCAGATCCAGCAGCCGCCGCTTGAGCGCCAGCCCGCCGCCGTAGCCCACCAGCTTCCCGCCCGCCCCGATCACCCGGTGGCAGGGCACCACGATCGGCGCCGGGTTGCGCCCGTTGGCCGCCCCCACGGCGCGCACCGCCCGGGGCGCCCCGATGGCCGCCGCCACTTCCGCGTAGCTGCGTGTCTCTCCATACGGTATCTCCACCAGCTCCGCCCACACCCGCCGCTGAAAGGGCGTCCCCTCCATCTCCAGCGGCAGGTTGAACACCGCCAGCCGCCCGTCAAAATAGGCCTGCAACTGCCGCGCGGCCTCCCGCAGCAGCCAGTTGGCGTCGTTGCGCGGGTAGGCGGGCGCTGCTCCCGGATCCAGGTCTACGTACTGAATGCCCGCCCCGCCGGCGGTGATCCGCACCCGCAGCCCGGCCGCCGGCTCGATTTCCGTCCACTCCCGCATGCCAGCAGTTTCGCAAATCCGGTGACCGATTTTTCAAAACTTTATTTGGCTTTTTCTCAGTCAATTACAGAAGCTCCCGGACGGCCGCCCCGGGCCCCCGCGCTACTGTGTGGATGAAAGAGTTGCTCGCTCGCCGAGAGGCAACCGGCGGTAATGGGTCAGGCGCCCAACCTAGGGGGCTCGAAAGTCCTGGTCAAACCCATTCAACGTCCCAGGCGTTGCTGCCGTCTCCTGGAGCCTTGAACAAGCTCGCAGGAGAAGGGATCGATCCCTCCCGCAGGCAAAAACAGCAGGAAGTTAGCAGGTTCTTTGGTTCTTTCCCATCCGAGGCCGGCTCCACGCCCGGCCTCGCCGGATCCCCGGCATTTGCTTTTTTCCACCCTGGTACAGTCGTAGTGTCCCTGTGCCGCCCATTCACAGGTGTGTCCCACCTTCTCAGTGCCATTTTCCCCCCAACCTGTTATAATTTGAGGGTCTTAGCCATTCAAACCGCCCGTATATGCCCCTGAAGCCTATTGCTCCGACGAACGGCGACGGTAAGAAGATCTACCTCCTGAAACCCCGAGGATTTTGCGCCGGCGTCGTTCGGGCCATCGATGTCGTGAAAATAGCCCTCGATCTGTATGGCCCGCCCGTCTACGTGCGCAAGGAGATCGTGCACAACAAGCACGTCGTCGATGAGCTCCGCCAGGCCGGCGCGATCTTCGTCGAGGAGTTGGACGAAGTGCCTGCGGGTGCGCGCACCATCTTCAGCGCCCACGGAGTGGCCCCCGACGTTCGCCGCCAGGCCGAGGAGCGCAGCCTGGAGCTGATTGACGCCACCTGCCCCCTGGTCACCAAAGTGCACCTGGAGGCCGTGCGCTTCGCTAAGGAAGGCTACAGCATCGTGCTGATCGGCCACAAGGACCACGACGAAGTCATCGGCACGCTCGGCGAGGTCCCCCACCGGACCTTCCTGGTGGAGACCGTCGAGGACGTGGACCGGCTGGTGCTGCCCGACCCCGAGCGGGTCCGCTACCTCACCCAGACCACCCTCAGCCTGGATGAAACCCGCGATATCGTCCTCCGCCTCAAGGAGCGCTTCCCCAGCATCCAGGGTCCCCCCGCCCAAGATATCTGCTACGCCACGGAAAACCGCCAGATGGCCGTCAAGGGCGTGGCCGGCTTCTGCGACCTCCTGCTGGTGGTCGGCTCCCAGAACAGCTCGAACTCCAAGCGCCTGGTCGAGGTAGGCGAGAACAACGGCGTCCGCGCCTACCTGGTCAACGACTGCACCGAGGTGGATGTCCGCTGGCTGGGTGGCGTGCGCAGCGTGGCCGTTACCGCTGGCGCCTCGGCGCCCGAGCATCTGGTCGAAGAGCTCATCGCCTTCCTGCAAGCCCAGGACTTCCGCCATCTTGAGGAAGTGGAACTGGTGGAGGAGGATGTCCGCTTTTCACTTCCCCCGGAGCTGGCCCGCGTCGCCGGCGGACTGACCACCATCTCCTCCCTCCGATGAAAAGCCCGACGCTGCAAACGCAGGATACGCTGCTCTCCGCCGCGGCCCAAAGCGCGCGGCGGGCAGCCGAATGCCTCGTGGCTCTGCAACAGGAGCCGGGCTACTGGTGCGCGGATCTCACCGCCGATTCTACCCTGGAGTCCGACTACATCCTCTTTGAGCTGTGGGTGCATCCGCCCGTCAACGGCGTCTGGGATCCGCCCACCCGCCCGCGCATCGAGCGCGCCGTTCGATCCATCCTCGAGCGGCAGTTGCCCGATGGCGGGTTCAACATCTACGCCCAGGGCCCCTCGGAAATCAGCGCCACCGTCAAGGCCTACTTCGCGCTAAAGGTGGCTGGCGTGCCCGCCGAGGACACCCGCATGCGCAAGGCCCGCGAGCGGATCCTGGCGCTGGGTGGCATCCAGGCCGCCAATAGCTACGTCAAAATCAATCTCAGCCTCTTCGATCTCTACCCCCGCGAGCACTGTCCCAGCATTCCCCCCGAGCTGATGCTTTTGCCCTTCGACTTCATCTACCAGATGTCGTCCTGGACGCGCGCCATCGTCATCTCGCTGGCCATCGTGCACGCCGCCAATCCGCATCGCCCGGTGCCCGCCGGCTTTGACCTCCAGGAATTGTTTCTGCCCGGCGTCAGCCCCGCCTTCCGCTGGGATGACCGCTGGCTCACCTGGCGCAATTTCTTCCTCTCGGTAGACCGCCTGCTCAAGTTCTGGGAAAAGCACGGCTCCCGCCGCCTCCGCCGGAAAGCGGTCCGCGCGGCCGAAAAGTGGATGATCCAGCGTTTCGATGGCTCCGACGGGCTGGGCGCGATTTATCCGCCCATGATGTACGCTGTGATGGCGCTGGATGTGCTTGGCTACCCGCAGGACCATCCCCTGCGGGTGGAGGCGCTGCGCCAGTTCTTTCACCTGCTCACCGACGACGGCCGCCGCTTCTACTTCCAGCCCTGCTTCTCGCCGATCTGGGACACCAGTATCGCCGCCTACGCTCTGGGCGAAGCCCAAAAGCTCGGTCCCCAGGCCGGTGCGGCGGAAGCCCTGCGGCGCGCCGCCGGCTGGATGCTTTCCAAGGAGGTCCGGCGCCGTGGCGATTGGGCTGTGAAGCGGCCCCGCACCGAACCCTCCGGCTGGGCCTTTGAGTTCAATAACGAGTTTTATCCCGATATCGATGACACCGCCATGGTGCTTCTGGCCCTGAGCCAAGCGCGCTCCTCCGACGCCGCGGCCCTGAATGCGTGCCAGCACCGTGCCCTCAACTGGCTCCTGGCCATGCAATCAGCCGACGGCGGCTGGGCCGCCTTTGATGCCGACAACAACTGGCAGTTCCTCAGCCAGGTGCCCTTCGCCGATCACAACGCCATGCTCGACCCCACCTGCCCGGATATCACCGGGAGGGTGCTCGAGGCGCTGGCGGCTCAGGGCCTCGATTCGAGGCACCCCGCCGTGCGCCGCGGCGTCGCGTACCTGGTGCGCGCGCAGGAAGCCGATGGAAGCTGGTACGGGCGTTGGGGCGTGGCGTACATCTACGGGACTTGTTTCGCCTTGCGCGGGTTGGCAGCTTCCGGCGAGAGTGACCGGGAGGCCCACGTCCTGCGCGCCGGGGAATGGCTCCGCTCCATCCAAAATGCCGACGGAGGCTGGGGGGAAAGCTGCGCCAGCTACGACCACCGCACCTTCACGCCGGCCCATAGCACCCCTTCGCAAACCGCCTGGGCGATTCTCGGACTCATCGCCGGCGGCGATACGAACAGCCGCAGCGTGCAGCATGGCATCGAGTATCTCGTGGAAACCCAGTTGCCCGACGGGAGTTGGAACGAGGATCTGGCCACCGGCACCGGATTTCCTAAGGTGTTTTACCTGAATTACCACCTCTACCGGCTCAATTTCCCTCTGCTGGCTCTGGCGGCTTTCGTGAAGAGCAACGGTTTGACAGCGGCGTGAAACCAACGCTGGTTACCGGCGCCTCCGGGTTCGTCGGATGGCACGTGGCCCGCTTGCTCGGCGAGCGCGGGCACCAGGTGAAGGCTTTGGTCCGCCCGCAAAGCCGCGTGCGGGATTTGGACGTCGAGCTGGTGGCGGGCGACCTCCGCGACGCGGCGTCGCTCGCGCGCGCGGTGGCCGGCTGCGCGCTGGTATTTCACGTGGCGGCGGATTACCGGCTGTGGGCTCCGGACCCGGACGAGTTGTACCGCTCCAATGTGGACGGCACCCGGAATTTGTTGGAGGCGGCCCGCCAGGCGGGCGTAGAACGCGTGGTATACACCAGTACGGTCGGCTGCATCGGCATTCCCAAGGGTGGGGAAGGGAACGAAGAGACCCCTGTCTCGCTCGACCAGATGGCCGGCGCCTATAAGCGCTCCAAGTTTATGGCTGAGCAGGTGGCCCTGGAGTTCGCGCGGTCCGGGTTCCCGGTGGTGGTGGTCAATCCCACCGCGCCGGTGGGCGATCACGACGTCAAACCCACACCTACGGGAAAGATCATCGTGGACTTCCTGCGCGGCCAAATGCCGGCATACATCGACACCGGCCTGAACGTAGTAGATGTGCGGGACGTGGCCCAGGGAGAGTGGCTGGCCTGCGAGCGCGGGGTCCCCGGCGAACGCTACATCCTGGGCTCGGAGAACCTGACTCTGGCCCGCATTCTGGAGACCCTGGCGCGGATTACCGGGCGCAAGGCCCCCGCTGTGCGCCTGCCCTATGCGCTGGCCTATGCCGCCGGCGTGGTCACCACGGCGCTGGCGCGCTTCACCGGGCGGCCCCCCAAGGCGCCGCTGGACGCCGTACGCATGGCGAAGAAAAAGATGTTCGTTTCCCCGGGCAAGGCCAGGCGGAAACTGGGATATGCTCCCGGTCCCGCGGAAGAAGCCCTGCGCCGGGCGGTGGAATGGTTCGAGGCCAATGGCTACGCCCGCTAGCGTGTTATTCGTGGCCGCGGAGCCCCGCGAGTTCGCCGGCCTGCTCCCCTTCTGCGGGAACGTCCGCCGCCTCGCCTGGGCGGTGGATTGGGCCCGCGCTGCGAGCTTGCGCGGACGTCCGGTGCTGCTGGTGGCCAACGGGTCGGGTGCCGCGCGCGCTGCCCGGGCCGTGGAAGTGGCCCAGGCCGAAGCGCCGCTCCGGGCGGTGGTCTCGACCGGCTTCTGCGGCGCCCTGGACCCGGCTCTGCAAATCGGCAATGTGTTTGTCGCCACCACAATCGATGCCCCCACGGGGCGCTTCCCGGCTCTGGCCCCCGAAGCGCCCGCCGGTTATGCCGCCGGCGTGCTGGCCTCCATCGGCCATGTGGCCCAGACGGCGCAGGAAAAACAGCGCCTGCGGGAGGCCGGCGCCGCCGCCGTCGAAATGGAAGCCGCCGGCGTGGCCGGCCAGGCCCGCCGCGGCAACCTGGGCTTCTATTGTGTCCGTTCGGTCACGGATCTGGCCGCGGAATCCTTCGCCAACGACTTCAATGCGGCGCTCCGTGCCGACGGCCACTTCGATACAATCGATCTATTGGCATCCACTGTTCGGAGGCCCCTGGCTCGGGTGCCGGAATTACTCCGGCTGCGCCAGAGGTGTCAGACCGCCGCTCGAACATTAGGAGAGTTCATTGCCAACTGCCGGTTCTGACGGATCCATACCTGCTCGCATGCATGCCGCGGTCTACCGCGGAAGCAGCCTCGTCTCGGTCGAGGAGATCCCCACCCCGGAGATCGGTTCCGGCGAGATCCTGGTGCAAGTGGAGGCTTGTGGAATCTGCCATACGGATCTGAAAAAGATCCAATATAACCTCCTGGAGCCGCCGCGCGTCTTTGGCCATGAGACTGCCGGGGTGGTGGCGAAGGTGGGGCGAAATGTGCGGCAGTTCCAGCTTGGCGATCGCGTGGCAGTGTTTCACCATGTCCCATGCCTGGATTGCTTTTATTGCCGGCGCCGTCTCTATGCCCAATGTCCGGTGTACAAGCGCGTGGGCGTGACCGCGGGTTTCGAGGCCGCCGGGGGCGGCTTTTCGCAATACGTGCGGGTCATGGACTGGATCGTGGAGCGCGGCGTCGAGAAGATACCGGATGGCGTCCCTTTCGAGCGGGCGGCCTTCGTCGAACCGGTTAATACCTGCCTCAAGGCGGTAGTGCAGTGCGCGCCCACGCCCGAAGACCTGGTGCTGGTGGTGGGGCAGGGGCCCATCGGCCTCATGTTCACCATGTTGGTGCGGCGCTCCGGCGCGACGGTTGTGACCACCGATACCATCTCCGCCCGCCTGGAGCTTTCCCGCCGCCTGGGCGCGGCGTACGCCTGGGATCCCCGCCATACGGACGTCGCCGCCGAGATCCGGGGGCTTACTGAAGGTCGCGGCGCCGACCTGGTAATCCTGGCAGCTTCCGTGCCCGGCATTGTGGATCAGGCCATCCGATATTCCCGCCCCGGTGCGCGTATCCTGCTGTTTGCGCAGACTTCAGAGACCGAACGGATCGAAATGTCCGGAGCCGGCATCTGTGTAGGAGAGCGCACTGTGTTCGGATGCTACAGCGCCTCGGTGGACTTGCAGAAAGAATCCGCGGATCTGGTCTTCAACGGGGCCCTGCCTGTCGAAGATCTCATCTCGCATCGCCTGCCGTTGGTTAAAATCCGTTCAGGAATCGATTTGGCGTTGCATCCCAGCGCTAATTCGTTGAAAATTATCGTTCAGCCACAGGAGTGGTCATAGTGAAAAGCCAGATGATGGCTGCCGTGCTTTACGGCAAGGAGCATTTGCAGGTAGAGCCGGTGGCGGTACCCCATATCGAGAAGGGAGACCTCCTGGTCCGCGTCAAAGTGGCGCTGACTTGCGGAACGGACGTGAAAGTCTTCCGGCGCGGATACCACGCGCGCATGATCGTTCCCCCGGCTGTGTTCGGGCACGAATTGGCCGGCGACGTCGTCGCCGTCGGTGAGGACGTCCGGAAGTTCTCCGTGGGGCAGCGGGTGGTGGCCGCCAACTCCGCCCCTTGTGAAACGTGCTTTTTCTGCCTCCGCGGCCTGGAAAATCTGTGCGAGGACCTGTTATTTAATAACGGCGCCTACGCCGAATATATCCGTATTCCCGCGCGCATTGTCGAGCGCAATACCTACGAACTACCGGCCCACGTGAGTTACCACGACGCGGCGCTGGTGGAGCCGCTTTCCTGCGTGCTCCGCGGCCTGGAGGAGACCGGCGTGCGACCCGGCGACACGGTTACCATTATCGGCCTGGGCCCCATCGGCCTGATGTTCGTGCGCCTGGCCAAACTCTATGGCGCCCGCGTCATCGCCATCGGCCGCCGCAAAACACAGTTGGCGCGAGCCGCCGCCATGCGGGCGGACGAGCTCATCTCCACCGAAAACCTCCCCAATCCCGTGCAGACGGTGCGGGATCTCACCCAAAACCGCGGCACCGACATCGCCATCGAAGCCGTAGGTAAGCCGGAGACCTGGCACTGGGCCGTGGACATGGTGCGCCGCGGCGGCACCGTCAACTTCTTCGGCGGCTGCCCCAACCAGAGCAAGGTCAGCCTGGACACCTCCCTGCTGCACTACTCCGAAATCACCTGCAAGGCCAGCTTCCATCACACGCCGGCCTACATCCGCAAGGCGCTGGACCTGATCGCCAAGGGCGACATCACGGCGCGGGACTTCGTGAACAACGAGGAGCCCCTGGCCAACCTGCTGGAAGTGATGCGGCACCTGATGAGCCACAACGGGCACCTGAAGACCGCCATCATTCCCTGAGCGCCGGCCGTGTATCTGCTTCCCAGGGAGTACGTCCGCTCGGCGGAAGCGCTCGCCGTGCGCTACACCCGCGAACAAGCCGAACAGTACACCCGCTGGCTGGCCACCCACCACTACGAGAACTTCCACGTAGTGAGCTTTCTGCTGCCCAAGCGCCTGCACCAGGATTTCTATAACGTGTACGCCTACTGCCGCTGGGCGGACGACCTGGGCGACGAGATGGGCGACCCCGCCGAAAGCCTGCGGCTGCTCGAATGGTGGCGCGCGCAGCTCGATGAGCTGTACGCCGGCGGCGCGCCCGCGCATCCGGTGTTTGTGGCGCTGGCGGGCACCGCGGCCCGCTATGAGATCCCGCGCGAGCCGTTCGCCGACCTGATCGCCGCCTTTGTGCAGGACCAGACCGTGACGCGCTACGCTACCTGGGGAGACCTGTTCGGCTACTGCCGCAACTCCGCCAATCCCGTAGGCAGGCTCGTGCTGTACCTGTGCGGCTACCGGGACGCGGCGCGGCAGCAGCTCTCCGACAGCACCTGCACGGCGCTGCAGCTCGCCAACTTCTGGCAGGACGTCACCGTGGACCTGGAAAAGGACCGCGTCTATCTGCCGCTGGAGGTGCTGGAACGTCACGGCTACACGCTGGAGGAGTTGTTTGCCCGCCGCTTCACGCCGGCCTTCGCCGCGGCCATGCGGGAGGTTGTGGAGCGGGCGCGCGCGCTGTTCCTGGAAGGGCTGCCGCTGGTGGGCCTGGTGGACCGCCGCCTAGCCCTGGACCTGGACCTGTTCAGCCGCGGCGGCCTGCGGGTGCTCGAAAAGATCGCCGCCCAGGGCTACAACGTGCTGGTGCGCCGTCCGGCCATTTCGAAAGTGGAACGCGCCCGGTTGCTGCTCGCTTCGCTGGCGCGCCTGGCCTTCCCCCGGGCGGCGTGATGGCCGGACTCGAAGACTCCTACGCCTGGTGCCGCGCGGTGGCCCGCCGCCGCGCCCGGAATTTCTATTACTCCTTCGTCCTGCTTTCCCCCGAGCAGCGCAATGCTATGTGCGCCGTCTACGCCTTCATGCGGTATTGCGACGACCTCAGCGACGAGCCGGGCGCCAACCGCGCGGCCATCGAGCGCTGGCGCGCCGCGTTGGACCAGGCTCTGGAGGGCCGCTTCGACGGCCACCCCGCCTGGCCTGCCTTTCACGATACCGTGCGGCGTTACCGCATCCCCCGCGAGTACTTTCACCAGATGATCGACGGCGTGGCCTCCGACCTGGAGCCGCGTGTGTTCGAGACTTTCGAGCAGCTTTACCGTTACTGCTACCAGGTGGCCTCGGTGGTGGGTCTGAGCATCATCCACATTTTCGGCTTCGAGTCACCCCAGGCCCTGCCGCTGGCCGAAAAGTGCGGCGTGGCGTTCCAGTTGACCAATATCCTGCGGGATATCCGGGAGGACGGCGAGCGCGGCCGCATCTATCTGCCGGCCGAGGACCTGGCGCGGTTTGGGGTGAGCGCAGAGGATCTCCGGGCGGGCCGGCGGACGGAGCCGTTTCTCAACCTCATGCGTTTCGAGGCCGCGCGCGCCCGCAACTATTACCGTGAGGCCATGCCTCTGCTCGGCCTGGTGGAGCCCCGCAGCCGGGCCTCGCTCCGGGCGCTCATCTCCATCTACGCCAGCCTCCTCGGCCGCATCGAGCGCGCCGATTACGACGTATTCTCGCGGCGCATCTCGCTTTCCGCGCTCGAAAAGTCCTGGATCGTGCTGCGCGCTTTGGTGGCGTAGCGGCCCTTGGGCCGCTCGCAATCATTGCGCGCTTTCCATCTCGAAGGTTACCACCGGGATGATCAGATCGCGGGTGACCACTGTTTCCGTGCCCGTCCAGCCCTGCACAATGCTGCCATGGTATCGCTGGAGCAGTTCGGGATGCCCGCCGGTGTACCAGCTACGCTCCCGGCGGTAGCATCCATCCTGGCTGAGCACCTGGGTGTCGAGTGGTCGAATGCCTTGCATGGACGTTCTCCTGGACTTCCACTGGGAGGGTGCGTCCCGCGGGCGAACCGTTACTAAATTTCCTTGTGGTTCTGTAAACGTTCTTAACAAAGGCTCAACTCGATCTGGTTCACTTTGGTGATCACCTGCTCGGCAGTCTGCGGAAACTGCGCCAGTACGCGCAGCGCCTGCGCGGCCGGAAACGCGGCCGCGATCTCCGGCGGTTCGGGATGCGGAGAGGCGGGAAACGGGGACATGCCGATGGCATCCGCGAGTTGGGAACCGGCATGCACCAGGCGGATGAGCGCGGCGTCGCGCAGCGGTCCGGCGGGCGGGCATTCGTGCAGTGCCGCGACGTTCTGCAATTCCATCGGGCAGCCCCACTGCCCGAGCAGCCAGCGGCCCGCTTCTGCGTGATCCAGGTGAAATTCCTGCCTTTCGGTTTCCAGGAGGCCGCGCTGTTCAGCCTCCGCCAGTTTCATCGCCTCCTCGTACTCAGGAAAGGTGCGCAGCAGCGCCAGCCGGCCGATGTCATGGATCAGGCCGGCGGTATAGGCGGTCTCCTTCTCCAGGTCGAAATGTTCCGCCAGCCGCTCGCACACGAGCGCCGTGGTCAGGCTGTGCCGCCAGCATAGGTGCGTCAGCACGCTGCGCCGGGTATCCACCAGGCCGCGCATGGCGGTGGTGAGAATCAGCGCGCTCACCCGGTTCAGGCCCAGGATCGCCAGCGCGTGCAGTACGGACTTGATTTCGTTCCGGCAATCCAGCAGCGGCGAGTTGGCGAGGCGCAGCATTTCCGCGGTCATCACCGCATCGGTGCGCATCAGGCTCACGATCTGGGCCAGCGGCACATTGGGCTGCCCGATCAGCTTCAACAGTTGCAGCGCCACCGGGCGAAACGGAGGCACCTCCCGCAGCAGGCGGGTGCGAATGGCGACCGGATTGTCTGCAAGCGAGGTCATCGTTACGATCCGGTGGGGAGCACGGGCTGGCGAGCCGCCGCGGCCCGGTAGATCGCCGCCATGAGTTCGGCGGCGTCAATGGGCTTTGAGACATAGCCGTCCATGCCGGCTTCCAGGCAGCGCTGCCTGTCTCCGTGCATAGCGTGCGCCGTCAGCGCCACGATCGGGATGCGCGTGCCGCTCTGACTCCCGCGCCGGCGAACCTCCGCCGTGGTTTCCAGCCCGTCCATTTCCGGCATCTGGATGTCCATGAGAATCAGGTCGAAGGTCTGCCGCTCGAGGAGCGATAACACTTGGTGGCCGGTCGCCGCCACGGTCACGGCATGGCCGGCGTCTTTGAGCAGGCACAGGACGAGTTGGCGGCTGGGCTCGTTGTCCTCGGCGAGCAGCACCGAGAGAGGACCGGTTGCCGGCGGCGGACCGGCTTCCGGAAGAGCCTCGGCGGCCAGTGCGGCGGTCGTGCCGAACCGGCAGGTGAAGTGGAAGGTGCTGCCGCGCCCCGGTTCGCTCTCCACCCAGATGCGGCCGCCCATCATCTCCACCAGCCGCGTCGAGATCGCCAGCCCCAGGCCGGTGCCGCCGTACAGCCGCGTGGTCGAGCCGTCGGCCTGGCGGAACGGCTCGAAGATCAGAGCCTGCTTTTCGGGGGGGATGCCGATGCCCGTATCCGAAACAGCGAAGTGCGCGGCCAGATGCTGGTCCGCCGAGGGCATCCTGCTGACCCGCACGCGCACCGCGCCTGCGCTGGTGAACTTGATGGCATTGCCCAGCAGGTTCAGCAGCACCTGGCGGAGCCGTACCGCGTCCCCGACGACCTCATCCGGAACATCCGGATCCACTTCGCCTGAAACAACCAGGCCCTTTTGGGCGGCCGCGGCGGCCAGCGTCTTGGTGGAGCTTTCCACGCAGGCCCGCAGCGTGAAGGGTTCGTTGTTCAGGTCGAGCCGGCCCGCCTCGATCTTGGAAAAGTCCAGAATGTCGTCGATCACGCGCATCAGCGACTCGGCCGAATCCTTGACGGTTTCGAGGTAGTCCCTCTGTTCCTCGGAAAGCTGTGTCTGCAGGGTCAGATCGGTGAAGCCCAGCACGCCATTCATGGGCGTGCGGATCTCGTGGCTCATATTGGCCAGGAACTGACTCTTGAGGCGGTTGGCTTCCTGAGCCTCGTGAAGCAGGAGCACCAGTTCGTCGCGCGACTGGCGCAGCCGCCCCACCATGTGGTTGAAGGCCGCCGCCAGTTCCCCGACTTCATCCTGGCGATGGAGGGGAGCGGACTGGCTGAGGTCGCCCTGCCCCACTCGCTTCGTGAAGCCGATCAGGTCCTTCAGCGGCAGCAGCATGCGGCGCCGATACAGGGAGTGCAGCAGGATCAGGACAACGAGCGCTGCCACGCTAGCCGCCACGCCGCCACCGATCATCCAGGTCATCACGAGCGCCCAGGCGAGCCCTCGAAATGTGGTTGGGACCGGCATTCTGTCAGTCTCCCGAATGCCAGACCAGCTTCACAAAAATGCTCCGCCGGCCGGCCAGCCAGCAGGGTATCCAGGCAGCCGGCCGTCACTTTCCAATAGGCACGCCTATAGTCGGGCATTTCCCTCCATGTGGGTTCACAGCCGGCAGCGAAATCTCCGGTCACAGTACTTATCGGGTAGACCGGGTATTTTCGTTAGCCGGAGAAACCCGCAAGTAGTTCTTGATTCGCCGCCGCTCCGGTGATAGGGTGGCCTTCTGCATGCGGCGGTGGCGGCAACGGATCCGGCGGGGCTGGCTGGTGGTGCGCGGCCGCTGGCGGCTGCTGACTCTTTCGGCCATTTGCCTGGCCGGATCGTTTCTGCTGGAGACCGGTCCGCAACTGCTGGGGGGCGAGGCGGGCTGCTCCCCCGAGGACTACCAGTCGATCCTCAGCCCGGCCTACTATTACCATCGCTGGACGCGCCTGAACCGGCCGACGGTCCACAACCAGAACACCCGTGTGATCAGCATCAGCCCGGAATCCGAGGGACAGGAAGCCATCAGCACCCCCTGCAAGGCGCGCGCTCTGCACGCCCGCATCGTCTCGGTGCTGGCCGCTCTGCGGCGCCCGCCGGCGGTCATCATTCTGGACTACACCTACCGCACGGATTACTGCGCCGACAAGGCGCCGGAATCCCAGCTTCTGCAGAAGGCGCTGCTCTCAGCCTCGCTAGCCGGAATCCCGGTGGCGCTGGGGCTCTCGGACCTGACCCAGGACGAGATCGAGGACGAACGGCGCCAGGCCGCCTTTCCCCGCCGGCTAAAAGCCGATGAAAGCGTGCTCGACTCCCTGCAATGGCGCCCCCTGCCGGAGAGCCCCACCGTGCGGTACGGACTGGTCCGTGTGCGCTGCGACGTGGAGCGCCTGGCGCTGGGTTGGCCGGCCTACGTGGATGACCGTTTGCAGCAGTTCCAGGTGTTCCCCACCCTGGCGAAAGCGGCTATCAGCGCGTACGGCCCCGGCAGCGAAGACCCGCAACTGGCGGCTTTGGAAAAAGCCGGCTGGGATGTCTTCGTTCCCTTCCTGGCGGAGAAGGAAATTCGGGCCTATCCCGCGCGCCGGGTGCTGGCGCGGGACCCGGCCGTGGCGGGCGACCTGGCTTCCAGATTTGTGATCATCTGCGACTTCGTGGGGGACAGCTTCGCCAGCCCGGTGGGCAAGATCCCCGGCGGGTTGTTTCACGCCAACTACATCGAATCGGTGCTCAGCAGCAGCTACTTCCGGCCCGTGCCGGGCTACTGGACGCTTCTGGTGAGCGCTGCCTGGTTCGCCGCGATCGAACTGATTTTTCGCAAATTGAAGGACTCCGTGTGGAAGCCGATTGCGGCGGCGGTGGCCGCCACCGGCGTCTTCGTGGCTGTCTTCTTCGTGGTGGTGGCACGGCTGTTCAACTGTTACATGTTGCTCTGGCCCCCGAGCGCGGCGTTCATCGCCGGGAAGTCCTGGGGCGTGATCGAGGACCGGCTGCGGGGCGCGAGCGAGGCCAACGGGCGTCCGGCGGCAGCGCACTGAAGAGAGGATCTGGAGGAAAGCAATGGCGTCACCAATCATTCTCGGCCTGTTGATTTCGGCCGGTCTGGTTTTGAGCGGCCCGGCCGGTTTCGCGGCGCCCCAAAGCTCGCAGACTGCCGACCAGGGCACGGCGGAGAAGACCGGAAGGGGCTCCAAAGCCGGCACGAAGAAGGCGAAGAAGGCGAAGAAGACAGAGGGCGCGGCACCGCAAAAGGGTAGCAGGGGTCCCAAGACAGGGCCTAAGAAAAAGCAGGGATAGCACCCCCTGGAGACGGCCGGTTCCGTGGCGTCGGGAACAAACTTGGTGCGGCCCCGGTCTATTCAGATATGTGCATCCGATATCTGCTGGCGGCGCTGCTCGCCACGGCGGCAGCCGCCCAGGAGCCGCTTGCCAGGACGCGGTTCGAAGCACAAAAGGGACTGATGTTCGCCGATTTCGTGGTCCGGGGCAGGACGGTGTCGCTGGCTATCGACTCGGGGTCGAAGCACTGCACGCTGGATCTCGAAAAGGCCCGGGAACTGGGCATCAACATCGACCAGGCGGCCCTCAGCTCCGGCCCGCATACGCAGAGCGGGCCGCTCGAAGTGCGCGTGGCCGAGAACGTGACGTATGAACTCGGCGCGGTCCGCATTACCGCGCCCATCACGGTGGTCTATTCCCTGAATTTTCTGGCCAAACGCATCGGGCGGCCGGTGGACGGCATCGTCGGCGCGGACCTGTTCCGCAGCTTCGTGCTGGAATTCGACTATGCCGGGCAGGAGGTGCGGGCCTGCCGGCCGGAGACCTACGTCCCGCCGGCGAACGCCCGTGCTCTGCGCGTGGAGGAAGCCGGCGGCCAGTTCACCGTGCGCGGGAAGATCCTGCCGGCGCCGGGCGCGCCGCCGGTGGAAGGGACCTTCGCGCTGGACACGGGGGCCACGGGCGTGGATGCGGTGCTGTGGAAGCCTTGCGCCGAACGCAGCGAGATCGCGGCGGCCGCGCGGGTCACCCGGACCGTCGAATCCACCTCGTTCGGCGGTGACCGCAAGGCCAGGATGGCCCGTCTCGGCGGACTGGTGGTGGGCGATGCCCGCATCCAGGATGCCGAAGTGCGGCTGAGCGATGCGTATGTCAGCGGAGATGTGCCCTCCAGCTTGTGCGGCAACCTGGGCTCAGGCTTCTTCCAGCGCTTCCAGGCGGTCTTCGATATTCCCCACGCGAGGCTGTGGCTGCGGTGAGGGAGTAGAATGAACATGGGGCTGTGAAACAGAAATGGGCGCGGTCCTGCTGATCCTGATGCTGGGGCTGTTTATCGGCCTGCTCTTCCTGTGGGTTGTGGCGGCAGTCTTGCTGGGCACAACCGTGTTCGCCAAGATCGGAGAGTCGATGTGCGACGGTCTCGAGAATGGCTCTCCGCAGTCCGCTGTCAGCCTTGGAGGTGCACGTTTGTCAAGCCCGCTTGCCGGGCCCAGGTGACGGCCTGCTCGTATTCCTCGCGGGTAATGCGGCGCGACAGCGCCGGATACCGCTGTGCCTGCCAGGCGGGCCTGTACTGCGACATGAGGTTGACGTACGTGCCGGGGCCGAGCTTGTGGGCTACAAAGTGCACAAAGGCGCCGGTGCCGGCCAGGTTGCGCGGCAGCACCAGGTGCCGGATCATCAGGCCACGCAGGGCGATGCCGTCTTCGTCCACCACCAGGTCACCCACCTGGCGATGCATCTCGGAGATGGCCGCGGCGGCCACTTCGGGGTAGTCGCCGGCGCCGGAGGAGTATTTGGCGGCCGTGGGGCCGTCCGTGTACTTGAAATCCGGCAGGTAGATGTCCACGATGCCGTCCAGGAGGCGCACCGCCTCGAGCGATTCGTAGCCGCCGCAATTGTAAACCAGGGGAAGGCGCAGACCCCGCGGGATGGCGCTGCGCAGGGCCCGCACGATGTTGGGCACACAATGCGTGGGGGTGACCAGGTTGATGTTGTGGCACCCCAGATCCGCGAGTTGCAGCATCAGGCGGCCGAGCGCCTCGTCGCTGAGGAACGAACCGTCGCCGCGGTGGCTGATCTCCCAGTTCTGGCAATACGCACACAACAGATTGCAGCGGCTGAAGAAGATAGTGCCGGAGCCGTGCCGGCCGACCAGGGGTGCTTCCTCGCCGAAGTGCGGATGGGCGGCGGCCACTCTGGCCCGGGAAACCGACTGGCACACGCCCTTCTCGCCGGCCAGCCGGTCGGCGCCGCATTGCCGGGGGCAGAGGCGGCAACTGCGATAGATGGAGAACAGGGATTCGGCGCGCCGCGCGAGTTCTCCCGCGCTCTCCAGGTCCAGGTAAGCCGGGCGCCACTGCCGGCGAAGCATGACCCGCCGCGGACCGGTGGCGAGGGTCCCGGCGCCCAACAAGCCGAATGCGGCGCCGGCCCCCAGGATGCCGTCAAAAAAGCGCCGGGTGGAGCCGTCCATAGTTGATCTCTCCTGGCGCTCCCCTATGGACCCCCTCCGGCGGACGCGACCTGGGGAGGGTTTTGCCGGAACAAGGGTCGCAGGCGGCCCCTCTGCATCGCCCGGATCTCTTTCTCTCCGAAGCGCAGGGAATCGCGCAGGAGGTGGGCGGCGGTGTAGAGGGAGGTTCCCACGCCGGACGATGCGTGCTTTTGCGTGCCGGCGAAGACGTGGTACATCTCGTGGGCGGCCACGCGGGCCAGGGCACGGCCCAGAAGGCGATCCTGTTCCTCCCGCGGAGCGCCCCGCATCGCGCGGCTGATGAAGCGCTGGACGACGTCGCAATCCACCCCACTGAAGGGCAGGACCTGGCCATCGGTGAGGTGGGTCCAGCCGAGCCGCCGGCGGCGGCTGGTGACCGGCAGGGGGGCTTCCCTGGCGGCGCAGGTGCCTTTAAAGGTCACCACCACCAGCTCGACGACGACGTCGTGCCCGGTGACGCCCTTCAACTCGCGCCAGTCGATGGCCACGCCCGCCGGCTCCATGATGGCCGCGAGTTCGGCCTGGAGCGCGCGAAACACCTGGGACGCGGGATCGTTCTCAAAGCTCGTATAGACCGTGATGGGGGCCGTGGAACTGCGACCGTCCTTCCCTTCCGCGGCGGCGGTGGCGCCCGTGAGCGCCAGGAAGGTCACCACGCACGCCCGAACATAACGCATGCGATGGCTCCGTTTCGACCAATAACGCTGGAAGGCCCTTACCTCCTTCCGACGGGTAGCAGATACAGGGGCTCCTCCCCTTCCTCGAGGCCAGCGACGCGCCGCACGCGGGCGTCTTCAAACGCCCCGACGGGCACGCTGCCGAGCGCCAGGGCGGTGGCCTGGAGACAGACGTTCTGCGCGGCGTGGCCAGCCTCCATGTGGACATAGCGGGGGGCGCGCGATCCGTACTTAACGCTGGTGCGCGCATACACTCCCGCCAGCACCAGCACCAGCGGCGCTTCACGCACGCAGGACTGCTCCAACGCCGCCGGTGCCAGGTCTCTGCGGCGATCTCCTTCGGCCACCTGCCGCAGCGCGTGAGCGGCGGGCAGGTACTTGTAGACGCCCGGCGCCAGGCCTTCCACCTGGCCGCTCACGACATAGATTTCCAGCGGATAAAGAGCGCCCGCCGAAGGGGCGCTGCGCCGTCCTTCGGGCGCGGTGATGCCCTGCGCCGCCCACAGAAGCTGCGCCACTTCCGCCAGCGTGGCGGGTGAGCCGGCATATTCCCGGACAGAGCGGCGCTGGGAAAGCGCTTCTTCGAGCGAGCAGCGGCCGGAGCGCCGCGGCTCGGGGAGCTTCAATGCCGCCGGCGCCCCCGCGCCCGGCGCCCCCCGGCCGCTGACAGCCGCCAGACCGGCCATCAGGGTTCGTCGATTCATTAGACTATCAGATCCGAATGTATGTATAGGCCAGGGAGTGGCCGGTGTCAAGGGGGCGTACTACCAGTTGCAGCGGTTCGGGCACATCCAGTAGCCGCGCGGCAGAGTGCCGTCCGCGTTGTATTGCGGGGACCATTGCTCGCCGCACTTCCGGCACTCCAGCAGGAGATCAAACCGGTTCTGCACGCCCACTCCGAGCTTTTCCAATTGGGCGGCGGGCAGCGGCGCAAAGTGCAGTTTGGGCCCAGGTTGTTCCAGCGCTTTCATGGCAGGTCTCTCCTCAGCCATCTCCAGCATAACGCCGGCCGGGATGGCTGACAATCGAGAAAAGGGAGGGACGGTCTGCCCGGCGGCGTTCTCGGGCGGCTGGCGAAGCAGCTCCTTCCGTTCTTGCATGGCACCAGCCGCGGGAAGACCGTCCCTTTTATTGGACGGCCTGGCGAGGAGGCCCGTTGCGGGCGGGAGCGGAAATAAGAGATCAGGTTCCTGTTACCCTGATCCAGGCCGTAAAATAATAGTAGAAGGATTTCCGAGACAGCCTGTGCCCGCACGAACCGGGCGGGAGGGCGAAATGATCTCTCTGTTGCCTCTTTTCGCCATGCTAACCACCCGCGTGGGAATGTGGCAGGTGGTTTTCGTGGCTGTTTTCCTGGCGGCTATCTGGCTGCTGATATTCTTCCGATCCAGGTACTGAGATCCCGAGGTCCTGACGATTCAGGCAGAAGGACTCCGGCGCGGACGCTGGCGAGGCGGCGGAGTGCGCTTGGCCGCGGGCCGCGCGACCGGTGCGGGAGAAGGATGCGGCTGACCCTTCTTCGGGAAAGGCGCGCGCAGGGGCGTCAGGCGCTCCAACTTCACCTGGTGCTCCCAGGAAGCTGTCTGGGAATGCTTTTCGTTGGGTTTGCCGGGCGGCGCGGGCTCGCGCAGGAGCGCCGGGTCAGGCTTGGCCGGTGGCTGCTCCGGAAGGTTCGGGCGAAACTTGCGTCCCCCCGGCCGCCCGAGTTTGACATAGGAGGCCAGCAGATGGGCGCTCCGTGAGCGGGTGGGCGCCGGGTTTTGCTCCTCGCCTTCCAGCCATTCCTGAATGTAATCCTTCTTGTGCTTTCCCGGATTCATGGCGCAGACTCCTTTTGCTTGAGATGGATGGAGCAGAGTCAATGACAGGCAGGTACCCCGGGGCCAACGCGTCTCGGACCGACTGTCGCAGGAGCCGGGGCATGGCAGATCGCCGTAAGCAATCCTGCCTACAACATAGCATAGATTCGGCAAATCAGGTCCCGTTGGCCAGTCTCTCCAGCGTCCGTGCCGCGCTCGCGGCGGCGGAATCGCAAGCAGCTTCGAGAAAGTCCAGCAGGGGCGCGGCGCCGCGCCAGAAGGGGAACTTGCCCAATCTGCGCGCCAGCGCGGCCCCGGCCGGTGTTGCGGGCGCGTCTCCCGTCAGGCCGTCCGGCAGGGGGCCGGCGGTCCGGAACCGGCTGGGTGCGGCAGGCAGCGGCTCGGGTGGCAGTTCCGGCGGGGCGAGCCGCCGTGCCCCGCCTTCGGCCGGGCCAGCACCCACGAGCGCCAGGAACTCCTCGCGGTTCATCCCGCGCAAACGAAGAATCAGCGGTGCCCAGATCCCTGTACCGCACCGATCAGGAGATCCGCTAGGGGTCGTAAGTGCAGTTATCGCGAGCGCCGCGCGTGCCGCATCCCCGCGACCTCGCTTTCGCTGCGGCAGGCTCGGTATGTAAACTATACATTTCATTATGCAAATTATATTTTATATAATGACATATATACATTACTATAGATTCGAGGTTTGAAGATGGACGGCGACCTGAGAGTCAAGCTGGCGCGCATCGCCAAAGGACTTTCCCAGGAGCAACTCGCGAATGCCGCCCAAGTGACCCGGCAGACGATCGGATTGATTGAAAAAGGCGACTACAACCCGTCCTTAAGCCTGTGCATCCGCATCGCCAAGGCTTTGGACAAAACCCTGGACCAGTTGTTCTGGGAGGAGGAGCCGAAATGAAAGGGCCCGGTTTCGGAATGGATGAGCGCACTCGCTCCATCGTGCAACGGGTGTGTGCGGTTCTCTACGTCCTGTCGATGGCAGCGCTATGGATCGATCTCGTGGTCCGCGAGTTCGTTCTGGGGCTGCCGGTCAGCGGATACGATGACATTGCGATGATCTTCACGGCCAACGTGCTGCTGTTTATCGGCGCGGTGCTTTACTATGGCGTAGTGATCGTACCCCGGATCCGGCCGGTGAAACTGGCCGCTATCTATGGCGTTATGGTCCTGCTTGGAACGGCGTTCGCCGCGGTCAAGCACGGGTCGACATCGGTGTACGCGATTCTCGGCCACTTGAGAATCGTTGCCGCGATCCTGGGCATCATGGCCGCCGCCTATGCGCTTCTGGCCTATGTGGGCCACCGAAAAATAGAAAGAAGGATTACCAGTTGAGCGTTTCGACCTTGTCCGGCCGGCGCTTGCCGGCGCGGCTGCTGCTGGCGGGTTGGTTGTTTCTGGCTCCCGCGGGCGTGGCCGGCACGTTTCGCGCCGGGGTGGCCAAGGTGGATATCACGCCGGAGACGCCGCAGTGGCTGCTGGGCTACCAGGCGCGGCAGTCCGACGGCGTGCACGACCGGCTGCATCACCGCATTGTTGCGCTGGACGACGGGAACACCCAGTTGTTCCTGGTTTCCTCGGATCTCGCGCTGGCCTCGCCCGGGTATTACGACCAGGTTTGCGCCGATATCGAGAAAGCCGCCGGCATCCAGCCCCGCCAGATCTGGTGGCTTTTCACGCACACGCACTCGGCGCCGGAAGTGGGGCCGCCGGGGCTGCCCGTGATTTTCATGCCGGAGCGGTACAAGCAGGCGTCCGGCCACATGTCCAATCCCGAGTACAGCGCGTGGGCGGAACAGAAACTGATCGAGGGCTTGAAAGAGGCGCGGGCGCGGCTCGAGCCGGCGCGGCTGGGGTTCGGCCTGGGGTTCGCGCAAGCCAACATCAACCGCCGCGCGCGCGACGCGGACGGGAAAATTTCCCTGGGGCTGAATCCATACGGCCCGGTGGACCGGCAAATCGGCCTGATCCTGGTGGAGCGCCCGGACGGGACCCCGCTGGCGCTCATCGCCAACTACGCGATCCACGGCACCGTGCTGGGTTCGGCCAACCTGAAGATCAGCGCGGATGCGCCCGGGGTGGTGGCCGAGTATGTGGAAGCGAAACTCGGCGCGCCCATGCTGTTTATCAACGGCGCGGAGGGCAATATCGCCCCCATTTACAGCGTCTACCCCACTCCCGGGAGCGGGCACCTCAGCGAGTTCCGCGTGCTGCTGGGCGACCGGATACTGGAAGCCCGGCGGAAGATCACGGCTACCATCGCGGATGTGCAATTGTGGACCGGCGAGCGGTTCATCGAGACGCCGCTCAGGGAAGGGCTCGCCTGGCCCGCCGAGCTGAGCCGCTACGCGCGCGAGGCCGATGCGGGCAGGAAACTGGTGCGCATCCCCGTGCGGGCGCTCCGGCTGCATCACGATCTGGTGGTTTGGGGCGCTCCGCTGGAGTTGTTCTGCGAGATCGCTCTGCGGGTGCGCGAGGAATCTCCGTTCCCCGACACCTACTACTTCGGCCTGCTGAACGGATGGCTCGGGTATCTGCCGACGGCTCGGGCTATCCGCGAAGGCGGCTACGAGCCGTCCGTGTCTCCGTACAGCGAAAAGGCCGAGGAAGACTTCAGCCGGGGCGTCAGCGCCTGGCTGCGGGAAATCCCGCGCTAGCGGAACGCTCGCGAAAATTGCATCGCGCAGCGCACGGAAGGTACACTTGCGGGCGGATGAAACGCGTCGGAATTCTCGTGGTTCTGGCCGCCGGGGTAGCCTCCCTGGCCTGCCGCCGCTCGCCGCAAGCGGACCTGGTGGTGCATCACGGAAAAATCGTGACCGTGGATCCGGGCTTTCGGATCGCGGAAGCCATGGCAATCCGGGGAGACCGGATTCTGGCCACGGGCTCCGACAGCGAGATGCTGGCCCTGGCCGCGCCGGACGCGCGGCGCATCGACCTCGCAGGCCGGACGGTGCTTCCGGGGCTGACCGATTCGCACCTGCACGCGGTGGGCGCGGCCATGTACGAGTTCGACCATCCGGTGCCCGACATGGAGACCATCGCGGACGTGCTCGGCTACATCCAGGCACGCGCCGCCGCCGTGCCGAAAGGCGAGTGGATCCATCTCTCGCAGGTCTTCATCACCCGGCTCAAAGAGCAGCGCTATCCCACGCGGCAGGAACTGGACCGGGTGGCGCCCGCGCATCCGGTGGTCTTCAGCACCGGGCCAGACGCGTCCCTGAATTCGCTGGCTCTGAAGCGGAGCGGGATCGACCGGAATTTCCAGCCCGGGGATGGCCAGTGCCGGGTGGAGCGCGATCCAGCGAGCGGCGAGCCCACCGGGATTCTGCGCAACTGCTCGCACTACATCAAGGACAAGTCTGAAGAGAAGCAGCCGCAGCCGGAAGATTATTTGCGGCGCATGCGGATGCTCCTGGCCGACTACAACTCGGTGGGGCTCACCAGCATCGTGGACGGCGACACCAGCGATGAAGAGGTGGAGATCTACCGCCAGCTCAAAGCGCGCGGGCAACTCACCTGCCGCACGTTCCTGGTGCTGCACGTCAACGCCAACGACCCGTTCGAAAAGATCGAAGCGCGGATTCGCCAGGCGGCCGTCAATCCCCTGCACAAATACGACAACCTGCTGTGGCTGCGCGGGATCAAGTCATATCTGGACGGCGGCATGCTGACCGGCAGCGCCTACATGCTCGAGCCCTGGGGCGTCAGCAAAGTCTACTCCATTACGGATCCGGCCTACCGGGGCATGCGGTATATCGATGCGGAGCGACTGTACCGGCTGGCGCGGCTGGCGCTCGAAAACGGCTTCCAGTTCACGGTGCACGCGGTGGGCGACGGGGCCGTGTCGGCGATCGTGGAGGCCTACGAGCGCGTGAATCAAGACTTCCCCGTGCACGACAAGCGGCCCTCGATCACGCACGCCAATTTCATGACCGCGGAGGCGATCCGGAAAATGAAGGAGCTGGGGATCGTGGCGAACCTCCAGCCGGACTGGCTGTACCTGGACGGCGCCACTTTGCGGAAGCAGTTCGGCGACGCGCGCCTGGCGTATTTCCAGCCGTACAAGACGCTGTTCGAGCAAGGCGTGGTGGTGGGCGGCGGCTCGGATCACATGCAGAAGATCGGGAGCCTGCGGTCCATCAACCAGTACAACCCCTTCCTTGGCATGTGGGTCACCTTGACGCGCCAGCCGCGCTGGACCGACCAGCCGCTCCATCCGGAGCAGCGCATCACGCGCGAGCAGGCCATCCGGCTGTACACCATCAACAACGCCTACCTCACCTTCGAGGAGAAGGAGAAGGGGTCGCTGGAGCCGGGCAAGCTGGCGGACTTCATCGTGCTGGACCGGGACATTCTGACCTGCCCGGAGGACGGGGTGAAGGATACCCAGGTGGATCAGACGTACCTGGGCGGGAAGTTGGTTTACACGCGGAAGACCGTGGCTCAGGCCAGGATGTCTTTCACCACGTTGCCGTAGACATCCGTGAGGCGGAAGTCGCGGCCGCTGTAGCGGTAGGTCAGGCGGGTGTGATCGATGCCCATCAGGTGCAGGACGGTGGCGTGCAGGTCGTGCACGTGGCAGGGCTTGACGGCGGCTTTGAAGCCGAAGTCGTCGGTCTCGCCGTAGGTGACGCCGCCCTTGACGCCGCCGCCCGCGAGGAGCGTGCAGTAGCCGTGCACGTTGTGGTCGCGGCCGTTGCCGACCTTTTCGAGTCCGCTGTTCTGGATCATGGGCGTGCGCCCGAACTCGCTGCCCACGATCAGCAGGGTGTCCTGGAACATGCCGCGGGCCTTCAGGTCCTGAATCAGCGCCGCGATGGGCCCGTCGGCGGCCTGCGCCAGCTTGGCGTGAACGCGGATATCGTCGTGGCTGTCCCAGGGCTGGAAATTGCCGAAGTAGACCTGCACCATGCGCACGCCGTGCTCGGCCAGGCGCAGGGCCATCAGACAGCCGCGGCCGAAATCGTGGTCGCCGTAGCGCGCGCGGGTGGCCGGGCTTTCCTTGGAGATATCGAACACCTCGGGTGCCTCGGTCTGCATGCGGTAGGCGACTTCCATGGCCTGAATGCCGGCTTCCAGTTCGGGCTGGCGGCCCACCTGGTCGAGGTAGGAGCGGTTCAGCCTGTCCAGCAGCGCAAGCTGGTCCTTCTGCTGCGCGAGCGTGTATTTCGGATTGTGGATGTTCTGCACCAGGCGATCCGGTTCGCGCTCGCCGCTGGGGATGTACGTGCCCTGGTAGACGGAGGGCAGGAAGGCGGAATCCCAAAGCTGCGCTCCCAGCACGGGGTAGCCGGGGCAGAGCACCACGAAGCCGGGCAAATTCTGGTTCTCGCTGCCCAGCCCGTAGGTGATCCAGGAACCCATGGACGGCCGGCCGGTCAACCCGTGCCCGCAGTTCATCATGAGCAGCGACGGGCCGTGGTTGCCGTTATCCGAGTACATGGAGCGGATGACGCAGATATCGTCGATGAGCGCGCCGACCTTGGGGAAGATCTCGCTGACTTCGACGCCGCTCTGCCCGCACTTGCGGAAGCGGAACGGGGAGCGCATCAGGTTGCCGGACGCGCGGTCGGTCTGGATCTTCGGGCCGGGCATGGGCTCGCCGTCGTGCTTGTCGAGCATGGGCTTGGGGTCGAAGGTATCCACGTGCGACATGCCACCGTTGAGGAACAGAAAGATCACGCGCTTGGCCTTGGGCGCGAAGTGCGGCGGGCGCACCGCCATCGGGCCCCGGGTTGTTTCGGCCTCCAGCAGGTTGATCAGTCCGAGTGTTCCGAAGCCGGAGCCCATCAGCCGCAGAGCGTCGCGTCGATTCATCGGGATTCCTCCTTCCCCTATCAATTCACCGAGCTGAACTCGGTGGAAGCAAACAAGACCTGTGCGTATTGCGGCCAGTCCTCGTGATGCGATGCGAGGAACCGGGCGCCGAGATCGACTTCCGCGGGAGTGGGCGCGCGGCCGAACAGCAGGCGGTAGGCGCGCGCGATGCGCTCGGCCTCGCCGCCTTGCCCCGCCGCCAGCCGGTCCGCCAGCGCCTTGGCCTCCCGGGCCACGAAACTGCTGTTCATGAAATACAGCCGCTGCATGGGTCCCACCGTGACCATGCGCTGATCGCTGGTATTGTTCGGATTGGGATAATCGAACAGCGCGAGAGTGGAATCCAGCTTGGTGCGGCTGATGAGGGCGTAGAGCGTGCGCCGCGAGTTGTGGTCATCGAGCGGTTCGGACGGCCCGCCGACCTTGGGGTCGAGATTGCCGGCCACCGAAAGCATGGCATCGCGCAGGGCTTCGATATCCAGCCGCTGCTGCATGTTCGCGCGCCAGATCAGGCGGTTGCCGGGGTCGCGGTTGAAATCTTTCTCGTCGTAATCCGTGCTCAACTGCCAGGCGGCGGAGAGCAGAATCCGGCGGTGCAGCCACTTGAGCGACCAGCCGTGGGAGACGAACTCCGCGGCCAGGTAGTCGAGCAGTTCGGGATGCGTGGGACGCTCGCCCAACTGGCCGAAATTGCCGGGGGTGCGCACGATGCCCTGTCCAAAGTGGTGCTGCCAGACGCGGTTCACCATCACGCGCGCGAACAGCGGGTTGGACGCATTGGCGATGGCTTCGGCGAGTTGCAGCCGGCCGCTGCCGCTGTGGAACAGGGGGCGCTCGCCGTGCGAGAGGATGGCCAGGAAGCGGCGCGGCGCCACGTCGCCGAGGTTGTTGGCGTCGCCGCGGATCTGCACGCGGATATCCGCGGGCTTGCTGCTGTCCTCAATGGTGTGCAGGAAGGCGTACTGCGGCGGCAGTTCCTTCTCCAGGCGCGCCAGGCGTTGGTTCAGTGCCTCCAGGTGCTCTCGCCACTCGGGCGCCAGGTAGCGGCTAATCTGTTTGGGTCCGTAGTAGTACACGCCCCCCTTGAAGTCGAAGAAATCCTTTTTGTAGGGTTCGGAGGCCAGGTCGCGCCAGAGGTAGTACTTTTCGATGGGCAGGGACTCGAGATTGGTGTACTGGCGGGTGCGCTCGTCCTTGGCGCCCTTGGCGCCGCCCAGCTTGACGTAATTGCGGTCGTCCATGCCCTTCTTGTCGTTGAAGATGCCGAGAACGAACTGCTGGAAGCTGTCGGCGAACTTCTGCGCCTCGGCTCTGGAGGCGTGCCGCGCCAGCAACTCGTCGAAAGGCTGGAGGAATTTGTGGTCGCGCTCGGGATTTCCCAGGTAGCGAATCCAGCGCTCCAGCGTGGTGTCGTCCAGGTGCTCGCGGGCGGCTACGGCGCAGTCGTCCAGTTCCGCGCCGCTCAGCACTTCCCAGGCGGCCATGACGTAGCGCGAGGTCTTCTCGGCCAGCAGTTGGCCGAGTTCGGTGCTCTCCTTCTCCTGAAAGTCGTGGATTTCGTCTTTGAGGCCGTCGATTTCTTTTTTGACCTTCTTATAGGCAGCCACCTGGTTGTCGGGGGCCAGGGGGACTTCGTGCTTTTCGGTGCTGCGGAAGATGCCCAGCAGGGAGTAGAAGTCCTGGGTGGGGATGGGATCGTACTTGTGATCGTGGCAGCGCGCGCAGCCCACCGTCAGGCCCAGGAAGACCTGCCCGGTGACGTCCACGCGGTCGTCATCGCCCGGGCCGAGCGCGTAGAATCCGAGGGCGGGCAGCCATTTCTCGCGGCCCGGCAGAAGGTCGCCGGCGATCTGGGCTTTGACGAACTGATCGTAAGGCAGGTCCTGGTTGAAAGCCTCGACGACCCAGTCGCGGTAGCGGAAGGAGTTCGGGAAGGGCGTGTCCTTGCTGGCGCCCAGATCGCCGTCGGCGTAGCGCGCCAGGTCCAGCCAATAGCGGCCCCAGCGCTCGCCGTAGTGGGGCGAGGCGAGCAGGCGGTCCACCACCTTGGCGAAAGCGCCGGGAGACTGGTCGCTCAGGAAGGCGTCCGCTTCCTCGGGTGTGGGCGGCAGGCCGGTCAGATCGAAGGTGGCGCGGCGGAGGAGCACGCGCTTGTCTGCGGGGCGGACCGGCGTCAGGCCCTGCTCCTCGAGTTTGGCCAGGATGAAGCGATCGATTTCGGTCTGGGGCCAATCCTTGTGCCGCACCTCAGGCACTTCGGGCTTGCGCACGGGCTGGAACGACCAGAAGGCGCGCTGCGCCGGGGTGATCACGTATTCGGAGTTCTTCGCCGGCGGCAGCACGTTGCCGCTATCGGGCCACACGGCGCCGGCCTTCACCCAGGCGGCCAGATCGGAAACCTCTTTTTCCGGGAGCGGACCTTGCGGGGGCATCTTGAAGCGCTCGTGGGTGCGCCGCACGGCCTGAATGAGGAGGCTCTTGTCAGGATCGCCGGGCACCACCGCGGGACCGTCGTTGCCGCCGGCCAGCAGGTGCTGGCGGGAATCCAACTGGAGGCCGCCCATGCGCGAGGCGGTGTGGCAGGCGTAGCAATTCTTGGCCAGCACGGGCCGCACGCGCATCTCGAAGAAGTCCGCGGCGCTCGTTGCCGGGCCGGCCGCGCGCGCGGCCAGTGCGCACAACCACACCACAGACCAGCGCAGCATCCCGCCGTGCCCACTCATGTGATTTGGAGTCTATCAAAAGGGATTTAACAGGTGCAACGCGGTTGCACGGCCGGAGAGGCGGATATTACAATCGGAGCCGCGCCTCGCCATGACCCGACCATTCCCCCTCCTGCTGCGCGCCGCGGCTTGTGTGTGGCTCCTTTCCGCGGCGGCGCCGGCGCAGGACTGGCCCTATTTTTCGGGCGATTCCGGCGGCAGCAAACACTCGGCGCTGCGGCAGGTGAACCGCGCGAACGTCACCCGGCTGAAGGTCGCCTGGACCTACCACACCGGCGACGAGAGCGACGGCACGAAACATTTCATCCGCAGCGCGTTTGAATCCACGCCGCTGGCGATCGGCGGCGTGCTGTACTTCACCACTCCGTTCTGCCGCGTGATCGCTCTGGATGGGGAGACCGGCAAGGAACTCTGGTCCTTCGATCCCAAGCTCCAGACGGACCGCGTGTTCAACCTTTTCATCAACCGCGGCCTGGCGTACTGGACAGACGGCAAGGCCAGACACCTGTACCTGGGCACGCTCGACGGGCGCCTGTTCGCGCTGGACGCGGAGACCGGCAAGCCCGTGCCGGGCTTCGGCAAGGAAGGCGTCATCGACCTGCGCAAGGGCGTGGCCGACAAGTACCCCGAGAAGTCCTACGGCCTGACTTCGCCCCCCCTGATCTACAAGAACCTGGTGATCACGGGGTCGCTGGTGCCGGACGGCGAGCCGCAGGGACCGAGCGGCGACGTGCGCGCCTTCAACGCCGGGACCGGAGAGTTGGTGTGGACCTTCCACACGGTGGCGCGCAAGGGCGAATTCGGCAACGACACCTGGGCAGGCGATTCCTGGCAGGATCGCGGCGGGACCAACGCCTGGCCGCCGCTGAGCGTGGACACGGAGCGGGGAATCCTGTTCATTCCGCTGACCTCGCCCTCGACGGATTTCTATGGCGGCGACCGCAAAGGGGCGGGGCTGTTCGGCGACTCGCTGGTGGCGCTGGACGCGGCCACCGGCAAGCGGCTGTGGCACTTCCAGTCCATCCACCACAACCTCTGGGATTGGGACCTGCCCGCGCAGCCGAACCTGGTGACCGTGCGCCGCGGCGGCAGGCTCATTCCGGCGGTGGCGCAGGTGACCAAGACCGGCTTCACCTTCGTGTTCGACCGCGTGAGCGGGCAGCCGCTGTTTCCGATTGAAGAGCGCAAAGTGCCGCCCAGCGAGATTCCGGGAGAGGAGGCCTATCCGACGCAGCCCTTCCCGGTGAAGCCGCCGCCTTACGCGCGGCAGGGGATGCGCGCCGACGAGCTGACCGGCGTGACGCCCGAATCGCGCGCCTTCTGCGCGAAGCTGGTGGATGGCGCGGTGTTCGGCAGCATCTTCACACCCATCGGAGCGAAACCCACGGTGCTGTTTCCCGGCACCAACGGCGGCGCCAACTGGGGCGGCGCGTCCTTCGATCCGGAGACTGACACGCTGTATGTGAACTCCATGGACGTGGGCATGATCTACCGCATGGTGAAACGCCCCGAAGGGTCCCAGATCCCCTACCGGCCGCAGGGCATGGGTACGCCCAGCTCGCGCTTCTGGGATCCGAACCTGTATCCGTGCCAGAAGCCGCCCTGGGGGTTCCTGACGGCCATCGACCTGGACCGCGGCGAGTTCCGCTGGCGCAGCGTGCTGGGCGTGGTGGACGCGCTGCTCGCCAAAGGCATTCCGCCCACAGGGGCGCCCAATATCGGTGGGTCGCTGGTGACGGCGGGTGGGCTGGTCTTCATCGGCGCCACCAACGACAAGCGCTTCCGGGCCTTCGATAAGGACAATGGCAAAGAGCTGTGGACCTTCATGCTGCCGGCGAGCGCGCACGCCTCGCCCATGACCTTCGTGGGCAAGCGGAGCGGCAAGCAATACATCGTGATCGCCGCCGGGGGAGGGAACAAATACAACAAGGATTTCTCGGACTCGCTGGTTGCCTTCTCGCTGCCGTAGCCGGCTGGGGCGCGGCGGAGGAGCCCATCCCGTTCAGCCACCCGGGGCACGCGCGGCTGAAACTGGAGTGCGCGCTGTGCCACGCGACGGCGCAGACCAAGGCGCGCGCCGGAATGCCCAAGGCGGGAACGTGCATGATCTGCCACCAGGCGGTGAAGCAGGAGAGCCCCGCCATCCAGCGGCTGGCGGCGCTGGCGAAGGACGCCGCCGTGCCGGTGGCGCCGCTGCCGTATCGCATTCCGGACTTTGTGTTCTTCAGCCATGCCACGCACCTGGCGGCCAAGGTGAAATGCGAAAGCTGCCACGGCGAGGTGTGGCAGGTGGATCTGGCGAAGCCCGCCGTGCCGCCCAAGATGATGGGCTGCGTCAACTGCCACAAGGCCAGCGGGGCAAAGATGGAGTGCACGGCCTGCCACGAACTGTCGCAGTGAGGGCCGGGGGGGGTGAGCCCTTCTGCTGCTCAGTTACCGTCACGTACGGTCAGGCGGTGACGACCTCATCACGGCTCGAATATTCGAAGAGACGCCGAGCCGTGCGACGCATAGGCTGGTGTCGGCGGTGATGAGCGACCGGTATGCACACGTGATGATCGCGCGCGGTGCGGCAACTTGAGGAGACGCCGCTCTGTGTCGATCTGTATTAGAATCGACGGTGATGGGCCGCGAGCGGACTTCGCGAGCGGCGGAGATGTGCTATGGGCGCCAGCGTGAAGCTCCGGCTCGGAAATCTGTTCGATGGACCCTCGGACCTGATAGTGCTACCTTGCTCGACAGCGGGGACGATAACGGGATTCGTCGCGCGCAGTCTGGCGAATTACAACATTCCCCACCCCCGTGTCGGGATGAGGCTAGGAACAGTGGAATTCATGCCCTTTGAGGGTGCGGAGAACATTGCGCAGTTCGTAGCATTCGCGGCTTCTGTAGTCAACTACGATTCGACGCTACAAGCGATTACCAACATCGGGAGCGCAGTGGGGAAATTTACTCAGGAACACCCAGAAGTCAAGGCGGTTGCTGCGCCGCTCCTCGGTGCTGGTGCTGGGGGGCTGCGCAGTGAAGACGTCGTCGCAGCGCTAGCAGTCCGTGGTAGAAGTAGGAGTTTTCAGGCGGCCGCGCAGGGAAGGGGCTGCTGAAGTCGGGTGATAAAGTTGGCTACTTTGCAGCGCAAAGTTGGGCACGGGCGGCTCACCGGCCGGCGCA